>Ga0308161_1000021_pt1 | contig 558872 bp, 534 predicted proteins | sample PhyFR2_FD_201034 | JGI IMG/M metagenome (GOLD analysis project Ga0308161, IMG submission 201034) | Phyllosphere microbial communities from UC Gill Tract Community Farm, Albany, California, United States - DLSLF.R2 | ecosystem: Host-associated > Plants > Phyllosphere > Unclassified | place...
CCAGGCATAACTATATGTTTCATGAGTATAAGGACTTTTAGGATCTATTGTTCCAAATCTCCCTAAATCTGCCATATAGAACCTTGCTCCAAGATCATAAACCCCAGTTTCCTGCAATTCCTTACCTGAAAACTTATAGGCTTTGTAGCTTCCCTGTGCAAAAAACGCATTCCCTGTTTTCAAATGATTCATCCCGAAAGGATAGTAATCATTGCCATCTACAATTTCAAGAGCACCTGCGCTGTTTCTTGTGAAACTCATTTTAATTTTAAAATTAGGGTATTGAAATCAACACCCTAATTTTTTTATTTTGTTTACAGAATTTACCCTAAGGATAACAACTCCATATTTGAATTTTATTTCTTATTATCTTCTCCATATATCTTTTTCAGATTTTCAATTTGCTGAGCTTTCTGAAGAGAATCTTCTCTCCTTTCCTTTGCTACAATCTCTGGAGCATAAGGGCCTGTTTGATTTTTTTTTGCACGTTGGTCCATAAAATAGACTGAATATATTAAGTTGAAAATTACACTTCCGATACCTATCCAAACTATTAATTTATATTTATGATTTTTCTTTGTTGGAAGTTTATCAAACTCTTGTATATATGTCTTATAGCTATTATTATGCTTAAAAATGAAATAGTTAACTAGAATTATAACAATTACAGATACTATATAAGTTTCTTTTTCAAGATTAATATCAAAATAGTAGATAAATGAAAAAAATGTAATTATTCCTAAAAAATCAATTGATGTATCAGCAACAAGATTATAGGAGAAAAGTGTAGGGGATCTTTCCGCATTTTTATATAGTGTATAATATATATAATTATATATGGTTTTTATTTTTTTCATTATTTAAAATTTTATGGCAGAATTACTAAAAAAAGGATGTCCTGTTGTCTGTTGTTCATACTTTTCAATTTTGTCAGCGGTTTCAGATGCACCAACCCACCCTCCTGGGTAATAATTATCTACACCAAAATATACAGTACTAATGATAGCACCTGGTACTCCTCCTTTTAATCCTACATATCCCATAATCGTATTAAAACTTGCTTTACCAAGATGAACAGCATTGGGAGAAGTTGGATCTTGATAATACGTTTTTACACCCCAAGCGTCCATTCCAACTCCAAGTCCAAAACTAGCTTTACCTGCGAGATTACCAATTTTACTTAATCCCATGGTTCTTGTATATTGATTTTTAATAAAAACATTTCCATTAGCATTAGGACGATATAACTTAAGAGCAGATCCATAAGTAGTGACTCTTACTTGACCGGATAAATTTTCCACACTAGCTGCAGCTGTTGCAATTCCCCAATTTGCACGTCCTCCAAAGGCATACCATTCCGGTGTATTATCTGGTTTGTAAGGATTAAAATTATGATATGATTGTTTAATTTCAGGTATGCTTGGAGCTGGTGTATTATGTAATCCTGGTGCAGAAATTCCACCTCCATTACATACTAAACAATTAGACGGCATTATTGATGTAGTATTGGAAGCCATTGCCCTAATTGGAGCATTCAGCACAATTTCACCTACATCAATCGGACTTGTTGGTGTTCCTATGGATTGTGGGCCTCCGGGGCCTGCTCCGCCATTTGTGGGTTCTCCTTCCAATCCAGAAGCATCTGTAAACATTATAGGATTGTTATAAGCATAACCGTACGGATCAAGCGTTGAAGCACCTAAAGGATCATGTTGCCCAAATATTCCCAGATCTGCCATATAGAAACGGGCATTCATATCATAGAATCCTGTTTCCTGTAATTCGTTTCCTAGGAATTTATAGGCTTTGTAACTTCCCTGTGCAAAAAATGCATTGCCTGTCTTCAAATGATTCATCCCGAAAGGATAATAATCATTAACACCCACTATTTCAAGAGCACCTACGCTGTCTCTTGTGAGGATTAAAAATAGAGCATTGTAAGTCAACACTCTATCTTATTATTAAATTATTTTTCCTCAATTAATTCTAAAAATATATTTTGCAAATCACCGTTCAATTTTTCCCTTTTTCCTTCAATATTTATAATAAATTCATCATCAATTCCTTCTGCATAAGTAGTTCCATCAAATATACCTAATACATGTGATAAAGTATTAATTTCAACAATTCGTAAAAATTTTAAAAAAATTATCCTTTCATTCTTTGATAAGTTAATATAGATGGGAAGAATACCTTTCCATATAGGATCTGTTGCTTCATTTGTCGTATCTAATAAATTTTGATATAGGTCGATATTTTCTTCTATAACATCTCTTTTCAAAATTTTCACTAATTCTTCTGGTTTCATATTTATTATTAATTAATTATCATTTCTTAAATGCATCTGGATACATTGTTTTATTTGCTTGAATCAATTTTTGCAAAGCAGAATTTGGTACTCCTTCTGAGCCATATACACGTCTTATTTCAAAAATATCTCTTGCTACAACTTGTCGAGCATTTGTAAAGCCAGTTGTGCTTCGAGAAACAATTCCATTTGGGCCTAAAAATCTATGACCAACGGCTGGAACTAAAATTGTAGGGGCTGTTTTATGCTCATAACCTGCTACTAGCCTCTTCATTACTGCACTTTGGCCTACATGGTGGGCATCAAGTCCTTTCTCTATTCCTCTTAATTTATTATAAGCTCCGACTCTCCAAATGTTATTTGATTTAGGAGTTGAAATAGTATTGCTTTTAGAAATAGTACCCGTAGCCATAAGAGCTACATTTGCTAAAGCCATTAAAAAAGATGCATCCTTTTCTCCTACTTCCTCTTCTAGCTGATCATGCACCAACATACTTACTACATCTACAGGCCCCATCCATGCTATTCCTCTATCATAATATTGTGCAGGAAGAAAAATTTCTGGTTGTGCAGGAGGTAAATTACCAATTGTCATTCCTTGCATACTATGGCATGGTAGACAATTATTTGGCATAATAGGTGCAGGACTAGACGCCATTGCTCTTAAAGGAGCACCAATTATAACTTCACCTACGTCAATAGGATTTGTTTCTGTTCCTATGGACTGCGGACCTCCAGGGCCATTTGCACCATTTACAGGTTCACCTTCTAATCCTGTAGGATCTGCAAACAATAACGGATTATTATAAGCATAACCGTACGGATCAAGCGTTGAAGCACTTAAAGGATCATGCTGTCCAAATATTCCCAGATCTGCCATATAGAAACGGGCATTCATATCATAGAATCCTGTTTCCTGTAATTCGTTTCCTAGGAATTTATAGGCTTTGTAACTTCCCTGTGCAAAAAATGCATTTCCTGTCTTTAAATGATTCATCCCGAAAGGGTAGTAATCATTGGCATCTACTATTTCAAGAACTCCTGCGCTGTTTCTTGCGAAACTTACCCTCACGTTCCCCATGAGGTCTTGGTACTGGTAAATATACTGATCTTTTGTGTAATCATAAAACCCTTCTGCGGTTGGGAAAAATTGCAAGTCGGGAGTTTTAGCGTCAACAATAATTCCGCCCCCTCCGAAAGGAGGATCAATAGTCGGATCAGTTACTACAGGGCCCGTAAGACTGAAAGCCTCCGGCTGCATCGCTCTTCCCGAAAGAGAAGAAGCCATCAACGTTTCAGAACCGCCCCCTGTATTCACATTTTCAGTAGCCAGGTATTGAAACCCATCCAGATAATCTGTAGTTTTCTTAGTTGTTATAGAACCATTGAATCCAGTAATGGAGGTCGTATTTTCTTTTCTCAGCTTGGTTCCATCCGCTCTGTATTTTGTATTAATGCTAATAAATTCATTACTATTTCTGCTGAGGTCAATATAATTCGCCAGATTCAGGTAATTGTATTTAATCGTAGAAATACCTTTATCCGGCATGCTGGTCATGTTCCCGTTGGCATCATATCCAATCGCATTTCCACCCCCTTCATAGCCTGTAGGGTTATAGGCATAATCATTCACCTTGGTCAGGGTGTTTCCTGTGTAGATATATTCCAAGTTATCAATCAGCGTCGCAGTATTGGTTCCGGAATTCATTACAGAAGTCCTGTAAAGGTTTTTAATATTTCCGCTGAGGTCATAACCCATAACCTCCGTATTCTCTTTGCTGTACGGATTGCTTGGGCTTTGGTAAAAGCCTGCGGAAAGCCTGTTCATCGGATCATAGGCATAGCCATATCTTTTAGGTGTCAAAGAAGGATTAACCCCGACTGTTTCTACCGCTCTCCAATCTACCTCGGTAATATTTCCGTTGTATTTTGCTTTGACATTCTTTCCTGAAAACTGTGCAGGATCAGGATTTTCAATTCCGTCTTTTTGGTTATATTTTACTTTATAAGAAAACAGTTTTCCACCAAGATCCGGCAAAGCCATCTGATTTTTGTTGATCTCTGTCAGCCAACCCCGGATATTGTAGGTATAATCAATACTTTGAAGGTTGTTTCCGACTTTTTTATTGATCAGCTGCGAGAGTTCATTGTAAGTGTTTTCTGCCAGAAGCTGCTCAGGTTTACTGTCTACCTGGTGCCAGTGCTTTACAAGCCTGTTTGCATTGTCGTACTCAAAACGTTCTTTTACCGTTACTCCTGTTTCATTGTCTTTTCTTCTATGATAAGTAATGGTCTGCTTAGGAATTCCGGTAAAATCAAGCTCTGTTTCCGTTTTGGTAAGACCTCCCAAATGATTGACAGAATGACTTCCGATACCTCTTCCCTTGGTATCATACCAGAAATAATCTTTCGTCCAGTTGGTATCTTCAATATTCCTTACATAACTTGCCGTAGGAAGCCCTTTAATACTTCTGCTTGTGGTAACCCCGTTCACCGTCATAGAAGCCGGAACTGAGGCAAGGGTATTCTGTCCCAGGATAACATCAGGTCTTACAGGAAGATTGGATCCTGAGGGTATCGGTGGATAGGTATCATAATAATTAACCGAAAGAATGGTCATGCTTCCTGTAGGAAACGCCATTTTGGAATAATAAATATTTTCTGTGCCCTGTGTGAAGGGATTCAAATCGTCCCTTTTTTCATTGTTTTGAGCGTTGGAAGTCATGCTGTTCAGGGCGTTCTGCATTACCTGCCTTGTAGCCGTATTGGCAAAGAACCCTGAGTAAGCCACTCTTCCGAACTGATCGTACTTGGTAAATATCCAGCCTTTAGCGGCAAAGTTATTGGTTGTGGTTCTCAGGTTGGCATCCTGCATTAAAACCAGTCTGTCCTGCTGATCATAGACCATATATTCCCAGCCTTTTCCCGGAAATTTCTTTTCCACCAATCTATCCTGGTTGTCATAACGGTACTGATAACAAAAATTATCCAGCGTTGCCAAAGAAATAGTATTATTTTCTGTTTCAATAGCTTTTACCGCAGCAGGAGGAAGGACAAATACCTGCTGGCCATATTCATTGTAAACATAATAGGTATCTACATTTTGAGTCCCGTCATTTTTTCTTACCAGAATTGTTTGTCCTTTGCCGTTGGTGTATTTAATGGCAGCATTCCCGTCTTCATCGGTAATGGAATTTTTATACAATGTTCCTGCTTTATAAAAACCTCCTGAAGCATAGGCTGTATTTTCTGTGGAAACACTTAACACCGGGTTTGATGTGGCAACATTGGAAATGGTAGACCATGAGGTATTCACCACAAATTTTTTAACCTCTGAATCATTATTAGACTGATAGGTATATTTGATAGTTTTCCCGGATTCCATTTTCCAGGGATCTCCCTGAGCTGCCTGCTCCTCAAGTCTATTTAACGGGGAGTTTTCAATTTTATTTTCGCTGTAATAATTGGAAGCATTACCATACACGGATACTGCTCCTGCCATATCAGGCGAAGTAAAAATTCCTCCATCGTTTGTATTCTGCTGAGGTAATGGCAGCCTATCTTTTACCTGCCTTCCGAATGCATCATATTCCACTGGTGTTACGACGTCTTTTCCTGACGGGGTGGCTTTAATGGAAATGTTCTGCTTGGGTCTTCCCAAGCCGTCAAAATAGCTTACTTCCTGTACTTGTTTTGCGGTGCTGCTGGAAGTGGTGACAGGTTCTAAATAGGTTCTGCCGTATACATAATTCTCTGTAGTTGTTAAGTTCTGTGCTTGTAAAGAAAGAACTGCAACCAAGAAAATAATCATTGATAGCCAATATTTTTTCATGATAGGTGTTTTTTAGTGTTTGTAATTGTAATTCTGTTCTTTCAGGATGTTGTTATTGGCATCTACAACAGATTGCAGTCTTCCGGCAGTATCATATTTGTAAAATTCTCTAAGTCCGGTTGATGGTGTTACACTACTTACCCCAATCAGCGGATCATAGGTGTAAGTGGTAATACCATAATTTTTAAAGGTGTCCTGGTTCCTGAATGCATCCAAAGCGGTCATGAGTTCTTTTTCCGTTCCTGCATCTATATCTGCATTGGATTTAGCAATAATATCAGCGGCAAGGCTTACCACCTGCTGATAGCTTGCCCCTTCAATCTTGGCAATGGGTAATGTATTATTATAACCCCAGATAATGGCTGTAGGAACACTTCCTTTGGTGGAGTACTGCAATACATTTCCCTGTGCATCATATTGGTTATAATCAATGGTATTCTTTGCAGAAGTCATGTTGTCCTTGTCAAATTTTTGTGTTGCAATCGGAAGAATCATGTTATTGGTTGATGCATTTTTGGCATATACTGTTTTTGTTTTTGAAATGGTCTTACCATTTTCTTTAGCTTCTGTCTGGAGCGGAATACTTACCATATTGGCGGCAATCATATCTGTATTGTTCTGTTCTGTGGCATACTGGTAAGTTCCTTCCATGAGGGAACCATCAAAAGAACGGCTTTCGCTCCTGATCAGGTTTATCGGCTTATTGATGTTATCCAAAGAATAGGTATTATTAGCTTCAGAAATCAGGGTATTGTTTAGATATTTTTTACTGGTCGTCTTGTTGAGCAGCCATTTACCGGATTCTACCACATAGGAATTGTTAATTCTTGTGACTATATCAGTATCCGTTTCAAAAAAAGAAAACGAAGTGGAAAGTGCAACAGTATTCACAGAAGCTGGAAGATGGTCTACTGATAAAGGGTTTTTCAGATAGCTCAGTTCATAATCATAGTTTTTTTCCTGAAGAAGAGTCCCTTCAACTGAGTAGGATTTTTCGCCAATCAGATTCTTATTCTTAATTTCATACGGATTCATTCCTGCGTCCGGGAAGGTAATATCCAGATTGATCCCGACTGCAGGAAACTGATAAATTTTTTTCCCCTTTCCCAGAGTATTCTCAGTTACATACTCGTAAGAAACAACATCTCTACCGGAGAGACTGGAATTAACGGCCTGATCCGCACTCAGGGCAAAATTCTGACATACAATTTTCTGAGTCTGGCCGCTAGGTCTTACCACGCTGTGATGGTACTTTAAGAATTCTAATGGAGAAGCAATACTTCCTGAAGACTGATTATATAAACTTCCTGGTTTGTTATATTCAAAGGTTCTTTTGGTATAATTGGTCTGTCCGTCAAAATCATTGATGTTTTTTATCCGAAGCCCCCCTACAACAGCATTGCTGTTGGTGGTCGTTTTATAGGTTCTTCTCCTTGAAACGGACAGATACACAGAACAGCTTCCGTCAGGTTCATTGGTATCCAGCTTAACGCGGAGTCGCTTTTTATAAGAAGGAGTGTGAGAACCTGTTGTTTCCAGAATCGGACCGCTTACGTCTTTTTGAAATTGGGCAATTATTTTCCAGTTTCCAGCAGGTTGTTGTTCTTCCAGATAACCATACCCGTTGGTGACTCCTATAGAGTTTGGTGTTCCCGGCGGGGTATTATTGGCACAGCTGTTTCCCCAATCAATCAGATACGAGTTAGTTTCTCCGGTTTGAGGCACTTCATTGAGGTAAAACTCTGATGAATTGGCCGTAGCAATTCCTGTTCCGGGGTTTAAAACGCCTATAACATCTGCTTTTGGGGTGATTTCTTCTTGGGGTATAATCAGTGTTTGCCACACGTTATTATTTTCATAAGTAAATGAAGAATAGCCTTTGGTGGGATAATTGATCTTCTTGAGAATATAAGCCTGTGAATATTGCGGATATACATTTCTGTTTCCCCCGGTTGTATAATTATTGTTAAAATATTGGGCATTAGGGATCATACTGAGATTGATCTGGCCGTTATGATATCCCCAGATGTCTTGGGAGTAGCTGCCCAATGCCGGTTGGCTGCTTTCATCATATTCAAACGAATATTCCGTATTTTCCAATATGTTTTTTACTTTATTGAGCTTAAGTCTGAAGTTTTTATAAGGAGCATCGCCTTCAGTCGAATTAAAATAATCATGCTCCAAAGCAAGCTTCCGGATCACTTTATTTTTGTAGGTTGCTGTTATTTCGTTTAAAGCAAAAGTATTGTCGGCTGTTCCATTCAAGTCTTTTCTTCCCTGAATTCCCTGGATGGTATTGGTATAGTTGAAAGTTACTTTTTCATCATTATGCACAATCTCTGTAAGCAACGCATCTGTATATGCATTGTTCGTACTAGAATGAACATTTTTTCTGGAATCTTTACAAAGGCCATCACTTTGTTCAATAGGAATATACACATCTGTAAAACCATAGGTAAGATGTCTGTTAAACATTCTTTTTCCGTAGGTGAAGCTGACTTCTTCATTATTTGGAAATTTTATCTTCTCCAGAATAAATGATGAAATATATGCCTCAGATACTATTGTAGAAACAGCATTACTTAAATTTCCGGTAGCCAGGGTATAAATAACTCCTTTGGGATCTGTGATGGTAAACTTATCACCCGCATAAGTAATCTTTACATCATCATAGGGGATTGTGTGGAAGTTTCCGTTGGAATCTTTGATAAAAGAACCTGAAATAGTAGGTAAATTATAATGGTAAATATCAGGTTGGGTATCCATGGTTCCTTCTTTTACATTGACCAGCTTAACCTGAACATCCGTGGGGAGCTGTGTGAAAAGTTGTGATAAATAATTGTCAGGATCTTTAGGAAACCAGACTCCGTTAACCAGATCATTTTTTCCATGCATTTCCACAGCAATACCATTAGGAATGGACAACGTCCAGCCCAATCCGGCAACACCGGCAAACTCGTCTACTTTTATTCCTCCTGTATTATAGGTTAGGCTAATGGGAATGGTTACACCATATCTTGTTTTGATTTCATATAAGGGAACAGATACGTTGAGCTTTCCTGTTCTGTAATCTACCGGAAAATCTCCTGCTTTGAATAAACTGTAGGTTTCAGGAGTGGTGGGAAATATCTTTTGTATATCATTTTTTGTTCCGGGATCAATGGATGTTTGCCCAAAGGCAATACTGGCCAACAAGGTGGAGACCAGAATTATTGTTTTTCTCATCAGTGTTTTTATTTCTTTATTAGTTTTGCACTTGCCGTTTTATTGTTATCCGTTTTTATCGTCACCAGATAAGCCCCCTGAATCAAATTCTGGGTATTAATCTTCGTCACCTTATTCTTAGTTTTCAGACTCTGAAGCTGTCTCCCGCCCATATCATATAAAGTAATATCAGCTTCTTTAAAATCAAAACCAATTTCCACATATGCATAATCTGAAACAGGGTTTGGATAAATCTTAATGTCCTGTTTTTCTATAAGTTGATCAAGTTGCTTATCTCCAAGCTTCACAATCTTCCAATTCTCTTTTCCTAGTTCTTCAGCACTGGTTCCGGCCAGAATAATAGAACCATCTCTGTTCAGTTTAATATCTGAAAGCCTTTCCTCTCTTTTTCTGGATTCTCCTTTGACATGTTTTCTCCACTGCTCGTTTCCGTCTTGATTTAAATAGAGCATCCAGAAGGTTTCATCATCACTTTCTATTCTTCCTTCTGCCTGGGTATAACCACCCAATAGAATTCCTTTGGTCACATCTTGGTTTTTGGCTCCCCGATCCTGGCTCTGAATAACACTCGCTCCCATCAGGATATCTCGGATCCCAAAATTGTAAGACTTCTGCCAGATTTCTTCTCCTCTTTCGTTTAAAGAAATCAACCACAGATCTGTTCCTTCTTCAATGCCTGCAGTTTTATTTCCTGATCTCTCGGATCTGGATTCGCCACCAATCAAATAGCCTGCTGATGTCAATGACAGTGTTCTGATGTGATCATCTCCTTTTCCACCAAAATTCTTTTCCCATTCTACTTTTCCATCTTTACCCAGTTTGATGATATAGTAATCTCCTTCGCCAAAGTTTTCGGTTTTCTTTGATCCTCCAGTATTACTCCTTGAATAAATTCCTAATAAAGCACCACCGTCTTTGGTAGGAATCATTTTTTCTACTTCATCCAGACCTTTGCCTCCTACAATGGATTGAGATAATTCTTTCCCGTTCTTATCAAGTTTTACAATCAGAATATCTTTAGAACCATACCCTTTAGCTGAGTTCTGAACATTCCCAGCTACAAAGAATCCTAAATCTGTGGTCTGAATTACTGATCTCGCTTCTTCATCCGATGCAGATCCTAATGTTTTCTGCCACAATTCATCCCCGAATTCATTGATACGGATTAACCAGATATCAGATCCGCCTTTGGAATCTTCCTTTTTATCTAAACCTTTTCCGGAATAGGAAGTTCCAGCCAAAATAAATCCTCCTTCCTGTGTGGCTACTGAAGCCGACAGATAATCATGGTTCTGTCCTGAGAAATATTTTTCCCAGACTTCTTCTCCTTGTTGGTTGAGTTTTACCACATGGAAGTCATAGCCATTATTCTGTTTATTTCCTTCCTGAATTTTAGAAGACTGGATTGAGCTTCCGGTAATTAAATATTGCTGATCAATTGTTGTGGTAATCTGGCTTAGAAAATCCTGTGTAGAGGATTTGATATCTTTCTGCCATAAAACTTCCTGGGCAGACAGCCCAAAGATTGTGCATAAGACCAATGCACCAGAGTAGAATTTCTTCATCTGTTTGTGTTTTTTAAATTAGTACTAGTTTTTATAATTAAGGCTGTAAAATTAACACTTTTTAACAATATGAAACAATATTAAGTCTATAAGAGGTGAATATTATTATATTCTTAATATATCTCACTGCATTATTCATACTTCCAATCTGTTTATCATTAAATTTATTATGGTAAAGATATACTGAGGTAACGACAGAACGTGTCGTATTATAATTTCTATGATTTAACATTTTATTGATTCAGCCATGAGCGGTTTTCCTTGACCTAAAGAAATGTATTGCAGCACCCGGAATATAAAAGAAAGTCAATGCCAATCGATGCTACGACCTGCCAATTGTCCGTAGAGAACTCACAGCCTGATAACTTAATCCTATTATGGGATTGAATTATGAAAAAAGAAAGAAACAACGAATCAGATGCTGTAGAAAAGCTAGAGGATACGCTGCTTGTCCTTCATCACAGCAGCAGTACCATAGGGCTAGTACAGGGTATTGACAAGGAAGGCAATCTTAAAGAGACTAAGCCTGAAGAAAAGCATGACGGGAATTTTGTCAGAATAAAACCAAAAGAAGATTCCTTTACCCGTTTCTTTGCTGACTTTTACCGGCAGCTCAAAAATCCCTCTGAGTTTTCATTTTTTAAGGTCACCGAATATGAAGCTGTTCAAACGGCTAAAGAACTACAGCAGTATGTTAAAAATGCTTCGGAACATGAAAAGAAAAAGCTCACGGAATATGAAGTGTCCATAGATAGGGTAGAAGCCCATCAAAATCAATTTCTAACGAATAGGGTAGCTGGTAAAGAAAAAACAGTCCCCTACCGCTACCAAGAAGAGCAGATTGATTGGAATGTGATGCGAAAGATCGGGCTTACCAAGGAAATGCTTAAGGAGATGAATGCTTTAGATCCCCTACTCAGGGGCTTTAAAACTCCTACACTTATTCCGGTACGGATGGATCTGGGAACCGGAATTACGACCATCCAGGTCAGGCTTTCGCTTAAAGAAACCTATACGGGAGGCGTTGGCGTCTACCTGCACGGTGTCCGCAAAGAACCGGACCTCGATTCAGACTTCCTGGGTCATCAGTTTACCCCGGAAGATAAAAGAAACCTTCTTGAAACCGGTAATATGGGAAGGGTAGTGGATCTGGTCTATCCCATTACCGGAGAAAAGATTCCCTCACTCATCAGTAGGGACCGGCTTACCAACGAGCTGATTCCTTACCGGACAGAATATATCAGAATTCCTGAAGAGATAAAGGGCATAAAACTAAGCGATGATCAGAAGCAGATCCTTCGGGAAGGGAAAGCGTTATACCTTGAAAATATGCTTTCTACTAAAGGAACACTATTTAATGCTTCGGTTCAGTTTAATGCAGATAAGAGGTTTGTAGAGTTTTTGTTTAAGAAGAATGTCAGGAGCTTGAATATTGATGATCTGAAAAACCAGATTAACGCAGAGGTTCCCGCAATGTTCAGAGGAAAAAAGCTTAAGGTCTGGCAACTGGAAAAACTAAAAGCAGGGGAAACGGCGTATATTGATGGACTGGCAGACAGGAATGGGAAGAAGTATCAGGGGTATGTGAGATTTGATAAGGAAGTGGGCAAGCTTGAGTTTTCGTTTAAGAATATATGGAAGAATGAGGAAAATCTTAAGAAGATTTCTGGCAAATCGAAAGGGAGGAAGTTGTGAGGAGGAAATTTTTCAATTTATATTTTATTACGACACATTCTGTCGCATTACCGTTATAGCTTTGAAAAAATATATTATGAAACTTAAAGCGACTATAAGGGAAGAAATTCATCCAGATGATAAAAGTGTCATCGTAGAATTTCGGGGTGATGAAAATAAGCGGCATTTCGAGTTGAACTGTACATTCAATCCGTATCGACAAGGACTTCGCAAATGGGATATCTGGGAGTTTAAAATACGCCTTGAATCAGAAATATTTACAGATCCCAAGACAGATAATAAATCATATTTTACCCACTTATTCTGTGATCAGGCCACCGAAGTAAATTCACCCTATATTAAATAAAAAGAGCCTATCGGTAAATAGATAAGCTCTAAACATAAATAGTTGAAGTAAAATTCAACTCTGTAAATTTATAAAATTTTCTCTATAATGGGAGAAGGTATCAGGAGTGTGTGGGTTGATATAGTGAGCGGGAAGTTTGTATTTTGGTTAAGGAAACAGAGAAAGAGCTGGAAACCATTAGGAAGGTTTCTAATAAATCGAAAGGGGTGGAGCTGTAAATTTTAAGGCTATAATAACTGTAATTAAATTTCTTTAATAAATAATTTTTTCTTGTTAAGGGCTGTTAGATAATCTTCTCATTTTTAAGAACAACAGCCAAGTGAAAAAGTGTTTTTGCTTTGTACTGTTTTCGGATAGCACTTAACTTTTTTTCAATCAAACTTTCACTAATTATGATAGAATGAAAATTTTTTAATTGTTCACGTATTTCATTCACTTTAAAACCTTGCGATAAATATTTTATTATCAGTAAATCTTTATTTTCCATATTTAAAACTACAATTTTTTGAACTAGATCTTCATAAAAGTCAAAAAAAATAAAATAGCAGTTTGACTGATTTGTTTATATTTATTTGATCTTCTATTAGGTAATCAGAGTTAATAGCTTGCGTTTTCTCTTACTATATTTCCTGTTTTTATTAGATTTTTTAAGCGCTTACCTGAGGCATAGAGATTTTGATAGTGCATAAATTTGAAGGAAAATTATGGGAACCTCCAAATTTAATAATGATATCGGAAATCTGAGTTTTAATAACAATCTAGCTAAGTTATGATAAAATAATTAAAGTAGTGATCAATTCCGAAGAGAAGAAAACTCCAATTTAAAAAAATGACTTAATTCATTTTGAAAAAAAATGGGGCGAAGTGTAAGATTAAAAGAAGCAAAAATTTTAAACCACAGCATTGGAATACAAATAACTGCTATATAATAGATTATACATATACTAAAATTTTACTATTAATTCTCTCATTATATTTCGCTAAATTTGACAATATTTTACTTGGATAAATAGCGCCAGAAATTAAAATGCAACAGATTAAAAGCAAAAAAATAGAAGGAATTATTGATCAGATAACTGATCAATATTTATACGCTGATAGGTCAGAAAGACCTTGGATTATAGGTTTTAGCGGAGGGAAAGATTCCACAGTTTTATTAACTTTAGTGTGGATTGCCTTGCAGCGGATTAGAGAACAACTTCCGCATCCATTTCAATTAAGAAGGAAAGTATATGTAGTGTGTAATGATACAATGGTTGAAAATCCGATTTTGGCTGATTATGTAACGGATGTTCTGAAGAAAATTGAAGAGGAAGCACGAAATCAAGATCTACCCATATTTGTTAAAAGAACAACGCCAAAATTAGAAGAAACATTTTGGATTAATGTTATAGGAAAAGGTTACCCAGTACCAAATAATTCATTTAGATGGTGTACTGATAAGTTAAAAATTAGACCTACCTCTAGTTTTCTGTTAGAACAAATTGATGAGATGGGGGAGGCTATTGTTTTGTTAGGTACCAGATATGAGGAAAGTGCAACAAGAGAACGTTCTATACGTAAACATGAGGTAGCAGGTCGTAGATTGTCAAAACATCAAACATCTCCTAATACTTACACATATGCACCAATTAAGGAACTTCTATTACATGAAGTTTGGTATATTATAAATGCAGTAACATCGCCTTGGGGTTTTGATAATTCAATTCTATTTCAAATTTATGCGGATGCAAGTGCTGATGATTACGAATGCCCTACCGTTATAACAGATAAAAAACATACATCGTGTGGACAGAGCCGTTTCGGATGTTGGACATGTACCGTGGTAAAAAATGATAAATCAATGAATGCCCTTGTAAGTAATGGGAGAAACTGGATGCAACCATTACTTGACTTTAGAAACCGATTAGTTGAGGGTAGAAATTTACCTGAAAACCGAAAAGGCACAAGAAGAAATGGGATGAAGGCTGTAAATGATGATGGTGAGAATAATGGTACTTATGACGAAGGATATAGATATCGTATTTTGAAAGATTTGCTTACAGTGCAAAGGGATGTTCAAATTGATCGTCCAGATGTGACATTAATTAACAATCAAGAATTGATTGCAATTCAAGTTATCTGGAATAGAGACCTTTATTTTGACCATACAGTAGGAGAAGTGTATAAAGAAATTTATGATAAAGAAATTAGCACTAACAATATAAAAACTCTTGATAATACAGAGAAGAGAATTATCAGGGAGGTCTGTGAAGATGATATAAAATATTATAATCTTATTGATAACTTGATCTCATTACAAGAAACTAAAACTTTGTTAATTTCAAAATACGGATTGCATAATGATATTGAAAGACGTATCGAGAAATTTGCAACAGGAAAGATATCATAGAAATGAAAATTAGTAAAATTAAATTTAACAATTTCAGAATATATAAGGGTGAAAACGAGATAACTTTTCTCCCAAGTCAACATGAAAAAAATATTAATATAGTTGCAGGTAAAAATGGTTTTGGTAAAACAACATTTTTAACTTCTTTAATATGGTGTTTTTATGGAAAGATGATGGTTGAAGTTGAAGAAAAATATAAAAAAGATATTAAAAATGCTGGGGGCTATGAGAAATTTTTAAATACTTTACTAAATCGTGATGTCAAGAATGATTTTGAACAAAGTAATTTAAAGGATTCAAGCCTATCTATGGAAGTCGAACTTTCAGATATTTCAATTCCTTCTATGCCTTGTGAGAGCGTTCTTATAAAAAGGTCCTATGATTTATCAACAGAAAATGAAATCTTAGAAATCTATATTGATGGATTAGAAAATGAATTAGCTAAAGAAGTTGGCTTGGAGTTGTTTATCAATGACTTTATTTTACCCAGAGAAATAGCTAAGTTCTTTTTCTTTGATGCAGAAAAGATTGTGACATTGGCTGAAGCCAAATCAAAATCTGAATTAAAAAATCTAAGTAGGGCTTATTCTGAAGTTTTAGGAATTAAAAAATATGAAGATCTTAAAAAAAACCTTGAGACTTTGCTTGTTAAACTTCGTAGAAATGGTGCTAAGCCTGACCAGCAAATCAAACTTCAACAATTAATAGAGAAAGAAAAGGAGTTAAAGTCTTTAATTGAACTTTGTTTGGAGAAAAAAACTGAGATTGAAAAGGAGATATTATCTTATTCTAACCAAAGCGATTCATTACAGGAAAAGCTTATTAGAGAGGGGAGCGGCATCACTTTAGAAGAACTAACCCAGCTTAAATCAGAGCTGGAGATGTTTAAAAAAGATTCGGATGAAATTAGAGGACGATTAAAAAAGATGATCGATCTTGTTCCAATTGTAATGGCTGGGAAAAAATTAATTGAATTGAGTGATCAAATAGAAAATGAAAGTTTTGCAAACTCCAATTTCAACATTAATATTGATGAAAGTCCACTCCTTAAAAAATCTATTCTTACTAAATTACAATCATTAAATATTAATATTTCCAAAGGCAATGAGATCATCAGGTTGTTTCAAGATTCCTTAGAGCAACATACTATTAAAAGTAGTGAGGAAAAATCCATTTTACTTGATTACACACCGGAACAAGCACGTGCTGTAAAAGCAGTTATTGATAATATTAAAAATGGTTTTAATATTCAATTTCAAAATATTGTCAGAGAAGAAAAAAACAATAAGTTAGCAACATCGAAAGTTTTTTATAAAATAAAGCAGGCTGAGGCTAGAAAAGGAAATGCCGTTGCTCAAAAACTTAGGGAAGAAAAAGTAAAAGTTGATCAGAGAATTCTTCAGTTGTCTCAAGAGAAAGGAGGATTGATTGAAGAGTTAAATTCATTGGAATCACAGGCTTCAATCAACAATAGGGTGCTTTCCGAATATGAGAAAAACTTTAAATTAGTCGAGGCTGACATTGCTAAAAGTGAAGTGACTGAAAAATTATTACTTAAAATATCAAAAATTATTCAAAGAGTAAAAGAAGATAAGAAATATTCTCTCCAAAAGTCAATTCTTTTAGGCTTGAAGAAAATTATGCATAAGAATGATTTTGTGCATAACGTTAAGGTAAATGTTTATGACGATATAATGGATATTGATTTGTTAGATTCCAACGACAAAATAATAGATAAAGAATCATTATCAAAAGGTGAGCAGCAACTGTATGCAACTGCTCTGCTTAAAGCTTTAGTAGATGAATCTGGTATCAAGTTTCCTGTTTTTATTGACAGTCCATTACAGAAATTTGATAAATTCCATTCTCAGAACATTATTAGAGAGTTTTACCCATCGATTTCAGATCAAGTGGTTTTATTTCCACTTCTAGAAAAAGAACTGTCTGAGATGGAGTATAAAACATTGCAGCCACATGTAAACAAAGTTTATATTATTGACAGTGAAAATGGTGCTTCAAAATTCAAATTTTTGAAACAAGATCAATTATTTGCTGAAATTAAAAACGAAGGAGATTATGTTCACTCAAATTAAAACGAGCAGAGAAAATAAGGAGATTGTTGCTCAACTTACTCGTAAACTAAATTTAGGAGCTGAAAACATTATTGCTCGTATGGCATATTCATATTCGCTTTCTAAAGATAGGAGACTAAACTTAAATGATTTAGCTGATTCAGGGGGTAAAGAATATTCAAGATCTGTTTTGTTTGGAGACCACGATGATTTATATATAGGATTGCTTTGTACTCATTATACTATCTATAAAACAGACAAGGATCTGGGGAAGTATGTAAAACTTCATATTGATGATGGGCTGCAATTGATTAATGAAGAATTTCAAAAAATCAATAATATAGATGGTTTTGATTTTCTGATAGAGTTAATCTCTTCTAACCTTTATAATTAATTTAGTTTTTGTTCGAATTATGATGAATGAGACAGATGCTGCGATCTATTTGGGAATTACGAAAGAGCTCTTATTTTCTTTTGTTAGAAGTGGCTATAATGGATTAAAGCTGAATGTTCAACCGGGTGTTAAATTTACAATCGAAGATTTAAAAGAATGGAATGATTTTTTAGATAAGCCATTAATAAGAAAAGGTGAAAAAAGACCTGAAATTCCTATAGCTATTAGAGAATATTTAAAGGTTGAAAGTAAAGGTAAATGTGCAAAGTGTGGAACTGGTCATCGATTAGATAATGCTCATATTAATTCATGGGCCGATTCTTTTTCACACCACCCTCATAATTTAATAAGGCTCTGTACAGATTGTCATACTAAATACGACAATGGAATAATTTCTAAAGAAGAAATTGTCAAACTGAAGAAATCGTTAATTGAGAAATTAAATAAAGAGAATTTATCATTTAATATTGAAATTTCCAGTCATAAATTACCCAAGTTGACTGAAGACTTTAATGGTAGGGAAGTCGAATTAAAAGAATTGTTAGAACTCTATGCTCAAAATCATTTCATAAGTATTGAAGGTGTTGGTGGAATAGGAAAAACTCAACTACTCTTAAAGTTTATTGAAAGTGAAAAATTAAAAGTTAACTGGTTTAATGTTGAGACCTTTGCAGGATTCCAAGATTTTATTACTGAATTATACAGTCGATTTAAAGTAAGTAATTTTGACCAATTATTACAAGTTATCAATGATGATAATGCAATTTTAGTCTTTGATGGAATTGAAACATTGTGGAATGATTTTCAGGATAAAGTGACACAATTGTTAAAGCAATTAAATGACTTTGCAGAGAATGCTAAGATTATTTTTACTACACAATTCAATTATTTGGGATTTGATACAAATGTTGTAGTTCTTAAGCTATCTAATGGATTAAGTAGAAAGGCTAGTTTTAATCTCCTGTCAAAAAAAAATCGAATTATAACAATTGATGATAAAAGTGTTTCGGAACTAATTTCATTTTCAGATGGTCATCCTCTATCCCTCATTCTTATTTCGGGATTGATTTATATGATAAAATCACCAGAAGAAGTATTGAAATCTATCAAAGAGGCTGGAATTGATTTTATTAAAAATCCGAATAACAAAGAACAAAAAAAATCGACATCGCTGCAATTATGCTTCGATTTGGTTTATAAAGGTCTGGAGGAAAAACAGAAGTGGTTATTGATGTACCTTTCATTGTTTCCCGCAGGTTGTAAAGTACCGTTTTTAGAAGTCTTAGTTCGTGAAGATTCTGTTTTTAAATCCCAAACGGAATTAAAGATGTCGATTGCGTTTCTTTCACAATTCAATTTGATTGATTTCGAGGAAGATGTTTTAGGCTTTGAACGAACGACAATTCTTAATCCTATTCGAATTTTTGCAAGGAAAAAAACAGGAAGTAATTCAAAAGAACTATTACATAATATACAGTTGGAGGCATTCCAGAATTTAGTCTTTGAAGCCGTCACTTTGTACAGTACATATATGCTTTCTGATAAAGTAGAATATGGTATCGTTCGGTATGAAATAGAACTGCCAAATTATCTCTATGCTTTTAAAAAAGCAGTTCATGCTGCCTATTGTGATGAATGTAGAAAATATAGCAATAGAGAAAAATATTTAAGAATCGTAACAGGATTTGCTACCGGACTTTACAAATATTTGTTTACACGAGGCAAATTTTCTTACGGAATAGAAATAAACAAACAGGGGGCAAAAGCGCATTTGGAACTCGGAGAATTTGATTTAGCAATAGATGACTTGACTCAAGTTGCTACTCTAAATTGGAGAATTGGTAATCATGAGGAAACTCAAAAAGCACTTTTGGAAATGCAAAGATGTGAGGAATTGAGTGGTAGAAAACTCTCGACAGTTCGTTTTATTGAAGGTGAAATTTTAAGAGAAACAAATCCGCGTGCTGCAATAAGTAAATTTGAGGAAGGAATTGCAATTTGTGAAGTTGATTTAAAAAAAGATGTATCTAATCAAGCATCCAAATGTAATATTGGTAATATTTTATCTGAAATTGGAAGAACTTATGAGAGATATATGCATGATAGCAAAACTGCTTTAGAGTATTATCTGAAAGGATATCATATCCAACGTGAAATGAAAGATTATGCAAATATGTTTTGTAATTCTCATCATATTGGAAATTGCTACGCGGATGCTGGCCTTTTTGAAAAATCGTTAGAATATTATCGTGAAGCTCTTAAGGGTTTTGCTAAATATGGACAACAACAATATATTGGTAACTCATTGTCTGAAATAGGAAGGGTGAGAATTTCGAATCCTGACTTGGATTATTCTTTCTTGACAGAGGATTTACTTCTAATGGGACTGGAGGATATTCAATATGAAATTGCTGTTACAGAAGAAATTAGTTTTTATCTAGAGAGTAAACTTTGGAGAATAATCGGAATCGTTGCATTATCCGATTATTCATCGATATTGACTGATTGGGTAAGTGAGTTAACTCAAGTGCTTGACAGCAAACGTATCTTTGAATGGTCTTTGCCATACTTCTTTGCAAGGATTGCAATCGTTTCGAATGAGCTGGAAAATGATAAAGAGAATGCTGAAAAACTCAAGGAGATAAAGTTCTTATGTGATTTAAATGGAAGCGAAGTTATACATGATATATTAGAGCCTTTTTCTTGGCTATCCCTTTGGCTCAAGGAGAAAAATATAGAAGATATAAGTAGTGGAGATTTATATTCCGAAATAGAAAATGAATTTTGGGATAATTACGACGAAGATGATGAACCTTATGAAGAGGAAGATATTGATTGAATTCCAAAGCAAAAGTCATAAATTTTTATCGCTAATCTACTTTTCTCTCCTTTAAACTGTAAATCTGAATAAAACCTGTTTGATCAAATCAAAGTACTTTTTTAGAGTTCTTTTGTTCGCTTTTCTTTTCGCACGCCAATTTGGCCAATCGGGCGCACAGGAAAATCCATCCAAAATCATTGCAATACCAATTATATATTTTTGGATGGATCTCATAGAATTTCTATATGCTGAAAATAGAGCATGCCATATTTTTTAGAAGGTCTTTTCTTACAGCTAATTCTGTCGTGGTCCAGTGTGAGTAATTACCAATATCGACATTAAGCCCTACAGAGGATTGTAAAAAAATAGGTTTCTTAGTTGCGAAATCGTCATTTCCTCCAGCAACATTATCAGTTGGCCCCATAAATGTTAAATTTTCAATTTCGTTTTTAAAAGGTTCGAGTGTGGTGTCAATAACAGACCCTTGAGCATTTCTTGGATATACATGTTCAATCGTAGTGCTCGAAAAATCATAAACCCTTGTTTTATCCTCACATTTTTGGATTCCACTGGCTCCTGTGTCATACCATCTCTTATAGTGTTCTAATGTCATGATAAAGTATTTAAGTGGCTTGTTTCCTCCTCCTTCTTTATATGATAGTGTATCAAGGGAGTTTTTAAAGTGAGTATCATTAGCTCTAGCGTTTTGTAAGCTACTTAAAGCTGATCGAAGTGTATTGACCAAATATGTTGCTGGATTAGATCTGATTAAGACAGATTGTGAATGGAGAACGGTGACGACGGCTTCAATGTGTTCATTACAGACAGTTTTGTATCGAAACAAAAACTTCTCAAGAATCGATACAATTTCTGAAAATTTTCTTTCACCTAGGTTATAACTGGAAAGTAAAAGAGGAATAGTTACACTAAATCCGAGTTCTCTAATTAAAAGGGTTAGTCTATTTCTATCCCATGCTGTAATGGGATTTGATGACTGAAAAGGCCATAAGCCTTCTGATAGTTTTCTCAATACAAGTATTTCCTCTCTAATCATTACTGTACTGTCTAATACTGTTTGAGCTTTTGATGCATTTATCAACGAATCTTGATGTTGTGGGTAAAAAAGATTTAAAAAATCATCAAAAAGGGTATTGCTTCCTGCTCTTGCCCCATGATGAGAAGAGTATATCCATCTCAAATAATTATCAATTACTTTTGGAGAGTCTTTTAAAATATCATCCCAAAGACTTTCGGCAGAATCTTGTTTGGCTTTATGACCTTCAAGAATTTCCAGTGTTTTGGCTCTCAATAAATCACCTTCTGTTAAGCTTTTACCTCTATCATTTAAAACTTGAAATAATTTATAAGCTTCTTTAGTATCATAGGTTATGATATTGATCATCGAAAAATCTTGATCTATAATAAGTTCGAAAATTTCAAGATTATCTATTTTGTCAACTATTGAACTTGATGAGCTTAAAGTAAAATTTACAGTTTCTTCCAGTTTTTTATAAGCGTATAAAATTCTGTCATGAGATTCCCGAGAAGGGATGGGGTTATTTTGTCTAATTATATCTTTAAAGAATTGTAAATCTGCTTTTGAAACTGTTAATGCATCAACTATTGTACTTTCACGATTGACTTCTTGTTCAAATTCTATAAATCTTTTTGTTAGCCTTTCTATTCTTTTTGTAACAATATCTTCATTTACAGTATCGCTTGCAGTTTGCGTTTCAAGTAATACTACTTTATATGAAGATAATAAGGCACCAATGGTAAGTACAAATGTTGATATTCTTTGCTGTCCGTCAACCAATTCATATTCATGTTGTCGAACTACGCCTGGTACAGCTCTTTCGACGCTTACCATTCCACCGAAAAAATGATTTATTGGATTTCCTGTTTTTCTCTTATCAAAGCAATTTTTCAGATCTTTTATATAGTCTTCGACTTCGGTACTTTCCCATGCATAACTGCGTTGATACTTAGGAACTCTAAACATTGGAGCATTTGAAAAAAATGTTCCCACTGCTGCATACTCTGGTACTACTCTCATAATATTATGTTTTGATATTGATATATTATTTTAAAATTGCTTTCACAATTCCCAAAACGCCTTATCTCTTATCACCAATGGATCAGAGCCGGCAAGGTTTACAACACTTTGATGTTTTTCAAGCCCTTTTATTAAATTGATTAAATTTTCTTTTTTCACTTTACTGTCCAAAGCGAAAAGTGATTCAACTTCTTTAATCTTAATTTCGTTTACTCTATGAATCACCCAGGTCAATATATAATTAGAGTATTCGTTTTCACCAGTGGCAAAATGATTTAAGAATTGAGTTGAAAGCACAGTGCCTACTCCAAATTCACGTCCTTCTTTCAATATCTTTTTTAGTGACTGAAAATTTTTACTAAGGAAATTATCTGCTTCATCTACCAAGATGATTTTACGTAATTGCCGTAGATTGTTTTCAATTGCACTATGTCCGTGTCGTTGCATTTGTGTATAAAAGGCATCTAATGTAATGGCTACAATTAAGTTCTGAATTGATTCATCATATCCAGATAGATTGATCACAACAACACCTTCAATCAACGAATACAAAGACTGAGTTTTAGCAGAATTTGATTCAAAAATTTCAAAGTCAGATAAATTAGATATTGCAGCATATAAACTATCTTGAGATACTTCTTGATTATCAAGAAAGATATCACACACATCACCTAAAGTTGGAGGAGTTTTTGACCAAGTATCTCTTTTTCCTCTTTCTATACCTTTGTTTTCATAAGCATTGACTATAATATCCCTCAACTTTTGTCTCTGTACATTTCCGAGATTAAATGCATTAGCAATCGTTTCTTTAATATCATTTGCTGTATGCAATGGTAGCATCGGTTTGGACTGGGGTGTAGCGTCAAGAGCCAAAGGATTGTATGGTAATTGATGTGGTTCAAAAACTTTTGCATCGGTCGCTTTCACAAAGTCATCTTTTATATAATCCCCTTTGTAATCGAAAATTAGAATGCCCAGTTTGTCATCCCCAGGATTTTGGACAGTGTTTTTATAAATTTGTGCAATTAATGACTTTGTAAATTGTGTCTTACCAGTTCCCATGGTTCCAATAATTCCCGTATTTGTATGCATAACCTTGTCGGAATTATTCGGTTCCCAAATGACAGGTTGCTGTGTATTCAAATCGGTTCCAAAAACTATTTTCATTCCAGTCCGTGAAAACTTCTCTTTTGGTTTCTCTAAAATTATTTCCTCAGAAACAAAAGGTTCATCCTGCACACTTTTTTCGCTCTCAAGTGCCATGTCATCTGACTCTATTGATATATTTAAGATGATATTACAATCATAGCGCGAAACCAACAACTTAGAAGTATCAATAGTAGTAGTTGTGTGATGAAATAATTCAATAAGCTGATCGACTGATTTAACAAGGAAATTGTAACCATCTTGTTCCATAAGATTAATTTCCATACAGTTTTCAGAAATGTTCAGTTTACGTGTAATGGTATCATTTCCAAAATAAATTAAGCCGAAATCTCCGATAATTGGCTTAAGCGATCTCGAAATGGTAAACTGATTATTCAACAATTCTGTTTTATAATCATTCAGAATAATGTCCCATTTCTGATTCTCCCATATTTGAAATAGTTTCATCTTTTCAGCACTGGCCAAAACCAATTTAGCAAAGAAATTTTTGTAAAATTCAGAAATAAAGTCATATTTAGATAAGTGATCGTAAATTAATTCAGCCGTTTTCCTTCCTTGTATCCTTCCTTTATTAACAATGTTTAAACCTCCGATTTTCAATTCAACAGGATAAAAATACATTTCTAATTTCTCCTTTTTTTTCTGCAGACCGATCAACAGTAGATCATCACTGTAAGATCCCCCTGCACCTAAATTTTTTGTAGAAAACAGACCTTCTTCTTTTGTAAGGCCTGCATTTCCTGAAACTCGTAAAATCTCCTCTAATGAAATAGGAACCCAGATTATACATGGATTATGCAGAAAGGTTAATGCCGTTTTAACACCTGACAATAAACTCAGTTTCTCTTTTGGAAAATGACTTTTTTGACGTACCAATCCCAACAACCAGTCTCCATTAATTGCGTTGAAAAAGTTGATAATTGGTATGGTGTCTATTTGTGGGGTAAACAAAACTTTGTGCTTTGAAAGAAATTCCTGAACAACAAATGCATATTGCTCTGTTTTCCTGCTTACCGTAATTGCATCGTAACCACTTGAATTGGTATATTGATCACTGTAATGCACAATTACCAAGTCTGACTGATCTTTGAAAAAATCTAAATCGACCCTAGGATCAATGTATGTCACCCAGTGTGAACTCGTATATAATTTTTCTAATTGAGTACGAATAGCATTATTAATGGTTGTACACAATGCTTTGCTTGAGTCAAAAGGGTCATCATTAGAAGCTACTTTCGCTAGAGCATTGTAACGAGTAGTCAATTCAATAAGATCAGATTTCTCTGTTGGTAAAAAGCGCGTTCCGAATCCTGTTCGATAGGTATCTTGATGGGGTATAAACGAAACATCAGAAAGTAAACCGCCTAATGATAAGCCTGTTTTAACATCTTTCATTTCGTTAAAAGAAAACGAAGATGTTTGGGTGTCAAATTGATAAAATGTAATGTGTGCATACTCATAGAGTTCCTCCTTTTTCGGAAATGAGCGAGTGTAAAATTTCACTTTTTCAAAAAAGGTGTTAAGCAAATCATCCTTATCAAAATCATTGGTTTTCAAATTAACTTCAAGTTGCTCTTCAATTTCACTGATTGAAGAGTAAAAAGTTAATTCTTCAAATTTATTGACAAGATTTTCAGATCCATAGATGAATACTTCGATCGGAATCAGATCATTCAGTCTTTTATTTTTGTGGGTGTTCAAATCTGTCCTGTAAAACTCAAACAGTCCATGGAGTACTTCTTTACAGTCACCTTGATTGATTACATTTATTCTAATCGGAGCTTGATTCGATTGATCAAATAAAATACTGTAATTGCTCTTGAAATCTTTTAATTTTGAAGAAATCAAATTAGAGACATAACTTTTGGAAATTCCCTGCTTTGTGTCTGAGTACATCGAGTAATACATCCATTCAGGAGAATGAACAGATTCAGTAGGAACATAAATTTCCTTGGATTTTCCTTCTATATAAGGTAATAGATTGCTTGGGTTTAATCGCTTTAAAATCGCATTATAGGATTGTGTATCATCATCTAAAGTTCTATTAATCTGTAGTTGGTATGCAACATTCAACGGATGATAAGGACTCAGTTTTATTTTTTTTGCTCCTGAATTTTCTTTGATTACGCCCAGTAAGAAGACATTTTTTTGCTTTGATGTCAATATTTGGTTTTCTGCAAATGCTGTAATATAATTTAAAATCCCTTTTACATAGTTGGATGCAATCTCTTTTTCCGAATCTTCTAAGTAAGCTAAACTGGGTTGCACTTTTTTAGTTTTAAAAACCGCACGAAACTGATCGAATGCATCTTTGATGGATTGGTCCAAATCAAGTGAAATCTCTGAAATCTCTTCATTAACATTCTCCTCCCAACTATATCCATCAGAATTTGTTAATTTTTGTTCAAGTATAAGGTTTTTCCTAAACTCACCGCTTACAGTTCTTTCTTGTTGTTCTGTTTTGAGTTGAATTTTTATAATTTCGTTCTCTTGCTTATAGCGGAAATCAGATTTATTAATTCTTTTTGCTTTCCATACTTCTAATCCGTTTATTAATCTTGGAGGATCAAAATCGGGTTTGATATGAATGGAAATCAGAGTCTCTTTAATTGTGATTTGAAAGTAAACTTCTTCCGCATCAATGTTTGCATAATCACAGTTCAATTTCAAAGATGAAGATTCAGGAACAACGTAATTCTTACTGTATTCTAATTCTTCAATTACTTGCTGTTCACCTTCATTAAAAATAATGATATTGTCATCTTTAACAGAAAGATAATTTCCAAGGGATCCTGCTCTGATGAGGAAATTAGATTCAAATTGACTTAAATAATTAGATTCGAAAGGAACATGCAATAACTTAAACAGAAATTTTTTCCCGGAATCAGGGTCTCTGTATTCAATGAGGTGAAAATTGTTAGTGTTCTCACATTTAGGTAATGTTACCAAAAGATTGTATCCACTGCTTTGAACTGTCAAATCTCTTCCTTTGTAGTTTATGCCTTCTTTTTTAGTACGTTGATCAAATTTTATTTCTACTACAATATCTTCCAGCAGGTTTTGATTGAAGACAAGCAAGTTGTAATTTCTTTTCTTCGAAGCCGTTAGACCATCTGTTCGTTTCCAGAGGGTAACATCTTTTGAGTCACCAGATATAGACGTAATTTCTGGAATCGATTTATTTTTTTCGGTTTCTAGCCACTTAGATAAATCTCCAAAATCTGTTGTCTTCCAATCTTCTTTGATAAACTTTGTATAAGCGGTTTCGGGCAATATCTCCTTAAGTTCCGTTTCCGGTTCGTCATCTTGAAAAATTGCTTCTATTCTTCCAAATAGTTTATAATTTTCCTGAATATCAACGTCTACCTTTGTCCCTTTTGTAGCTAATTCTTGGTGAGGAAATAAACCGAGAGTTTGAAAATCAACCGTATCAATTGTTCCTTTTTCTAAAACTTTTATAACAAATTCATAGTCGAAAACTGAATTGTTATCTTCTAATATGTTTTTCGTTTTGTAACTGAGAACCGCTTTTAGAATTTCTTTTTCGTGGTATTTTAAAGTTTTATTCTCATTAATATCTTTCTCAACTCGCTTGCGAAAACTTAGATAATGTAGGGGCATGCCGTCTTTTTCCAAATTTTCACTTCCACCGGATATACTTTCTAGTTTTTGACTGTAAATGATTAGCATTGCAGTGTTTTCAAAACCTAAAGCTTGTTGAGAAACATTGTTTCTTAACATAGTGAAGTAGTCTTCGGTCGCATTTTCACTCGAAACCACCAAAACCTTCGTATCGTTAATTTCAATGGTAAATGATTCGAAAGGAACATTGCCTGATGGATGTTGATAAGAGAATAACTCTATATTCAAAGCATTAGTCGAGCGAAGAGCATCGAACAATTGTTGTACATAAGATTTTTCTTCAAGATATAAATTATATCTGTCTCCAGGCCTGATCTGTTGATTTATAAAAAATTCAACGATTAATTCTGATATATATTTATAAAGAGGATTTAATGTATTGTGCATCACCGCTGTCGCTTTTTTTCTCGATTAGATTAATTCGTTCAAATAACTTTATAACTTCCAATTTAGAAGTTTCATCAAATGTTATCCCACGTTCCTGAAGTTTTTCCCAAAACAATTTTAAACGAATTTTTTCTCTGTTTCCCACACATAATTTGGTTAGAAAAAGTAAAATCTCTTGAGATAACACCAATTTGCTCCCCAGACGTCCTCCTGATTTTGTAAAATTTTCTTTACTGAAGCTACTTAGCCACAAAGCATAATCTTTGTAGGGTTTATTACGTTTTCCGTTCTCAAATTGGTAGCGTATTGTATACCATAATGAATAGATAAGTGTTGTAATCTCTTGATCAAAACTCTTTAAATTAAGATTACTCTGGCATTCTTCCCAGCTTGCAGGAGGATTTAGTGTCTTTACTTCATTTTTATAAAATTCGAGCAACTCTCCTAAACAAGTTTTAAATTCTTCTTTTTCCGATTCTTCAAAAGAGTTAAATAAGTTTGTAATCTCATCATAGTCGCCTAATAAATTATTGTCGACTTGGATATAATTAATCAATTCTAATGCATTAGCGTGTGCAAAAACACGTTCATAATGTTTAGAAACCTCTTTCCATCCGGTCTTATGGAGCTGTAATCTTGATTCGGATAAATTTTCCCAATCCATTGAAAAATAAATTGGTTTTATATTGTAATCCTGCTGTCCAAAATTGTCTAGTTTAAAAGTTAGTTGTGTAAAGTAAAAGAAATAATAATATTTGAAGAATAATTCAAAATTCTCCAAAAAATAATCTCTATTACTCATTAAAAAATCAAAATCGTTTTGAAATATTTCAGTAACAGCGGGAATCATATTTCTGAAAACCTGCTTGTCGCGTTTACCATCTTTTTTGTCAATATGATTTGGCAAGCATTCTGAAATAAGTTGATTCAGAATGTTTTTGCTTTCGTTTTCAGAAAAGAGAGCTTTAAACCGTTCATTGTTTTGAATAAAAACATCAGAAATGAATACTGGAACATCCTTTATCGCATTATTGTTATTGATAAAGTTTTTGTAAGAGATTACATGGAAATCATACTTAAATAATGAGTTATCAGGTTCAAAATACATCTTATTGATAATATCTTCCAGTTGTTTTTTTTCACTAGTCTCAACTTTTTCAAGCACATTTTTGAGAATAGTTTGTTTTAATTCAGTTTTATAATTCGCAGTGTCCTTGAATTTATTCAATTCGGTGTTATTGGACAAGCGAATAACTTCACCCATAATCCCCTGAAAAGATAAAAAGTCATCTTTAAATACATGTCCTCCAGGTTGTGTTTTAAATGGAAATATGTTGATCTGGTAACCAGTATGGTGCTGAAACGTATTTACTTTTAAAAGTCTTCCTTCCAAGCCAGATTTTCCAGCCTTTAATAATTCAATTTTCCTCATGATACCAATTCAAATTTATAACCACCAAAAGGATTTTTAGTCAGTTTGTAATCAATTGGTTTTCCTACATTTACTTCATCAATATATAAAGTGCTGTATTGATTTCCTTGAATTACTTCATTTATAAAATAGACAAAGTATATAAAATTATTATTGTCTTTCTTGTTAGGGCGATACCCCTTATTGATCATTTTCAGCGTTTTAAATAAGCTGTAGTCTATTGCTATTCTAATATCTTGCTCGTTTGGAATTGGAGATGCATAACATACAGTGAATTCCTGTACAAATTGAAATAAAACTTTATCTTCAGAATTATTTGGTATGTACGGTTTCGGAGTTAAGGAAAAATCTTGAAACGCCCGATATTTAGTTTGTCTCCTTCCTAGTCTTACAACAACTTTATCACCTTTCTTTGGATCACCATACCATTTTTTTACGGAATTTTCTACCAAGTTGTAGATTTTGTTTAGATAGGTTGGGTTGCCTTTATTAAAATGATAGAGCCACGTAATGTATTCTTGGAAGTTACTATTCTCGAAAACGTTTCCATATTGAAAGAATTTGAGTCTTAAGAAAAATCTTGAAACAAGATTTCTATCGACTTCATCCATTTTAATTGTTTTAAGCATTTCGCTATATAATTCTGGCTGAAGGTCAGTGGAAAATAATTCTGATGGGCTGTCAATACTTTGCAATTTCAGTAAATTTTCGTCTGTCGCATCACTTCGTAGATTGCAAGGGTCCAATTCAGTAAGTCTGGCAAACAAATTAGATAAGTCTGCATGCTCAAAAATATAATTCGGAATTAGACAATTTATAAGTTCAGGATCGGACAAATTAAGAACAGTATTTAATTGATCTATACCAGCTAACGAAGACAATTGTACGGGAACAATCAAGTCGTAAATAAAATTGAGTAGGGATCGTACTGAAACTATCTCTTTATTTTGAGCAATAGATTGGATTAGTAATTGCTCAATCAATTCTCTGTTTTCAGAACGAAATAGAAATTCATAGTTGTACTTTACCGGGCATCTTGATAGCTCAGCCACCTCTTTGATCTTTTCATATGCTTTGTTTATAAGATTACTTTCAGAAGGAGTAATAATTCTACACAACAATTCTTTAATTATATTAGATACGGGACCATTTTCTGTTAGCGAATATAAATGGTAATCGGTAAAATTTATTTGATGAAAATGGCTGTCAGGGTTAAAATCTTCAGAACTAACTAAGGTATTATCCAAAATGGATTCGTTCTGGATAAATGTTCCTAATTTCTGAAATTTAGAGCCACATTCTTCCATAAACTTGCTCAAAGTTCCCAGATTAATGGCAAGGATCAGTTTTGCATTAGATTGAGTAATATTTTCATCTGTAAAACTATTTAGAATTCGGAGTAGGGTATCGTTTGAAGATTCATTTGGGTTATGGGATTCTGTAGCATCATTATGGATTTGGAATTTCCCAATCTCATCTGGTATTTCATTATGCAAATAAGATAAGATGTGCGATTTTCCGTCTCCCACATTTCCGCAAACGAGTACAAGCTGTGAAGTGGTTAGCTTGCTACTTGAAATTATGATCTGCTTTAATTTATTCTCAACCTCTCTTTCAATATGTAGAAATTTCTTGAAATCATCAATATCATAGCTATTACCTTGTGCGATAGCATATCGAGAAGATTCTTTAAGTTTTTGTAGTTCATCAATTAATATATGATTTCTCATAATTTGCTTTTAAATGTTCATGGTATAGTTTGATTGCGGACTTAAGGGATTAGTTTTTACTTTCAAATTTTAATTCTTATTCTCATTAGTATTTATTTGTCAAGCCCAGAATAATATTCTTTAAAATCAAAAACTATATCGAAAAGCTCTTTTGGATGAATTCTTAACCCAGTTGCAATATCAATGAATGTACTTAGTTGGCAGTCAATTTTATTATTTGCTACATCACTAATTCTAGCAGCAGTAGTATTGCACTTCTCAGCGATTTTTGAGTATGGTGTATCTCCTTTGATATTCTTAACTCTCTCAGCAACTAATTTTTTAATTTCATTAGTTTTAAATTCATTCATAATTGCACCGTTTACTGCAATTTCACATTTATTATAATATTTTTCATTACCGAATTCGGTAATGAAAAGAATTTTTATTATATTTGGAACAAATTACTTATTAAAGTAATTTTGCGATACTTCAAAGAAATATTAGAAGCATTCGCTTAGATTCTCGGATTGAAAACTGGTAATTTTTAGACAACGAGATGATAAGCAAGATGCTCACGACCTAGGCGTGGGCTCTCTTATCGTTGTCAGGTATACCAGTGCCGCAATCCGGTAAGTAGAGTTCCACGCCGTTTTTATTCCCAATGCAGTCCGCTACCTCTACATCCTAAGCCGCTTCCACAACATACAGTATCATACGACACGATACAATAGGAATGTACAACCTATTGCGGCTTTAGGGCTTTCACGGGAACACAAATTCATTCATATTCACATTTGACCTTGTAAGGAGGAGCTTTATGCGATACCGTAGGTTTCTCCTACATGGTCTTTAAAACTATTATTTACAGTAAAACAACCATTGAAAAACAAAAACAAAGCTGTTGGTTCACTCAGAAAGAAGCGTAGAAGACTACAGTGTATTGAAACTTTCTTTCAGACCCATGACCTGGTTACAGCTAAACAAATGCTCAGTTCCATGATGCAATATGCAGTAAACGGAAAAGACTGGCTAAAGAAAGATCCTTCTGTCATTTTACAATTTCATAAATCATTGTACATATTCATTCGTGAAGGTTATATGATCAGTAAAAAGACAAAAAAATGGAAGGTAAATGCAGCGTATGATATCGGCTCTCCAATGAGGAAAAGTTCTTTGTCATATAAAGAATATGAAAACCCAATATTGGTTTTCAAAAGAAGCTTTGAGGAATACAGCATCAGGGAGTTTGATTACTTCATTTCGGGAATTATCTATTTCTCACAGCAGATGTATAGATACGGACCGGAAAGCAATCTGATAAAACCTTATATCCATTTGACAAAGATGCTGGATGCAGCATATCTCATTTTGGAAAGAGGAGTGAAAAATAATAACAAAAAAATAAAATAAAAAAACAGAAACAAAAAAGCCCTTTCCCATAAGTCGACTAAAACATCAGGAAAGAGCAGAAATCAGTCATTAATTAAAAATTAAAAACCTTTACAAATCTATGAAAAATTCCTATTACAATATAGGAGGCATTTTCTTTGGGCTCATGTTTACCGCTGTAAGCATTGGTACAAAAGCCCAGACACGCACCATTTCCGGTACCGTAACCTCATCAGGCAAACCCCTTTCAGGAGTTATAATCTCCCAAGTGGGCAGTGATAAAGTAACCATGACCGGTAATAACGGAACCTATTTATTACAGGTTTCAGCAGAAAATCCCATCCTATTGTTCAGACACCCTGATTATGCCGAAGAAAAATTCACACTCACTAATCAGACCGTCGTTAATATCAGCTTAGAACAAAAAGTAAAGGGAATCGAAGAAGTTATTCTCAACGCTGGCTACTACAAGGTAAAAGACAAAGAAAGAACGGGTAGCATCGCCAAGGTCTCAGCTAAAGATATCGAAAATCAACCGGTTGGAAATGTACTCTCATCGGTGCAGGGGAGAATGGCCGGTGTCAACATTACGCAGGGCGGAGGAATGCCCGGCGGAGGGTACGACATACAGATCCGGGGCAGGAATAGCCTGCGGACCAGTACCAATAGTGAGATAGACGGGAATCAGCCCCTATACGTCATTGACGGGGTTCCTGTGGGCGGGGATATGAAGTCGGAGTTTTCTACACTGGTTATTCCGCTTAGGAGCATAAGCCCCTTGAATGCTATTAACCCCAATGATATAGAAAGCATCGAGGTGCTGAAAGATGCGGACGCCACGGCGATTTACGGTTCCAGGGGCGCCAATGGGGTGATACTGGTGACCACCAAAAGCGGTAAATCAGGTAAGACGGAACTGAGCCTCAGCACGAATTATGGGCTCAGCAAGGCTATGGTAGGACTTAAGATGATGGACACTGGGCAGTACTTCAGGATGCGGACCCAGGCCTATGCCAACGACGGAATCACATCATATCCCGCTACCGCTTACGATATCAATGGAAAATGGTCCAAGGACCGGCATACCAACTGGCCTGAGGAGCTGATCGGTAATATGGCGGCTTTTTCCTCACTGCAGCTTTCCCTTAAGGGAGGAAGTGAGACCACCAACTTTCTACTGAGTCTTGGCCGAAATGAGCAGGAGACGGTCTTTGCGAAAGATTTTAAGTATCTAAGCCATACGGTATCAGGCAACATATCGCACCGCTCCAGAGATAAAAAGTTACAGCTGTTGCTTTCCAATCAGTTTTCGATTCAGAAAAACAACGTGGTGAATGAAGACATTACCCAGAAATCACTGATGCTTCCTCCCAATGCCCCGCAGCTTTATAAGCCGGATGGAAGCCTGAATTGGGAGAACAATACCTTCACCAACCCCGTGGCAGTGTACAACAGTACCTATACTAATGAAAGCATGCAGTACCTGAGCAACCTTGATGCCCGGTTTGAGCTGCTTCCCCATACGCTGTTGAAGCTAGCAGGAGGCATCAATTATAAAGCTTTTGAAGAATGGTCCCTGCGACCTAATACAGTTTACAACCCGGCCTATGTGACCGGGCAGTCCAGCTTTTACTCCAGCGCTTCAAAAAGCAATCACAAGCGCTTTTCCTATATTATAGAACCACAGCTGGAATGGAGTTTTAAAAGAGGCGGGCACGAGCTCACGGCGCTATTGGGTTTAAGCCTTCAGTCAGAGCAGAATACCCGGGAATCGATGCGGGGGAGCGGTTTTCAGAGCAACGCACTGTTGCATAATATCGGGGCGGCACAGACCAAAACGATTTCCGACCAGGTCACGACAGAGTACCGCTACGCGGCCGTATTCGGGAGGTTGAATTACCAGTATAAAAACAGGTATATCCTCAATATGACCGCAAGGCGTGACGGGAGCAGCCGCTTCGGGGAAAACCGCAGGCTGGCATCCTTTGGCGCAGTAGGAGTGGCGTGGCTGTTTTCTGAGGAAGGGCTGCTAAAAGACAGCCCTTGGCTGAGTTTTGGAAAGCTCAGGGGAAGCTATGGAGTGACCGGAAGCGATAATATCGGAGATTACCAGTACCTGGATAGTTATATGGTATCCGATTATATCTACAACTCGGTAACGGGGCTGATCCCTTCGCGGCTTTACAATCCCGATTACAGCTGGGAGAAGACCAGAAAATTAGAGACCGCTGTAGAGCTGGGGTTCTTTAGGGACCGCCTGAATTTCACTGTTTCCTGGTACCGTAACATCAGTTCCAACCAGTTGATAGGCTACCAGCTTCCTGCCATGACAGGGTTTACCTCCGTCCTTTCCAATATGGACGCGGTGGTGGAAAATAAAGGATGGGAATTTGAGCTCAGTGCCAGGCCGGTTGCCGGGCAGTCTCTGAGATGGTCGTCCGGATTTAATATCAGTTTTCCAAAGAATACACTCCTGTCTTTCCCGGGACTGGAAGGATCACCCTATGAGAACCAGTTCATCGTCGGCATGCCGGTATCCGTAATAAGGCTTTTCCAGCTCGAGGGCGTAGATCCCCAGACGGGACTATACCGGTTCAAGGACTTCAACGGGGACGGGAAGATTACAGCTCCCGAGGATAATAGGGTCGTGGAAAATATAGGGGTCCGGTACTTTGGGGGATGGAGCAATACGCTTCAGTACAAAAGTTGGGAGCTCTCCCTGCTGTTTCAATTTGTTAAACAGAGGAATCTCAACTATAACAGTTCAATGCCCCTGCCGGGAGGCATGTTTAACCAGCCTGTCGAAGTGCTGGATGTATGGTCGCCTGACCATACTTCAGGGTATTATATGCCTTACAGTACCGGTACGGTGGGGGATCAGAATACGGCCCAAGAGAATTTTCGGAACAGTACGGCAAGCGTCTCGGATGCCTCGTTTATCCGTCTGAAAAACATTCAGCTGACCTATCGTTTTCCCATACGGGGCAGCCTGCTTAAAAGCATGAAGATCTATGTCCAGGGCCAAAACCTCCTGACATGGACAAAATATTTCGGGATGGACCCTGAATTTACGGCAGGAGGTTTCCTTCCGCCTCTAAGGACTTTTTCTTTCGGCACACAGATTAATTTTTAAAACCAGAAATCATGAAATTACCTAAAATTATCTATCTAAGAAATATAGTATTGCTATTGGCAGCATTGCAGATCTTTGTGGCCTGCGAAAACCTGCTGGAAGTGGAGACGCCTTCCGACCAACTTGATGCAGGAGAAGTGTTCGAAACGGTACAGACCGCCAATGCAGCCCTGGCCGGGCTCTATGCCAGTTTGTGGGATAATTCTCCCCTGTCAGGGGGAGCCCAAGGTAGCGGAGTCCTGTTGGGAAGCTATACGGATGATTTGGCCTGTTATTTCTCTTCAGGGGAGAGCAGCGGGGCACTTGACCTGTATAACAACCTTCAGATCGCCTCCAATTCCAGTGTATATTCATACTGGTCGTCGGCGTATAAGCAGGTGTATATGGCCAATGCTATTATAGAAGGTGCTGAAAAGTCCAAGTCATTACCTGAATCTGAAAAAAGAAGGATAAAAGGGGAGGCATTGTTGGTACGGTCAATTCTTTTTTTCTATCTGCAGCAGGTTTTCGGGGATATTCCAATGCCGCTCACCACTGATTATAAAATCAATCAATCCCTGCCTAAAACTTTAGCAGGACAGGTCCTCTCCATACTGGAATCCGACTTTAATCAGGCCACAGACCTTCTTTCTGACCAGTACCGAAGTGGGGAAAGGATATTCCCCAACCGAAAGGTCGCCCAGCTGATGATGGCCAAAACCTATATGCTCGAAGGAAAATGGAATGAGGCAGAAGGTCTGTTAAAAAGTATTCTCACAGGCCCGCTCTATACTTTTGAACAGGACATTACCAAGGTGTTTCAAAAGTCCGGGAGTCATATCCTCTGGCAGCTTAAACCTAAAAATACCAATGACCCCACCCTTGAGGTGCAAACCTATTATTTCTCTGATACGGCTCCGAGCCTATACGCTCTAAACGATCATCTGGTGACTTCTTTTTCACCGGGTGACAGGCGGAGGCTCAATTGGATCAAGCCTGTAACAGTCGGTCAGGATACATGGTACCGCGCCGATAAATATAAGAACCGGGAATCCAATCCTACGGAGTATTCGGTGGTGCTGAGGATAGAGGATGTTTACCTTAGTCTTGCAGAGGCTTTGGCGAGACAGAATAAACTTTCCGAGGCTCTGCCATACATCAACTACACCAGAGGCCGAGCGGGACTCTTGCCTCTGGCCAACATAACTTCGCAAGAGATAGTGCTGGATGAGATTCTCTCAGAAAATCGAAAAGAGTTCTTTTGTGAAATGGGGCATCGTTTTATGGACCTTAAGAGAACAGGGCGCCTCAATACGTTAAGCAGCGTAAAACCCAACTGGAAAGATCATCATCGGATATGGCCCCTTCCGCAGAAAGAACTGTTGCTCAATCCTAATCTAAAACCACAGAATGATGGATATTAAATGGATCGTTAAATTGTTCCTTATGGTTCTTGTTTTGTGGCTGAAGTCTCTTTTTTATGCTCAGCAGGCAGAGCCAAAGGATACCTTGGACCGATGGATTTCAAAATTCTATGAAACGGAAGCAATGGCCATGTCACCGGGTGGGAGATGGGTAGCAATGAAGAAAAGGTATACGGATCAGGACAGCATTTTCGTTTTTGATACGAAGAAGAAAAAAACAGAACGGCCAATAGCTGCCAGGGCATCGATGATTCAGTTTTACAGAGAAAATTATGCAATGCTTAATAGTGCCGGCAGTGTATTATGGTGCAATCTGGAGACCGGTGGAATGCTTGTATATCCTGAAGTGAAACAAAGTGGTACCTGGTCTGATGACGGGTTTTGTATGGTAGATAGAAAGGGGCGCATGCAGATTATGAATAAAATGGGAAAGCTCCTGGCTGAAGTCTCAAACGTGGTCTATTACGTTACGGATGGAAAAGGCAAACTTTTTGTGCAACGAAAAACCCAATCGGGCCATGAAGTTTTAACGTTTCAAGGCCAGAGCTTCAGAAGACTGGTGGCTCTGGATGATTTTGAGCGTATGGAACTGACCGGATCCGGGAAATATCTTATCGTCTACAGGCGGTTAAGGAAGGAGGGATTTCGAACACTGGGGGTCATGGATACCCAAAATGGGAACTGGCTGTACCCTTTGGGTGAGGAGGGGGTAAGAGCTGATTTTTTTACCGTAAGGGAAATTGATGAAGGCACATCCTTCTTAATTGAGAGGTTGAATTATATGCCGTATCCTGACAAAGAGGTTGAGATCTGGTATGGAAATGATCGTGATCTGGCGAGCAGGGAAAGGGGTAGGAAGCCATACCGGACGTACTGGCTTTGGAAGGGAGCTGGTAAAGCAGATTCGTTGCATACCCATGAAAATGAAACGGTGAGTACGATAGGAAGCAGCCGTTATTTATTAGTTTTCAGGGGCGATGAACTGCAGGACTATGTACGGCATATTCCCGATCTTATTCTGTACCGATATGATGCGGTGACAGGAATAAAAACCCAAATAGGAGCGGTAAGACCGAGGCTGGTCGCTTCACCGGATGGGCAGCGGCTATTACTGATGAATCAAAACGGTATATGGCAGCTGCTGGATATGGAAACTTTAAAAAAGAAGGAGATTGAACGTGCAGGGCTGGGAAAACCATATTTCAGTCAGGATTCCGGAACCGTTTATTTTGAAAGCGGATCAGGATTGTGGATGTACTCTGTAGAGGCAGGGAAAATGAAGAAGCTCAATGGAGAAAGAAAGCATGTTCAGATCATCGGGGCCCAAGAACGGCCGCTGTGCACAGGGTATAACTTTTATCAGAATTTTGTCCGTGACAAAGAAGGGATAATGCTTAAAACGGAAGATAGGGGAAATGGGACGGTTTCCTATTACCAGCTAACGGGCCAAAAAGCCATATTGCGTTATGCCTCTTCTAATCATTTGAAGACCGTATTGTTCAGTGCTGACCATGCAAAAATGGCGGTTCTGGAAGAAAACTTTAACACACCTCCTGGGCTTTGGTTGATAGAAGCTCGTAAAAAAGAAAAGAAATTGTTGTTTGACAGCGGATCATCAGACCAGAAGGCCAAACAGCTCAGGCAGCAGATGATCTCTTATACATCCTCTTCAGGCCTTCCGTTAAAAGGAATTTTATATTATCCTTTACATTATGATCCGTCTGTTGAATATCCTGTCATTGTCCATATTTACCAGCAGCAGTCAGATCAGGCTAAGACTTATCTTTTGCCGCGATACGATGAAATAGGCTTTAACATCCGTACTGTACTGGAAAGGGGATATTTTGTCTACCTTCCTGATGTGATGACGGAGAACAGGTCACCCGGATACTCCGGAATTGACGGGGTAGAGCAGGCTTTGAATGCTTTAGGGCAGTATCCTCTGAAGCTGAAAAGCTTTGGATTGATAGGGCATTCCTTCGGAAGTTATTTAGTGAACTTTATTGCCACGCATTCCACACGGTTTGCTACCTATATTTCCGGATCGGGAGTCAGTGATCTGATAAGCTCTTACTTTTCCTACAACAGGAATTATTCCACTCCCCATTACTGGCAGCTAGAGACCGGGCAGTATGAGATGGATGCTTCTTTTTTTCAGGATAAAGAATTATACCTAAAAAACAGTCCTATCCTTAACGCAGATAAGGTGAATGCCCCTGTTTTGCTCTGGACGGGGCTTAAAGACCACAATGTAGTCCCTGACCAGACCATTGAGTTTTACCTTGCCCTTAAAAGAAGCGGTAAAGAGGTTGTGGCATTATTGTATACCGATGGAGGACACGACCTGGGAATAGGCACTGCGGATGCAAAAGACCTGACCCGAAGGATGGTGGACTGGTGGGATTATTTCTTAAAAGAGAAATCAAATATTACCTGGATTGACAGGCAAATGAAAAAGGATGCTGATTAGCATCCTCTTTCATTATTAAGGTTTAAATAAAACATCACCACACTCGGTAGGACTTTTCGGGGCATTACGAAGCGGTGTTACTCCGTCTGCGGTCCACCTGCAGACTACCTTTTGAATTGTGCTGCATTCCTGGCCAACCTGTACACATAATCCGGACTCTGGATCCATACGGTACGTTGGGATGATCAAGGCTTTGTTGCTGTTTGCTGCTTTGGTTGCAAAAGCAGCTCCTGTGCCCAGTAATACTAAGGCAGCAGGGATCATTAGCTTTTTCATAATAAAAAAAATTAAGTGATGCCTACTCTGATCTAAGGTTTTCGGCTTCCCCTTATAGTGATTTTCGAAACTGATAACTCAGAAGTTCTTTTCCTGAAATCAAATACAGCCCATGGCGTGTCACGATGACATCATCAATCTTTCGGGCGGGTAGATAAAAGCTGCCTATATATTCACCCTTGTCCGTCCGGTAAATGTCTACCGCCTTCCTCCCTTTGCGCAGGCGCGCAGGTTCGAATTTGCCAGGTAATCCCGAAACATTATAAATATGGTTTCCATAGAAAGCTGCATTGAGATTAACCCTGACTGGTGGTGCATTCATGATGTTAGTCCCGTTAGAAAGCCGGGTGATTTTGACCTGCGCTTTGAAAATAGGGTCTATGCTAGACTGCCTTTTCACCTTGGGAAGATCGTTGCCGATCATAATAAACTGGTTCCTGTAAAAATAAACGTAAATGAATTCTTCCCTATGCTGCTGATTTTCGATCAACATGCCATCACAGTCAAAAATGCCGTCTATCTGTTTTTCTAAAATGGAAGGAAATAAGGTGGTGGTACTTTTCTGAGCGATTTTAAGGCGGGCAATAGTATATTGATGGGTTCTGCTGTCTTGGGTTCGGAGTATGAAATCTGAAGAATCTTTTACAGCCAGTTGGGAAAAGTAAGCGTCCCCCTTACTAATGGTCCTGGCAATAGAATCTTTTAAATGCCCTCTATAGATAACAGGTACGGTCCCATCATAAAGATATAAGTATGGAGCCCTCACTTTTATCTGTAAGCTTTTGAAAGGATGATCTGAATGATCCAGACTGATTTTAGTTGTTGTCATGTTTTTTAGCTTATGATCAATTTCTGTAAGAATTAAAGGCGTGCTACGTCTTCCCAGGTACAAGCTCTCTGCATCCGCGCCCGCAAAATAATAATCTGTGTGGTTAAGACTTTTCTTTCCGGCTTCCATCAGAAAATTAGGCAGGAATTTTCTGGTGAAATTATTTTCCTTTTTGATGATATGTTCGGATTGTAAAAAAAGGGTAATGACTAGAATAGAGGATGAGGTAATGACCGCAGCAGAGTAAAGTATGTATTTGAGTTTTGCGGCCCCTGTTTGCCGTTCAATAATGATAACGGCAGCCAGCGAAAACAAAACGCAGACAATGTTAAAAATCAAATGTTCAGTCCAGCCCATTTTCTCGAGGATACCTCCGCATGAACAGGGAACAAAGTCACTGTAATTCAAAATAAGATAAATATAAATGGTAAAAGCCGTCATTATACCCATTGAGGCATATAATCCAATCGTGCGCAGTCTTGGGACTAGCAAAAAAGAAACGATAATGAGCTCTGCAGCAATTACGCTGTATGATGTAAATCCTGCGAATGCACTAAGCAGCGGGGACTGGGCGATCTGCACCTGAAAATTTTCAAAATCCAGTACCTTGCTAATCCCTGCATAGCAGAATAAAAGCACAAAAAAATAAGCGGTGAGGGTTGGGATGGAGTCTGCAATTTTTTTCATGGTAATATTGGGTTTATATTGATTTATCCTGCCTGAACAAGTTTCCATTGAATCTTTTTGCCGCAATAAGCAGGCATTTTGGTTCCCTTTGAGATAGGGCTGGTGGTTTTAAATGCCCCTATACTTTCCCAGATGCCGCTGGCAGGGCAGAGGAATCCGGTAGAGCATATAAGGGGGGAAGAACAGGGAATCATTTTCTTTCCGTTTTGAGGTTAGTTTATTGATACAGGCGCCAGTCCTGCCCGTCCTTTACCGGTGGGTCCTTTTGCTGACTGCTGCTGTCCGTTTTGGAATGGGTCTGCATTTTATACCTGTCAAATGACATTGGATCAGGCTGGATGTCCTCATTACTGTCTGCCTGACGGCAGCTTTGGGCTGTGATGAGTAAAATACTAATGATGGGAATATACTTTTTCATGATTAATTTTTTAAAGATTAAAGTTTCCCGGCCGGTATGTAATCGAATTCGTGTTCCAAAATTATTTCAGTTCATCATATAAAAAAACTCATGTGTGGTGGTGTTTAGAAATTAGGACGTCACAATTCTTAAATTTTGACATTGAATGTATCATGATATTTGCTTATTAATAGGCTTTTTCATAGGAAAGATTATGAATTACTTATATGGTTGTTTTATTTCACTTATTATTGACATAAAATACCTATTTTTAGAGGTCTGATTTATACTATTATGATGTCAGCAACCAAGGTTTTGTTGTTTTTTCTTTTGATATCTTTTGATCATCATTTTTCCCAGACCAAAAGTGAAGACTACCTGAGTATTAGAAAAAAGTACGAGAATCTGGAAAAGAATACCTCCGGAGCGATGCCATGGGTCCACCAGTATATCACGAAAGCAAAAAAGGAAAAAAATTACGCCAGGTTATTTCAAGGATATAAGGATGCTGTATTTTTTTCTCCTTCTGATCAGTATAAGATGCTGTATGCAGACAGTACCATTCTGGCTGCTTTGAAATCTGGAGATCAGGATCTCATTAGCACGGCTTATCTTGGTAAAGGGATTATATACTATTTCAATTTCAAAAAATTTGAGCCTGCGTTAAATGAGTATTTGATAGCCTACAAGCATTCAAAAAATACAAATAATGATTACCTGAAGTATAAGGTAAAATACCATTTGGGTGTGGTTAAGAGTTATCTCGGATATTATGGGGATGCTTTGGAGCTGTTTAATGAATGTAACCTTTATTTTGAAAAGAAATGCGAAGAAAAACTTCATCCCAATGAGCTTTACAACAACACAAGAGGATATTATAATACCCTGCATCAGATGATTGTCTGTTACCGGAATCTAAAACAGTATAATATTTCAGACAGCTTGGTCAGTGTGGCGCTTTCTAAGATTTATGATATGGATGATTTTGCTTTAGAACGTGGATACTTTGTTAAGTGTAAGGGGCTTCTGGAATATAATCATAAGAATTATAAGACTGCCATTGTTGATTTGAATCAGTCACTGGTACCGATAATAAAAGCAAAAGATTTTGCATGGGCTTCTGTAGTATATTATTATTTAGGGAAAATTTATCAGGATTCCGGTCAATCAAAAAGCCTGAAATATTTTATGAAGGTAGATTCGATTTTCAGTACCCATCATTTTATATTGCCTGAGGTCAGACCGAGTTATGAAGAACTGATAAAAGATAGTAAACGGGGAAAAAATCTGGAAAAAGAGCTTTATTATACCAAACAGCTCTTAAAAGTCGACAGTGTGTTGAACAGAGATTTTAACTACCTATCGGCTAAAATGCACAAAGAATATGATACTAAACTGCTTATTGATAAAAAAGAAATATTGGAGAGGAAAAGCAAAGGAAGACTCATCTCAATGATTGTATTTATTGTTTTATCATTCATATTCCTGGGAATGTTCATAAAACGATATGCCAGAGAGCAGAATGTTCAGAGGAAGTATACGGAACTTCAGTATAGGCTGGGTAAAGAAGGATTGATTGCCCAGAATAAACTGGACGAAAAAAAAGGGAAGTCCGGACCACCGGTCGAGGAACGCAAAAGCTCGCTGACGGCAGAACAGACCCTGGAGCTAACTACAAAGCTGGAGTTATTTGAGAAAAATAATGGTTTTCTCCAAAAAGGTCTTACACAAAATAAACTGGCGGCAAAACTTAATACCAACACTTCATACTTATCAAGCTATATCAACGAACAAAAAAAAGTTAATTTTAACCGCTACCTGGCAGAGTTACGCATTGCCTACATTACAAAACTTTTAAATTCAAATAAAAAATATCTCAATTACACCATTGAGGCCCTTGCCGAAGAGTGCGGGATTTCTTCAAGACAGAACTTTTCTGACCTCTTCTATGAGATCAACGGCATCAGGCCAAAGGATTTTATCAGAAAGAGAAAAGAAGAATGGGAAGAGGACTGATTGCTATCAGCTAGAATTGATTTGTTAAGAAATATTGTAATTTTGATATGGTTATTAGTGCTTAGAGAAATGGCAAAACCTTTTTACCACCCTAGGTCAATAGAAGCCTAACTATAAATGTTTGTATTAGTTGATTAGATCTTGCATTAGGGAATTTTTGTAAATTTCTTAAAAAAGGACATGGTAACAAAAACAATTTTTAAAAGAACTTCATATTTATTGGAGGATCTTGACCTAAAGATTAACGAAGTCTGTGCTGACGGAAATGATCTGATTAAAATTTCAGAAAAGGCCTTAATACTTATTGATGAATCAATAAGGAAATTAAAGCTTCTGATTTCCAATCATCATTTCGATCATATTGCCGAAGAAGTACTATTTTTTAAAAAGCTGAAACCACAGTTTATCTCAAAATTTATTTATTACTCTGCGGTCCTGGACATCGAGTCTCATAAACCGGCTGCAGGAAATAAGACTTTAAAAAAATATTATGAGGCAGCACAGGAGAAATTAAAAGACTTCTATTGGGAACATTCTGAATTTTACAGCTATTATAAACGTGAAGCCACTTATCTTGATCACAAGATATTTGTCCGTAATTCCTATGATCTGAAAATGAAGCTATCATCAGGGTTTTATAACTATGATCCCAATTTTACCACCTCGCATGACCATTTGATAGCCAGATTTATTTCCAACCAGCAATTTGACCAGTATTTAAAAAAGCAGATAGAAAATTCAAATGAAAGCACTGCAGCAAAAGTACTTTCTCCCCTTACGTGGTCGGGATCAAAAGTCGGCCTTATAGAACTGATCTACGCACTTTACCAGATGCGTTGTTTTAATGGGGGCAATATAGAACTGAGCGAGGTCATCAAATTCACAGAAAAGTCATTGGATTGCGATTTGGGCAACTTTCATAAAACCGTCTTTGAAATCCGTAATCGAAAACAGGGCCCAACTAAATTTCTCCAACTGGTTAGCGACAATCTTAATCAGTATTTTATGAACAGTGATGGTGGGTAACGCGATACCAAATTAGAACCTCAAATTGTATGGAATTTGAGGTTTATTATTTAATCATTTTTGATCAAATACTGCAAGTCAGGATCATTTTTTATTCTATCCATCTCATCCGTGATGATGCTAAGAATATCTGCCTTAATCCTTTTGTAATTATCTTCAATCTGTTTGTTCATCGAATCATTTCCCTCTTCATTAATAAAGGACCGGATTTGCGGAATCTTTTGATAGTCCTTCATCTCTCTAGAAAGTTTAACGGGGTCCACCACAATCTCCGAATGAAAAATCTTTTGCTCAATCCTTTCATCAAAGTTATCGGATACCGCACCGACAAAGAAACCCTGCGTCAAGGTAGAAATCTTTGATGCCGGGATCAAACTGTCCAACTGGGTTGAAATGGAAGTGGAAGTGTCATTCCTGTTGATCGATATACTTTGTCTTTTTTGCAGTACTTTTCCAAAACGTTCTGATAAAGTTTTTGCTGTCTCGCCAACCACCTGACCGCTGAAAATATTACCAACCGTATTCTGGATAACCTTACTTTCTTTATCTCCGTAGTCTCTTGTCAGCTGGGAAAAATCCTGAAATCCAAGGCAAACCGAAACCTTATTGCTTCTTGCTGTGGCGATAAGGTTATCAAGTCCTCTAAAATAAATGGTTGGCAACTCATCGATAATCACTGAACTTTTTAGCTGTCCTTTCTTATTGATAAGCTTAACGATCCTTGAATTGTACAATCCTAATGCTGCAGAATAGATGTTCTGGCGATCCGGATTATTTCCTACGCACAATATTTTGGGCTCTTCAGGATTATTGATGTCCAAGGAAAAATCATCTCCGGTCATTACCCAATATAATTGAGGTGAGATCATTCTTGACAAAGGGATCTTTGCAGACGCGATTTGCCCTTGCAATTGATCCTGTGCACCGCCTTGCCATGCATCCATAAAAGGCGAGAGGTAGTTCTCTAATTCAGAATAAGATGTTAATATCGTAAAGACCTCTTCGTATTTTTTGTTCAACAGCTCAATAGCATGTGGAAAAGTGCAGTATTTCCCGTTCTCATAAATTTTAAGAAACCATATGATAGCAGCTAACAAAATAATGGGGCTTTCGACAAAGAAGTCACCCTGTTTTTGTATCCAGCTTCTATTGAGGTTCAGCATAATGGTATAAGCAGCTTCATAGGCATCTGATATATCCGTCATAAAACTGGGGTTTAAGGGATTGCATCGATGGCTTTTTCTGGGGTTGTCAAAGTTGATGATATAGAATTTCGGCTTTATTTTATAAGCATCGGAATGATTTAAAAGATGATTGTAGGCAATGGTAGACAAATCATCGAATTTAAAATCATAGATATACATGGAAAATCCTTTTTCGATATGCTGTCTGATATAATTGTTAACAACGGCGTAGGATTTTCCTGAGCCTGGTGTTCCTAAAACAATGGTGGCACGAAACGGATTGACTACATTAATCCATCCCTGATGCCATTTCCCCTGGTAATAAAACTTGGTTGGCAGATTGATGGAATATTCGTTGTAAAGCAGTTTGGTCTCCTGCTGGAAACTTTCATTTTCACTGTTGAACACATCATCCATTAAGTTGTTTTTCAAAAGGCGACTCATCCAGACGCCAGCCATCATCAAGGCAAAATAACCTAACGAGATCGTTAAAATATACAGGAATGGCCCTATTTCTGAAGATAGCTTTAACAAAGGTGTATTCAGAAAAAAAAGCACAAAGCCTATTCCTAAAGCCGTATAAATTTTAGCCCAGGTCATTTTATCGTTTTTAACTCCCTTAGTACCCAGGCAACTTAAAGCCAGCAAAACCAAAGCAAATACTTTAGTATATAAGGTATGAGAAAACAGTCTGGCGGTATGCTGAAAATTCCCTAATATTTTGTTGATTAACTCTAAAGTCCAGCCGCGTTCGATAAAGAAACTGTAGCAAAACCAATAAAGGTGCATCAGTACCAAAATAATACTTACGGCCCTCATAAAAGCCATAATCTTGGCAAGCCCTCTCAAATCGTCTTCTCCCTGCATTATCTAATTTTTAATGATAGTGCGTGAATTTAAAGACTGTGCAGCCTGGCTATAAGAATGTGGAAGTCAATCGCAGTGTTTGGCTTTTGGAGACCGTTATATGATTTTTAGACTACAACAACTACCAATTGGGCTACTTTTTATAGGATGACAATCAGGAATTTTGTACCTGAGATTAAAATCAGTTTTAGAAACAATTAAAAAAAGAACTATGCAAAAAAGAAAATTAGGAAATAGCGGATTGGAAGTTTCCGCGTTGGGCTTTGGATGTATGGGTTTAAACTTTCTGGACGGGAAAGGCCTTGATAAAAAAGATGCCATAACTCTGCTACATCAGGCAGTTGAAATGGGTATCACATTTTTTGATACGGCAGAGGCTTACGGACCATACACCAATGAAGAACTCGTAGGTGAAGGATTGAAGCCGTTCAGAAAAGACGTTGTCATCGCCACAAAATTCGGCTGTAAAGATGCCAGTCCGGTAGTAGGCCTTGACAGCAGACCGGAAACAATAAGGGCAGTAACCGAAGCGTCTTTGAACAGATTAAAGACAGATTACATCGACTTGCTCTATCAGCACAGAGTTGACCCGAATGTTCCGATGGAAGATGTTGCAGGAACGGTAAAAGACCTGATACAGGAGGGCAAAGTAAAATATTTCGGTTTGTCGGAAGCCAGTGCTAAAACGATTCGAAAAGCACATGCAATACAACCAGTATCAGCTTTGCAAAGCGAATACTCTTTGTTTTGGCGTGAACCGGAACATGAAATCATCCCGACTTTGGAAGAGTTAGGAATTGGTTTCGTGCCGTTCAGTCCGTTGGGAAAAGGTTTCCTAACCGGTATCATCAATAAAAAATTAGAAGCCGTAGACCGCAGGAACGTTATTCCACGTTTTACCGAAGAAAATATCAAGGCCAATCTGGTTTTAGTGGAAGCACTATCTGAGATTGCCCGACAAAAAAATATTTCAACCGGACAATTGGCATTGGCCTGGCTCTTAGCCCAAAAACCCTGGATTGCACCGATCCCAGGGACTACAAAACTGCATCGGTTGGAAGAAAACATCGCCAGTACAAATATTGTATTGACAGCCGATGAACTGGCAAAAATTAACGAAACGGTCAATGGGATTACACTGGTGGGCGACCGCTACCCAGAATTTTTAGAAAAACAAATAGACAGATAAAAACAAAAAACAATGCAGAATATCAAAGGAAAAGTAGTTGCCATTACAGGCGCAAGCAGTGGAATGGGGAAGGTTATCGCCATAGAACTAGCCAAAAACGATGCAAAGGTGGTTTTGGGTGCAAGACGAATAGAACAATTACAACAGATTGTTGAAGAAATTAAAAGCCAAGGTGGTGACGCCGCCTGTGCTCAAATTGATGTGAAGAATAAATCCGATCTTGTAAGACTGGTCAATACAGCAGTTGAGCAATACGGAAAATTAGATGTCATTGTGAACAATGCCGGAGTCAGTCAGTTAAGCCGCATTGACGAGCTTGATGTTGACGGATGGGAAGAAATGATCTACATTAACCTCAAAGGTGTTTTATATGGAATGGCAGCTGCAATTCCTATTTTCAAGCAACAACAATCGGGTCATATCGTCAATATCATTTCAACGTCAGGAATCAAGATTGTACCCATGCAGGGCGTTTACGCAGGAACCAAAAATGCGGTAAGAACTATCGCTGAAGCATTTAGACAGGAATCAGACGGAACAATCAGGATTACCGGAATTTCGCCAGGTGTTGTAAAAACCGACTTTGCCGAGGGTATAAAAAATAAGGAAATGAAAACCATCATCAGGAATAATATGGAAAATCTGGCCATTAGCCCAGATGCCATTGCTAATGCAGTTATTTACGCCATAAGCCAACCTGCAGATGTTGAAGTTGGTGATATTGTAATTCGTCCGTCCAAACAAAATTGATTAAATTCGTAAATGAAATGCAACAACAATCTGACATCAATCAAATTAAAAGTATATCGCAACTGGTGCGGGTATTGGGATTTCCTGCACCCTTGCATCCATTAATTGCATTGGTTGATTACAATGCAGTCTCGATTGAAATGTTTCCAAAAGGGCAAAAAGTAAGTCTTGATTTCTACAAAATTTCCTTTAAGCCTACATTCACAGGACACATAAAGTATGGGCAGGGCTATTACGATTTTGAAGAAGGCGGACTGGCGTTTCTGAAGCCGAAACAAATTGTTATTTCACCTGAAGAAACGGAAAGCTATGAAGGGATTGCCTTGTATTTCCACCCGGACTTTATCCGAAATTATCCATTGGGAAAAGCAATCAATCAATTTGGATTTTTTTCTTATGATGTTTCAGAAGCGTTGTTTTTATCGGCAAAGGAAAAAGAAATTATAGCCAGCTTATTTGCTTCAATAGCAAACGAGTTAGAGAATAATATCGACAGTTTCAGCCAGGATGTTCTGGTGTCGCAGATAGAATTGCTGTTAAATTACAGCAACCGCTTTTACAACAGGCAATTTATAACCAGGAAAGCAGTCAATCACGACATCATCACTTCTTTGGACCAACTTTTAAACAGCTATTTTGAAGAAGAAAAAAGTCTGAAAAACGGTTTGCCGTCCGTGAAATATATCAGCACGGAACTGAAGCTGTCGCAACGCTATCTGAGCGATATGTTGAGTTCATTGACAGGACTAAATACACAACAATACATTCAGAACGCAGTCATAGAAAAAGCGAAAGAAAAACTGTCAGCAACAGATTTATCCGTTTCGGAAATTGCGTATGAGTTAGGCTTTGAACATCCACAATCTTTCAGCAAACTTTTCAAGGCGAAGACAAACGTTTCGCCTTTGGAGTTCAGAAAATCGTTTAATTAAAAAGTTGTACAGAATCCCACTTTCTGCTATTATACCTATTTCAATCTCTTCGGCGTTTCACTTTCTTCTTTATCATCTTATGGGCAAAATCCTGTTCCTCGTAATCTTCTCCTTGTGCTTCGGGCAATAAACTGCCCAAAGCTTCAAACAATCCATCTTCGGGTTGTCCAGTATTCAAAAAATCGAAAAAATGATGCGGATCTTCAGCAGGTAAATTCTCCTTATTGCTTGACTGGGAAGCTTTCTGTTGTGGCGGGTTGTTTTCTGTCTGGTCGGCTTTGACATTATTGTACCAATAATCATTAAAGTTATTAGCAGAAAACTCCTTCCCGAATCGTGACCCGTTCAATACTGTTCTTGATCGGTGATCAATATAAGTTATTCCATATATCCTGCCGTTCTCATTTTTGCGAACAACAGTATCAATTCCTTCTTCTTTCAATTTATTTTTAAATGCCTGCGCATTTTTTGAATAATGACGAGCTTCAATAATCGATCTTTTCAAGCTTTGTTTGACCGGTTGATCATTGCTTTTGCTTTTAGAAGCAGTAAAGTGTTTTTGGAGAGCATCGATCCCTGCATTTTTCCCAAACAAAGATGCCTTGAATGGATTTCCTGCTTTTTTTCCTTGGTCATCTAAAGGAAAATAAAGCAATCCTCTTTTTAATTGACCTTTTAATTCTCCCTCCACTTTCTCCACAGTAATATTAAATAGTGAAAGTAACGCATTATATTCCCCTAACGATTGAAATTGGTAGTAGGAGGTTATATGCCTTATTACTGATGCCATCTGGCTTTTGATATCTCCAGACTTATAGTTGATCGGTCGAAAGATCTTGTGATTTTGGTGAGGCTGTTTTTCAACTACTGATATAAGACCGAATTTCTTTTCCAGTTCCCGGCAGATCTTCATCGAACGGACCTTCTCAAATTGATCAGAGATCTTTTTTCCTTTTTCATCTATACAAACCGAAACAATATGGATATGACTCCGGTCGATATCCGTATGTTTGAATACGATGAAAGGCTGATTGCCATAACCCATTTCATTCATATACTGCTGAGCCACTTCTCTATATTGTTCATCGGAGACCATATCTTTAGGGTTGGGATTCAGGGAAATATGCAACGTATGCTTTTCAGTCTTTCGGTTTGCCAACAGATAAGGTTCAAATGATTTAGCCAATTGCGCAACAGAATATTTCCCATCGGCTGTTTCAATCATTTTGTTTGTCAACAGGATCTCTCCTTTTTCCTGTTCCATTTTCAAATTGTTGTAGGACAGTGTGCCAAAAAGATTACTGCTTCTTCCAATTTTTGCGATCATTTTATTCCATTTTTTTCAGATGCTTTCGTTCAAATTCCTCTGTCAGCTGCATCACTTTTTTGAAAATCTCCACCAATTCAGCAGTGTTCTTCTCCAGTTTATAAAGAAGGGCAGCTGCTTTTTTCTCAGAAAAATTGTGGTACAGGATCTTCACGATCTGATTATAGTTCACCCCTACAGCCCGGAACTGGCTGTGAAATGAGGTTAACCGCATATAGAAATCCATCGTTCCCTTATCTAATTTCACGGTCCTGATCGTCTTTTCGAAAATGCAGGAGGTTATAAAATGGGCTTTTACATTCATCCCAGACTGGTCAAAAAGTTCAAGAAAGCGTGAATGTTCTACCTCATTAAATGAGATGGTATATCGAATCTTGGCAGGATCTGCCTTTGGACGGCGTCCTGTCTTTTTTTGTGGTTTACCGCTATGTTCATTCATCATCTGTCCAATTAATTTTATAAAACATCGACTTCGGAGATTGTTTTTCAGCTCCCGGCAGGGCAAGTTGTTTTGAGCATCCGAAAACGTTTCGAGATGCTCAAAACACAACTTGCCCCTTTCGGGTGAAAGGATAAATCCATAATACAATAGATTCCATCCGGCATACCGGAGTCTTAAGGTTTGAAAAGATTAAGATCCAGTGGTATGTCCATCTCCTTTAACAAAGTAAACAACTATTCCTAACAGAGCCGATGTCATTCATAAAGCCAAACAAAACCACTTCAAGCCAAAGGCAACCATTGAAAAGCTAAGTGTCAATGGATATCAGTTATTTGTATGAGAATGTCAGCCGGCCTGCCGTATGGCAAAATTGTTTGAAATCATGCAGGGAAACATTCGGTAGATCAAGCTTTCCAGATTGCAGGAATGCCGGTGAGAGAAAGATCATTCAGGAATTACATCCTGACTGATGTAGAAAATGCATTCACGGAGCCACAATTGACTGACTGAAAGCCGGACTTCAAGATGGCTTTCAGGCGTGCTTGATCTCTTCCAGGCCTTACTGAAAGACATTCTGCTAGATATTCTAAGAAATGTTCAACTATAAAATCAGAAAAAATGGAAACAAAAAAACAACCAGTAATTATTGCCTTCTCCACTCAAAAAGGAGGCGTAGGAAAAAGCACTTTCACAGCCCTTTTGGCCAGTATCCTTCATTATCGTCTGGATTATAATGTCGCCGTGTTCGACTGTGACTTTCCACAGTACAGTTTGATACAGATGAGAGAGCGGGATCTTAAAACGGTGATGCAAAATGAGCTATTAAAAAAAATGGCTCATAAGCAGTTTACCACCATCAATAAAAAAGCGTATCCTGTTTTTCAAAGCAAGACCGACACCGTTTTGAAAGAGCTTGAAGAATATCTTGCTAATGCCGAAATTGTTCCGGACTTCGTTTTTCTGGATCTGCCAGGCACAGTTAATACAGCCGGTATCTTGAGTACACTCGCCAATGTTCACCATATTTTTTCTCCTATCACGGCAGACCGGGTTGTCCTGGAAAGTACCCTGAGTTTTACGGATGTTCTGACCAATGTGCTGATGAAGAAAAAGTATACTGAGATCAAAAGCATTCATCTTTTCTGGAATCAGGTCGATGGCAGGGAAAAAACGCCATTGTATAAAAATTACGGAAAGGTTATCAAAGATGTGGGTATTTCATTAATGGAGACCTCCATAAGCGACAGCAAGAGATTTAGAAAAGAAGGCGAGATGGTCGCAAAAACAGTTTTCCGATCAACCTTACTGCCTGCAGACCCTAAATTGATGACATTATGCAGGCTTGATCAGTTTATGGATGAGTTTTTAAGAATTGTAAAATTGTAAAAGATGGACAGTGAAAAAAAGAACAGCGAAGACAACGGTATCGATGAACAATATCTGATGTCTATAATGGCTGGCAGCACAAAGAAGGAACCGCAGAGTAAAGAACATGACTCCTCAAAGGAAACGCTAATTACGAAACAAAAAATAAAAAGCAAAAAAAGTGTTGAAATTACTTATGCGGAACAGTTTCTAACCCATCACACGATGACCAAGCGCGGTGATAAAAGTATTTACATCCGCCCGGAATATCATGAACGACTTTCGCGTATCATCCAAATCATTGCCGAAGATCAGATCCCTCTGTACGCTTATCTCGATAATATTTTGGCTTACCACTTCGAGACGTTTGAAAAAGAGATCACAGATGATTTCAATAAAAAATACCGTCCAATCTTTTAATACCTGATCTTATGGAACAATTAATTATTATAGGTTTGTTAGTCATTATCATCCTAATTCTGTGGGATAAGAAGTTTTCAAACCACCATCTTCGGGAAAAAAACACCGAAACGCAGCTCGATTTGCCCTCTATTATTGGAGAAACAAAGAAAGAAGAGAGAAAACCAGTGCCATCTGATGCTGATCAAGGCCAGAAAGAATCTATCGTAACAAAACCAAATAATTTTGATTCAGAAACTAAGGAGGAGGTATTTGAACCTATTGCTTTAGGGAAAGAGCTTGACGACATACTGGTTAAAAGTAATGATTGGGATGGCGAGGAAGAAGACTGGCAATATCAGGATGATTCTAAAATTGAAAGCGGGTTTGCTACAGGGGTTACCTTCCAGGAATTGAGTACTGCGGATCAGCTGCTTCAACAGGACGTGTTGGAACCTGATTTGGAACGACAAGCAGTCGATATTATTCAAAAAATTCAGGGAACCGAGCTTTTCGATCTTTTAGAGAATTCATTAGGAGATGCTTCAAAAAGAATTGCCAGCTTACTAAGCTCAAGCATTTCAAATGATGATGACGTCTTTTCTAAGCACAGTGATTCTCCAGACAGTTTCGATATTAGGGAGTTTGTTTAGGCAAATTCCCTTTTTAAATTTTTTTAAAACTCAGATCATATAATCCATGCCTTGACTTCGACGATATTATATTGAGAGATTTATCTAGTATGGTCAAACAACTCATGCAATTTCTTCTGCAGAACTTTTTTGTCCGGAAGCTGAGTCTTGTATTCAGAGACCATGGTTGGAGAAAGACTTCTGCTCAGCGCATATTCTACCACCTCGCTATCTTTGTCTTTACACAGCAGTACGCCAATGCTTGGGTTTTCATTCTGGCGCTTGACATCCCTGTCCAGTGCCTCCAAATAAAAATTGAGCTGACCTAAATGTTCGGGTTTGAATTTATCTGCTTTCAATTCAAATGCGACCAGGCATTGCAGACCTCTGTGGAAGAATAACAGATCGATATAAAAATCAGAATTTCCCACTTGCACTTTGTACTCTTCGCTGATAAAAAGAAAATCTCTGCCTAATTCCAGGATGAAGTTTTTCATCTGCTGTATCAGTCCTTTTTGGAGATCACTTTCATTGAAGGTTTCAGGTAAATTCAAAAAGTCAAAGACATAGCTGTCCTTAAAGGTATTGGCAATGTCTGCGTTGGTTTCTCTCAACACTGTTGAGAGTTTTGAATTTCCGATCATGGTTCTTTCAAAAAGGCTGCTGGAAATTTGCCTCTCAAGTTCCCTAAAACTGTAATTTTCCTGCTTTGCGAGTTTGATGTAAAATTCCTGTTCTTCAATTGTTTTGCAACGTGAAAATATAGCCAGATTATGGGACCAGCTAATTTCTCTCAACAGTGTTGAGATTTTTGGAAACTCCTTGTAGGTTTCATAAAACTGCTTCATTCTCCAAAGATTCTTATCCGAAAATCCTTTGATGTCAGGCTCATTGGTCTGGATATAATGAGATAATTCTTTGACCACAGATTGTCCCCATTCACTTAATTCCACCTTTCTGCTGATATATTCACCAATATTCCAATATAAAGTGATCAGTTCTGCATTGACTGTTTTTATAGCATTGTTACGAGACCGCTTGATAAGTTCAATAATGTCGGTGAACCTTTTATCCATGATTGTCTTTTTTGAAATTCCCTACAAATTTACAATTAATTATAAACGAATACTGGTAAGTGCCTTGTTAGTTGAAAGCCAAAAGATTCCTGATGACGCCATTAGCCTAAAATAATTCCAGGGCTCAAACATCTTTGTCCCATAGTTCCGCAAAGTGCGGCACACCATAACAAATTGATGTGTTTCAATTATGAAAAAACAAAGAAAAAAACTACTGGTATCAGGTTTAACCTTTATGGCAGTAACAGGTGTATTTGCCCAGGGCAATGGTACCGCAGGGATCAACGAAGCTACTCAGATGGTCACCTCTTATTTTGAACCGGCTACCCAATTGATCTATGCCATCGGGGCAGTCGTCGGACTCATTGGAGGGGTTAAAGTTTACAACAAGTTCAGTAGCGGTGATCCTGACACAAGCAAGACTGCTGCAAGCTGGTTTGGAGCATGTATATTCCTGATCGTCGCTGCAACCATTCTTCGCTCATTCTTCCTTTAAAATGTTGACTATGAATACCTATCATATCAATAAAGGAATAGGGAGGACGGTAGAATTTAAAGGTCTGAAAGCGCAATACCTTTTTATTTTTTCAGGAGGCTTGTTGGGTTTGCTGATGTGTGTAATGATCATGTATATGGCTGGAATTAATACGTATCTCTGTTTAATTCTCGGAGGAATCAGCAGTGGCCTTCTTATCTGGCAGACCTTCTCACTGAACGGAAAATATGGAGAACACGGCCTGATGAAATTGGGTGCTCAGAAAAAGCACCCCAGATACATCATCAGTAGAAAGTGCATATACCGCTACATAAAAACTAACCGTCAAAAAGCTACAGCATGAGAAATACCTCCAAAGCCGCAACGCTGGAGAGTAAATTTCCACTGCTTGCGATTGAGAACGACTGTATTATTTCCAAAGATGCGGATGTTACGGTTTGCTTCAAGGTCAGACTTCCAGAACTGTTCACAGTGGCCTCCGCTGAGTATGAAGCCATGCATTCCGCATGGTTCAAAGCAATTAAAACGCTTCCTGACTATACGGTTGTACATAAGCAGGACTGGTTTATTAAAGAAAACTATAATCCTGATCTGTCGAAAGAAGACCAGAGTTTTCTATCAAAATCTTTTGAAAGACATTTCAATGAGAGGCCTTTTTTAAACCATTACTGCTATCTGTTCATTACGAAAACCAGTAAAGAAAGAATGCGTATGCAGAGCAACTTTTCATCTCTCTGCAAAGGCAAGCTGATTCCGAAAGAGATTAAGGACAAAGAAGTCATTAATCGGTTTATTGAAGCTGTCGACCAGCTGGAGCGGATCATGAATGACAGCGTCTATATCCATCTGGAGAGAATGACCGAAGATGAGATATCGGGAACTGCCGAACGATCTGGAATACTAGAACAATACCTGACCTTGTCAAGAGAATCGAATCCTTCTTTACAGGATATCAAACTCGGATCGGAAGAAATGCGCATCGGCAACAAGCGGATCAGTATGCATACCTTGTCGGACACTGAAGATTTGCCAGGGACTATTTCATCACACAGCCGCTATGAAAAGTTAAGCACAGATCGCAGTGACTGTCTGCTGTCATTTGCTTCTCCGGTGGGACTTCTTTTAAGCTGCAATCACATATACAACCAGTACCTGTTCATTGACAACAGTGATGAGAATCTGTCTAAGTTTGAAAAATCTGCCAGAAATATGCATTCACTGGCAAGATACAGCAGAGCTAATCAGATCAACAAGGAATGGATCGAGAAATACCTCAACGAAGCTCATTCTTATGGTTTGCAATCCATCCGCGCTCATTTCAATGTGATGTCCTGGTCTGATAACCCTGCTGAGCTAAAGCAGTTGAAAAATGATACAGGAAGTGCTTTAGCCCTCATGGAATGTAAACCTCGCCACAATACCACTGATACAGCTACTCTCTATTGGGCAGGTATTCCGGGAAATGCAGGTGATTTCCCGAGTGAGGAAAGCTTTTACACGTTCATCGAACCGGCCTTGTGCTTTTTCACCCAAGAGACTAATTACCAGGACTCTCCATCGCCGTTCGGAATCAAGATGGCTGACCGCCTGACCGGTAAACCCATTCATTTGGATATCTCCGATCTCCCGATGAAACAAGGCATCATCACCAATCGTAATAAGTTTATCCTTGGTCCTTCAGGAAGCGGAAAATCATTTTTCACCAATCACATGGTCAGGCAGTATTATGAGCAGGGGGCTCACGTATTACTGGTCGATACCGGAAATTCCTACCAGGGATTATGTGAACTGATAAGAGGCAAGACAAAAGGGGAGGATGGAGTGTATTTCACCTACACAGAGGATAACCCGATTGCATTCAATCCATTCTACACCGATGACGGAATCTTTGATATCGAAAAACGGGAGAGTATCAAAACATTGATTTTAACGCTATGGAAAAGAGACGATGAACCTCCAACCCGTTCAGAGGAAGTCGCTTTGTCCAATGCTGTAAGCGGCTACATTGAACAGATTAAGCGTAACGATCAGCATCCCTCATTCAATGGATTCTATGAGTACGTCAAAATGGATTATCAGAAAGTACTGGAGCAAAAGAAAGTCAGGGAAAAAGATTTTGATATTGCCAACTTTCTTAATGTTTTAGAGCCTTATTACAAAGGCGGGGAGTATGACTATCTGCTCAATTCAGAAAAACAGCTGGACTTGCTATCCAGGCGTTTTATTGTTTTTGAAATCGATGCCATTAAAGATCATAAAATTCTGTTTCCCATTGTGACCATTATCATTATGGAAGTCTTTATCAATAAGATGCGAAGACTCAAAGGAATCAGAAAACTGATCCTTATCGAAGAGGCCTGGAAAGCAATTGCGAAAGAAGGGATGGCAGAATACATTAAATATCTTTTCAAGACAGTCAGGAAATTCTTTGGTGAAGCCATTGTGGTAACTCAGGAAGTAGATGATATTATCCAGTCACCGATTGTGAAAGAAAGTATTATTAACAATTCGGACTGTAAGATTCTTCTTGACCAGCGTAAGTATATGAATAAGTTCGATGACATTCAGGCGATGCTGGGATTGACCGATAAAGAAAAATCTCAGGTACTATCCATTAATATGAACAATGATCATAGAAGATTGTATAAGGAAGTTTGGATTGGATTGGGTGGAACGCACTCTGCCGTCTACGCAACGGAGGTTTCAACCGAGGAATATCTGGCTTATACCACTGAAGAGACAGAAAAGATGGAACTGATCAACCTTGCATCAGAACTTGACGGTAATGTAGAACATGCCATCAAGCGGATTTCTCTCAAGAGAATCAAATCGAATACGAAAGACAATTAAATCAATTAAAATTTTACAACAATGAAAAATTTAATCATTAAAACACTAATGGTAGGCTTCTTTGCTACCGTAACCTATACCAAAGCACAATTTGTAGTAACTGATCCTGCTAATCTGGCATCAGGTATTTTGAACTCAGCCAATGAGATTGTACAGACTTCATCAACAGTATCCAACGTTGTTAAGAACTTCAATGAAGTTAAGAAGGTGTATGAACAGGGTAAGGAATATTATGACCAGCTAAAAGCCATCAACAATCTGGTAAAAGATGCCAGAAAGGTTCAGCAGACCGTTCTTTTGGTAGGTGATGTTTCTGAGATGTATGTGAATAATTTCGGTAAAATGCTGAATGACCCCAACTTTAATGCTCAGGAATTAGCTTCTATTGCTAATGGTTATTCTGCGCTTCTTACGGAGAGCACGGAGCTGCTGAAAGAACTTAAGGAAATTATTACCTCCAACGGCCTATCCCTTAATGATAAGGAAAGAATGGATGTTGTTGATCGAGTTTACAAAGAGGTCAAGGAATATCATAATCTGGTAAGATACTATACCAACAAAAATATTTCGGTGAGTTATCTGAGAGCAAAAAAAAAGAATAACACCCAGAGGGTGTTAAATCTCTACGGAACCTCCAATCAAAAATACTGGTAATATGGAACCGAATAACTTACACCAAGTGCTACGTTCCGTTTACGAAGAAATGATGCCGATGTGCGCCGATATGGCTGCAGTCGCAAAAGGTGTTGCTGGTTTAGGTGCTCTCTTTTACGTGGCATTGAAAGTCTGGCAGTCCTTGAGCCGTGCAGAAGCCATCGATTTATTTCCAATGCTGAGACCCTTTGCCATTGGGATCTGCATTATGTTTTTTTCAACATTAGTCTTAGGTAGTTTAAACGGTGTTATGAGTCCAATTGTTCAGGGAAGTCATTCAATGTTGGAAAACCAGGTATTAGATATGAATGAACTGCAACTGAAAAAAGATCTTTTGGAGCGTGAAGCAATGCTCAGAAACCCGGAGATGGCTTATTTGATTTCTAATGAAGAATTTGACAAAAAATTGGAGGAACTGGGATGGTCTCCATCAGATTTGGTAACCATGTCCGGAATGTATATTGAAAGAGAAATGTTTGCCATCAAGAAAGATATCAGAGATGGTTTTCGTGAGTTTTTAGAAATTCTATTTCAGGCAGCAGCCTTGATTATTGATACCATTAGAACCTTCTTTCTGATTGTTCTTTCAATATTAGGACCTATTGCATTTGCAATTTCTGTCTGGGATGGTTTCCAAACCACTTTAACCCAATGGTTGACCAGATACATTAGCGTGTATCTGTGGCTTCCCGTTGCTGATATATTCAGTGCCATTCTTGCCAAGATACAGACTTTGATTTTAGAACGAGATATTGAAATGCTCGCAGATCCCACCTTTATTCCTGATACCTCCAATACCGTGTACATCATCTATATGGTGATTGGAATCATTGGGTATTTTACTGTACCGACCGTTACGGGTTGGGTGATTCAGGCAGGGGGAGCCGGCAATTTTATGCGCAATGTGAACCAGACCGCTACGAAGTCGGGCAATGTGGCTGGAGCAGCAGTAGGTTCTGCAACAGGAAATATTTCAGGAAAATTATTAAAATAAAAATACAGTTCTATGGAATTTAAAATTTTAAGAAATATTGAGAACAGCTTTAAGCAGATTCGTTTGTTTACGTTTGTATTTGCGGTGTTATGTTTTGGAGTGGTAGGTGTGGTCGTATTCAAATCTTACCAGTTTGCCGAGCAGCAGCGTCAGAAGATCTATGTGCTGGACAACGGCAAATCATTAATGGTGGCGCTATCTCAGGATATGTCGATCAACAGGCCTGTGGAAGCAAGAGAGCATGTGAGACGATTTCATGAATTGTTCTTCACCATAGCACCGGATAAGAATGCTATCGAGAGTAATGTGAAAAGAGCTTTCAATTTAGCTGACCAATCTGCATTCAACTACTACAAAGACCTTCAGGAGAAAGGATATTATAACAGGATTATTTCCGGTAATATCCAGCAGAGGATTGAGGTAGATAGTGTTGTTGCCAACTTCGACAGCTATCCTTATGGCGTAAAAACGTACGCCAGACAGTTCATCATCAGATCCAGTAATCTTACCATCAGAAATTTAATTACGAACTGCTCACTGGTTAATTCTGTAAGGTCTGACAGCAATCCCCAGGGATTTACCATTGAGAAATTCAATGTGATTGAAAACAAAGATATAGAAACTGTTGAACGTTAAAATTTCCGTAATGAAAAACCTAAGAGATAACATCGAACATTATGTTTTAGAGGCGGAGAATTACTGGAAAATGCTTCCTGTAGCGAAGCAAAGATTTCTAACCAAGATTTTCTTTGGTGTTTATCTTTTCCTAACGGTCATCGTCGTTGTCAGTGTCTGTATTTCTACAGGCCAGAGAAGTAATACCATATCTATCAATCATATTAATGGAGTTTCTAAGAAATCGTTTGAAAAAAAATCAGGACAGAATGGTATCGTAAACTCATCCATCAAAAAATAGAATATGAAAGATTCAGAGAACATTAAAATTACGGAAAATGATCTTCCACAAAATGCTCACGAAGTGGGTGATTTTCCGAAAGCTCAATGGGAGAGATTGAAGAAACCTGTCATCTACTTTTTGATGGCTGTCGTGTGCGCATCTTGCATTTACCTCATCTTTAAACCAAAGTCCGACAATGCCATCACTGAGGAGGCTGGTTTTAATGCAGCCATTCCTCAGGCAAAGGACGGACACTTACAGTCTGATAAGCAAAAGGCATATGAACAGCATTTACTGGAACAAAAGGATGAAGATAAAAGAAATGCGATCACCACCTTATCAGACTATTGGAATGAACAAAATGGTTTAAACCCGAATAGTAATCCGTCCGTTTCAACGTCTAATACGGGTACTCTTGAGCAATCGGATAAGAATGCTGTGAACAGCTACCGCAACGCCCAGCGGACCTTGAGCTCATTCTATGGCAGGGATGATCAAGAAGTCAACAATCTGAGGAAGGAAATTTCAAGATTAAAGAATGAAGTCATTCAAAACAGTGCTGCTCCTGCAGGTCTTGGAATGAATGATCAGTTAGAACTCATGGAAAAATCATATCAGATGGCAGCCAAATATCTTCCAACAACCCCAAAACAAGAAGAATCAGCACCAAAAGAAGAGGAAGGAAAATTAAATGAAAAGAAGTTTAAGCTGACGCCGGCAAAACCTGCACATTCCAGCATTGTTTCTTCATTATACAGAGAACGGTCGGATAGTACTTTTATAGCAAGCTTGAATCAAAATAGATTCTATGACACTCAAAGTGACACAAAGATTTCAGATCAATCCAAAAATGCAATAAGAGGTATTGTTTATGAGACTAAGGCTATGGTCAATGAAAGTACATTATCCATAAGACTTACAGAAGCGATGCAGCTTGGGCACACTGAAATTCCTCCGGGAAGTTTGTTAATTGCTGCAGGTAAATTTCAGGGCGGAAGACTTCAGTTAACCATATCCTCCATTCAATATAAAGGTAATATCTATCCTGTAGAAATCAATGTTCATGACAATGACGGTCAGATGGGGTTGTATGTTCCGTATTCACCGGAGCAGAATGCGGTCAGCGATATTGTAGCTAATATGAGTCAGACATCCGGTACCCATATTATGATGACCCAATCGGCAGGACAACAGATTGCTGCTGATTTGAGCAGGGGAGTAGTACAAGGGTTGTCGGGCTATTTTCAAAAAAGGGTCCGGCAGCTAAAAGTAACTGTAAAAGCAGGTCATCAGGTTTTGCTGGTACCCAAAAATAATTAATTAAAAAATTAAAAAATGAATACACAAAAGAGCCATTATATTCTCATTATGCTATTTCTGCTGTTTATATGCAGAGCATTTGGTCAGGATTCCGTGATGACCTATGTTTCAATGGAACAAGCCAGGCTGGAACCTTTCAGGATGCACGTGACCTACAGTAAAACTACTCATGTGATTTTTCCTTCATCAATAAGATACGTCGATCTGGGAAGCGATCTTTTGGTTGCCAATAAAGCAGAGCCTATCGGAAATGTCCTCCGGGTTAAATCTGCTGTCAGAGATTTTGAAGAAGAGACCAATTTTTCGGTCATTACAGAAGATGGAAAGTTTTACAGCTTCGATGTCTTATACAGTGCATATCCTGAGGTCCTCAGTTACGATCTTGTAAAGATGCAGAGAAGCATTGAAAAGGAATATTCAACCGATGTACTTTTTGAAGATCTAAAGGGAAGCTCTTCATCTCTTACGGAATTGATCATGGAAAACCTGTATCGAAAGAGCAAAAAAAGCGTAAAGTATATCGCATCAAAAAGTTTTGGTATTCAGTTTTCTGTTGCTGCATTACACGTAAATGACAATAAATTCTACTTTACCATACAAGTTGATAACAGAAGTAATATAGCTTATGATATTGAATTCATCAGTTTTAAAATTGTAGATAAGAAGAATTTAAAGAGAACTGTTATTCAGGATAAGTTGTTGGAACCAATCAGGGTTTATTCGCCGGTGGTGACTGCAAAACATAATTCTAAAGTAACGGCTGTTTACTTACTGCAGCAATTTACCTTGTTAAAGGATCAGGTGTTAGTAATTGAAGTTCTGGAAAGAAATGGAGGGCGGCATCAAAAAGTTCAACTGGAGAATACGGAGCTGATCAATGCTAAACTGATCAATAGTTTAAATTTCAAAACCAACTAAGATGAACAGATTATTTGTAGCAACGCTTTTTCTTATTACAATAAATATAGAATCATTTGCACAGCAGATGATTCCAGGACAAACAGGTATTGAATTTTCCTATTCTGTATTTCCAAACTCTCCTAAAAAGCAAAATTATATGTTAAGTACGGGACTTGTTTCTTACGGAAAGGATGGTCATTATTTTTTTGGACTGGCAGAATATAGCAGGAAATATTATGAATACACAAACTATAATATCCCGATAGACACGTTCCTGCTGACTGGTGGTTACAGTTTTTATGTATGGGGAGACCTGATGCGAAATGTCAATCTTAATCTAGGAATTGGAGGTCTTGTAGGGTATGAGCAGGTTAATAGAGGTAATGAATTGATTTACGATGGCTCATTGCTTAAGTCAACAGGTAATTTCATTTATGGGGCAAGTAGTAAGTTGTCACTTGAAAGTTATCTGACAGGACATTTGGTTTTTCTGGTTAACGGGCAATTTCGCTTTTTGAAAAATAGTCAAATGGCCGAGTTTCATTCTCTGTTCGGCTTTGGAATAAGATATAATTTTTAAAAATAATATGAAATGAAAAATCTAATTAATAATAAAATTAGAATACTATTCAAGTGTTTCCTCATATCAGTTATGGTCGGATTATTTGTACAATCTTGTGAGAAGGATGATTTGGAAATTCAGCAGAATTTTCCGTTTGAAGTGTCGGTTATGCCGGTTCCTAAGGATATAGCCAAAGATGAATATGTGGAGATACGTATTACAATTCTTCATGAAGGTAATTTTTCAGACACGAAATATTATCTTCGATATTTTCAGTTTGAAGGAACAGGAAAGCTACAGTATTATAATGCACCGCCCTATTTTCCCAATGATACCTTTCCGCTTTATGAGAAGGAGTTCAGACTATATTATACTTCAACCTCGGAAGTTTCGCAATCATTCACGGTATGGATTTTTGACAGTTTCGGAAATGAGAAAAAAATTGAATTTCAATTTAACAACAAAAACCAAACAGAGAAATACAATCCCTGGGTTGATCAATTTTATTAGTGCACTACCTGTTGGAATCTTTTATCTATAATTATTTATAAAGGATAGGCATTGATTACTACTTGCGAAAAGATGGTTGACCCTTGAAGGACAATCATCTTTTCGCGACGCTACAAGAATCCAGTCCATAATTGGCTCTGGATTCTTATTTTAAGAAATGAGGATTCTTATAATATACCTTCATCTGAAAAGGAGAAGGAATCAATAGAAGTTATTATACAATGATCCAGCAAGTTAATGTTTAATAGTTGGGCAGCCTCCTTTATTTTCTGTGTAATGTGTATGTCCTCACGTGAAGGTGTCAGGTTTCCGGAAGGGTGGTTGTGAGCTATTATAAATGACACGGCATTACATAATAAAGCCCCCTGCATGATGATTCTGATATCAACGAGAGAAGAGGTAATTCCAGATTCTGAAATTTTTTGTATTCCTAAAACCGTATTAGCTTGATTCATATACATTGAATAAAATGACTCTCGGTAATCGATCTGATCTGCATCAAAATGTTCCCGGAAAATGTCTGTAGCATCCTGAGAGTTCAGTACTTTTTTTTCGGTATTTCCTTTTCTTGTATAGATCAATTTGATCTCATTTACTATATTATATTTCATTGTTATTGCTCTGAGTACGGCAGAGCCTTTTATTTCCCGTACTTAAGTTAAGCAGCCTTTATTTAAAACACGAGTGAACTGTTATGTACCTGTTTTTTTTTAGAGTAAAAGCTTTTTCAATCTTTTCTCTTCCCATTCCTCTCCAAGCTTTTTAGGCTTTAATTAATATTTTTCAAAAGAAAGCCGAAAAAAGAAAGCAGAAATGAAGTGTTGCCAATAGCAGAAAACAAAAGGAAACGGAATAATTGGTAGGTACCTTTAGGGAGGAAACCGTTTATGCCGTAGTCTTTTGTTGGCATAGGTCGGCGGCTGGCAACAATACCTTAGCTGCCTTTTTGCGGTTATTTTGAAAATTTGAGATCAAAAATAGAATCCGGTAAAAGTACCGGATTTAAGGTCTTATTATGATATTAAAAATGTTGTGATGTAATTTCCGGATGAGGTTTATACCAAAAAATCGCCAGTATGCGAAATTTCATGATGCCCTAACTTATTTGATTATTGCATTTGCAGTATTAAACATAATCACAATCAGAGATATTTAAAAAAATAAAGACCTTACAAAAAGGCAAAAAAACAATTATATCTGGTTGCAGTTCGGTTTACCGATCATTGGGGCATTTGTATATTTTTCAGAAAAAGAAACAAATCATTCAATCTGAAAAAATAATCAGGAATTAACGGATCGGCTGTCTTATTATCCTTTATAATATTTTATGCTGGCATTTTATTTGTTTCTTTTTCATCAAAATCATATTATGGCAGACAATAAATCAAAAAAAGACCAGCGTGACCGCAGCCAGGTCAGTGGTTCTGAAAATTATGAAATTCAATACTTCAAAGATAAACTGGGAGTAAGTTCGCAGGCAGTGGCCGGAGCGATCCGTGCAACAAGATCTAATAACCGCAAGACACTTGAAGCTTATTTAAAAGATAAGCATAAAAAATAATTTAAAAAGCAAGGAGCTAACAGCAGAAAGCTTTTTAATGATCTGGTCTTTCTGGCATTGTCAGGGAGATTTTTTTGATTAAAAAAATTCAAAATGAGCTTATCAAACTATCAGAAAAAAAGGTCTCAAGACAAAACACCTGAACCCTTTGGTGGTGTTCCGTCAGGGAAAGAACTGAGATTTGTCGTTCAAAAACACGATGCTTCACATTTACATTACGATTTTCGTCTGGAAATGGATGGCGTCCTGAAAAGCTGGGCGGTCCCTAAAGGACCATCACTGGACCCGGATATCAAAAGGCTAGCGATGATGGTGGAAGACCATCCATATGATTATAAAGACTTTGAAGGAATTATTCCCAAGGGTCAGTATGGTGGCGGAACGGTCATTGTCTGGGATGAAGGAACTTATGAAGCTGCAGAACCTCTTGAAGGAGACCTGAAGAAGCAGGAAAAAAATCTGCTGCATCAGCTTTATTCCGGCAAATTGAAAATTAAACTGAAAGGAAAAAAACTAAAAGGAGAATTTGCCTTAGTGAAAGCCTACGGAAGAGGGGAGAACGGATGGCTATTGATGAAGCTGGAAGACAAGTATGCCACTACAGATGACATTACGCTAAAAGATAAATCGGTGATCTCTAAGAAGACCATCGCTCAGATGGAGGAATCTCCTGATCGTGTATATGGTAAAAACATCATAAAGCAGGACAGTACAAAAAAAAATGATTCTTCGGTTTCCGAAGAAGCGTCAGAAATTGTAAAATCGCAGCTTGAGGCTGATGTTCCTGATAAAAAGAGTTCAGCAAGGAAAGTGAATATGATCATTAACAAGGCACCGGCTGAAAAATTTTATGACCATGTGGAGCCCATGCTGGCCACCTTGGTAGACCAGCCCTTTGACAGCGACGAATGGCTTTATGAAATCAAATGGGATGGGTATCGCGCCGTAGCTTTTATGGATGGTAAAAACGTAGAGCTCAAATCAAGAAATAACAAAAGTTTTTCTGAAAAATTTTATCCCATACAGCAGAAGCTTGAAAAGATGAAGCTAAAAGCAATTATTGATGGGGAAGTGGTTGTGCTGGGAAAAAAAGGATCAGCAGATTTTGGGTCTCTGCAAAACTGGCGGAGTGAGGCAGACGGAGATCTGGTTTATTATGTATTTGATATTCTCTGGTATGATGGCAAGGATTTAAAAGATCTTCCATTGACAGAGCGGAAGAGGGTTCTTGAACATATTCTTCCCGAAAACGACTCCGTTCTTCTCAGCCAGGATTTTCATACTTCGGGAATCGAATTTCTGGAAGCTGCAAAAAAAATGGGTCTCGAAGGTATTATGGCAAAAAGGAAAAACAGCCAATATCACACAAAGAACCGAACGAAAGACTGGTTGAAAATTAAGTCCAACAAACGTCAGGAAGTGGTTATCGGCGGCTTTACGCTTAATGATGACTCCAGTAAATTATTCAGTAGCCTGCTCGTAGGAGTCTACGAAAATAAAAAGCTGGTTTATACCGGAAAGGTTGGCACCGGCTTCAATGCAAAGATGCAGAAAGAAATGATGGCGCTTTTTGAGCCTTTAATTACGGATAAAGTTCCTTTTTCTGAAGAACCCGATGTCAACAAACCCTCCCGATTCAGGCCAAATCCTCCTCATGCGACGGTAACCTGGCTCAAACCGGAACTGATAGGGGAAGTCAGTTATACGGAACTGACTACTGACGGGGTGATGAGACATCCCTCATTTGAAGGCATGAGGTCTGATAAAAAAGCCACGGCAGTGACGCTCGAAAAAGAAAAACAGACTGATGCTGTTCTAGTGCATGATGCTGCATTCATAAAGCCCAGAAATAAGTCCGGAAGAAAAACGCTTCTTAATCCTACGGAAAGCACACAGGTTAAAAAAATTAACAAGCATGAACTAAAGTTCACTAATCTTAAAAAGGTATTTTGGCCCGGGGACAACATAACAAAAAGGGATCTCATCAATTACTATTATCAGGTAGCGCCTTATATTCTGCCTTATCTTAAAGGACGCCCGCAAAGTATGAATAGATTTCCTAATGGTATCGCAGAGGAAGGGTTTTATTTTAAGGATATTACCGGCAAAGCTCCTGAATGGATAGAAAGGTATCGGTATTTGAGTGATACAGATAAGAAAGAAAAGCAGTATTTGGTTGGAAGTGATGAGGCCACTTTATTGTATATGGCTAATCTTGCATGTATTGAGATGAATCCATGGAACAGTACGGTAAAAAAGCCTGAATATCCAACCTACTGCATTATTGATCTGGATCCTGATAAAAATACCTTTGACGAGGTCATTGAAACTGCGCTGATTACTAAACAGCTGTTAGATGATATGGGCGTGCCGTGTTACTGTAAAACCAGTGGTTCAACAGGATTGCATATTTATATTCCGTTAGGCAATAAATATACGTACGAGCAGAGCAAGGAGTTTGCAAGAATTATCGTGAAGATGGTCAATGACGAGCTACCAAAGATCACTACCATTGAGAGACAGATCTCAGACAGAAAAGGAAAGATGTATCTGGACTTTCTCCAAAACAGGCCTCATGCTACGATTGCATCGGTCTATTCGGTAAGGCCAAAACCTGGAGCCACTGTTTCAATGCCGCTGCACTGGGATGAGGTGAAAAAGGGGCTGAAAATGTCTGACTTTACTATTTTCAATGCCGTTGAACGTCTGGAAAGTGTGGGTGACATCTTCAAACCGGTACTAGGTAAAGGAATTAACATGATGAAAGTATTGTCTAAGCTCGAGAAAGAATAAGCGGGAATTCCCATATACAGCAAATGATTTAATACAATATATTTAAGTATGACCAATTTAGAGATATTAGATAAAATTATTGAATTTGCAGATCACGCACACGGTGATCAGATGAGAAAATATACTCCTGATCGCTACATCGTTCACCCTATAAGGGTCATGAGAACTTGCAGCCAGTATACTGACAGCCTTCCTGTTCTGGCGGCAGCTGTACTTCACGATGTGCTGGAGGACACTCCTTATACACAAAATGATCTGTCAGTATTTTTAAGTAACTATATGAGTGAGGAAGAGCAGAGTCTTACTCAGCAGCTGGTAACAGAACTTACCGATGTATATATCAAAAAAGATTTTCCTGATTTAAACCGTTTCCAGAGAAAGAAGAAGGAGCTCAATCGTCTTAAAGAGATCCGTCCGGAAGCCCAGACCATCAAATATGCTGATATCATTGATAATGCCACTGAGATTTCGCAAAGCGATCCGGATTTTGCCGGAAGGTATTTGCAGGAGTGCTATGATATTACATTTGCGCTAACAAAAGGAAACCCGGAGCTTCGAACAATTGCCCTGGAACTCATTACTGCAATAAAAAATGTATAATTAATAACGATTTACCTTGCTTATGAAAACACAGATTGGCTACCATTGTTCTTTAGAACGGTACACACCGGCAGAGCATTTTGCGAATATTAAACTGGCAGCGTCTAACGGATTCCATGGCATTATGTGTTCCGATCATTTCTACCCATGGAGTGTTCGCCAGGGGGCTTCCATTGCTTCATGGCCATGGCTTGGCGCTGCGATGAATACAGTCGATCTGCCCTTTGGCGTGGTCACATCCCCAACAGAGCGCTGCCACCCGGTTGTTATTGCCCAATACATAGCCACATTAGCATCCATGTATCAGGATCGGTTGTGGATTGCTTTAGGAAGCGGCCAATTGTTGAACGAGCATATCACGAACAAGCATTGGCCGAAAAAAAAAGAGAGGAATGAGAGACTGAAAGAAGCAATTCATATCATTAGAGAATTACTACATGGGAAGACCGTCACTTTTGAAGGGAAATATTTCCAGGTATATGAAACAAAGTTGTTTACCGTGCCCTCAGTTCAGCCAAAACTTATTGTGGCAGCATTATCAAAAGAATCTGCCCATGAACTTGCAGCATGCAGTGACGGCATTATAACAGTTGTAAAGCCGGCACAAGATCAGAAAGAATTTATCGATGCTTATCAGCAAGGCGGTGGTGGTCAGAAGCCTATATATTTGCAGGCCATTACTTCCTATCATGAGGACCAGGAAAAAGCTGAGTATCAGGCGTGGTATAACTGGAGACATGCAGTCCTGGGTGCGAAGATGCAATCTGAGATAAAAACCCCTTCTGATTTTGATAGTGCAGCAGAAAATATTACCATAAAACAGGTCAAAGACGTCATCCGTATTTCTTCGGACCCGCAAGACCATCTCGAATGGCTGAGGGAGTATAGCAGCTGTGGATTCTCCAGGATTTTCATTCAGGATGTTTCTGATGATCAGGGTTCAACCATCAGGATGTATAGTCAATTGCTGGACAGAATATAGAAATAAAATATGACGAAAAACCTTAAAACAGCTGATTTTTGTGGTTAGATTCATTAAAATTTGATTTCATGTTATCTAAAAATCTGCTCCAAAGCAAACACTTTGGAGCAGATTTTTAAAAATTCACCCTGATATCAACCGGTTTTTTCATTTTGATAATAATCTTTTCCAAATCATCTATAATCTCAAACTCTGCATCGCCATAAATCTCATCATCTTTTCTTTCTTGTACTTTTATTTCTCCAAATCCCACTTCCTCTTTTGAAATATCAAGTATAAAATCATTCGTTTGCGGATCTTTTGTAAAATGTTCTTTTTTAAAATCTATAAACTGCATAATAATATGTATTAGGTTTGATAACATATTCAGCAAATTGTATGCAATTTATACCTATATACATATATATGTATATAGGTAATTTTAGTAAGTACATATTTGCACCTTTTCATCGTGATATTTTATTTACCAATTCTTGAAGTGCCTGTAGCAGATGACATATTAAATTGCGTTGAACTGCAGATTACTGAAAAATAAATTATTTCCAACTACTAGCTATAGATTTATAAGTATGACTGACGTCATAATTTTTCCACTATCATCTCCTTATTTTTGAAATGACCCTTTGAATATGAGGCTTTATGGTTGCAGTACGGATCGTTTGTCCCATTTATCTTGGAGGGTACTCAGGGGCAGAGATAATATTCAGATAATGGCGTTCAAGATGGATATAAGACTGATTAAACGCTAGCAGCTTCTTTAATGGCCTTTGGGTACAAAGTTGTTTTCCGAAAATTAAACTGCAATAATTCCTATGGAATTCTCAAGCTTTAAGCCAGTTTTGTAGGTAAGGATGAAGCCGTTTTTGTTGTGGAATGTCGGATTCAGTAACCAGGCGCTTTCAATAGATGTTTTAAAGTATAATACTAACACTAAATGGTATGAATAATCTAGAGTTAAAAGACAAAACAAATTGTAAACGAATAAAATCCTCAATGATATGAATGGTGTTATTATACAGTTTTTCCACTGGTATCATCCTGGCGACCTTTGGAAGGAATTTATAGGAAAAGCAGAATATTTAAAGAATTTGGGATTTACGGCTGTTTGGTTTCCACCGGCCATAAAATGTGAACTTGGAAAAGAAGGAAGAGGATACGATGTCTATGATCTGTATGATCTTGGCGAGTTTGACCAGAAAGGCACAGTTGCGACAAGATACGGAACAAAACAGGAATATCTGGATGCTGTTAAAAAAGCACACGATTGCGGATTACACGTGTATGCGGATGTTGTTCTGAACCATAGAATGGGTGCGGACGAAACAGAGAACGTTACTGTGCAGCAGGTGAACGAAGAAGACAGAACTGAGTTTATCGGTGAACCTTTCGAGGCAGAGGCAAGAACTAAATTTACCTATCCGGGAAGGGCGGGAAAATATTCCGAACTTATCTGGGATCACCAGTGTTTCAGTGGAATCAATTGCGTTAAAAAAGACAAGGAAGACATAAAAGGCATCTTTAAGATTCTTAATGAAAGCGGATCCAGCTGGAATGACGCAGTCAGCCACCAGTTTGGAAATTATGATTACCTGATGGGTGCAGATGTGGAATTCCGAAATCCCCACGTGGTTCAGGAACTGAAAAACTGGATCAAATGGTATATCGATACTACTAAAGTTGATGGTTTACGGTTAGATGCCCTCAAACATATATCGAGTGATTTTCTTAAAGAATTCATAGAATTTATCAGGGAGGAGATAGATGGTGATTTCTTTTGCGTTGGTGAATTCTGGAAAGATAAGGTCGAGAAGATTTCCGGTTTTTCAGAAAAGATGAATCATATTTTGTCCTCATTTGATGTACCGCTGCACTATAACTTTTTCCAAGCATCAACTGAAGGGAATAATTTTGATCTTAGTAAAATCCTGGAAGGAAGTTTTCTCGAGCAAAATCCGGTGTCGTCGGTTTCATTCGTCGGAAATCATGACACCCAAAAGCTGCAGGCTTTGGAATCTACAGTGGGAAATTGGTTCAGGCCAATTGCCTATACAATCATCCTTCTTTCTGAAAACGGTTATCCGTGTGTTTTCTACCCGGATCTTTTTGGGGCGGAATATACAGACAAAAATGAAAACGGCGAGGAAGTAAAAATTGCAATGCCGAAAATAGAAATTCTTCCAAAACTGCTCGAAGCCAGACAGAAGTTTGCTTACGGAGAACAGATCAATTATTTTGATCATCCCAATTGTATTGCCTGGATCAGAAAAGGAAATGAAGAGAATCCGGGATGTATAATTATTATTTCCAATAGTGAAGAAGGTTATAAAGAAATTGACCTTGGCAAGGAAAATGCAGGGGAAATATTTATAGATTTTCTGGAACTGCGTAAAGATGAAGTTGCCTTAGATGAAAATGGGAAAGGTGTATTTTGGGTGAATTCCGGCTCCGCAAGTGTATGGGTCAAATCCAAAAAAAATGATTGATTTGAAGATTCTTTTAATATAATTCTACTTATAATGAAAAAGCAAACCTTTATTTACCGAAACAGTCTGAGTATTGTGCTGTTAACATTAATGGTGATCTTTCTTGTTGGGCAGTTTTTCACAGGCTGGAAAACTGAGAACAAAGAACTGATTGAAGAAGGGCAGGCTGCGCTCAATCTTGGACAATACATTCAAAGCGGGCATTTTATCCAGGCCACTTTTGAGAATTGGGAAAGTGAGTTCTTACAGATGATGCTTTACATCTTACTAACTGTTTCGCTAAGACAGAAAGGCTCCAGCGAATCCAAATCTTTGGAGGGGGAGGAAGATGTAGATAGGGAGCCTGTTGCACATGCCAAAGCGCCATGGCCGGTGAAAAAAGGCGGGTTATGGTTGGTGGTGTATAAACATTCACTTTCTATTGCCTTCGGGATTTTGTTTTTACTGAGTTTCGGCCTGCATTTTTATGGAAGCTGGAGAGATTATAATGTTGATGAACTGATTAAAGGGCATTCAGCAATTACGGCAGGCGAATATATTTTTGAGTCAAGGTTCTGGTTTGAGTCTTTTCAGAATTGGCAGAGTGAGTTTTTAGCCGTTTTTTCCATCGTGATCTTATCTATCTGGTTAAGAGAAAAGGGATCGCCGGAATCCAAGCCTGTTGATATGGCAAATGAGGAAACACCATAGTATCGTTACGGAAAGCATAAATTGTACAGTAAAACTCCAAAAGCACTAATACAAGTTGACATGAGAAAATATACCATTGTAATGCTGTTTCTTTTCGGGATACTATCCCCCTTCAAAGTGTCTGGACAGCAAACCTCTCAGAAAAGATACTCACTGTTCAATCCGGTTCCCCGAGCACAAATGAGGGAAATGGAAACAGACCGCCCTGATGTTACGGAATCCCCTTATACCGTAGATGCCGGGCATTTCCAGCTTGAAACAGATCTGATCAGAAATGTAAGAGAGAAAAGTGATTCTCAGGAGACCCATACCTTATTCATCAATCAGATGAACCTGAAGATCGGGATTACCCATTCTACAGCCATACAGATCGGTTTCCAGACTTACGGCAGGCAGAGTGAAAAAGAACTCGATTCAGGCTTTGAATCAATTTCTGATGGTCATGGCGATCTGACTTTGAGGATCAAACAAAACTTCATAGGAAACGATGGGGGAGACTTCTCATTAGCAGTGCTTCCCTATGTGAAGTTTCCAACTTCCAAATATGAGGAGAACAGCCACTTTGAGGGCGGGTTAATCGTCCCTATGCAGTACAAACTTCCCGGTGAGTGGAATCTTGGATTTCAGGTAGAAGTCGACAGGCTTAAAGACCAGGATAAACCTGCTATGCACACTGAATTCTTACAGACACTGACAATCAGCCATTCCATCATAAAAGGTCTAGACGGGATCGCAGAAACTTATTATACCTACGACTTTAAGAAGCACCAGTTTTCTAATTACTTCAATGCAGCCATTCAGATGGAGGTGGCAAGAGACTTTAAACTGGATGCAGGCTTAAATATAGGGATACAGCATACGGCGGCAAAGCATTACTTTATCGGGGCTTCTTACCGCCTTTAAAATCAGGAAAGAAAGGTTTTAATATCAATAACACCTTATCTTCTGATCATCCATCTGATATCATTTTGATGTTTCAGAGTGGAGCTATTTAAATGCGCTCTGGCTATCCACGACTATGAATTCCTTACTTATTAGATCTATTTCACAGCCGTCTTTAAGTATTTTAACTATCCTATTTTCTGCGAATACAGGCGTCCCTTATTTGACAATCAGGACGTGTTGCAACTCGTAGACATCATTCTAGTAGTAAAATTTTTTAACTTGAGTTTAAAGACTTCATCTTAATAATTGAGTGATGAAAGTTTGGCTATCTTATCTAAATCTTCCACAAAAGTGTTCGAAAACTTTACCTCTGGGGTCACTTTTAAATAAATAACCTGCTGTTTTTACAGTAGGTTATTTTATTTTTTACCTTATATACAGCGCTTCCCATCGCTACCGGAGAATTGTATCAAATGGTTTTATCTTTCTCAAAATATAATTGATAAGTGTCATTACAAATTCAATAATCCTGAAGGATTGATGCGGTATCGGCGGTAGTTACTTTTAATGATCACTACTTGCCGGAAAACTCTTGATTATTCATACTACTTATAAAAAACAAGGCATTTTTTACTGCTATGTCCGGTTTTTGTACTATGATTCAGCTTACCAATTATCAGCTGTTTAAAATAGGAGCGATGTTAGGTCAACTTTATATTAGGTCTTACTCATCCGTAGATTTTAAAGCCCAGGCAATCAGGGGAGCCTGCAGGAAGAGTCTGGCTATTCTTTGGTTATCGGTATTAAGTCCAAAAGAATCTCTTCTGTTTTTATACTGAGCAATATTTCCGGGAAGAACTGCGGCAAAAAAGGTGGCTACAACTTTGCCTACCGTTTTCCGGTGTTTTTTAGGAGTGGCAATAATGGCCGTCCCTAGAAGTATTTCGGCTATTCCGGAATAAATAACGGTATCATCTTTCTTTAAAGGAACCCAATCCGGTACCTGAGCCTGAAATTGTTTTCTTGCAAAGGTAAGATGGCCAACACCTGCGGTGATCAAAAATGTGCCAAGGGCAATTCTTGAAATTTCTTTAGTTTCCATAATAGTATTATTTAGTGATTTAAGCTTTATTTCAGTTGATGGGTATTCAATTAAGATAGAGGATAATTCTGATGAAGAATTTCTGGAAACCTCTGAACTGATCTAAACCCAACTAACTGGATTGGTCGTAAAACTTATTCAATAATAAGACCAAAAAAATGAAACCTGTACAATGAATGATTTCATTAATCATACTTTAAATGAGACATAACTGTTTATAAATCAAAAATATTGAGTTTTCAATATAAAATAATTTCATATTCAACATCTTAATCACAAGGTTGATATGAGAAATAGGAATTCCCCCTGTGGTACCTGGTTTATTTTTTCCGTTAAAAGCTCGTCTTTTATCCCTGTTGGCGTATAAATTGATATGAACAGCCTTATCCAATTCTTAGATCATTATGAACAGACTGATTGCAATTTTAATTTTATTTTTAAGTAGTTTTTCCCTGTTAAATGCGCAGGAGAAAAAGGACTCGCTTTATTATAAAATAGAGAACTTTTCAGATAAAACGAAAGTTACAAAATTCATTCACCGTTTCATATTTCGCAGACAGGCAGATTCGGCCTCTGTCAGAACAACAACTGAGAAACTTTTACAGGAAACTCATAACGGGAAATATATCAGAAATATCAGGATAGAAACAATTGATCCCTTTGGATATGGCTCACAAGACAAAAAAGAAAAATCCAAATGGTATGACTGGTTCACCAATCATCTGCATGCCAATACAAGAGATACTACCGTTAATAATTACTTGCTTTTTAAGAAAGGTGAGGAGTATAATGCCCAGAAACTCTACGAATCTGAGCGTTTGCTAAGAACAATGCCTTTTATAAACAGAGTTAATATCAGTGTATCCGACAGTACATCGAGTAAAGATTCCATTGATGTGGTGGTAAAAGTTCTCGACTCCTGGAGTTTAAAACCGAGAGTCAGTTATTCAGGAAGCAAAATCGGTCTGGGAGTTACTGAAGAAAATGTATTGGGGCTGGGACACGAACTGAATTTGTTATATAGAAATGATTCAAAAGAAAAGCAGGATTATCTTTTAGGAAGTTACACCGCATATAACATTTGGGGGTCTTACATCAATGCACAGATCCTGGGAGAACGGGATTTTTTGAAAAATGAAAGAATCAATTTCAATGTTAGAAGGGATTTTTTCTCACCTTTGACGAAATGGGCAGGTGGTTTTACTTTTGAATATTTTATGCGGAATGTTGCGCTTCCGATAGCAACGGATAATACCTTTCCGGAAGTTCAAATCAAGGTGTACAGCCAGGATTTATGGGGTGGTTATCAGATCCCGGTTTCATCCGATTTGAAGGAAAGGGTCAACAGTAATATTGCACTGATAGGTAGAATTCAGAATTATCAATATAAAGACAGCCCTGGAATTGACCAGTACCAATATTTTAGTTCTTACAGCAGTTTTCTGATGTCTGCCGGATTTATCCGCAGAAATTTTTCGGTTCAGAAGAATATTTTTCAATATGATTTGCCGGAGGATATTGCTTATGGAAGTTCGGTTAATCTGACTGCCGGAGCCTTATCAAGAAGTAAAGCCATAATGCCTTATGCAGGAATTTCTGCGTCTTATGGTAGTTTTATAAAAATAGGTTATTTCAATTTAAAAGCTGAGTTTGGACGATTCTTTAATGAAGACAGTCAAAATCGCGAATCTTTCCGTTTGGATGGAACCTATTTTACCAATCTCATGGATTGGAAATTTGCCAAGGCAAGACATTTCTTTTCTCCCACTCTGGCATTAGGAAATCCACAGCATAATTATTCTTACAGAGACCGAATTAATCTTTCAGCTGCAGACGAATTTCCGGTTTATAATTCAGATTTTATCGGAACTAAAAAATTGGTTTTAAGATACCAACTGCAGCTTTTTGTCAATAAAACGTGGAAGAATTTCCATTTTAGTCCCTATTTAACTGCTGCAGTCGGGTGGTTGGGAATGCCTGATGATAAATTACTTAAAACTACTGCCAATACAAAAATAGGAGTGGGTGTTTTAATTAATAATCCGTTTTTGGTTTTCAACAGAATTCAGATTTCTTTTACCTATTATCCCCGCGTTCCTTTCGATAATAATTCTGTTTTTGATTTTAACAGTAACCGAAATAACATTTTACCGATGAATAGTTTTGGAACAGATATTCCTCACTTCGTAAATTTTGGAAATTAAATGTACTGAAGCTAAATTTTTATAGCTGTTAAAGGAAGTTTTTTAAAAGATCAATTGAATGTTAGCTTTGTATTTATTAAAATATAACTGCAATTTTTATTCAATAATGATTTGGTCTAATTTATTCTCATGCCAACAAGTTAAGTTATTTAAAATGAATCTGTTTGGAGAAATCGTAGTTTTACTACAATTTTAAAGTTTTAATATAAATTTATATTTACTAGCATATTTTTATCTAACTTAGGTGACATAATAGCAAATAAAAAGCACAAAATATTATGAAAAACACCTCAAATTCTGATAAAGTTTCAGAAAACCATATTTCGGGCATCAACCGTGTGGTAAAACTGGAAATTGTGGTTGAGGGCAAAGTTGTCAATCACTTTAAACACTTTCGTTTGCAGCAAAGTGCAAGACAGCACCATAATTTTGAACTGGTATTGGCTCATGATTCTTTAGGCGAAGCACAAAACCACAACCTTGAACAGGCCCAAAAGTTTTTAGGAAAAAGAATCACTGTTGTTTTTAAATATAAAGATGCTGAAAGCGAGAGTCCCGAAAGAACATTTGTAGGTCTCATTACTAAAGTGGCATTCAGCCAGGAAAAGATGAGTCTGGGAAATATCATTTTAAAAGGAAAAAGTCCCACTATTCTGATGGATTCTGCTCCACATACCCAAAGTTTCGGAGGAGACCAGCTGGTGAATACCAATATTATTGCCAACCGGATTATCAAGGAAACTTTAGGCTCAAACAAATTCGATTTCAGGATAGACACCCAAAACAAAAGTTATATCAATTACAGTTCACAGTATAACGAAACCCATTACAACTACCTTACAAGGATTGCAGAAGCCTACGGAGAACAGTTCTATTATGACGGTGAAATCCTTCATTTCGGAAAGCTTCCGTCTTCTGAAAAACCTATCCAGCTAATCTATGGCAGCAATGTAAATGATGTAAATGTTGAGCTGAAAGCCGTTCACACCAAACCGGAATACTTTGGCTATAACAGCAGCAACCATACTAAAATGGTGGGTGCTGATGATCGTATACAACATTTGGGAGAATTATCTTCCAAGGCCTATGAACTGAATGACGGTATTTTCACAACACGATCACTGACTCCTACTCCTATCAATGCCAATATGTTCCGTGATGTGGATGATTCTCAAAAGAGCGCAAGAGGAAGTAAGGCAGTAGAGGTTTTTACCGTTTCGGGACAGACCACAGTTCCGTTCTTGTATATTGGCTGTGTTGCAGACCTGGCCATGAGAAAGACCAGCAGTAATGAAACTTCGCATTTTACAACGCTTATGATTACAGAGGTGAGCCACGAAGTTGATGCAAGAGGATATTATACCGGCCGTTTTGAAGCCATCGCCGAAGGTACCGGTTTTATGCCAAAACCTGATTTTGAAATGCCTAAAGCTGAACCGCAGGTGGCAACCGTTATATCCAATGTGGATCCATTGAATCAGGGCAGAATACAGGTCCGGTTTGACTGGCAGGTAAATGATACCACCCACTTTATCAGAATGATGAGTCCTGATGCAGGAGGAACAGATGCTATCACACAAAACAGGGGATTTGTAGCTGTTCCCGAGCTTGGCGATCAGGTTATGGTGGGGTTTGAATACCACAACCCCGATTTTCCGTTTGCCATGGGTGGAATGTTTCATGGGAAAGTAGGCCTGGGCGGTGGCGTGGACAATCATTTGAAATCTATACAGACGAGAAGTGGCATTAAGGTGTTAATGAATGATGCTGAAAAAAGTGTAACCATCAAAGATCCGAGCGGAAATACTTATTTTATGGATGGTCAGGGTAATATTCACGTTACTGCACCCAAGAATATGACCTTTACTGCAGGAGAAGACATGCAGATTTCCGTAGGAAGGAATATGACTACTAAAGTTGGGCAGGACAGCAGCCTGAATATCGGAAATGACCTTACCGAATCTATCACCAAGAGATACACTCAGACTTCTGAAAACAAAAACATTACTGTTAAGCAGGATCAAACAGAAAGCACCGGTAATAAATTCAAAAGCACTTCCGGAGAAGCCGATATACAGACCTCTAAAGGCGATTTAAAACTCAGAGGATCATCATTGGCCGTATTTCAGGGAGGAAAAGACGTTAAAGTAAGTAAAGGCTAAATCTATTACAGGTGATGAAAATTTTTTCATCATTGCCTATGATATGATTCCAGCCTTGGCAATTGTATCCAATCCTTTAAAATAGTAACACATGGAAGCTCAGAATACTTCAGCGCATGATCAGAAACTTTCTGAAAAAAGAGCAGAAAAAGAAAAAAAATCCAACGGTGATTCTCCTTCAGAAAAAAGAGAAATGGTCATGCATGGAGCCACGTTGAAGTGTCCCTATGCTCAGGCGCCCGGAGAACTGAAAGTAACCTCAAATGAAATCAACCTTCAGGATAAGATATTTGCAACAAAGGGTGACGGAAACAATATGGTCAACCTTCAATTCAAAGGAAACTGCGGGCATCCGAAATGGCCGGCAAGAAATATGTATCCTCCTCCCTGTATGAGCGTTATAAAATTAAGTCCATGGCAAAATTTAGGGAGTACTACTATTCAAAAACAAACGGCCCTGGTAAAAGAATCTTTTATCTTTTGTGACCCTGAGTTTAATACGGCGGTAGCGAAACCTATTCCTATGGTGGAGCAGGCTTTAACACCAGAGGATAATATTTATACCGTTTCTGTTTATTATAATGATGTAAAAATTGATCCTGAATCTTTCGTATTTGTTTCCCCGGAACCAGCAATGCCGAAAATAAGAATTGAAGTTTTTATAGGAAAGGATTGTATACATAAAAGTTTAAGGTTTAGATTAAAGACAGCATTTAAGTTTGAGGCAAGTGCACCGCTCTATAACAGAAACGACGTTGATTATTTCCCTGCAAGATCTGATGGGGGGGACGCTTATATGATCGCCAATAAAGGAAAAACCAAATGGGATGTTGATTTTCGTGGGTTATTTAGAGGAGGTACTGCAACTGTGGAGATATGGAATGAAGCTAAAACTTCTATTTTAAGTACTTTCCAGTTTTATATAAGAGGAAAAAATCCTACGAAGGAAGCCGTGAAAAAATATATGAATGATAAGGGATATTTAAAATATTGGCCAGTATATAGAATGATTCTTCACGAATCAGGTAGCGAATTTCATCCAGTTGTAAGACAATTTTGGGATCCCGAGTTTGTAGGGAAAGGAAAAAACAGAAAAGAAGCTGTATACGGTCCTTCTGGAAGGGTATTTGAAAGTAAAGGAATATCAAACTACGGAGAACCAGATGGTTGGGGAATATGTCAAATAGATTTCAGTTATGAAAAAAGAAAAAAAACGGATCAAGATTATATTTCAAGAATAAACAAGAACCCCAATTATATTTGGAATTGGAAGGAAAACTTATCCATAAAGATGGACAAAAAGATTTCGGACAAGTTAGACGCGGCTAAAGATTATTTGGAAAAATTGTTAAAAAAAAGCAATTATTTAGTAAAACCAACTGAGCAAGAAGAGGGAAACCTCACCTATAAGTGGTGCCCAACAACTATTCCAGAACTTTCATATTTAAATAAATATATGCCACAAAAAGCTGATAATTCTTCTGTTAAATCCTTGTTAGATGCTGAATTTATAAAACTATATAATGGCGGACATTATATAACGAATATTGATAGCAATGGAAATGCAACTTTTAAAAATTATGAAGAATATAAAGGGATAAAAATTTCTTATGTTGAAAAGATTAGCAATATAACTGAATGAAAAATTATATTTTAATACTAATACTGTTGATTTCCTGTGCGAGAAATCAATCTAAAAGAACCTCAGACAAAGAGGATATCAATATAGCAAAAATTGATTCTACGGAAATTGGTGGTAAAATATCGGCGTCTTCCAAGAAGCAAAGTATGCAAAAATATGTAGATACATTGAGTATTCCTTTGCAATATGTGGTAACCATTCCGTTGAAAGTCAATAAAAAAAAGATGGACATTCGGTTGCGACTTTCGAAGTCTGAAAATTTGGCAGGACGAAAAAATTATACCATTCCTGAAATACAGGAAGACACCAATGGCTTTTTACCTAAGTCTGCCTATGAATGTATAGAAGGAACTGTTGAACTTCAGCATTGGCAAGTGATCAATAAGAGTTCATATTATGATACTTATGATTATTATAAGAATAAAGATTTTAAAGAAAATGATTTTGTAAGTAAGAAAAAAATGATTTTTCGTAATGAAGACTACAATTTTATATCAGTAACAGATGTGGATAATGATGGATATGAAGACCTTCTTATCCTCGATCTTGCAAGCTCTATGAGAGACAATGATATGTATCAATTTTACAAATGGTCTGAAAAAGAAAACAGATTTATATTTATGCCAGATTTTTTCGATAAAGCCCCTTTCTATGGATGGGACAAAACAGGAAAATATTTAATAACAGGAGTGAGTGATACTAAAGAAAGAACACTTTATAAAAATAAAATTGTTGGGGATAAACTGAAAACCATTGATCAATGTACAGAATATGCAGTATCAGATAAATTTTGTTGGTAGATCAATATTTTTTAAACATTTAGAAAAAAGCATAAAACAGTAATTATACAGAAGATGAATTAGCAATATATCATATAAAAAATGAAAAGCTTAGCAACCAGTTTTATAGGATCATTTTTCATTCCTGTTTGCGGGCAAAAAACTGTTCCTGACAGTTTGAAAATCTATTATCAGGATTCATTGATTGTCAATAAGAATTTTAAAGACGGAACAATGTCAACTAAGCTTACCATACAAGTGATTAATCCCTGCAACTCTGAAAAAGAAGGGTTTGACGGAGCTGTAACCATCATCAGTGCCGCTGTTAAAAACAAAAACTACAGCGACAGTATCGTTTATCATTACCCCTATGCACAATCCGGTCTCATCAATTTAAAAACCAATAATATATCTTATTATAACATCAATAAACGTCAGGCAGTCTTCATACCTTTTACGTATTGTGGGAACTGGGATAATGATACAAAGGTCTCCTACATTATATTGTATAACCATAAAAAATATCTGTATGACATCAAATACTATTGCGGAGAAGACAATACATGTAAGATCAATGATAATCTGAACATTACATTAAAAGACCTGCCCACAAAGTTAAAGGCACAAGTACTTAAAGACTTGAAAACAAAGTATACCCAATCAGATGATTTTCAATAATTAGCTCAAAATTAAATGGCATGAGTGAAGAACAGCAAAAAGACGACTATTCAGCAAATCCCAATCAAAAGGTTTATGATATACCTCACCAGGTAGATCATGAAGTGAATGTTGTGAAAATATATTTTGCGAAACAGATTCCTAAAATGACCTGGGAAAAGAAAGAAGACACTTATACAGTCAAAAGTAGCGGTCTGGTATCTGATGTCAAAAAGAAGTATGAAAAAAAAGGAAGAAGAAACATTCAGGCCGATAAAGATGATTCTGTAAGATTAAAGGCAAAAGAATCGGTAAAAATCACTTGGGAAGAAGAAGTACAGGCAAAAAAAGCTGACGGTAGTCTGGATTTTGATTTTGAGAGAATAAACAGCACAACCATTAAAAAGAAAGTATGGGTCTTAGCAGAATGCCAGGGAACCACCGGAAAGCTCTCTGTGGAGATTCATGAAAATAAATTGCAAAACGCAGAAAACGTCTATGAAAATCCTGTAAAGTTTTTAGATGGTGAAGAAGAGAAAAGCAAAATAGAATTCACTCTCAACGGAACACTGGTGTACGCTAAAGAAATAACACTGCGTCCCAAAAGTGATGAAGATTTAAAGAAATTAATAGATAAATTGAATAAAAGAGAGGACTTGAATACCTTTTTATATTTCAAAGCTGAAGTAACAGGAACAGAGGATAAAGTGATATTTCCCGATGAGACGCATGAGTTTTTAAATAAAGACAATGAAAGGTTCGAAATAAGATACTGTAATTGTGGAAACAATTATGATATTACCTGTACCCGGTATAGTAAAAGATATGGACCCGCCTACTGGGGATCGAAAAAACTTGAAAATTATTCCGATTGGGATACATTAATTGAAGATAAAAAAATTACGGCTGAAGAAAAAGCTATTTTAGTGGGAATGTCTGAAAATGAAGGCAAATTAGATTCTGTACAGTCCTATGACTGGGATCTCTCTGGAGAACAGATGATATTAACGGCCGGGGCTATGCAAAAAACAGTGGATCATACCGGAAAAGGGGAATTTACGACGCAAGTTGAAGAATTTAAAGCCCAGCATCCTGAAAAATATGACGAGTTATTTGTATCATGCGGGTGGACAGTGGACTCCGGGATTCTGTATTATAAAGATCCGGCAGATTCCAAAGCAGAAAAAATTACAGGAAATACATTATCAAACAAAATCAGAGAAAACTGTAAAGAATCTTTATTTGGAAAAACAGTAGAATGCAAGCCGCTGCAACCGATTGTAAATGCTGTTATTGATAAAGTATTTCAGGAAAAACAAGTGCTGGATTTTATTAAGAGATTAAAAGAAGTAGTACTTCCTTTAACTCCTACAGGCTATTCATATAAATTGTCAGAGTATTTAAAATCGAAATTGGGTAAAGCAACCGTATTGGATCACCACATTAACAGACCAGGATTTGTAAAAGATGATTTCGGTGCTGCACTCGACCGGTTTTTTGCAAAAAAAGATGCCAACATAGCCAAAGAAAATAAAACCAGAAAAGAAGGTGAAAAACTAGAGAAAATATCAAGAAATCCTGCCGAATGGGGCGATATGCACGGTAAATATGAGCAGGAAATTCTTGATGATTATGGAAATAAAAGAAGAGGTACAGATATGGATAAACGTTATGAAAAAATGGAAAAAAACTCAAACTTGTCATGAAAAAAATTACATCCATCCTAATGATTTTAGTCATTTTTATTACTTGTGGAAATACTGTTTCCCATCGAAATCATTATGTACAGAATAAAACGGTAAAGAAAGACACCACAATTACTTTAAATAATAATTTATCATTGTACTATGCTTCCTATAACAGCCCTATGAAACTATGGTATAATCTCCATATCATTAATAAAAAGAAGAAGATAAAAGTAGGTAAAGGAACTGAATTTAAAGGTACCGGAAGCGAGCTCTTTTCTTCACTGTCTCCTAATGCAAAGTATGTAGTAGTGGACGGTATTATCAAAGAATATGTGCATGAAAATGATAAAGACAGTACCCTGCATGAAAACTACACGTGTGCCATTATTGATCTAAAAAAAGCAAAAATAGTTAAACAGATGCAACAGGATTGTGATGGATCATGGAACAAAAAAAGCCAGTGGATTTCCTCTGGTGGGAAAATAATTTTTAAATAAAACAATGGTTTAACTGATAACTACAAGTTATAAAATGAGTGAAAAATTATGGAGCCAGTATTTCCTATAGATGTTAAATTAAACCTTTTAGAGGGAAAGAAATTTTATCGCTTTTCCTACAATGAATATACCACCATCAACGGAAAAACGCATAGAAGCGAGCTCAACAAAAATTTTCATGTCACGCTGAGGTGTTTAGAAAAAGAAAAATTTGAATATCATATTGAAATTTTTGACAGAATTCATCGCGATAAAGAACTGTCATTGTCCGAAAAAGATTTTTTAGCCAGAATTGCAGAGATCAATGACGATGTAGTGCTTATAACGGATCCATACGGCCGTTTAAAAAACGTAGAGGAATTGTCAGTTCTTCAGGATAAAGTGGAAAAAACGGTAGAAAAGCTCTCCCGGTCCTATGTAGGCAAAAAGACAAAGGATTTTTATACGTTTTTAAAAGAATTTTACCAGAACGAAAATTTAGTCAGTAAAGACTTTTTAAAAAATAATCATTTTGGAATGGTCCTTCATAAATTTTATGGAAGGTATGAGAAGGAGTATCAGGCAAAGTATAGTGTACGCTACCGTAATTTTATGGCCAATACCGTAATAGATATAGAAGAGTATGTACAACCGGAGGCTATGCGTTGTGATGATGAATTATTACTGATACAGTATATTGGAAATATTCCTTCAGATAAAAATTGGCAAATGTTTTATGGGGAAATGGAAAGAAAGGAAATAGCTTTCAACAGTGAAACAGATTTTCCAAAACTGGACAGATATAAAGGGCAGATTTTATTGGATTTTAAAACCAAAGAAGTTTTGGAGCATAAACTTACCATAGAATTTTCCCTGGGAGAAAACTACCAAAAGAAAATTATCTATCATATAAAAGAAATAAGCCATGAAGAAATATAAAAGATAGGATGGATGAAGGGTGAAGGATCAGTGGAATGAAAAATTTGGAAATCTGAACCTTACCTCATTTAGGAAAATGAAATCCAGGATAATCCCCATCAGGAATATAAAAAACTCCCGTATTAAAAAAAGAAAATCTTAAAATGGCAACACGTATTACAATAACAGATTCCGGACAAACGCAAACTTTAAATGGCCCATTGGCTCCGGATACTCCCGATAACTCATTGCAGCGCGTTACTGAAGTTTATTTTGCCAAGAAAACGACAACAGATAACGGAACAAGAGTCAATTTCACAAAAATTGATTCTGCTCATGTACAGCAGGATCATCAGAATCAAAATATTCCATATGATTCCATATTAGGCAAAACGGTTTATCTGATCATAGAGACCAGCAATATGGCAGATTTAAGCATAGATGCGGTGATAAGACCTTCAGCAAGTACTATGACAGAAAATACAGATCCATTACAGTTAATGCGTTTTGTGTCTCCTGACCGATATGAGGCACAGAGGCTGTTTACAGTACAGGTAGGAAATTTTGATGCTCTTAACAATAACGGAGGTACACATGATCATTACACTAATTTACGAGCTGACCATAGCAATAAAGCCATTATTAAGCTGCAACTAAGACCTGATGGAAGAGCTGTTTTTGATGACTGGACCAGAAGACTGGCGGATAACAGCATTAATCTGGAAGTAGCGGTAGAAAGAACAGACAATAATCCCTGTGCCTACGGAGATGGGCAGGAAGAAGTAAACGGAGCAGGCATTTTCCTGAATGATGACAGAGGAAGATTCAGAGTGGTCAATAAAAACATCTATACCATCCATCATGGCAGTAATATCTACAATACTTTACAGGTGATCAGTACAAATCCGGAAAGAAGAAGAAGGATTCAGAAAGTCAGGAATGCCCATTCTACTGAAGTTATTTTTTTTTATTATGACCAAAACGATAATGAACACAGGATCTGCGCCAGAACCAAAGAAAGTGTAACCCGAAAAAGAAGAGTCAATACCATTCCACCGCTGGCCCAGAGAGGGACTCTTTTGGATACAATAGATTTCACAGCGAACAGGGCTGCCGGAGAACAGATAGATGCCCATCAGTTACAGGTGTATTCTAACGGAACCCTCGGTGATGGAGCCACCGACAAATGGTACGCCAATCAGGCAGAAAGTGTAGATTTGGTCAATATGGATATTTTAGAGAATGCCGGTGTGGGACCACAAATATTTGAAGCTTTCAATTATAATCAAAATGGAGTCATCATCCGGTATGGTTTTCAGCATACCAGGAGAAGAAGCATCCAGCCGGATTTATTTGCCGGTTTCTTAGGATCATTGGCACAATTCAGGCAGGAAGGGCACAATCATTACATCGTGTCTCAGGGTTTTTCTTATTCTGATGCATCGTGCTATCCCAGTGCAGAGCATGTGAACGGAGAAGCGGGAGATCTGAATTTATTAACCACTCAGCAAAATGGAGTCAATACGATCCTCACCGCAGCGAATTTTGATTTTGACAATGAGGTCATCCTTCGGAATATTCTTTTTGATTTTGGATTTATATTAGGACGGTCAGAAAATTTTTCCAACGCCTCCAATGCCAGTACTGCGGACAATGCCAGTACACGGTTACCTCATACCACGCATACCGCTACCCCAAGACATAATAACCACTTGCATATTCACGGTTTTACCCCAATATCAGATATCTATGCCTAAAATTAATATTGCTTGCTTTAGCCTTCTGTTTTTCCTTTTTTCCTGCTACAGTAATGCTCAGACAGAAAATAAAGCAACAAGCACAGAAGTACATTCACCAGATAAAGGATCAGTTTTTAACACCAATAAAGCTGATTGTATCAGTCTGCCATTTGGATATTCAGATATTTCAAAACGGATAAGGGTTGACGCTATTCTGTCTACTATACAGGACGAAAATAAATTGAAAGAAATCAATGCATTACAATTTGAAAAACGAATCAAAAAAGATCTTGTATTGCTTCCTGAAGAATACAACGTTTTTCTGCCATTCAGCAATAATGTCAATGAAAATATGGACCAGATTAAAATAGCTTCTCATTTTCTGTGTTATGGAGATTATTCACTGTACTTTATGGCGGTCTATAATACCGTTCGTTATGCCGAACCGTTTATTGAAAAAATGTATTTAGTTTCAACGAAGGACGGCAAGCTTATCGATATGAAAAGAATCTATCTTAATCATCAGGGAGAAATGGGATTTGCCAACTATATCCTGTTTAATATCGATGAAAATTATATCATTTCTCTACAGGATTATGAGTTGACTGAAAGTCCTTTTCAATTAAAACCTTTACAGAAATACCAGATTCTGACCTCCGGAAAATTTACAAGATATTATGATCAAGATGGTCCTTATCAAGATGATGATGAACAGGGCATAGTGAAGAACCATCATAAAGAAGGAAAATGGATAGAAACCAAATCAAATGGATCTTTAGATCTACAAAAATATCCGGAATTTACAGATCCCTATACTTATCTGGAAGCAGAGTATAAAGATGGTTTACCCGTCGGAACATGGAAATTTTATAAACTATTCCAAAAATATAATGAAGAAACCGGAGAGCCTTTACCAAAAACAAGGAAAAAAGGACAATTGATATATACTGGAATGTATAGAAAAGGGGTATTAGAAAAGCGGGAATTTTATTGATAATAACATATTTTTTTAAAACTCTTGAAATAAAACTAATTCAGTCTCACTATTGCCAGAAAGGAATAATGTTTTTTGCTTTATTTAAATGAATCTGCCGTATGAGTTTCATCCGATACCATTACCAAGTCAACGCACTTATTAAAAAAATGTAAAGGATATTGTCTTTTATTTTTCTTCTGTGAATGGATGTCTTTACCCTTTTCTATTTTCCTCTTCTCCAATTTCAACGCACTTTTATAAAAACTTTTTGATTTAAACAAATTTGTTTTAACTATTTGATTAAATTTTATTTTAAAATTATACTTTCTGTTTGTAACTCTCAAATGTGGTACTCTTAAATGTATAAATTTCATTCCTTGCAAAATATTGTTTTGCAAAAAGTTACATAAATATTCTAAAAAATAAAGGTATGAAACTATTAATATAATAGTAATTTTTTACATCATAATAAATCATAATTAATAAATAAGATGAAAAAACATTAGTAATAATGTATTATATTTGTGTCAAACTAAAAACCACTAAATGTTGAATTAATCAAAAATATAATATTTTAGGTCTATTTTTTAGTATGGGGAATGTTTATAAAATCAAAGAGTTAAGGTATGTACCGAGGTGGTTAGTTTTTTTTATTGATATTTCAATTATCTGCTTTTCTATCTTAATTTCATATTTGTTCTTAAAAAGCCTGAAGGTAAAAATTAATTTTACTGAATATCAGACTGCGAAAATATTAACAATTCTTGTCGTTCATATGGCATGCATGTTTTTCTTCAAAACGTATGCAGGAATTATAAGATACTCTACTTTTCTTGATTTTTTTAAAATTGTTAAGTCCTCGATTAGTGCTCTTATAGTATTACTGGTAATCAATTTTATATCAGATTGGGTTTTGGGTATGCCTGTTTATTTATATCCTGTTCTTTTCTTGTTTTTTTTCATTTCAACTTTTAGCATGTTCTTTTTCAGAATGCTTATCAAGCATTTTTTCAGCATGATAATGGATCCTAAGTATAAGGGAACTTCATCCAAAGTGAGAATCGCTGTTGTAGGAATAGAAGGCGAATCTGTATCGTTAGCTAATGCTATTATTCATAATCCCGGACATCCTTATCGTTTGGAAGGATTTCTTAGTTCAAGATCAGATTCCAAAAAAGCCATGTTGCTGGGTCGTAAAATTTATAATAAAAAAGAATTTCTTAAAAGGGATCAATGGTTGAAGCAATTTGATGCCGTTTTAATGACAGAAATGATGCCTAAACCGGAAATGGAAGAATGGACGGCTATGGCATTAGATAAAGGATTGAAGGTATTAAAGGCACCTGCCACAAATAAAATGCAGGATAATGGTATTATAGGAGCTGTCCGCCCGCTTCAGATTGAAGATTTACTCAACCGTACACCAATTAAAATTGAAAGTGAGGAGCTAAAAAGCCGTCATTTTAATAATTGCATTTTAATAACCGGAGGAGCAGGATCTATAGGGAGCGAAATTGTAAGACAGGTTGCTCAATTGCATCCGGAACTAATTTTAGTCGTAGATCAGGCTGAATCTCCGTTGTATGAACTGAAACTTGAGCTGATGGAAAGATTTCCCAATCAAAATTTCAAATTTATATTGGCAGATATTTCAAACAGCCATCGCCTTGAAAAATTATTTGAAGAGTATCGGTTTTCAATAGTATATCATGCAGCAGCCTATAAGCATGTCCCTTTAATAGAAGATAATCCGCATGAAGCTATTTTTGTTAATATTGGGGGAACCAGAAATTTAGCTCTGCTTTCCAAAAAATATAATGTTAACCGTTTTGTGATGGTATCTACTGATAAGGCTGTGAATCCTACCAATGTAATGGGGGCTTCTAAAAGAGCAGCCGAACTATTTGTACAGTCTTTACAGAATTCTCCAGATAATACGACGAGATTCATTACAACCCGTTTTGGAAATGTATTGGGATCCAATGGTTCGGTGATACCGCATTTCAAAAAGCAGATTGAAAAGGGGGGTCCGGTCACAATTACTCACCCCGATATCATCCGTTACTTTATGACGATTCCTGAAGCGTGTGAATTGGTACTTCAGGCAGGAACAATGGGGAAAGGAGGTGAGATTTATGTTTTTGATATGGGTAAACCTATTAAAATTTTAGATCTGGCCAAAAGAATGATAAAATTATCGGGCTATACACCTGATGTTGATATTAAAATTGATTTTATTGGTTTAAGACCAGGCGAAAAACTATATGAAGAGTTATTAACAGATAATTCTACTACAATTCCTACGCATCATGAAAAAATTATGATATCCAGGGATCCGTTGATGGAGTTTGAAGATATAGAAATTTTATGCAGGCAAATTATGCGCTCAGCTATTAAAAAAGACGGCTTACAGGTTGTTAAGATATTGAAAGCCATAGTGCCGGAGTTTATCAGTAACAATTCGGAATTTGAAATTCTGGATAAAATTCCTGAGCCTGAAATCTATTAATATAAGATTGAACAAGATGAATTTTAAAAAAAAATAAACAATTATTAGTACTTTATTTATAATCGGAATGAAAATTGCTACAACAAGAATTATCTAAAAATAGTATAATACATTAAAAATATGTCTCACGGATTGGTGAGTTTATTTTTAAAATAAATATATATGTATTCCGTTCTTTTATTATACCTGTAATAAATCGAACATTAATTCAGTAGACTTTAAAAAAACATATGAAGAAATCTATTATTCCATATCTGATCCTTTTATCAGTTGCTTTACTATCATGCAAACCCAAGCAAAATATGATATATGTGTCAAAACATAATATGGAAGAAGAAGTGACCAAAGCAAAGTATCAAGGTTTGCATATCCAGGAAGGTGATGTTCTTCTGATTCTTGTTTCTGCACTGGATGAAGTTGCTGTGAAACCATTTAACCTTAATACAACCAATAAGGTGGGGAATGATACTAGTTCCGGAATCAATCAGTATGTACAGCCAAGTGAGTATTTGGTAAATGAAGAAGGCTTTATCTATTTTCCCGTATTAGGGAATGTATATGCAAAAGGAATGACGCAGGTACAACTAAAGCAAGATCTTGAGTCTCGTCTGAAGAGATACCTTACAGATCCTATGGTCTCTATCACTCTAAAAAACTTTAATGTAAGTATTCTGGGTGAAGTGAAAAATCCGGGTCAGAAAGAAAGTGTTTCCCAAAAGATTAATATTTTCCAGGCGTTGGGTCTTGCAGGTGATTTGACGGATTATGGAGACCGAACGAAAGTAAAACTTATCCGTACAGGGGATGATGAGGTAGACCAGATTGTTAATATAGATATTACAAGATCAGATATTGTAAGTTCACCTTATTATTATATGAAGCAAAATGATATACTGTATGTGCAGCCGGACCAGAATAAACAGGTTCTTGCAAATACTAACCCGAACAGAGCTCTTACATTCCAAATTATTGGTGCATTATTAACGGCAGGTACTCTTATTATTGCTTTAACACGAAAATAAAATATGCAGCAGATAGAATTTCAGGAGAAGGAAGAAAAATTAAATCTAAGGAAAATCATTTCTCAATACTTGTATAAATGGCCTTGGTTTATTGCATCTATTTTGGTGTTTACAATAGTCGCTTATATTTGTCTTAGATACAGTGTTCCTCAATACCAATCAAAGACTACTCTTAAATTTGATAAAAAACAAAATGACCTTTCCTCAGCTTTGTCCGATCTGGATAATCTTGGTATAGGTTTGGGTAATGCTGATGAGCTCAAAAGTGAGGCTGCTGTTGTTACTTCCCGTCCTATACTTATGCAGGTAGTAAAAAACCTTAATTTAAATGTAGAATATTTCAGCGCCGGAGAAATTAAAGATTCTCAATTGTTTGCTAATGCTCCCATAATTGCAAAGATATTAACCTACAATAAAAAGAAATTTGTATCCTCTACCTACTCAATAACAGATATAAAAGGAGATCAATTCACACTTCAGAGTGAAAAGAAAGGGAAATTTAAAGGTAGCTTCAATATCCCTTTGAAGCTTGACTTTGGGACGGTAGTATTGCAAAGATATGGAGTTCTTGATTTTAAAGGAGAATATAAAATTATTTTCTCAAATCCTATCGAGAAGGTCAAAAAACTAGAAAAAACAATACAGGTAAACTTACCGGATGAAAAAGCGATGCTAATGGATATTAGCCTCATTGCATCCCTTCCTGAGAAGTCGGAGGCTATTCTTAACGAGGTGACTAGACAATATAATTTGGATGGTCAGAGAGACAAAAATTTACAGGCTCAGAATACCCAAGAGTTTATCGATAAAAGATTGGAAGTTATTACTAAAGACCTTTCCGGGGTAGAAAACCAGAAGGAAGATTTTCAGAACCGAAATCGTATTGTAGATTTACAAGCACAGGCAGAGCTAGCTCTACAGAATACTAGTGAAAATACAAAGTCACTTCTTCTTCAGCAAACTCAGCTTGATCTCTTAAACTCACTTACTTCAGAAGCTTCAAAGAATAACAACCAGCTTATGCCTTCCAATCTTGGGCTGAACCCATCGCTGGAACAGTCTATTTCTCAGTATAATTCACTTTTGATTACTAGAAATAAGACTTTAAAACAGGCAACCAATGAAAACCCGGCTGTCGTAGAGATGAACAGGGAAATCGGTGCATTGAAGGAGATTATCCGTGATAACATCCGTCAGCAAAAGGAAACGGTAAAAGCAGGGATTGCTCAATTGCAAAATCAGATTACAACAAGTAATTCTATGATAGAAAAGGTTCCCGGACAATCTAAAGTATACAGGGGAATTGAACGTCAGCAAAATCTTAAAGAACAGCTGTTTTTATTCTTATTGCAGAAAAGAGAAGAAAATGCAATTAATCTATCGGTAGATGTACCGAAAGCTAAAATTGTAAATCCTGCGTTTACATTAGATACGCCGGTATCCCCTAAAAAAGATATTATTTTTCTAGGAGCTTTTTTTCTTGGAATATTAATTCCTTTTGCCATTTTATATCTATTGTTTATGCTGGATGATAAAATCTATAGCAGAGATGATATTAAAGAGCGTTCCAATTTGGGTGTCCTTGTGGATATACCATCACTTAAAGATAATGAAAATCATTTGGTACAGAAAAATGACTTTTCAGAACTTGCAGAAGCATTCAGAGTACTTGTTTCCAATCTTAAATTTGTTTTGCCGGTAAAAGATTCTGCCAAGGTTATTATGGTAAGCTCTTCGGTAAAAGGAGAAGGGAAAACTCTTGTATCTGTTAATCTTGCCCTTACATTAGCGAATAAAAATGGTAGAGCTCTTTTGATAGGATCAGATATCCGTAATCCACAAATTCAGCGATATGACAGTGAACCTACCAAAAGAAAAGGTCTTACAGAATTTTTATATGATGAATCGGTGAATGTAGAAGAGCTTATTCATACATCAACTACCAATCCTTTCTGTGATGTCATTTATGCCGGAGCAATTCCACCAAATCCTCAGGAGCTACTTTCTAATGGAAGGTACCAGAAACTCATTGAGCAGATGTCATCTCAGTATACTTATATTATTATTGACTCGGCGCCGTTGATGCTGGTTTCAGATACCCTTAGTATTGCTGATACTGCCGATGCGACTTTATATGTAGTGAGATCCGGAGTATCAAGAAATATATTACTGGATTTTGCTAACGATCTGGTAAGGGACAATAAACTCTCTAATGTATCATTTGTTATTAATGATGTTTCAAAACGAGCAGGAGGATATGGATATAATTACAGTTATGGTTATGGCTACAGCAACGCCACAAAAGAAAGTTGGTGGAAAAAAATCTTTAAATCTTAGAAATGCATAAAATTTTAATAACAGGGGGAGCAGGATTTATCGGTTCCAACTTGACAGAATACTTTTTAAACAAAGGACACGATATAGTTTGTCTGGATAATTTTGCAACAGGGCACCGTCATAATATTGAGCCTTTTCTTAATAATCCAAATTATCAATTGATTGAAGGAGATATTCGTGATCTGGAGACTTGCCAGAAAGCAGTGGAAAATGTAGATTATATTCTGCATCAAGCCGCTTTAGGATCTGTTCCCAGGTCTATTAAAGATCCTGCTACAAGCAATGATGTGAATGTTTCAGGATTTTTAAATATGCTGATTGCAGCAAGGGATTCGAAAGTAAAACGTTTTGTATACGCTGCTTCATCATCAACTTATGGTGACTCTGCCTCGTTACCAAAAGTGGAAGATATTATCGGAAAGCCACTATCACCGTATGCTATTACCAAATATGTCAATGAGCTTTATGCTGATGTTTTTGGAAAAACTTATGGGATGGAATGTATCGGTTTGAGATATTTCAATGTATTTGGTCGAAGACAGGATCCTAACGGAGCTTATGCTGCCGTAATCCCATTATTTATAAAGCAATTAATTAATCATGAATCTCCAAAAATTAATGGGACTGGAGATTATTCCCGTGATTTCACTTACATAGATAATGTCATTCAGATGAATGAGCTGGCTATGCTGACTGAGAATCCTGAAGCAGTTAATACAGTTTATAATACAGCAGTGGGTGATCGTACGACACTAAATGATCTGATCGGGTATCTTAAAAAATATTTAAGTGAATTCGACGGAGAAATTGCAGGCATTGATGCGATCCACGGCCCGAACCGTGTAGGAGACATTCCGCATTCATTAGCCTCGGTAGAAAAAGCAGAAAAATTATTAGGATATAAACCAAGCCATACTATAGAAAAAGGTTTACAAGAAGCCATTAGCTGGTACTGGGAAAACTTAAAGTAAATATTTTTAAATTGAATCTTTGTGAAAAAACAATATAAAATTGCCGTTATCGGATTAGGGTATGTAGGTCTTCCTTTAGCCCGATTATTTGCAACCCAATATCCGGTTGTAGGTTTTGATATCAATAAGAAAAGAATTGAGGAACTGAATACAGGGGTAGACAGTACTCTGGAAGTAGAGAATGATATCTTAAAATCTGTACTGCTGCAGGATAATCCTTTAAGCAGCGATACTGAAAAAGGTCTATACTGCTCTTATGATATCAATAATATTCAGGATGCAAACATTTACGTTATTACAGTTCCGACTCCGGTTGATAAAAATAACCGTCCTGATCTTACACCCCTTTATAAAGCATCAGAAACTGTAGGTAAGGTATTGTCTAAAGGTGATATTGTTATTTACGAATCTACCGTATATCCGGGCGCTACTGAAGAAGAATGTATTCCTGTTCTTGAAAAAGTATCGGGATTGAAATTCAACGAAGATTTCTTTGCAGGATACTCTCCGGAACGTATTAATCCAGGGGATAAAGAGCATACCGTAGAGAAGATCCTGAAGGTGACTTCTGGCTCAACACCAGAAATTGGTGAAAAAGTAGATCAATTATACAAATCTGTAATTATTGCGGGTACTCATTTGGCTCCTACGATTAAGGTAGCAGAAGCAGCCAAGGTAATTGAGAACTCACAGAGAGATATTAATATTGCCTTCGTTAATGAACTGGCAAAAATCTTTAATATTTTAGATATTGATACCCATGCAGTATTGGAAGCTGCAGGTACCAAATGGAACTTTTTACCCTTCAAACCAGGTCTGGTAGGTGGTCACTGTATCGGAGTTGATCCTTATTACCTTGCCCAAAAAGCACAGGAAAATGGCTATCATCCGGAAATTATACTGGCAGGACGCCGTCTTAATGATTCTATGGGGCAGTATGTAGCTTCCCAGCTGGTAAAAACAATGATTAAACGTAAGGTAGCCATCAATGGTGCCAGAGTTTTAAACTTGGGAATAACCTTTAAAGAGAATTGTCCGGATGTCCGTAATACCAAAGCCGTGGATGTGATCCATGGTCTTGAGGATTATGCTTTAAACGTTACTACTTTCGATCCTTGGGCAAATCCTGAAGAAGTGAAACATGAGTATAACCTGAATGTTGTCAATAAAATTCCGGATGAAAAGTTTGATGCGGTTATCCTGACAGTAGCACATCAGGAATTCACAAATATAGATCTGAAAAACTATCTGAAGGAAGGAGGCGTGATTTATGACGTAAAAGGAGTCCTGAAAGAATGTGATTCTAAATTATAACATCTAATAATTTGTAATAAATAATCTTCTGTATTTGTGTTTAAAGCAGTTAAATTATTATGGTAAACCGGATTTTAAAATCACAAACATTTACAAGCTTATTTTGGGTTTCTATAGAAAAGTTTGGATATAGTGGAGTATATTTTGTTTCAACTATAGTTTTAGCAAGATTATTAACACCAGCTGATTTTGGTTTAATCGGTATTTTGTCGATTTTTATTTCATTTTCACAAATGATTGTCGAATCCGGTTTGGGTGGAGCATTGGTTAAGAAGAAACATGTAAAAAATGAAGATTATAATACAATATTTACTTTCAACTTGGCTTGTAGTTGTATTCTTTATATAGTGCTTTTTATTTTTGCACCCCTTATTGCAGAATTTTATAAAAATGAACAACTTATAAATTTAACTAGAATTGTAGGATTAAATATAATAATTAGCGGTTTTTCACTTACACAGAAGGTTCATTTGATAAGGGATCTTAAATTTAAAAAACAGACAATAATAAGCATTGCTGCTTTGCTTATTTCAATAATTATTTCAATAAGTTTAGCATTTTACGGTTTTGGAGTCTGGGCCTTAATCTCACAACAATTATTTTATAATTTATTCTTTTGTATATTTATTTTCAATGTAGTAAAATATAAACCAAAAATAGAATTTCACAAAAAATCATTTAATGAATTATATGGTTTTGGTAGTAAGGTATTTGCTTCATCATTGTTAATAGTTATCTTTAATGAAGGAGTTTCTTCAATGATTGCAAAAGTTTATTCTTTACTAATTACGGGATTTTATTATCAAGCAAAAAAACTAGTAGATTTTCCAATTAATATATTTAGAGCGTTAGGTGATAGTATTGTATTTCCATTGCTTAGTAAAATATCTGATCAAAAAGAATTTGAAAAGAAATCATCATTACTAATGAAGTTAATATTATTAATTTCTTTTCCACTTTTCATTATTTTATTTGAATTTTCAAAAGAAATTGTTTTTGTAATCTTAGGAAAACAATGGAGCAAATCAGCTGAAATGCTAAATATATTATGCTTAAGTTCTGCAGGGTTAATTATAGATACTGTAAGTCGGAATATTTTAAAATCTACTGGAAATGGCCGTGCTATATTACAATCTGAGGTAATAAAAAAAATAGTTGGAATAATAATAATAATATGTGCTATTGGTTTTGATTTAAATATATTACTATCTTCTATTGTTATTGCTAATCTATTAGGATGTATTATAAATATGATTTATGTAAATAAAATAACATCATATAAGTTTAAAAATCAAGCAAAAGATATTTTACCAATAATTTTTATTGCAATATTTTCAGGATTGATAGCTCGAAAAATAATTATGTTTTTTAGCCTGAATGAAATTACCAATTTTATTTTAGGCTCCGCTATAATTCTAGTTGTTTATTCAATCTTAGGTTTGATTTTCTTAATAGATAAACAAATGATTTTAAAAATAAAATCAAAAATTAAAATTAATTAATAATTTATTGATGTTAAACAGATTAATTATTTTTCTGATATTATTATTCGAGATTTATCTTTCTTTTACAAAGAAATATCCAGATTATTATGATAAAGACTTTTTATGGATAATTATTATATTAAATATAATTTCGTTATTCAGTTTTATTGTTTTAGATAGAGATAAAAATATCAATTTAAAGAACAATAAAGTAAAATTTTCTGTTCTTTTTTTAATAGGGTTTTTAATTGTATCATTTCAACCTTTTATTGATCTTGCTTTAGGATATTTAGAACCAAATAATCATTATTTGTTCATACGTTCAGGAGTAATTTTAAAAACACTTTTATGTGCGTCTATCGCATTAAATAGTTATTTATTTGGTACTAGTTTATTTGCGTCTAAAAATAAAATTATAAAACAGGAAGTAAATTTAAAAATACCTATTAATACTCGGTTTTTAAAGGTAGTAAATCTTCTCTCTTTTCTTTTTTTCCTTTCTCAAATTAACTCTTCTTTTTTAAATGCTAGCACTTATGGTTCAGGTCGAACAGCGTCATTCTTTTTTGGATATGCAATGCTTTTATATGAAACTTCTTTCATTGCGTTAATATTATTGATGATCATTAATAATGGTAGAAGATCTAATTTTATTAATTATTTAAAGCAATATGGATATAGCTTAGTGTTTTTTGTCCTTTATCTCATATTGATTTTATTTAGCGGAGATCGAGGGCCAATTATTTATTTGTCATTAGCATTATTTTTCGGATATATATATTTAAATAATGTAAATGTATCAACATCTAAACTTATTTCTATAGTTGTAATCGGATCCATGCTAATGACAGTACTTGGAATGATAAGAAGGGCTGGTGTAACATTAGACTCTGCGATGAATTCTAAAATTGAGAATAACTATTATCCAGATTCGATATTCCCAATGACCAAAGAATTGGCAACGTCTGTTCTAACAATTAGTACAGCTGTAAGTAAAGTACCATCAAGATATGACTACTTTTATGGTTTATTTATGTTCCAAAATTTTTCAGTTATTATTCCTGGATTGAACAGCTTTTTAAATTCAAGGATTGGTATTGATCCGAACTTTTTTTCTTCATCAGTTTTTTTAACATATTTATCTTTAGGATCAAATGCAAGATGGGGAGTCGGAACAAGTGCTATTGCGGATATTTATCTGGACTTTGGTACGTTAGGAGTAATTATCATTTTTATTACTTTCGGCTATCTTACAAAAAAATTAGAGGTTTATGTATTAGGATATAATAGTACAAATTTCTTGTTAGTAGCTATATATTTATTGTTTTTTTCGTTTAGTATTTATATTGCTAGGAGTAATATTGTAGTCCCATTGACAAAGCTAACTTATGTGTTACTCTTTTATGTCTTAACATTATCATCAAATAAAAATATATTAAAAAAATGGATAAATTAACTATAATATCTTTTATAGTATTTCAATTTTTTTTCTGTTATGGTCAAAAAGAAAATACTAAAGAATTTTCAGATATTGAAAATCAATATTTTAAAGATGCATATAATATCGAAAATTATCTACCCAAAAATATAGATAAAAATGGAGGGACTGATTATACAGATTTGATTCAAAAAATTCTCGATAAAAATACAAAGTTGATATTCCCCAATTTTCCGATACTCATATCTGACAAAGGACTTAATTTACGATCAAACCAAAGTATTTTATTTCAGCCTAATTCGAAAATAATCTTAAAGAGCAGCAGTAAACCAGCTTATAAATTAATTAATATTACTAATATTTCAAATGTTAATATCTATTTTTTAAATATAGAAGGAGATAAGTACACTCATCAATCAAATGATGGGGAGTGGGGAAATGGGGTGTCGATAAAATCAAGCACAAATGTCCATCTATTTAAGCCGATAATTTCAAAATTTTGGGGAGATGGTATTTATATTAGTCAGGAAGCTACAGCTCCTAAAGATATTTCTATAAATGGGGGGATCATAAATGATAACAGACGAAATGGAATCTCTATAATATCAGGAATCAATATACTCATAAAAAATACTACGATTAGTAATACTAATGGGCATAATCCACAAAGCGGTATTGATATTGAGCCAAATTCAACTAATAATGAAATAACAAATGTAATATTAGATAATATTATAACAAAGAATAATGCCGTACATGGAATTGTTATTTCAACTGGGAATTTGGATGGCAATAGTAAGCCTATTTCGATTAAAATAAATAATCATCATGATATTAGTTCGGGAATAGCTCTTGGTCTAAGTATTACCAGAAATAAGCTTGCTTACAAACAACCTATTAAAGGCGAAATTATAATAAGCAATTCTGATTATAATTTACCGGGGAAATCATTTATTAGAAACTATCAAGGTAAAAAAAATAATGTTAGGTTAATATTAAATGATATGAAATTTAATAAATCAGCTATTTCAAAAACACCTACAATTAATTTAAATCAATTTTTATCTGATTTTAGTGATAGTAAGGGGAGTGATATAAAATAAAGATAATTTTTCTTAAGTTTTTAAAATATAAGCTTTGATTCAAAAATTTGTGATTTATTATTTTTTTGTATATTTGTTTTATGCAGTGGAAAATTTATCCATAATGTAATTATTGCAATAAATTGTTTGTAAAATTGTATTATTTTAAAGATAAATTTTGTTTATCGTAATCGACATCTGAACACAGATCTGAAAAAAAATCATCTCATTATTGAAAATAGCAACCGTATTTTCAGACTTTATAACTCTGAAAATATTGTAATTAATATATTCATAAAAATAGCTTTAAAAACTTATAACTCAATTTTATCTAATTACATAATAATTAATGAAAGTGATATAAAATGAATATAATTTTCCTTGAAGCCGTTCAGATTCATGGTGGTGCCCGTAAAAGCACGATAGAATTGGCGAAACGACTAAATGAAGAGGGTCATAATTCTGTTATCGTAGATTTCTGGGGTAGCTGCAATGAATTTGTTGAAGATGTACAAGCTAATAAAATCCCAATACAGATTTTAAAGAAAAACGATACTCCTATTGCGATTTTTAGTTCTAAAAATCCCTTCAAAATAGGTGTCAATATCACTTCATTTTTATTGGATTGGATCAAGCTGAAAAAAGAATTTAAAAAATTTCAGCAAACCTTTAAGCCGGACGTAGTTATTGTCAATAATATTAAAACCAACTCCATCTTAAAGAAAGGAGGAGATTATAAGATAGCCTATTTTGCCAGAGGTTGGTTCGCTTATAATTCTATAGGATTCCTTAAAAAATTGATGTTTAAATATAATTCTGATTATTTTATTGGCGTATCTCAGTCTACAAGACAAGCAATTTATACAGGCGGTTTGGCGCCCCTGGAAAAAATTTTTGTTGTGCCAAATGCTATTGATTTAGCGAAAGTTGATCAGTATAAAAAAGAAAGGGATGTACGCAAAGATGATGATCCTATGGTAATTTTACACTGCGGAGGCTTTTTACCGGCAAAAGGACAGGATCTGTCTATTGCTTTAGCAAAGAAGTTGAAAGAGGGTCAAATTAATTTTAAAATGATCTTAATGGGTGCTGTATATGATACCCCTGTTTCAGAAAATTTTTTAAACAAAATTCGTAATGAGATTAAACAATATCAACTGAATGGTCATATAGAAATTCTGCTTAATCAAAAAGATCCTTACAGTATTTTTAAAAGCAGCGATATTTTAATTCACCCTTCTGACACTGAAGGTTTACCCCGCGTGATCATGGAAGCAATGGCGTTTGGAATGCCCGTTATTGCTAATCCAGTGGGGGGAGTTACAGATTATATTTTGAACAATTTTACGGGATATATCGCTACACATAATAATGTAGATGATTATTATGAGTCTGTCTGTAAGCTTTATAATGACAAGAAATTATACCAGTTTATTGCAAATAATGGTAAATCATTGATTGTGAATAATTATGGTAAGAGAAATCAGGTAGAAGAGTTTGATAAAATCTTTAAAAAATTGGGTAAAGCATGAAAGTAATTACCGTTTTTACACCAACTTTTAATAGAGAAAAGACACTGGTGAGACTTTATAATTCTTTGTGTAATCAAAGCAATTCAGATTTTAAATGGATCATTGTAGATGACGGCTCAAGCGACAATACATCTGAACAGGTTAAAAAATGGATCGAGGAAGGTAAAATTGAAATACAATATCATTATCAGAAAAATAAAGGCAAATTGGCTGCACAGATATTAGCCTTGAATTATATTGATACTGAGTTGTTTACCTGTATAGATTCTGATGATTATATGCCTGCTGATGGTATTGAAAAAATATTAAAATTCTGGAAAGCCAATAGAAAAAGCAATTCTGCAGGAATTATTGGTCTGGATGCCTATGAAGACGGTTCCGTAGCAGGAGAAAAGTTACCGGATACAAAAGAATCTACCTATTCAGAATTAGTAGATCATTATAAAATTAAAGGAGACAAAAAATATATTTTTGATACAGAAATCTATAAAAAGTATCTGCCTTACCCTTATTTTGAAAATGAAATTTTTCATGAAGTCAGCTGGATATTTACGTTAATCGATCAGGATCATAAATTTCTTCTGTCAAATGAAATATATTGCATTATAGAATACCAGCAGGACGGATTGTCTAATGGATTGTATAAAAGATATAAAAACAGCCCCAATTCATTTATTGAATACAGAAAAATTAAGATGAAGTATGGGATCAATAAAAAAGTAGTGCTGAAAAATTCAATACACTATATATCTTCAAGCATTTTTGCGAAAAAATGGAATTTTTTTAAAGACTCTCCAAACAAACTATATACCCTCATCGCTATTCCATTTGGAATATCATTGAATGCCTATATAAACTATAAGATAAAGCAAAACACACACAGGATTAAACAAGGAAAATTGAAATAGAATGAATGCTATAATAGTACCGGGAGTAACAGATTTAAATAAAGGGGATCAGGCATTAGTCTGGGAAAGCTGGAGACTGGCCAAAGATACCGGCCTGTATGATGAAGTGTATATATTAGATGCCGGCGATAATGCTGAAGAAAGAGAATTGCTCTGTAAGCAGTCTGAAGAACACGGTTTCAAATTACTGAATAATATCCTGAAGCACCCCCGCAGAGGACAGCATAAATCCAATGAACATATTAAGGAATCTAAGCTGGAGCTTTTAAAACAGATTAAAAATGCTGGAGTTGATTTTAAAAATACCAGGTATCTCATCAAAATATGCAATGACCTTGAGAAAGTAAAGAAAAACTTTGACGATAAGACCTATCAAACTGTTAAGCAGTTTCATGAAGCAAAGACCATTTTTGTAAAAGGAGGAGGTTTTATTCATGCTTACGGTGAAAAAACAGCACCTTATCTAATGTGGTATTTCTTATTTTATGTAAGACTTGCTAAAGCATTAGGTAAAAAAGTTGTTTTCTTACCCAATTCATACGGGCCGTTTATTGGATTAACGGTGAAGCAGCAGGTGCGGACCGTATTCAATCAGCTGGATCTGGTATATGCCCGGGAGAATGTTTCTTCAAAAAGTTTAGGTGATTTATTGGGGAAAAAGATTCCTGTAGAAATGGATTTAGGATTCTTTTTGGAAAAAGGAAGTCAGGATGAAGCTTTAAAGATATTACAGAAGTATAATTTAAAGACAGATGATAAAATTGTAGGTGTTACAATCAGACCTTGGCGTTTTCCAGGCTTGTCAAACCCTGAAGGACTATACAAAAATTACATCGATTCAGTGGTGGATCTTACCAAGCATATGCTGAGTAAAGGGTATAAGGTGGCTTTATGCAACCAGTCTTTAGGACCCAACTCTCATGAAGATGACCGTAATGCTATAAGAGACCTACTGGCGCAGGTTCAGGATCCTAATATTATCTGGATTAACGAAAACTTACCATGTGACACATTAAAAGCACTCTATTCCAATTTTTACTTTTTCATAGGAACACGTTTTCATTCAATTATCTTTTCATTGACCTCACTGGTTCCTTCTATTGCTATCGGATATGGAGGGAATAAGGCTCTGGGAATCATGGGAGACTTCAGTTTGGATGATTATGTTGTTCAGATTCAGGATGTGCAATCAGATGGGTTGATTAAAATGTTTGATAAAGCAATTTCAGAATATGATGCAATAAAATTACAACTGGAGAAATCAATGAGCCTGGTGACAGACAGTCGAAACAGATTAATAAAAGATATTCAATCCTTGTATTAAATATGAAAATAATTCGGACATCAACCATACCCTTGTCTTTAAATGTTTTATTAAAAGGACAGTTGAAATTCTTTAGTGAATTCTATGAAGTTGTAGGAATAGCTTCAAAAGGTCAGTTGCTTGACGAACTGAAAGAAAGAGAAGGTATAAAAACAATTGAAGTAAATATGGAAAGAGGAATCAGCCCTTTAAAAGATCTGATTTCACTTTACAAATTATATAAAATTTTAAAATTAGAAAAACCGGTGATTGTACACTCCATAACCCCTAAAGCCGGGCTGTTGACCATGTTGTCCGGTAAAATGGCTGGAGTACCAGTCCGCATTCATACTTTTACAGGGCTTATTTTTCCAACAAGGAAAGGTATGGTTCAGAAGCTATTGATTAGAATGGATCAGTTATTATGTTGGGCAGCTACCCATATTTATCCCGAAGGACAAGGAGTTAAAAAAGATTTGATCAATTACAGGATCACCTCAAAATCTTTAAAGGTAATCGGGAATGGGAATGTAAATGGGATAGACCTAAACTATTTCTCACCAGAACAAGTTTCCGAATCCCAGAAAGACCTATTGAAAAAACAATTGAATATAGAAGATTCAGATTTTGTTTTTGTATTTGTAGGACGTTTGGTAGGTGATAAGGGAATTAATGAGTTGGTTAAAGCATTCTCTCTTGTGAATAAAGCAAAAGATGCGCAGCAAAACTTCAAATTATTATTGGTTGGTCCTCTGGAACAGGAATTAGACCCGTTACCTGCAGATACGTTAAACGAAATAGAAAGCAATCCGGATATCATTAATGTAGGCTTTCAGAAAGATGTTCGTCCCTACTTTGCGGTTTCTGATGTATTGGCTTTTCCAAGTTATCGCGAAGGATTTCCAAATGTAGTGATGCAGGCAGGGGCAATGGGGTTGCCCAGTATAGTTTCTGATATCAATGGTTGCAACGAAATTATTATAGATGATAAAAACGGACTTATAGTTCCGGTTAAAAATACCGAAAAGCTTAAAGAAGCAATGCAAAGAATGAAATCGGATACAGTGTATTACCAGCAGTTAAAAATGAATGCACGGCCGATGATTGAGTCACGGTATGAGCAGTCAGTGATCTGGAATGCCTTATTAAGTGAATATAAAAAACTACTTAAAGAAAAAGAATATTGTGTATAAAGTTTTTTTCAAACGAATGATAGATTTCCTGATTGCATTGATAGGGCTTGTTGTTTTATCACCCGTTTTTATTGTGGTCATGATCTTACTATACTTCGCAAATCAGGGCAAGCCATTCTTTTTTCAGGCAAGGCCAGGTCTTAATGAAAAGATATTCAACATCATTAAGTTCAAGACCATGAATGATAAAAAAGACAGTCAGGGTAATTACCTGCCTGATTCGGAACGCTTGACGCCTGTCGGAAGTTTTATACGTCAGACCTCTTTAGATGAGCTTCCGCAATTGATTAATGTATTAAAAGGAGACATGGCAATTATAGGTCCGAGACCTCTCTTGCCGCAATATTTGTCATTATATAATGAGTCCCAGAAGCGTAGACACAGCATACGTCCCGGGATTACAGGTTGGGCGCAGGTAAATGGAAGAAATGCCATTTCATGGACGAAGAAATTCGAACTTGATATATGGTATATCGATAATTTATCTCTGGCAACAGATATCAAAGTGTTGCTCCTGACTTTGAAAAAAGTATTGAAAAAGGAAGGCATAACCCAGGTTGGGCAGGCAACTGCAGAAGCTTTTAATGGGAATAATTAATTTAAATGTAGATAGAATATGTATTTATACGGAGCAAGTGGTCATGGCAAAGTAGTGGCAGAAGTCGCTGAACAATGCGGTTATAGTATTGAAGCTTACATCGATGAAAATCTGTCGAAAGAAAAAGTTTTAAATTATACCGTTATTCATGAAATTCCAACACATGATATAGAAATACTTATTTCTATAGGCAATAACAGATTTAGGAAAAAAATAGTTGATCAGGATAACCCGTTCAGTTATATCACCCTTATTCATCCCAAGGCAGTACTTTCCCAGAGAGTAAAGATTGGCGAAGGAACAATTGTAATGCCCGGCGTTACAATCAACGCAGCGGTAAAAATAGGAAAGCACTGTATTATCAATACCAATGCATCTATTGATCATGATTGTATGCTCGAAGACTTTGTTCATATATCTCCCAATGTAGCATTGGCTGGAAACGTTTCTATAGGGGAAGGAACCCATGTGGGGATTGGAGTGAGCGTTATACAGGGAATAAAAATTGGGAAATGGTGCACCATTGGCGCAGGAGCAGTTATTATCAGTGATGTCCCGGATGGTAGTACTGTAGTGGGTAATCCCGGTAAAGTAATAAAAAGTAGAAGTTTGAATAATATAAAAGTAGAAAATATGAAAACAAAAATATGGTTATCGTCCCCCCATTTGGGAGGAAATGAGCTAAAATATGTTCAAGAAGCATTCGATTCTAATTGGGTAGCGCCGTTGGGACCTAATGTAGATGGTTTTGAAAAGGATCTGGAATTATTTTTAGATGAAAACATAAATGTAGCTGCACTTTCTGCAGGAACCGCTGCTTTACACCTTGCATTGATTGAATGCGATGTAAATCACGGAGACGAGGTAATATGCCAGTCTATGACGTTTTCAGCCTCTGCCAATCCTATTGTTTATCTGGGAGCTACTCCAATTTTTATAGATTCCGAAAAAGATACCTGGAATATGTGTCCGGTAGCTTTACAGGAAGCCATAGAAGATAGAATTGCAAAAGGTAAAAAGCCCAAAGCTATTATTGTAGTTAACCTCTACGGAATGCCTGCAAAAATGGATGAAATTCTATCAATTGCTGCAGAATATGATATTCCTTTAATTGAAGATGCTGCCGAATCATTAGGTTCCAAATATAAAGGAAAAGCTTGCGGTACTTTTGGACGTTTTGGCATCTTATCATTCAATGGTAATAAAATTATTACGACTTCAGGAGGTGGAGCTTTGGTATGTCATTCCAAGGAAGATAAAGATAAAGCCGTATTTCTTTCCACACAGGCAAGAGATGATGCTCCTCATTATCAGCATTCCCACATCGGATATAACTACAGAATGAGTAATATCAGTGCCGGAATCGGACGCGGACAGATGGAAGTTTTGAATGAAAGAGTAGAGGGGCGCAGAAGAATGCACGATTTTTATGCTGAAATTTGTGAAAATATGGATGGGGTAGACCTGTTTACCGAGCCAAGCTCTGATTTCTACAGCAATCACTGGCTATCTGTTATTACAATAGATGAAACAAAATCATCAAAAACAGCAGAAGATCTGCGTCTTGCATTTTTGGAAGAGAATATCGAGTCCCGACCTATCTGGAAGCCAATGCATTTACAACCCGTATTTAAAGATGCTCCTTATTACGGAGAAAAAGTAGCTGAACAACTGTTCGGAAATAGCCTATGCCTGCCTTCAGGTTCCAATGTGTCAGATGAAGAAAGAGAGAGAATTGCAAAAGTAATGGTAGAGATTCTTTTAAATAAGAAAGAATATTCAGTTTCACGATAATTTCATCCTACCACTTTAGTATAATATATGGTTCAGAAGCTTTATGTTTCTGTTTAATTAAAAAAGAGAAAATGACATTCATTTTCTCTTTTTTTGTCTTTATTTTAAAAGCTTTATTAACTTTCAGAAATTATTCACATCATAACTTCCCATTGTCAGGCTTCTAGTCAGAACTGAGTTTAAATCAGATATTTTTTCAGACCCTCCATAATCCCCTGCCACAAAGTATTGAAGAAACTCTTATTGGGATCACGTTTGATATCCACTTCCACATGACTAGGTTCTCCCTTGGAATCATTTTTAACGAAGATATTGGCAATAGCACTCAGAAGTTTTTTTTCTTTCCCTGTATTTTTATTTAAAAAGTTAACATGCATATCAGTATACTTAAAATAAAAATTCCCACCTATTTTCTTACTATCTCCCTTGTAATCAAATTTCAGATAATGAATCTGTCCGTCAAGGCTTACATTAAGGTAAGGTCTTACAAAGAGATTCGCATTTTCTACAGACAGGGTTCTGATAGTGCCGTTAATTGCGTAATCGTCATTTGTATTGGCCACATCAAACTGCCAGTGCACATCCGTTGGAGCATCTCCAAAAAAATTAAAGTTTGAATCTACTTTTACCAACGTTGGTTTTCCCTTCATCTTTGCACTATTTACATCCCGGATCTTTGCATTAAAATCCCCAAAAGTAATTTTTCCAGGTATATTTGCTTTTTCTGCTACTTCCTCGTAGGAAAGTTTTGAGTTCTTGATGTCAATCTGCCTGATATACAGTGGGAATTTGATATCGCGAAGTTTTTTGCTGAACATATACCGTACTCCGATATCATCAGGTGGCGCAAGATCGTGATAAATATTACAGTCGATACCGTCAAAAACAATCTGATCCAGATCGATGCTGGTTTTGCTTCCGATCGCTGAATTATGATTCGTAATCATAATGGATTTTGATTTGATGGTATAAAGGTCTTCCTCAACAGCGATCAAACGGTTAAATTGGGCTCTCGAATATTTGGGAAGAAAAGCAAAGTTATTCAAAACCGTTACTTTGCCTGTATTTTTAATTTGGTCTACTTTCAGACGGTAATATTTGCCGGCATCAACGTCGATTTTCCGGGCGGTGATCAGCTGGCTTTTAACGTGGAAAGGAATGGATTCTTTAAGGATATTCCGGTCCGTCATCACTGAATTGAGCTCAACATTAAAATTATCAACCTTTATTTTCTGCTGACCTTCCTTTTTCTGAACAAACGTTCCGTCTATAATCTTAAACTTTCCAAGATGTGCCAACAGGTCCGGCGGCGCCATGTGTTTTTTTGCCGGGGCTTTTATTTTACGGGTTGCAGCAATGATTTCTACCTGTGGCTGATAAACATTGATGGCACCAAGCTGTAGCTGCAGTTGCTGACCTGCAAATTTTGAAGTGTTATTCAGTATTTCTACTTTTTCCGTTTTAATATTAAAAACATCTTTCGTAGCGCTCTTACCAATTGCTTTGAATTGAAGTTCATTAATTAAGATACTGGAATCATTGGAAGTAATCTTTGTAATATGTACGGCCTGTAAAGGATCCGTTTTAAAATAGATATTTTCAAATTCTATAGTATGGGTGGAAAATGCAAAGGGTATCTTTTCTTTCACCGTATTTTTATCGAAAACAATATCCTTTAAATTCAGGTGGAAATTATCTACAGAAGCCACTTTTGTTTTATCCCTTTGCTGAACAAGAACAGATCCCTGTCTGAAATCAAGATTCCTGATCCCTATTTTCAGATTAACTTCTTTGGGATTTTCTTTAACCTCCTTTTTATTCGTTGACGTCACTATCAGTTGAGGCCTGATAAACTTTGCATTGTCAATGATCAGAGAATCCTGACTAACGTTGAAATTATCCGCCGTTAGTTCATTTATTTTCAGGTCAAAAACATTCTTTGCATTATACAGTGCCGGACTTTCAATAGGTTTCAGATGAAATTGTGAAATATTGAGCTGCTTATTTTTAGCATCAATTTTTGAAGCATAGATCTGATAGAAATCGTTTACCGTAATAAGTACATCGTGGGCATCAACTTTAAAACTTTTAAATTCAATAGGTAATTTTGATGTATCTTCACTCCGCTTGATATCTTTAAGGTTGATATTTACATTCTTTCCGGTAACAAGATCCTTTTTATTGCTGTCTTTAACAGATATATTGCCATTGGTCACTAAAATATTCTGAATTTCAAAATTGATTTTCTTTTTGGCCGGATCTTTTTTCTCTTTTGGCTTTCCCAATGTAACATTCACCTCCGGATCAATGAGCTGTAACTCGTTTACATGATAAGATTTATTGAAAACAGCATCCCAGATCCCAAAATTCTGGATACGCAGGCTTTTAACATTTCCATTGATCAAGGTAACCGAAGGATCTGTAGTATGCTTGGTTTTAATGATTATCGAGTTGGCGGAAATATCACCTCTGAAAAGATTAAGATTAAAATCTTTAAGGCTGATCTGGTAAGGTGTTTTTTCGTTCACCAGATCAGGTAGTTTATTTTTGAGATAAATATTCAGCAAAAAGGGGAAAGTAAACGCTAGAATTAATAGAATCCCTGCAATGATTAAAGCAATTTTCTTTCTTTTACCACGCTTGTGGTTTATTGTTTTTTTTTCCATCTTGTGTGTTTTGTGTTATCTGAAAGGAAATCTCAGAATTTAAATTACTGATCATTCAAATTACTTTCCAATCCTGTTCCAATTTACATCATAATTGAAATTATTTAGCAAACTCAAACTGTTAAATTTTCCAATAATGTGATGTTTTTGTTGATATGATGATTTTAAATAGTAAAAAATTGATCTAGAAAATTTAAATAATGAGCGGTGGCCTTAATTGCCGGAGCTGCAGTTGTAAGGATTAGGAGGAAGAAGGGTAACAAGTTAAAGTATTTACTGTATCAGATGGTAATATTTACAGCGATCAGGTATATTTACATAAAAGGGAAAGCAAAAAAGTAACCGCTTCATTTCGAAGCGGTTACTTTATGTTCAGTAGTACTTATACTGAAATCGTTTTTCTAGTTTCTTAGAAACTGGCGAATATCGGCAGAGTCAAATGTAAAAGTGTTTTGATTTTCGGATTTGTCTAATTTTTTACTGATCGTTAAGGCCCATAAAACCAATTCTTTGCAAAAGTTTTGATCTTCAGTATTTAATTCGGCAGCATTTTCTTCAACTAAAGTAACCAAAGGAGTTATGCTGTTAAGCTTAGTGTAGAACTCTTCGTCTGTATCATTGTAATTAAGCTCAAGGTGATTTTTATTGAACCACTTGATCAGATCGGTGTAAGGAGTCTTTATACTTTCTTTTTCCAGTTTGGAGATGCGTGGGAATATACTTTCAAACTGTGTCATGACGGCTTTATCAATTAATATTTTTGCCACATAATCTGCACCTTCCTGCTCGCCTTCGTATACCAGTTCAATTTTTCCTGTGATAGAAGGCACTATGGATAAGAAATCAAGGAGACGCACGGTCGTTTTTTCAGCACCGGATTCAATGAGACGTAATTTGGCGGCTGCCACCAGGTTTTCCATCGCACTGATGGTGAGACGGGCACTTACACCGCTTTTAGCATCCACATATTCGCTATCCCGGGCTGCAAAAGCAACTTCCTCTAAAAGATCTTTTGCTAAATCAGGAATTTGTATCTGCGAAACATCATTAGGTGAAATGTTTGCTTCCTGTTCCGTAATCTGCCGCGCAAGAGCAATTGTTTTCGGGTAATGGGTAAAGATCTGGGAACCGATCCGGTCCTTAAGAGGTGTGACAATGCTGCCACGATTGGTGTAATCTTCCGGGTTGGCTGTAAAAACAAACTGAATATCCAGAGGCATTCTCAACTGAAAACCACGGATCTGAATATCGCCTTCCTGTAAAATATTAAATAAAGAAACCTGAATTCTGGCCTGTAGATCCGGCAATTCGTTCAATACAAATATACTGCGGTTGGCACGGGGAATCATTCCGTAATGCAAAACACGCTCATCGGAATAGGGTAATTTTAAAGTTGCCGCCTTGATGGGGTCTATATCACCGATTAAATCAGCCACATTTACGTCCGGCGTAGCAAGTTTTTCAAAGAAACGTCCGGAACGGTGAACCCATGAGATAGGCGTTTCATCACCATGTTCAGCAATAAGGTCTCTGGCATACTTTGAGATAGGCTGAAAAGGACTGTCATTAATTTCAGAGCCTTTTACAACCGGCATATATTCATCAAGAAGATCCACCATACTTCTGGCAATCCTGGTTTTTGCCTGGCCGCGTAAACCTAAAAGATTAATGTGGTGACCGGCAAGAATGGCTTTTTTTAATTGTGGAATTACCGTGTCTTCGTAGCCCCAAAGTCCATCAAATACAGGCTGTTTGGCTTGAATCTTTGCAATTAAATTAGCCTGAATCTCTTGATTAATCGTTTTATCAGTATATCCGGATTTTTTTAATTCTTTGAATGTAATATCGTTTTTCATTATCTTTTATATTCTCTTTATTCTGTTTTTTTCATAATCTTCAAAAATCATTTGTCCTAAACCTGACAGGCCTGTTAAAAAAGCTTTTCCTTTGTTTTGGGCAGTAAATGCTTCTACAAACTGACGCAGGTAAGGATCCTGGGCAATCATAAAGGTGGTAATTGGGATTTTAAGTTTTCTTGCCTGCGCTGCCCGGTTAAGGCATTGGGAAACAATCCTGTCATCCAAACCGTAGCTGTTCATATAAAATTCTCCGTTGGGCAAACGGATACAGCTTGGTTTCCCATCAGTGATCATAAAAATCTGCTTATTGGTATTTCTTTTTCTGCGAAGAATATCCATGGCCAGTTCCAGACCTGCAACCGTATTGGTATGATAAGGACCTACTTTTAAATAGGGAAGGTCTTTAATTTTTATCGGCCACGCTTCATTTCCAAAAACAATAATATCAATGGAATCTTTGGGATATTTCCGGTTAATCAGTTCCACCAGCGCCATGGCCACTTTTTTGGCTGGTGTGATGCGGTCTTCACCATAAAGGATCATCGAGTGACTGATGTCAATCATCAATACTGTACTCATTTGTGCCTTATGCTTGGTTTCCTCTACAATAAGATCGTCTTCGGTCAGGCGTAGGTCAGAAATTCCGTTATTGATCTGCGCATTTTTTAAGCTTTCCGTTAGGTTGACCGTGGACAAATCATCTCCATACTGAAAGGTGCGGTTTTCTCCATCTCTTTCATCTCCGATTCCTGCTTTTGTGGTGCGGTGATTTCCGATACCGCTTTTTTTCAGTTTTCCAAAAATCTGATCCAGGGCATATTCACGTAATGCGGCTTCCAGCTTTGCAGTCAGTATGTTTTTACCTTTCCCCGTTCCTGAATTTCCGTCTTTATCATCTTCTTCCTGTTTAATATAGCCTCGTTTTTTTAAATCCTTTTCAAAATCCTGAAGCGTATATTCGTCGGTGAAAATATCATATTCCTTATCCAGCATATCGAGCCACTCAAAGGCTTCTTCAATATCGCCGGAAGTATGGGTAAGAAGATCTTTAAAAACATCAAACACCCGGTCAAAATTGGATAACTCTTCCGGGGTATGTTTGCTGAAAATAAGACCTTTTTGAAAATTAAAATTTTTATTGGTCATAAATTGATGCTCTATTGGTACAGTTAGTGATCTGCATTTAAACATTTAGAATCAAACAAAAGCTTATTCACTCCTTTAAAATTAATGAAAATATTCTGTATTTACTCCTTACTATTAAAGAGATACAATTTAAGGAAATATCAACTGATGATAGCACCTGAAAAATAGAAAATAATAATGATAGCGATATGAAATGAGAATAGTGTACGGTAAGAATTATTGTACAGAATTTTAATTCTTATGCTCAAAAACATAAATCCTGCCTATTAAAGCAGGATTTAAAGGATTTTGATGTCTTGTTGAGAGATCAGCTATTTTTGGGGACAAATTTTTCCACTGATTCTTTTGTAACAGGTGTGAAAAAGTTAATCAGATTACCGTCCGGATCTCTGAATAATAAAGATTTATTACCCCAAGGCATAATAGTAGGCTCCTGCACAATGGAATAAGATAAAGTATCTTTCAAACGCTCAAATTCTTTATCTACATCATGAACTAAAAATTCGATAATGGCCGTACGGTTTTCGGCTGGCTGTGCTATATTTTTCCCACCAAAAAACTGTAGGGTTTTGGTACTTCCGATGGCAATCGTGGCTGTTGAGGTTTTCAGTTCAGCAAAATCGGGAGTGTACTGTATGGCTGTAATTCCTGTGATCTGCTCATAAAATTTCACCAGACTTTCTATGTTGGCGGTAATAATACGGATGGATACTAAATTCATTTTCTAAAGATTTTAATTTATTCTGCAAATGTAAAACAGCATTGTGACAAGAGCCTGTCAGTAGTTGAATCAATGTGGAAAAATAGTAAATGCGGTAATTACATTACAATATGAAATCAAGAGGCTGTTAAAAATATCCATCCGGCATTTAAAGTTTTTAAAGAAATTATATCTTAGCTATTCTATTGTATTTTCTTAAGGTATCAATAACAACATCTTGCGGAAGTTGATACATTATATTTCCATCATTCCCTTCCATGGTTTCGGCTGCAATCATTGAATTAATGATTGCTTCTTCTACAGACTGGGCTGTAGCTTCAAATAATGGGTTCATAGCATCATTGGGAAGTTGTTCCACTTGTGTTATATTTTCCCTGTCAAAAGCACCGGGGTTAGCTGTTGAAAATGCTATGAAAATATCTCCTGATCCGTTATTTCCATATCCGCCTACGGCACCAATTCCCAAAGAAACTCTTGTTGCAATTCTTTTGAGCTGATGAGGTAGAAGGGGAGCGTCAGTAGCTACGACCACTACAATAGAGCCGTCACCTTCTTTAAACAGATCCTGGTTTTGAATTTCAGAATTCTCTGTATTTGTAATTTCCTTGCCAACAGAGATTCCTGCTATTGTCAAATGCCTTTTCTCTCCAAAATTTGATTGTACCAGAGCACCGACCGTGTAAGACTTATTGTTTATCTGAACTACTCTTGAAGATGTTCCCGTCCCCGCTTTAAAACCAAAACTTCTCATACCGGTGCCACCACCAACATTCCCTTCTTGTATAAATCCAGATTCGGAATTGTTCAATGCATCGTATACGTGTTCTTCTTTTACATGGAAACCGTAAATGTCATTTAAAATACCATCATAAGTTTCTGCAACTACGGGATAAGTATACCAGTTATCTTCTTTGTACCAGCCTGTTTCCACAAACCATTTCAGAACAGCATCCCGGACTGTTCCCACACTGTTGGTATTCGTTATCATAATCGGGGTTTCAAGGAAACCGGATTCTGTGATCCATGTAGTACCCGTCATTTCTCCGTTCCCATTTAAGGTATACCAGTTTGCAAAAACAGGGTTATTATTTTTTCCACGGGGCAAAATAGCCGTGACACCGGTTCTTATATTCTTGCTTTCTTTTGAAATAATGGTACTGTAACCTACTTTTACACCATCAACATCCGTGATTGCATTAAATTTTCCGGGAATGCCTTCAAAAGGAATTCCAAGATCTCTAGCTCTGGGCTTCTGTTCGCTCATCGTATTCTGAATTTGTATTAAAGGTATATTTTATTTTAAAATCTTTATTGACTCAGGAATTGTAAAAGTTCTTTTAAAAAGGCTTCAGGATTTTCTTCAACCACCCAATGAGCAGTATCTGGAATACGCACTGAGGTTACATTTTCAGAAACTTCCTCCATCATTTCCTTCATTATAGGTCCACTTGTACTGATTGTTCCTCCCACGGCCAATACAGGGATAGTAAGTTTACCCTTTTTTGCTAAAAAATCCAGATTATCCAGAATGTCCTGATCAAAAGCACGATAGACTTCTAATCCTGCTTTCATCGCACCGGGTGCTGAATAGGCGAGTGTAAAGGTATCCATATCCTGATCTGTAATAGCTGCTGTGTTATAAATGCGGTAGTTGAAAAAAGACTGCAGATATTGGCGTTCTTTTCCTGCAATGAGCATTTCAGGCAAATCCCGGACATTATGAAAAGCAAAATGCCATACTCTGTGATCCGTCCGTATTTTGTCGAAAATATGGGTGCCTGGAAGAGGCGCATCAATGACGACCAGATGAGATGTTTCTTTCCGGTATTCCTGTGCATAAGCATAGGCTACCATAAGACCGATGTCGTGCCCGACAATAGTAATGGGGCTTTCTATTTTGAGGTGCTCTTTTACCAGGAAATGAATATCTCCGGCCATAGTCTTTTTATCGTATCCGGAAGCGGGTTTCCAGGAACTTCCGGCGCCGCGGTAATCTACAGCAATTACTCTGTATCCTGCCTCTGCCAGCCGAGGTATAATGTGCCGCCATTCCCACCAGGTCTGTGGAAAACCGTGAATCAGCACAATTACTTTCTCTCCCTTTCCCATTTCTGCATAATGTATGCGAAGTGAGCTGCTAACTACTGCCATTCCGTGAATTACAGGCAGGTTCAATGTTTCTTTTTCAGTCATATCCTTGTATTTAATAGTGTATATTTGTATTACGCATCATGCTGATGTTAGTACGTTATTCTTTGTAAAATTAGGTCAGACATTACAGGATCAGGCTTTCATTTCAAAAGAATAAAACTGTCAAACTTTAGAATCAATGTTTTTAATTTCTTTCTGTATATGTTATTAGATAAACTATATTATGCCATACTGAATGAGCTGCAGGCAAATGCAAGGATGAGTAATGCAGAAATAGGCCGTAGAGTAGGCCTCACTGCTCCGGCAGTAGCCGAAAGGATTAAGAAAATGCAGGAAGGTGGTGTCATCAAGGGGTTTAATGTGGCTGTTGAATTTCCCAAACTGAATTATATGCAAAGAGTAGTGATTGCTATAAAATTGCCCCAGGATAATATCCCGGGATTTCTAAAGGAGACAGAAAAAATAGCAGGAATTACCGACATGGTCCATACCACAGGAGAATACTGTTTTTTTATTAATATGGTTCTGAAATCAACGGAAGATTTGGTAAATACCTTAAATAAATTAAGAAAATTCGGAGAAACCACTACTTTTTCAGTCTTGGCTGCCCCGATTGATCATAAGGCTGTCTCTTTATAAGTTGAATCACCTGAAAATTTAATTATAGCAGAAAGCTTTAACAAATATCCTGAAATTTCATTTAAAATAAACAAGCAGAGATTAGTTCTCTGCTTCTTCTTTTTTCACTGCCTGATGCATGACAAGGATAATTCCCAAAAGGATAATGGCAATGGCCAAATAACGCCAGGCAAGACCTCCCTGTTCACTAACATTTCCGCTTACCGAAATGATGAAACTGGTAATTGAAGTGATCACATACACCATGCCTCCCATCAATCCACCAGCTGTTCCTGCATTCTTAGGAAAGTAAAGCATACTTGTGGTAAAAAATGAGGTAAATAAAATCCCCGAACATATGTGAATAAAGAATGCAAAAGGAACCATAATAAAAAGGCTTTCTGCATAAAAGCTGGTTGTAATCAGTCCTGCGATAAGGATAAGCTGTAAAATAATAGGCTGCAGGATTCTTTCTTTAAAATCAAGTTTAAGCCTGTGTTTTCCTATAAAACCGCCAATCATCCATGAAAATCCTAAAATAAGAGTACAATATCCAATCACAACAGGAGTAAAGTGAAATGTGTTTTCAATAATAAACGGTCCAGTAATATTGAAAAGCATTACAATAGAATAGCTGAATCCTAAAATAAGGACCCCAAGCATAAAAATCCTGTTTTTCAGCATCATTTTATAAAGGCTGATATTTTCGGAAAGATTAAGCTTCTTTTTCTCCGGCAGGCTTTCACCGCTGAAAAACCATTCAAAAAGGAACAGGGCTCCTGCATATAAGGCAAGGAAATAAAAATTAGCATGCCAGTTAAACAGTTTCTCAAGATATCCACCAAGGAAGGGCGCAAGGATAGGTCCGCATGACCAGACAATCGTAAAATAGCTCAGATAATGCTTTACTTTTTCAGAATCATAGAGATCCACAAAAATAGCACGGGTAGATACCACCAGAACAGAAACTGCAGCTCCCTGAAGAATTCGCAGAAGACAGATCAGCAGAATACTGTTGGTCATCGTAATCAGAATACTGCTGCTGACCAATAAAAATAGGGCAAGCAGCTTGGGACGGTAACGCCCGATACTGTCCAGAATTCCACCTACAAAAAGCTGCGAAATTCCGTAGCTCAGTAAATAAGATGTTAAGGTAATCTGGATATCTTTTTCCGAGACATGCATTTCATTGGCCATCGATGGAAATGAAGGCAGGTAAATGTCTGTGACAAACCCCGACAGCGGGATAGACACAAAAGCCATAATGGTTATTAGTCTGATTCTTTTTTCAGATGCTTCTTTTAACAACATAATCATTTGTTATATTACTATGCAAAAATAGACTAAGAATGATCAAATTGAATTTTAAAAGACAAAGTAAAAATTACAAAAATCAAAGAATTAAAATGCATTCTTAAATTTCAGCGGAGAAACCTCTGCATGTTTTTTAAAAAAATTATTGAAATGCGAAGGCTGCTCGAACCCTAAAGTATAACCTATCTCTGCAATATCCCAGTTTGTATATTTCAGCAGATTTTTGGATTCTTCAAAGACCCTGTCCTTAATGATCTGTGTGGTCGTAAGCTGAGTCACAGATTTTACCGACGAGTTCAGGTGATTCACATGCACATTGAGGTGCTCCGCAAAATCAGAAGCCGTTTTCAAAGCTAGTGGATAGGCCGGAGAATCAAGAGGAAACTGTTTGTTGAGCAGTTCGTCAAATAAGCGGTAAAGCCGGATGTTTGCCGGAAGTTCATTGGGGTTGATATCATCCACACGGTTCTCCAAAGCCAGATGCAAAGTAGAAGCCAGATGGCTTTTGATGCTGCTACAGCGAAAAGGATAGGTTGAATTGTTCAGTTTGTACATCTGTTCAAAATAAATAGTGGCCAGCTGCGTCTGTTCCTCTGTTAGAAAAATAATAGGCTGGCTCCATTCTTTGAACAGTGAAGTCTTCTTAAAAAGATTGAATTCAGAATGCCCGCTGAAGAATTCCTGATTGAACAGGCAGAAATATCCCTCCTGAAGATCCCCGTCACATTCCCATGAATACGGAATATTGGGAGAAGGGAAAAAGAGGGCAGGGCGGTCAACATACAGCTCATGGGAGCCATACTTAAAAGTACCGTTTCCGATGATGAAACTTACCTTATAATAATCACGGCGGTTGTACGGGCTTTTAAAGCTGCAGTATCTCCGCATAGAAATATTGAAGTGAGATTTACCGATTTCAAAATCATCGGAATCAAACATTTTGATCTGATCTTGTCGGATACGTTTGTAATAATCTTGAATGGTTTCCAGTTGATCGCTCATTATCTGTAAATTATAAAAATCAAAGATACATAAACAACAGTTAATCTTAGTCTGTTTCTTTTAGGTAATAATAATTGGCAAAATAGTTTTTCTCAATTTCTCTGAACTACTCTGCCATTATTGTCTTACAATTATATCTATCAATGATCAAAACTTTTTAAACTAAGCATTCTTAAGTGTTTAAAAAATTAAAATCTGGATTAGAAAACCTAGCCTTTAGTAATTTCCAGAGTTAATATCTTTGAAGGAAGCTGGAATGGACCTGCTTTTGAATCAGAAGCTACTGTAAAGCCTGATTCCTTTAAAAATTCCAAAAGTGGATCGTGGGTCATGATATTGATCCATACCACATCTGTAAAACTGACGGCAGATCTGCATTTTTTCCAAAGTGACTGTCTTATTTCTGTAGAATCAGATTCCGGAAGGATCACAAAACTGATCTCTGTCGTTTTTTTTCCTTCGGGAAGGGTAGGATGTCCCGATCCGCTTTTTACAATGCTGTATCCTACTGGCTGCAGATTGGCATAAGTAATAATAAGCTGGTTGGAAAGATCATTCAGCTCATTGATCATCTTTCTCGGATCAATGTCGTTTTTAATATATTTTTTAATTTCCTCTTCAGAAACAAGTTCTTTGTGTAATGCGTAAGCCGCTGCATCCATAATGGTTATAAGATCAGAAATCCCCTCCTCAGAACCCACTGTAAATTTTGAAATAATATCCATGAATCTTTTTTATTCAAAATTATAAGATTATTCCATTAAAAATGGATACAGTTAGCATTAATTTAATTGTTTTTAAAATTAAACTCATGCTGGCGATATCCATGCAATTAGTCTGATAAAAAGCGTTGATTTTTTAGAATAAATTTAAAAAACTGCAGGTCAGCAAAGGAAAAGTAGGAAAAAATTGCATTTTTGTTCAAATTATTTTAGCCTGAGTTAGGCTGGAATAGCCATAAAACCTATATTTGCACCCTAAATTTTAAAAATAATGAAAGAACTAATTGAAAAAATCAACGCAGAATTTGAAGCGTTTACTACTGAGGCAAACCAACAAGCAGAAAAAGGAAACAAGGCAGCTGGTACAAGAGCTCGTAAAGCAGCTTTGGAACTTAGCAAATTGTTCAAAGATTTCAGAAAAGTTTCAGTTGAAGAAGCTAAAAAATAGTTCATCTAAGCCGGCTCAATGGAGCCGGCTTTTTTATGTCATAATTTATTCCTTAACCGGACTTTCATACATTAAAATTTTCCTGTCTGCAGTATTAAAAGTTAAATACTATTAAATTTTATTAAAGCACTGCCTTATTTCCCTGGCCGGGTATATATTTGTGTAGTTGATTTTTTAAATTAATTATACGGGTTTCATGAAGCAATTTTATTTATTTTCAATTCTCTTTTTTGGTCTTTTTTCTGCTCAAAAAATAAAAGTTGTAGACTCCGAAAACGGAAAAGCAATATCCCATGCAAGAATTATCCTTAATAACCAGATCGTTTATACCAATGAAGACGGTTTTGCCCCAGTTGGACAGGATATGGTAAACTTTGACATATCAGCTTCGGGTTATCACAAAAAGAATGTTACAGCTTTTAATTCCTTGATCAAGCTTACACCAGCATTTAAAAATATTGAAGAGATAAAAATAGTAAGTGTAGATATAAAAAAACTCTTTAATGATATAAGAAAGAACTACCAGAAAAGATATTATAATGAGCCTTCTCTGTATGATGTGGTATTCAAAGAAAAAAGATTAGACAATGACAAACTTTACTTTTTAGTCATTGCTGAAGCCAAATTATGGAGCAAAAGCAACCATTACAACTATAAAGACGGAATCCGTAAAAATTATGACGAGATCCTTCAGATGCAGCTGAATAATGTAAAATACCTGAAAAATATAAAATCAGACACTATTTTTACGACAGGAAACAGTGAATTTTCCCATGAATATATGGGGAATTATTTCTTCAGCTTTGAACTGAACCGTACCCTGAACCATATCAATACCATCAATTCAAAATATTCAGGGAAAATGATCTCTGAAGAAGGAGATGAGCAGCTGATTACTTTTAAGATCAAATCCGGTACAGGTATTGAGCTGAAAGGAGAGCTGAAGTATAATAAAACGGATAAGGTGATTACCTATTTTGAAGTTCATTATATACAGACGGGTTATCCGCCGGTCAGAAGAAAAACAGCCGAAGGGATAGCGTATGATTACCAGCTGGGTGATGCTTCGCTTATTTTTGATTTTTATAAAAAAGACGGGATGTATCTGCCTGCCACGACCAGGTTTGAAGGTGATAAATACTCTGCTTTCTATCTTGCAAAAAAGCATGAAAGAAAATTCAGCAGGGAAATTATTTACAATACTTTTAAAAAGTCAAATAAGGAAGGTCTTCCTCAAAAGGTGGATTTCAGCAAAAGTATCTGGGAAAATGTTCCGGTAAAAGAGGAAAAAGAAGATGCCATTCTACTTTCTGCAGAGGAGCAGGCTTTTATTAATGAAAAATAATTGATCTTTGATAAGAATAAGAGACCGTCATTTTTAGATGGTCTTTTTTATTGATTTTCGCCCTGTATTTTATTAATGTCTTTATGAATCTTGAGGATTCAACAGGCTTTTAAGCCTTTTAACACTCTCTTTTCTTCCTTATTCACACAAATTCTGTTATCTTTAAGCATTCAATAATTTGCTATGAAGATAAATAAATTTTTTGCTGTACCCGCAGTGGTGCTGGCTGCCCAGTTTTCATGGGCTCAGGTAAAAGTAGACCCGAAAGAAAAACTGGATCCTATCGTAAAAAGTTTTGTAGATGAGATCAACTCGAATTCTCAGCTGGAAAATATGGCTTACGAACTTTTGGATGGGATAGGACCACGTCTTGTAGGAACTCCTGAAATGCTGGCTGCGAATGAATGGTCTGCAGAAAAGCTTCGTTCGTGGGGAATAGAATCGAACCTTCAGCAGTTCGGAACATGGAAAGGATGGCAGCGTGGAATTACCCATGTAGACATGGTATATCCAAGGGTGAAATCACTGGCAGCAACACAGCTTGCCTGGAGTCCATCAACGAAAAAAGCTATAGAAGCGGAAGTAATTGTTCTTCCCAAAGTTTCTTCAAAAGCTGAATTTGATGCGTGGCTTCCGTTTGCCAAAGGAAAGATCGTTTTGATGGCACAATACCAGAAGATCGGGCGTTCTGATGAGCAGATCAAGGAATTTGCCACTCCGGAACTTTATGAAAAACTGAAAGCAGAAAAAGAGCAGGCCGGAAAAGACTTCCGTGACTATGTAAAGAATATAGGCTACGATAACAATACACTCCCTGAAGCTTTGGAAAAAGCAGGGGCGGCGGGAATCGCTATTTCCAACTGGACCGGAATCATGGGAGCTAACAGAATTTTCGGTGCAAAGACGTCAAAAATTCCAATGATCGACATTGATGTGGAAGATTACGGAATGCTGTACAGAATGGCTGAAAAAGGGGCTAAACCCAAAATAAAAGTGGAAGCCCAATCCAAAGTTCTTCCTGATGCGAAAAATTTTAACACCATCGGAATCATCAAAGGAAAGGAAAAGCCTGAAGAATATGTGATTCTTTCTGCCCACCTTGATTCCTGGGATGGCGCTCAAGGGGCAACAGACAACGGAACGGGCACACTGACGATGCTTGAAACCATGAGAATCCTGAAAAAATATTATCCAAACAATAAGAGAACGATTGTGGTAGGACTTTGGGGAAGTGAAGAACAGGGACTGAATGGTTCCAGAGGCTTTGTAGCAGATAATCCACAGATCATCAAAGGAACGCAGGCAGTTTTTAATCAGGATAACGGAACGGGACGTGTGATCAATATCAGCGGTCAGGGATTTGCTGATTCTTACAGCTATATCGGAAAGTGGCTGAATGGCGTTCCGAAAACGGTAAGAGACCAGATAAAAACAGATTTCCCGGGAATGCCTGGAGGTGGGGGATCAGACCACGCCTCTTTTGTTGCAGCCGGAGTACCCGGATTTTCTCTGAGCTCATTGAACTGGGGATATTTCGGTTATACCTGGCACACTACAAAAGATACGTATGACAAGATCGTTTTTGATGAGGTGAAAAACAATGTGGTTTTGACGGCTGCACTGGCTTATATGGCCTCAGAAGATCCTGAATTTACAAGCAGGGAAAAGAGGGTAATGCCTGCGGACGATAAAGGCGAAACGGTAAAATGGCCGGAAGCTAAGGAACCGAGAAGAGATTCTAAGGAGTATAAATAGGAGTTTTTGGGGATTAAGAGTCAAGAGTCAAGAGTCAAGAACCAAGAATTAAGATTTTAGACATTAGATTTTATTAACTGGTTTTTTAGTGCTCTGAAAATATAAAAGGCTGTACAGTTCATGTGCAGCCTTTGTTTTTAATGGATAATATTTTTTAATTTCCCTGAATTTTATTTTCTTAAATCTTGAAGCTTTTTATTTAAAAAGACGGATTCTAAATCCGAAAACTTTGAAATCGAAGGTTTGTAATCATCTGTACTCAAGTTTCCAAAGCCATATTCACAAAAAATAAAAGGCAGGCCATTGGTTTTTGCAGAATCATAATCGGTCTGAGTATCACCAATATAAACTGAGTTTTCAGGACTTAAATCATTCCTTTCCAAAATCAACCGGATATTCTCCGATTTCGGTCTTTTAGTACGGCCGTAACATTCAATATCTGTAAATAGATCATTGAATTGGTAAAAATCTAAAAATGCTTCAATGTAGCCGTCCTGACAGTTGCTGACAATAAATAGTGTATGGTTTTTTGCTAAAAGTTTCAGGGTTTCTGCAACACCTTCATACAAAATACCGCCATCAACGCGAAGGACTGTACTTTCGCGCTGTACCACTTCAGAAAGCACTTCCTTAATTTTCTGATCAGAAATTCCCGGAATGATATCTCTTAAAATATCATCTGCCAGCAAACCCAGGTATTGATTCATATCTTCAGGCTGCATCTCTTTTTTTATCAGGTCATGTCTTATCAGGACTTCATTCCATACTTTGATGATGGTGGCTCTGGGATCCCAAAATGTTCCATCGAGATCGAAAATTAAATTCTTATAGCTCAAGTGTATTGTTGTTTTATTGGGTTGATATTTTAAACCGTTTTTAAATGCATTATAGAATCATGCTCAGCTGCACTCTTTTTCTCGCTTCATCCACTTCCGTCACTTTTACACGGACATGCTGGTGAAGCTTTACCACTTCATTTACATCAGATACAAATCCGTCTTTCAGCTGGGAAATATGAACCAGTCCGCTTTCCTTAATTCCCAGATCTACAAAACAGCCAAAAGCTGTGATGTTGTTGACGATGCCGGGAAGAATCATTCCGGGTTTCAGGTCTCGGATACTTTTTACATTAGGGTCAAATTCAAATACTTTGGCTGCTTTTCTTGGGTCTAATCCCGGTTTTTCAAGCTCCTTTAAAATATCTTTAATGCCTAAAATCCCGATTTCCTCTGTGATATAGTTTTCAGGTTTTACTAATGCTATTTTCTCTTTATTAGCAATCAGTTCATTACTTTTAATCCCAAGATCTTCAGCCATTTTTTCTATAATTCCATAAGCTTCCGGATGCACGGCCGAATTATCCAGTGGATTTTTAGCATTGCTGATCCTTACAAATGCTGCAGCCTGCTGGAAAGCCTTTTCTCCAAGCCTGGGAACTTTTTTAAGCTGTTTTCTGTCTTCAAAAGCACCATTTTCCGTTCTGTAATTAACAATGTTTTCTGCCATTTTTTCTCCGATTCCCGAAACATAGCTAAGCAGGGATTTACTGGCTGTATTCAAATTGATTCCTACAGAATTTACACATTTTATCACCGTTGAATCAAGCTCATTTTTAAGCTGCGTTTGATCTACATCATGCTGATATTGCCCAACTCCAATAGATTTGGCATCAATTTTCACCAGTTCAGCCAGTGGATCTGCCAGCCTCCTACCAATAGAAACAGCACCACGCACAGTGACATCATAAGAAGGAAATTCATCCCTTGCAATTTTACTTGCCGAATATACTGATGCGCCTGCTTCAGACACTACAAAAACCTGGAGAGGCTTATCAAAAGCGATCTTTTTAATGAAAAATTCAGTTTCACGGCTTGCTGTTCCGTTTCCTATAGAGATAGCTTCAATATTGTAGGCATTCACCATAGACCTGATCTTTTTCATTGCCATTCCGCTTTCATTCTGAGGGGCGTGAGGATAGAGGGTTTCATTATGAAGAAGATCCCCTTTTTCATCAATGCAGACCACTTTACAGCCACTTCTGTATCCCGGATCAATAGCTAAGATTCTTTTTTCACCTAAAGGCGGAGCAAGTAAAAGCTGGCTTAAGTTTTCCGAGAATATTTCAATAGCTTTTTTGTCTGCTTTCTCTTTAGCTTCCTGCAAAGCCTCATTAGAAATGGCAGGTTCTAAAAGCCTTTTGTAGCTATCTTTTATAGCCAGAGCGATCTGCTCTGAACTTTCATTATTGGATTTGATAATAGCTTTTTCTATAAAATCAATAGCCTCATCTTTATCAACCCCGATATTGGTTTTAACAAAACCTTCAGATTCAGCCCTGAGCATTGCCAGAAGTCTGTGAGAAGGTGTTCTGCTGAGGTTCTCCTCCCATTCAAAATATTGAGAGAATTTCTGTGCGGCTTCTTCATCTTTTTTGGTCTTTACAGCTTTAGAAGTGATCATTGCTTTTCGCTGAAATAGGCGACGGAGGTTTTTACGAACATACATGTTTTCGTTAATCCATTCTGCCATGATGTCTCTGGCTCCCTGAAGTGCTTCTTCTTCAGAAGGAACCTCAGTATTAAGATATTTGGAAGCCAGAAACTGGAGGTCGTTGCTTTTCTGGCTCATAATGATCCTGGCTAAGGGTTCCAGTCCTTTTTCTTTGGCGGTATCTGCTTTTGTTTTCCTGCGTTTTTTGAAAGGCAGGTATAAATCTTCCAGCTCCAACATATCAAAGCTTTCTTCAATTCTCTGCTTCAGTTCCGGAGTCAGGGCATTCTGTTCTTCAATGGATTTCAAAATGCTTTCCTTCCGTTTTACAATTTCTTCAAATTGCTCACTGATCTTTGAGATCTGCTCAATCTGAACTTCATCCAGATTTCCGGTCTTATCTTTTCTATAACGTGAAATGAATGGAATAGTACAGTCTTCTGCTAATAATTGAAGGGTATTGTTGATGCTCTTTTCGGGTATATTGAGCATCTGTTTTATATAGTTTGTGACGTTCATTTTAAATTTTAAACAGCTAAAATAAGTAATTTTAGGATGGAGTAAAGTATTTTAAGCCCTCCATTTTTTTAACAAGTTTGTGATTTTAATTAGCAAAAAACGCAATAATTTTTTATTTATTGATGTATGTTAAGGTGATATGTGGTATGGTTTTTCTATTTTTGAATCTCAGAATTTTAATTAATTTCTTTTAAACAATAAATAATATGAAAAAACTTAGTGTAATTGCATTAGTAGGAGTAGGATTGCTTGCAGCATCATGTAATAAAGATAAATCAGCAGATACTGCGGCTACGGCTACAGAACAAAAAGTAGCTGAAAGCAAAGGGGAAGTTTTACCGGTTGATGTTGCTGCTTCTGTAGTAAACTGGAAAGCTTTTCACAAAGGAGGAATGGCTCCACGTTGGGGAACTCTTAACATAAAATCTGGAGATTTAAGCATTGAAGGTGGTCAGTTGGCTGCTGGAAACTTTGTGATTGATATGAATTCTATCAAGGTAGATCCTGCTTCAGTTACTGAAAAAGATAAAAAACCTGCTGATCTGGAAACTCACTTAAAAACTCCTGATTTCTTTGATACCACAAAAAATCCTACATCAGAGTTTAAAATCACAAGTGTTACAGATTTGAAGGATGCACCTAAAGATGCGGTGGCAGGAGCTAATAAAACAGTAAGCGGAAACCTTACATTATCAGGAAAAACAATGAATGTAACTTTCCCTGCTAAAGTAGATGTTACAGATACTTCAGCCTCTGTAAATGCTAAATTTACAGTGAACAGAGCAGATTGGGGACTTAAGTTTGGTACTTCAGAGGCAGATCCTGCAGAATGGATGATCAGCAAAGACATCGAAATTGCTGTTGATGTAAAGGCTAAAAAATAATATTGTTAGATACAATACAAATACGGGAAGGCTGCTTTTTTTATAAAGGCAGCCTTTTTTTTATGAAATGGAGTGTTGGAATTCGGATGAATAATATTTTATAATTATGAAAACACAAATATGAAAGAAAGGTAGTGGCTGGATCTACATTTTATTATGTGCAAACGGAAGTTATTACACTGCAAGTACAAATGATCTTGAACGCAAATCCTTCAGCATGAATCTGGTGAAGATTCAAATCATACGAAAAAAAAGACTTCCCCCTAAAATTCATTTTGAAGAATATGAACCTATTGAAATAATTTTGTTTTGAATAATAATAAAGAATAAAAGGGCAAATTTTTCATCGAAAGACAAATATTAAGGAGACTGAGGTACTCGAAGCCATTATCCAATTCACTACTTTTGTACCAATGATATACATTCTGATTTTAATTAATCTATTGACGCTGATTACTTTTGGCTGGGACAAAAAACTCTCAATAAAACATAAAAGGAGAATCCCGGAAAGTAGACTTTTAGGATTAGCTTTTATAGGAGGAACTTTAGGAGCAGCTTTGGGAATGGTTATTTTCAGGCATAAGGTTTCAAAAAAATCTTTTTTGTGGAAATTCGGATTTATAGTTTTGGTTCAGGTCTGTTTTATATATTGGTTTTGGAATATCAGTCAACTACGCGATCTTATCTGATTTCAAAACAAGTATAAAAAACACCTCAAATGAGGCGTTTTTATATTAAACAATTAGTTGCACGTTACCCTGAATAATGTAATTAAGATTAGGCTCATTGAATCCCGTTATTTTAATCACTAAGAATCCGTTTTCATTTTCAATAGAGGTTACCTGCGAGTTTCCAACATCTCTTGTAGATAGATTCTTGCCAAAAATGTCACCATAAAACCATCTTCCCAGAGAGTAAGTTGCTACATAAATATGATATTTGACAAACATCATATATTCCTGATACTTAATTTTAGTTTTAATTTTAATTCCAAAATTAGAAGGATCACTTCCAATAAGTTCATGGGTACAGTCTGGAATGTGGCCTGAAATTCCTTCACCAACATCACCGCTTCTTGTTACTGGAATAACGCCAAACTGTCTTTTTACATTACCAATAGCTTTAGTGTCAGTGGCTTTAATCTGCCCATAAGAAGATATAATGTTATGATCTCCTACGATCCAGTTTGCAGGAAGGCTTCCATCTCCTTCGTAAGTAGGAAGTGAGTAATGAATATAGTTTCTAGGTTGGGAAATATCCATAAGTCCATTATATGTATTATAACCTATTATAACATTATTTTGGTCTTTAATTGGTAGAATACCACCTATATTTACGATTGTATTATTTTGCCATTCACCGGTAATTTGACCATTAACACCTCCTGAAGCAGGAGCCTTCACTCCAATAAGAGGTTTGTCAACATAATTAAAATAACCTCCGGTAATTTCAAAATTACCATATTGAACATCAAACAGATCAATTGCGTTGAATATTGCTTCAGCATATATTCCTTTAATAACTATTCCTAAACAATCATCTTTGAATTTGAATCCTGTTTGTCCCCCTTCTACAGTTGGTGAGATTAGTGTTGTAGCCGTAGTTCCTCCCTGAAATAAGAAGCCAAAATCTTTGGTAGCTGACACCCTTTCCAATAAAAGCGCATTATTTTGTCCTAAAAATTGATAAGCATAATTGCCACTATTTGAACCGGAAGACATAACATTTTTAATGGAAGTGTAAAAACAGTTTAAAAATTTCCAGGAAACCTCACACTCAGTAAACTTAATATTTTCTAGGCTTGAGCCATGGCAAAAGTTATAGAAATCTAAACCTACTGCACATTTTTCAAAATCAGCATCTTTTATTTTTGAAAACGTAATGACCTGTGTTTCTGTGGGAGTCTGGTGATTGCTAATTAAGCTATTGTTTAGCAGATAAGCCGTTTTCAGAATAGTGTTTGTACCGTTACCTCTAAAAGTTGCACCATTACAATGAAAACTTACTTTATTAGTGATAAATATTGGTCCCGAAACTGAATATATATTAGTCCCGTTAAAGCTTAAAACACCTCCGCCTATTTTAGTTAGATATAAAACAGCTTTATTAATACTTTCAGTATCATCTGCAACCCCATTACCTTTTGCTCCAAAAATACCGACATCTAAGGGCTCGCTGCTTTCAGAGACTGTCTTATTCAAATAATATACACCATTTCGGTTTCTGTGTACAATTCCGTCTGGATTATCAACAGTTGCAATTTGTTCGTAAATGTGTGTTTCATAAGTAAATTCATCAATCAATTCTATCATTGCTGTATCAGCAATAGTACTGGAGGATGAGAAAAATTCATTAGTAAAAATCATAAGTTTTGTTTTTTGATGTTAATAATTTGTTTCCTGTAGGAAAACTACTGAAGCAAAGATAAATGCGTGTAACGACAGAACTTGACGTATGTTATTTTATCCAGGTTTTTTGAAGGATTTACTTAAATTTCTCATTATGAATTTGTTAATTAATTTATATTCTTGCTTATTATTCATTAGAAATCACTATTTTTGCACCCGTAAAAATCATTCATGCAAAACATTAGAAATATTGCGATTATCGCACACGTTGACCACGGGAAGACGACTTTGGTTGACAAGATTATTCATGCTACAAACATTTTCAGAGAAAATCAGGAAAGTGGAGAATTAATAATGGATAATAACGATCTTGAAAGAGAAAGAGGTATTACCATTCTATCTAAAAATATTTCTGTTACTTATAAAGACGTTAAAATTAACGTAATCGATACTCCAGGTCACGCCGATTTCGGTGGGGAAGTAGAGAGGGTTTTAAAAATGGCGGATGGAGTTATTTTGTTGGTAGATGCCTTTGAAGGGCCTATGCCTCAAACAAGATTTGTACTTCAGAAAGCATTGGAATTAGGACTTAGACCATTAGTGGTAATCAACAAAGTAGATAAGCCAAACTGTCGTCCTGAAGAAGTTCATGACAAGGTATTTGATTTATTCTTTGCTCTTGATGCAACTGAAGAGCAGTTGGATTTCCCAACGTTCTACGGTTCTTCTAAGCAAGGTTGGTTCAACACTTCATTAGAACAGACTGAAGATATCTTCCCATTATTGGATGGTATTTTACAGTATGTTCCTGAACCGAAAGTGGCAGAAGGAAGCTTACAGATGCAGATCGTATCTTTAGATTTCTCTTCTTTCTTAGGAAGAATTGCTATTGGAAAAGTGATCAGAGGAGAGATCAAAGAATCTCAGTGGATCGGTCTTGCTCAGGCAGACGGAAAGGTTTTAAAAGGAAAAGTAAAAGAACTTTACGTTTTTGAAGGTTTAGGAAAGAAAAAAGTTACAGAAGTAAAAGCAGGAGATATCTGTGCTGTTGTAGGTTTTGATGCTTTCCAGATCGGTGATTCATTCGTAGATCTTGAAAATCCTGAACCATTACCAAGAACTGCAATTGATGAGCCTACATTGAACATGACGTTCTCTATCAACAATTCACCTTTCTTCGGTAAAGACGGTAAATTTGTAACTTCAAACCACCTGAAAGAAAGATTAACTAAAGAATTAGAGAAAAATCTTGCCTTAAGAGTTGAGCAAACCGATGATGCAAACACTTTCTTAGTATTCGGTAGAGGTATTCTTCACTTATCAGTTTTGATCGAAACAATGAGAAGAGAAGGTTACGAAATGACAATTGGCCAGCCACAGGTTATCCTGAGAGAAATTGACGGAGAAAAATGTGAGCCTTATGAATCTTTAGTTGTTGACGTTCCTGAAGAATTTGCTTCAAGAGTAATCGACTTGGCTACACAGAGAAAAGGAGATCTTCACATTATGGAAACTAAAGGGGAGATGCAGCACATGGAATTCGAAATTCCTTCAAGAGGTTTGATTGGATTACGTTCTCAAATGTTGACTGCTACTGCAGGTGAAGCTATTATGGCACACCGTTTCACAGAATACAAACCTTTCAAAGGAGCTATTCCTGGAAGAAGTAATGGTGTTTTGGTAAGCAAAACTCAAGGACCGGCTACAGAATATTCTATCGCAAAATTACAGGATAGAGGTAAGTTCTATGTTGATCCGGGTGAGGAGATCTACGGAGGTATGATCATTGGTGAGCAAAACAAGCCAGGTGACCTTGTCGTAAACATCGTTGAGGCAAAACAGTTGAACAACATGAGAGCTTCAGGTAAAGATAAAGATACGGGTGTAGCTCCGAAAACATTATTCTCACTGGAAGAATGTATGGAATATATCCAGAGTGATGAAGCCATTGAAGTAACACCAAACTTCATCAGAATGAGAAAGAAAATCCTTTCTGAAGAAGAAAGAAAAAGAGTGGAAAGATCAGCGAAAGCATAAGAAATTCTTATATATTAGAAAAGCCTCGAATTTTTCGGGGCTTTTTTATTATACTATCTCCCAAAATGTTTATTTTGGCATAATAATCTCTTAGAAAAAATAAATTTAAAGAAGTTTGCAGACGATGAAAATGAATATTATAAAACTGACTGTTTTAGCCGGAGTTTTTGCCTCATATGCCAGCTGCTCCGTACAAAGCAACACTGTAAAAACAACCCCGACAAAAAATACCGCCAAGCCAAATACGAATACCACAAAACCGGTTGCTGTAAAACCTGTACCAGCTGTACTTCCTGTTGACGAAAACTTCAGAACAACACTTCCCGAAGTAAAAAGAGAATTTCGGGGAGCCTGGATTGCAAGTGTAGCTAATATCAACTGGCCATCAAGAAATAATTTAACGGTTGATCAGCAGAAAGCAGAAGCCATAAGCATGCTCGATATGCTGAAAGATAACAATTTCAATGCAGCAATCTTCCAGATCAGACCTTCTGCAGATGCATTGTATACAAGTAATATAGAGCCATGGTCATACTTTCTGACCGGGCAGACCGGAACAGCCCCATATCCGAATTATGATCCCCTTCAGTTTTGGATTGAGGAAGCCCATAAAAGAGGTTTGGAGCTTCATGTCTGGTTAAACCCTTACCGTGCTCACCATTCAAACGGAGGAGCCGTAAACAGTCTTTCTATGGCCAATAAACTTTCCGATATCGTTATTAAATTAAAAAATGGGATGTACTGGTTCGATCCGGCTAATCCAAAAACACAGGGACATGTTTCCAATGTTGTAAAGGATATTGTCAAAAGATATGACATTGATGCCGTACATTTTGATGACTATTTCTATCCGTATGCAACCTACAACAGAGGCGCTGATTTTCCTGATAATGCCTCTTGGAATGAGTATCTCAGAAACGGAGGGACATTATCAAGAGCAGACTGGAGAAGAGACAACGTAAACAAATTCGTTGAAAGAATCTATAAAGAAATCCATGCAGAAAAAAATTATGTAAGATTTGGGATCAGCCCATTCGGGATCTGGAAACCGGGATATCCTGCAGGAATCGTAGGTTCGTCTCAATATGACGAATTATATGCAGATGCCAAACTCTGGTTGAATAAAGGCTGGGTAGATTACTTCTCGCCACAATTATATTGGCCAATCGATTCAAAAGGGCAGGGCTTTGAAGCATTGCTGAATTGGTGGGAATCTGAAAATACAATGAACCGTCACCTTTGGCCGGGACTTAATACCGTTGAGATTAGAGTATCCGACCGCCCTGAAGAAATTAAAAATCAAATCGAAATTTCAAGGCAAATTTTAAAGAACGATGCCGGAGAGATTCACTGGAGTATTGCAGGACTGACTAAAAATCAAAATATGCTTCCTGTTCTGAAAAACGGACCTTACAAGGAAAAAGCGCTTGTGCCCAAAACACCATGGATCAAAGCGGCACCGCTACAGACACCTACACTGTTTATGACAGATAACGGAAACTTTACAAAAGCGAGCTGGAGTACCAAAAATATCGGCGAAGTTTTCCAGTGGGTACTTTTCACCCAGTATAACGGAGCTTGGGAAACAGAAATCCTTACATTAGATACCCTTTCAAAAGATATCCCGAAATCTAAAGAAGGCAGAAAACTCAATGCGGTTGCTGTAAAAGCCGTTGACAGACTTGGAAATGAAAGTGATTATATGGCGAAAAAAATTAAATAAAAAATTAATTTAAAAAAAGTAAAATAAGACCAGTCCTCACAGGGCTGGTCTTCATGATATAATAAAGGTCATCTTTTGCAGAAAAATCTAGAGTGCTGTTGATTATTATTTTAGAATAACTATAAATTATTTATATAAATTTATGGAAAACAGTTGTTTATAAATTAAATATGAGTTAATGATGAACAAATAAAACGGTATCGGAATCATTTTTGCATCTTATATTTCTATAATCACAAAAATATAGCATTATGAATACCAACAGACTTTCCCCAACCATTGAAAAAGCATTAAGTGATCAGATGAATAAAGAAATTCACGCTTCACATGTTTTTCTATCGTATGGGATCTGGGCAGATGATAAAGGATATCAGGGAATAGCCAACTTTCTTTACAGACATGCGCAGGAAGAAAGAAATCATTCTATCAAGTTTATGGAATATGTGCTGAACAGAGGTGGGAAACCGAAAGTAGACGCCATTCCTGCTCCTCCGGCAGATCCTCAGTCTCTAACAGAATGTTTCGATGGAGTTTTTAAACATGAAGTAGACAATACAACAGCCATCTATAAAATAGTAGATATGTCTCTGGAAGAAAAAGACTGGGCAACCTGGAATTTCATGCAGTGGTTCGTTCAGGAGCAGATAGAAGAAGAAACACTGGCCAGCAACCTGATTGATAAATTGAAAATTGCAGGGGGTGACCGTGCTACAGACGAATCTCTATTCACTCTGGATAAAACATTGCAGGACGCACCGAACGATGTTCCGTTGGCGCAGAACGCTACCGGAGATAATCCATAAAAACAGGATTGGTGAACAAAAAATTATTTAAAATCTGTCAAAGTACTGACAGATTTTTTTATTATGAATCTCCCTTTAAAATCACTATCTTTGCAGGCTGAAAGTTCAATGGTCCGGACCTGATAGAGTTTACACTTTTAATATCATATCTTCAACCTTGAATTTAAACAGTATCATTGAACATTAAAATTTGAATTTTACAATATGAAATGTGGAATTGTAGGCCTTCCGAATGTAGGTAAATCAACTCTTTTTAACTGCTTAAGCAATGCTAAAGCTCAGTCTGCGAACTATCCATTCTGTACCATTGAACCGAACTTAGGAACGGTTTCTGTACCGGACCAAAGATTGTTTGAACTGGAAAAATTAGTTAATCCTGAAAGAGTATTACCGGCTGTAGTTGAAATCGTTGATATTGCTGGTCTTGTAAAAGGGGCAAGTAAAGGAGAAGGTCTTGGAAACCAGTTCCTGGCCAATATCAGAGAATGTGAAGCCATTATCCATGTTTTGAGATGTTTTGATAACGGTAATATCATTCACGTTGAAGGTTCTGTAGACCCAATGAGAGATAAAGAAATTATCGACATCGAATTACAGCTTAAAGACCTTGAAACGGTTGGAAAAGCAGTTGACAAAGCTAAAAAATTTATTAAATCCGGTAAAAAAGATGATATTCTGGTTTATGAAACACTTCAAAACCTTGAGAAATTCATTGAAGACGGAAAAAATGCAAGAGAATTTCCTGTCAATGATATGACCCAGTCTATCATTGATGATATTCAGCTTTTAACGAAGAAGCCGGTACTTTATGTATGTAATGTAGACGAAAATTCTATCAAAAACGGAAACGATTGGATAGGAAAGATCGAAGAAATGGCTAAAAATGAAGGAGCTGAAGTTGTGGTATTGGCTGCACAGATTGAAGCTGATATCAATGAGCTGGAAACATTTGAAGAAAGAGAGATTTTCCTTGAAGAACTTGGCCTTGAAGAGCCGGGAGTAAACCGTCTGATCAGAAAAGCTTACGACTTATTGAAGCTTCAGACTTACTTCACCGCTGGTGTAAAAGAAGTAAGAGCGTGGACAATCGGGCAGGGATGGACCGCTCCACAAGCTGCAGGTGTCATCCACACAGATTTCGAAAAAGGCTTTATCCGTGCAGAAGTGATCAAGTTTGACGACTATGTAACTTACGGTTCTGAAGTGAAAATAAAAGAAGCTGGAAAACTTTCTGTTGAAGGCAAAGAATATATTGTTCAGGATGGTGACATCATGCACTTTAGATTCAACGTATAAGACAATATTAAAGTTAGTTATAAAGAAAAACGCTTCAGAGTTCGTCTCTGGAGCGTTTTTTGAGTAAAAAACAGTGATGGTTATTATGTTGTAAACTCAGTGAAAACTCTGAATTTTTATCTGATTGTCGAAAATAATAAAAGAACCACCCCGATAAAGAATGGTTTTTATTTTTTTATTAAGGTTCTATAACGGGTCTGCATTGTAATTGGGCGCAGCCTATTGATATTTTCCTGCAGCCTCCCGTCATTGGATCAATGCAGTCCATTAATCCTCCGGTGATACTTCTTAATTGCTTTTTGTTTAATTTTTTTCCTTTCGGTAAATCTTGATTTTTCATTGTTTTGATTTTTAGTGAGTTAGTTTAAACTAAGATAAGAAAAATATTAAAATATATATCACATGGTATAGAAAAAAATAAAATATTTTTACATTTTCAATTTCTGCTAACTTTGTATATTTGAATTTTACAAACCTTCAGTTATGGAAAAAGTAACGCATGCCTCCCTTGAAGACTTTTATAGAGAGATGACCGCCAAGCTGGGAAAAGACCTTGAAGACATCTTCCCTAAAGGACTTCACAAGGATATCGGGCATTTTAATGTATTCGATATCAGGCAGACCATAGAAAGGGCAAAAACTACTTTAGAAATGCCTTATAACAGAAGGAAATATTATAAGATCAGCCTTATCAGAGGAAAGAACAGGGCAGAATATGCAGATAAGATTATTGCCATCGGAAAAAATGCTTTATTATTTGCAACACCTAAAGTTCCTTATCATTGGATACCCGAAGATCCTGACCAATCGGGCAGTTTCTGTGTGTTTACAGAAGATTTTTTCATCAGGGCACAATCCCGTTTTTCTCTGGAAGAACTGCCAATATTTCAACCGGGTAATATTCCCGTATTTGAAATTGAAGACGAGTTGGCAGACGAAATAGAAGCACTGTTCACCAAAATAAAAAAAGAAATAGCTTCAGATTATATATTCAAATATGATCTCATCAGAAACTATGTTCTGGAGCTGATCCATTACGGACAGAAACTTCAGCCGGCGGCAAAATTATCTGCCTCAAATGATAGTTCATTACGGGTTGTTTCATTGTTTATAGAGCTTTTGGAAAGACAGTTTCCTATAGAATCTTCGGATCAGAGACTGCAGCTTAAAACAGCAAAAGATTATGCAGACAGGCTTGCTGTGCATGTGAATTATTTAAATAAAAAACTAAAGGAAAACACAGGAAAAACTACCACAGAACTGATTGCAGACCGTATGGTTCAGGAAGCCAAAATCCTGTTGCGTCAGACCAAATGGAATGTCTCCGAAATTTCTTACTCTTTAGGATTTGAGGAAATTGCCCACTTTTCCAATTTCTTCAAAAGAAAAACATCATTTACTCCCATGGAATTTCGTTCATGATTTGAATTTTGCAAATTTCAGATTGATTCAGGCAAATGGATTTTCTGGAAAATTTTCCAACTTTGTATCATTAAATATTAAATACATACAATAAAAGATGGATACAAAAACAAAAATTGCATTGGTAACCGGAGGAAGCCGCGGGCTTGGAAAAAATGCAGCCCTTAAAATCGCCCAAAAAGGATTAGATGTTATCATTACCTATAAAAACAGCAGGGAAGAAGCAGATACGGTGGTGAACGAAATAAAAGCAATGGGACAGAAAGCTATTGCTTACCAGTTGGATACCAGAGATGTAAAAAGCTTTGATGCATTTGTAAAAAATATTACGGATCATCTTGAAACTGAAACAGGGAGTTCAAACATCGATTTCTTGATCAATAATGCGGGGACAGCTTTATATTCTCCAATCACAGAGACCACGGAAGAAGAGCTGGATGATATTGTTAATGTTCATTTTAAAGGGGTATTCTTTCTTACTCAGAAAATGCTTCCTTTCATTAATAATGGTGGTGGAATTATCAATATTTCATCAGGGCTTGCAAGATTTGCTTTACCCGGTTCATCCGTTTACGGTTCCATAAAAGCAGGTGTCGAAATGCTGACAAAATATATGGCAAAAGAGCTTGGACCCCGTAGGATCAAAGCTAACGTTATTGCACCCGGAGCCATAGAAACTGATTTTGGAGGAGGCAGAACCAGGGATGATCAGAATGTAAATTCAATGATCTCAGGGATTACAGCTTTGGGAAGAGCCGGACTTCCTGATGACATCGGAGGAGTAGTTGCATTTCTGTGTACAGAAGACGCTGGTTGGATTACCGGGCAAAGATTAGAGGCTTCCGGAGGAATGTTTTTATAGGAAATAAGAATATCCTTGACATTCAGGGAGATGAATGACCAGTCTTAAAAATAAAAGAACCAACTGTATCAGATTGGTTCTTTTTTATTATTGTCATCAAATAAACTATCCAATGGGTTCAACAGGGGTAGGCGGCTGGCATTCCGGTTCTTGACAGCCTGGACCGTAATATTGGCACCGGTTGGAAATTTTGCACCTTACAAGTCCGCCGGTAATTACTCTGAGCTCTTTTTTGTTTAATTTTTTTCCTTTACTTAAGTTCTGATTTTTCATAGGTTTAATTTTTTTGAATTGTTTTACATTATTATTACGGTCTGCATATTTTTTGTCCGCAGTAAGGGGAAATCATCGCACAGCCATTTTCATCAACATGGGATTCACACGGCTCATTAGCGGGGAGACAGATTTCCTGAGCAGGCATGCAGTTTATCAAACCTCCAGCAATTGTTTTCAGCTCTTTTTTATTCAGCTTTTTTCCTGATAATAACATTACATCTTTCATAATTCTGATTTTTAATAAGTTAGTTGTGACTAATATATGAAATATTTAATACTAAATCCTTATTATGGGAAATAAAAATACAGTTAAAAATGGCAAAAACATTTGTTTAAACGGCTACTCCATTTAATAATTATAATTTTTGCAAAGACATTCCTTTTAAAAAGCTCGGTTTAAGGTTCAATTAAAACTAAAGTTTTGAAATATTTTCAAGAGCTCTTTCCCGTGTTTCTCTCGTCTTTTTACTACCTTTAATAACCAGAAAATCATTTATATGAAAGAATTCCTTGGTCAGTATTCCTATATTATTGCAGGGCTTGAAGTCCTTTATCTTGCCGGAATTATTTTACTGGCGGGTAAAATAATTATGGATACAAAAAATACCAGCAAGACCCTTGCGTATCTTATGCTGATTATTTTCCTTCCCGTTTTAGGGGTCATCATATACTTTGTATTTGGAGTAAATTACAAAAAAAATAAATTTTACACTTTTAAAATAGAACGGAATGAGGAGATTTATCAGGCCGTCAGCCAATATATCAGGGAAACCCATTACACAACATTAGAAGTCCATAAAGAAAAATTAGACAACTTTCTGACTACCGTTAATTTTCTGTATAATGCAGGTCATTCACCAATGTCACAGGGAAATTATGCAGAAATACTGGTGAATGGAGAGGGGAAATTTGAAAAAGTTTTTGAGATTCTTGAAAAAGCAATTCATCATATCCACCTCGAATATTATATTTATGATGATGACGTAATAGGGAACAGGCTTGCCGATCTGCTGATCAGAAAGGCAGGGGAAAGGGTAAAAGTAAGGTTCCTTTATGACGATATGGGCAGCGGGAAAATAGGTCGAAAACTATTGAAGAGGTTAAAAGAGGGAGGAGTAGAAGTATCTCCGGTGAATAAGATTACTTTTAGAGTTTTTGCCAACCGGGTAAATTACAGAGATCATCGGAAAATCATTATTGTAGACGGAGCACATGTTTTTACCGGAGGCATTAATGTTTCCGATAAATATATTAATCCTAATCCCAAACAGTATTGGAGAGATATTCATTTGTATATTAATGGAGAAGCAGCTTTTTATTTTCAGTTTATATTTTTCAGCAACTGGATCTTTGCGACGGAAAGAATTCCTGAAATTACTCAGCTTTACTTCGACCATAAAAATAAGCAGCAAGGCACATCACTTATTCAAACGGCTGCCAGCGGACCGGATACGAAACCATCAATCATGCTGAGTACCGCATCTGCTATACTTTCTGCAAAAAAAAGAGTATACATCGTTACTCCCTACTTTATTCCCGTTGAAACCGTTTTGAATGCCATAAAACAGGCAGCACTTGCTGGAGTTGATATAAGGCTTATGGTTCCCAAATCAGGTGATTCTTTAGTGGTGAACGCTGCTGCTTATTCGTATTACGAAGAGCTCCTGGAGAATAATGTGCGGGTTTTTTTTTACAAAAAAGGTTTTATCCATGCCAAGACAATGCTTATAGACGATACTTTTTCATCAGTAGGAACAGCAAATATGGATGTCAGAAGTCAGGAGCTGAATTTTGAAGTCAATGCACTAATTTTTGATGAAAAGATCAACGGGAAACTGAATGATCTATTCCTGGAAGATATGAATGACAGCGAAGAGATCTTTTATGATTCATGGGTGAAAAGGCCAAAATACAAAGTTTTCTTTGAACATCTGGCCAGACTTCTTTCTCCGCTGATCTAAAATATTAAAGTTTTGACAGGTTTTCTATAGCTTTTTCCAGAGTTTCCTGCTTTTTTGCAAAACATAGCCTGATTACGTGGTCATTTCTCTTATTTTTGTAAAATGATGAAAAAGGAACGCTTGCCACTTTATGATTGATCGTCAGCTCAGAAGCAAAGTCAAAATCATTTTTATCAGAAATCTTATCATAAGTAAGCGCCTGGAAATAGGTTCCTTCACAATCTAAAAGTCCGAAAGAGGTACCTGTAAGCCCTTTTCTTAAAAAATCTCTTTTTTCCTGAAAGAAAGTATTAAGATGAGTATAATGTTCATCGTTTTTCATGTATTCTGCCAACGCTAATTGTATGGGCGTATTCACACAGAATACATTGAACTGGTGTACTTTCCTGAATTCGTCGGTAAGGTTTTTGGGTGCTGCACAATAGCCAGTTTTCCAGCCTGTCACATGAAACAGCTTTCCGAATGAGGCCACAAGAAGACTTCTTTCTTTAAGTTCAGGATATTGGCAGATACTTAAATGCTGCTTTCCGTCAAAAACAATATTCTCATACACTTCGTCACTCAGGATAAGGATCGAACTGTCTTTTACAATCTTGACCAGTTCCTGCAGGTCATTTTCTTTTAAGATCTTTCCGGAAGGATTATTTGGATTATTCAGGATAATCATTTTGGTTTTATCAGTCACCAAGCCTTTTACCGCATTCCAGTCGATCTCATAATCCGGGGCTTTCATTTCAAAACGTTTTACAATTCCGCCGAAAAGCTCTACAGTAGGCTCATAACAGTCATAAGCAGGCTCAAAAATAATAACCTCATCCTCTTTTTTTACAAAAGTTGCGATCGCTGTAAAAATAGCCTGAGTACCGCCAGCTGTTACAGTGATCTCGGACTCCGGATGATAAATGGTCTGGTGGCTGTTCTCTATTTTTCTGGCGATCTCTTCCTTTAGCGGCATCATTCCTCCCAGCGGAGCGTATTGATTAAAGCCTTTTTTAATGAAATGAGTTACATGGTTCAGTAATTCTTCATCCGGCATGAAATCAGGAAATCCCTGCGAAAGGTTAATCGCTTCATTTTCATTGGCAAGCTGTGTCATCTGGCTGAAAATGGTAGTTCCTACATTAGAAAGTTTAGATAAAGGAAGTTGTATCATTAAAGAATTTTTTACTTACTCCGAATTTAATTCATTTTTTATAATCTGAAGCAGAAATTCCATAAAAAAAAGACGGCCATAAATAAGGCCATCCTTGCATTTGTATTTTATTAGTTTGATTTTAAAACATACGTATTGATTCTACTTTGTTATTGCAATATCCAAGAATCCCCCAGAAGATAACTGTAGAAGTTCCCCATCCGGATAATGACACTAAACGGTTACGGAAAAATGTTTTGTCATACAGGTGTTCTACCGTATAAATGTGCAGTCTTTTATAGCAACCTATTTTATTATTCCAGCCTGAAAAAGGCCATGGCGGTGATAGGGAAGGCATAAAAGGAGACATAATGTATTTATTGGTGCCATATGGAACAATGTCATCGTATACCTGAAGCCATCCAGGGTTAACAGCTCCGAAATATGTTTCATACTGCTGTTTTTCAAACGCATAATAAGAGTCTGGCAGTTCCATTCCCGACGCTTCTAACTGGATCAACCCATTTTCTACAGCATATTTCTGGATAGCAGCATCAAAAGCTTTGGATTCCCGGAATTTAAGATCATTCTGATCTCCATATTCCAGGTATTTTTCTTCATTGGAAAAAGTCCTTACGGTAATCAATGCTGAATGATTACTTGGGTTTTTAACAAGAGAGGCTACAGGAAATTTATCTTCAATATTGTCGATCGGGTCAACCTGCTGTCCGTCTAAGAAGTAGTCGACCTGTATTTTATCGATATCAATTCCTTCTTTTTCAAATTCCGCTCTTAATTCGGGAGTGTAAGGCGGTGTATTATTACGACTGAATGTAGAGAGATTGTTACCCTTACCGGCAGCAGCCATTTCTTCAGGTTCATCACTGTTTTCTCTACAGCCTGATAGAGCTATGAGAATACAGGACATTGCTAACACTGTAATTTTTTTAAGTTTCATATGATAATTTTTAGAGGTTTGTTAAGTAAATTATTATTTTGAACGAATTTATATCTCATGATAACATTAAAATTTGATGTAATAAATGTATCAGAAATTTTAACATCACGTTATGGTGAATTAGTAAGCGGTATGTATCGGCTAATAAGTGTGAATTAATGCTCTTTAACTGTATTTTAATAACATTTTTTCACCAAAGAGTAGCAGGGAAGAATTGAATTTCAATCAATCAGACACAGAATAGTCGGTAATTTAAAATCCGGATAGTATTTAAATAGAGAACATGCTTGTTGTAGAATGACAAACTATAGAACACGTTAAGAAAATGCTGAAAAGAAATTGAGCATTTGAATGATGTAAAAAACAATTGTAGCAGTAAACGAAATGTCTTCGAATGTTGTTTGTGACGAAAGTTATTAAATGATGTTACAATTTATTACTTCATAATCCATTTACTCTAAATTTTCAATTTTAGATAGAAAATCATTTTTTTTACGCACAGAAACATCCAATACAGAATGGTCTGCCATGATTACCTGCCCACCTTTACCTTTGATATATTCCTTAAGATGAAAAAGATTGATCAGATGCTTATGATGGATCCGGAAAAAATTATATTTGGTAAGCTGTTCTTCAAATTCATGTAAAGTTTTAGAGACAATGATTTTACTCTTATCAGCAAGGTAAAAGGTTGTGTAGCTCGAATCGGCTTCACAGCGGATAATATCATTGATGTTGGTTAATTTGAATCCTTGCAGGGTAGGAAGGCTGATCTTGTTCTCATGAGAATTACCGGGAATATTTTTGCTTTTTCTGATATTGTCCAGTGCCTTATTGACCGCAATGATAAAGTCTATCTTTTTGATTGGCTTCAGTAAGTAATCTGCTGCCCCGTTTTTAATAGCCTGAATTGCAAAATTTTCAAATGCCGTAATAAAAATAATCTGGGAATCTATATTTCGGAATTTCGAGAGGAGATCAAAGGCAGTCCCGTCTTTCAGCTGTACATCCAGAAAAATAATGTCCGGAGAGTTTTTGGAAAGATAAATATAACCTTCCTCCACGCTCGATGCCTGAAATGCTGTTTGGATTTCAGGAAACTCGTTTTCCAGAAGGAGAGCAATATAATCTCTTCCGTCCTGCTCGTCATCAATGATGCATGCTTGTGTTTTCGTTTTCATAAGGTTTTATATAAAGTTTGATCTGAGTTCCTGATCTTTGTTCCTTTTCAGAAAGATCATAAATTTCCAATATGATATGAGTCTCAAAAAGCTGTCTAAATGTTTCAATTCTTTTCTGAGATAATTTTACTCCAAACGAGTCAGCATTTGCTGGCTTCTTGCTGCCTATGCCTATACCATTGTCTTCAATGATAACAGAGAGTGATGATCCGCTATAGTCAAATGATACATTTATTTTGCCTTTCCTGTCTTTTAAGCCTGCAATTCCATGTTTTATAGCATTTTCTACAAAAGGCTGAATTAATAGTGAAGGAACAACCCAATTTTCATTCACCTTTTCAGATAGGCTGATTTCATATTCAAACAAGTCTTTCAGTCTGAGCTTTTCCATATTCAGATATAAGGAAAGATATTCTATTTCCTCTTTGATCGGCATAAATGTTTTTTCAGAATAATGAAGCGTTTTCCTGATCATTTGAGCAAATATTTCCAGATAATTTTCCGTTTCCAGATAATTCTTTTTGTAAAGTAGAAACTGGATGGAATTGAGGCAGTTGTATATAAAATGAGGGTTGATCTGAGCTTTGATAGCCTGCAGCTCCAATTCTGCAATCTTTTTTTCATAATACAGAGTTTCCAGCTTTTTATTTCTTTTTTTCTGAAAATAGAAGGTGATAAGGATAAAGAGGGCTGCTGCACCCAGACTAATCATCATCATCCTGAACCACCAGGTTTGCCAGAATTTTGGATGGATCTCAAAATGAAGTTCTGTAGAAGCATACGATCGCTTTCCGTTGTATCCGATACCAAATACCTTGAATACATACTTGCCGGGTGGTAAAGAATAAAAAATGATCTTTTGAGAACCCGTAGTTTGCCAGCCATTACTAAGGCCTTCAATTGTATAGCGGTAGCTTATCTTACCCTGTGATGTAAAATCAGGAAAACTTACATTGAATGCAATGTCATTATCCGGTTTCTGTCCTGCTAACGGTTCATTAATATCAAAAATTTCTCTGCTCCCAATCACCACCGAATTAATTATCACCTTTTTGTTGATAAACTTCTTCTGACTCATCAGATTTTTAATAGAAAGAACTCCCAGACCTTTTGAAGTTGCTACAAAGATAGTGTCACCGGATAATACGCAGCCGGTTACTGAATTGGATGGCAGACCATCTGTCTGTGTAAAATTATTGATTTTTATATCCGATCCCTGAAGTTCTATCCTGCTGAGTCCGTAATTGGTACTTGCCCAGAAGGTATTCTTGTTTTCTATTTCAATTTTTTTGATCTGGCTGGTAGCTAAGCCAACATTTTCACTGATTTTTCTGAGAATTTTAGAGTTATCAAAAAGTATAATTCCATTGAGATTGGTAGCTCCAACATATAAATCATTTGTGAGTTTCTTAATATCTGTAAGATAATATCCTTCTAGAAACAAAGTTTTCTTTTTGGTAATTGTATTCAGTTTATAGAGATCCTTAAAGGTTCCTGCGAAAAGGCTGTCCTTTGCATAAGATAGAGCTGTGTAAACCCTTTCTTTGCTGAGTTTTCCTGCATAGCTTTTGGTTTGGTAATTATATTCAATAAGTCCAGTTGACGTGCAGAGAAGAACAGATCCTGATTTATACGGTACAATATTCTTCAGAACGAAATCGGTATGAAACTGTTTCTCGCAAATATTTTTATTGTACTGGAAGATAGAGGTTGTAAGTCCGAATAAAACAGTATTTCCATCAGAAAATATAGCCTGATGCTCCATTTTAATATTTTTTTCAAGGACAAGATCTGTTACCTTTCCGTTCCGGTAAATGCCACTTTTAGATTCATTATAGCCCAGAAAAACAGAACGGTCATTTTTAGCAATTGCCGTGATATAATCTGAACTATTTTTAATGGGATGGTGAATATAACTTTGGAAAAACCGATCTGCAATAAAGAATATGCCATTGTTCCGGGTAGAAAACCAAACATTATTGTCTTTGTCTGCCAGAATATTATGAATGACCTGATTGTCCATCATTTTTACGGGGGCAGAAAGGGTGCTTTCGTCCAGTAATGATTCTTTGAAGTAAAGCACACCGCCTTCTGACAGACAAAGCCAGAGCCGGAAATGCTCGTCTATAATTGCTCTTAAAACATCTTCCTGCGCTGTAAAGCTTTTGATTTTTTTAAAATAAAACTTATTGTAAAGCTGGTAAACTTCTATGGACCTGCCGTTTTTGAAAACAAAAATGTTGTCTTTCCGTAATATGGTTGTATACCTGTTGATTGAAATATTACAAAAGGTTTTCTTTTTAGTGGTAAGGTCATACGCATAAATATTCTCATTTCTGCCCTGATTTTTATAGTACAGGACTTTATCCGTCATGTCAAGTCCGAAAGCATGATAAGCTTCTGATTTGTAATTGGAAGGTAAAGGGATCGTACTTATTTTTTCATTTTTAAAGACATAAATGTTTGTGGGGTTATAACTGGAATATATATATAGTGCACCATCATAAATGCAAAAGTCCGGATTATGGGTGAACTGCATTTTTTTGAGTTCGCTGTTGATATCAGAGTTGATGATGCGTCCTTTTTTCAAATAGGCAAAATCATTTAGAAAAGGAGCAACAAAGATTTCCCCGTTAGGCAGGGGCAAACAGGATAAAACTTCAATATTTTTCAGACCGTTTTTGCTGCTGAACTGCTTAAATTCCTTTCCATCAAACCGAAACATTCCGTTGTCGCTTCCTATCCATATAAAACCTGCAGGATCCTGGGTCACGGTATAGGTATATGAACTGTTGAGACCATTCTCTTCACTATAGTTTACGATCCCTGGGATTTGTGTAAAAAATGCTGAAGGAAAAAATAAAAAAGTACAAAATAAACCAAATAGAATTATTTTTTTCACATCATATTGAATAATATGGTAAATATATCATTTGATTAATAATAACACAACCTTTAAGGTTGAATATTGAAAAAAAAGGAATCGAAAAAATTCGGATAATTTTGTACAATTTCGTACTTTTGTATGTTTGCTGAAATCATATATGTCACAAGAAATAAATCCAATCTACTCCGAAGATAATATCAGAACCCTCGACTGGCAGGAACACATCCGTCTGCGCCCCGGAATGTATATCGGGAAGCTCGGAGATGGCTCCTCTGCCGACGACGGTATTTATATCCTGCTGAAAGAAATTCTTGACAACTCTATTGATGAGTTCAGGATGAAATCAGGAAAAAGAATTGAAATAAAAGTGGATGACGGTAAAGTGAGCATCCGTGACTTTGGCCGAGGAATTCCCCTTGGAAAGGTAGTAGATGCCGTTTCCAAAATGAATACCGGTGGTAAATACGACAGTAAGGCCTTTAAGAAATCTGTAGGACTGAATGGAGTAGGTACCAAAGCCGTTAATGCACTTTCAGAGTATTTCCGCGTAAGATCCTTCCGTGAAGGTAAAATGAAGATGGCGGAATTTTCCAGAGGACTGATCACCGAAAATTATGAAGAAAAAGATACTTCAGACCGAAATGGTACTGAGATTTCCTTTGTACCCGATGGAGAAATTTTCCTTCATTTCAAATACCGAAAAGAATACATAGAAAAAATGCTGCGCAACTATGCGTATCTGAATCCCGGACTGAAAATAATCTTCAACGGCGAGACCTATTATTCTGAAAACGGACTTAAAGACCTTTTGGAAGAAGAAATGGAGAACGAAATTCTGTACTCCATCATTCACTTGAAAGACAATGATATAGAATTGGCGATCACGCATTCTGATAAATCGCAGACAGAAACCTATTTCTCTTTTGTGAACGGACAGAATACCACGCAGGGTGGAACACACCTTAATGCCTTCCGTGAAGCATATGTGAAAACGATCCGTGAATTTTTTAATAAAAACTTTGATGCTTCAGATATCAGGAAATCTATCATTGCAGCGATTTCTATCAATGTAGAAGAACCCGTATTTGAATCCCAGACCAAAACAAAGCTGGGATCCAACGATATGGGTCCGAACGGCCCAACTGTAAGGACTTTTATCATCGATTTTCTAAAAAGCAAGCTGGATAATTTCCTTCATAGAAACCCTGAAATTGCCGAAGCCATCCAGAGAAAGATTCTCATCTCTGAAAGAGAAAGAAAAGAACTTTCAGGAATTCAGAAGCTGGCAAGAGAAAGAGCTAAAAAAGTGTCCCTGCATAATAAAAAGCTGCGTGACTGCAGACAGCATTATAACGACCAGAAAAATGAAAGAAAAGGGGAAACCCAGATCTTCATTACGGAGGGAGATTCTGCATCCGGATCCATCACAAAATCCAGAGACGTAGAAACCCAGGCTGTATTTTCACTGAAGGGTAAGCCTCTGAACTGCTATGGACTGACCAAAAAGGTAGTCTATGAGAATGAGGAATTCAATCTTCTTCAGGCTGCTCTGAACATTGAGGAAAGCCTGGAAGACTTAAGATACAATCAGGTCATTATATCTACCGATGCCGATGTCGATGGGATGCACATCCGTTTATTAATGATCACATTCTTTCTTCAGTTTTTCCCTGATCTGATTAAGAATGGACATCTTTATATCCTTCAGACCCCATTGTTCAGGGTAAGAAATAAAAAAGAAACAAGATACTGCTATACCGAAACAGAAAGAATAAAAGCTCTGAACGAACTTGGAAAAAACCCGGAGATTACCCGATTCAAAGGACTTGGAGAGATTTCTCCAGACGAATTCAAGCATTTTATAGGTAAAGATATCCGTCTGGAACCTGTGGTCATTGGTAAAGACCAAACCATAGATCAGCTGCTGGAATTTTATATGGGTAAAAATACACCGGACAGGCAGGTGTTTATTCTTGAAAATCTGGTAGTAGAAGATACGGATATTGATAAAAAAGAAATTTTGGATGAAGCTGCAGGTTAAAGAAAACTAAACTAATACACATAATACACCTCATAAATGAGACTTAGTAACCGCAACAAAGCATCAGTTTATAACTTTTTGCACACCATTCTTTTGATGATGGTTATATTTGGGATTACTGCATTTTTACTGAACGAATACAGATTTCATGCTGTAGGAAAAGCCGGCTACTTGCTGCTTATTGTTCCCATTATAATGCTGGTGGTTTTTCATCTGAATGGGAGACAGATTTTTGAATATGACAGTGATGGAGAAGCTTTGAATTTTAAAAACAGGAACATTATTCCCTTTTTGGACAGGCCTCTTCATGATGAATTTCCAAAATACAAACTGATAAAATATGAGATTGTAAGTATTTTCTTTATCAAAAGACTATACATTACCCTCTCAAGCAAAAACAACAGTTCCATCATCCTCAAATATGAAATATCTTATTTGACCGGAAAAGAAGTAAATGATTTAAAACTCTCTCTGAATAAAGTAGTGAAAGCTAATAAAGAGAAAAATGATTAATAACAGATGACGACAGAAGAAAACTCGCACGAAGGGGAGAGCTTGAAAAAAGTCTCGGGACTTTATAAAGATTGGTTTCTGGACTATGCTTCCTATGTAATTCTGGATAGAGCGATTCCTTCCGTCTATGATGGGCTCAAGCCTGTTCAGAGAAGGATCATGCACTCTATGCGGGAGCTGGAGGATGGCCGTTACAACAAAGTAGCCAATATTGTAGGAAATACCATGAAGTATCACCCTCACGGAGATGCTTCTATTACGGATGCCATGGTACAGATCGGGCAAAAAGAACTCCTGATAGATACCCAGGGAAACTGGGGAAACATCTATACCGGTGATTCAGCGGCGGCGGCAAGGTATATTGAAGCCAGATTGACCCCTTTTGCACTGGAAGTGGTATTTAATCCAAAAACTACGGAATGGGCTAAATCCTACGATGGAAGAAATAACGAACCTATTGATCTTCCTGTAAAATTTCCGTTGCTTCTGGCACAAGGTGTGGAAGGAATTGGAGTAGGGCTTTCTACAAAAATTCTTCCCCATAATTTTAATGAACTGATCAATGCGTCTGTTGCTCATTTAAAGGGAAAGAAGTTTGAGCTGTTTCCAGACTTTATGACCGCTGGATATCTGGATGTTTCCGAATATAATGACGGTCAAAGAGGAGGTAAAGTAAGGGCAAGAGCTAAAATTACCCATACCGACAAACACCTGTTGGTGATCTCTGAACTTCCTTTCTCAAAAACAACCAGCGACCTCATCGATTCTATCCTGAAGGCCAATGAAAGAGGAAAGATCAAGATCAAAAAGATAGAGGATAATACTTCCGATAAGGTCGAAATCCTTGTTCATCTCCATAACGATGTATCGCCGGACAAAACCATTGATGCATTGTATGCATTCACAGACTGCCAGGTGACAATTTCGCCAAATGCATGTGTCATTGTAGGAGATAAACCAATGTTCATGAATGTTTCAGATATTCTGAAAATGAATACGGAACATACTGTTTCCCTGCTTAAAAAAGAACTGGAAATAGAACTTAAAGAGCTTCAGGAAAACTGGCATTTCTCCTCACTGGAAAGAATTTTCATCGAAAACAGGATTTATCACGATATTGAAGAGGTGAAGAGCTGGGAAGAAGTACTGAAAACCATTGATAAAGGTTTGAAACCTCATACCGGACATCTTTTAAGAGCAGTAACGGAAGAGGATATTCTCAAACTTACAGAGATCAGGATCAAGAGAATTTCAAGATTCGATTTAGATAAATTTAAAGAAAATATAGCCTCTCTTGAAGGCAAAATAGAGCAGGTAAAACACAACCTTGCCAACTTGATTGCCTATGCGATAGATTATTACTTAAACATTCAGAAGAAGTACGGAAAAGACAAACAGAGAAAGACTGAGCTTAGGATTTTTGATACCATTGATGCAACGAAAGTAGCGGTAGCCAATGAAAAGTTCTATGCCAATTTTGAAGAAGGTTTTATCGGAACATCGCTGAAAAAAGACCAGTACCTGTTTGACTGTTCAGATATTGATGATATCATTATCTTCAGAAAAGACGGCACCATGAAAGTGGTTAAGGTAGATGCCAAAACATTCGTCGGAAAAGATCTTCTGAGTGTTGCCATCTGGAAGAAAAATGACAAAAGAACGGTCTACAATATGATCTACCGTGAAGGCAGGGACGGACCTTATTACATGAAACGTTTTTCTGTAACGGCAGTCACAAGAAATACAGATTATCCTTTAGCTTCTGATAAAAAAGGTTCTGAAGTACTCTATTTCTCTGCGAATCCTAATGGTGAAGCAGAAACAGTAACCGTTCTTCTAAAACCGAATCCAAGAATCAGGAAAAATAAAATGGAAATCGATTTCTCTGACCTGGCAATCAAAGGAAGAGATTCCAAAGGAAATCTGGTGACCAAATACTCTGTGAAAAAGGTGGATATGAAAGAAGAAGGGGTTTCTACACTGGCTCCAAGGAAAATCTGGTTTGATGATACAGTAAGAAGACTCAATGCCGATGGCAGAGGAACCCTGTTGGGGCACTTTAAAGGGGACGACAGAATTCTTACCATCAATACGAATGGTGAAGTAAAGCTGGTTTCTTTTGACCTGGGCAATCGTTTTGATGATGAATACCTGGTTCTGGAGAAATGGAAACCACAACAGCCCGTAACCTGTATTTATTACGACGGTGAAAAAGATATGTATTTTATCAAGAGATTCCTGCTGGAAAATACGGTGAATGTACAGACCTTTATGCCATCGGAACATCCTAAATCATTCATTGAAAATGTAATCGTTGCTAATGATGCTTCGGCAGAGATTATTTTTGCTAAAGATAAAGGCAAAGACCGTGATCCTGAAACCATTAATATTGATGAATTTATTACGGTAAAAGGAATAAAAGCAATAGGAAACCAGTTTACAAAATTTAAAGTAAAAGCCATCAATATTACGGTTCCTGAACCTGTAGAAGAAGAGCCGGAAGTATATGAAGAACCGGAAACCGGAGACGGCATTGTAGATGATGACCGAACGGTAATCGGAGACCTGTTTGAAAACGGGGAACCAGAAAATTAAGAAATAAACTTATGAATATTCTCATCTTATTTATTATCATTACAGCCATTATCAGCTTTGTTGCATTCAACAATCCTGGTATTACTGAAAAATATAAATTCAATGTAGGTGCAATCCTGCATAGAAAAGAGTACATCCGTCTGCTTTCAGCAGGATTTCTGCATGCTGATATCATGCACCTGGTGTTTAATATGCTGACCTTGTATTTCTTTGGACCCATTGTCATCCAGACTTTTGGGAATATAGGTTTTGCGATCGTATATCTTGGGTCCATACTGTTAGGAAATTTCCTTTCATTGTATATTTACCAGAAACAGCCTTGGTATTCTGCGGTGGGAGCGAGTGGTGGCGTTTCAGGGATATTGTTTGCATCCATAGCGATGATTCCTGATATTGGCATTTACATCTTCTTTATTCCGATTCCCGTTCCCGGATATCTTTTTGGGCTTCTGTATTTCGGATATTCTGTATACATGATGCTGAATCCCAGGCCACATGATAATATCGGGCATGCCGCCCATCTTGGAGGAGCCTTTCTCGGACTGATTTATGCTGTTGTTTCCGCACCGGATACGGCAATGCATAATGCGCTGTATCTGGGAATTATGTCTCTCCCATTGATCTATTTGGGCTACGAAATTTTTGTCAGGAAAAGAATAGGATAAAACCTATCTTTACTTAAAATATCAAAACCAATGAACACATCAGAATTAAACCGCTTCATCGTTGTATTAATTTATGGTTCATTGGTTTTGCTTTCTTTACTGAAACTATCCAACCCCTTGAGGGTAAACAGAAAAGCCAATTTTTGGTTCGGGATATTCCTGTTTTTATGGTCGAGTTTCTGGATGGATGAGGTCCTTACCATGGTAAAAGACAGTTCCGTAGAGATTCATTCCATAATCGTTGTACAGATGATCCAGTTTCTCACGCCGATCATGTTCTATTTCAGTGTGCTATTCTATACCAACCCCTCCTTTAGATTCAAAATTTCAGACCTCAAATACCTGATACTGCCTCTTATATTTTGCATCAATATTATGCTGCAGCGTTTCGGGGGTTTTGAAGACCATAATATGTTTAGTTATGTTTTTATTGGTTTAATTCTTTTTCAGGCTTTATTTTATACCGGACTTTCATACCTTACTATTCGGAAGCACAAAAAAAAGATCCAGCAGTTTTCAGCCAATACGGAAGGTATTAACCTGAACTGGCTCGAATATATCACGATAATTATTTTTATCATCAATATTGTCTATCTGGTCTACAATTTATCCTATGATTCCACTGCCTTGAATTTCTTTATTAATGGAGCTTTTCTGCTGGTCATTTATTTTGTAGGCTATTATTCTTTAAAACAAAAAGAAATTTATCCTGTAGCAGAAAAACAAATTGAGGAATTAATTTCTATCAATGAAGACTCTGAAACGGAAGAAGTAAAAAAGAAACTGATTTCTGACGAAGAATTAATAAAGATCAAAAAACATCTGGAAGAGATTATGGTAATACAAAAACCTTATCTTGATAGTGAACTTAATCTGATCCGCCTTTCCGAGCTCTTGGCTATTTCTACCCATCATCTTTCCTATGTAATCAATACCGGATTTAAAAAGAACTTTTTTCAGTATATTAATGAATACAGGATTCATTATGCAAAGAAACTTCTCAAAGATCCTCAAAGTAAATTATCAATTTTGGGAATTGCCTACGAGTCAGGATTTAATTCCAAGACTTCTTTCAATACCACCTTTAAAAAACTTACTGATCAGACTCCTTCCGAGTATAAAAATGGTTCGGATTTATAAAGTTTAACGTTCGGTTTTGTTTAATTTGTTGTTTTATAAATAGTTATATATTTATTTTTTTGAATTTAAAATAGGTTCATTCAGATAATCCCGAACATTTAAAGATCCCTTTCAGAATAGCTTTGTACCATAAATTTATTTTTATGAATACGAAAGAATCATATGCAGTAGTCACAGGAGCGAGTCAGGGACTGGGAAAAGCATTTGCTGAAAACCTGGCAAGTAAAAATATTAATGTGGTGCTGGTAAGTCTTCCGGGCCAGCATTTAAAAGATCTGGCTCAACGGCTTGAGGAAAGCTATTCAATCAAAGCCCATTACTATGAAGCAGACCTTTCCGTGAATGAAAATGTAATGAAACTTACAGAGTGGCTAAACCAGTCCTTTGACATTCATATTCTCATTAATAATGCAGGGCTGGGAGGAACCAAAAAATTTGTAGATGCATCACCGGCTTATATCAACACCATTTTGCAGGTGAATGTTGCTGCAACCTCACTCATCACTCATCAGCTACTTCCCAATCTTTTAAGACAGCCCAAAGCTTATATTTTAAATGTTTCCAGTATGGCTGCCTTTTCACCCATCGGTTTCAAAACAGTATATCCCGCTTCCAAAACCTTTATTCATTCCTTCTCAAGAGGACTTCACGAAGAACTGAAAGACACCAATGTGTTTGTAAGCGTTGTGAATCCCGGTGCGATGAAAACGAATACGGATGTGTGTAAACGGATTGAAAAACAAGGATTTTTGGGGAAGCTTACCCTTGTGGATCCCAATAAAGTAGCAGACTACTGCATCAGGCAACTTTTCAGGAAAGATTCCGTTATCATGGTAAATCCCATCAGCTGGTTGTTCATGAAGATCCTTCCGATATGGATCAAGCTGCCGCTGATGACCAGTGCCATAAAAAAAGAAATTGAAGCATGAAAAAAGTTTTCGTGACCGGATCTACAGGGCTTCTAGGTACCAACACCATTATTAAATTACTACAATATGATTATTTTGTTATTGCTCTGGTGCGCAAGAAAAGCAGCTGGATGGGTGAAGAAAATGAAAACCTCAAACTCATAGAAGGAGATCTTTTTTCTGATATTTCAAAAGATTTGCAGGATGTGGAAGCAGTTATTCATATAGCGGCAGAAACCAGCCAGGATTTGTTGCATTATGAAGATTATAAAAAGATCAATTATAATGCTACAGTTCATTTGTTTGGGCAAGCTGCTGCGGCCGGAGCAGATAAGTTTCTGTTTGTCAGTACAGCCAATACTTTAGGCTACGGAAGTTCAGAAGAACTCGGAAACGAGACAACGGCTCAGCTTTACCCATTCACTCATTCTTATTATGCACAAAGCAAACTGGAAACAGAGAATTACCTTCTTCGGCAGAACACGAAAACAAAAGTTATCATTGTGAATCCTACTTTTATGATAGGAGCTTACGACAGCAAGCCGAGTTCAGGGAAAATCATCTTCTGGGCCTGGAAAAAGCGTCTGATTTTCTATCCTAAAGGCGGAAAAAATTTCGTTCACGTTGAAGATGCGGTGGAAGGTATAATAATAGCTATTGAAAGAGGGGAAAATGGAGAAAAATACCTGTTGGCCAACGAAAACCTTTCTTATAAAGATTTTTTTCAGAAAGTAAATATCATAACCAGACAAAACCCTTTTATGGTTCCTATTCCCAATTCTGTGCTGGTTATACTTGGTTTTATCGGTGACTGCCTGAGAAAATTAAAAATTAAAACCAGCCTAAGCTCTGCTAATATGAAAGCACTGAGAATCAATAATTTTTATTCAAACAAAAAATCTACTGATGAATTGGGAGTCAAATATCAGTCAGTAAATAAAGCAGTTGAAGAGGCCATCCGCTTTTTTGAATGGAAAAAAAAAGATTAGTAAGTAGATATAATCTTTTTTGTGAATAATTCTCTCGCAGATTTAGCTGACTCTGCATATTTTATTAGTGCAAATATCTGTGGAAATTCGTGTCATCTGTGGTTTTAAATATGAACGAATTTTTATTTTAGGAATGCTATTTTCCTTTCGCAGATTAATAACTTATCAGTTTCCAAGTCTTTTTAAAGCATCTTCCAGGGTATTAACGAAGTTGACATGTTTTGTGTTATTGCTTTCAAAAATAAAATCCCGGATGCTTTTACTTTCATATTTTTCAAAATCACCCACAATGGCAAGACTTACACGGTAATTGGAGAACTTCTGCAGAATATCGCCGGCTATTTTTGTTTTCAGATCAAAGAATTCAGGGGTTATATTCTTTTCATAGATAATCACCTTATCAAAGCCCTGATAATAAATATTTCCAAGAAGATCCAGGCTGTCTTCAGTAGTATGGATGATCATTTCATCACTGATAACTTCAGCAATTTTAATGGTATCGATAAGATGCGTAACAATTTCCATGATTATCTATTTCTTTCCAAAAATAAAACGGTCATTTTCTGACAGATCCTTGATCAGTTGAGCCTCGAAGAAATGTTCAGTGTACAATGCAAGGGTTTCAGGACCTAGCTTTTGATTGATTTCCAAAAATAAAAAGCCGTTATCATTCAGATAATCTTTGGAATCTTCTGCAATTTTCCGGTAAAAAATCAGTGCATCCTGAACAGGGGAGAAAAGTGCCATTTTCGGTTCAAATTCCTTCACAGAATCAGCAATCTCAATTTCCTCTTCAATTCCAATGTAAGGAGGATTGGAAATAATGATATCGTAGTTTTCACTTAATTTTAAATTAAGATAATCACCATGAATGAAATTGATATTCAGCTGATGATGTTCAGCATTTCTTTTAGCCGTTTCCAGTGCTTTTTCAGAAAAATCAATGGATGAAATGTCTGCATTGGGGAAATGTTTTTTCAGCACTAAAGGGATGACTCCGCTTCCGGTTCCGATATCCAGGATTTTTAAACCTCTCTTTTCAGGATTTAAACTCCGGATTTCACGGATCGCCATCTCCAGAAGCTCTTCTGTTTCAGGACGTGGAATCAAAACATGTTCATCCACGAAAAATACCATTCCGTAAAACTCCGTTTCTCCAAGGATTTGCTGATAAGGTCTGCCTGTTTTTAATTCAGATACCGCATGGGTCAGTTGTCTTTCATCATCAATAAGAAGTTCCTGATGAGAAAGTTTTCTCTGATGAAAAGCATCGAGACCTACAATCTTCTGTATAAAAACAGAATATAAAAACGTGCTTTCCGATTCACTATAAGATCCGGAAAGCTCTGTTTTGAAATATTTTTTGAATGCTGATATTGTCATTTATCTTGTGAAAACCAGTTTTGTGTCTGTAGATTTTTCTTCATCAATCAGGTAACCTTCATAGTTAAATGCCTTTACATCATTTAAGGTCTTTGCATTAGTTTCTGCGCAGAACCTGACCATGAGACCTCTGGCATGTTTGGTGTAAACTACAATTGTTTTAAGTTTCCCTTCTTTCAGTTCATAAAAGTCGAAATCTATCACTTTATGATTTAGTTTTTTCCTGTCAATTACTTTTCCGTACTCGTTGCTGGCCAGATGAAGCAGGACCTCGCCTTTTTTCATTTCAGAATTCAGCTGTTCCGTGATCTTTTCTCTCCAGAATTCATATAGATTCTTATACTGATCAAATTCAAAATGACGTCCCATTTCCAATCTGTAAAGCATCACCTTGTCAGATGGTTTCAACAGCCCGTAAAGCCCAGAAAGCATCCTGTAATTTTTCTGCAGATAATCGATGGCATTCTTATCAAGAGTTTTAGCATCTAGCCCTCTGTATACTTCACCGGTAAAAGCAAACATTGCAGGAGCGGACTCTTTTGCCGTGGGCTTATCTTTCCATTTTTGATTTCTTTCCCAGTTTTCATCGGCTAGTTTGGGAGAAATTTCCATTAACTCGGAAAGGTATTTAGGTGATTTATGCTTTAAAAAAGACTGTATAAATGCAGCTTCTTCGATGAATTTAGGAGTAGTAGATCTCAGTAGGTCTGTTGAATTTTCAACGTTCATCAGTTTCGCTGGAGAAGTTATAATTTTCATAATGTTAGAATACAGATAAATGTTTAATGTCAATAAAATTCATAATCATCATCGAAACAAAGTCATACATAAAGTGACAGATGATCAGAATCTTAATATTTGAATATTTTTTATAAAACAAAGCAAAAACGGTTCCGATAAAGAAAGGGATCATTACCTGTCCAATTGTTCCGTAAGTACTGTGGAGAATCCCAAATAACGCAGCAGAAACAAATATGCCCAGATAGGGGTTATTATATATTTTTTCAATTCTTGGCTGAACATATCCTCGCATCAGAAGCTCTTCCACAGCACCCGCCGTAAAGCAGGTAAAAATAATCAATAAATAATTATTCCTGAAAACAGATGCAATCTGAACCAGTTTTCTGCTCATCCCTTCCTGAGTTAAAAGCTGTATAATTAAATTCAAGAAAGCACTGCCGAAAGCACAGATCAGATACATTACAATCACTGCTTTTATATAGAAAAATACAGGATAGTTCTTCTCTTTCCACATTAGGAAATTATTTTTCTCTATGTAAAAAATATAAAGAAAAACCAAAAGAAGAACAGTCCAGAGTGCAATCCTTGTATAAAAGAAATTAAGAGATGTAAATGCTCTTATTCCCGTAATAGAATAAATAACAGGGAAAGCATACAGCATTGCTGCAGCCAGAAGCACAAAGGTTAAAAGAATTCCTACCGCATATTTTCCGTTCACACCCATATCCTCAACGATTAACTTTCAGCTGTTAATCTTAAATAATTCCTTTTCCCTGACGGATAATTTCCGGTTCTCCCGAAGTAAGATCCACAATAGTAGAAGCTATATTATCACCATAACCGGAATCGATCACAATATCTACCAGATGATCATATTTTTCTGCGATCAGTTCAGGATCAGTAGAATATTCAATGATTTCATCATCATCCTTGATAGATGTTGAAGCGATAGGGTGACCCAGTTTTTCTACAATTAGCTGCGGAATTGGATGGTCAGGCACACGGATCCCAATAGTTTTATGATTTTTATAGGCCAAAGGAAGGCTTTTGTTGGCATCAAGAATAAAGGTAAACGGTCCCGGAAGGTGGCTTTTCAAAAATCTGAACACCGAAGTGTCTATAGGTCTCGTAAAATCCGAAAGATGGCTGAGATCATTACAAATAATTGAGAATTGAGACTTTTCCAGCTTAACTTTTTTAAGCTGAGCCAGCTTTTCCATAGCTTTTATGTCGAAAATATTACATCCTAAGGCATAAATTGTATCCGAAGGATAGATAATCAGTCCGCCGTTTTTTAAGGTTTTAATAACCTCATTTATAAGATTTTCCTGAGGATTGTCAGGGTAAATTTTCAGTATTTTTGCCATAAAACAAAGATACAAATAATAAAATAGTTTTCATAAAAGTCCTTTATTTAAAAGAAAAATTAGGATTTTTAAAAAATAGCCGTATCTTTGCACTCACAATATCGCGGGATGGAGCAGTAGGTAGCTCGTCGGGCTCATAACCCGAAGGTCATCGGTTCGAGTCCGGTTCCCGCTACTAAGTTAAGTGCTTTCGGTAAGCACTCTAAAGATACACCGCGGGATGGAGCAGTAGGTAGCTCGTCGGGCTCATAACCCGAAGGTCATCGGTTCGAGTCCGGTTCCCGCTACTAAGTTAAGTACTTTCGGTAAGTACTCTAAAAATATACCGCGGGATGGAGCAGTAGGTAGCTCGTCGGGCTCATAACCCGAAGGTCATCGGTTCGAGTCCGGTTCCCGCTACTAAGTTAAGTGCTTTCGGTAAGCACTCTAAAGATACACCGCGGGATGGAGCAGTAGGTAGCTCGTCGGGCTCATAACCCGAAGGTCATCGGTTCGAGTCCGGTTCCCGCTACTAGAACAAAAGAAGCAATAATTTATTGCTTCTTTTTTGTTTTATATCTTTATACATGAAATCGGAGTTATCTGCAAATTAAGAAGGTTTTCAATTAAATTAAGCCGTTTCAAGATCAAGTTTCAATCCAGAAAAGTAGTTTGGTTTTTTACTCGATCGGTCATCTTTTTAGTTCTTAGATTTTGCTTTGACATCATTCCATATTTAACGGTCCTATTATTTCTTCTGATTTCCTGATAACAATAACATAAATCTCAATCGTTCTGTTTTAGTATATACTTCCAGAACAAATTTACTTTTTAAAATCAACTTTATGGTCTAATTCTACGGGGTTATTATTTTCTCTTATTCGTTTTTGAGTACTTTCCGTCATCTGCTTTAAATTTATTTCCACTGGATTTCCTTTTTCATCAGTTACTTTATATTTTATATTTCTTGCCTTGATGTCTGCAAATGGGTCCGAATAATAATCTCGTTGGATTTTTTCATAAGTCTCCCAGCTTATTTCTTTTCCCTTTCTCAGGTAAAATGTTTTGTTTTTATCAACATTTATAGTCTTTATCAGACTAAAATCGTAATCATTTTTATCATCAGAAATTTTTATGATTAATCCTGGTAATCCGTGAAATATATAAGGCCCTTCTTGCAAGGGTATACTTTGGCTAAACCATGCTGTCCAATTTCTTTCACCATACTTTACTGTGGCTTTCTGGCATTCCATATCTCCAATTTTCATTTTTTCGGGGAGAACCTCCCAACTCAGCTTATCATTTACGTTGATATTATATAAGTCATGCATTGATAGAGTTGTTATACTTTTTTTGATACTCTTATTTATTAAGTTTTTAATGATATAAAGCTGATTAAGTGAAGTTTTTGGCCCGCCTTCCCAATATCCATTTTTCAGCATTAATGAATCAGCATATCTTTCTTTCTCTGACCGGAAAGCAGATTGACCTTCAATTATATCAAGATAATAATTGCTGGTTTCAAAAATTTCTTTATCCGGATTTGGTCTATGCTTAATTTCGTAAACAAACGAAACAAGTTGCGCCGGCAAAATATTTGAAAGAAAAATAAAAATAAAAAATAGTTTTTTCATTGTAAAATTTAAGATCTTGTTCAACAAACTTAATGAAAAATAAAAGCACCTTAATTGGTGCTTTATTTGTAATCTATCTTATGATTTAGTTCAATAGGGTTGTTTTGGTCTTTCATTTGTTTCTGAATACTTGCAGTAAGTTCTTTGAAGCTTACATTTATTGGGTTTCCTTTTTCATCTCCTACTTTAGTTTTAATATTCCTCGTCTTCACTTCTGCAAATGGATCTGAATAATAATCACTCTGTAATTTCATGTACGCATCCCAGTTTATTTCTTTTCCCTTTCTAAGATAAAACATATTGTTTTTATCAGACTTTTTAATTTTTATAAGGTTAAAATCAAAATCACCTTGATCATCGTTTAATTTTACAATTAATCCAGGAAGTCCATGAAAAATATATGGTCCATCATGAATTGGATTATTTGGATTAAACCAAGCGATCCAATTTCGCCCACCATATTGAACAGAAGCTTTCTGACATTCCATTTCTCCTATTTTCATTTTATCGGGAGAAATTTTCCAGTCAAGTTTTTCCTCAATATTAACATAATACAAATCATACATTGCAGGATGGGTGACGCTTTTATATACTTTATTGCTTATAAAATTTTTAAAGCAATATATATGATCAAAAGTTGGTTTGCGACTCTGCCAAAATCCGTTTTTCTGCATTAAGGAATCAGCAGCTCTGGCATTTTCTGACCTAAAAGCAGATTGACTTCCCAAGACATCTAAATAATAATATTCTGTTTTAATTTCTTTTTCTAGGTTAGGCTTGTATCTCAATTCATAAATGAAAGTAATATTTTGTGCTAATATTATATTCGATATAAACATGAAGATAAATAATAAGTGTTTCATGAGTAAACATTAAGTTATTATAAAAATAGAAAAAAAGAGATACTTTAGGTCTTTAAGCATTCATATCAAATTAATTACATACACGCATTATGGGACTCTTGTAATACACCATTTTGATAAGTGTACCAAAATCCACATTCTAATCCGTATTGTGCGCAAACGTCACCTGCTCCAGGCTGACAAAAGTCTCTACCTCCTTTAATAGCTTTTAAATCAGTTTTTGATAATTTTTTAAAATTTTTCATAATAAATATTTTTTTATTGCCCAATAAATGTATATATAATTTTTTATTCACAGTTACGGGAATTCGTAATTTTCAAAACTTTTTTATTATGTTAATTTTCAATAAGATAAATTGATATTTTTGTTCAGAATATTCAAAAGTTTTATGGGAATCCGTAATAATCAGATTCTCAAGAGTTATATTTTTACAAGAAAAATAAAAGATTTTATTAAAAAACTGCATGCTATTTCAATGTTGGAATAGTGAATGAAATAATTTTCATCAAGGATAGAAACTTATTTTTTATTTTTCCATAACTTATATTCTGCCTTCAGACAGTGACCACAAGGTCGGTAATGATTTTGGAGTGCTTCTTTTTCAGATGTAAAGAAAATCCTGTTTTCATTTTTCATTTTTTTGCCGGAAGAACAGCTCAACAGACCGTAGATTTTTAATTTTTTATTTCCTCCAAAATTAATTTCCCCGGCTCTGATCCCACTTCTTAATGCAGTTTCAGATATTTCAGTATGTAGTTTCATATTAAGAGGCAGCATCATGAAAAATAATTCCCAATGTACAACGGCTGCCTTCTTTTACTTCACTCACACCGTGCTTCATATTTACTCTGTAATATCCTTTAGCTCCTTTTTCAGGTTTAAAATTGGTAGTAAAAATCAAAGCATCACCTTTCTTAGGATGAAGGACAATAGCTTTGGACTGTGCTCTGGGAATCTGTTGGGTAAGCACAAATTCCCCGCCTGTAAAATCTTTTTCGGGCTCATTTAACATCAAAACGAGTTGAATTGGAAAGTAAATATCTCCGTAAAGATCCTGATGTAAAGTATTAAAACCTTTCTTTCCATATTTTAAAATTAAAGGAGTTGCTTTCCGCTGGCCGTTGTTATGGCACTGCTGAAGTAATGCCGTATGCTCCAATGGAAAATCCATATCTATCCTAAGTGCCTTAAACCACGCATTGGCAACAGGAACGAGGTGCGGATATATGTTTGTTCTTATTGTTTGAATCAAATCTGGAAGGGGATAATTAAAGTATTTATATTCACCCAATCCAAAACGGTGGCGGGCCATAACAACCGTTTTGCGGTACAAGTCCACGTTATCATAATCTGATTTTAATGCTTCGCATTCATTATCTGATAAGAAACCGGGTATCACGGCATATCCGTTTTGATGCAGGGCTTCAGTGACGTTTTGCCAGTCTATATGTTCAATTCTCCGGATGATGTTATTCATTATTTTACATTTATAATGCAAATTTCTGAAGCTTATTGCTTATATAAAATCCGGAACATGCTGTATTTTTTGACTGACTTAAAATCCATTGATCATTAGAAACGATCCAAAGCTGTTTTTAAAAAATCTACTGTTATTTCTAATTCCTTCTCATCCATTGAAGCAAAGCCAAACCGGAAAGCATTCAGTTTTTCGTCAGTGCGTAAAATTTTTAACTGTGGAATTTTTATTAAATGGTGTATAGGATACTCAGGTGACAATCTGATCCAGAAAGCCATTCCACCAGATGGCAGAACATAAGAAATATATGGACTCAACCTGTTTTTCAATAAAGCGTCCAGAAAGTCTCTGCGTTGATGGTAGATCTTTTTTGCCTTTTTAAGATGCCGTTTAAGCTCACCTTCCCTGATCAGAAAAGCCACCGCATTTTGCATATAGCCGTCACCACCTACGTCGATGATTTTTCGTAATGCCGTGCATTGGTCAATAAAGTTTCTTGGAGCCACCATAAAACCTATTCTGAGAGAAGGATCCAGGATTTTGGAGAAAGATCCGATATAAATAATATTTCCATTATGGCTGCTTCCAGCCAGAGGAAGATACGGTGAAGAGTTATAATGGTAATCATAGTCATAATCATCTTCAATAATTGCAAAAGAATAGGTAGCCGCCAGCTCCTGCAGTTTCATTCTCCTGGCAGCGCTGAGCGTGACTGTGGTAGGATAATGATGGTGGGGAATAACGTAAACCGCACTAATCTTTTTCTTTTTACAGATCAGTTCAACATCTTCGGTGTTAATGCCATTTTCATCTACAGGCACTTCTATAAGCTTTGCACCGGTCTGTTCAAATGCAGCGTTGGCAGCCGGATAATTGGGCGATCCTACTATGACATTGGTATCAGGTCCCAGAATAAGCTGTGCGGCCAGATAGATGCTCATCTGTGCACCATGAGTAATCAGTATGTTTTCTGAACCTATAGTAAGACCTCTTGTTTCACAAAGATAATGGGCCAGCTCGTCCCGAAGCCTTGAAGTACCTTGTTCTGTCCCGATATTGGCATTTTTGATAGTGTGTCTTTTGGATGTGTACGAACGATAGGTTTTCAAAAGCTCATCAATTGGGGAAAGCCTTACATCAGGATGTCCGTCATCAATAATGATTTCAGGAAGCAATCCATATCGTGATTTTTCTATCTCTTCATCAATCCGTCTGAACGGAAGACTGAAGCTGTTTTCGTAAGAAGGGACTGCATCCGCTGCGTTCCATCGTTGAGGCTTCAGTAAGGGGATATGGTCGGATACAGCAGTGTATTTTCTTGGAATGATCGTAATCCAGCCCTGCGCATGTAATTCATCATAGGCTGCAATGACTGTTTTGCGATGTATTCCCAATGCTTTTGAAAGTTCACGGGTTCCGGGAAGATGATAACGCGGTTTTAGCACACCGTTTCTTATGGCTGTAATAATAGAAACCGCGATCTGTCTGTAAACTGCAATTTTGTTTTCTTTATCAATGTTGATGATGTGTTCGAACGGAAGCATACTGGACTATCAGTTGTTTAATATCTGGAGTACAAATGTAGTCCTATTTCAAAATACATTTGCATTGTTAATTTAAAAAATAATTACAGAAATGAATTACACAATTAAGAAAGCAGGCCTTGAAGACCTGAATGAAACTGCAGAACTCTTCAACCTTTACCGTATTTTTTACCGTCAGGAATCTGATGTAGAAAAAGGGAAAACATTCCTTAAAGAAAGATTTCTGAATAATGAGTCTGATATTTTTCTGGCATTTGCTGATGGAAAAGCCATAGGTTTTGTACAGCTTTATAAGCTTTTCCACTACACCAGACTGCAGAAACAATGGCTTTTAAGTGATCTTTTTGTACATCCGGATTACAGAGGAAAAGGAATTTCCGTAGGGCTTATAGACCGAAGTAAACAATGGTGTGAAGAAACGGATGCCTGTGGATTGATGCTTGAAACAGAAAAAAGCAATGATATCGGAAATACCTTGTATCCGCGTTGTGGATTTGAGTATGATGGGCTTCACAATTATTATCACTGGTGGAAATAAGGTGTAGCAATCATAAGATGGACATAAACCAGATCAAACCATTAATCATGATATTGTTTCAAAAGTAGTATTACTTCTACAAAATGTTTTATTTAATTCTACAATATATTTTTTACCGGAACAGATCTGAAGCTTACTTTTGTAACGCTCAAATCAATCAGGTAACTGGTTGTAGAGTTTATTTATGTTTAATGATCTCCGCCTCATTTTCTACTTTTTCCCGAATGTTTTTATGATTAATACATAACTGCTTTCCTGGCGGAGATCATTTGTTTTTTTAAGATTTTCATCCAGAATAGTATGATGAAATTTATTGTATATATTCCCAACTAAAAGAGAATCACATCTGTGGTTCTCTTTTTTTTTCGGGCAACATAGCATAACAGTTTTTAGCTTAACTTAGTACTTAAAGATTTAAAGTTAAATTTTATATTATTCTGATCCTAAAATTCCTGGCCGATGGAAAATATTATCATTTCGGAAAGAAAAAAATCAGTCATCACCGACTCCGTTTTATTGTTCATATTCGGAGCGGTCCCATTATTTTTTCTGGTGAAATGGTTAATTCTGGCAGAAGAAGGGAAGATATTTATTATTTTTCTGATCATAGTAACCCTGTTTTTTCCTGTGGTAGTCATATCAGGCTATATTTGGGATGTAAAACAAAAAATAATTTTATCAGCAGATGGAATAAAGCTGTGCTACGGAAGAAATTTTGTTGATATTATGCATTTTGAAGGGAGCTTTACAATCCCTCCCGACAACCAGATTCCGTGGGACACCATATCAGGATTTGATATCAGCACCTATGAATCTCAGGTGCCGACCGAAGGAGGTGGGTATTCAACCTCCATAAAGCACAGCCTTGTTATTAAGCTGAAAAATAAAGACAGAAAGTTTCCAGATTTTGAACAGTTGACCAAGAATTATTATACTGTAAAGCTGGGTAAATTTGACCAGCATCCGGATACGATTTTAAGGACTTGTGAGGAATTTGAGCAGAAGCTAGAATGAGAATGACTAAAAATAAAAATCCCGTTTTTAAAACGGGATTCAGTATGTTGTGGTTATAAATATTATTGAGCTAACTGACCGAAGGGAGTAAGTTTGTTGTCATCTGACATGGTCTGCCCCAAAAACTCTTTTTTCTGGTCACCTTTCATTCTTCCTGCAGCATCATTTGCATTAAGGTAGGCTTCACTAAGCTTTGTTGTAATCTCAGCTGGTTTGAAATCGAATTTTATATCACCATCCACACCAAGATATCCATTCTTTCTTGTCAGGTTTGAAATATAGTTTCCGTAGTTGATGAATGTATTTCTCAGGTATTGCGTATGATAATCCATACATTTTTTAGCTTTCTTGGAAGAATTGTTCAGGATACAGTTTTTCATATTATTTCTGTACAGGAACCATTCAGATTCCAAAATTCCGTATTCTTTTCCTAGAGCGGTCTTTCCGTTCGTAATGATATTATTGTCGCCCTCTTTATCAGCAATAGCCTGCAGATGCTTGATCACCAGTGGAACTGTATTTTCAATCTTCGTTTTGGTTTCCTTTAAAATGCTGAGATCCGCAGCAGGAGAGTTCTTCTTTTGAGCCGTAGTAACGTTAAAAATAAGCAGTAATAGTACAATCAATAAGTTATATCTTTTCATGAGAAATTTTTAAAGCACTAAAATAAATATATTTTCTCACTTTAGACAAATTCATTTTAATTTTATTTAATAAAAATTAACAAGTTTTAAGAATTTACAGCATAAAGACTATTTTTTCTGACAATTAGACAGACAATAATTAAGGTATATTCAAAAATTAATATATTTTGATGAAATTTAAATATTTGATTTTCAATTATTTAAAGAATTAAATTCTTTATCACTAAAAAAATAGTTGTTTGGTTCGATTTTATTTCTACATTTGTATAACTAATTTATTAGTGATATGAGATTTTGCATATCATTAAAGTAATAAATGAAAAGGATATGAAAATTCAGAATTTGACAAAAGCGGAAGAACAGGTAATGCAGTATGTATGGAAACTGGAAAAAGGATTTCTGAAAGATATTCTGGATCTCTTTCCAGACCCGAAACCACATACCAATACGGTTTCTACTATTTTGAAAGTCTTGAAGGACAAAGAATTTGTAGATTATAATGTATACGGAAGACAACACGAATATTTTCCTTTGGTTACCAAAGAGCAGTATTCCGGGAAGACCATGAAAAGTCTTGTGAAAAATTATTTCAAAGGTTCTTATAAAAGCGCAGTTTCTTTTCTGGTAGAGAAAAATGAAATGACGGTGGAAGACCTCGAAATGCTTCTGAACGAACTTAAAAAGAAAAACTAACTGACCATGGAAACTCTATTTCTGTACTTTGGAAAAGTAATTGTAAGCTCCGGTGTAATGTTTTTGTATTATCAGTTGTCTTTAAAGGACAAAACATTTCATCATTATAACAGATTTTATCTGCTGGGTGCGATGATGATATCACTGTTGCTGCCCCTGATCAGAATAGATGATTTTACGATAGAAGTAAATAGCGACCTATATATGCTTCTTGACAAGATACAGAATTTTAATACAGAAAAAAACATAGACAATGGCCACATTTATTTTAGCATTATTTTTTCAGCTTTGGGACTGGTTTCTCTCTATTTTTTAGGAAAGTTGATTTTTGGGATTCTAAAGATCCAACGACTTAAGAAGCAGTTTCAAAAAGAAAGTTTTGACGGGATCAATTTTTACCGTACAGACCTGACAGAAGCTCCGTTTTCATACTTTAAAAACCTTTTTTGGAAAAATACCATCACCCTGAATTCTGATGTTGGTGAACAGATTTTAAAGCATGAAATGGTTCACATTGAGCAGAAACATTCCTTCGATAAGATAGGTATCGAAATTATTACTTCTGTTTTCTGGTTCAATCCGTTTTTTCATATCATTAAAAAAGAAATAAGTCTTATTCACGAATACCTGGCGGATAAAAAAGCCGTCAAACAATCGGACACCAAAGCATTTGCGCAGATGCTTTTAGCAAGCCACTTTTCCGGAAACCAGTTGCCTGCCACCAGTCCGTTTCTAAGTTCAAATCTAAAAAAACGACTCAAAATGTTACAAAAACCAAAAACCAAATTCGGATATGCGCGGAGAATTTTTGCACTTCCGGTTGTGTTTTCAGTAGCTTTTGCCTACATGGTAAATGCCAAGAACAATGAAATTAAAGAAACAAATATAGCAATCAAGGAAGCTGTTTCCCAGATCAAAAGAGATACCATAAAACCTGAGAAAGCAGAAGCTATAGAACCTAAATTTCTAAAAAAATCTGCCAGCGAAAAAGAACTGGCTGAACTTGGAAAAAAGATCGAAGAAAAAAGTAAAGATTTAAAGAAATTAAAACCGGAAAGCAAAGAATTCCAGTTGAAAATTGATGAGATCGGTGAACTTTCAGGTGAAATAGGAAGAATTACGAATTCCAGTGATTTTAAGAGAGATTTAGCGATTTCAAAAGAGGAAGCAAAAAGGATGAATGACTTTTTCAAATCTGATGAATGGAAAAATAAAACTAAAGACCTTGAAAGCCTTGGCGTAGAAATGCCTGACCTTTCAAATCTGAATATTGATTTTCCTGACGCCCCACCGGCTCCTCCTATGCCTTACAATTCTGCGAAAGTAAAAGTAATAAGGTTTAATGATGGTGTTTACCAAAGCTGGGATTCAAGAGATGCAAAAGTTTCAAAGAAAGCTATCCGTGCTGAAAAAGCAGCCCGAAAACAAGCTGAAAAAGCTGGAATAGAAGCCATGAAATTAAGTGAAAAAGCCAGGGCAATTGGAGAAGAAGCCAGAATAGCCGGAGAGAAAGCGAGAATTGAAGGAGTAAAAGCAGCCAAAATAGCAGGATTACAAGGCCAGACTGCGCGAATCGAAGCTATTAAAGCCGGGGAATTAAGAAGAATACAAGGGGAATCAGCCAGAGTTGCCGGAGAGGAGGCCAGAAAAGCAGGTGAAAGAGCTAGAATACAAGGAGAGAAGGCAAGAAAAATGGGTGAGAAAGCAAGGTTGGAAGCATTAAAAGGAATTTCAGAAGGCGCCAAAGGAAATGTCTACTTCTTCAGAAGTTCAAATTCTGATAAACCATTTTCAGGAAACAGGACCATGGAACTTCAGGCTGATTACATTAAAAAAGAATCTAATGGAACTCTTGCTTTAAACGGAGTAAAAAAGTTTAAGGTAAATGGCTGGGATGATACTAAGATTTTCCTGGATGGAAAACAGATCACCAAAAGTGAAATGGATGCAGTAAATCCTGAAAGTATTGCGAGTATTACCATTAATAAGACGGATGGAGCAAATATCAGACGTGGGGAAATAAGGATACAGACAAAAAAATAAGTACCAAAAAGCTTTGTTAATTCTATATTTACAGAGCTTTTTTATTAAATTCAAATTAGGATGAAAACAAAAATTTTATTTTTTCTGCTTATGGGAATAGTAACCGGCGCCCAGACCAACAGATTTTTTTATGAATATAAATTCATTCCGGATTCCAATAATAAAGAAGAGGTGAAGAAGGAAATGATGCTTTTGGATATCAATAAAAAGGGATCAGCTTATTACAGCCGCGATAAATTTGTTGCAGATTCCACTTCAAAGGCGGATCTGGAAAAGCAGATCAGTACCGGCAGCGGAAGCATCAGTGTCAACAGAAGAGATGCCCCTGGTCAGGTTTCTTATAAAGTAACTAAAGACTATCCGGATTTTAAAACCTATCTTTTTACCAATGTCAGTACAGATAAGTATAAAATAAAAGAAGATAAAAAACCGGAGTGGAAGATTCTTCCTGACAAGCAGAAAATAGGTGAATACCATGCTCAGAAAGCAGTAACAAGTTATGGCGGAAGAGAATGGATCGCCTGGTTTTCCTCAGATATTCCTTTTCAGGATGGGCCGTATAAATTTTATGGACTTCCCGGACTGATTGTGAAATTAGAAGACAACACGGGTTCACATATCATGACACTCATAGGAAACAAAACGATACAGAGTCCTGCTGAAGAAAAAGAGACCCAGCTTCCGGACAATATCAGAGTATTAGGTATGGGAGGGAAGGAACTTGAGATCACGAAAGATCAGTACAAAAAAGTATGGAAAGCTTATGCAAACGATCCTACCAAAAATATGAGAGAAATGATGATGAAAAGTGGAGGAGACTCCAATACAAAAATGGTATTCAAAATGAAAACTTCAGACGGAAAAGAACTTTCAGATCCCAACCAGGTTTTCAAGGAAATGGAAAAAAGAACAAAAGAAACCCTTCAGAAAAATAATAACCCGATCGAACCGGATCTGGTAAAATAATCTGCATTAATTGTAATAGAGAACAGGATGGTTATTAGTAACCATCCTGTTTTTTTGTTATTGTCGTATATTTAAATCTTAAACTTGAATCCAATATTATGACAGAAAAGGAAAAATGTGCAGCCGGACTTTTATATGATGCGAATTACGATAAGGAACTGATCAAGGAACGTATGGCTTGTAAAGATCTTTGTCTGGAATACAACCAGCTGAAAAATTCAGATACCCAAAACAGAAATAAATTGATTAAAGAAATTCTGGGAAGTACCAAGGAAAACATCTGTATAGAACCGTCTTTTTGGTGTGATTACGGCTACAATATTGAGACAGGAGAAAACTTTTATGCCAATCATAATCTGGTAATTTTAGACTGCGCCAAAGTGAAATTCGGGGATCATGTTTTCATTGGCCCAAACTGCAGTTTTTATACTGCTGGACATCCGCTGGATGCCAAACAGAGAAATGAAGGCCTGGAATACGCTCATCCCATCACTGTTGGAGATAACGTATGGTTCGGAGGAAATGTAGTAGTCCTGCCGGGAGTTTCCATTGGAAATAATGCGGTGATAGGAGCTGGAAGTGTAGTGACCAAAGACATTCCCGATCATGCTGTTGCTGTAGGGAACCCTTGTAGGGTCATTAAAAATATAGAAGAAAACTTATAAAAGAAATCCCGAAACGAAAGTTTCGGGATTTTTATATTTAAATTACTTCAGCTATTAAGCCAGTTTCTGAGAATCTGCAATAAACTGAGCCAATCCGCTGTCAGTTAGAGGATGCTTCAATAAGCTCAAGATCGGAGGAAGTGGAGACGTGATCACATCTGCACCAATCTTAGCACAGTCGATGATGTGCATAGAATGACGGATAGATGCTGCCAGGATCTCAGTGTCATACATATAGTTGTCAAAAATTAATCTGATCTCCTGGATAAGATTTAATCCGTCTGTTGAGATATCATCTAATCTTCCTAAGAAAGGAGAAACGTAAGTAGCTCCTGCCTTAGCGGCTAAAAGTGCCTGCCCTGCAGAGAAAATAAGCGTACAGTTGGTTTTGATTCCTTTATCGGAAAAATATTTTAATGCTTTGATACCGTCTTTGATCATTGGGATCTTAACAACGATATTTGGGTGAATCGCTGCCAATTCATCACCTTCCTTGATCATTTCTTCATAAGTAGTAGAAAGTACTTCTGCCGAAATATCTCCGTCTACAAGTTCGCAGATTGCTTTGTAATGGTTATTGATCGCTTCATTTCCGCGAATTCCTTCTTTTGCCATTAGCGAAGGATTGGTGGTAACCCCATCTAAAATTCCAAGGTCTCTTGCTTCTCTGATCTGCTCTAAATTGGCTGTGTCAATAAAAAATTTCATTTCGTTCGATAGATTTATTCCGGCAAAGATAATGATTCCCTTTGTGAGTGGAAAATTTTAATTTTGAATAGATGGAAGATGTCAGATGGAACGAGAAGATGCGGAATAAGTTTCATTACTTAATTTGTAACACACAACTAACAACTAAAAAACATAAACAAAACCCTATCTTTAAGCATGGAAAAAAAATTTACCACCACACTGGAAATTATAGGGATCAATCCCTTTGTTTTTGTTCCTGAAGAAATCCTAGCTGAAATCTTCAAGCAAGCAGGGAAGGATAAAAGCCCGATCCCCGTGAAAGGAACTGTGAACGGTAAAGAATTTAAGCAAAACCTAATGAAATATCTGGGAGAATGGAGGTTGTATATCAATATGATTATGCTGAAAGATTCTCCTAAAAGGATTGGCGAAATGATCGAAGTTTCTGTTGAGTTCGATGATTCAGACAGGACGATTTCCATTCATCCAAAACTGGATCAGGCGATCAGAGAAAATCCGGTAACGTTAAAGAATTTTGAAAGTCTCATCCCTTCAAGAAAATTAGAACTGATCCGCTATATCAACAATTTGAAAACAGAGGAAAGTATTCAACGGAATATTGATAAGATTATCTCGCATTTACTGGGCGAAACAGATTTTTTTGGTAAAAGAATTAATTGATAATAATCGTTTTAGATAAAGATATTAAAAAAGTAAAATCCGGAAATATTTCCGGATTTTACTTTTTTAATTATGAGTTTAAAGCTTTACTAAGCTTAATGGCATCTTGGTTCGTAGGATCATATTGGATAGATTTAGCGATATGCTCCTTTGCTTTAGCAGGGTCAGTTTGCTGTTCTGCAAATGCAAGATAGAAATAGGCATACGCCAGATTTTTCTTATTTTGTTCCACTTCTGTAGGTTTTACAGTTGCGATATATTTTTCATAAGCAACTTTTGCATTGGCATCATCTTTAGCAGATTGATAAGCATAAGCCTGGCTGTAGTATGAAGGAGCCCAATCCGGTAATAAAACAGATATCTTTTTCCATGTATCCACTGCATTTGTCCAATCTGAAGCCTCCTGGTATGCTGTTGCCAATTTAGCTAATGCATCCGTATCTTTTGGATTGGCTTCAATCTGTTTCTTTAAACCATCAATCACTGGATTAGTTCCTGCCTGAGCTGTAGTGGCTGTAGCGGTTGTGCTGTCAGTTTGAGTGGTTTGTGCATTGGCAAAACCTGCAGTTCCTACAAGTATAAATCCTAAGAAAAGGTTTTTGATGTTAATTTTAGTCATTTTCATAATCTTACATTTTAAAATTCTAAATTCTAAAATTCAATAATAATTCCAGAAAGACTTAAATTTTAGAAGCTTTAAGTTTTTTTAGAGAATATTAACGTATAGGTGTTTTTTTTAGCTTAATTTTTGATTCGTTGATGATTGAGTTTATCTTTGCCATTCAACTATTTTTTAATAATAAAATATAATTTTCCTGTATGAATATCATATTAGCGTCTACTTCCACACTTTACGGTGGAGAATATCTGGAATATTTAAGAGAAGAATTAATACAATTATATAAAGGAGTCAATGAAATTATTTTTATTCCCTTTGCAAGACCCGGCGGTATTTCCCATGACGATTATACGGCTAAAGCCCGTTCTTTCTTTGATAGCATTAATATTAAAGTGAAAGGTCTTCACGAATTTGAAAATAAGACTGAAGCTTTGAACAACGCTCAGGGATATTTTACAGGTGGCGGAAATACGTTTTTACTGGTTAAAACCTTACATGAAGAAGGCCTGATGTCTGTTTTAAAAAATAACGTAGAATCTGGAAAAGCATATCTCGGATGCAGTGCCGGAAGTAATATCGGAGGTCAGAATATGAAAACTACGAACGATATGCCGATTGTTTATCCTCCGAGCTTTGACTGTATGGGACTTGTTCCGTTCAATCTTAATCCGCACTATTTAGATCCTAATCCGGATTTGAAACATAACGGGGAAACCAGAGAAACCAGAATCCTGGAATTTTTAACGCAAAATGACCTGAAAGTGGTAGGTCTTCGTGAAGGAAACTGGATCAGAAGAAAGGGCAATATAATTACTGTAGAAGGTAGCGAGCTTACGAGAATCTTTGAAAAAGATCGTGAGCCTTATGAAATAGAGTCTGGAAGCCAGCTTTAAGCTATAGAAACTGAACTCTTATTTTTATTATATTTGATCAGAAATTGAGTAATAAATGATGTTGCGGCTTAATAAGACAGAAAAGATAAGTCTGAATGAAGCTATGACAGATCACTACATTTAGGTTTATAATAATATGGCAATGAAAAAAACACTTGCAGTATTTTTACTGTCGGTTCAGATAATATCTGCCCAGAACATAGCCCAGAAACTGGATAACGCTACCAAAGATCTTATGGATTCCTCCGGAGCTGTATCATCCGGTTTGTCTTTTTATGTGACGGATGAAAACGGGACATTTATTTACGAATATCAGGGAAATAAAGGCCTTTCAACAGCTTCCACCCAGAAAATTTTCACAGCCGGAGCTGCCCTCGAAACTTTGGGCAAAAATTATACTTATAAAACAACTGCTGGATACTCCGGCAATTTATCTTCAGGAGTTCTGAGCGGTGATTTGATCGTCGCTTCAAACGGTGACCCTACTTTGGGAAGCTGGCGTTATGATGCTTACAAGCCGGACAACTTTAAAAAGAAATTCATTGAAGCCCTTAAAAGCTCTGGAATTACGAAAATATCTGGGAATGTGGTGATTGATGATTCTTATTTTGATCACCAGACGATTCCGGGCGGATGGCCTTGGGATGATCTGGGAAATTATTACGGAGCGGGAGTCTGGGGAGTCAACTGGAGAGAAAATCAGTTTGATATTAATATTAACGGAACAGAATTCAAAGGGTTTTCTTATCCGCTGGACAATATAAAATGGCTGAATGACCTGAAAGCAGGAGGCAGCTCGGATCAGAGTCTCATTTTTACTGCACCGTATTCTGATGTCGCTTTGATCAACGGAACACTTCCGGCCGGAAAAACGGTAACTGTTTCAGGGGCACTGCCGAACCCACCTTTGCAGCTGGGAAGTGAAATTCAGCAGTGGCTTAAAGAAGCAGGAATTGAAATTTCAGGAAAAATAATAACAGGTTCACAACTTGAATTGGAGGGAAAACAGCTGCCCGGAACTGCAAAAAATATAATTCTTACCTATCAGTCGCCTACTTTAGATAAAATTGTGTACTGGTTTTTAAGGAAAAGTGTCAATCTTTACGGGGAAACTTTAATTAAAACATTGGGAAAAGAAAAGAAAGGAAATTCCAGTTTTAAAAGTGGAATTGCCTATTTAAAAGAGTTCTGGAAATCAAAAGGGATCAACTCCAATATGATTAATTTTGCAGATGGAAGCGGGCTTTCTCCCCAGAATTACGTTGCTGCGAAAGCGGAAGTTCAGGCTCTGTTGTACGCCAAAAAACAATCCTGGTTTGATGCTTATTATGATGGTTTTCCGGTGCAGGAGAACGGAATGAAAATGAAAAGCGGAAGTATGAGGGACACCAAATCTTTTGCAGGTTATCATACTGCGAAAGACGGAAAAAAATATACATTTTCAATCATTATCAATAATTATCAGGGAAGCGGAAGCACAGAACTGCAGAAAATTCTGAATGTCTTAAAATAAACAACTTTGAGGAAATCCATACTTTCCAGACTGAATAACTGGATCATTTTTGTCGTTATGACAGCTTTGGTGGTTGCTATTGTGATCGCTTCTACATCGCTGATCAATTTTCTGCGGAAAGAGGAGATCAAAAGAATCAATCTCCTTTCAAAAGCGATCAGGATCCAGCAGGAAGTAAAGTCTCCCGATACTGATGTTCTGGACCTGCTTCCGGAGATCCTCAACATTAATAATACCATACCATTCATTGTAACAGATAAGGATAAAAAACCGATCATCGATCTGGGCTATTACCGGAATATTCCGGAAAGTACTCTGAAAGATCCCCAGAAACTTAACCGCCTTATGATGGATATGGAAAAGAACTATGCTCCTATTGAAATTAAGGTTCCCGACGGCAACAATCAGTTTGTCTATTATGACAACTCAAGGCTGCTGAATAATCTTCGTTATTCACCTTACATCCTCGGTCTGTTTATTCTTTTGTATTTTGGATTTTCTTTCTGGTTTTTCAGAACGATCAAGAAAACAGACGAAGGCTATCTTTGGGCGGGGTTGGCCAAAGAAACGGCCCACCAGATCGGGACACCTCTTTCATCAATGATCGGATGGATGGAAATCATGAAAATGGATAATCCGGATTCTGAAGGCGTACACGAAATCGAAAGAGATATTGAAAGGCTGAGAACGATCTCGGAGCGTTTTTCAAAAATAGGCTCTGTTCCTGAACTTAATGACCTGAATTTTAATGAAACAATTTCAGAGAATTATGACTATCTGAAAACAAGGATCTCTAAAAAAATAGATTTCAGTCTGCATCTTCCAACCTACGTTATTCTCGTTCCGCATAATAAGATCCTGATGAGCTGGGTAATTGAAAACCTGGTGAAAAATGCAGTAGATGCCATGAAAGGGGAAGGAACATTACAAATGTATATTTTTGAAAGAAATAAAAATATTCTGGTCGAAGTAAAAGATTCCGGAAGCGGAATGACAAAGCAGCAGGCAAGAAATGCTTTTAAACCAGGATATTCAACTAAGAAAAGAGGATGGGGTCTTGGTCTTTCATTAGCCAGAAGGGTAGTTCATGAGTATCACAACGGAGATATTAAAATTTCACAGACAGAAATTGGAAAAGGAACAACCTTCAGAATTACCATTAAAAAGACTTAACTCTCTATCAATATAAGGTTCATTAAATATTGCTTATACTGTTAAAAAAAGATTAAAGACGGACCTTAAGAATCACTTTTCTCAAACTATCATTAAATTTGCGCTCTTCTATGCACAAATTAAATTCCAATTATTTATTCCCAAAATCAGTTTGAGTTATCAATTAAATACTATAAAAAAATATGAAACAAAGTGTTAAGGTACTTGCCGTGTTGTTTATGTTCTTGATTAATTTTTTTAATGCACAGGTAAGGGATTTCGTGATTGAACCGCCTCTCAGCTCAAACCTGTATCTGTATAAGACATTCGGCGTTTTCGGAGGCAAAGAATATTCAACCAACGCTCTTTATCTGATTACCAAGAAAGGCGTGGTATTATTTGATGTTCCATGGCAGAAGTCACAATATCAAAGTCTTATGGATACAATTAAAAAACGTCATAATCTTCCGGTAATTGCTGTGTTTGCAACCCATTCACATGCTGACAGAGCCGGTGACCTTAGCTTTTACAACAATAAAGGAATCAGTACGTATGCAACCGCTAAGACGAACGAATTATTGAAAAAAGAAGGAAAGGCCACCTCGAGTAAAATCATAAAAACCGGAAAGAAGTATAAAATAGGAGGAGAGGAGTTTGTTGTAGATTTTCTGGGTGAAGGTCATACAGCAGATAATGTCGTGGTATGGTTTCCAAAATACAATGTGTTGGATGGCGGATGTTTAGTGAAAAGCAGCTCAGCAACTGATCTTGGCTATACGGGAGAGGCGAATGTAAAACAGTGGCCTGCTACCATGAAAAACCTGCAGGCAAAATATCCCTCCAATGCCAAAGTAATTCCCGGTCACGATGAATGGAAAGGAAATGACCATGTGAAACATACGCTTGAACTATTACAGAAGTAACCAAGCTAAAAGAGCACACAATAAAAAAGCAAAAAGCGGAGAAATTTTCTCCGCTTTTCTTATAATATTAGCTTTCACTATTCACTATTCACTATTCACTATTCACTACAAGCTATTTCTTCCCTGTCAGCCACTGATCCTGCAGCTTCTGTTCTGCCGGGCTTGGATTGGCTTTATAATGAAGTGTTTCTATCGTCATTTTATCCAGAATAGCTTTTCCCTTAAGGTCTATCTTATCTGTTTTGTCGCCATTTTTTCTGAGAACCGTCACCGTCACATTCTGTCCTTCTTTGATAGATTTGGCATAATTAATAAATTCCTGCATATTCTGCACATTGATGGTTTTTCCGTCAAGAGAAACAATTTCGTCAGTGATCTTAAATCCTATGCTTTTTGCAAAAGGGGATAAGGCAGAGCTTTCATCAAAGACAAAAGTATTGTTCTTATCATTGTATCCGGTTTGGTTCGGATCTTTGATGAACCAGAAAAGAGGAGGTGTTTCTTGTTTTTTTGCTTCCACACCTACCATATTAAGGTATTCCAGATAAGGAGTCGGCTGGTTTCCTGCAATATATTTAGTATAAAAATCCTTTACCTGTGGATATCCGGTGATCGTTACCAGTTCATCAATCAGTTTGTCATCTTTAAAAGGTTTATTCTCGCCAAATCTCTGAGACAGCTTTCTGATCATATCACGGTATCCCATTTCACCGTTGGACAGTTTTCTCAGCTCAATGTCAAGGCACATTGCCAGCAATGTTCCTTTTTCATAAACGTTTCTGTACTGGTCTTTGTAAGGCTCTTTCAGAACGTTTTTACTCATCACCGTAAACGGCATTGTATCATCGTAATTTTTTGAATTGGTGATTTTCTCATTAATTCTCTGCAGGAATTCATCTTTATTGATCAATCCTTCTTGGATCTGGAAAAGATTCGCAAAATATTCAGTTCCGCCTTCATACATCCAAAGATGCTGGGACATTTTAGGATCAGCATAATCAAAATAATGGATCTCTTCGGAATGCGTTTTCAGAGGATTTACCGTATGGAAAAACTCATGAGAAACCACATCAGTAATTGTTTTGTCAATGGCATCTTTCGGCATCATTTCAGGAAGAACCACACTGGTTGACTCATGATGTTCCAATGCTCCGAAACCTTTGATCTGTGGCCCTTCTCCTCCTGAAAGGTAAAGCATGATCGCATATTTTTTATTGGTATTCATATCTCCCAGGAATTTCTTCTGAGCCAATACCATTTTTTCAAGATTATCTTTAAAGTCTGCCGCTTTGTATTTTTCGGTTGGAGAATAAACACCTAGCACAAGATCCATTCCTCCTGCATTGAAAGTGATATAATCCGGTTTGGTATACATCAGCGGAGAATCCGTCACTTTAGCATAGTTAGCCAGTGTAAAAGTATCGGTAGCATCAGATTTATCCTGGTCTACCAAAGCGGTTGTCCCGTAAAAACCAGCAGGTTTCTGAACGATCAGCTGATACGGAACATCCTGCATATTGTCAATGTATCCTACAAAACCGTGGGTATTAACCATAAATACTTTGCCCTCTTCAATATCTGTCCCTGAAGGGGAAAATACAGCTTTATGCTTAGAATTATCCATCTCATCATCAAAACTGTCATTCACCAGATAAGTTACTTTGTTTAAATCTTTAGCGTTTTTTAATGAATACGTATTGTCATTAACTTTTGTATAAGTCAGTTCTCTACCTTTGTTGTCATAAAACTTGATTCCTTCCACGAATCTTCCGTAATCGTCCTCAGAATAAGTGCCGGGAACCGTTTTTGGAAAATGGAACTTAACGTCTCCTGATTTCATTTTCGGAAACTCCATTGTTACGGCTACCTTATCGTCTTTCACATTGACAAGGTCGATTGTTGTCTTTATAGATTGGGCATTTGCCAAAAAAGCGGCGAAGAGACCCAGACTGATTGCTGTTTTTCTCATTAGGTTTAAATCTTTATAGTTAAATAGTAGTTTTTTAGAACATTTTGTTACGGATTACTGTATTAAACTTTTCTTAATTTTTTTAAAGAAGTATTAAAATAAAAAAGGCAAACCGCTGTTCAACGGATTTACCTTTTTCAATTTTGCTTTACTCAGTTTTATTATAATTGATATAATAATTTTTATTAAACTCTACAGGGGTATTCTTTTTAAGCTTTACAGTCTGCCAGTTTTCTGTAGGATTGATCGTTTGATCACCATCGATGATGATCGGAAGCTTAAAATTTTTCACTATATCCGTATATCTGAATTTTAAAGTATTTCCGTTTTGAGAATATTCAAGACTAGGAATTTGTACTGTTCTTAAATATTGGTTGAAAATGCTTGAAAGGTCAATTCCTGATTTGGAGGACATATAATCTTCAATCTGTTTTGTGGTAACGGTTTGGTGATAAAAATCCTTGTTGATTCCTCTTAAGATCTGTCTGAATTTTTCATCATTGTTGATCACCTGTCTGATCGTGTGTAGCATGCTGGCTCCTTTTGGATACATATCACCGCTGCCCTCATTTCTTACGCCATATTTTCCTATGATGGGAACATCATTCTGAATTACATTACGGATTCCGACAGCGTAAATATCAGCTGACTTTTTATCCATATACTTTTCAGTGAAAAGAACCTCAGAATAGTTGGTAAAGCTCTCATGGATCCACATATCTGCCTGATCTTTTGCGGTAACATTATTGGCAAACCATTCATGGCCGCTTTCGTGAACAATAATAAAATCCCAGTTAAGACCTACACCTGTTCCTGAAAGGTCTTTGCCCAGGTAGCCGTTCATATACTTGTTTCCGTAGGCAACACTGCTCTGGTGTTCCATTCCCAAATAAGGAGAATCTACCAGTTTGTATGAATCTTCGTAAAAGGGATACGGTCCAAACCAGTATTCAAATGCAGAAAGCATCGGTTTTACCTGCTGAAACTGCTTCTTTGCTTTTTCCAGATTATAATCAAGGACCCAGTAATCAAGGTCTAGCTTACCTTTTTCACCATTAAATGTATCTTTAAAGTTGACATATTTCCCGATATTAGGGATAATAGAGTAGGCATTGATAGGATTTTTCACTTCCCATGTATAAGTTGTTTTGCTTCCTTCTGTTTTTTTATCGGTTAGTCTTCCGTTTCCTACGCCTACAAGATCGTTTGGAGCAATGATCTTCATCACAATACCGTTTTCAGGCTCATCGCTCCAGATGTCCTTTGTCGGAAGCCAGATTGATGCCCCGATTCCTTCATCGGCCACACTCATCCACGGATTTCCTTTTTCGTCTTTGGTGAAAACCCAGCCTCCGTCCCATGGTGCATTTTTAGCAATAACGGGATTTCCTGAGTAGGTTACGGTAAGATTATATTTTTCTCCTTTTTTGAATTGTTTTTTTGCAGTGACAAAGATAAAGTCACCGTCCTGCTTCTGGTTGGCAATAGGGAAGTCAGCTTCTATTTTATCCGCTTTCATCGGCTTTTGAAGATCGATCTGAAAAACAGGATTTGTCACGTCTTTAGTGATCTCAAAACTGATCTTGTTATACCCTTTAATGCTTTTCTGTTTAAAATCCGGTTCTACAGAAAGATCATATTTCTTGACATCCCAAAAATTACGGAATTGGGTATCAGAACCTTTCAGGGTATCCTGCTTGGTGAAAACTTTATCTTTCTCAAAGAACTGCCCGAAGACAAGCCCCGAAGCAAATAAAAGTGTGTAAGTCAGCTTTTTCATTTAAAATCAAATTAAATTCCATCCAAAAATAGAAAAATTAATACCAATAATTTCGATTTAATGCAAAAGTCTGTTTTAAACTTATTAAAAAGTTTCCATTATTTCTCAACCATTAATAAGAATTTAAGGAATAAAGTTCTTATATCATTAATTGAAATATATTATCCAAAACAAAGCACTTATATACAACCAGAATAGGGAGAAAACGATATGAACAGCTGTTTCAAAAGCTTTTCCTTTCCACAACTGCGATGAATATCCGAAAAATTGAAAGAGCAGCCGGACAGTCCAGAAGATAGCTAATCCAAGACTGATTTTTTGACCAAGATCCGTTTCTATCAGTTCGTGGGAAGATGTTATACATAGTAAACCCATCAGAAATACCATTAAAGCGATAAAGACAGTATGCACCCACATGAGCTGTCTGTTGATAAGACTCAGCGTCTGGAGCTCTTTTTCCCAGTTAAAATATTTAGGAAAAATAAGATGGATAAAGGCTAAAGCAATAAAAAGTACTCCGGTTATTTGTAATTGAAGATCCATACTTAAAAGATTAAGGATTACTAATAAAAATTGACATAAAAGGGGTGAACTTCATCTCATTGAATGTTGTAAAGCCTGCCTTTTTAAAAGCATTTTTCCAGACCGTTTTTGAAAAGAAATGGGTAAAGCCTACTGAAAAAGCTAAAAAATTTGGAAAATCCCTTAGATGTTCAACCATAATTATTTTTCCATCCGGCTTACATAAACGGTGGCATTCTTTCAGGAACAGCACTTTTTCTTCGTTCGACCGGATTTCATGGACTGCAGAAAGGAGAAAAATAATATCAACTGACTGATCAGGCAGAGAAATTGAATTGGATACCATCTGTTGGGTGTCAGGATATACTATACTTACTTTCCGGGCTCTTACGATAGCAGGTTCCGTGTGTCGTTTGGCATCGTAGAAATCAAATACTTTTAAATCTGCCTGTGGGAAATTTTCTTTAATTATAAAGCTTGTTTCATCAAAACCGGCATTGATATTTAGAATTTGCTTTACTGTTGACTGATCGATTTCGCAGTCTTTCAGCCACTTAAAATGATAATACCCGGAGAAATCATAAACGTACGCTGATACAATCAATGGTATCAAAAGCCCATAGATAAATGCTGCTACAATGATCCGGTATAAAAGATCCGGCCAGGCAAATAGCTGGTGACTGATGATAATTACAGCCAAAATCCCGATCCCTACGATATAAAAATGACGGTTAAAGCTTAAAATATTTAAGACACCCTGAAATTTTCTTCTTTTTGTTTCCATCGTTCAGTTTTTCCTTTTTTCCAGTAGTATGGAATGTTTTTAATGATAAAAGCATTGGCTAAAATGGGGTTTTTCAGCTTCAGTGTATTTAGAAATTCAAACTTATAATCTAAGATTTCAACAGGTTGGGGAACCCAGTTCTGCCTGACTCCTTCAATAATCAGGACTTCCTGGGTTTCTTTATTATAGGTGAAAGTAAATGGCAGCGGTCCTGCAAACCTCCGTGCTTCTTTCCAGTCTGCAAATGGCGAATTTTGTGGAAGTGAAATGTTTTCTTCTGCTTTGCTGATGCGAACTTTAAACTTTGATTTAACGGAACGTATTTCTTTTACGTTTTCATGTTCAGTCTGTGTAATATCTGTGGTAGAATAGTTATAATGAGTGAATAGATTACCCATAAATTCCATTTTTCTTTTATCTGTTTCAGACTTAAGAATGTACAATCCGCGCAGTCTCTTACCTTGGTTGTTGGTATACTTTACAAATACCCGGTAGCCTATCAGAAAAAAATCGTTTCCCATCACTTTTGGAAATCCTTTAGGGCGAAGGTCTTTGGTCTGAACCATTGCTGCGGCTACAAAAGCCCATTTGTACTGAAAGGTATCAAGCTCAAGACATTCCGGAATAAGATCCTGTAACTGTTCTTTGGGAACTGCAAATGTCAGAACAAGTGAACTTTCAAAAAAAGCTTCTACTCCAAACGGGTGATTTTTTAAAAAGTCAAGCATGGTGATTCGGTTGTTTTGGTTTCAGGTAAAACTCATTAATATAAATAAGCACGATAAATAAAAACGCAAATAATGAATTGAATTTTCCCCAAAGCAGTAGATCCGGAACTAATATGAATTCAAGAATATTCATTACCGCAACGATGATAATTTGAGCAAATGCATTCAGTCTCGTTTTGAATCCGGATATGATCCATACAGCCATTACAATTTCAGACAGTCCGATCATGATAGTTAAAATTCTTGAATACTGACTGCCTAAAATTCTGGAAACAATCTCTTCATGACGGGGAACAAAGTTCAGTACCTTACAGAAAAGACCATTAATAACCCAGACTGTTGCAATACAATAACGAAATAAGGAATAAAGGCTTTTCATAAAGATGTGTGTTCAAATTCTATTCAAAGATAAAAATATTTTTGAACTTTCAGTAATTATTGAAAATATATTTTCAAATAAAGCAACCTGTTTCTTAAATGCTTGTAAATTAAAAGAGTACAGTTTAATGCAAACTGTACTCGTATTTTTAAATAAATAAAATCAATCTTTTTATTTGACTGCCGGAAGATTTTCCGCATTTCTTTGTACTTTTTTGTACGTGTAAGAACACATTACAATACTGAATTCGTACAACACAAGCAGGGGCAGTGCAGCCATAATCATGCTCAAAACATCCGCAGGAGTAATAATCGCAGCAACAACCATGATCAGTACAATAGCGTGACGTCGGTAGGTTTTCATAAACGTTGGCGTCAGAATACCTATGATGGTAAGAAAATAGATCAGAATAGGAAACAGGAAGATAATTCCCATCCCTAAAATAACCTGTAAAAATAAAGTGGTATAATCGCTTAGGTCATAAAGTGGTATGATGATATCCGAGATCTTAAAAATAACCCCGAAATTAACGGCAAAAGGAAGGATTAAAAAGTAACCGCACAAAACTCCCGTCATAAACAGGATCCATACAGCATTGATGATAAATATAGAATTTTTTCTTTCATTAGGATGAAGAGCAGGCCCGATAAATCTCCACAGCTCCCATACAATATAAGGAAAAGCCCCTACAATACCACCGAAAACAGAAACAGCCATCATCACATTGAACTGCTGGTAAAGCCTCTGCACACGTACCGGGAATTCTTTCGGAAGATGAATACTGTCTTCCCCTAAGAGCATTCTTGAAAAATGGTTAACTATCCTGAAGGTTGGAAAATCATTTCTTGTAGGCCCAAAAAAAATATGGTCCATGATCCAGTTGATATTGAATCCTACGGCTACAGCGACAATGATGATCGCAATAATTGAGCGGACAAGATGACCTCTTAATTCTCCAATATGTCCCAGAAAGGACATGTCTTTTTTTTCGTCCATATACTACAGTCTATCTAAAATAGTAAACTCATCAGAGTTAAGCTGTTTAAGTCTGCGAAATTATGAAATAATAATCAGTATTCAGAATTATTGGGAATGATTTTGTCTAAGTTTATAGCTGAAATTTCTTTGTGTTTGGTTTTCATAAAAACAGACGGTACTTTTAAGATGCCGCCTGCTGATGTATAAGGTCAATAAAATATTATCTGTTAATTGATCCCTTCATCCAATAAGGTATGAAGATCAATGATCCCGGAATACTTTCCATTTTCTGTGACAATCAGCTGACCGATATTGTTTTCTTTCAGAATTTTCATAGCCTCTTTTGCCAAAGTATTGCTTTCGATGGTTTTAGGGTTGGCAGACATGATGTCTTTAGCCTTAACTTTGGTGATATCATCACCCTTCATCAGCATTCTTCTTAAATCCCCGTCTGTGATCACACCAAGAATTTTTTCATCATTAATAACCACTGTTATTCCGTGGCTTGATGCGCTGATTGAGATAATGACATCTCTTATCGGTGCATTCTCTTCTACCTGAGGTTTCTGAGGAGATAAAAACTGGTCTACCTTTGAAACAAGATTCTTTCCTAGGCTGCCTCCCGGGTGAAATTTAGCAAAATCATTCTCCCTGAAATCATTCAGTTCCATTAAAGCAACCGCCATAGCATCACCAAGTGCCATCTGTATCGTGGTAGAACTTGTTGGGGCCAGCTTGTTCGGGCACGCCTCCACATCTACATGAGTATCCAGAACAATTTCAGAGAATTCTGCAAGTTTACTGTTCTTATTTCCTGTCATCCCGATCAGAGCTGAAGAATAATCCTTTAAATAAGGAACAAGATTGGCTATTTCCGGTGAATTTCCGGAATTTGAAATGCATAAAACCACATCCTGCTTCTGGATCACTCCAAGATCTCCGTGGATAGCCTCCGAAGCATGAAGAAACTGTGACGGCGTACCGGTAGAGTTCAATGTGGCTACAATTTTATTACCTACATGAGCAGACTTTCCGATTCCTACCACAATTAATTTTCCCTTGGCCGAATGAATAATTTCCACAGCTTTGGCAAAATCCTCATCAATCCTGTTCTTTAATTTCTCAAGTTCTGAAATTTCTATCTCTAAAGTGCTCTTGGCAATTGAAATAATGTCGCTTCTTTCCATTTTATAAGTATAAGGTATACAAAAAATCCAATGAAAAACGTTATATTTAAAAAAGAATATTTAATATAAGTTTTATTTTTTATAAATTCGTTCGCTTTTATTTTAAGCAGAATTTTTATAACTTTGGGTTGGATGCAAATTTAGCAATAGAAAATTAGATGAGCGCAAAAAAAGCCAATTTATCAGGCGAATTGAAAAAGTACTTCGGGTTTTCTACATTTAAAGGCCAGCAGGAACAAATCATAGAAAATCTACTTAGTGGAAAGGATGTATTTGTCCTGATGCCAACAGGTGGGGGCAAGTCATTATGTTACCAGCTTCCGGCACTTATTTCAGAAGGTACGGCGATTGTAGTTTCGCCCTTAATAGCTTTAATGAAGAATCAGGTAGATGCCGTAAACGGACTTTCATCTGATGACGGGGTAGCCCACGTTTTAAATTCATCATTAAATAAGACACAGACAAAACAGGTCTTTGACGATATTAAAGGCGGAAAGACCAAACTTTTGTATGTAGCACCGGAATCATTGATTAAAGATGATTACCTGGATTTCCTGAAAGAAGTGAAGATCTCCTTTGTGGCTATTGACGAAGCACATTGTATTTCAGAATGGGGACATGATTTCAGACCGGAATACCGGAACCTGAAATCTATCATAGACAGGATTGCCGATGTACCGGTGATTGCTTTGACGGCCACTGCAACGCCAAAAGTTCAGGATGATATCCAAAAAACTTTGGGGATGACGGATGCATTGGTTTTTAAAGAAAGTTTCAACCGTCCCAATCTTTATTATGAAGTACGCCCAAAAGTCAATATAGATAAGGAAATTGTGAGGTTTATTAATCATCACAAAGGAAAATCAGGAATTATATACTGTTTAAGCCGTAGAAAAGTAGAAGAGTTTGCTCAGCTGCTGCAGGTAAATGGGATTAATGCACTTCCTTATCATGCGGGTCTGGATCAGAAAGTCAGAGTCGCCAATCAGGATAAATTCCTTATGGAAGAAGTAGATATTATTGTGGCTACGATTGCATTTGGGATGGGAATTGACAAACCGGATGTACGTTTCGTGATTCATTATGATTTTCCTAAATCTTTGGAAAGCTATTATCAGGAAACAGGAAGAGCTGGAAGAGACGGAGGCGAGGGCCACTGTCTGGCATTCTACGATCCGAAAGATATTGAAAAGCTTGAAAAATTCCTGGCACAGAAACCTGTTTCAGAAAGAGAGATCGGGCTGCAGCTTCTAAATGAAGTCGTAGGCTATGCCGAAACTTCAATGAGCAGAAGACAATACATTCTTTGTTATTTTGGGGAAAATTTTGATCCGGTAAAAGGAGATGGAGCGGATATGTGCGACAATTCGTCTGATCCTCCAAAATTGAAAGACGCGACCGCAGATCTCACAAAAACCCTTGAACTCATCAAGGATACGGGAGAAAAATTTAAATCTAAAGATCTCATTTCCGTGATCGTTGGGAAAGAAAATGCCGTTACCAAATCATATAAATTAGAACAAACCTCGTATTTTGGTTTTGGAAAAGAGGAAAAAGATAATTACTGGAAAACCATTCTAAGACAGGCTACCGTTCAGGGTTATCTGCAAAAAGATATTGAAACTTACGGGGTCTTAAAGATGTCTGAAAAAGCCCGTAAGTTTTTAGGAGGTACATCTAAAGAACCATTTTTAATTGCTGAAGACAGGGAATTTGATCTTACACAGTCCAAAGCAGAAAGCGATCAGGTTCAGCAGCAGTCCGTGGGAGGGCTGGATCAGAATTTATTCGGACAGTTAAAAGAACTGAGAAAAAAAGTTGCTAAAAAATATGGAATTCCGCCTTATACGGTGTTTATGGATCCCAGCTTGGAGGATATGACAGTTCAGTATCCTGTTTCGGTGGAAGAAATTGCAAAAATTTATGGAGTAGGAGAAGGAAAAGCCAAAAAATATGGGAAAGAATTCGCCGACTTTATCAAAACGTACGTTGAAGACAATAATATAGAACGTACCCAGGACATGGTGCTGAAACAGGTGGCCAACAAATCCAGCCATAAAGTTTTCATTATCCAGAGTACAGACAAAAAGATCGATCTTGAAGATATTGCGAGAGCTAAAAACCTTTCCATGACAGAGCTTTTAAAAGAAATGGAAAGTATAGTCTATCAGGGAACAAAACTGAATATCGATTATTATATCGAAGATAATTTCGATGAAGATATTGTAGACGGCTTTATGGAATTCATGACCGAATCTGAAAGCGACAGCATGAAAGTGCTTCTCGATGAATTCGGGGATGAACTGTCTGATGAAGAAGTGAGAATGCTGAGAATAAAATTCATCAGTGACGTAGCCAACTAAGAATGAATTTACAGAATAACGAAATAATTTTAAAAGAAATTCTTCCAAAGAAGGGTTTCTTTTTTAATATGACGGAGAAGTTGAGAATTGTTTTCTCTTTTTTTTATTTGGGAATTTCCATGCTATTTCTTATAAATATGACTTCTTTCTTTTTCTTTTTTGCAATATTTATGTTTGGAACGGGGTTATATTTAGCATTTTTCAGATGGATTCTAAGATATTCAGATTTAAAAAATAATTATTATCTAATTACCAATGAGCGAATTATTATTGCTGAAAAGTCAACTAAAGAAATTATAAAGGAAAAAAAATTGGAAGAAATAGATTTAAAAGAAGTGGGATGAACTTTGATGAAGACAAATACACCTTTTTAAGTGTTGAAAATATCAGCGAAATTATTCCGGTCTTCGAAAACTTAAAATTAAAGGTTAATAAAACTTTTTACTAACTTTAACTGATGAAAAAGATTTCTGTCATATTCATTCTGCCGGATTTGGAAACCGGTGGTGCAGAAAGGATTGTTACCACCATTGCCAATCATCTTTCCAGAGACCGGTTTGAGCCGAAAATCCTGTTGCTTCGCAAACAGGGCGGATATCTTAATTTTCTGAAAGAAGACGTTGAGATCATAGACATCAATACAGACAGAATCAGGCATTCCTTAAAGCCTATTTTGGGTGAAATTTACAGGAGAAAACCGGATATTGTATTTTCAGGCTTTGGAGAAGTAAATGCTTATCTGGCTTTATTTATAAGGCTTTTTCCAAGGACAAAATTTATTGCCAGGGAAACTAATGTGGTAACGCAGCATGTCACCAGAAAAGAGATTAAATTCTTCTATAATTTTTACAATAACTACCAGAAAATTATTGCCCAGAGCGATGATATGCTGAATGATCTGGTTGATAATTTTAATATTAAGAAAAAGAAAATTGTTAAAATAAATAACCCTGTTGATTTTGACTTCATCAATGAAAAATTATCTGTTTCTTCCAAACCTGAATCTTTTAAATACAATTATAAAAATGTTGTAGCCATCGGAAACCTGTCGGCCAGAAAAGGGTTTGATAACCTGCTGAAAGTATTTTCAAGGTTAAAAAATGAAAATATCATGCTTCATATTCTGGGCGACGGAAAAGACAAGGATGTTTTGCTTCAGATGAAAGATTTTTTGGGATTGAAAAATGTTGTTTTCCATGGAAGGCAGGATAATCCGTACCAGTTCTTGAAATATGCAGATCTTTTTATTCTATCCTCCCGCTATGAGGGTTTTCCTAATGTACTCTTGGAAGCCGGAGCGTGCGGAACTTATTCTTTGGCCAATAACTGTCCCGGAGGAATCAATGAGATCATTCAGCACCAGGTAAACGGTGAAGTAGCGAACATTGAGGACTATGAAGATTTTTCACAGAAAATAATGAAGGTCCTTCAGGGTAATTACAATGCTGATGGGATAAAAAATTCTATCAGGTCAAGGTTTTCAAAAGATATTATTCTTGACAAATATGAAAGACTTCTTTTGAATTTAGCCAATAAATCATGAAAATTAAGGTTTAAAATATCACCATGATTAACCGATTAATTAAGTTTAAAATGGAAAAAATTAAATCAGTCACCATTGCTATTTTGATATTGAATTCTGTTGTTATGCTGGCTCAGCAAAATCAAATTTCCAGAAAAGAATTATTAAAAACAGCTATTGATCAGAAAATCAAAACTACGGAAATTCAGGAAATAACGTTAGCACCGGGACTGCTAGTTCCGAAGCATCTTCATCCGTGCCCCGTAGTGGGAATAATAAAATCCGGGGAAGCTGTTTTTCAGATAGAGGGTCAGCAGAAAGTAATACTTCATGAAGGAGAAGCCTTTTACGAACCGAAAAATGTGAAAATTCTTCATTTCGATAATGCATCAGCAGAAAAGCCACTTGTTTTTTCAGCAATCTATCTGAAAGAAGGTAATGAAGAAAATATAAAATTATTAAAATAATTCCACAAAACTCAACATCCTTATTCTTGGCAAGTGACTGGTCCGGTGAAATCATTAAATAGGTGATCGGGGAACTAGAAAAAGTTCTGATGGTTCTGATGAAAAAATAATAATTCTATCAGAAAATATAGATTCTTATTTCTACATTTGGCTTTTAATTTATCTAAATTCAATAATTGACCAATGAAGAAAATTCCGCAAATAGGGTGTGCCTGTGAGAAACCTACCTCGAACTATACCGAATACAGAAGTTCTGAATTAGGCATAGATCATTCGAACGGAAGATATGGAGAAGTAACTATTCAGCAGTGCAAACTCTGTCAGAGAATTTGGGTGCATTATTTTGTTGAATTTGAACATCTTACCAAATCAGGAAGATGGTACAAAGGAATTGTTACCAAAAAAGATCGTTCACAAATAACCCCTGAAAACGCAGTAGAATTTCTGGAAAGCCTTGAATGGTATATTTACGGAGGCTCATTTTTTGAAAGCACGGGGACCGTAGGTCAGGGAAAATTGAATGTGTGAGTTCTGTAAAAAGTAAAAGATATTTCTGGAATTAGAGCGATGATTTTTCTCGCAATAATTATGGATCAATTGCAAATAGCTAGGCGTCTTTTTTTCAAATCTCAAATTCAATAGATAAACTTGATAAAACTCACTTTGGTGCTTGGTAATTTATATGTAAATTTGTGAGAATTAAGAAAGTTAATAATAAACAAATTCATAAAATAACATGAGTCAATTCGATGTTACCGTAATCGGTTCTGGTCCTGGAGGTTATGTAGCTGCGATCCGTGCAGCACAATTAGGTTTCAAAACAGCTATTATTGAAAAATATCCAACTTTAGGCGGAACTTGTCTTAATGTTGGATGTATTCCGTCAAAAGCGCTTTTAGACAGCTCTGAGCATTTCGAAAACGCAAAACACAATTTTGCCGGTCACGGAATCATTATCAATGAGCCACAAGCTGATATCGCAAGAATGATCGAGCGTAAAAACGAAGTGGTAAAGCAGAATACAGATGGAATCAACTACCTGATGAGCAAAAACAAAATTACTGTTTTTGAAGGGGTGGGAAGCTTCGAATCTGCAACTCAGATCAAAATAACAAAAAACGACGGTTCTTCTGAAACCGTTGAATCCAAATATACCATCATCGCAACTGGTTCTAAACCATCTTCACTACCTTTCATTTCTCTTGATAAAGAAAGAGTGATCACTTCTACAGAAGCCTTAAACCTTAAAGAAATCCCTAAGCACCTGGTAGTTATCGGTGGTGGGGTTATCGGTCTTGAATTAGGTTCTGTATATTTAAGATTAGGAGCTCAGGTAACTGTTGTTGAATTTATGGATAAGATCATTCCTGGAATGGATGGAGCTTTAAGCAAGGAATTAACTAAAGTTCTTAAGAAACAAGGAATGAAGTTTATGCTTTCTACTGCTGTTTCTGCTGTTGAAAGAAACGGAGACACTGTAAAAATTACTGCTAAAGATAAAAAAGGAGAGGAAGTAACTGTAGAAGGAGATTACTGTTTGGTTTCTGTTGGAAGAAAACCTTATACTGACGGTCTTGGATTGGAGAAAGCAGGTGTTGAGCTTGACGAAAGAGGAAGAGTAAAAACAAATGATCACTTACAGACTAATGTTGCCAATATCTACGCAATCGGAGACGTAATCAAAGGAGCAATGCTTGCTCACAAAGCTGAAGAAGAAGGAGTTTTGGTTGCCGAGCAATTGGCAGGTCAGAAACCTCACATCAACTACAACCTGATTCCTGGTGTTGTCTACACCTGGCCAGAAGTTGCCGGAGTTGGTAAAACTGAAGAGCAGTTAAAAGAAGAAGGAGTAGCATACAAAGTAGGTTCTTTCCCAATGAGAGCGTTAGGTAGAAGCCGTGCAAGTGGAGATATCGACGGTCTTGTAAAGATTATCGCAGACGAAAAAACTGATGAAGTTTTAGGAATGCACATCATCGGAGCAAGAGCTGCCGATCTTATTGCAGAAGGAGTAATTGCCATGGAATTCCGTGCAAGTGCAGAAGATATCGCAAGAAGTTCCCACGCTCACCCAACGTATGCTGAAGCTATTAAAGAAGCAGCATTGGATGCAACAGGTAAAAGACCTATTCATATGTAGTTTTTAATTGAAAGATTTAAAATTCAAATATTTAAAGATAAAAGAGAAGCAGTTTTGCTTCTCTTTTTTTATTGTCTATTATTCTTAAATAAGCATAGTTTTTCCGGAAGTCTTACATTATAAGATGGCCTGAAATAACAGCAAAGTTTTATATATAGTTTAAAATCTTCAATTTTCCGTACCTTTGTGGCTAATTTTATTATTCAATGCAACTCGGAAAAACCCAGACTCTAAAAATTTCAGAAAAAAACTACTCAGGATGGATCTTGACGGATGAATCAGGCGAAAAAGCTTTCTTGCCTAAAGTATTCACCAGCGATGATCAGGAAATTGGTGACGACGTTGAAGTTTTTGTCTATCAGGATGACGGTAAATTAAAAGCAACCACTGAAATTCCATTGGCTGAAGTAGGCGAGTATGCCGTAATGAGCTGTGTGCAGAGCCTTCCAAGCGGAGCGTTCATGGATTGGGGGATTATTAAAGATCTTTTTATCCCATATAAGCAGCAGAAATCCAAGATCATAGAAGGTAAAAGGTATATTGTTTACCTTTATGTAGATGAAGCCCTGAACCTGATCACCGGAACTACAAAATTCAAAAGAAACCCACAGTATGAAAATCTTCCTTTCCAGAAAGGAGATAAGGTAGATCTGCTTATGATGAATGAAAGTGAGCTGGGCTGGAATGTGGTAGTCAATAAAAAATACATCGGGCTTGTTTATGCTTCTGACGTATTCAAAAAGCTGTATCCTTTATCAGAAGAGGGTGGTTACATTAAGGCAATCCGTGAAGATGGTAAAATTGATATTTCTCTTCAGCCTGAAGGTTTTGAGAATGTAGACGAATTTAAGCAGAAGATCCTGGATAAGCTTGAAGAAAACTACGGCTTACTTTATCTTTCAGACAAATCCTCTCCCGGACAGATCAAAGAAGAGCTTCACATGAGTAAAAAGAATTTTAAGAAGGCACTCGGTGGACTTTACAAAGACAAGATCGTCGACATTTCAGAAGATAAGATCAAACTACTATAAAAATAAAAACGGGCAGAATTTTCTGTCCGTTTTGCTTTACCCAGTCTACTTTTCGAAATATTCAATACTATCCTTAGTTTCTATAACTGAAGGATATTGCGATATTTTACTGTCTAAATTGATTTAATCCCAAACTGGACATCAAAAAACATGATGCAAATCATAACAAATTTGTTTAATTATTTTGTTTAACAATTTTGTCAAAAACAGAATTTGATTTACATTTGCACAAAATTGTTTAACAATAATGTCAAATCAAGCAAAAAAAGACCAAACACAGGAATTAATTAAGGAGACAGCGAAGAATTTATTCTTTGTGAAAGGGAAGTTTGATGCTACTACCCAGGAGATCGCAGATGAAGCAGGAGTGAACAGAACACTGATTAACTATTATTTCCGTTCAAGGGATAACCTTATCCAAATCATTTTCGATGAAGCTCAAAGAGTAGAGCAGGAGAAATCGAAAATCATCCAGAATGCAGATCTGCCTTTTAAAGTGAAGATTAGCAAGTTCATAGAAAGCAGCCTTTCCACAAGTCTTCAGTACCCATATCTGGAAACATACATTGTTTCACAGATTAATAAAGGAAACTGTCATCAGAGAGAAATTGAAGAAGATGTTCTTGACACTATGTACAAAGATATTGAGAAAGAGATGGAACTTGGAAATATAGAAAAAATGGCTCCGGTTCAGTTTATTCTGAATATGGTTTCCCTGCTAGTGTTCCCGAGTGCCATCAGGCCTTTATTTATGGAAAATCTGATGATCAGTGACAAGGAATATGACCAGATTATTTCGGAAAGAAAAGAGATCATTATTAATATGCTTTTTAAAAATTAAAAAAATGTTAAAGTATTTTAAGAAATGATTCGTCCTTAGAAACAAGCGCATTGACGAGAAAAATTATATTAAAAAAATAAACGAAGTATACTATTATGAAAAGAAAACGTATAACTGCTACAAAGCTAAAAATTGGGATAGCTGCAGCATTTATGATTTTCGGCTTTTCATCCGTATCTGCCCAGCAGCAGGTTTCTCTACAGGAAGCCATCAAGCAGGCACTGCAGAATAAAGCAGAAGCCAAAAAGGCGGCGTTACAGATTAAAAAAGCGGAATACAAGATTGATGAGGCCAGAGCGGGAGCCTTGCCCCAGATAAGTGCGACGGCAGGGTTGACCTATAATCCTGTTATCCAGGAGTCTTTGCTTGAATTTGGAGGAGAGAGAATAAGAGCGCAGCTGGGACAGCCATGGAGCTCAACAGCTTCTGTACAGCTACAGCAGGCAATCTTTGATCAGAGAGTTTTTACCGGTCTTAAAGCAGCAAAATCGACAAGAGAATTCTATGTTTTAAATGCTCAGTTAACGAACGAACAGATCATTGAGAATGTAGCAACAGCTTATTATCAGGTTTTTGTTCAGGAAGAGAATCTTAAAACAGTTGAAGCCAGCTATGCCAATACGGAAAAAACAAGAAATGTAATCAAAAGCTTGGTTGATAACGGATTAGCAAAAGCCATCGATTTAGATCGTACCAACGTTCAGCTGACCAATATTGGCTCAAACAAGCAGACATTAATCAATTCCGTAGAGCTTTCAAAAAATGCTCTGAAGTTTTATATGGGAGTTCCGATTTCTACGGATATTGAGCTTGAAGAAAAAACAATTGAACCAAGACCTGAACTGATAGCAAGTACTGTAAATCTGGATGACCGTACAGAAATTAAAGTTTTAAATAAAAACAGAGAACTTCTGCAGTTTAATAAAAAAGCCACGGAAGCTTATTTATATCCTACAGTGAGTTTGGTTGCCAATTACGGTTGGGGTGGTCAGGGAGCAAAATTCCCACTTACCAACGGGATTAACAATGGCGTTCTTTGGAGTGATTATTCGGCAATTGGTTTGAATATTAATGTTCCGATTTTCACCGGAGGAGCTACCAAAGCCAAAATTAATCAGGCAGAAATTGATATTCAGGATTTAGATTTAGATATCCAAAATACTCAGCTGAGCTTAAGTTTAGATTATAAAAATGCGATTACCAATATGGAGAATGCATTAATCAATATCGAAAGCATGAAAGATAATGTAGGATTGGCAGAAAGAGTTCAGAAAAATACGCAGGCCAACTACCAGTATGGTCTGGCAACGCTTACAGAGGTTTTAGATGCCGAAAATGCTCTTACCCAGGCAAAACAGAACTATGCAAATGCTTTATTAGATTACAAACAGGCCGAAATAAAATTAATTAAAGCTAAAGGGGAACTAAACACACTACAAAACTTATAATAAACTAAAATGAAAAAAACTTTAATATATATCATCGTAGCAGCTGTACTGATAGGTCTGGCAGCATACAAGATCGCTGACAACAAAAAGAAGCAGACGCAGGAAGTAAAAGAAGTTGCCAAGCAGGTAGATAAAATTAATGTAAATGTTGTTACCGTAACAAGAGAAAACATCGATACAGATTACTCAGCCAACGGAACTTTCCTTCCAAAACAGGAAATGAACCAGTCTTCTGAAATCGCAGGACGTATTGTGAATGTCCTGGTAAAAGAAGGATCAAGAGTTTCTGCCGGACAAACTTTGGCCACCATTAAAAAAGATGCTATTGAAGTAGATGTTGCACAGGCTCAAAATAATTTGCAGAATGCCATTATCGACAATCAGCGTTATGAAAATGCATTTAAAACAGGAGGAGTTACCAAACAACAGGTTGACAATTCAAGATTACAGCTGAAAAATGCACAGGCTGCTGTAAGAGCACAGGGAGTAAGAGTAAATGATGCCAGTATCCGTGCAGGAATCAGTGGTACCATCAATAAAAAAATGGTTGAGCCGGGAACTGTAGTTTCAGTAGGAACTTCCATGTTTGAAATCGTTAATATCAATAGCCTTAAACTTTCTGTATTGGTTGATGAAAGCCAGGTTGGAAGAATTCAGTTAGGTCAGGAAGTTCCAATTACGGTCAACGTTTTACCGGATGATTCTTTCAGCGGAAGAATTACATTCATTGCTCCTAAAAGTGATGCTTCATTAAATTTCCCGGTTGAAATTGAAGTTCAGAACAGAGGAAACCTAAAAGCAGGGATGTACGCAACCGCTTTGTTCAAAACCAATCACGGTGCTGAAACTCAGAATATGTTGACGGTTCCCGCTCAAGCTTTCGCGAACGGGGTAAGCTCAGGACAGATCTTCATCGTTCAGAACGGAACAGCTAAAATGATTACTGTAAAAACCGGAAAAGTGTATGGTGATAAAGTTCAGATCATCAGCGGTCTTAATGGCGGTGAGCAGGTAATTACCAGCGGCCAGATCAACCTTGACAACGGTTCAAAAATCAATATCGTAAAGTAAGAGCAGATGAAGTTAGCAGAAATATCCATTAAAAGGCCGTCCCTTGTCATCGTATTGTTTACGATCCTTACATTGGGAGGTTTATTAAGCTACTCCATGATGGGGTATGAATTGATTCCGAAATTTGAAACCAATATGGTAACCATTTCTACGGTGTATCCGGGAGCTTCGCCTGCAGAGGTAGAAACTTCGGTGACACGTAAGATTGAAGATGCCGTAGGTTCTTTGGAAAACGTAAAAAAAGTAGAATCATCTTCTTACGAAAGTTTATCAGTAATTATGGTTCAGCTGAACACAGGAGCTGATGTAAATTATGCTTTGAATGATGCACAGAGAAAAGTAAATGCTATTCTGGCAGACCTTCCTGATGATGCAGATCCACCTTCGTTACAGAAGTTCTCATTGGATGATCTTCCGATCATGACGTTGAGTATTTCCAGTGATAAACTGAACAACAAGGATCTTTATGACCTTTTAGATAAAAAAATAGAGCCTATTTTTTCCCGTGTAAACGGAGTTGCTCAGGTTGATCTTGTAGGTGGGCAGGAAAGAGAAATTCAGGTAAGTTTAGATGAAAAGAAATTGCAGGGTTACGGACTTTCCATTGGAGATGTACAGCAGGCGATCCTTTCTTCCAACTTAGATTTCCCTACAGGTGCGCTTAAAACAAGAACTTCAAGATCTACCATCAGACTTTCAGGAAAGTATAGAAGTGTACAAGAAATGAACAATCTGGTAGTTTCCAATAAAAATGGGGCACAGGTTCGTCTTTCCGATATTGCCACAGTTTTTGATACCCAGAAAGATGTAGAGAAAGTAGCAAGATACAACCAGAATGCGACTATTTTACTTCAGGTAAAAAAACAGTCTGATGCCAATGCAGTTTCGGTTTCGGAAGCAATTCAGAAAACAATTGCTCAGGTTCAGGACAATTATAAAACTCAGGGAGTTAAAATCAATATTGTAGATGATACAACAGACTTTACACTTGAAGCAGCAGACCACGTAATATTCGATTTATTCTTAGCGATTATCCTGGTAGCGGTAGTTATGTTATTGTTCCTTCATAACATCAGAAACGCATTTATCGTAATGGTTTCTATTCCGATGTCATTGATTGCAACGGTAATCGGAATGTACCTGATGGGATATACCTTAAACTTAATGAGTTTATTAGGACTGTCATTGGTAGTAGGTATTCTTGTGGATGATGCCATTGTGGTTTTGGAGAACGTTTACCGTCACATGGAGATGGGGAAAAGCAGAATTCGTGCAGCCTACGACGGTGCTTCAGAGATTGGATTTACGGTAACGGCTATTACTCTGGTAATCGTGGTGGTATTCTTACCGATTGCAATGAGTTCGGGGTTGGTAGCTGATATCCTGGCACAGTTCTGTGTTACAGTGGTTATTGCAACGATGTTCTCTTTATTGGCATCATTTACGATTATTCCTTGGTTATCATCAAGATTCGGAAAGTTAGTACATTTAACAGGAAAAAATCCTTTCGAGAAATTTATCCTTTGGTTTGAAAAACAATTGGAGAAATTCACACACTGGATCACAGGAATTTTGGAATGGGCTTTAAAATCAACATTAAGAAGAGTAATGACTGTGATTGTAACATTCATTATCCTGATCTCTTCATTTATGTTGGTTGCTTTTGGATTTATCGGTGGTGAATTCTTCCCTAAAATGGACAGAGGACAGTTCCTTGTTCAGATGGAATTACCAAAAGATGCTTCTGTTGAAAAAACAAACCAGGTGACATTAGCGGTTGAAAAATACCTTAGAAATGATAAGGATGTAGTAGATATGATTACAACGGTTGGTCAGCAGTCATCAGGTTTTGGTGGAGCGCAGGCAACTTTGTATCAGTCAGAAATCCAGGTGATCCTGGTAGATAAATCTGAGCGTAATGAAAGTACAGATATCAAGTCTGCTAAAATAAAAAGAGCGTTAGAAGAAAAATTCACCGGAGTTGAGTTTAAAACAGCACCAATCGGATTAATGGGAGCAGATAATGCGCCAATTGAAATGGTTGTAACAGCGCAGGATAACGAAACAGCCAATAAGGAAGCAAACAGAATCCTTGAATTGCTTAAAAAAGTTCCTGGTTCTGTAGATGCAGAATTATCAACCGATTCTGGAAGTCCGGAAGTTCAGGTAAATATCGACAGAGATAAAATGGCTTCTTTAGGCTTAAATCTTTCCAGTGTAGGTCAAACGATGCAAACTGCATTCAGTGGAAATACAGATGGAAAATTCAGAGCCGGAGAGTATGAATATGATATCAACATCCGTTTTGGTGATGCCAACAGACAGTCGATTGATGATGTTAGAAACCTGATGTTTACCAATCCTCAAGGTGAGCAGATCAGACTTAGCCAGTTTGCAGATGTGAAAATGGGTTCAGGGCCAAGTTTATTGGAACGTAGAGATAAAGCGCCTTCTGTAAAGGTAAAATCTAAAGTAGTAGGTCGTCCTGTAGGAGATGTTGCCAACGAATGGGCTGCTCAGTTCATGGATAACGAAAAGACCAAACCTGCAGGAGTAAGCTATATCTGGAGCGGTGATATGGAAAACCAGACCGAAGGTTTCGGTACCCTGGGAATTGCATTGATGGCTGCTATTGTATTGGTGTACCTGGTAATGGTTTCACTATATGATTCATTTGTTTATCCGTTCGTGGTATTGTTCTCCATCCCTCTGGCATTGATCGGGGTAATGGTAATTCTTGCCATCACAGGAAACTCACTGAACATCTTTACGATGCTGGGAATGATCATGTTGATTGGTTTGGTAGCGAAGAACGCGATTATGATTGTCGACTTTGCGAATATGAGAAAAGCAGCAGGTGCCAATACGCATGACGCTTTGATTCAGGCCAACCATGCCCGTCTTCGTCCGATTTTGATGACAACGATTGCGATGATCTTCGGTATGATCCCAATTGCGATTGCAAAAGGAGCAGGAGCGGAGATGAACAACGGACTGGCCTGGGTAATTATTGGTGGTTTGACATCATCATTATTCCTGACGCTAATCATTGTACCGGTAGTATATTCACTATTTGATTCAATTCTAAGAAGAATGGGCAAAGGTGAGAAAGTAGATTACGAATCTGAAATGAAAGCAGATTATGTACACAAAGAACTAAGTGAAGACGGATATACTCCGAAACACATAGACTAAAATAATCAACCTTAATTAACCTAAAAGCGCATCAGAAACTCTGATGCGCTTTTTAATTTAGAATATTAAACAGTCTGTTTTACTTTTTGCCTCTCTATTTGTTCATTTCCCCAAATCCGTAAATAGTCTATGAAAGGGATGAGCTGTTGTCCGGCTTCGGTTAATGAATATTCTACTTTCGGAGGAACTTCATGATATACTTTTCTGTTGACAAGACTGTCATCTTCCAGTTCACGCAAAGTCTGGGTAAGCATTTTAGGGGTAATATCGGTAAGCGTTTTCCGTAATTCGCCATACCGCATGATCATTTTTACATGCAGATACCACAATATTCGTCCTTTATATTTTCCGCCAATTCTTCTGAATGCATAGTCTACAGGGCAGGAAGCTTCGTTATTTAAATATTTTTTCATGATTTTATTAAAATTAAAACTTTGATAATCAGCAATAGTATACTTTTAGTATGTAGAGTACAAAAAAGTGCATACTTGTCTGTAATATAGCATTAATTTACTTTTGTTTTGAACTTAAAGTAAAAATATAATGAAAACAATTATTTTAAATGAAACCGGAGGCGTTGATAAGCTTCAGTTAACTGATACACAAAAACCTCAAATAAAAAGTAATGAAGTATTGGTAAAGGTAAAAGCAATAAGTATCAATCCGGTTGATGTAAACGCCAGAGCATATGATCATGTGCTTAATTGGATATATGGTGATATAAGGCCGGTAATCTTGGGCTGGGATATTGCAGGAGAAGTGAGTGAAATAGGAGAAGAGGTAACCGGTTTTAAAGTTGGAGACCGGGTTTTTGGAATGGTCAACTTTTTCGGGAACGGAAAAGCCTATGCAGAATATACGGCTGCTCCTGCAAGTCATCTGGCACTGATTCCTGAACATTATACATTTGAAGAGGCTGCAGCGGCTACCTTAGCAGCGGTAACAGCTTATCAGGCTTTAGTGGATGTTGCTAAAATCAAAAAAAATGATAGGGTTCTGATTCATGCCGCATCAGGAGGAGTTGGTCATTTTGCGGTACAGATTGCTAAATATTTTGGAGCTTACGTATTGGGAACTTCCTCTGCAAATAATAAGCAATTTGTTCTGTCGATTGGGGCGGATGAGCATATTGATTATACCCAAAAACACAGTCTGGATATTGCAGGAGATATTGATATTGTTATCGATACCATTCAGGGAGAAACACTGCTGAACTCAATTGATGTGGTACGGTCCGGAGGAATCATTGTCACATTGCCTTCACCTGAAATTCCTCAAAACATTCAGGATAAAGCGGGAAAACAGAATGTAAATATTGAATTCATGATGGTGGCCTCTAAAAAAGAAACGATTCAGGCCATTGCGGGCTTACTTGAAAATAAATCCCTTATTCCCCATATTCATCAGACTTTTCCCTTTGAGGAAATACCCAAAGCCCATCTGGAAATGGAAACCAAAAGGGTAGTAGGTAAAATAGTGGTAACTCTATAAACTGAAAATCTTTTTCCATTTTGTAGATATAAATCAACCAAAAAGTGCATCAGGAGACTGATGCATTTTAGTATTAAATAGGTCTCTATGCTTCCTGAAAATAAAAAAGCTTCCGGATGAACCGAAAGCTTATATTTATTTTTTTGGAATAGACTAATCTGCCATTACCTCACCAGCCTTTCTGTAGATGAAATTTCCATAAATGTGTCTTCTTGCAAAACGGCTTGGCGAATCAGAATTGACCATTTTAATATAGGTATTTCTTGGAACGCCAATATATTCATACATATTTCCGTTCAGGTGCTGAACTTTCAAAATTGCTTTTTCAAGATAAAAATCCTGAATATTAGATTTTGTGATCGTTTCAGTATATTCTTCCTTATATTTTTCCTGTGTTTCTTCGTTGATGCTTACCAGAAAGTGGTACGCTTCAATCACTGCCTTGCTTTTTTCTTCTGCTTCCAGCTTACCCGCTTCGTCATTAATAAATTTATCAGGATGCGAATCTTTCATCGTATTTCTGTAAATCGTTTTTAATTCTTTTAAAGTAGCGGTCTTATCAACCCCTAGAAGCTTTCTATGTTCACCAAGTCTTTTCATATGTAGATATTTATGATCCTTATTTCGGGGTGCAAAATTAAGCTTTTAAATTGAAAAAATCATAACTTATTCATTATTAATTTATTTCGTTGAAAAATATTTTACAATTCCGATTTGAAGTCTGATTAATTGAAAAGTTGGACCCATAAAATAATTGGAATTTTAAATAATTTCTTTGCTCAGTTCCTCAATCTGACTCTTTATATAGACTTCTTTATTCTTTTTCACTTCTTTTAAAATCAGTTTTTGAGTTTCAGGAATATCAGAATATTTTTCAGCCCAGAGATTGATTTCAATAAGTACAGGAAGCAGATCAATACCTTTTCGCGTAAGTTTATATAATACTTTAGCCTTACTGTCCGGATGGTTCTGTTTGGTAATAATGCCGTTTTCTTCCAGCATCAGAAGACGTGAAGCCAGAATATTCGTGGCAATCTTCTCTTCGGATTTTAGAAAATCTCCGTAAGTACACTGCTTGGAAAACATAAGATCTCTTACTATAAGCAATGACCATTTGTCTCCCCATACATCTAAGGAGCAGCTGATAGGGCAGTCTGATCTCTTTTTTAAAGCTGACATAAAAATAAATTTTAATAATTAAAAATAATTACTTGCATTTTAAAAGTAATTGTGTAGATTTGTACTTGTAAAACGCAAGCGAATTTACCACATTAAATTTAAAATACAATAGAAAACATTCTTTTTAACTCATATTGCATTACAAATTCTTAAATAAACAACCGTATAATAATAACGGACAATTTTAAATATTCAAATATGAAAACAACAGGAAATACAGTATTCATAAGCGGCGGAAGTGCCGGAATAGGCTTAGCGATCGCTAAAAAATTAAGCGCAGAAGGAAATAAGATCATCATCAACGGACGGAATGAAGAACGCCTTCAGGCCGCACTGCAACAGTTGAATGATGCCGTAGCCATTCAGGGTGATCTTTCTGTAGAGACAGACAGGCTGCGTATCGCAGAAGAACTGAAAACAGCGTACCCGGAGGTAAATATCATTGTCAACAATGCAGGCGCAGCTTTTGCTTATCTTTTAAACGGAACGGAAAATGCACATGAAAAAGCGGCAATTGAAATGAATACTAACTATTTTAGTGTCATTCATTTTACAGAACTGCTGCTGCCTCATCTGGTTGAGAAAGGAGAAGCTGCTGTAGTCAATATTTCATCTATTGCCGTCTTTAGAAGTCACAAAATGCTGCCGACTTATAGTGCTTCCAAAGCAGCTTTACACGGTTACACGACAGCATTACGAGACACTTATGAAGATCAGGGAAATGTACATATCTATGAAGTCTATCCTCCACTAGTTAATACAGAATTTTCTGCAGAAATAGGGGGTGCCAACGGAATTCCGCCTTCTGAAGTAGCTGATGAATTATTTTTGGCTCTTGAAAGAAATCAGTTTGATGTCCCGGTGGGAGATTCCAAACAGTTTTTCGCAAAAGAACCTGCTTAAATAATAAATAAAAGACTCTTCGTCGAAAAAGCTCAGATTTTAACTGACGGAGAGTTTTATTTTAAATATAAAACTCAAATTATGAAAGCATTCAGTATTAGTCGTTATAAAAAAGACGGAGAACTCCAATTGGTAAATTTGCCCGAGCCTTCTGTAAAAGAAGATGAAGTTTTAGTGGAGATTCATGCAGCAAGTGTCAATCAGTTAGATTCTAAAATAAAAAGTGGTGAATTTAAAATGATTTTACCTTACAAAATGCCACTTATTTTAGGACATGATGTAGCCGGAGTCATCAAAAAAGTAGGCTCAAAAGTGAAAAACTTTAAGGCAGGTGATGAAATTTATGCAAGACCTTCGGATTTTCATATCGGTACTTTTGCAGAGTTTATTTCAATCAGTGAAAAGGATGTTGCCTTAAAGCCGAATAATCTGACTATGGAAGAAGCAGCTTCTGTTCCGTTAGTAGGCTTAACGGCCTGGCAGGCTTTGGTTGAGAAATCTAATGTACAGAGCGGCCAGAAAGTTTTTATTCAGGCAGGGTCCGGTGGCGTGGGAACTTTTGCCATTCAGCTGGCAAAATATTTAGGCGCTACGGTAGCAACCACTGCAAGCCCCAAAAATTTCGATCTTTTGAAAAACCTTGGTGCCGATGTATTGATCGATTATAAAACACAGAACTTTGAAGATGTTCTGATAAATTATGATGTAGTGCTGAACAGCCAGGATAATAAAACCCTTGAAAAATCATTGGAGATCTTAAAATCAAAAGGAAAAGTCATTTCAATTTCCGGCCCGCCTACTCCTTTATTTGCTAACGAATTAGATTTGCCTTGGTACGTAAAACTCGTTACAAAACTGTTGAGCAGTAAGGTTAGAAGAATGGCTCAGAAAAAGAATATAGATTATTATTTTCTCTTTATGAGAGCCAATGGAAAGCAGTTGGCAGAAATTACACGGCTGATAGAAGCTGAAAAAATAAAGCCTGTCATCGACAAAGTTTTCTCCTTCGAACATACGAATGATGCATTAAGTTATGTAGAAAGTGGTCATGCAAAAGGAAAAGTAGTCATAAAGATGAAATAGTTTTTTAAGAAGAATAAAAAGCAGGAGCTGAAAAACTCCTGCCGGAATAATATTAACTGACTAAGTTTCTTTCGTTATCAAAGGCTTCAGCGGCTTCTTTTGCTGCGTCCACCATGGCAATCAGGGCTTTCTCCGTTTCATCCCAATGCCTGGTTTTCAATCCGCAATCGGGATTTACCCAAAGCTGCTGTGCAGGAATTACCGCCTGTGCTTTCTTCAGGAGATCAAGCATTTCTTCTTTGGAAGGAACTCTTGGAGAATGAATATCATAGACTCCCGGCCCGATCTCATTCGGATATTTGAAATCTGCAAAAGCCTGAAGCAGTTCCATTTGGCTTCGGGAACACTCTATGGTGATCACATCTGCATCCATATCGGCAATGTTCTGGATAATATCATTGAATTCGGAATAACACATATGGGTATGGATCTGGGTAGTGTCTTCCGCACCGGAAGCTGAAATCCTGAAAGACTCCACAGCCCATTTCAGATATTCCTGCCATTCGGCTTTCCTGAGCGGAAGGCCTTCCCTGATGGCCGGTTCATCAATCTGGATAATTCTGATTCCTGCCTTTTCCAGGTCGTTCACTTCATCACGGATGGCCAATGCAATCTGTTTGCAGGTTACAGAACGGGGCTGATCGTCACGTACAAATGACCATTGCAAAATAGTTACCGGGCCAGTAAGCATTCCTTTCACCCATTGATTCGTTAAAGACTGTGCATATTGAGACCAGTAAACCGTCATTGGATGCGGACGGTGAACGTCTCCATAGATCACTGGAGGCTTCACACAGCGGCTTCCGTAGCTTTGTACCCAACCGTTTTGAGTGAAGGCAAATCCGTCAAGCTGCTCACCAAAATATTCCACCATATCATTACGTTCAAATTCACCGTGAACCAATACATCAATCCCTATCTTTTCCTGCCAACGGATTGTTCTTTCCGTTTCTTTTTTAAGCAGATCATCATACTGTTCAGCGGTAAGTTCCCCTTTCTTGAATTTTGATCTCCAGGCTCTCACCTCCTGAGTCTGTGGAAAGGAACCGATGGTTGTAGTCGGGAATAGTGGGAGCTGCAGAACTTTCTGCTGATCTTCTTTTCTTCTGCTGAAAGGGCTGTTTCTTTGTGCATCATCATCAGTTGTCAAATCTACCCGGTCTTTTACCTGTTGGTTGTGGGTCAACGGTGAGGTTTTCCGGGTATCAAACGCTTTTTTATTTTCAGCGAATTGTTGTAAAGCCGGATAATCTGCATTTCCAGAGGCCAGCTTTTTTAAAGAAACAATTTCGTAGATCTTTTGTTTGGCAAATGCCATCCACTGCTTGATATCAGGAGAAAGGATCTCTTCATTCTTCTCTGAATCCAGATCAAAAGGGGAATGGAGCAGGGAACATGAAGGGGCAATGAAAACCCTTTCAGAACCAATAGTATTGACTGCTTTCTCAATAAAGCTCAATGATTTTTCAAAATCATTTTTCCAGATGTTTCTTCCGTCTACTACTCCTAAAGAAAGACTCAGTGTTTGGGGAATAATATTCAAAACTTCATCCAGCTGTTCCGGACATCTTACCAGATCAATATGCAAAACATCAGCTGAAAGGGAAGTAGCCAGCGAGAGATTGTCTTTTAAACCTTCAAAATAAGTGGCAATAATAAATTTAAGATCTGGAAATTCTCTTCTGAGTTCCTTATAAACGGATTGATAAGTTTCTTTTGCCTTTTCGCTGAGATCTAATCCTAAAAATGGCTCGTCAAACTGTATCCATTCTGCACCATGGCTTTGGAGATCTTTTAAAATTTCAATATATACCGGAAGCAGATTCCCAATCAGGTCCAGTTTATCAAATCCTTCCTCTTTTTCTTTTCCAAGTAAAAGATAGGTAAGGGGACCAATAATTACCGGTTTTGCATTCACTCCAGTTTGTTTTGCATTGATGAATTCATTGATGATCTTTTGGGAAAATAAGCTGAACTGCTGGTTCTTCTGGAATTCAGGGACAATGTAATGGTAATTTGTATCAAACCATTTCGTCATTTCCATTGCTGTAATGTCCAGCCCGTCTTTCTGATAGCCTCTGGCCATTGCAAAATAAAGATTAAGTTCAACTTTTTGAGAGGCAATTTCCAGATAACGTTCAGGGATGACTCCCAATGTCAAGGTCATATCCAATACCTGATCATAAAACGAAAAATCGTTGCAGGGAATAAGATCAATCCCCGCTTCCTGCTGCAGTTTCCAGTTTTGCTGGCTGATGGTGTTACCAACTTTCAGTAATTCAGTTAATGATGTTTTGCCCGACCAATACTGCTCGCAGGCTTTTTTGAGTTCTCTTTTGCTACCAATGCGCGGATAGCCAAGGATGTGCGTTTGCATTTCTTTTAAACTTTAAATTAAACAATAATCGTAAAGCTCTTTTGAACGCTTCATAATGCTGTCGGAGAAAGAAATGCTGAGGAATAGAGCAGATACGGTATGGACGTACTTATCCCATTAATTATGAGATGGATCAGAATAATTGTTTAATCAGTTTAAAATTAAACGACCCATTACGTTCAAAAGTATCATCTGTATGACCCAAAGCTTCAGACCGCGAAAGCATTGTCAATCCGGAACAGGCAGGTCTCCTGGCTTGTAACAGTTTTTGTCATCCTTCCCGCTTTCGCAGTGGATATAACGGACAAAAACCTTAGGTGGTTACTTACAGTTGCGCGACAGCTCGTGATTTTCACACGATTCCCTATTAATCTACGTTGAGTAAAACCTTTTCCGTTTGATGAAGTATGTTGAAGAGCAAAATCTTGGCTAAAGATATTAATTTAAGTGAATTGATTGGTTTATATTAAATAAATAAGGATATTATTTTGTTTATTAGATTATTTAAAGTTAATTGTTCTGTATCTTTGAAAAATACAATTTAAAAAAGAATATTATTCTGTGGAAAGACTGGATGAAAAGGATCTTCAGCTGCTGAGAATCCTGCAAAAAAATGCTAAACTGACTGTTAAGGAGCTTGCTAAAGAAATTAACCTTTCAGCATCACCTGTTTTTGAACGGATGAAAAGGCTGGAGCAGGATGGATATATCAAACATTATGCAGCCGTTCTGGACGCTGAAAAACTGAACCGTGGGTTTACTGTCTTTTGCCAGATCAAGCTTAAGATCCATGACCGTTCTGTGGGAAATCAGTTTGTGGAAGATATTCTGCAAATCGATGAGGTAGCTGAATGCTATAATATCTCAGGTGATTTTGATTTTCTGCTCAAAGTTCAGGTCCGGGATATGAAGCATTACCAAGATTTTGTATTTAATAAGCTGGGCTCAGTAGATTCCATAGGAAGCACACACAGCACTTTTGTGATGGCGGAAGTGAAAAATATCCATGGAGTGAGTATCTAGAAAATAAACAACAGTAACCAATCGGATACTGTTGTTGTAATGTTAACTCATTAATTCCGGTCTTTTAATAAAGCCAATTGGTCCATACCTACCACTGCATCTTTTTGATATTCTTCTGTCAGATTAAAGATCTTTCCTAATTTCTGAGAGGCAGTGATAAAACTTATAAACGTGCATAGCTCTGAAATTTCCTTTTCAGAAAAAAAATCCCTCAACATATCGAAATGTGCTTTAAGTATGGAATGGTGATCTTTACAAAAAAGTTCTGCGAAGCCCACAGCCACGGATATTTTTAGATCAGAAGTGCTGATTTCCGCTTTTCCGCCTTTTACCATGCAGTATTCACAGCCGTTTCCAAACGCAAGTGTCCTGCGGACCTGTTCCAGTAAATTAGAGTCTAAACCTGTATTCTCGAAAAAAGTTTTTTCAAGACTGTTCCATTTTTTCAGGATATGAATATTATGCCCGATCAACTTTTCAAATGGTGTACTTCCGTGGTCTGCAAATTCAATTGTAGTCATATTTTTTATGACAAATTTCCTGTTAATTATTTTTATTTTAAAGCGAATTTAATGGCTTAATTTTGTAATTTTAATGAATTTAGCTGATTTAATTGAATAATACAATGAAAATAGTTTTAGATAAAATTGATCATAAAATTTTGCAATTGCTAACTGAAAATGCACGGCTTAGTTATGCTGAGCTCGGGAGAATGATTTCCCTTTCTCAATCTGCTACAAAAGAAAGGGTTCAGAACCTTACAGATACAGGCGTCATCAAAAGATTTACGGCAGATATTGATTATAACCAGTTGGGGTACGGTCTCAAAGTGATTATTCATCTGAAATTCAAAAACGATGAATTCAGGATATTTACAGATCATATCAGACTGTTTCCTGAAATCATCAGTTGCAAAAGAATCACAGGGGAGTACTGCCTCATTGCAGAATGTGTATTGAAAGACAGTGCCCATCTTGAAAATATAATAGACAGACTGATTAAGTATGGAATTCCTTCTACCTCAGTTCAGCTATCTGAAATAAAGACCAATCATTTCTTTAATAAAGAATAAAGAATAAAGAATAAAGAATAAAGAATAAAGAATAAAGAATAAAGAATAAAGAATAAAGAATAAATATGTTAAAATAAAAAGCAGTACCTAAACGAGATACTGCCATTATAAATTTAAAAAAAAATTCAATCTTTAATGAAAAATCAGGGTTCATCACAATCCTGCTTCAGTTTGGTAAAGACCTTGTCAAATTTTTCATACAGTGTTCCTTCCTCATCAGGCTCTGGTCTGAAGCTGCCATTCGCACAGTTGTAATAGCCGAACCCAATCAGTTGAATCAGTGCATAATCATCTTTCCTCGGATCATTGAATTGCGCCTTGAATCTATCTATTACAGATTTGGGATCTGCATTGTCTTTACTTCTCTCTTCGGCGAAGCTTTTCCAAACGGCGTACATTTTCTGTTTGTCAGGAGATGAAACGGCATCAATATAAGGTTTGCAGGTACTGTAAAACTTACTGTTTTTTAATGTTGAAGGATCAGAATAGGCGATAAGATCTTCTTTTTTCAGCTGATATTCATTTTCAAAAGTCTCAATAGTTTCCTGATGGAGCTTTTTCCATTCCGGAAGATTAATAACTTTAAGGTCATACAGCTCTTTTTTCTTTTCCTGATACTGTTTTTCCAGTTGCTGCAGATAAATATCTTTATTTTTACGGACATCATCGAGATCGGAAAGCTTGAACACAGTATGATTGTCAAATAGCCCGGTATTGAATTGGTATAAAAGCTTATAAACACCGTCTATTTCCTCTTTCTTATATTTTCCCGGATCGAAATATCCTTTATTGTCACAGTTGAAAGTCTGGTAAGAGTATAATACCAGGTTATTGGTTTTCTGAGTTGTTTTTTGTCCCCAAACCGTTGCAGACAGTATCAAAGCAATGGTTAATAGTGTTTTTTTCATAGCGTCTGCTTTTTGAAAGCTTTTTGTAAAAATAATATTTTGTGTTTAAATAAGAATCGAAAAATAATTCAGTTAAAAAATTAGCTTAAAACATCTTTGATCTGGGTTTCAAGGTCATGAATATTTTCAAATGAATGAAGCGTTATGTTTTTGTCTGTTCTTTTAAGCTCTTCTATAATTTCTAAGATAAGTTCCAGAGGTTCGGCTTCAAAACCAAACAGGTTATTGTCAAAATTTATTCCTGCGATGATACCGTCACTATTCATTCCGAGGCACCAATTTTCAAGAAAATCATTTAATGCAAGGGTATCGGTTTGATAATCACTCCATTCACCTCCAATACATGATTGAGCTCTCACTTCATCAGACCAGAAGCATACCATCTGCACAGGATCACCGTCTTCATCTTCCATTTCATTGGAGTACGAGACAGCATATCCTTTATCACCTTTCAGGGCATAAATAATTTCAGATTCACACACTTTTTTCACAAAGTCTGAATGTCGGTTTTTAATCGTTAAATGATCCTGAATCATAGTTGTTTTTATAAATGTTGTATGGATTTATCTTAAAAGTAAATGGGTTTTATAAAATATTCTTAACTTTTAGATGCTGTAAAAGCATAATGGTTTTTGCATCTTTAATTTCGCCTGTATCAATCATCGCAAGAGCATTCTCAAAAGAAAGTTCCAGAACTTCAATGTTTTCACCTTCTTCTTCAAGTCCGCCACCGTCTGCAATCTTCATTTCAGGAGCATATTCGGCTATAAAAAAATGCAGTATTTCCGTTACGGAGCCGGGTGACATATAGGCTTCAAAGACTTTTTCTACCTTTGTTATTTTATATCCGGTTTCCTCCTCTGTTTCTCTTTTTACGCATTCTTCAGGGTTATCATCATCCAGCAAGCCGGCACAAGTTTCTATAAGCATTCCGGTGGAATTGCCATTAATAAAAGTAGGTAACCGGAATTGTCTTGTTAGAATAACGGTGTTCAAATTTTTATTGTAAAGTAAAATGGTGGCTCCATTTCCTCTGTCGTAGGCTTCTCTGCTCTGGGTTTCTGAATTTCCGTCCTTTTTTGTAATACTGTAAGTGACTTTGTTTAAAGTATACCAGTTGTCAGAAAGGATTTCTGTGTTAAGAATTGTAATGTTGGGATTCTGCATGGGAAATATCTTCAATATTATATTAAATACTCAACCCTCGGATGAGGCTGATGAATAACGGCTAAATTAATATTTCTTTTCCAACAGACCTTTAAATTTTCTTTAAAATATAGTATACAGAAGATAAATTTTATCCTACAACCAAACCAAAGTTGTTACGTTTTTAGTGGCCCTTCAAATGTTTCTTCAGATAGGTAGCAGTGTCGGAATGTTTTGCTGATAGCAGATTTTCTACAGTTCCTTCAAATACGATAGTACCCCCAAGTTTTCCGGCTCCGGGACCAATGTCTATGATCCAGTCTGCCTGAGCTATAATATCCAGATTATGTTCAATAACGATCAGGGTATTCCCTGCATTCACCAATTCGTCAAAGAAAGAAAGCAGTTTTTCATTGTCAATGGGATGAAGTCCTGTGCTGGGCTCATCCAAAACAATAATTGTATCGGTATGATGAAGTTCTTTGGTAAGTTTTAAGCGCTGTCTTTCGCCACCTGAAAAACTATCCAGCCTCTGCCCGAGGGTTAAATAATCAAGCCCCAGTTTAATAAGGAGGCCAAGTTCTTTTTGAAATCCTGATTCAGAAAAAAACGGCAGGGCTTCCAGGACCGTCATATTCATGATATCTGCAATGTTTTTTTCGTGATACAGATATTGTAAGACTTCAGGTTTGTATCCTGATCCATGACAGACCTCACAAGGCTGCTCGATATCGTCCATAAAAGCAAGGTCTATTTTTTCAATACCTAATCCTTTACAATTGGGACATGCGCCTTCTCCGTTGCGGCTAAACAGTTTTTCCGAAACGTTATTGGCCTGGGAAAACAGCTTTCGGACCGTATTGGATAGATTAAGATACGTTAAAAGGTTGGAACGGCTGCTGGCAGTAAAAACAGATTGATCTACAACAGTAATTTCCGGATAGAACACAGGTAATACTTTATTGATCAGAGTGCTTTTTCCTGATCCTGCTACGCCGGTTATCACATTCATAATTCCTGTGGGAATGTTCACACTGACATTTTTTAGATTATGAAGATTTCCGTTTTTTAGTTTGAGAAAGCCTTTCGATAATCGTGGGGCTTTGTTATAAGTGCGTGCTTTACTGAAATAGTGTGCTGTTTTTCCTTTAGCATTCTTTAGATGAGCAAAACTCCCCTGGTACATAATTTTACCACCGTTTTTCCCTGAGCCGGGTCCCATATCTACAATCAGATCGGCTATTTTAATAAGATCCGGATCATGTTCTACAATCAGAACGGTATTTCCTTTATCCCTTATTTTTTTGATGATATTCACGATACGGTCAATATCTTTGGGATGAAGGCCAATGCTCGGTTCATCAAAAATATAGAGTAGATCTACCAGGCTGTTCCCGAGCTGTTTTACCATTTTTATCCGTTGAGATTCTCCTCCCGAGAGGGTATCCGTTTGTCGGTCCAGTGTCAGATACTGCAAGCCAATGTCGATGAGGTTCTGCAGTTTTTTTTCCAGCTCACTGATAATGGAAGCATAGGTTTCAAAGGGTAAATTCTGTATAAAGATGAGCAGATCATCAATGGACAATGAGGTACAGTCTGCAATATTTTTACCTTCGATCTTACAGGACAGAACTTTTGAATTAAGACGTTTACCTTTACATACGGGACATTCTTTGGTAATGATAACCCGATTTAAACTGTCTTTCCGGCTGACGTTCTCTTTGGAATCTTTTTTCAGAAATGAATTTTCAATCCGGGGGATCACTCCTTTATATTGAACGGTTTTGCCCCATTCTTTAGATGGGTTTTTCGGGCTGTGTTCTTCAGCATTCAGTAATATTTCCCATTCCTTTTCCGTATAATCCCGGAGTTTCTTATCATTATCAAAATAACCTGAATGGGTATACCGGGTCAGTCTCCATCCGCCCGGCTGAAATGTCGGGAACCGGATGGCTCCTTCATTCAGTGATTTGTTTTTGTCAAAAAGAGTTTCAATATTGACGGCTTGTACATAGCCCAAGCCTTCACACTCCGGGCACATACCCTGCGGATTGTTGAACGAAAATACATTGGAATAACCCACAAACGGTTGTCCTATTCTGGAAAAAAGCAGCCGCAGAGAGGCATAAATATCTGTGGCAGTTCCCACTGTTGACCGGGCATTTCCTCCCAATCTCTTTTGATTGATGATAAAAGGAACATTCAGGTTTTCTATTTTATCAACATTTGGAACACCAAAATGCTGCAAACGGTTTCTTATAAAACTATTTTGTGTTTCATTGATCTGTCGCTGCGCCTCGGCACCAATGGTTTCAAATACCAATGAAGACTTCCCGGATCCGGAAACTCCTGTGAATACCGTTATTTTATTTTTTGGGATCCGCAGTGAAATATTTTTCAGATTATTCTGCCTGGCGTGGGTAATGATAATGTCTTTCATTATAATTTTCATTAACTTTGTTAATAGTTAACTAAGTTAAGTAATTTATGAAAACAAAAGATCAATTTTTTAATATATTTACAGATCTTCAGTGTTTTATATTGGCCAATATGAACAAAGGGAATATAAGTGGCGTTACTGCCACCCATTATAATATCATCGAATATATTTACCGGAAGCAGGAAGTGACCGGAAAACAGATTGCTACAGCATTTAATGTAAGCCAGGCAGCAGTTTCAAAGCAGATCAGGTTTCTGATGAGTAGTGATCTCATTGAGCAAAAGCAAAACGGTACGGACAGAAGAATATTTAATCTTTCAGCGACGGAAAAAGGTGAATATTTGATCAATAATTCTGAAGACTTCAGAAAAAAAGTGGCAGATCAGGCTGCTGATATTTTAACCAAAGAAGAATTAAGAACACTAACAAATTTACTCGATAAAGTTATGGACAATATTAAAATGTAAGTAATTATTCATAACAATGATGAAGCAAGCAGATCTATTTTGATGCCCTTTTTCTATTTTGTTTATTTCTCTATTTCAAAAGATTTTCCAAAGCCTCTTTAAGGTCAGGGAATTTAAACTTAAACCCGGTATCCTGAATTTTTTGTGCAGAAGCTCTTGAACCTTCCAACAGGGCATCTGCCAACTCTCCAAAAATTAGCTTTAAAACAAAAGCGGGTACATTGGGCATAAATAGAGTTTTTTTCAATACTGTAGCAATCTTTTTTGTTAAATCTTCATTGGTAGTATGTTGAGGAGAAACGGCATTATAGGGACCATCCATATCTGTATTTTTCAAAGCAGTTTCATAAATAGAGCATATATCTTCAATATGGATCCATGGCATATACTGCTTTCCGCTTCCTAATGGTGAGCCTATGCCATATTGTATGGTGGGAATCATCTTTTTGAGTGCCCCATCTTCTTTGGAAAGAACCACGGCTGTTCTTACTTTGACCACTCTTTCGGCAAGATTTTGCTCTTTAAAATCATCTGCCGATCTTTCCCATAAAACGACCACTTCACTCAGGAAATCGTTTCCGGGCGGATCATTTTCCTTGTAAATTTTATCTGTAGTTACGGTACCATAATAATTGATCCCTGAAGCCGATATAAAAGATTTAAGCTTAATTTTTTTCTTCCTTAGAGTATCTAAAAGTAGCGCTGCAGAATCTACACGGCTGGAGATCAGTTCCTGCTTTCTTTCTTTAGTCCAGCGTTTTTCAGAAATGTTGGCTCCTGCCAGATGAATGATGTGGGAAACATTATCGAGAGCAGATTCATCCATTGTTCCCTTTTTGATGTCCCATTCAAAATCATGATCACGCTTTTTCTTTCGGGTAAGAAATCTTACGGTATATTCCTTCTCTAATTTCTTAGACAGCTCCCTGGCGATCATACCGCCGGCACCGGTTATCAGAACGGTTTCTTTCATAATATTATTTTTTGTAATGTTGTGGGATTATGCCTGGTTTTTTACAATCAGGACAAAATCATCTTCCAGAAGTTTATAGCCGTAGTCATAAATAAATCTGTACTCTGAGCCATTTCTGTAAATCTTCAGATTGGTAAAATAATCAAAATCAAAACCCAGGCCGTCCAGCTTTGATCGCTGAACTTTTGCTTTCCCGTCTGTATTCAGTTCAAGAAGAATACGGTAATTTTTACGGAGCTTATTGTTCACATTCCGCATCAGATTCGTAGAATCTTTATTCTGCTTATTGTTGTAGGCATTCCGGCAGGCGTCATTGCAGAACTTTTTATCCGATCTGCCGATAATTTTCTCGCCACATTCAAGACATTCCATGCTGTTATTTTTTCATTTTGTGTGTATGTTGATGTTTTTTTCTTAATAACCGTTTAAACCTGCTGTGGGAAGGGTAGCTTCTGTTCGATGTTATATTATTGAATAAAAGAGCAACAAGCAAAAGTATGATACAGCCTGACAAAACAGGAGAAACAACATACCAATAACCTAATTCGGGAATTTTTCCTACAGAACTTACTGCGATCAGAGCTGTTGCACCTCCGGGTGGATGAAGTGTTTTCGTATACTGCATCAGTACAATAGAAAAAGCTACGGCCAATGGTGCGGATATCCAGATGATGTCAGGAACGATCTTATATATGGTAACCCCTACAATGGCAGAAATTACATGTCCGCCTACCAGATTTCTTGGCTGAGCCAAAGGACTCTGAATAGCACCATAGATCAAAACACTGGAAGCTCCGAAAGAACCGATCAGGAATATATTTTCAGTGGCTGATACAGAATGCGACTGAATAAAGGCAATAAGCCCTATTCCAACAAATGCTCCCAGGAATGACCAGAAGTGCTCCTTATAATCAACCAGAGTTTCTTTATAGATTACATACTTGGAAACTCTAAATGTTCTTTTTATTGTTTTCTTCAAAATTTATTTCTGTTTAATCAATATTCGAAAGTTTCATAATGGCTGACATTTTCCTCAAATTCCAGTAAAAACCTTTTGTCTTCAGGATAATATTTCGCCTTTTCATAATCATCTCCTGCAAATTTCCTGATACTTTCATAAGAGTCCCATTCGGTAACGGTAAAAAAATGACAGATTTCCTTGTCTTTTTTTCTCAGTATTTTTGCTGAAATATTTCCTTGGGTATTTTTATACTGTAAAATACCTGTCTCTTCAACATATCTGAGATATTCATCTGCTTTTTCAGCATTAACAACGCCGTGCCAGATTCTGGTAATTTTTTTCATATTAAGTTTTTGCCAGGTTTATTTATAATTTGAATTAAATTTTCAATAAAAGTTTGAGTATAAATTCCTTCTGTATCATAATCAGGATCCAGGATAGTGATTTCTAATCCAAAGCATCTTTCATCCGCTATCAATGGCTGCATTATCTCTTTTAAATTTTCATAATTAATTCCGTCTTCCATTCTGCTGTCTACAGCGGGCATAATTTCATCTTTCAATACATCTACATCAAAATGGATAAAAAATCCGTCAAGGTTCTTTTTTTCTACCATTCTCAGAAAATCTTCTGAAGTTTTTCTAAAGCCATTCTTCCTTAGATTCTCCAGGTCAAAATAATGAATTCTGGATTTTTGAATTTGCCCCACGTATTCGTCATCATCCGTTTCCGCATTTCCCACACAGAAAATATGCTCTTCCTGGAAATATGGTTTGAGACCATCAATATTAGTCAGTTTTTGATGCCCCAATCCTGAAACAATTGCCAAATCCATTCCTGCAACACCTCCGCTGGGAGAGAGCTTTGGCGGAATATAGTCTGTATGACCGTCAAGATAAAATAAACCGAAATTCCCAAGGCGCTTTAATGCAAGAGCACTTCCAATCAGGATACTGCAATCACCGCCCAACATCAGGTGAAAGGTATCTTTATTAAAATTTTTTAAAATAAGCTCACATTGTTTTTTTGCATACTCGATAATCTGGTGAGGATTTTTAACTCCCGTTTCTTTATCAAAATCCATTGCATATTCCGGAGCTTCCAGTCTGAAAATACTTTTGGGATTGACTCCTTCATGGAAACCAAACTTTCTGAACCAGTCAGGAAGTTTTTTTACTCCCGGTTCCATCTCATGCTCTTTTTTAGTGAGCCCAAGATTAAAAGGAAACTCGAAAATGCTGATGCTCTTTTTCATAGGTTCATTTTATCAAAGATACGGAAATATTCGTTTGCAAACGACTACAAACGAATTTAAATAGTTTATAACCGATTAAAGTGCTGCAGTGTAACAATCTTTGCAACAGAGATTTGAGAAAGACAGTGAACGTCTCTTATCTGAATTATTAATCTTAAAATTTTAAAGCTATGTCACTAAGAAACAAAGTAACATTAATTGGTTACACAGGAAAAGAAGTTGAAACAGTAAACTTCGAAAGCGGAAGTCTAAAGGCAAGTGTATCTCTGGCAACCAGCGATCATTATACCAATGCCAAAGGAGAAAAAGTAGAGGAAACACAATGGCACAACCTGATTGCTTTTGGAAAAACAGCTGAAATACTTCAAAAGTATGCACCGAAAGGAAAAGAGATTGCCATTGAAGGAAAGCTTACGTACAGATCATATGATGATAAAGATGGCGTTAAGCGGTATATTACCGAAATAAAAGTAGATGAAATTCTTCTGTTAGGTGGGAAATAAATTCTAAAAATACAGATGATGAAAGTAAAAGTTTTTAAAATCAGACTTCCAGAAGAATTTCTCTATAAAGATCAGAAAATGCTTGATCATTTCCTGGAATTGAATGAAATTATAAAAGTAGAAACTGCTTTTGTAAACGAAGAAAGTTATTGGTCCGTAATCCTCTACTTTGAAGAACTTAAAACTATAAAAAGTACGGTGAAAGAGCCAAAGGCAGTGAAATACTCTGTAGAAAATGATGCTTTAAGCTTTGATGAAGAACAAATTCTAAATGCCCTGAAATACTGGAGATCTGAGAAGGCTAAAGAACAGAATCTCCCGATCTACTTCATCGCAAGCAATAAAGAGTTGATGTCTGTAGCCAAGTATAAACCTGCCAGAAAGGAAGAACTGCTTGAGATTAAAGGTTTCGGAAAGCATAAGATAGAAAATTATGGTGAAGAAATTCTTGAGATCCTGGAAAGTGTCTGATTTTTTCAGACTGAACAATGATAATGCATCGAAAGCTGGAGAAGATTACTTCTTCAGCTTTTTTAATCATAATCCAAATTAGGAAGCTGCATTAGGCCAACCTATGCTTGTTAACAAGCCAAATAAGGAAATTGCTAAAATGAATTGAATAATTTTCCTAAAAAATTTAGCTTTCTGTTTTTTATTTCTATAGCTGATTTCTAGCCTTTTAAAATTTCATTCTTTTATATTTCGCGAATTTTAAAAGTCAATGTCTTTAAAATAGATAAACATAGTCTTAATATTGATTCCATCAATTTTAAGACATTTAAAAATTTAATGCTATATTATATGAAACAGAATTATTTTAGATTTTTTAAGCTTTTCGCATTTTTTCCAATAGTAATTGGAGCTCAAGTAAACCTTCCATACACTGAAGATTTTGGCGGTACTGCCACTCAATCTCAATGGGATTATTCTAACCCTTCCGTAATTGTCGTTGAAAATACATCAGTAGATTCTCCGAATGGAGGAACAGGTGGAAGTTTAATGTATAATTTTTATAACAGCCTGGGACTCTCTACCTATAATGTCAAGTCACCGGTTTTAAACAATCCCAATAACGCACCTATTGGTGTTTCATTTCAATTTGCAGCTGCTAATCGATACACTATGCCAGCTGCTATTCAGACAATTTTTGCGGATGATCATATATTGCTAGAGTACTCAACTGACGGCGGACAAACATATACTCTAATTCACGATTATGAAATTGGTAAGACAGGAGAATTAAATACCGGTGGCACGATTCCTTCTTTTTTTACACCAACAGCGAGTCAGTGGGTTACCAAAAACATCCTTCTTCCTGCAGGCACGAATCGAGTAAATTTTAAAGGAGTAAAAAATAATATTAATCAGGCTGGAAATTTTGCTTTTTTAGACCATGTTGTTTTTCAAATATGTGATGGAAACACCCCGGCTCCTACAGGAAATTTATCACAAAATTTTTGTTCATCACAGACTTTAGCAAACCTTGTGGTTACAGGGTCGAACATACAGTGGTATGATGCCCCGACAGGAGGAAATTTACTTCCTGATACAACGGCGTTAGTTGATGGTACAACTTACTATGCTTCTCAGGTGGTGGGAGCATGCGAAAGCACAACTCGTTTACCTGTAACTGTAAACTCATCAAGCTGCCTGTCTGTAAATGAAGTTTCTAGTGATAAAGATTTTAACTTTTATCCCAATCCGGTAAATGATGTTTTGTACATTAATTCAAAAATAAATGTTGTGAAAGTAATTATTTATGCTGTTGATGGTAAGTTGGTTCAGTCTGAACAAGACAGGAAAATCACTTCAATAAGCATGAATAAATTGATCCATGGAAATTATTTCGTAGAATTTACCTTTGAAAATGGGAAGAAGGTTCAAAATAAGATTATTAAAAAGTAAGTTTAAAAACGAAGGAAATCTGATTTCCAGGAGTATTGCAGACGTTCTTTCGGGTAAAGCTCAAGCAGAAACAACATGGTGACGGATTAAGGAGCAACTTAAATGGAAGATTACTGCTTCAGCCTTTTATGTTTCGGAAAAGTCCTTTCAATTCCTTATTTTTGCATACATCAAAATGATATACAGCAAATGAAGCCAAGTTTAGCAAGAGGAACACGTGATTTTTCCGCATTAGAAGTTTCAAGAAGAAGATATATAATCAATACTTTACAGAAGAATTTTGAATTATTTGGATTCCAGCCTTTAGAAACTCCAAGCTTTGAAAACCTTTCAACACTGACAGGGAAGTATGGAGAGGAAGGGGATCGATTGATCTTTAAAATATTAAATTCGGGAAACTATTTGGATAAGGTTTCTGCAGAAGAATTAAGTGTTGAAAATCATCAGGGACTAACAAAGAAAATTTCAGAGAAAGCTTTAAGATATGATCTTACGGTTCCCTTTGCACGGTATGTTTCTATGAATCATGGCCAATTGGTATTTCCATTCAAACGTTATCAAATCCAGCCTGTTTGGAGAGCTGATAGACCTGCAAAAGGAAGATTCAGAGAATTTTACCAATGTGATGCTGATGTAGTGGGAAGTGAAAGCTTATTACAGGAAGTGGATTTGGTTCAGCTGTATCTTAAATCGTTCTCAGATCTTAAAATCCCTGTTACCATTCATATGAACAACAGAAAGATCCTTTCTGGTTTGGCAGAATATGCTGGTATTACAGATAAGCTGATAGAATTTACTGTGGCTTTGGACAAACTTGACAAGATTGGGAAAGAAGGTGTTGTGAAGGAATTATTGGAAAGAGAAATTTCTCAGGAGTCAATTGATAAATTAGAATTTTTATTCAATCAGTCGGATGATGCACTGGAAAATCTTCTTCAGCTAAAAGAGAAGTTTACAGACAATGAAATCGGGCTGAAAGGAGTAGAAGAGCTTGAATTTGTTCTTACTCAATCTCTGAATCTTGGAGTAGATATGCAGAATCTTGTGTTCAATATTACATTGGCCAGAGGTCTTGATTATTACACCGGAGCTATTTTTGAAGTGAAAGCAGATGAGGTAGCGATGGGATCTATCGGCGGCGGTGGAAGATATGATAATCTGACTGAGGTTTTCGGACTTAAAAATATTCCGGGAATTGGGATTTCATTTGGTTTGGACAGGGTTTATCTGGTAATGGAAGAACTTGATCTTTTCCCTCAGGAAGCTTCAACTCAAGTCGAATATCTGTTTGCTAATTTCGGCACAGAAGGAACTGCAGAAGCTTTAAAACTGATTATGAAGCTAAGAGAGAAAGGTATCTCTGCTGAACTTTACCCTGAAAACTCAAAACTGAATAAACAGTTTACCTATGCAGAGAAAAAAGGAATTAAAAATCTTGTTTTCTTAGGAGAAGAGGAGATCAAGAATGGGACGGTTACTTTTAAAGATCTTACAGCCGGAGAACAGAAAACAGTTTCTGTGGAAGAATTTTTAGGATAATCTAAAGATTTAAAAATATAAAACAGGAAGCATTACCAATTGGTAATGCTTCTTGTTTTCATTATAAGCCTAAGCCCATTTACAGGTAAATAGATTATCACTAGATTTAATATTTCGTATAAATAATAGCATTATGGTTTTCTGTATTTTAGAAAAAAATTAAATTTGTAATATCAGCCATTTATAAAAACAAATAATGAGTGAAAAATCAAGACTTGACGAAATAAAAGATGAACTGGAAATATTAGATATCAATCCTACCATTTTTGCCAGAAAAGAAATTCGTGCACTACCGGAAGTGCTTTCAGAAAATGAAAAAATAGTGTATTTGATTGAGGGAAGAAATAAAATGACCAATCATCATATCATTTTAGTAGCCACAGACAGAAGACTGATTTTTGTGGACAAAGAATTTATGTATGGACTGAAAGTAGAAGATTTTTCTTATGATAAAGTAAGTTCCATACAGTATGAAAAGTCTTTGATGCTGGCCTCAATAGACATTCATATTTCTGATGATATTCTGGAGATTGATGGTGTTGGAAAATATTATGCCGAATTATTCTGTGAAAAAGTAAGGGATTTTATGGCTCGCCCTGAAGAATATTTTCAAAATCAATCTGACCCTACAGCCTTAGATCAATTAGAACAGTTGGGAAGATTAAAGGAAAGTGGAATTTTAACAGACGAAGAATTTTCTTTACAAAAGAAAAAAATACTTGAAAAATTGTAATATGAGCTTTATTGTAAGTACAAATTTGTAATTTGGATTAATGCAAATACCTGGCATTAATTACTAAACTATTAAACATAAAACCAAATGAGCACTGAATGTTCTTTATGCGGAACTCCGCTTACCTCTATGGATACGCTGTTAGGCGAAAATAAGCTTTCAGATGGAGGAATTCTCTGTAATAAATGCCTGAATAAAGCCACCAATATCAATAAAGATCTTGTATCTGACCTTGGAAATTATAATATCGCCCAAATAAGAAATATGCTACTTAATGAAGGCCCAGAACAGGAACTGGCTATCGAAACTGAACAATTTCAAACGATACAAATTGCCCAGCCCCGGATTGTTGAGACTCCGTCTCAAAGTATTCAATTCACATACACGCCCGATGAACCTTCCAGACTTGATGAGATCAAAGACCAAATTGTAGCCACAGGTGCTAAACTTAGCCTTTTAGTGAACAGTGAAGTAGAGGAGTTGGCGAATGTCCTTGATAAAGATGAAAAACTTATTGCGATTGCAGAAGGAAAATATCTTCATAATAATCTGGACGGAATTGTAGTTTCAACAGAAAGAAGGATTATTTTCGTTGATAAAAAGTTTTTTGGAGGTGTGTTTGAAAACGAATTTCCGCTTCATAAAGTCAGTTCAGTACAGCATGACACCAGTCTGATGTCTTCTACCTTAAAGGTGTACACGCCGGGTTTTACTGCTGAGTTTAAACTGTATATAAAAAGTGCAGCAAAAAACTTCTTTGATGCCGTACAGGACTACATCGGCCGTTCTGAAGATCAAATCCAAGCTAAGATACAACAACAGCAAACAATACAACCTCCACCTATTCATCCGGTTTCTGAACAGAAAGAAGATTCTGCCATAATTTTTGAACAGCTTGAAAAATTGGGTAAGCTACGGGAAATGGGCGTACTGACGGAAGAAGAATTTGCAGAACAAAAGAAAAAGCTGCTGGCTAAACTTTAAAATATTATAAAAGATGAGCAATACCTGTGCATTATGTAATGCCGAGCTGACTTCAATAGATACCCTGCTAGGAGAAAATAAACTTTCGGATGGAGGTAATCTATGCAATAAATGCCTGGATAAAGTAAGTAACATTCATCAGGAGCTTCTGTATAATCTGAATGCTTTCAGTATCAATGATATCAAAAATCTTGTGCAAACAGGAAAAATTGAACAGGAAGCCCTACATACCAAACAAAAAGCAGAGGTAGTGAAGATCGAAAGTCTGGTTCAGTTTACAGAGTCCAACGATATGCCTCATGATCTTTATAAAAGAAGATTGAAGGAAATAAAATATCAGCTGGAGCAGGTAGGGGCCAATCTGTCTATGTTTACAAAAGGAGAAATCAAAGAACTACCCCGTATTCTTGCCATAGATGAAGTAATTCTTGCTGCTACGGACGCGCAGTTCTTAAAGACTGTAGATGCAGGAATTTTATTGGTAACCCCGAAAAGAATCGTTTCTGTCTCAAAAGCTATGTTCTCACCGGTAAAGGTGAACGAATACCCTAACGAAACGATCACAGAAGTGAGTTTTGTAAGCAGTTCTATATCCCCGGTAATCAAACTCCATACAAAAGATAGAGTGGTTGAATTTGAATGTTTCTATGACAGGCTGGATGCAGAAAGGTTTTATGGTTTTATCAATAAAATTTATAATCAGAAAAAAATTCAACAGCAGACAGCTCCGGCAAAGGAAGAAGCCTCCGGTCTTATTTTTGAACAGCTTGAAAAACTGGGTAAATTAAGGGAAAACGGAATTTTGACTGAAGAAGAATTTGTAGAACAGAAAAAGAAATTGCTGGATCAGCTTTCATAATTCATAAATAGAACGGCAAAAGCATGGAAAGCAAAATATCCCATGATATGGTAGAAAAATGGCTGAAAGCTTGGTCGTTGTCCAGGAAACTCCCACTCCCCGTTAGATATAAATCAGGTTTTAAAATAGAAGTAGGAGAGGAAAAGCAAAAAATAAGATATGTTTTTTCTGAACTCAATGATGACTTTGTTGAACTTTCAGAACAGATTAATGATCCCTGGATTTATCTCAAAGTCTGCAGTTCTCCTGATGAGGTAAAAAGTAAGGTATCGGAAAAATGGATCGTACAGCCTCAAGGTTATATGATGTACTGTTTCAGGCCGATGAAAAGCTCTGGTGCAAGTCTTTGTGAAGGTTACCGAATCGAACATGAACAATACAATTCCACAACGGTAGTCAAAATCATTGCTGAAAATGGTGAGCAGGCTTCCATTGGCCGTATTGTGCTGCTAGATGATCTAGCTGTTTACGACAGAATTGTAACGGAAGAAGCTTACCGAAGAAAAGGTCTCGCTGGCTTTTTAATAAGAGAGCTTGAAAAAATTGCTTTGTCAAAAGGTATTTCCAATAATTTTCTGGTGGCAACAGAACAGGGAAAGGCAGTCTATGAAAAAATGGGATGGGAACTCTACAGCCTGTACACTTCAATTGTTATTATTGAAAATGATTGATCAGTAAAATACAAACTATTTATCAATCCAAGCATCATAATTAATCTCAAAAAAAATTAAAAACTCTATTTTATCAACGAAAATAACAACCATGGAAAACTATCTGGAAATCAATAAAAACTCATGGAATGCCAAAGTAGATCCACATCTGAAATCAGATTTCTATTTTGTAGATGAATTTTTGGAAGGTCGAAGCTCGCTAAATTCTATAGAGCTTGAGCTTCTTGGAGAGATAAAAGGCAAGAATATTCTGCATTTGCAGTGTCATTTTGGGCAGGATTCTATTTCGCTTTCAAGATTAGGGGCAGAAGTTATAGGTGTAGATTTATCAGATAAAGCTATTGAGGCTGCGCAAAGTCTTACCGAGAAATGCGGGACCAGTACAAAATTTATCTGTTCAGATGTTTATAGCCTGCCTGATATTCTTGATCAGAAGTTTGACATTGTTTATACAAGTTATGGTACCATCGGCTGGCTTCCTGATCTTAATAAATGGGCGGGAGTCATCAGTCATTTTCTGAATCCGGGCGGTCAATTTATAATGGCAGAATTTCATCCTGCCGTCTGGATGTTTGACGATGATTTTACAAAAATAGCCTACAGTTATTTTAATGAAAAGCCTATTGTGGAAACTTATGAAGGAACCTATGCAGATAAGGCGGCGGATATCGTTCAGGAATATGTGATGTGGAATCATTCATTAGCCGAAGTTTTGCAGAATCTGATAGACAATAATATTGTTCTTGAAGTCTTCCAGGAGTTTGACTGGTCGCCATATCCTTGTTTCAGTCATGTGGAGGAGTTTGAAAAAGGGAAATGGAGAATTTCTAAACTAGGCAATAAAATGCCTCTGGTTTATAGTTTAAAAGGGACAAAGAAGTAAAATTAAAAATGTGAATATTATTAGTTCAAAAATTAAAGTTTACTATTAATAAAGTATGTATTAAAATATTAGATTATTATACAAAAAGTCATCATAATCCTAAGACTATGATGACTTTCTATATATGAATGTTAAAAAAACTAATTTGCTTTTAGCTTAAAGAATCCTCAGCTTTTGTTTTAGCATCGTCTACTTTATTTTGAACCTGTGAAGCAACGTCATTGGCTTTGCTTTTAATATCACTTCCCCATTTGTTTAGATTGTCTTTAGCATTATTGATTTTATCTTTTACTGCCTGCTGCTCTTCCGGAGTAGAATTTTTGTATTTCCAGAATGCTAATGCACCGATACCTAATAAAGCTAATAATCCTTTTGTCTTATTTCCCATGATTTCTATTTTTTAAATGTTGTATTAAAATTTGTTATTATTAAACATGTAAAATACGTGCCAAAAAATTCAATCAGATGATAAATAAATGTTAAAATTATTGAAAGACTTCAAAATGTTCTCCATCAAAACTTGCAAAGACCATTGTAGGATAAGAATCCTGATGATAGATATTTCCATCCTTATCGATTGCGATAGCTCCGGCAAATCCATCTATTGTTTTAAGTTCTTCAAATGTCTTGTTAAAAGCTTGTTCCAGACTCATGCCGTCTGTAGTTCGGGTCACTATTTTTGCGGCTGTGGCATTGCTTACAATATCCTCTCCAACGCCTGTACAGCTTACTGCACAGAAAGCATTGGCATAATTTCCTGCTACCGTGGCCGAATCTGAAATTCTTCCCGGGATTTCAAAACCTTTTCCACCGGTGGATGTTGCTACAGCCAGTTTTCCCTCTTTGTCGAAAGCTACACAGCCTACAGTTCCTTTTCCGCCGTTATTCAGCTTAGCCTCATATTCACTTCTTCTTTGTGGAATTTCAGTTGAAAAATTTTCAAAACCATGTTCAGTTGCATAGATCTTTGCTCCTTTTCCACCTAAAACCCGGTCATCTTCTTTAATCAGTTCTTTTGCTACAAAAACTGGATTTTTTACATCCTGAAGATTGATCACGCCGCTTAACTTCTGTGTTTGCCCATCCATGATGGCTGCGCTCATACGAATTACGCCATCACTTTGGATCTGCGAGCCGATTCCTGCATTGTAAAGCGGATCATTTTCCAGAAGCGAGACCGCATAGGCTGCAGTATCGAAGGCCGAATTTGTCTGAAGATATTCAAAAGATTTCTGTACTATTTGTTTTAAAGAGTCCTGCTTTGCAGTTTTAATTTCGTGGCTTTGGTCGCTTTCTGAGAAAAAACCGCCGTGGATGATTATTTTCATAATATTGTATTTGTCAATTGTGAAAGAGTCAATGGTCAATTTTTAAAGTTAAGTATAGAACTATGGCTAATGAATTTACAATTTACCATTAACTATTTACTTTTTATTTATCCTGCGGTATTGGGTTAAACTGAGAATTCTCGATGGTTAATTTTTTCGTGGTAAGATCATAATGATCATTCATAGACATTACATGCACCGTTAGATTATCAATTGAAATAGGCTCGCCGAGGTTGATGTTCGTAAGGTTGGTATCTTTAATGAATCTTCCGTCCACAAGGATCACCAGACCGGAACCCACGGCAGTCATTACATCATTATGGATAAAAAGTCCGGTATCTTCTCCAAGTCCGATTCCTAATGTTCTCGGATTGTTGACAACTGCCTGAAAAAGACGCCCGATTCTCCCTCTCTGCACGAAATGCGTATCGATGATGACATTATCTATAAGGCCAAGTCCCTGTGTTGTTTTGATCTCGCCTTTCAGAAGAGCTTCAGAGCTGCTTCCCTGGTAGATCATATTTTCAGAGGCAGCTGCAGCACCTGCAGACGTTCCGGAATAGATAAAATCCTGCTCCTGGTATTTTAATAAAATGGTATCATGAAATCTTGTACCACCCAGAATAGAGGTTAATCTCAACTGATCACCGCCGGTAAACATCATTACATCTGCAGCATTGGCTCTGGCCACCATAGCATCAGAATTAGCTTCCTCACGGTTATGAATATCAAGAATATTCACATTTTTGGCTCCTAAAAATTCAAAAGCTTTTTTATATTCCGTACCTACGATCTGGGGGATCTGGGATGCTGTAGTGACTACTTCAATGACTGAATTTTCCTTATGCTTGGATTCATTTATGATCTTTCGCAAAATTCCTCTTTCAAAAAAGTTAAGATTTTTTTCAATATTCTGGTCGAAATCGGTTTCTGCAAAACTTCCCTTGTTTACAGCGCCTCCGATAACTATTAATTTTCCAACGGGTTTCATCATAGGGTACAAATTTAAAAAATAATTAATATTTGACGAAATTAATACCACATTTAAATTGATTTTTAATGTTTTAGAATAGTTAATTTTTTTTAATTTTTTTTTGAGAAATCTTTAAATGTGGTATAGTTTCATTTAGGCTTTTACATTATCTTTGATTTTTGAAGGAGTTATTGTTAACTGATAAAAATGCAAACAGATTATGAAAATTGAGAAGATACAGGCACTGCGTGGACCAAATATCTGGAGTATCAGAAGAAAGAAGCTGATACAGATGAGACTGGACCTGGAAGAAATGGAAAATTATCCTACCAATAAGATAGACGGCTTCCGTGAAAGAATAGAAAAACTGATCCCATCCCTGTTTACCCACAGATGTTCAGAAGGAGTAGAAGGTGGTTTTTTTCACAGGATTGAAACAGGAACCTGGATGGGACATGTCATTGAACATATAGCATTGGAGATACAGACTCTGGCGGGTATGGATGTAGGTTTCGGAAGAACCAGGGAAACAAAAACACCCGGAATATATAATGTAGTCTTTAATTATATTGAAGAAAATGCAGGCATCTATGCTGCTGAAGAAGCGGTGAAAATAGCAGAAGCTCTTATTGAAAATAAAGAGTATGATATTCAGGCCTGTATTCATAAATTAAAAGAAATCAGGGAACGTGTTCGCCTTGGGCCTTCTACGGGAAGTATTGTAGAGGAAGCTGTTTCCAGAAGAATCCCTTGGATCAGATTAGGGACCAATTCTTTGGTACAGTTAGGTTATGGTGTGAATCAACAACGTTTTCAGGCTACAATTACCGGAAAAACAAGTTCTATTGCAGTGGATATTGCATGCAATAAGGAACTAACAAAAAAAATGCTTCATGATGCTGCTATTCCGGTTCCTATAGGAGATCTGGTTGTAGATGAGGAAGGTTTAACAGAGATTATAAGAAAAATAGGTTATCCTATCGTTTTAAAGCCATTGGACGGAAACCACGGAAAAGGTTCCTCCATCAATGTAAATGATTGGGAAGCCGCAAAAATAGGACTGGAACATGCCCAAAAATATTCAAGAAAAGTAATTGTAGAAAAATACATTACCGGATATGATTTCAGGGTTTTGGTCATCAATAATAAAATGGTTGCTGCCGCAAGACGGGTTCCGGCTCATGTAGTAGGTGACGGAGAACTTAATCTTCAGCAGCTGATTGATAAAGAAAACAGTGATCCGAGAAGAGGGTATGGCCACGAAAATGTCCTTACTGAAATAGAAGTAGACAAGGATACCTCGGAACTTCTTGAAAAGCTTCAGTATACCCTTGAAACAGTTCCTCAAAAAGGAGAAGTCGTTTATCTGAAGTCAACGGCTAATCTTTCTACGGGAGGAACCTCCATAGACGTTACGGACATGGTGCATCCGGAAAATATAACAATGGCTGAAAGAGTGTCCAAAATTATAGGTTTGGATGTTTGCGGTATTGATATTATGGCTGAAAACCTTACACAACCATTAAAAGAGAGCGGAGCAGCGATCATAGAAGTAAATGCTGCGCCTGGATTCAGAATGCACCTCGCACCAAGTGAAGGTCTTCCAAGGAATGTAGCTGCACCGGTAGTGGATATGCTGTATCCTCCCGGAAAACCTTACACAATTCCGATTATTGCCGTAACAGGTACGAATGGGAAAACAACAACAACGAGGCTGATCTCCCATATTGTAAAAAGCAACGGTTATAGAGTAGGTTTCACTACTTCTGACGGGATTTATATCCAAAATACGATGCTCTCAAAAGGAGATACCACAGGACCGCTTTCTGCTGAGTTCGTACTAAAAGATCCTACTGTAGAATTTGCTGTTCTGGAAACTGCCAGAGGCGGAATCCTGCGTTCAGGGTTAGGATATTCACAATGTGATATCGGAGTTTTAACCAATATTGAAGAAGATCATTTGGGAATGAATGATATTCATAACCTGAAAGACCTTACTAAGGTAAAGAGAGTTGTTCTGGACAGTGTAAAGAAAAACGGCTGGAGCGTCCTGAATGCAGACAACGAATATTCTATGAAGATCATCAATGATCTTGACAGCAAAGTTGCCATTTTCAGTATGGATGAAAATAATCCTCACATTGTAAAATTTGCTAAAGAAGGAAGAATTACCTGTGTTTACGAAGAGGGTTTTGTAACCATTAAAAAGGGCGACTGGAAGATCAGAATAGGAAAAGCCAAAGACTTCCCGATTACAATGGAGGGGAAGGCCAGATTTATGATTGAAAATGTTCTGGCAGCCAGTTTGGCCAGTTATCTTTACGGTTTTGCCATTGAAGATATTTCCAATTCTCTGAGAACTTTTATTCCGAGTGCCCAGCTTACACCGGGAAGACTGAATGTTTTTAAATTCAAAAGCTTCAAGGTGCTGATTGATTTTGCTCATAATCCTTCAGGCTATGAAGCGATCGAAGATTATCTTAAAAATGTGGAGTCTACAAAGAAAATAGGTATTATTTCCGGAGTAGGTGACAGACGAGACAGTGATATCAGGGAGTGTGGGAAAATTGCAGGAAGAATGTTCGACTATATCATTATCAGAAATGAAAAGCATCTTAGAGGAAGAACTGAAGAAGAGATTAATGGACTGATCATCGATGGGATCAATGAAGCAGGAAGAGATGTGAGCTATGAGATTATTCCTAAAGAGATTGAAGCCTTAAAACATGCTATGGGAATGGCTGAAGACGGGACTTTTATTACCGCTTTAAGTGATGTGATATCTAATGCGATCGACCTTGTACAGGAATATCAAACCCGTGAGCTTATGGAAGACGATAAAAATTTATAAAGAATACATAATTTATATAGAAACGGCTGAATTTTCAGCCGTTTTTTTATTTTAAATAGTTTAAATGCAATGTTTTACGAATACCTTTTGTGTTTCAGTTTCTTTATGAAATGTTACTCATTTTAATGTAGTAAATATTTCTGTTGTATTGGTTTTTTACCAGGGTATTTCTCCAGTTTCAGGATTATTTTCTTCACTAAAAAATTTACCTGTGGCGCCTTCTTTGTCAATCAAAGCATATTTTACAATTCGTTTTCCGGCATCTTCGATACTTCCTGGCCCACGATGGCCGTTGAAATCTGTTTTGGTATATCCGGGACAAACTGCATTTATTTTGAAAGCGGTATCTTTTAGTTCATAAGCCAAAACAGCGGTAATCATATTCATAGCTGATTTTGAAGAAAGATATACAATACCTTTGTAGTCGTAGTATTTATAGGCTGGGTCGCTGTGCAAGGTAATTGACCCTTGGCTTGAGCTTACATTTACAATACGGGGTTCTGAAGACTTCTTAAGTAAATCAATAAATGCCTGCGTAACTCTTACTACGCCATAAACATTTGCATCATAAGTTGCCTTAAACTGTTCAATAGTTGCATCGAGGACAGTTTTTGTGGGTAACCACCATAAATACCCGCATTATTGATAAGTATGTCCAGTACTTTTGTTTTTTTGCCTATTTCTAGGCGGGCATTTTTCACTGATTCATCATCCGTAATGTCAAGCTGAATAGCTTCTACATTGTTTAGCCCCTCAGCTTTCAATTGATCAATGGCTTCCACACCGTTTTGTAAGTTACGACTGCCGAGGTAAACATAAATTCCTTTTTGAACAAGTTGCTTTACAGCTTCAAAGCCAATGCTTTTGTTAGCTCCTGTTACTAATGCTGTTTTCATTTTTTTGTTTTAAAATTAATGAAGCAAATGTATCGTGCTCAATAAGAAGGGAGATGGACAAATCACTTTATTTACCCGACAAATCCTGGGTGTTTCCTAAAAATTCAGTTACGCTTTGCCCGGTACATTTTTTGAAAAATTTAGAAAAATAATCAGCGTCATTAAATCCTAATTCGTAAGCCAATTCTTTTACCGAAAGGTTTGAATAATGCAGTTTTCGTTGTGCTTCTATCATCAAACGGCTGGTAAAAAAATTCTTGGGGGAAACTCCTGAATATTCTTTTACAATACGATATAGGCTATTAGTGGTCAGAGCTAATTTTCAGCAATTGTATGGATAGACGGTTGCTCAATAAGATGTGTTTCTACAACCAATTTAAACTCAATAAATTTTGACAAGTTGGTGTTTAAAATATTTACGGGCTCTTTGTTTTTGAAATAGGCGCTATTTAATTCTGCCAATAATGAGTTCAAATAGGCCAATACTATTTCTGTGTCTGGTTGATTTTTATCTGTTTGAAGTAATTGATTTAAAATTTCAAAAACTTTTTGTACACGTTGCCTTGTGAAATCGTCAAGAATTATTTTTTGTGTGTTTAAAGGGTTAACTAAAAAAGAAAATTGTTGTGGAAGCAATGCCAAAGTGTTTTCATCAAACAGTACCTTAAAATATTTAAGATGATCTGCCTTATCCGGAGGTGTAAAAATCTGATTAGGCATTGCAAAAATCAATTGTCCGGCTGTTAGGGTAATGTCCTGCAAGTCCAATTTATATTTGATGGAGCCACTTTCAATTAACACAATAAAATATGAAGACAACTTACGAGGCTGAAGAATTTTTTGTTGGATATCAGCAGATAGATAAGGGTTTTCAGTTGAGTTGAATTGTATGCCTGACTTATCGTGCTGTTGTATGCTGTCATGTTTTTGCATATTGTATAGATTAATGGTTGCATAGGATTGCTTCTAATCTTTTTGTATCGGAAATTTATAAAATTATCCCTGCTTGATTTCAATTTATATCTCTTCTACAACTTTATCCAGTTCCTCACTAATCGCTAAGCTGTTCTTATTGTAAATTAAATAATAACTTAGCTTTTGAAAGATATGATTCTTCATCCTGAGATAGATCAAGAAAATAGGCTGTCTGCCATTTTTGAGTCGCCATGGCCTGTTTGCTTTCTGTAGGATCCCAGCTCGGATAAACCCGGATTCCTCTTTTTCCCATCTTTCCTCCATGAGACAGAATTCCTTTTTGCAGCAGTATTTCTTTAGGAAATATAAAAATACCTCTATTATTATCTCTGGATCCTGAAATCAGATAAAAATCATAAGGATCAACTGAATCAAAAGGAGCTGTTTCTCCATTTTCATCCCGCTTCCAGATGGTGACGAACTGCCCGGTCTTGGTCGGCGTTATTTTAGATGTACGGAATTTAATATTCAAGCGGTCTAACATAAAACTGCAGCCCGAATATTCACTGGATTCTCTATCTTCTTCCATATTTAAAAGTTTCAGCCCAAGTGGCTGAAAAATCAGTTCATCAACATTTTTAAGAATCATTATTTGCTTTCTGTATTATTAAGATTGTGGTTTAAAAAATTTGTTACCGAAGTCTATTCTTCAGCGAAAAAAGCATTAGAACTCCCAATCCAAATCGCATCTTTCTTATTAAAGTCTACATTCACCATGGCAGCTTTGGTCATTCTTCCCAGGTTTTCCAGCAGAATAGGACGATCTGCATTTTCGTGCCAGATATAAAGAAGCCTTATTTCTGCTTTTGAAAAGTCTCCGTTAATATCTTCAAAAATAGGTTCATAAGTTACTTTCCGCTGTAGAATATAGTTTTCTTTATCTTCAATAGCTTCTGTAATTTCTTTTGTCGGATCTAAATTCACTCCGCTTCCTGCAAATGAAAATAAAGGTTTCAGAACAAAATTTTCTAAACTTTCATGCTCCGGAAACTCGTGCAGGAAGTAACTTTTAGGAACAAACTGATGTTTCAGCATAGGAAGAAGAAACTTTGAGATCTTAAAGAACCAGTTGGGGTGAGTGATCCATTTTACATCAATATCTTCACGGAAATCAAATCCGGCTTTTAAATCCGGGATTCTATCTAATTCATCAAAGATAACACGGTTGTAGATCCTTTTGATTTCAACGGATTCTCCACTGTTCTCGTAAAACAATTTTCTGCCTTCTTTCTTTACTTTCGTCAGGCATACTGTTTTTATTCCCAGTAACTTTTCTGTTAATGCAAAATCTATTGCTGTTTTCTGCTTCTCTGGAAATATCTCAAGCAAAATAACATTTTCAGGATTCTCGTCTCCTACGATAAGTTCTTTTAAGTGGTTTTTAAACTCATCATTGGGCATTTTGTTTTTAATCTCAGACAGAAAAGGGTAGACCTCACAAAAGGTTTCTTCAAAAGTCTTTTGAAAAGCATACAGTGAGGGAAAAGCCTGTAGCTCGATCAGCTGCGGTTCTATTTCTCCGTTTTCACTTCGGCAGATCCCAAAATCTATTGTAAAAAAGTGAGGTTGCTTTGTGTCATTAGGAACCCTGCAATTATCAGGGACCGCTTTATAAAGGACTTCTTCCGGAATTTCCTTGATCTGGTCAATTATACTTTCACTGGCATCAAGAAGTTTATTCTTAAATTCTTTTGAGAGGAAAATGGGACTTTCTGAAATTCTGAAGCCTGGTTCCATGCCGCCTTTTTGTGTAAGAATACCTTTAAGCTGTTCGTATTTTTCCTGGGAAAACTCCTGATTGAACTGTTTTCTGTATTTTGGGATCATATTTTTTCTTTGTGATTTGATTTTAAAAAATCGAGCATTCCTGCCCGATTTAGTGATTGATAATTTTGTGTGTATGCTTTGGACTTCGTGACGGTTCAAAAAGACAGATTGTATTAGGATGTCATGCTGAGCGAAGTCGAAGGATATTAATATTTCAAAAATGTTTAAGCTAAAGCTTCACTTTCTTTCAAAATGTTTTTTTTTGCTGACTGAAGGAATCTTGGCAGAATTTGGCTTCTGGTAAGAATGATCTTGTCTTCATCATCTATTCTGTCTACCGTTTCAAGATATTTTTCCATTCCGAAGTTTTCGATCATCGCTAATTTATTCTTCTCATCTTTCAGGTTTTCAATCATACCTTTTGGATCAGCTTCAGGATGGAACTGTGTCCCGAATATTTCATCTGAGAAGCGGACTGCCATTACCGCTCTTTCAAGGTTAATGTGCGGTCTGGATTTTTCAATAGCCGTGATTTTCATTCCTAATTCATCAAAACGATCCATATCTGGCTCAATGAACTGGTAAGCTCTTGAATCTACCGCATAGAAAGGGTCCTGGAGATTTTTGAATAAAAATTCCTGCTCCCCGTCTTCTGTTTTATGAATCGGCATTACCCCAAAAGAATATGATCTTCTTTTACAGATATTACCCAGTTTCCAATGAATGCTTGCCAGTTGGAATGAGTGGCATATCAGGAAAAGATATTTTTTATCTTCATTATATTGGTTGTGCTCCAAAACGGAATCGAGGAAATGGGCATATCTTTCTTCCCATTCCAAACCTTCCCTGTGAGGATTTCCCGGCCCGCCGGAAGAAATAAAGATGTCAAAATCCTTAATGTCCGGCATTTCATCCTTAAACCTTACATCAAATGTTTTGATGATAACGTTTTCTTCACAGCTCTTTTGGAATGCTTCCGAAATTTCTTTAATATTTCTAAAGCCTTGATTTACATGATTGTTGTTCATGTCTACCAAAGCAATTCGAATATCTTTCATACTACTTCATATTTTTTACAAAGTTACCGAAAATATTATGAAGCCGTTTCGCCATGTGTTATGCTATACTCTGTTTCAGAGATCATATAGTCTACCACTTTTGTTAAATCACCTGTTTCCTCATATACTTTAAGCTGTCTGTCGGCTCCGGTTCCGTTTTTCAAAATAGTCCATGCGTATTCAACTTCTTTTCTGCATCCTAATTCATCTACTACATCATCAATAAATTCCAGCAATTCTTTTAACAGATCAGGATAGGGAACAGATTCTTCTTTACCGAAATCAATTAAATGGGAATGTATTCCATCTTTGGAAGCCCTCCATTTATTTTCATTAAGCAATAATCTTCTGTAGCTTCTGAAACTTAAGTTTTGCTGATGCAATTTGTAGATTTTAGCTACTAAACTCTGCATGATAGCGGCAAGACAGACTGTTTCTTCTATTCTTAAAGGCATATCACAGATTCTGAATTCAATAGTAGGGTAGAACGGATGGACCCTCAGATCCCACCATATTTTCTTTGCATTGTCAATTGTTCCTGTTTTTACCAGAAGATCAACATAGCTGTCAAATTCTGCAAGGGAATTAAAATAACTTGGAATTCCCGTCCTCGGAAATTTCACGAAGATTTCCTGTCTGTAAGATTTGAATCCTGTATTTCTACCAATCCAAAATGGAGAATTAACCGATAAGGCGTAAACATGAGGCAGGAAATAGCGCATGACATTCTGAATTCTCACTCCTTCTTCACGGCTCGGAATCCCGATGTGTACATGCAGTCCGAAAATAAGATTACCACGGGCAACATCGCCCATATCGTCTACAATTTTGTTGTAACGTTCCCCATTGGTGATTGTGTTATGTTCCCAATTTGAAAAAGGATGTGTTCCGCCACCGGATACACGCAGACCCTGTTCGTGAGCAGTGTTGATAAGGTGCCTTCTTAAATTTGTTAATTCGGCTTGTGCTTCCTGGATATTCTGGCAGATTCCCGTTTCCATTTCAATCATGGATTCGTGCATCTCATGTTTTAAATTTTCACTTAAAACGGCTTTTCCTCCTTCGATGATCTTGGAAACATGAGATATTAAGTCTCTGCTCTCAACATCAATGATCTGATATTCTTCTTCGATTCCTATAGTAAACTGATGCATTTCTTTTCGTGTTTTTTATTTTTTTAAGTTTATCTGGCTGAATCTTTTACAAAAGTTCCCCATGAAATATTGGTTTTTCCCGGAACATATTCTTTGGCTTTTTCAATAGCCAGCTTAGCAGAATGCTCTACAATCCATGCGAAATTTTCTTCCCCTACAGCATTTCTGTCTGCATCAGGAGCCGGATTACAGAAATCTATAGCATAGGGAATTCCATCTCTGATCGCAAATTCTACCGTATTGAAATCATAGCCCAGCGCCTCATTCATGGTAATCGTGTAATCATGAATGGTTTTTAATAATTTTTCCAGCTCTTCTCCTTGCGTCTGATGCGTTGTGGCATATCTTAAGTGAGGAGCATTCCGGGGTTCGTAAGGCATAATATGAACGTATTTTTTACCCAGGCAATACACCCTGTAGTAGTCATCGAAAATAATTTCCTCCTGTACCATCATGACCAACTGCTCTGTTTCACTTAATTTATTCCACAGATCGTCAGGATTTTCCACTCTGTATACACTTTTCCATCCGCCACCATCATGAGGTTTCATATAAGCAGGAAACCCTACATAATCAAAAATATATTCCCAGTCGTGGGGAAATTTCAGGTTCCTGAATGAGGTTTCTGAAGTGTTAGTCGGTCTTTCGTGCGAAGGAAGCAGTACCGTTTTAGGCAGAGGAATACCCAGTTTTGACATCAATGCATTGTTGAAGAATTTTTCATCGGCACTCCACCAAAACGGATTATTGATTACATAAGTTCCGTTCAGTGCTGCATTTTTTAAATAAGCTCTGTAGAAAGGAACATCCTGCGAAATTCTGTCGATAATGACTGCATAACCATAATCAGCACCCTGTTCCAGTTTGTCAATAGTTACCGGTTCAGCAATGATCTCTCCGCCGCCCAATTCATTTACCTTATCGATAAATGCCCAAGGAAACGTATCTTCCATACCGAATAGAATTCCCACTTTTTTTGCCATAATTTCTGTTTTTAATTGGTGTATATTTTACTATTTTATCTTCTTAAATGTACGGTTTTCTAGGAAAAAAACGCACCTATAAATGTTGGAAAAACCATCCTCCATAATGGCCAGTCGTGATTGATCCATTTTCTCTCATCATACCAGAAATCTATTCCTTTTGACCTTAAAATGTCAGCCATTTCAATGTTTTTATCCCTGCAGATATCCTGATCAGAGGTGCTTAGTACGATGTGCATGTGCTTATATTTCCAGGCTTCATCATTCTTTACGAACTCTTTCGGGCAGTTGAAATAAACCAGTTCATCCGAATATCCGTCCATAAAATTCCTGATGCTGAAAGCTCCTGAAAGACAGAACAGATGAGAGACCACATCCGGAAACCTGAAGGCAAAGTTAGCGGCATGATAACCTCCAAAACTTGCCCCAGCCACTGCTACACGGTGTGTTTTGTGGATCTTTTGGATATACGGTATAAATTCCTGGATCAGGAACTGCATGTACAGCTCATAATTCTTTATTCTTTTTTGAGGAGAAATCGTTTCATCATAAAAACTCCATGCATCAATGGTCTGAACGTTGTATAGCTTTACTTTTCCCTGTTCTATGAACCAGTTGATACTTCCGTTTAGATGAAAATCATGGTTTTGAGTATACTGGCCCTGAGAAGTTGGAAACATGATGATCGGGTGTCCATAATGTCCGGTAACTTCTACTTTAAGGCTTGTTCCTAATATATTTGAATAATAATCTGTATGTTCTATATGCGGCATTGATAAATTTCTTTTATTGTGTTTAGCTTGTCAATTTGCTTTTTGGAGGAAGGATATTTAACATTTCTGCCTGAATCTTTTCTGCAGCACTATCCAATCTTTCCTGTATAATCTCCGGATCGCTGGATTTGTAGACAATTCCAACGTGATGGTCGATCGGAAGGAACTTTACAGCTTCTTCACTTTCAAAAGCACTGTAATCAGGATGTTTATCTTTGATCAAAGCAATGATAAGACCTGAATAATAACCGGTGGGTTTTGAGGCTTCGTAGCTCTTTCCACGTAATAAGGCATCTTCAATTTTTGCCCATTCACGCCAGATATTAATATTGCTGGAAGCTTCTACCAGATCCGGAATGTGTGCACCACCAACCCTGGAAGAGGTTTCAAGGAAATACCATTTTCCGTCTGCCTTTCCCCGAATAAATTCAGTATGGGTAGCTCCGTTGAGAAGTCCAAAACTGGAAAGAACCTTTCCATTTACCTCATCAAGGGCTTTAAATTCTTCCGAATATCGTCCCAATGTTTTCGATCTGAATACACCGCCTTCATGAGAAACCTGCATGGGAGGAGCAAGATATTTGGATGCAGAAGTGAATACAATTTCTTTATTAAAAGTGAGGCTGTCCACATGATAAACATCACCGAGCTTAAAGCTTTCCAATAAAAACAGATGGCGCTCCTCTCCAAGAGCATCCAGTTCGTTCCAAAGCTCTTCTTTGGAGGATAATTTCTTGATGCCTGATGCTGATGCTTCCGAGCGGGGCTTTAATACCCAGGGACCAGGAACTTTTTCTATAAAACGATTGACCTCATCATTATTAAAAACTGCTGTAAACTCAGGAACATTAATTCCTGAATCTTTAGCTTTTTGGCGCATGGCCAGTTTGTCTCTAAAATACCGGTGTGTGGTCTGTCCCATTCCGGGAATACGAAAGGTTTCTCTGATCAGTGCTGCTTTTTCTACGTCATAATCATCAAGAGCGACAACAGCATCTATTTTTCTGGTTTTCATCAGGTGCGAAAAACCCTGAACCAGGTGTTCCAGGTTCCAGACCGACGGTTTTAGCTCAGGCATATAGAATACTTCATCTATGGCTTGCCATGGCCAGTTTTTCTCCTTAAGACTCTCCGATGTTACTAAGATAATTTTGTTACCGAGCTTTTTCATTTCATCCATGAAGTCATAGCCCTTGTAATAGCACGAAATACATACTATAGTTTTCTCCTCCATATAATGTTTTTATATTTTTAGTAAATTATCAAATATAAAAGTAAATTTCTATTGATTATTTAATGTTAAAAATAGAAATAAACTGCGTTTTTGAGAATCTATACTCAAGTATACAGAGAAATTTTGAAAAAAACTAATTTTTAATGATAATTTTCAATTAAATCGGCCAGTAACTGCACTCCAAAGCCGGTTGCTGCTTTTTCTTTTGCATATCCTGTACTTCCAAAAGCAACCCCTGCGATATCAAGATGTGCCCATTTTGGATGATTTTCAATGAACTGTTCTAAGAATTTTGCTGCTATAATACAGTCACCGATCGGTTTCATTGATATATTTTTAAGGTCTGCCACATCAGACTGAATATCATCTTTCCAAACGTCCCATAAAGGAAGATTCCAAAGTCTTTGGTTAGTGATATCTCCAGTTTTTATCAGAAGATCCTTCAGTTTCTCATTATTGGAAAATAAGGCCCCACAAGTATCACCAAACATCCTCACAGAACTTCCGGTCAAAGTGGCAAGATCAATAAGGAAATCTGTTTTATAATTCTTAGCCAGATAAGAAAGGCCGTCGGCAAGGATCATTCTTCCTTCTGCATCTGTATTAAGCACCTCGATGGTTTTTCCGTTATAGGCTGTAATGACATCGCTTGGAAGAAAAGCATTCTCAGAAATAGCATTGTCCGTGATAGGAAGTACAGCAACAATGTTCACCGGAAGTTTCATTTCTGCAGCGTAGATCAGTGTTCCGATAACGGCTGTAGCACCGCCCATATCAGATTTCATATAATGCATATTGTTATGATCCTTCAGGGAAATACCTCCCGTATCAAAAAGGACACATTTTCCTACCAGGCCTAATGTTTTGGCATTTTTAACCGTAGTTTTATATTCGATGATCGTAAAAGCAGCGTCATAAGCACTTCCTTGATTAACTGAGAGATAAGCGCCCAATCCAAGCTCCTCGCACTTTTTCCTGTTGAACGCCGTATATTTTAATTCATATTTCTTCGCTAAACCTTTAAGATAGGCACTTAGGATTTCCGGTTTCTTTAGATTAGCCGGCTTATTCAGCCATTCCTGGCAGGCAGTTTGCCCGTTGGCCAGCGCTTCGGCTTTTGAACAGATGGTATCTAGTTTTTTTTGGCTGAAATTTTCAAAGTGAATTTCAAATTTAGTGTTCCAGAATACATGTTTTTTATTGAATGGATAACTATATGTTCCTAAAAGCAAGCCTTTTACAAATTCTTCAAACTGTCGTTCAGTAAGGAAGTCTGCTAAAACAAGAGTTGAAACAGCCTGAAGCTTTTCTTTCTGGGTTTGAGTGAATTTAACAGCAACTTGCTGTACTTCGAAATTTTGTAGTGCAGATTTTCCTAAACCAATAAGATAAGTAACGCTTTCTTCGTCGGTATGGATAAATACCTCATATTTCTTTCCCGAAAAAAAAGAGGAAACATTTTTATTATAATTTTTGCTGGATTTTGTCCATTCTTCCTCGGTGAAAAGTTGGAAAATCTGGTTATAGCTTTTATTTTTTTTATTGATTAATTTCATAATTTAATGCTCTGTTGTTGTGGTTTTACTTCTACCGGATTTTCAGTATTGTCATAGAAAAGCCATTCAATTGCTCTTGGGAATTCCTGTGACCAGTAAAATTCGCTGTGCGTTCCTTCCGGATTGATGCTGGTTTTGAATTCAAAATCAAAAAGGTTCTTCTTTTCCCAGCGTTTTAAATATTCTTCAAAAACATGAATTCTTTTTACCATTTTAGAACCTTCCTGACCGCCGCCATAAAGATAAATTTTTGTTTTAAAAGGAACCCTGAAGTTCATCATCGGAAAGTTATTGTTAGGTTCCACCCAAAGTGAAGGGGAGAAGATCAGCAGTTTAGAATAGACCTCGGGATAAAGAAACCCACTGTAAATACTGATCAGAGCACCTAAAGAACTTCCCCCAATACCTGTATTGTCACGGTCTTTATGGGTACGGTAATGTTCATCCACAAAAGGTTTTAATGTATCTGTAATGAAACGGATGTATTTTTTACCTTCTGATCCGTTGGCTATATTGTCATTGTCAAAAATATATTCCTTGATGCGCTCTTCGCTTCCATGTTCTATCGCAATGATAATGACGTCGCCACGGCCGTATTCTGCAAGAATGGAAAGCTTTTTGTCGATTTCCCAGTTTCCATACCCGCTTCCTTCATTGAAAAGATTTTGGGCATCCTGAAGGTAAAGTACAGGATATCGTTTATCAGAGACATAATAATCAAATGGCAGAACTGCCCATATTTTACGGTAACGGTCGAGCTGTGGAATATAAAATTCCTCTGAAATAACTTCTGCAATAGGGAAGAATTCCTTTTTGAAAGGTCCCCAGTTGAGTCTCCATTTTTCTATAGTATCAGATGTTTTCCCGGCAGTTTTTTCAGTTTTACGGTTGGGGGTGATATTTCCGTACTTATCGAGTTCAACGTTTTCCCAGCCTCCTTTGGTGAATTTGTATTCCACAATATCCGGAAGGATTTCGTTCCCGATCTCTATGAAATAATTGTGCGGATCCAGCTGATTAAGCTGATAATTGAAATCTCTGGGGTTCCAGTTGTTGAAATTTCCGGTGATATACACCGTTCTGTCATCGCTTTCTTCAGTATAAAGTTCAAACCTCATTATTTGTGTTTAATATAATTGAAAGCTAAATTTATAAAAAAGTTTGTTCTAAAATCATAAAAAAATGAATGAAAAAAATAATATATTTGATCAATACGCTAAAAAGAAAGTAGTTAACATAATAATTATTTGATTAATAATTTAAACGTTATTGCTGGGAATTTTCGTAGTTTCAGGGAAAAATAAAGTACAACAATATCTTGATGAATTCTGTTAAAACCTATACACTGTTCACTGACCATGATGTCTACCTTTTTAAAGAAGGCCGGCATTATAAGCTGTATGGGAAATTTGGAGCGCATGCTGCTGAAAAAGATGGGGTAAAAGGCGTTTATTTTTCGATTTGGGCTCCCAATGCAAAAAAAGTTTCTGTCATAGGAAATTTCAATAACTGGAATCATAAAGATCACATTCTGTTCCCGAGATGGGACGGATCCGGGATCTGGGAAGGCTTTATTGAAGGACTCAACTGGGGTACTTTATATAAATATGCTATAGAAACGGCAAGAGGTGAAATACTGGAAAAAAGTGATCCTTATGCCTTAAGCTGGGAACAGAACCTACAGGCCGCATCGTTGGTTTCCACCACATGGTATGAATGGAATGATAAAGAATGGATGGAAGACCGCTGGAAAAAGAACAGTCTTGATGCCCCGATATCCGTTTACGAACTCCATTTAGGTTCATGGGTAAGACAGGATGATGCTCCGGACAAGTATTTAAATTACAGGGATATTGCTGAGAAATTAGTCCCTTATACAAAGGAAATGGGCTTTACACACGTAGAATTCATGCCGGTTATGGAATATCCTTATGATCCGAGCTGGGGATACCAGATTACAGGATTCTATGCGGCTACTTCCCGTTTTGGTTCACCACAGGATCTCATGTTTCTGATTGATGAGCTTCATAAAAATGAAATCGGAGTTATTTTAGATTGGGTACCGTCTCATTTTCCCGGCGATGCCAATGGGCTTCACCGTTTTGACGGCTCTTATTTATATGAACATGAAGATCCGAGAAAAGGTTTTCATCCGGATTGGAAATCCTATATTTTTAATTACGGCAGGAATGAGGTTAAATCTTTCCTGATCTCCAACGCCATGTTCTGGCTGGAACGTTACCATGCCGACGGACTTCGTGTGGATGCTGTTACCTCAATGCTTCATCTCGATTATTCAAGGAATGAAGGTGAGTGGGAACCTAATATAGAAGGAGGAAACGTCAATCTTGAAGCCAAAGCTTTCCTGCAGGAATTCAATACCGCAGTTTATAAAGAATTTGGCAACAGTATTATCACGATAGCGGAAGAAAGTTCAGATTTTCCACTACTTACCAAACCCGTTCATGCAGGTGGGGTAGGATTTGGAATGAAATGGATGATGGGATGGATGCATGATACGCTTGATTATTTTAAGGAGGCTCCGGAAAACAGGAAATACTATCACCACAAAATCACTTTTGCGTCTGTCTATATGTATAATGAAAATTATATGATGCCGCTGTCACATGATGAAGTGGTCCACGGAAAAGCAAGTCTTATCTATAAAATGCCCGGTGACGAATGGCAGAAATTCGCCAATCTCCGGGCCCTTTACGTGTATATGTTTACACACCCCGGCGCAAAGCTTCTCTTTATGGGAGATGAGTTTGCTCAGACAGGAGAATGGAATTTTACCAGGAGCCTGGACTGGCACCTGTTACAGTATCCTGTTCACAAAGGAATACAGAATCTTATAAAAAATCTTAATCATATCTACCGTGATGAAACTGCATTTTACGAAAATCAGTTCAATAAAAACGGTTTTGAATGGGTGGAAGCTGATGATCTGGAGAATTCTGTGTATGTGTATCTTAGAAAAGGAAAAAAAAGAGATGATATTTTAATGGTGATTTTGAATCTTACCCCGAATGTTTTAGACTATAAAATTGGAGTGAATTCAGGAACCCATTGGGAAGTAATCTTTAATTCCGATGAACAGCAATATAACGGAAGCGGTGTTGATGCTGAAATTTTAAATGAAAAAAATGAAGAATGGATGCGACACCCGAAATCTCTTACAATAAAACTTCCACCATTGGCGGGAATTATTTTAAGACAGAAAAAAGATAAAAAATATAAATTACATAGAATAAAACTTAAAAATAAATTATAATGCTGCTGAAGGCTAAAAGAAGCATGAAAAAATACAAATGACATTGAAATTATGGTAATATATCACTTGAGTACAGAATGTTATCCCATTGCGAAGGTAGGAGGTCTTGCGGATGTTGTGGGAGCATTACCTAAGTACCAGAATAAAATAAAAGGAGTAGATGCTAAGGTAGTTATGCCATGGTACAACAAATCTTTTGTTCATGATCATGAGTTTGACATAGTTTTTGATGGTTTTATTCATCAAGGTCCGGATATGCTCCAGGTGCAGGTCATGAAGGAGAAATCCGATGTTTTGGGATTTGAGCTTTATATGGTAAAGATTCCGGGGCTTTTAGACAGAGAAAATCCTTACGGTTATCAGGATGAAAGTTTTCAGTTTATCGCTTTTCAACACGGTGTGCTCCATTGGTTGAGCGCTATGAAGATTCGTCCGGATGTTCTGCATTGCCACGATTATCATACAGGACTGGTGCCATTTATGACCCAGCATTGTCCTGAATTTGAATTTTTAAAAGGAGTAAAAACAATAGGAACAATCCATAACGGAGAGTACCAGGGAATGATGAGCTGGAATATGGCCAATTATTTGCCTTCTTTTGATTCCTACAAATGGGGACTGATGGACTGGAACGGGCTCATTAATCCACTGGCGAGTATGATCAAATGTTCCCATGCCTTCACAACAGTTTCTGAAGGGTATCTGGAAGAGCTTTTTATAAGCTTCCGTGGATTGGAAAGCCTGGTGCGTCAGGAGTTCGGAAAAGCATACGGCATCATCAATGGAATTGATACCGAAGTTTGGGATCCTGAAACTGATCCGATGCTGGATTTTAATTTCAATATTAAAAATGCGGTGGCCCAAAAGAAGAAAAACAAAGAAAAACTCTGTAAAGAATACGGGTTGAAGCCTGAACTTCCATTGTTTGCCTTTATCGGAAGATTTGCAACGGAAAAAGGAGCAGATTTTCTTCCGGATGTAGTTTGGAAAAGCATCAAGCAGAGCTACGGAGCATTGAATATTATGATCCTGGGCTCAGGAAACAGCTATATTGAAAACAAACTGAAAGAATACGAATACATCTACAGCAATTTTGCTTTGGATCTTGGTTATAAAGAATATCTTTCCCATAAGATCTATGCCTCAGCAGACTTTCTGCTGATGCCGTCAAGAGTAGAGCCATGCGGTCTGAACCAGATGTATTCTATGAGATATGGGACGGTTCCCGTTGTAAGGTATACCGGGGGACTTAGAGATACAGTAGAAGATATTTCTACCGGGGGGGCAGGACTGAATTTTACCTATCCCGGTGTAGATGATATTGTGCATGCGATAAACAGGGCACTCGGAATTTATAATCAGAAGGGCGTTATGAAAGATCTTATTCACGCGAATATGAATTTTGATTTTGCATGGGAGAAATCTGCAGAAAAATATATAGCTTTATATAATAGCTGATATCATGAAAGTTGCCGGATTTCTTTTGATCATAGTGGCCACTTTTTTTTCGTGTAAAGAAGATAAGGGGAATTATCTTGGAGGCTATTATTGGGTTTATACTTATGGATATCCAAGAATGGATTTTTATGAAGCGGCAGATGGGATTTCCGAAAAATGGAAAATTAAATACCAAAGTGTTTCAGGATGTATGATTGATCATAAAATGATGAATAAGGTAAATTCCGAAAACCAAAAGACCTATGCAGCTATTGAAAAAAAATTGGGCAAAGGCTGGAAAGAAAAATACAATAAGGATATCGATGATTTCTTGATGAAAAAGGTGGATGTCATGGATGTTCTGATTACTAATAAATTATTCAGGGACGAGCTTAAAAAGCGTTATATAGAGATCTATAGTGTAGACAAAGAAGTATTTGAACTTAATAATGAAGACGAATTTAAGGTCATTGTTTACAATAATGAGCTTCAATACGAAAATAAAGAATGCTTTAGAGTAGCCGTGAATACAAAAGAAAGAACAGTAAATTTAATTCAATAAACGCAAGATACCTATGAAACGAAATGTAATCTCCATTGTTTTGGGAGGCGGCAGAGGGACAAGATTATTCCCGTTAACATATTCAAGATCAAAACCGGCAGTTCCTATTGCAGGAAAATACAGGCTGGTAGATATTCCTATTTCCAACTGCCTGAACTCGGGGCTCAATAAGATCCTGGTTTTAACGCAGTTCAATTCAGCTTCTTTAAATTCACATATCAAGAATTCTTATCACTTTGATATTTTCAGCAAAGGATTTGTAGATATCCTCGCAGCCGAGCAGAATGTGGAAAATGACAGCTGGTACCAGGGAACGGCAGATGCTGTCCGCCAGTCTATGAAGCATCTGGAAAAGTATGATTATGACTATATCCTGATCCTTTCCGGTGACCAGCTTTATCAGATGGATTTCAGGGAGATGCTCGATTTTCACATTGCAAACGGAGGCGACGTGACCATTGCGACCATTCCCGTAGTGGCAAAAGATGCCACAGGTTTTGGTATCTTAAAGTCCGATGATGATGGTAATATCACCTCTTTCTATGAAAAACCGGAATATGATATCCTGGATGGCTTAAAATCTGAAGTTTCAGAGGAAAATAAGCATAAAGGAAAAGAATATCTGGCCTCGATGGGAATTTATATTTTCACGAGAACCATCCTAAAAAAAATGTTTGAGGACGGTGCGGGTGATGATTTCGGAAAAGATATTATTCCAAACTCAATCGGAAAATATAAAACATTGAGTTACCAGTACGAAGGTTACTGGACTGATATTGGAACCATAGAATCATTTTACGAAGCGAATCTGGATCTTTGTCTGGATCTTCCACAGTTTAACCTGTTTTCTTCTTCACCTATTTACACAAGAGCAAGAATGCTTCCGCCGTCAAAAATCAACGGTTCTTATGTTAGCAAGGCTGTTTTTGGAGACGGATGCATCATTATGGCAGATAAAATAGAGAATTCCGTGATCGGGAACAGAACAAGAATAGATAAAGGAAGCACCATTGTCAATTCTTACGTGATGGGCGCTGATTTCTATCAAAATACTACAGAAATTGTCATGAATGACAGAAGCGGACGTCCCAATATGGGAATCGGAAAATACTGTTATATTGAAAAAGCAATTCTTGATAAAAACTGTTACATTGGAGATAATGTAAAGATCATCGGTGGAAAACACATTCCTGATGGTGATTACGGTACCCATTCCGTTCAGGATGGAATTGTTGTCGTGAAAAAAGGAGCTGTACTTCCTTCGGGAACACATATTGGTTAACAAAAGAAGAAGGTAGAAGTTGGATGAAGGAAGTTTTGCAGATGAAAGAGTAGCTTAACTCGGTGCTCACTGTTTTTTTAATAAGTTAAAAGTCAAATAAAAAGACTGTCGGCTATTAAAATTCCAAACAGTAACTTCTATCTTCCTTCATCCAACTTCCTGCCTTTAATCTCATTCAGGTTAATTAGTGTTAAACATAAAACTGGGGTGATCAGGATATTGGTCACTTTTTTTATTTGTATTACTTTTGTGCGATGCGTTTTTTTAAAATAATAGCCGTAATTCTTGTTTTGCTGGTAGGAGCTTATGCTGCTTCCATGTACTATTTTGTGGATGAAAACAAGGATTTTAAGATAGAAAAAGAAATAGATTATCCCTTAGATAAAGTCTTTTCCCAGTTCAATAATCTGCAGCATTTTACCCGCTGGAACAATTTTTTTACAAGTTCGAAATCTATCGATATAGATTATTACACCCCTTACGAAGGTCAGGGCGGTGCTATCAGCTATGTAGATCCCCAAAAAGATACCGATGGTGAAATGTTCATCCGTTACGAAAATCCGGGGAAAAGCTTACGTTACCAGCTTTTTGAAGACAGGAATGAAAATCCTACCGTGGTTGATGTCCAGTTTAAAGCCGTTTCAGCAGAAAAAACAAAAATTACCTGGAATGTACATACCCCAAAACTTTCTGTACTGAGAAGAGTAGAAAACTTCTGGACAGAAGACCGGTTTGCTGAAAATGTCAATAAAAGCATGATCAACCTGAAAAATGTGCTCGGGAATAAAGTAGAAAAAGATAACCAGATGGCTTCTATCAAATACGACAGCTTAATGGTGGAAAACGAAGAAGATAAATTACTTTTAGGGATCAATGTAAGTGCATCCAACAAAAAAGAATCACTCTATAAAAACATTGTTATGAATTACAGTAAAATTTATAACTATGTGACCATGGATTTGGGCAAAAAAGACGATGAATTCGGTTTCCCGGTGATGATTACCGATGCGGATAATTACAAAGACAAAGAAGTGTCCTATTTCCTGGGAATTCCTCTTTCCAAGAAGTTTGGAGTTACAGATAATAATTTTAATTTCCGAACCGTGAATCCGTCTCAAAATTATGTAATGTACTACAAAGGAAGCTATGAAGGCAGAATAAAGGCAGTTCAGCAGCTCATTCAGAAGGCCAAAAAAGATGAGATGCGCTTTGGAGATATCCGTCAGACCTTTATTGAGCGTCCGGTTGAAGGGCAGGAGGTAAACATGAAGCTCTCATTATCAGTGTTTAAGTGATTTTTTTTAAAAGATTTTTTTCTTAATACTTTTTAACGGTTTCAGACTGTCCTAACTCGGTTTTTTTTATTAAATTTGAAGATTAATTCTACAAATAAATTTTAATAATAGATAAACTGTAATAATGGACAGATTTTCATTCCTAAACGCAGCTCATTCTCAGTTAATTGAGGATTTATACCAACAATACTTAAAATTCCCGGATTCTTTAGAGCCATCATGGAAAGCCTTCTTTCAAGGCTTTGATTTTGCTTTGGAGAACTATGGAGATGATGATAACATCCAATACATCCAGGCTCCGGCCAGCGCTGCTCCTGCAGCAGTACAGCAGATTTCTCAGGCAGTAGCCGGAGGAGAAGTTCCTGAGCACATCAAAAAAGAATTCAAAGTAGTAAACCTTATTGAGGCTTACAGAACGAGAGGGCACTTGTTCACCAAAACAAACCCTGTAAGAGAAAGAAGACATTACACGCCTACTTTAGACATTGAGAACTTCGGTCTTAGCAAGGAGGATTTAAATACAAAATTCAACTGTGCTGTTGAAACAGGAATGAAAGAACCTGCAACACTACAGGACCTTATCAAGCACTTAGAAAGTATCTACTGCGATTCTATCGGGGTAGAATATACCTACATCAACAACGTTGAAGAAAAAGATTTTATCAAAAAATGGCTTCAGGTGAACGAAAATCACCCAAGTCTTTCAGCTAACGAGAAAACTGATATTTTATTGAAGTTGAATCAGGCTGTAGCTTTTGAAAATTATCTTCACACCAAATTTGTCGGACAAAAAAGATTCTCTCTCGAGGGAGGTGAAACATTGATCCCTGCGTTGGATCAGCTGATTTCAAGATCTTCTCAGCTGGGAGTTGATGAAGTGGTTCTTGGTATGGCTCACAGAGGAAGACTGAATGTGCTCACAAATATTTTCGGGAAATCGTACAAGCAAATCTTCTCAGAATTTGAAGGGAAAGAATTTGAAGAAGATGTATTTTCCGGTGACGTTAAGTATCACTTAGGATCATCCAAAGTAGTTAAAACAGCTTCAGGAGAAGAAGTAGCGATCAACCTTACGCCGAACCCATCTCACCTGGAAACGGTAGCAGCTCTTGTAGAAGGAATCTGCCGTGCCAAGATTGATGATAAATATAAAGGTGACGGTTCTAAAATCTTACCAATCGTTATTCACGGTGACGGTGCATTAGCCGGTCAGGGTATTGCTTATGAAGTTGCCCAAATGATGACTTTGGAAGGATACAAAACTGGCGGTACAGTTCATATCGTTGTCAATAACCAGGTTTCATTTACAACCAACTATGCAGATGCCAGATCTTCAACCTACTGTACAGATATTGCAAAAGTAACTGAGTCTCCTGTAATGCACGTTAATGCTGACGATGCTGAAGCTGTAGTTCATGCAATGCATTTTGCTGCAGATTTCAGAGCGAAGTTTGGTAAAGACGTTTATATTGATCTATTAGGATACAGAAAATATGGGCACAACGAAGGTGATGAGCCTAGATTCACGCAGCCTAACTTATATAAATTAATTTCAAAACATCCTAACCCAAGAGAAATTTATAAAGATAAATTACTTAAGGACAGCATCACTTCCAATGATGTGATTGCAAAAATGGAATCAGATTTCAAAGCACTTTTAGATAAAGACTTTGATGCTTCCAAAGAGATTGAGAAAAATGTAATGGATCTGTTCATGGCAGACGACTGGACTAACTATCCAATCGGAAAAAGAGGTGCAGTACAGATTCCTGTAGATACAAAATATGATTTAGAGAAGCTTAAAGAACTGGCAATTAAAATGTCATCTCTTCCTGCTGATAAAAAGTTCATCAATAAAATTACAAGACTGTTTGATAACCGTGTTAAAGCTATTGAAGGAAATTCATTAGACTGGGCTCTTGGAGAGTGGTTGGCGTATGCTACACTGCTTGTGGAAGGTCATAATGTAAGAATTTCCGGAGAAGATGTGGAAAGAGGAACATTCTCACACAGACATGCGGTGGTGAAAACTGAAGATACAGAAGAAGAATATATCCCGTTAAGACATGTATCAGAAAGCAGATTTGATGTATTCAACTCTCATCTTTCAGAATATGGTGTTTTAGGTTTCGACTACGGATATGCAATGGCTTCTCCTAATACATTAACGATATGGGAAGCGCAGTTCGGAGACTTTGTCAACGGAGCGCAGATCATCGTAGACCAGTATCTGGCTGCTGCAGAAGAAAAATGGAAGATCCAGGACGGATTGGTGATGCTATTGCCTCACGGTTCAGAAGGTCAGGGAGCAGAACACTCTTCAGCAAGATTAGAAAGATTCTTAACGCTTTGTGCGAATGAAAATATGGTAGTAGCTAATGTTACCTCACCAGCAAACTATTTCCATTTATTAAGAAGACAGCTTAAATGGACTTTCAGAAAACCTCTGATTGTAATGAGCCCTAAATCTCTGTTGAGACACCCTAAAGTGGTTTCTCCGTTGGAAGATTTTGCAAATGGTTCATTCCAGCCGGTATTGGACGATCCTACAGCAGATCCTAAAAAAGTTGAGAAATTAGTGCTTTGTTCAGGGAAACTGTACTTTGAGTTATTAACGAAGAAAGAAGAACTTAACTGTGAAAATATTGCTTTGGTAAGATTCGAGCAGCTATACCCGCTTAACACAGAGGCTATAGAAGCTATCTTCAGCAAATATGACAGCAGAACACAGCTGATCTGGGCTCAGGAAGAACCTGAAAACATGGGAGCATGGTCTTATATCCTGAGAAACTTCAGAGATACAGGAATCCAGGTGGTAGCTCCGGTACCAAGCGGTGCTCCGGCTCCGGGAAGCCACAAAATGTTTGAGAAGAGCCAGAATGCAGTGATCAACAGAGTTTTCGACAGAGATGATGCTCCTGCAAAAAGACCCGTTACAGTGTAATTAAGAATAATACCCAATTAAAAAAATAAAAAATACTCAATATGTCAGTTTTAGAAATGAAAGTTCCTTCACCGGGAGAATCCATTACAGAAGTTGAAATTGCAACTTGGCTTGTGAAAGATGGTGATTATGTAGAAAAAGATCAGCCCATCGCAGAAGTAGACTCAGATAAAGCAACTCTTGAATTACCTGCTGAACAAAGCGGTGTAATCACATTAAAAGCAGAAGAGGGTGATGTAGTACAGGTTGGCCAGGTAGTTTGTTTAATTGATGTGGATGCTCCTAAACCGGCAGGCGGAAGCGCACCTGCTGCTGAAGCTCCTAAACAGGAAGAAGCTCCGAAGGCTGCTGAACCGGCTAAACAAGAAGCTCCAAAACCAGCTGCTCCGGTAGCTGCTCCACAGACTTATGCAACAGGAGCTCCATCTCCTGCAGCTAAAAAGATCCTGGATGAGAAAGGGGTTGAAGCTGGACAGGTTTCAGGAAGCGGAAGAGACGGAAGAATCACTAAAACTGATGCAGAATTAGCTGCAGTTCCTGCTTTGGGAGGAACTCCATCTACTGCAACAGGAGCACGTACAACGACAACAACTAAACTTTCGGTTCTAAGAAGAAAAATTGCTTCAAGATTGGTTTCTGTAAAGAACGAAACAGCAATGTTAACCACTTTCAACGAAGTTGATATGTCTGAAATCTTCAGATTAAGAAAGTTATATAAAGAAGAATTTGCTCAGAAACACGGCGTGGGATTAGGCTTTATGTCTTTCTTCACCAAAGCGGTTACAAGAGCTTTACAAATGTATCCTGATGTAAATGCATCTATTGACGGAGATTTCAAGATCAATTATGATTTCTGTGATATTTCTATTGCGGTTTCAGGCCCTAAAGGATTGATGGTTCCGGTATTGAGAAATGCTGAGAATATGTCTTTCAGTGGAGTAGAAGCTAATATCAAGGATCTTGCTACCAAAGTAAGAGACGGTAAAATTACGGTTGATGAAATGACTGGCGGTACATTTACCATTACAAACGGGGGTACTTTCGGATCTATGTTATCTACACCGATTATCAACCCACCACAATCTGCAATCTTAGGAATGCACAATATTATCCAGAGACCGGTAGCAGTAGACGGACAGGTGGTCATCAGACCAATGATGTATGTGGCTATGTCTTATGACCACAGAATTATCGATGGAAAAGAATCTGTAGGATTCCTTGTAGCGGTAAAAGAAGGGATCGATAATCCTGTTGAAATTCTACTGGGAGGGGATGAAAGAAAAGGCCTTGGATTATAAATTTTAATAAAATTATAATATAACTTACGATCTCGCCTTAAAAAAGGCGAGATTTTTGTATCTCTTAAAGAAATACTAAGATGATGTTCTCAAAAATGACTTCCAATATCAAAGTTTCAGTAATACCTGAATATGATAGCAAAAACAGTTATCCATCTGAAAACCGTTACGTCTTCAAGTATAATATTACGATTGAAAACGATGGCAGCTTTCCCATTAAAATTCTTAAAAGAAAATGGCTGATCTTCGACGTAGGTTTTGGATACACTGAGATTACAGGTGATGGTGTAATAGGATTAACACCAGAGATTCCTACAAGCGATAATTTCGCTTATTTTTCCAACGTTATGCTTCGATCGGGAGTAGGAAATATGAGTGGGAGATACCTTGTTAAAAACATGGAGACCCAGGAAACCTTTGAGATTGAGATCCCGAAGTTCAACCTGCTGTCTGAAGTGTTAAGCAATTGATAAGACCTTTAATAAATAAACGCTTGCTTATTCCTTTTAAATTAATTTAAGAGTTAAGGCAGAAAAAGCTATGACAAGAGAATGTAATTTCTTTAGTTATAGCTTTTTAATATATTTATTTAAAAATGATTCATGAATTTCGTCATTTTCAGTCATGATCAATTTTTCAAAAGCCAGGAGTGAAATTTTAGCACAGGCTTCAGCATCGTCTCCGGCCCTATGATGATTTAGACTGATCTGGTGATGTTCTGCCAAATGTTTCAATCCATATTTTGGTAGATAATTCCATGATTTTTTGGCTAATTGAATACTACAAAGATAATTCAGATTGGGAGCAAACATGCCATAATGCTCAAAACATCCTCTTAAAACCCCTGCATCAAAGCTTGCATTGTGGGCAATCATCAGTGATCCGTACATCATTTCTTCAGCTTCATACCAGATCTCATCAAAAGTAGGAGCATCCTTTACATCTTCCGGTTTTATTCCATGGATATCAATATTAAATCTGCTGAAATAAGGAAAGCTTGGCGGTTTAATCAGCCAGGTCTTGGTTTCTACGATTTTAGAATCCTGAACAATGCAGATACCCATTTCGCAGGCCGAATTTTTTTCGTGAGTTGCCGTTTCAAAATCTATTGCGCAGAAATCCATTGTAAATACTGATGAGTTTAAGTTTATGAATGATGAATATTTTTAGTTGTTCGCTTTAAATATACAATTTAGTGAATTAGATGTAAGTTATTATTTTTTTGAATATAAAAGAATATAATTTACTCTTTATTCGTTGGATAAATATAAATCCTTTCTTTAAAGGTGAGCTATTTTCCACCTAAAAAATGCTTAAAGATCAACCATTTTGATTGGTAGAAGTGAACTTTCTGATCTTTCTGGCGTAATTTCCATGTTCCGGGTAGCTGGGCATAAAATCCGAAATGAGCCCTTACAACAGCCCATAAATGAGGAAAACCATTTTTAAAGGCAAAATAAATTCCCGCAATTCCATCCAGGCAAAGTCTAAAAAAAATAAGCCAGATCAGCCTTGGAAATGGAAGGTTTTTCAGCATCATCGAAAGATTGTTCCTGATATTCAGATAGGTCTTCTGAGCACTTTGCTTATTCAGAGTTCCGCCGCCTACATGATAAACTTTAGATTTTGCGGTGTAGAAAATTTTTCTTCCTGAATTGATCAGTCTCCAGCAGAGATCTATTTCTTCCTGATGGGCAAAGAACCTTTCATCAAAGCCATTTTGTTTCCAAAAATCTTTTGAACGGATAAAAAAACAACACCCTGAAGCCCAGAAAATCTCTGTTTCATCATCGTATTGCCCTCTATCTTCCTCCAGGTCATCAAAGATACGTCCTCGGCAGTATGGATAACCTAAATTATCAATAAACCCGCCGGCAGCTCCGGCAAATTCAAAATATTTTTTATTGTTGAAAGAGAGAATCTTAGGCTGTACAGCTGCGATGGAAGGATTATTCTCTAGTAAATCCAATACGGGACTGATCCAGTTCGCGGTAACTTCTACATCAGAGTTGAGAAGACAATAGAATTCATTTTTGATCTCCTTTAAACCTTCATTATATCCGCCCGCGAAACCATAATTCTGATTGTTTTGAATAATGTTTACGGTAGGAAAATGAATTTCCAGAAATTCTACAGAATCATCGGTAGAACCATTGTCGATCACATAAATATCCGCTTCCTGAGAAAAGCAGACAACATCTGGAAGAAATTTCTCAAGCCAGTTTTTACCGTTCCAGTTTAAGATGGCAACTGCTAATTTTTTAGACATCTGAATTTATATTTTGGCAGCATCAAAAGTTTTGATGGAATCCTGGTATTTCCACTTTCTGTGTGACCAGAGATAATTGTCCGGGTGCTTATGTAAAGTATTTTCCAGAAGCTTGTGGAATTTTCTTACGACTTCATGTTCTGTAAACTTTTCACCATCCGGATAAATTCTGTGATAATTTACCTGGTAATAGCCCCGTTTTACTTTCTTCATTTCGCAGTAAATAAAAGCAAGATCCATTCTGGTTGCCAGCTTATCATAGCCTATAAAAGCCGGAGTTTTTTGATTTAGAAATTCTAATCCGTAATTAACATGAGCTACATGCGGAGTCTGATCTGCTACAAACATATAAGCTGATTCCCCGTCATTTTTAGACCTGAAGATATTCATGATCACTTCATTGGCCTCCAGAGCTTCATTTCCGAATTTGTTTCTTACGATCTTCATTTGGTTTTCCCAGAAGTCGTTGTTGACCTTTCTGTATACCGGATGACAGTGTTTCTGGGGAATAATTTTTGCGAAAGCATTCATCCACTCCCAATTGAAAACATGGCCAGCCAGCATAATAATATTTTTACCCTCTGCTTTAGCGTCATGGAAGACTTCCTGATTGATGTGCTGCATTCTGACCCTTGACTCGGTTTCAGAAATACTGAAAGATTTAATGGTTTCTACAAGATAGTCAGAAAAATTAAGATAAAATTTCTTTCTTATTATTCTGATCTCTTCATCCGATTTTTCAGGAAAAGAGTTTTTTAAATTTTGTGTGATCACTTTCTTTCTATATCCTACCAGAAAATAATTTAGGAAAAAGATAACGTCCGAAAAAATATACAATACTTTGAGCGGAAGCTTAGAAATGAAATATAATATTTTGATTAGGAAATTCATAAAACATGCAAATTTAGTGATAATAAAATTATGGTTCTATTTTTGCTTGCAATAAGTAATATTTTTTTTATTTTTATGTTATGAAAAAATTGTCGATCATAGCCTTTTTGGGATTAAGCGTACTTGCTTTTGCCCAGGAAACCAAAAATCAGCCGGAAGCAAGAAAAAAAGATAATGCTTTGCTGGTAAAAACCGATCATGCAGAACTGGATGCGAAGAAGAAAGCAGGTGAGGAAAAGGCAAAACTTCCTAAACCTTATGATCCGAAAGCCAATGCCGAAGCTGATATCAATAAACTGATTGCTCAGGCTAAAAAAGAAGGAAAGAACATTATGATACAGGCTGGTGGAAACTGGTGTATCTGGTGCCTCCGTTTTAATAATTTTGTACAGAGTACTCCAGAATTGAAGGAAACCGTAGATAAAAACTATTTATATTACCACCTGAATTATTCGCCGGATAATAAGAATGAAAAAGTTTTTGCTAAGTATATAGATATTAATGAAAAGGTGGGTTATCCTTTTTTCATTGTTTTAGATCAAAACGGAAAAATAGTTCATGTTTTAAAAGACAGTTCAGTTCTTGAAGAAGGAAAAGGATACAGTAAGGAAAAAGTACAAGAGTTCTTTAATCAATGGGCTCCTAAGTCATAAAAGTAAAACCGGGAAATTTTCCCGGTTTTTTATTTACAACAGTTTCCTGATCCAGCTTAATTTTTTTTCAGAGTACGGCGGGTATTTAATATTGGGTTCGCCCCAGGTCGCTTTTTCCAGAATAGATTTTTGATGGGAAAAAGCTTCAAAGCCATATTTTCCATGGTAATTTCCCATACCTGAAGCTCCAACTCCTCCAAATGGAAGCCGGGCGTTGCCCAAATGCATAATGACATCATTGATACATCCGCCACCGAAAGAGAGTTTTGCGGTGAAAGCTTCTTTTTCCTCAGAATTCCTTGTGAAAAGATAAGCAGCAAGTGGTTTTTCCTGCTCCAAAATACTGTTTAAAACCAGATTGAAATTTGTAAAACCAATGACCGGGAGTATGGGACCGAAAATTTCTTCCTGCATGATATCATCTTCCCAGCTTATATTATCCAGAAGAGTAGGCTCTATATATAATTTGTTTTTATCCGAATTTCCACCAAAATAGACTTTCTCCTTATCGATAAGTTTCAGGAGTCTGTCGAAATTTCTACGGTTGATAATTCTTGTATAGTGTTCAGCATCCGGGCTGTATTGAAATTCTGTTATATATTTTCTCACCATTTCCAAAAACTGCTCATGTATGGATTCTTCAACAAGCAGATAATCCGGAGCTACGCAGGTTTGTCCGGCATTTAAAAATTTGCCCCATACGATTCTCTTGGCAGCTATTTCAAGATCTGCATCTTTGGTGACAACAGCAGGAGATTTTCCACCCAATTCAAGAACAACGGGCGTTAAATGTTCTGCAGCAGCTTTATAAATGATCTTTCCAACTTTTGTACTACCGGTGAAAAATATTTTATCAAATCTTAGTTTTAAAAGTTCCGTAGTTTCATCAACACCGCCTTCATAAACATACAGGTATTCGGGAGGAAAGTTCTCGTTGATAAGTTTTGACATCACTTTCATGGTATTTTCTGCAATTTCGCTTGGCTTTAAAATACAGCAGTTTCCGGCTGTCAATGCAGCAATCATGGGAGAAAGTAATAGTTGATAAGGATAATTCCATGCACCGATAACCAAAACACAGCCTAAAGGTTCCGGATGGATACTGCTTTTCCCAATCTGATTGGATAGATTGGTCCTTACACTTTTAGGTTTTGAAAGTGAATTTATATTTTTAAGATAATAATCAATATCATTCAGAACAAACGAAAGTTCTGTGGTAAAAGTATCAAATTTAGACTTACCAAAATCATGGTGAATAGCTTCACACATGAGATCTTCATTCTTTATAATAAGATCCCGCAGTTTTTCAAGATACATTTTTCTGAACTTGATATTCTTTGTCTGATGGGTTTTGAAAAATGCTTTCTGCCTGGAGACAACTTCCTGAATTTCCATAAAATCAAATTTCATGAAGTATAGCAAATTTTCGGCCTAAAATCACATAATATTTCTCACCGCAATTTTTACGGGATGATACAGCAGTAGAGCAAACGCTGTAATTAATGCCAGCCAGAATAATCCGGTAAAAATTTCCATATTGGAAAGGAGAATGGACTGCGCTGTTATTTTAGCTTTAAAAGCACCTGCCGTAATGAATAAGGATTCATTGACGGGAAGTTTAGATAAATTACTGCCAAAAATCTGATTCCACTGGCTGTAGAAAATGGGATTTGTATCCGTTAAATTAAAGCTTAAAGTATCAGAATGTTTTAATGTTAAAAACAACATCAGATTCTGCATCAAAGCATACCCAATGGCTGTGGTCCAGAATCGGGTGGTAGTTCCTAAGGCTGTAGCATTGGCAACATATTGCTCCGGCATTCCCGAGATTAAAAAGAAAACCAAAGGGGTAAACAGCAATCCCTGGGCAATTCCCTGAAGAAAAAGAGGTGGGCAGATCGTAGAAAGGGTAGTATCAGGATAAAAAGTATAAGTAAACCATGCACAATCTACCGCCAGCAACAGAAACCCTGTAAAGAATACCATTCTTGAGGAAACACCTTTCATCAGACATATTCCGGAAAGCACCACACCCAGCAAAGTCCCGGCTACATTCCAGTATTGAATATTCACAATATAATCCCAGGGCCATTTCCAGACAATTGCCATAATACTGTACACATTATTCAATCCCGAGCGGATGAGATAAAAAATAAAGAACAGGATCATTCCGGCAACAACATTTTTTGAGCTGAATACTTCAAAATGAAAGATCGGTCTTTTGGAGTTTCTCTGTTTAAGCATAAATAATCCTCCTGAGAGAAGGAAAATAAAAAGGCACAGAATAATGGTGTCAGACTCAAACCACATCAGTCTTTTCCCATAAATAATGGCATAACCTCCAGACTGAAGACTTGCCCACAACAGGAACCAGCTTGTAATGTCTAACTGGTAAAGAGGCATCTTAGGAAAAAATCTGTTGGTATTGAACAGAGCAATCCCGATGATAAGGACAAAAATGTGAAAGTACACCATCATTAAAATCATGTGCTGGAAATCATAGTTTTCAATGCTGGATTTCAGTAATGATGTGGTGACAGTTCCACCGGTCAACATGATCGTATACATGAAAAGATAAGCGATTACTTTTGCATGCTTTGTTTTTAACTCAGCAATGATCAGTGGAAGGAAGATCGCACCTTCCATAAGCCCGAAAATACCTTCCAGAAAGCGTATAACCAGAATAACCTGATAATTATTGGTTACCGATAAAGCATAAAGAATGATCACAGAAATGGAGGACATCAGAAGAATGTAATATTTCACGCTGAAATAAGCCATAAAACGCTGTATAACCAACAAGGTGACCACAAAGGTTCCGTACATCAAAATCATTAAATACTGAATGTCATCCGAATCTACATCCATAAAAGAAGAGGTGAAGGCACTGTTGGAGTGCAAAATGGATAACAACATCAGGTGTGGAAATAAGGCCAGCACCAGAAGTGGCAGTTTCAGCCACTGGGGAACCCATTTATGATAAACTGTATTATGCTGCATGAGGATCTGTAAGTGTAATCATTTGTATAGAAGATGTATGTATATGTTTTTTGAGAAATAAAATGCGAAAAGACAAAAGCACAGGTTGTAAAAAGAGTAAAAGGTAAAATGACAAATACTAAAGTATAAACGATAGTTTGTCTCTGCAGTTATGTCTTTCCGCTAAATAATCTAATCTGGCAATTTTTATGATGTATGATTTGAAAATGCGCTGGTGTGATTATTAAAGTAACTTCTTCATTCATATCTCTCGATTCTAATAGGTTCACACCCTCACACTTTCTAACTCAAAACATTCACACTATATCTTTTTTGCGCTTACCAGAACATTCATTCCGGAAAGCAGTTTTTCGTTATGTTGATTGTTGTCCAGAATAATTTTTACTGGGAATCTCTGTTCGATTTTGACAAAATTTCCTGTTGCATTATCCGGTTTTACCAATGAAAACTGAGAACCTGAAGCAGGCGAAACCGAAACTACTTTTCCTTTAAATTTAATGTCAGGATAAGCATCTGCCGTGATCGTAACTTCCTGTTTTGAGTCTATCTGTCCGAGTTGAGTTTCTTTATAATTGGCAATGATCCATTTTTCTTTGCTCACAATCTGTACAAGCGCCTGACCTTCTTTGATCAGCTGTCCTTCCTGGATGGTCTTTTTCCCGACCCAGCCGTCATAGGGGGCAGTAATTACAGTATAGGAAAGAAAAAGTTGAGCATTATTCAGGCCTGCAGAACTCTGCTGGATCTGGCTTTTGACCGGTGCAATTTTAGTTTGCTGTTCGCTGGCACCTGCTCTTACTGCATTTTTCTGCTGTTCCAAAGCTAAAAGGTTGGCTTTTGCCTGTTCATAAGAAGCCTGTACGTTTTCAAACTGCTGTTCCGTTGCTGCATCTTCAGAAACCAGGTTTTTATATCTTTTAAAATCCTGTTCCGTTCTCCATATATCAATTTTTGCGGAAGCAATTTTGGCATCGATGATTTTTGTATCGCTTTCCTTTGTATTGACGCTGCTTTGTATAGTGGTAATATTTTCAGCATTTGCATGAAGTCCTGCCTCAGCCATTTTCACCTGATTGACGAATTCCCTGTTGTCTATCACGATCAGTGTGTCCCCTTTATGAACAAACTGATTTTCCTCAAACCTTATAGTTTTGATAAATCCGGAAACTTTGCTGGAAACAGGGGTGATATACTGCTCGATCTGCGCATCATTTGTAGTAACATTTTTTCTTGAGAATAGATAGAAACTTACCATTCCTGTGATGCCACTGATAATCAGGATCCAGGCTAGCAGCGTGATCGTTTTGTTGATTCTTTTTTCCTTTTGTGTCAGTTGTTTCTTTGCCATAGTTTTTTATAAGTTTCCAATCGTGTACTGGAGTTGGTAATATTTTAGTTGTCGGTTTATTTTTACAGAGATAAGATTGGATTCTGCCTCCAGATAAGCATTATCCGCATCGATAAGTTCCGTGATAAGGCTTAGTTTATTGACATATTTTGTTTTTACAATACGGTAGTTTTCTTTGGCCTGGCCAATTGCTTCTTCGGCGATTTTTACTTTCTGATCGGTTTCTTCAAACTTTTTGTAGGCTTCGTAAACGCTGTGTCTTACTTTCTCTTCGTTTTCCTCAATCTGAAGTTTTGCCAGGTCAATATTTTCCCTGGCTTCCTGCATTTTGTACTTGTTTTTATACAGGTTTTCGATAGGATAGGTAAGATTTACACCCAGCATTCCCAAACGGTAGGCATAAGGCTCGGGAGGGAAAAACATCATATTCGGATACTTGATGAAATATTCTCCGCCAGCTGTAATTTTCGGTAAATAATTTGCTTTCGTGATTTTCTGATCTAATACTTTTAATGAAAGATTTTTATGCGCTATATCAACAGATTCATTCTTATTTAAAGCAGTTTCTGTTAATTCATCGATATAAGGAACTGATGCCTTGTCTGAGATCAGATCTTCTGTATCCACATGCATTTCCTGGTTTTCAGGAAGAGAAAGAATAGTTTTCAGCTGATGTTCCGCAATCTGGATGTCATTATCCAGTTCCGTCCAGCTCATTTTATGATTGGAAAGCTGTAAAGACGTTCTTAGAACTTCATTTACAGTGACAACGCCATTCGCTTTTAAAGATTTTACCTGCTTGATATTAACAGAGTCTTCCTTCATTTTATCATCAATAAGGCTCTGCTGCTCTTTTAAATGATGGATCTGTAAAAAAGCTGTAATGATCTCCATTTTCAGTTGTCTTTCATCCAGATGGGTTCTCAATGTGGAGATTTCAGTGTCAATGGCTGCTTTTTTCTCTGTATTTTTAATTTTTCCACCCATATACACCGAAATGGACGCCGACAGTGTAAAATCGTACATTCCATTGATAACATCATACTTTGTGGCTTTATTGAAAAAGCCGTTCTGATGCTGGAAAAGGTTCGTTACCTGGTTGTAACTTGTGTGGAACTCAACATCCGGAAGTTTTTCCATTGCAAGATCCTTCTCTTTAGTGACCGTCATTTCCTGTTTTAAATGACTGATCTGAATGTTTTTGTTGTTTTTTAAACCGGTCTCTATTGCCTGTTGAAGGCCAAGATGCCGGTAATCGATCATCTGTGAGTGTAAAAAACTGCCGCTAAGCAGTAAGCACAACGCCATGCACTGATATACGCAAGCGTTAAATATCATATTCATAATTTAAGTAAAGAATTTTTGCTAGATTGATTTTGATGTTGCAAAGTTACGGCGCACACAGTCGGAGCTGATTTGTGAAAACAGAAAAAGATTTGCTCATTTACGCCAATTCAGAATTTTCTTCATATCTTTATTTGATGAATGACAGTCATTTTAAAGCAGTAGAAGATGATGATGCTGAATTTTACGTGTACAATGTACTCACAGGAGATGTCACAACAGATGTCCATCATCACAGTTCTGCCCAGTTAGTCTACGCAGAGGGAGGAATTATCCATGTTTTTACAGACCTTAAGCATTGGTATCTTCCCGCAAGATGTTTTATGTGGATTCCGGCCGGAACACCGCATTATCTGTTTTCGACCAGTCCCAAGGTAGATCTTTATAATTTTTATTTCAAAAAAGAAGAAAATGAAAATGGCTTTTTTGATGAAATTAATATCTATTCTGTCAGCCATCTTCTCAGGGAAATGATTTTATACACTAAAGACTGGGATGGGAAAATCACAAAAAATGACGGCTCTAAATATTATTTTCTTAAAGCTTTAAAAGGAATTCTCCCGGAAAAAAGAGATAAAAAGCTGGCATTCCCGGTACAGCACCCATTTCCAAAAGATGAAACCCTTCTGAAGATCTCAAAGTATATCCACGACAATCTGGAAAAGCCATTGACAATTGAATCTACGGCGAAAGAATTCGGAATGAGCACGAGAACCCTTTCCCGGAAATTTAAAGAAATTTTAGGCATGAACTACGTTCGTTTTTTGCGTGCATTAAGGATCACACGTTCATTAGAATTAATGCTGGAAGGAAAATACAACATGTACGAAATAGCCATGATGGTAGGCTATAACAGCCTGTCTTCCTTCAGCAATATCTTTAAAAAAGTAATCGGAGTACCGCCCAGTGAGTATCAGCAGAAATTGAGAGGGGGAGAGTAGATTGTATTGGTGACTTCGGAGCCTCAGTCACCCGTTTTATTGACTGCTATCTTAGCCCCGATAGAAACGGTTACCCCGCAGTAAACGTTGGCTAAGCGGCTGCGCGAGGAGTATGAGTGGATAGCGGGATTAAGCTTTTCATAAACAAAAAACCACTTCAAAAGAAGTGGTTTATATATTTGAGAAAATCTCTTTAGAATCTTAAGCTTCTTCAGAAGGAGTTTCTTCTACTACTTTAGCTTTAGGAGCAGCTGGCTTAGGAGCTTCTACCGGAGCGTCAGATACGATGTCGAATTCGAAGTTGTACTCAACGTTTCTGTGTAATCTGATGTTTGCAGTTACTTTACCAGTTCTCTTAATAGTGTTTCCTGGAATTTTGATGTATTTCTTCTCAACAGAAACTCCAGCTTTAGCAAGAGCAGCAGAAAGATCTGCATTGTTGATAGATCCGAATAACTTGTCACCAGATCCTACTTTTGCAGGAATAGTGATAGAAGTTTTCTTTAATTGATCTACTACACCGTTAGCAGCAGCGATTAATTTAGCTTCTTCTTCTTTTCTAGCTTCTAAAGTAGCTTCCAGAGCTGCTTTGTTTTTAGGAGTTGCTAAAAGTGCAATTCCTTGAGGAAGTAAGAAGTTTCTAGCATAACCTGGCTTTACGCTTACTGTATCGAATTCAAGACCTAAGTTTTCTACGTCTTTTTTTAGAATAATGTCCATTGTTGTTGTCCGTTTTTAGTTTTAGAGTGAAGAATCAAGATGATATGTCTTTATCTTTTATCTAAAAATCGTTAGAATTAAATTATTTATTCAGCAACAAAAGAAGAGGTTGCCCTCTTCTTTTATTTATTTTTTTGTCTTATTTCAATAAGTCAGCTACGTAAGGTAGTAAAGAAAGGTGTCTTGCTCTTTTGATAGCAGCAGAAACTTTTCTTTGATATTTTAAAGAAGTTCCAGTGTATCTTCTTGGTAAGATTTTACCTTGCTCGTTTACGAACTGTAATAAGAAGTCAGCGTCTTTGTAATCAACGTGCTTAATTCCGTATTTTTTGAATCTACAATATTTCTTTTCAGATTTTGTATTGATGTCAAGTGGAGTAAGGAATTTTACTTCTGATTCTCCTCCAGCTGAGGCTTGTTTAGCCATTTCGTCTATTGCCATGTCTTGTCTTTTTTAAAAAATAGGGTTAATAATTAAGCTCTAGCCGCTTTGATTTTAGTTCTTCTAGTTACAGCGTACTCAACAGCATGCTTGTCAAGTTTTGTAGTCAGGTAACGGATTACTCTTTCGTCACGTTTGAATGCTAATTCTAAATCAGCAACTACAGTACCTTCCCCTTTAAACTCGATTAAAGTGTAGAATCCGTTCTTTTTTAATTGAATCGGATAAGCTAGTTTTTTTAATCCCCAGTTCTCTTTGGCAACGATTTCACAGTTCTTTTCTTTTAAAAGATCTTCAAATTTTTTCACTGCTTCCTCTACCTGAGCGTCAGATAGAACGGGAGTTAAAATGAAAACAGTTTCGTAATTGTTCATAATGTTAAATGAATTTGTTAATTATTTCGAGGTGCAAAATTAGAGAATATATTTATAATATGCAATAGTTACGGGGAAATAGTTGCTAGTTGTCGGTTGATAGTCTTTTAATTCAAAGCTGGTCTTTAAAACTCAAAAAGGAGCATTTTCAAATCACTGCTACTTTGTTTTGTAATTCAAACGGGTAACCAGAAACTAGCAATAGTTAATCCTTATCTCTGATTTCAGTCAGGAAGTTCACTTTAATCACATCATATAAAGAATGTCTGCTCACCAGAATAGAAGCAATGGAAGAAACCATTCCTGCCAGCATCAGATGAAATATCAATGAATGTCTGTCCGTCATTTCCAGTACAATAATAGCAGATGTAAAGGGAGCTCTGGTAATTCCGGTAAGGAAAGCGACCATTCCTGCAAGAACAACTACATTGGTTTCATTAGGCGTTAAATGAATCGCTCCGGAAATGACAGATCCTATGCTCGCACCGGCAGAAAGAGCAGGAGCAAAAATTCCACCCGCACCTCCTGAAGTGAAAGAAAGGGCAGGGCCAAGCATCCTTAACACCGGAACATACCAATCTTCATGCTTATCCCTGGTAAAAAGAACCCTTTCCATAATTTCTTTTCCGGATCCAAGGATCTCCCTGTTGATGAAATAGGCAATAGAAGCAATCAATAGCGCACATAATATCAGGAAAATAACATTCGCCTTATCAGTTTTAAGTTTTCTTTTCTTCCAGTCATTCATCTTGAGCATGGTTACGGAAAGCTGACTGGCAAGGATTCCGGCAATTCCGGCAACAAGAATAATAGGAAACATCACCATTAAAGAAACATCATTAGTTTTTGGATATCCTAAGTATAAATATGATCCTGCTAAAGTTTGAGCCGTTAAACCCGCAATGATTACTGCGGTAAATAAAGCCGTCTTGAAATAATTAATGTGGGTTTTAGAAAGCTCCTCTACAGCAAACACGATTCCACCCAAAGGGGTATTAAATGCTGCTGCAAGTCCAGCTGCTGCACCGGTCATAATCATATTTTTCTTTGATATTTTTGGCCACCAGTGAGGAAGGTATTCATTTACTTTTCTGAATACAGAACCGGCAATCTGGATGGTGGGTCCTTCACGTCCGACAGCTCCGCCTCCAATAACCAAAATAACGGATGACAAGATCTTAAAAATGATAATTTTTAAACTGAGAAGATTTCTGATCCTAGTATGTTCCTTTGGATTGGCTAGTTCTACAGCTGCCATCACCTGTGGAATACCACTACCTTTGGCATAAGGGGCAAATTCTTTCACCAGCCACCACGAAAAGACAAAACCTATCGGGGCAATGATAAAGATCATCCAGGCATGCCAATTCATAATAAAATTCAGCAGATGCTCTCCCCAGGCAAATACTTTGGCATACATGACCGCAAAGAAACCTGTGATCACAGATCCTATCCAGAAAGGAATCGCCTGCAGCAGATTGTTTTTCAACTGCTCATTGCGGATGTTATCAAAAGACTTTTTAAGGCTTTTTTGGAGAAGAAAGAAAATTTTCAGCATTTGGTTGTTTTATAGAATGTGCAATTAAAGGTTAAAAATTAGATTTCTTTTAAAAAAGATGCTATTATTAAAGCATTCTTTACAGAAAGTTCTTTAGGCAGTCCAAAACTTAATAAGTAGTTTTTAACTGTCAGTTGGAAATCTTCATCAGGAATTTCTTTGATTATTTTTTTTCTATTAGAGGTTAAAAATGAGATGGTTTTGTATTTGTCACTTCCCAAAATATAGAAATCTCTAAGATCTGAGTCTTTCTGAAAATTAATATTAAAGCTGCTGAAAATTCCTGCTATTTTGTCAGCCAGCTTCTTTTTGTTAATGGTAATAAAACCAAAATCTTCATTTAATTTTTTTAGTCCCCAGACCTGCAAACTGTCATATTCGCTGAGTGCACGTGCTCCTTTTACAGTTGTCCCTATTTTACTTACTATGAAAAGGTAAAAGGAAAATTTATTGTATTTATCTGTAATATAATAGCAGATTTTTGGGTTGATTAAAGGAATCTCATCATCAGTTTTAAACTCATTATAAGGAGAATCTTCGATATTAATTATAGAAAGATCATAATTTTCAAATAATTTCTCATAAACCTCAAGAATTAGTTCTTCTTCTCCTTTAGAAAAATCAAATAGTTTAGCTGTATGTAGTTTTCTGAAATCTAGTTCCATGGAGGTTGATATGCTTTTAAAGATAAAATTATTTCATTATAATTCCAACACAAAAAATACAACTATTAAAAAGAACTTTTGTTTATTCAATATGAAATAATGAAGTTAGTATACCCCCAATATTATTACAATTACCACCAAAACAAAAAAGCTTCCCAAAGGAAGCTTTTTATATTGTATTGATAAAATATCAGGCAAATCCAAAAAGGAAAATACCGCTGATAAAGTAAGTTAATAATAAAATAAGGATAAAAATAAGATTAATATTCCTTAAGGTAAACTTCTTCTTGCTCTGCAGAACCACTGTTTCAATGATAATGAAAAGTAGCCATATCGCATGAAATATCGCCATAAATATAAGGAATGCCACTTCTTCCCAGCCACCCTTTCCTGTATTTATTGCAATAACAAAACAGATTGTTCCAAGTATAAAAACAGCAAGACGATTCGTGATGTGTTTTTTTACATTTTGATCACCTGGATCAGGTTTACTGATCTTTTTTTTGCCGTCGTCCTGTTTGATCTCGAACAGCTCTCTCAATTCGGAATTCATTCTTTCTGCTTATTGTATAAGGTCACAAAGAATGGTAATAAACCAATAAAAGCAATCAGGTTCAAAACACCAAATAATCTAAATAAGTTCATCGAATAGAAATCGAAAAAACTCATAATAATCTGAATAAGATCGATCAGGATAATAGCTCCAAGAGAAATTATAGCAAGTAATGTTGCGTTTTTCATCCTTATTTAGATTATTGGTTAATATTGTTATATTTCTGTATTCAGATCCCAGTTCTGAAGATAATCGTGAACATGTTTCAGCATCATTCCGCCTAAAGATCCATCTACCACTCTGTGGTCATAAGAGTGAGATATAAACATCAGCTGACGGATAGCAATTACATCACCATCTTTAGTTTCAAGAACTGCAGGTTTTTTAACGATCGCTCCGATTGCCATAATTGCCACCTGAGGTTGAGGAATAATTGGCGTACCCATAAGGTTTCCGAAGCTTCCTACATTAGAGATCGTATACGTTGCTCCCTGAGTATCTTCCGGTCTTAGTTTTTTATTTCTTGCTCTGTAAGCCAAATCGTTAATAGCTTTTGCAAGACCTGAAAGTGACAATTGGTCAGCATTTTTAATAACTGGAACGATTAGGTTTCCATCTGGTAAAGCAGTTGCCATACCGATATTGATGTTTTTCTTTTTAATAATGTTGTCCCCATTTAAAGAAACATTGATCATTGGGAAATCCTGAATAGCTTTCACAATAGCTTTCACGAAAATCGGCATGAAAGTAAGTTTTTCGCCCTCACGTTTTTCGAAGATATCTTTATGCTTGTTTCTCCATTTTACAACGTTGGTAACGTCTGTTTCAATGAAAGAGGTCACGTGTGGAGCAATTTGTTTTGCTTTCACCATGTTTTCAGCAATAATCTTTCTCATTCTGTCCATCGGGATGATCTCGTCACCTGCTGCCACAGAAATGGTAGAAGCTGGTGCTGAAACCGGAGTTTTTGCGGCTACAGGAGCTGCTGCTTGTGTAGAAACCGCTTGTTGAGCCGGTTGGTTTCCTCTATTGGAAACGTAGGCTAATATATCTTCTTTTGTAATTCTTCCTTCTAAACCACTTCCTTTAATAGATTTCAGTTCAATTTCAGAAATGTTTTCCTGCTGAGCAATAGATTTTACAAGAGGTGATAGGTAAAGGTCTCCTGAAAATTCTACATGTGAAGTAGCCGTAGGGTTTAGAGGCTCTTCGATGGCTTTTAATGTATCGGCATCCGGAGATGAAGCAGGAGTTTCAGTTTTCACTTCTTCTGAAGCTGTATTTCCGCCTTCTCCTTCAATTTCTAAAATAGCAATGGCTTCACCCACTTTAGCAACTTCGTCCTTCTGTTTCAGGATCTTTACAATTTTCCCCGAAACTGGTGTCGGAACGTCTGAATCTACCTTATCTGTTGCAATTTCTACTACGGAATCATCCTCTTTTACATTATCACCTTCATTAAATAACCAAGTGATAATTGTCGCTTCCATAACACCTTCTCCCATGGAAGGAAGCAATAATTTGTATTCTGCCATTTTTAATTTTTAGATTTTGACAAATATATAAAAAAAATCGGTTTTTTTATGAAATATATAATCTTAGACGAATTCAACGTAAATATTCTCGCCTACATTGAGCCCAAACAGGCTTTTGGCCCCGTTTTTCTTGCTCCCTTTATAAATGGTAAGCTCCAATAGCTGACTGTCATTGAAGATCGCTGCAGACTGTCCGTGGAATTCTGTTTCCCTGTCCCAGTCAGAAACCACTTCCGTATGACTTGAAAATACTCTTGAAAGTGTTAAATTTCTGAATTTTATAGTAAAACCTTCATTGCCTTTACCACTGCTTTCAAAAAAGTCTTTACTGATATTTGAGATTATATTTCCGAAATTATCAATATAGGTTACTTCGCCAATAATCATCTTTTCAGATTCATTGAAAACCGGTTTTGGAAACAAAAGCTGTTTTACATGATCTATTTTCCTTCCTATGACTTCCGGAAGCCCACCGTTGGCGAGATGCACAGCTGCAGGAACAAAAACATCGGTTGACGTAAAGTTGACTACATCATCAAAACGGCTGTTTAAAGTGATCTCGTAAATAGCTTCAGGTTTTATATCAAAAAACAGAAGGCTTAAAAGGCCGTTATCGGCTGCCAGAAAATAATAGCCGTCTGCTTTGTAAAGTATATTTTTTCTGGATCTATGGTAAAAACTGTCTACAGACAGGATGTGAATAGTACCTTTAGGGAAATATTTATATGCATTCCGGACAATATAAGAGGTCTGTATAAGATTGAATGCCGGGATATCATGGGTTATATCAACAATATTTACCTCCGGATTTAGAGACAGAATCTTGCCTTTCACAGCGGCTACTCTGTAATCTAAATTTCCGAAATCCGAAGTAAGGGTAATAATTGACATGAATTGATGGTAGAATAAATAGTGTTTACTGCAAAGTTATTTAAAATAAAAAGAAAGCCCGAAAGATTGTAGAAAAGAATTGATCTAAATTTGAAAAAAAGCTTTAATTTTAAAATCTAATAAAAATAAAGTACTGCATGTTCGAATTAACATATGATTTGGAAGATGTCGATGTAAAGACCTTCTATGGCGTTAATAATCAATATTTCAATCTATTAAAATCAAGCTTTCCTACGCTTAAGATCACCGGAAGAGATCATTTTATCTTTGCGATGGGTAATCAGGAGGCTTTGGATATATTTAAACTAAAACTGGATGATATTGTAAAATTCATCTCTGAAAACAATTCTATTGCTCTGAAAGATGTTGAAAATGTTCTTAATATCAAGGATGAGAACGAAAAACATCTGATTTTCGACCAGGATATTATTGTAAAAGGAGTCAATGGCAAGATCATCAAAGCCAAAACAACCAACCTTAAAAGACTGGTTAAAGAAACGGAGAAAAAAGATATGGTTTTTGCCATCGGACCTGCGGGAACGGGGAAAACATATACGAGTGTGGCTTTGGCTGCCAGAGCTTTGAGAGATAAAGAAGTTAAGAGAATTGTACTGACAAGACCAGCCGTGGAAGCAGGGGAGAGCTTAGGATTTCTTCCCGGAGACCTGAAGGAAAAGCTGGATCCTTATTTACAGCCTCTTTACGATGCCTTAAGAGATATGATCCCTCATGAAAAACTCGAAGGCTTTATGGAGAAAAAGGTTATTGAAGTGGCTCCGCTTGCTTTTATGAGGGGACGTACACTGGATGATGCCTTTGTAATTCTTGATGAAGCTCAAAATACAACACATGCTCAGATGAAAATGTTTCTCACCAGAATGGGGATGAATGCGAAGTTTATTATTACAGGTGACCCGACTCAGATCGATTTACCGCCAAAACAACAGTCGGGATTGAAAGAAGCCATGAGAATTTTAAAAGATGTTAAAGAAATCGGATTTGTACACCTTACAGAAGAAGATGTTGTAAGACATCCTGTTGTAAAGAAGATTATTTTAGCGTATAACGAGGAAGATAAGAGACTGAAAGATTAAACTTTTGTTCCTGATTATAAATAAGTAGCAGAGAACTTCTTTCTTGTGAGAATTAATTTCATGAAAATTTGGTATTTTGAAAAAAAGGCTTAGTTTTGTGGCCGAACTAAAAGAAAATCATGAAAAAAATTCTACTTATTGCAGCAGCGGCTGTTGTAAGCGCAAATCTCAGCGCTCAAGAAACAAGATTCGGGGTTAAAGCCGGTTACTCACTTTCTACTTTGAAATTTAAAGACGGAGGGAATTCTGAAAGTACAGATCCTTCACACACTTTTTATGCAGGTGCTTTAGTAGAGCATAAGCTAAGTGATAAATTTGCTCTTCAGGGGGAAGTTTTATACTCACCACTAGGAGGTAAGATTAATGAAAGAGTAGAAGATGAGGACGATGCAGGTACATTCTTTAATATTAAGAATAAAACGACTTTCGGAACTATTTTAATTCCGGTTTCTGCTAAATACTTTATTACTGAAGCCTTATCAGTTTCTGCAGGGGCAAGTTTCGGACTTATTATTTCTGCAAAAACGAAGACGGTAGCAGATCTTGGATTAGGAATGATTCCTGGATTTGAAATTTCTGCGGATGATGAAAGAGATATCAAAGATCAGACAAATACATTAAATATAGCTCCTTTCCTGGGTGCAGAATATGCATTGGAAAACGGTTTGTTCTTTGATGCAAGATACAATATGGGAGTTTCTAATTTAGCTAAGGATTCCGGAGACGGAAAACTGACTAACAGCTTCCTTCAGGTAGGTGTTGGTTTTAAATTCGGAGGAAACTAATTCTTTAAGGACTTATAAAAATACAGCGGGGCAATTTTGTCCCGTTTTTTTGTTGTTGTAAATGTGCATTGTTAATTTTATGTTAATAATAAAATAATTAGTAATTTTGTGGTATCAATCAAACTATTTAAAATAATGAAAAAACTATTTTTACTAGGTGCTTTTGCGCTATTAGGTGGTGCGGCACAAGCGCAGGAAGGGTTTAAATTAGGTGGACACATTGGTATTCCTGTTGGTGATGCCGGTGATGCTTCTTCGTTTACATTAGGAGTGGACGCTGCCTACATGTGGAATATTACAAAAGGATTGGATCTTGGGGTTACCACTGGATATTCTCATTTCTTCGGAAAAGATAATTTTGATGATTTCGGATTTATTCCTGTAGCAGTTTCCGGAAAATACAGATTTTCTGGAGCGCCTATTTTTGTAGGTTTAGACCTTGGATACGGAATTTCCACAAAAGATGGAGTAGACGGTGGCTTCTACGCTCAGCCTAAATTTGGATACCAAATGTCTAAAGGTGAACTTTATTTAGGATACCAAACGATCAGTAACAAGCGTGATTTTGGACCTTACAGAGTAAGCTGGAATGTTGGAGCAGTAAATATTGGCTACAATTTCTTCCTGAAATAAAAAGATCATAAAATAATACACTGGACTCCGGCTTTTGGCCGGAGTTTTTGTATATATCATCTTAAATAAATATCTGATCCGATAGGGTATTTTAGATAAATCAGTATGTTTAATAAAGGATAGGAGAATAATTATCTCAATTTATAAATAAATGTTTAATTTTAAGACTAATTCCTTAAATATTAACGTTTTAAGATATAAAGATTAGTGATAATGACTATATAATTAGAAATTTGCAAAAAACGTTAAATCTAAAAAGTTAAGTATATTTCTCTCCTGTTGAGAAATTGCAGTTTTTTGATTCTAAATATTGTGAAATAATCAAAATGTCGTTATTGCTGCATTTTATTTCCGAAAAAACTCAATGTTCATCAATGATATTAATCACATTAACAAATTTTAATATTCGCAGAACCCACTGTAAATTTGCACCCAGAAAGTATTAAAATTATTATAAAATGAAAAAATTAGTATTAGCTGGTGCTGTAGCACTTTTCGGTTTATCTAATGCACAGATTGCAAAAGGAACTGCATATATTTCAGGACAAGTTGGTTATTCTCAAGAAGAAAACAACAACAATGATACTAAAGTAGAAAGCTTCAGAATCGTACCAACTGCAGGTTATTTTGTAGGAACAAACCTAGCTGTAGGTTTAGGTGTGGGTTATGCAAGTGATAAAGTTACTAAAACTACAACTGGATCAGTTGCAGGAGGAAGTTTTGTTGCTGAAACTAAAGGTACTCAATCTGCATTTGTTGTAGCTCCTTTCGTAAGAAAATACTGGACTTTAGCTGACAAATTATATATCTTCGGTCAATTAGAAGTTCCAATGGAGTTTGGTCAAGTTAAAGAAGAAGGTACTTCAACTACAACTATCGGTGGTACAACTACTACTGCTTCTACATCTACAAAAGCTAACTATACTTCAATCGGAGTTAACGTTAAGCCAGGTTTGGATTATTTCTTGAACAAAAACTGGAGCATTGAAGCTACTATTGGTGAATTTGGATACAACACTTCTAAATTTGATACTGACGGTGCTAAAAGTGTAAACAACTACAAGTTCGGTTTGAACTTATCAGCTGTAACTTTCGGAGTTAAATATGTATTTGCTAAGTAATTAACAAACACATTTGTAAAATAAGAGCCCTAAGATTTATTTTAGGGCTTTTTTATCCTTTAAAAACAATTTTAAATAAAATAATCATGAAAAAAATCTTATTAGCATCAGCTCTTGCTTTTTGTGCAGGAATCAATGCACAGACAAAATTCGGTGTAAAAGCAGGATATGCATTATCAAAACTAAATTCAAATGACGATCTTGATGCATTTGAGGGGGTAAGCGGAGGTTTGAAATCTAAATCAGGTTTCTATGTAGGCGCTTTGGTAGAACATCAATTCAATAATAAATTTGCCGTACAGGGAGAAGTTCAGTATGCAAATCTGGGTGGAAAAGCTGAAGTTTCAACAATGGGAGTTACCGTTACAGAAAAATTCAATTTCAACAGAATTGTAGTTCCTGTAACTGCAAGATATTATGCTACTCCTGAACTTGGGGTATACGCAGGACCTTTTGTGAGTTTTAGAACAAACACTAAAGTAAATATTGACGTATCAGGAGGAATGGCAAATTCACAGGCTGTAAATGAAGGCGAGCAATTCCTGGAAAAGACATTTGATGATAACCTTAAGTCTGCTGAATTCGGTTTGGTTTTAGGAGCAGATTATAACGTATATAAAGGATTATTTGTAGATGCCCGTTACAGTTTCGGACTAACGAATATGATTAAAGATCCTGTGAACGACGAAAAACTGAAGATGAATTTCTTCCAGATCGGATTAGGATACAAATTCAAATAAAACAAAAACTCTCAGAAATTCTGAGAGTTTTTTTATGTCTTTTATTTTAAGTAATGTTATTTGCCCATCATTCCGCCCATTCCCGGCATGTTTGGCATTTTGCTCATCATCTGCATCATCTGTTTTCCCTGTGGTCCCTGCATCATCTTCATCATTTTTCCCATCTGATCAAACTGTTTCATCAGCTGATTCACATCTTCAATCTTTCTTCCTGCTCCTTTTGCAATTCTCTGTTTTCTCTGAGAATTAATGATAGAAGGTCTTCTTCTCTCGTCAGGGGTCATCGAATAGATAATGGCTTCGATATGTTTAAAAGCATCATCGCTGATTTCAACATCTTTGATTGCTTTTCCAACGCCAGGGATCATTCCCATAAGGTCTTTCATATTACCCATCTTCTTGATCTGGTTGATCTGCTTCAGGAAATCATCAAAACCGAATTCGTTTTTAGCAATTTTCTTGTGAAGTTTTTTAGCTTCTTCTTCATCAAACTGCTCCTGAGCTCTTTCTACTAAGGAAACAACGTCTCCCATTCCCAGGATTCTGTCTGCCATCCTTTCCGGATAGAAAAGATCCAAAGCTTCCATTTTCTCACCGGTAGAGATGAACTTGATCGGTTTCTCCACTACAGAACGGATCGTTAAAGCAGCACCCCCTCTTGTATCACCGTCTAGTTTAGTAAGAACTACACCGTCAAAATTTAAGGCCTCATTGAATGCTTTTGCCGTATTTACAGCATCCTGACCCGTCATGGAGTCTACTACGAATAAAGTTTCGTTAGGTTTGATGAAATAATGTACCGATTTGATCTCGTTCATCATTTGCTCGTCAATCGCAAGACGTCCTGCCGTATCGACAATCACTACATCATGACCGTTTGCCTTTGCAAAAGCGATTGCGTTTTCAGCAATAGTAGAAGGATTTGTGGAGCCTTCTTCAGTAAATACCGGAACTCCAATCTGGCCACCCAGTACTTTAAGCTGGTCAATTGCTGCCGGACGATAAACGTCACAAGCTACCAGTAAAGGCTTTTTAGTTCTTTTTGTTTTTAAATAATGAGCCAGTTTTCCGGAGAAAGTGGTTTTACCCGAACCCTGAAGACCTGCAATAAGGATTACAGAAGGTTTTCCCGAAAGATTGATTCCTTCCTGAGAGCCTCCCATCAGATCTACCAATTCGTCATGAACGATCTTCGTCATCAGCTGTCCCGGAGTAAGGGAAGTAAGAACGTTCTGTCCTAAGGCTTTATCCTGAACTCTTTTGGTAAGATCTTTTGCAACTTTATAGTTAACGTCAGCATCTACCAGCGCTCTACGGATTTCCTTTACGGTTTCCGCTACGTTGATCTCTGTGATTTTTCCGCGTCCGGAAATATTATGTAGAGCCTTGTCTAATTTATCCTGTAAACTATTAAACATATGTATTGTAAATTATAGGTTTGCAAAAATAAGGAATTTTTGGGCATATCCAAAGTCTTACGATACGTAATATTATATATATAGAAAAAATGATAAAAATCAAATCATAAGGATATACGATAGAAAAAGTCTATTTTTGCGATCAGTTAAAATAAACCTTGGTGTTGACAAGGTTCAAAAACAAGTTTATAATGAAAGTAAATCCTAATATCATGGTTACGGTATTATTTTTTTTAACATTTTTGATTCATTTTTCCCTTTGGAAATTTGTTTTTCACTTAGATGAGATTATTATTGTTAAATTTTATCTTTTTTTAAGTGTCATGTTTATGTTGATGATTACATTGGTTATTTTAATTAATAGAGTAGTACCACAATTTGTAGGCTTGGCTGTGATTGGCCTGATCCTTTTAAAATTCGGCTTGATGTACTTAATCAGGAAGAAATTGAACTTTGAAGTGATTCCAGGCTATAAATTTCATTTTATCATCCCTTATTTTGTCCTGACAACGCTGCTTACGTACTATGCAATCAAGCTGATTAATCATGATAAAAAACAGTAAAATTATTTATTGAAACTAGAAAAATTATTATATTTTTGCACAACGAAAAAAACCTATCAATGTTTAAGAAATTCGCAGTTTTATTCTACAGTATTTTTGTATTAAACTTAGTATCTGCCCAGCACGGTGAGGCTACTACTGGAACGGCTCCTGCTCAAGAGCTTTCAGAAAAAGACAAAGTAAGTAAAGAAAACAAGGAGTTCATCAATCATCACTTGTTGGATGCTCACGACTTTACATTGATGGTAGATAAGGAAGGTCACCACATTGGTTTTCCTCTACCTGTTATTTTTTATGATAATGGCTTTCATGCTTTCATGAGCAACGGTAAAGAAGGCTTTATGCATGGGGAAACAACTGAAGTTGATGGTTCTTACTATAAACTGCACCACGAGAAAATTTATAAAACAGATGCAGCTGGAACTTTAACTCTTGATAAAGATGGTCACCCTACAAATGAGAAGCCTTTGGATCTTTCAATTACTAAAAGTGTGCTTATTATTTTCTTAGTTGCGCTTGTAATGCTTGTGTTATTTACAGGAATGGCAAGATCATATAAAAAGTCTGTTGTTCCTACAGGAGCTGCAAGATTTTTAGAGCCATTAATTATCTTTGTAAGAGACGAGATTGCTATTCCGAACATAGGACATAAGTATAAAAGATTTATGGGTTATTTATTAACTGTGTTTTTCTTTATCTTGCTTTTAAATGTTTTAGGTTTAATGCCTTTCGGAATCAATGTTACAGGTAATATTACCATGACATTCTTCCTTGCAATCCTTACTTATTTAATTACAACATTCTCTGCTAATAAAGATTATTGGAAACATATTTTCTGGATGCCAGGAGTTCCGGTTCCAATGAAGTTTATTATGTTGCCAATCGAATTATTAGGAACAATTACTAAGCCTTTCGCATTGATGATTCGTCTTTTTGCTAACATGACAGCGGGACACATCGTAGTAATGACGCTGATTGGTTCAATTTATATTTTCAAAAGCTGGATTGCAGGAGTGGCGTTTCCATTCTTAACATTGGTAATTTATATACTTGAAGTATTAGTGGCATTCCTTCAGGCTTATATATTTACTATGCTATCTGCTCTGTTTATTGGAATGGCTGTAGAAGAGCATGAGCACGAACATCACGCTGCTCACTAATTAAAGAAGCTTAAAAACTTAAAATATTAAAACAATTTTTTAAATTATATTTATTATGGAAATCCCTAGAATCATTGGTGGAGGTCTTATCGTACTAGGTGTAGGTATTGGCCTTGGTAAAATCGGAGCTGCGGCTCTTGAAGCTATCGCTAGACAGCCTGAGCAATCTGGAAAAATCCAAACTGCTATGCTTATTGCAGCTGCACTAGTTGAAGGTGTTGCATTTGCTGCGTTATTCGCATCATAACCAAACAAAAAAACATTGTTGCAGCGGTTGGCTGCAGCAATGTTAATTTAAAAAAGTAATAATTATTTATACATTTATATAATGGAATTAATTCACCAGTTTTCATCAGGATTATTTATTATCCAGTCTGTTATTTTTCTAGCATTATTATTTTTGTTAGGCAAATTTGCTTGGAAACCTATTTTAAAATCGATCAATGACAGAGAAACTTCTATTGTTGATGCTCTTAATCAGGCTAAATTAGCAAGAAAAGAAATGGAGACTCTAAAAGAGGACAACGAAAGAATTATTCGTGAAGCTAAAATCGAAAGAGATGCTATCCTTAAAGAAGCTAGAGAAATTAAAGATAGAATCGTAGGTGAGGCTAAAGATGCTGCTAAAAATGAAGGAGACAAAATGATCGAATCAGCTAAGCAAACAATCCTTGCTGAGAAAAATGCTGCCATGGCAGACATCAAAACTCAAATCGGTGCTTTATCTGTAAACATCGCTGAATCTATCCTTAAGCAGAAGTTGGATAACAACGAAGCTCAAAACGAATTAGTTCAAAATTATTTAAACAAATCTAACCTTAACTAAGAATGCTTACATCTAAAGTAGCTAAAAGATACGCACAAGGATTGCTTGACTTCACCAATGAATCAGGCCAGGCAGCTGCTGTATTTTCTGAAATGAAAGATGTAGTGAAGATCATGTCTCAATCTGTAGATCTGAACAAGTTCTTCCTTACACCTTACATTGATGCAAAAAAGAAAATAGAGGTAGCAGACCAGATCTTTACAAGTTTTTCAGTGTCTTCACAAAACCTGATCAGATTAGTGATCAAGCACGGACGTGAAAACCAGCTGAAAAATATCGCTCAGGAATTCATCAACAAAGTAGAGGATATCAACGGAGTACAGAGAATTACTCTTACTACGGCAACCCAGCTTTCTAAAGAAAACCTTGATCAGATCCTAAGATCTACCAATCTTGTAAATGCGGGCACAAACTTTGACCTAAAGGTAAATGTGAAGCCTGAAATTTTAGGAGGTTATATTCTAAGAGTAGGTGATCAGCAGGTAGATGCATCTGTAAAGACAAAATTGAACCTGGTTAAAAAAGATTTTCAGTTAAACTAATATACCATAGATGAAGAAAATTTTATTTGGTTCAATGTTTATCATTTCTTGTCTAGCCTTTGGACAGGATGTAAAAATGAAAAAAGGTATTGTAACAGTTGATGATAAAGAGTGGGCTAAATATGAAGGTTGTGGATTTCTAGATGCGGATTGTTCTATTCAGAAAAATGACGGGGAAATTGCAATCATTCTTCATAAAGTTAATGATATTGCGAGTAGGGATAAGTATAATAAAGATGGTGAGGTTTCATGGTGTGAAGTGAAGTTTTTAGGAACAAACTTATCCTATGAAATAATTGAAACTAATAAATCTACTGTTAAAGCTCTTTACAAAAACGGAGTATTTAATGATGATGGTAGTTTTAATATGGAGAAAGTTAATAAGCTTGTTGAAAAATATGGGCAACAATTTTCTAAAAGATATTACCAAAATAACTCTACTCAAACAGTAATTATTCAAGACACAAGGCCAGCAAGCGGTGTCAATATTAGGATAGGAAAATAAAATTATTAAAAAAAAGAAAAAACAACCATACAATGGCAGAAATAAATCCGGCAGAAGTATCTGCGATCTTAAAACAGCAATTGGCCAACTTCGACACTCAATCCAACGTTGAGGAAGTAGGTACAGTTTTAACCATCGGTGATGGTATTGCTCGTGTATACGGGTTAGAAAACGTACAATACGGAGAGTTGGTGAAATTTTCTAGTGATGTAGAAGGTATTGTACTTAACCTTGAAGAAGACAACGTAGGTGTTGCTCTACTTGGGGAAAGTAAATTAGTAAGAGAAGGAGATACAGTAAGAAGAACAAACAGAATCTCTTCTATCAAAGTAGGAGAAGGTATGTTAGGAAGAGTAGTAGATACTCTTGGTAACCCTATCGACGGTAAAGGTCCTATCACTGGCGAATTATATGAAATGCCATTGGAAAGAAAGGCTCCTGGAGTTATCTTCAGACAGCCGGTAACTGAACCTTTACAGACAGGTATCGTTGCAATCGACTCTATGATTCCTGTAGGAAGAGGTCAGAGAGAATTGATCATCGGTGACAGACAGACAGGTAAAACTACGGTTGCTATCGATACGATCATCAACCAAAAAGAATTTTTTGATGCTGGTCAGCCAGTATATTGTATATATGTTGCTATTGGTCAGAAAGCTTCTACTGTAGCACAAATCGTTAAAACCCTTTCTGATAAAGGAGCTTTAGCTTATACCGTAATCGTTGCAGCTAATGCTTCAGATCCGGTTCCAATGCAGGTTTATTCTGCAATGGCAGGTGCTTCTATCGGTGAGTTCTTCAGAGACACTGGTAGACCGGCATTGATCATTTATGATGATTTATCTAAACAAGCTGTTGCTTATCGTGAGCTTTCTCTACTATTGAGAAGACCACCGGGCCGTGAAGCTTATCCTGGAGACGTTTTCTATCTTCACTCAAGATTATTGGAAAGAGCTGCAAAAGTAATCGCTGATGATAAAATTGCTAGCCAGATGAATGATTTACCAGAGTCTCTAAGACCATTGGTAAAAGGAGGAGGTTCATTAACGGCACTTCCAATTATCGAAACTCAGGCTGGTGACGTTTCTGCGTATATTCCAACGAATGTAATCTCTATTACTGACGGACAGATCTTCTTGGAGTCTGATCTATTCAACTCAGGGGTTCGTCCTGCAATCAACGTGGGGATCTCTGTATCGAGAGTAGGGGGTAACGCTCAGATCAAATCAATGAAAAAAGTATCCGGTACTCTTAAATTAGACCAGGCTCAATATAAAGAATTAGAGGCGTTCGCTAAGTTCGGTTCTGATCTTGATGCTTCCACTTTAGCGGTTATCTCTAAAGGGGAAAGAAACGTAGAGCTTCTTAAGCAGCCGGTAAACTCTCCGCTTCCTGTAGACAGTCAGGTGGCAATGATTTACGCTGGTACTGAAAACTTAATGAGAAACGTTCCTATCAGAAAAGTAAAAGAATTCCAGATTGAATATATCGAGTTCTTAAGATCTAAGCACCCTGAAACAATGGCTGCTCTTAAAGCTGGAAAAATCGACAACGATATTACAGCAGTTCTTAAGCAGGCGGCTAATGATTTAGCTTCTAAATATAACTAAAAATTAGTTGATGGTTTTTGGTTGATAGTTGACAGAATTTTCTAAAACTAGCAACCAACAACCGACAACCAACAACTAACCAAAATATGGCAAACTTAAAAGAAATACGAGGAAGAATCAGTTCAATTTCATCTACGATGCAAATCACACGTGCTATGAAAATGGTTTCCGCTGCGAAACTAAAGAAAGCACAGGATGCCATCGTAATGTTGAGACCTTATTCTGAAAAACTACAGGAGATTATCCAGAATGTAAATTCTAGTTCAGATCCTGATCAGGTTTCTATTTATGCTCAAAAAAGAGAAGTAAAGAGAGTTCTTTTCATTGCTGTTACTTCAAACAGAGGTTTGGCAGGTGCTTTTAACTCAGCTATCGTTAAAGAGCTAAACATTCAGTTTCAGAATAATGCCCAGTACGAAGTTGAAGTTCTTACAATTGGTAAAAAAGCGTACGATGCTGTAAGAAAAAGCCGTACAGTATATGCTAATGGAAGCTCTGTTTTTGATAATTTGACTTTTGATGCAGTTTCTCATCTTACAGAAGCCGTAATGAGTAGTTTCAAAGAAGGTAAATTTGACGAAGTTTATTTAATTTATAATAAATTCGTTAATGCTGCTACTCAGGAAGTGACTACAGAACAGCTTCTTCCAATTCATATGCCGGAAGTTGACGCAGCTGAATCTCAGGTAGAAACAGATTACATTTTTGAACCTAACAGAGCTGAGATCTTAGATAATTTGATTCCAAAATCTATAAAAACTCAGGTTTTCAAAGGTGTTCTGGATTCTGTAGCATCAGAGCACGGTGCCAGAATGACAGCAATGCATAAAGCAACGGATAATGCCCAGTCTATGAAAAATGATTTGGTTATTTATTATAACAAAGCAAGACAGGCTGCTATTACCAACGAGATCTTAGAGATCGTTTCCGGAGCAGAAGCTTTGAAAAATTCATAAAGAATTATTTTAACATAATATTAAAGCATCGATACAGTCGATGCTTTTTTTTGTTATTTTTATTTTTTCTATCTTTGTAAACTAAAATATTATACAACTTCTAAATGGACTCGGACATAGTCAGGCTTTTGCTAGCCTTATTTCTTGTTTTACTAAATGGCTTTTTCGTAGCCGCAGAATTTTCAATTGTTAAAGTTCGTTACTCACAAATCCAGTTAAAAGCCGCCGAAGGTAACTCTATGGCAAAACAGGCAGAGCATATTATCAAGCATCTTGATGAGTATTTGTCTGCTACACAGCTTGGTATTACATTGGCATCCCTTGCATTGGGTTGGGTAGGTGAAAGTGCACTTCACCACGTCGTTGAAAGTATTTTCCATTCCCTGAATGTTGAATTGGCTCAGACTACCATTACCACTATTTCAGTGGTGACCAGTTTTGTATTGATCACCGTGATGCACATCGTATTTGGTGAATTGATTCCAAAATCTATTGCCATCAGAAAATCAGAAGCTACTACAATGGCTACAGCAGTTCCGTTGAGAGTTTTCTATACCATCTTCAAACCATTTATCTGGTTGATGAACCTGATGTCCAATACATTTCTGAGATTGGTGAAAATACATCCCGCTTCAGAGCAGGAGATCCACTCCACTGAAGAACTTCAGCTTCTGGTAAAACAGAGTGCAGATAGCGGAGAGATTGAAGAAGAAAACTATGAGATCATTAAAAATGCATTTGATTTTACAGATCACTCTGCCAAGCAGATCATGGTTCCAAGACAGAATATCACGTCGATTGACTTTGAAGAAGATATCAATGAAATTATCAACAAGATCATGGACAGCGGTTATTCCCGTATTCCTGTATACCTTGATTCCATAGATAATGTGATCGGAATTCTCTATACAAAAGAGATTATCAGAGAATTTGTTAAAAGAAAAGGGGTTCTCAATCATGATGACCTTAAAGAACTGATGCGTGATGCTTTCTTCGTAGTAGGAAGTAAAAAGATTTCAGACCTACTGAAAATATTCCAGCAGAAAAAACAGCATCTTGCGATCGTTATTGATGAGTTTGGAGGAACGGAAGGAATTATTACCCTTGAAGACATTCTTGAAGAACTAGTAGGTGAAATACAGGATGAAGAAGATGACGAGGATAAGCTGGTAGATAAAATAGGCGACAATATTTATTGGGTTCAGGCTACACAGCCATTGGATGAGATTAATGAGCATTTGCCTAAAAAACTGCCACTTTCAGAAGAAAGCGAATACAATTCACTTGCAGGTTTCATTCTGCATGCATTGGAAGATATCCCGGAAGAAAATGAGGAATTTGATTTGGAAAATTATCATTTCAAGATCCTGAAAATGAATAATAAGAGTGTAGAACTCGTAGAACTAGTGTATGAAGGCCCGAATGTGCTCAATGATCTGGCTGATAAAATAGGTGAAGTTTAAAAAGGTTTAGGATGTTTTTTTATAATAGTATAAAAGATTATGAAGATCCGAAACGTCAGTATGAAGAAGAAGTACTCGTTTTGGATGATACCGATGAAGTATATAAGCTTGTTCTCCATAATGATGATATTCACACTTTTGATTATGTGATTGACTCTCTGATTGAGATCTGCAAGCATACACTGGAGCAGGCTGAACAATGTACCATTTTGGTTCATTACAAAGGCAAATGCACAGTAAAAACGGGCTCAATGGATATCCTGAAGCCCATGCATGAAAAATTGCTTTCAAGGGAATTAACAAGTGAAATAGTATAAAAATTAAACTCTGTCTTTAGATGGAGTTTTTTTATTATGCATAATTAATTTTGACAATTATACACTTGTTGGTGAAAAATATAGAGAAATTTATTTATATTCGTAATTAAAACACACTAATTTAAATATAATTAAATGAAACTAAAAATTACTTCGCTCATTCTGGGCAGTGTATTATGCTGTTCTGCATTGACAGCTCAGGAATCATCCTTTAAAACCCCTGCAAAAAGTTGGATTAAAGATCATTCCAGAAACTTAGGAATCCAGGGATTCACCGGGCTTACATTAAGCTCAGTCCGTAAAGGCAATACAGGAGAAACACTTCGTTTTCAGCAGATGATCAAAGAAGTTCCTGTTTTCGAGTCAGAAATTGTAATTCATTTCAACAAAGACGGTAAAATAAGCTACACCAGCACAGAAAGCTTGAAAAAAAACCTGAAGGAAATCGATACGGCTCCTTCTTTTTCTGCTTCTGAAGCACTTAAAAAAGCCCACATAGCTTCCGGATCAAAAGGCGAAATTACCTATGAAGAAAATAAGCTGTTTGTTTACAGCACAGAGTCTGGAGAAACAAAACTGGTTTACAGGGTACTGACCAGTTCTTTCAATAACCCGGGCAGTTGGGAAACTATGATAGATGCAAAAACCGGTACTGTGATCAGTGTGAAAGATATTTCTGTAAAACACCACGATAAAAATGATCCTCCTGTTAAGAAAAATAAAAAAATAAATGCGAAGGAGGCTTTTGTGACAGGAAGTGCCTATATTTTTCAGCCGGATCCTTTATCTAAAACCGGATCAGCTTATGGAGGAAACTTTGTAGATAATAATGATGCAACCAATGCAAGCCTTGATGCTGCAAGAACGCTGGTGATCATTCCTGAACTTGATTTCACAGGCGGAATTTATTCCTTGAAGGGAACATATGCAGAAATTAAAGAATTAGAAGCACCTGTTTCAGGACCTTTTACACAATCCACCAATCAGTTTTTATTCAACAGAAACGATCAGGGATTTGAAGCAGTGAATGCCTACTGGCACCTGGATAACAGTCTTAGATATATCAACGTAACTTTAGGAATTGTCTGTAAACCTTCACAGAATAATGGGGTTTTAAGATTTGATCCCCATGGTTTTAATGGTACGGATAATTCTCATTATCTTACCGCAAATCAATCACTTGGATTTGGAGAGGGCGGGGTAGACGACGCGGAAGATGCGGATGTGATCCTCCATGAATTAGGCCACGGAATCCATCACTGGCTGGCAGGAGGAATTTCAAATGCAGACGGCCTGAGCGAGGGATGTGGCGATTACTGGGCACAGTCTTACAGCAGAAGCTTAAATCAATGGTCTCCATCAGATCCTGAATATCACTGGATGTTTAACTGGGACGGGCACAATCCCTTCTGGGCTGGCAGAATAACCAATACTACAATGACCTATCCGGGATCCGGATCCTATTATGATAAAGCTCAGATCTGGTCTGCGGCACTGATGAGAATTTATAACAGAATAGGAAAAGAAAAAACCGACAGAGCCTTTTTAGAAGGACTGAGTTTAACGACTTCCACCACAAACCAGCAGAATGCTGCTATTGCCGTAAGACAGGCTGCAATTGATATGCTGGGGCAGTTCGGGTACAATTGTAGTGATATTGCAGCTATGACAGAAGAGTTTACGGCTGCGGCTTACGTACTTCCTGAATACAGTTGTGCACTAAGTACTAAAGAAACAGTAAAAGAATCACCGGTTTTAGTATATCCAAACCCAGCTTCTGACGTTCTCATAGTTGTATTAAAAGGAAACAAAGAAGAAAAAGCCGAAATTTATAATATGGAAGGCAGAAAAGTAATGGAAACCACCATTGAAAGCGGAAAAGGAAAGATCGATATTTCAAATCTTCAGTCCGGAAACTATATTCTGACCGTAAAAGGAGTTGAATTATCCGCCAAGTTCATTAAAAAATAAAATTAGATCTCTTAAATCCGGTGTTTATACATCGGATTTTTTTTGGTTTAAAACTAATTTGTGCACCGATTGCTTTATTTGCATTCATCTAAAATAGTATATTTGTGCCAACTATAAAGAAACAAAAAAAGAATGCTTGTAATAGGAATTGCTGGAGGTACAGGATCCGGCAAAACTACAGTTGTTGATAAAATACTGCAACAGCTTGATATTGAAGGAATGAATATCCTTTCTCAGGATAATTATTATCATGACAACCCGAATCTGACACTGACTGAAAGAGAAGCGCTGAACTACGATCATCCAAAGTCTATAGATTTCGATTTAATGATAAAACATGTGAAAGCTTTAAAGAACAATGAGCCTATAGAACAGCCCATTTATAGCTTTGTCACTCATTCCCGAACTGGCGACCATGTCACTGTAGAACCTAGAAATGTGTTGGTTGTAGAAGGAATTTTAGTCCTTACCAACAAAGAACTATTAAAAGAGTTCGATTTAAAAGTTTTTGTACATGCAGATTCTGACGAAAGATTAATCCGAAGAATCCGAAGAGACACTCAGGATAGAGGAAGAGATTTAGGTGAAGTTTTACACCGTTATCAGACTACCTTAAAGCCTATGCACCAGGAATTCATAGAGCCATCCAAGAATGAAGCCGATTTGATCATTCCCAATATGAGACAGAATTCCGTAGCGATTGATTTTTTAACCACTGTTATTAAAAATTCGTTGAGAAAACATTAAAATGAAAGAAAATAAGCTTATTAAAGATATCCAGCCAAAGTCTGAGACATTCAAAATAATCCAGAAATATGTTCTGAATAAATATACCATTACCATCTGTATGTTTCTGGTCTGGATGATTTTCTTTGATAAAACCTCTTTCCTTGTTATTAATGAACTGAACGGCGAGATCAGCCGATATGAAGACCAGCTTGAATATTATAAAACGGAATACGGAAAAAATGATGCCTTTTATAAAAAGCTGATGAACAATAAGTCGGAAAAAGAAAAGTACGCCAGAGAAAATTATTTTATGAAAAAACCGGATGAGGAAATCTTTATTCTGGTGGTAGACAGTGCCAATGAGGCCAAAAAGTAGATATTTAAAACATGGAGAGCCAATAAGCTTCGCAGTGAATTGTCAGGAGTCAATTTTATAGATTTAAAACTGACTTGCGAAGCAAAATTCACCATTCACATAAATTATAAACGTAATAGTGAATTTTCAATGGTCAATCGTCAATTTTTAAAATTGACCATTAACCTGCGAAGCAAAATTCACTATTGACCATAACAAACAGCCAATGTCAGCAGATATACTTCCAAACTGGGAAAATTTAGTAAGAAAACAACTTAAAACAGATGATATTTATTCCATTCTGAAGAAAGAAAACTTAGAAGGAATAGAGGTGAAACCTTTTTACAGTGATGTAAAGAGACCGCTGGTCAATCTGCCGAAAGTTGAAGAAAATACCCATCTGGTAGCCAGATACCATGAGAGCCTGGAAGAAGATGTATTTGCATTTATTTTGGATCACAACGTAGAAAATCTTGAAGAAAAAACAATCTTTGTCAACAATAAAGATCTTGCAGGCCACATAAGCCCCAAAGAAGAAGATCAGTATTTCTCACTGATCGATGTTTTCAACGAAAAGCAAGGATCTATTGATGACCAGTTGGCCAAAGAACTTTTATCGAAGGATTTCAAAAGAAACATCTGCGTTGATATTTCACTTCATCAGAATGCAGGAGCAGCCATTGATCAGCAGTTAGGAATTGCGTTGGCAAAGGCTAAGGAACTTGCCGAAGTCTATGGTCCTGAAATTTTACGCAAACTGATTTTCAGAATAGCAGTAGGAGGAAACTATTTCTTTGAAATGGCTAAGCTGAGAGCTTTTAAAATAGTCTTTAATCAGCTTTCAAAAGAATATGGCTTAAATGAAACACCATATATTTTTGCCGAAACCTCTTTAAGAAATAAGGCTGTAGCAGACAGTGAAAATAATCTTATCCGTTCAACTCTGGAACTGGCTTCCGCAATGATTGCAGGAGCAGATGCGGTGTTCAGCAATAATTATCTTGTTGACAGAAGTACCGATAACTCTGAAGAGATCTCCTTTAAGCAGCAGATCGTTCTGGCTTATGAAAGTATCATTAATGTCTTTGAAGATGCATCAAACGGAAGCTATTATGTTGAAGAGATTACCCGTCAGATCGCTGAAAAATCGTGGGCACTGTTCATTGAAATAGAAGAAGGGGGAGGTTATCTTGAGCTTTTAAAGCAGGGAATTATTCAGAAAAAGATCTATGACCATGCCGTTGAGGAACAGAAATGGGTGGAAGAAGGTAAAATAAAGCTTATTGGAGTCAATTTGTACCCCAAATTAGACGTTAAAAGATCGGTAGAAGCTCTTTACAGTGAAAAAGAAATAAAAGCCGTACGTTGGGCTGAAATGTTTGAGTAATGAAAGAAAAGCTAGTCGACCTATTTGAATACACCCACCATTTCAATAAGGAAATGATCAGATATATTTCAGAGCATATCTCGAAAGTTGACGAAAAAACAATCAGCCTTATCAATCATACATTGAATGCCCAGCAGATCTGGAATTCACGAATACTGGGTGAAAAAGCATTTCAAGTCTGGCAGATCAACCCCTTTGAATCTCTTAATGAGATTAACCATCAGAATTTTCTGAAAAGTATTGATATCATTCAGGAACAGGATCTTGATAGTAAGGTGGAATATCAGAATTCCAGAGGAACAAAATTTGAAAACAGTATTTTCGATATGTTGTTCCATGCCGTAAACCATTCAACCTATCACCGGGGCCAGATCAATTCTCTCCTGAAACAGAACGGGATCGATCCGATATTAACAGATTATATTTTTTATAAACGATAATTCTACGAGATCTGTGGAAATAAAAAAATGCTGAATAAAGAAATTCAAAATTATATCAATGCAAATCTAAACACAGACCTGCATTCTTTGTTATTAAAAAAATCCCCGTTTCCAGAGGTTTCCATGCAGGAAATCGTCCAGCAGATCAAAGGAAAACAAACCGCTCAGAAAAAATTTCCTTTTCTGCTGAAAGAAGGAATTATTTTTCCACCACAGCTCAATTTAGAGCAAGCATCTTCTGAAAAAACGGCAGAATATAAATCGCAAATTCTTAAAGGCAAGAAATTCATTGATTTGACCAGCGGTTTTGGTATTGATGCTTATTATCTGTCCAAAAATTTTGAAGAAGTTACTTTAGTAGAGCAAAATTCAGAATTATTGAAAATTGTAGAACATAACTGGAATATTTTAGATAGAAAAGCCTCATTTGTCAATCAAAATCTTGAAGATTTCCTGACTCACAATAAAGAACATTTTGACGTTATCTATCTGGATCCTGCAAGAAGAGATCAGAATAAAAATAAAGTCTTTCTCCTGGAAGATCTTTCTCCGGATATTCTTCAGATCAAGGAAAAATTGCTTTCTACAGCTGATCAGGTGATCATAAAACTGTCTCCGCTGATTGATCTCAAGTATCTTGTATCAGCTTTACCGGAAATTTTCAGGATAGAAATCATAGCAGTAAGAAATGATGTAAAAGAAGTCATAATTTTTCTTTCCAATGAAAAAAAGAATGAAATAGCAGTTACCTGTGCCAATCTCGAAAGTGGTGAATCTGTTTTTGCATTTAAATTTGGGGAAGAGGAAAATAGTGCTGCCGCCTATTCTGATCCTGAAGAATTCATTTATATTCCCAATAATTCTATTTTAAAGGCAGGCGTTTTTAATCTGATCTCAGAAAGATATAAATTGAAAAAACTTCATCCGAATACTCATATTTATACTTCTGAACAAAAAAATACAGATTTCCCCGGAAGAATTTTACAAATGGAATCTATTGAATCTAAGCAGATTAAAAAGAAAGAACAGTTTAATATCATCACGAAAAATTACCCACTAAAACCTGAAGATATCAAAAAGAAATATGGTATTAAAGATGGTGGAAAAAACTACCTTATTTTTACACAATCCAAAAAAGGTAAAATAATTTTAAAATCACTATAAAAATGTTGCCGTAAAAAGCAGGATTTCTTAATTTTGGGCAATCAAAAATTTAAGCATGAAATCGCTTGCTGTTAAAATAACTATAACCGGCTAAAATAATGCGATTCCATATGACATTTAAAAAATAAATTTTACATATGAAAAAATTCATTATATGTTTAGCTGTTGCAACGATCGCTGTAAGCTGTAAAAAAATACAAGCCGGAGGAAATAAAAATACTTTAAAACTTGAAGAAGGGGTTGAAAGATATTCTGATGACGAGCAGACAAGTGGTGAGCAGGATAACCTGTCTAAGTATAGAGGAGATGCAAACGGAGGTCACGAAACTCCTGCAAAAACGGATACTGCAGGTGCTGTAAAACAAAAAGAAGAAGATAAAGCACATTCTGAAACGACTCCTATACCGGAAGGATCTCAGACTCCTAAGGCTGAACACTAATTTTTTAGTGCACCATATAAAATGTCCCGCAAAAATGTGGGACATTTTTTTTGAGTTTATCCGGCTTGTTGCACTCGCTTATTTCTGAATATTGGGCGGCGGCAAAGCCGCCGCCCAATATTCAGAAATAATCTCAAACAAAACTTGCAATCGGGGCTAGGGCTGTTATCATTTCATCAATTCATCACATCAAAATAACAGAAAGCAGGCTTAGAAATCTGCATAATGATAAACCTGAGGAAAATTATATGTTTTTGTTTGCTCCTGCACCCCATTTTTTTTACTTTTAACAAAACAAAATTTTACAATGCAAGAGACATTAAATTACATCAACGAAAACAAACAGCGTTTCGTGGATGAATTATTTGAGTTACTGAGAATTCCTTCTATTTCTGCCGATCCTGCCTACAAAAATGACGTATTGAAATGTGCAGATGTTGTTGCAGAATATCTTAAAAATGCAGGGGCTGACAATGTAGAAGTATGCAAAACCAACGGATATCCTATTGTTTTTGGAGAAAAGCTTTTAGATAAAAACCTGCCAACAGTATTGGTATACGGACATTATGATGTTCAGCCGGCAGATCCATTAGAGCTTTGGACAAAACCACCTTTTGAACCTTATATTGAAAAAACAGAACTTCATCCTGACGGAGCAATTTTTGCTAGAGGCTCAGCGGATGATAAAGGGCAATTTTTCATGCATTTAAAGGCTTTTGAAGCGATGATGAAGACAAATTCTCTACCTTGTAATGTTAAATTTATTTTGGAAGGGGAAGAAGAAGTGGGATCAGTGAGCTTAGGAGATTTCGTTAATGAAAATAAAGAAAAACTGGCTTGTGACTGTATCCTTATCTCAGATACTCACATTTACAGCAATGAGCAGCCTACTGTAACTACAGGATTAAGAGGATTAAGCTATGTAGAAGTTGAAATAGAAGGACCAAACAGAGACCTCCATTCAGGACTTTATGGAGGAGCTGTACCGAATCCTATTCATGTGCTTTCCAGAATGATTGCCAAACTGATTGACGAAGATGGGCATATTACCATCGATGGATTCTATGACAATGTAGAAACCGTATCAGATGCTGAAAGAGCAGATATGAACAAACTGAAGGATAATCCGGAAGAATTCAAGAAATCTATCGGACTGAATGGAGTGGAAGGTGAAAAAAGCTATACAACGCTTGAAAGAACCTCTATCCGTCCTACTTTAGACTGTAACGGTATTTGGGGAGGATATACAGGAGAAGGCGCTAAAACAGTAATTCCTTCTAAAGCGTCTGCGAAAATCTCAATGCGTCTGGTTCCGTATCAGACACCTGAAGAAATCACAGAAAAATTTACGAAATATTTTGAAAAAATAGCTCCTGAGAATGTAAAAGTAAAAGTTACCCCTCATCACGGAGGGATGCCTTATGTTCTGCCAGGTGATACCAAAGAGTTCCTAGCAGCCAAACAGGCTATGGAAACTGCATTCGGTAAAGAAGTGCTGCCATACAGGAGCGGTGGAAGTATTCCTATTACTTCAATGTTTGAGAAAGTTTTAGGTGCTAAATCTGTTTTAATGGGCTTTGGTCTGGATTCAGATGCAATTCACTCTCCGAATGAACATTACGGTCTTTTCAACTTTTACAAAGGAATTGAAAGTATCCCGTTGTTTTTTGAAAATTATTCAAAATAGTTATTCTTTTAAAAGAATATTATCCTATAAAGGTAAAGCGTTTCGATATCGGAGCGCTTTATTCTTTTTTTATGTTAATATCCCTATCAAATGATATTTTTTTTATTAATCTAAGTGTCTATTTTTAGTTCAATCTAAAAAATAAGACATGAAAAAAATCTACTCAATTGCACTCTGCTTGTTATCAGCAGTTTCTTTCGCACAGCAGACCATTTCCTTTGAAAACTCAGCGGGATTCATTACAGGAAATATTCACGGGCAAGGAACATGGATCAGCACTCCGACAGGTGATATACCGCCCAATGTACTTAATCAGATTATTACAGCCGATGCTGCATCAGATGGCAATAATTCATTGAAAATTGTAAAAGAAAATACCTACGGTACCCAGTCAGTTCCGATAATCGGAGCATTTGACAATCTTTCTGTACCGCTTGCCTATAATAACTTTACTGTTTCTTTTGACATCAATATGTCTCAGCTTAATGGATCTATTTTCAGCTTTCAGGGAGTAAGCAGTGCCGAAGAAAAATATACTGTGAGACTGGACTTTGATAATACAGGAGTCATTAAAGTACTGAAAATGGTTTCAGGAATCCCCGTAATGGAACCTACAGCCACGGTTTGGTTACCCAATCTTTGGTATAAGCTCACCGTAATGGGTACAGCAGCAGATATCAAGTATTATCTGAACGGAATTCTTATTCATACAGCTACAGCTCCGGAATTAATGAATATAGATCAGTTGCGTTTCGTGCATGATAATGCTGATGGAATTGCTTATATTGATAATCTTAAAATTCATACTGAAACCGTGTTATCTTCAGCAGATATTGCTGTGAATAAAAATAACATTTCAGTATATCCAAATCCTGTATCAGATATTCTTTATATAAAATCTAAAAAAAATATAAAAAATGTTGAAATTTTTGATAACACCGGAAGAAAGGTAAACGTCTTCCCAGACAAAGATAAAATGAATGTAAAGAACCTGATTCCGGGAGTATATATCATTAATATTGAGACAAACGAAGGTAAAACTACGCAAAAGCTCATCAAAAAATAATATCTGATAAATCTTAGTATCAGTAAAACGCTCCAATTGGAGCGTTTTTGTTATTTTAGAGAATTAAAATTAAGAAACATGTCAGAAACTAAAGTAGCTTATATAACCGGAGGAACCAAAGGAATAGGTTTTGGAATAGCCAAAATTTTGCTGGAAAATAATATTTCAGTAGCGTTTTCAGGCCGTAAAAGAGATGACGTAGAAAAAGCGGAAGAAGAGCTGAAGCAGTATTCAGAAAATGTTCTGGGTATTGTTTCTGATGTAAGAAGCCTGGAAAGCGAAAAAGAAGCCGTAAAATATACCATTGAAAAATTCGGAAGGCTGGATTTTGTGATTGCCAATGCAGGCCTTGGAATTTTCAAGCCAGTAGATGAATTGACAGCCGAAGAGTGGAATGATATGATAGAAACCAACCTTACCGGTGCTTTCTATACCTTAAAAGCTTCTGTAGAAGAATTAAAAAAAACAGAAGGCTATTATATCACTGTTTCCAGTCTTGCAGGTGCCAACTTCTTTGAAAACGGAACCGGATACAATGCCTCAAAATTTGGAGTTGTAGGGTTTACTCAGGCTGCGATGATTGATCTTAGAAAATACAACATCAAATCCACAGTTATTATGCCTGGATCCGTAGCCACCAACTTCAATGGAAATATTCCTTCAGAAAAAGATAGCTGGAAGATCCAGCCTGAAGATATGGGAAATCTTGTCCTCGATATTTTAAAAATGAATCCGCGTGTTCTGCCCAGCAAGATAGAGTTTAGGGCAACAAAACCAGCCTAGTCATTGCATTTAATGTATTGAATAGTAAAATAATAAGTATTATGCATGCATAATATATTTTTTATTTATATTAGCAAAAATAAAATATAACAAAATCCCTGCATAAAACAGTAAGGTTTTTTATGCACAAACGGGAAAAAATAAAATAGTACACATGAAAATATTAGTTTGTATCAGTAGTGTTCCGGATACTACTTCCAAGATTAACTTTACGGCAGATAAATCTGCTTTCGACAAAAATGGAATTCAGTGGGTTATCAATCCATTGGATGAATTTGCATTGACAAAAGCGGTTAAACTTCAGGAATCTCAGGGTGCAACTGTAACAGTGATCAACGTAGGAGATACTGCTACAGAACCAGTAATCAGAAAAGCATTAGCTATTGGTGCCAATGATGCTGTAAGAGTAAACCTTGATCCTAAAGACAGCTATTCTACAGCAAAAGAAATTGCTGCTGTAGCTCAAAACGGCGGATACGACCTTGTTCTTTGCGGAAAAGAATCTATTGATTACAATGGAGGTTCTGTTCCGGGAATGGTAGCTCAGTTATTGAACCAGCCTTTCGTAAACGCATCTGTAGGATTGGACGTAAACGGAAGCGAAGCTACTGCTGTAAGAGAAATTGAAGGCGGAAAAGAAACAATATCAGTAAAATTACCTGCCGTGATTGCAGGACAAAAAGGATTGGTAGACGAGAAAGACCTTATCATCCCGAATATGAGAGGAATCATGTCTGCAAGAACGAAGCCTTTACAGGTAGTAGAGCCAACTTCTTCTGAGGTGAAAGTTCAGGGCGTATCTTATGACAGTGTTCCGCCAAGAGCAGCTGTGAAAATGGTTTCTCCTGATAACCTGGATGAATTAGTAAGATTACTTCACGAAGAAGCTAAAGTAATCTAAAAATTTAAAAGCCGGAATTCATCAGGTTGGAAATTCAAGAATTTCTATCATGATTCCAATCTTTTAATCCTTAAATTTTTCAATCTTTAAATTTAAAAAAATGGCAGTATTCGTATACGCAGAAAATATAAACGGAGTTTACAAAAAAGCAGCATTTGAAGCAGTTTCTTATGCTAAAGCAGTGGCAGATCAGGCGGGTGATACCGTTACAGCGATCTCTGTAAACCCTACAGATTCTTCAGATTTATTGTACAAATATGGAGCATCAAACGTTATCAACATCAAAGACGAAGGTCTGAAGAACTTCTCAGCAAAAGCATTTGCTCAGGCTGTAAGTGAAGTGGCAGATGGAAACACGATTGTTTTTCCTCATACCACAGACGCTTCTTCTGTAGCTCCAATGCTTGCGGTAATGAAAAACTATTCTTTAATTACCAACGTTTTGGAAGCGCCTGAAAGCCTTTCTCCATTCCAGGTGAAAAGAAGAGCATTCTCAGGAAAAGGATTTATGCATGCAAAAGCTGAAGGAAATGGGGTGATTATCACAGTTTCACAAAATGCTTATGGAGTGAAAGAAAACGCAGTATCAGGTTCTGAAGAAGTTAAAAACCTTTCTGTAGCTAACGAAGATACTAAAGTGATCTCTCACGAACAGAGTTCCGGTAAATTAGACCTTAAAGAGGCTGAAATCGTTGTTTCTGCAGGAAGAGGGATGAAAGGTCCTGAAAATTGGGGAATGATCGAAGATTTAGCTAATGTTCTTGGTGCTGCTACAGCATGTTCCAAGCCAGTTTCTGATATCGGTTGGAGACCTCACACAGAGCACGTAGGACAGACTGGTAAAGCAATTTCGCCTAATCTTTATATCGCAGTAGGGATTTCCGGAGCTATCCAGCACTTAGCTGGGGTTAACTCTTCCAAAACTATCGTAGTAATCAACAATGACGCTGAAGCACCGTTCTTCAAGTCTGCAGATTATGGAGTAGTGGGAGATGCATTCCAGATCATTCCTGCATTAACTGAGAAAATTAAAGCAATAAAAGGATAGAAAGTCAATAGTGAATTTACTCCATAGTCAATAGTAAATTTTAAAATTGACACGAAGTAATTCACGATTTACAATTCACATAAAAAAATAAAAGTTCGGGCTTTTCCGGGCTTTTATTTTTGCGTAAAACTAAAATCACAATAAAAAATTAATCTATATTTGTAGCTATGGATTATAAGCAGCTAATTATTCGCGGAATATCGTACAGCCAGACCCAATCAGGCGCGTACGCTTTGTTACTGGAGCATGAAGAGACACATATAAAATTACCTGTTGTTATAGGAAATTTCGAAGCTCAGTCCATCTCTCTCGGACTGGAAAAAGACATTCATCCGCCCCGTCCGCTTACTCATGATTTATTCACAAAATTTATAGTTTCAGCCAATTATGAATTGGTTTCAGTGATCATCTATCAGATCGTAGACGGCGTATTTTTTTCAAATATCAATTTTAAAAATAAAGCTAACAATGAAGAGCTGATCCTGGATGCAAGAACTTCTGATGCAGTGGCAATGGCTGTAAGATTTGATGCCCCTATTTTTACCACACAGCAGGTCCTGAATGAAGCAGGAATCCTTCTGGAACTGGAAGATGTTTCCAAAGAAGAGCAGCCATTCTCAGAAACCGTGCAGTCTGAAGACAATCTGAAAGCCGTATCTATGGAGGAACTTCAGAAATTACTTGAAGAAGCTGTAAAAGAAGAAGATTTTGATACCGCTCTGGAAATTCAGGAAGAAATTAAAAGGCGAAAAAAAAGAATTGATTAAAAGAGATACTTTATACTAAAATGAATTTAAAATTACGACTGACCATCCTCAGTTTTCTCCAGTTTTTTGTCTGGGGAGCATGGCTGATTACGATGGCTAATTTTTGGTTTGGTACAAAACACTGGGACGGAACCCAGTTTGGAGCCGTTTTCGGAACAATGGGAATAGCTTCTATTTTTATGCCGACCATCACAGGAATTATTGCCGACCGCTGGATCAATGCAGAACGCATCTTTTCTGTACTGCACATCCTTTATGGTGTTATCCTTTTTGTGCTGCCTCATTCCGGCGATCCCAATTCTTTTTTCTGGCTCATGCTTCTGGCAATGTGTTTCTACATGCCTACTATTGCCCTTGCTAATTCCATTTCCTATACCATATTGAAGAACAGCAATCTGGATGTAGTGAAAGATTTTCCGCCCATCAGGGTATGGGGAACCATCGGGTTTATCGTAGCAATGTGGATTACCAATCTTACAGGAAACAAAGCAACAGAAGGACAATTTTATATTGGTGGGGCAATTGCCATCTTTTTAGGAATTTATGCTTTAACCCTGCCTAAATGTCCTCCACAGAAGCTGATTGATAAAAGCGCACCATTATCTGAACAGTTAGGCCTTAATGCATTTAAGCTTTTCGGAAACTATAAAATGGCATTGTTCTTTTTGTTTTCAATGCTGTTGGGAGCAGCGCTTCAGTTGACGAACGCTTATGGAGATGTATTTTTAAGTGAATTTTCACATTTTCCGAAATATGCTGACTCATTTGTAGTGCAGAGATCTACAATTATCATGTCTATCTCACAGGTTTCGGAGACTTTATTTATTCTGGCGATTCCTTTCTTCTTGAAGAAATTCGGAATCAAAAAAGTAATGCTGATGTCTATGTTGGCATGGGTGCTTAGATTCGGGTTCTTTGCATATGGTGTTCCGGACGGATTTGGTCTTTCGCTGATCATTTTCTCCTGCATCGTGTACGGAATGGCATTTGACTTCTTCAATATTTCAGGTTCTCTTTTCGTAGAAACCACGACTGATAAAAAGATACGTTCATCTGCTCAGGGGCTATTTATGATGATGACTAATGGTTTTGGTGCCCTTTTCGGAAGTTATATCGCAGGTTGGGCGATTGATAAATTTTTCACCCACAGATTTACGAACGTTTCAGAACTGTCCACCTATCTGGATACAACGGCAGACAATCCTACTTTCCTGCAGATCCTTAAAGACAGCTTCAATTCAGCCGTAAATCCTGACGGAACGCTTTCATCTGTGGTCATGGTAAAAGACTGGCAGAATATCTGGCTTTCATTTGCTGTCTATGCATTGATTTTAGCCATATTCTTTGCTGTTTTATTCAGACATAAACATAATCCGGAAGAAGTTTCCTCAGTGAAACATTAATTCTACCAAACTGATTATTAAAATATTAAATTGCACTTTTGAAAAAAAAAGTGCAATTTTTTTTCGGAACCCTACAATAAACTCCATCTTATGGATAGAAGCAATTCATGAAGAACCTCTAAAGAATTTTTTACTGGAAAAAGTGAGGCATTCTGATCAATGCACGGGCAAAGAATTGTCTTAGGGGAAAATTTTCGGAAACTATGAAGGCTTTAAGATATTTGTTCAGAAATATTTTAGATCTGAATTTAATCCTAGGCTGAAGAATAAATATGGACTTCAGATTGGGATCAAATTATAAATACTATTTTTTAAATTTAATAAAAATATCTGTAATTTATTGTTAATGATGTAATTTTAATGATTGTTTATTGATACTAACGAGTGTTTGTAAGCAAATCCTCCGTTTTTAAAACACACGCTCTGAAACTGTGTTTTTTTTTGTATTTTGGCACTTTAGTAAATATGAAAAATATTCAGTTATTAGGATTGGTATTGGTAGTTATAGGTAGCTTTTTGCCCCTTGTACATGTTCCTATAATCGGAAACTGGAACTACTGGAAGTTAGATCACTATCTTGCTATTGCATGCTGGATCTTTGCTGCATGTGCCGTTTTTGGTGTTGTGAATAACAGTCCGAAAATCGTAAGATTTTTGGGAATACTTCTGATTCTGTTGTTTGCATTTACACTCGTTGCAGTCAAAATGCAGTCTTTAGAATATTTCAGCTTTCTGCCGTTCAAATCATGGAGAGAAACCTTTGCAGGAGTTGTGAAATTGAAATGGGGGTGGATCGTAGAATTTTTAGGAGCCTTTCTGATGGTTTTTGCTGTCGGAAATAAAAAAGTAAATAACCGCACACAGATATGAACCATTTAAAAATTGCATCAGCAGCTGTATTGATGCTTTTATTTTCACAGGCCAAATCTCAAAAAACAACATTTGAAAAGCCGGATCAACCCGTCAAATGTAAAAATATAAGAGATGGAAAATTTCTGCGTGCCAATTATCCGCAAGGAATCTTTTATATGACCATTAAAGATAATATTCAGACCGAATATTTCAATAATGGCAAAGACTATATAAAATCTACACTGGTATTTGTAGACGACTGTAATTATAAAGCCATTGTTTTGGAAAAAACCGAAAAAAATGATCCTGTACAGGTAGGAGATGTCTTTAATAATAAAATTGTAGAAACTCAGGATAATTTACTGAAAATACAATCTAAAGTTGAAAACAATCAGTTCCAGATCATCTACGTTAAAGTAAAAAAATAGAATAGTATAATGAGGCTGTAAAGCCAAATTTGTTAAAATAAGTAAATATAATACACATGAAAGAAGTATTCATCGTTTCCGCAGTAAGAACTCCGATAGGGAGTTTTATGGGAAGCCTTTCAACGGTTCCTGCTACAAAGCTGGGATCTGTTGCTGTAAAAGGAGCATTAGATAAAATAAATCTTGATCCTAAGAATGTTCAGGAAATCTATATGGGAAATGTACTGCAGGCAGGAGAAGGGCAGGCGCCAGCTCGTCAGGTAGCTTTAGGCGCAGGTTTGTCTGTTGAAACTCCATCTACTACAGTAAATAAAGTATGTGCTTCAGGAATGAAGGCCGTGACAATGGCTGCACAGGCTATTAAAGCAGGTGATGCTGATGTTATCGTGGCCGGAGGTATGGAAAACATGTCCTCAGTTCCTCATTATTACAATGCAAGAATCGCTACCAAATTAGGCGATATCAAAATGCAGGACGGAATGATGCTGGATGGTCTTACAGATGTATATGGAAAAGTGCATATGGGAGTATGTGCAGAGAAATGTGCTGTAGATTACAGTATTTCAAGAGAGGATCAGGATAACTTTGCTATAGAATCTTATAAAAGGTCTGCAAAAGCCTGGAGTGAAGGAAAATTCACGGAAGAAGTAGTGCCTGTTGAAATTCCTCAGAGAAAAGGAGATCCTGTAATTTTTGCAGAAGACGAAGAATATAAAGCGGTAAACTTTGACAGACTTCCAACACTTCCTACTGTATTCAAAAAAGAAAACGGGACAGTAACAGCAGCTAATGCATCTACACTGAATGACGGAGCTTCTGCATTGATCCTTGTATCTAAAGAGAAAATGGAAGAATTAGGCCTTAAACCTTTAGCTAAGATTATTTCTTATGCTGATGCAGCCCAGGAGCCTGAAAACTTTACAACTGCACCTTCTAAGGCTTTACCAATTGCTCTTAAAAAAGCTGGTTTGGAGATTTCAGATATTGATTTCTTTGAATTCAATGAGGCATTTTCTGTTGTAGGATTGGCCAATAATAAAATCTTAGGACTGGATGCATCAAAAGTAAATGTAAACGGTGGAGCAGTAGCGATCGGACATCCGCTGGGAAGTTCAGGATCAAGAATCATTGTTACACTGATTAACGTATTGAAGCAGAATAATGCCAAATACGGTGCTGCAGCAATCTGTAACGGTGGTGGTGGTGCTTCTGCTATCGTGATTGAAAATATCTAAAATTCTTTAAAAGAATATTTTACCATTAAGGAATCGATAATTTTTCTAAATTCTTATCGATTTCTTAATGGTTTTTCTATTTTTGTGCTACTAATATTTATTTGAAATGTCTGAAATTGAGAATCAACAGCCTCAAAACATAAAGAATAATCCACGGATTATGAAAGCCTGGGCTGTATACGACTGGGCGAATTCTGTTTACTCATTGGTTATTACCTCTACTATTTTCCCTATTTATTATTCCATACTCACTACTGCTTACGAGAAAAAGGAGTATGTGGAAGAAACAAAATCATGGATTGATGTTCCGGTAAGACACATGATCAAGATCTTTGGCAGAGAATATCAGCCTGATGCCGTGTACGGATATTCATTGACCATATCATTTTTTATCGTAGTATTACTTTCTCCGTTCTTGTCTTCTTTGGCCGATACGATTGGAAATAAGAAATCTTTCCTGCAGTTTTTCTGCTATCTGGGGGCCACTTCATGTATGGGATTGGCTATGTTTACGGGAATGCATAATGTCTTTTTAGGTCTTCTCTTCAGCATTACGGCGAGTGTAGGATTCTGGGGAAGCTTAGTATTTTATAACTCCTTTCTTCCGGATATTGCCACACGGGATAAGCAGGATGCACTTTCTGCCAAAGGATATGTGTATGGCTATATAGGTTCCGTAGTCCTTGTTGTAATCTGTCTGGTACTGATTCAGGTTTTTGCAAAAGGAGCGGCACAGCAGCTTTTATTTACAAGAATCAGCTTCCTGTTAACCGGTGCATGGTGGTTTGGGTTCTCCCAATACACATTCAAACATCTTCCGCAATTTGGAGATGTGAAAGAAAAGCTACCAAAAGACTTAGTGCTTTTAAATTATAAAAACATCTTTAAAAAGCATGAGGAGCAAGGAGGGTTCTTTGAAGTGCTGAAAGACAACATGAGCTTTTATAAAGACATTGCCAAAGAAAGTTTCCACGAACTTTTCAAAGTAGGTAGAGTGCTCTTTAAAGATAGAAATTTAAAATTCTTCCTTTCCAGTTTCTTCTTTTACAGTGTCGGGATGCAAACTATCTTCCTGATGGCAACCTTATTCGGAAAAAGTGAGATCAACCTTGCTCAGGATAAGCTGATCGGAACCCTTTTAGTGATTCAGATCGAAGCGATTATAGGAGCGGTAATATTCTCCAGGTTATCAAGAAAAATAGGAAACAGGAACGTTATTTCAATTGCTATTGTTTTATGGATTGTAGCCTGCCTTTGGGCCTACTTCCTGAACAAAGAAAATCCAACGGTAGAGTATCAGTTCTATGGAGTAGCAGCTGTAGTAGGATTAGTTATGGGAGGGCTGCAAGCCATGTCCAGATCTACTTATTCAAAGCTTCTTCCGGAGAATTCTATGGAAAATACAACCTATTTCAGTTTCTATGATGTATTGGAAAAAATAGCCATTATTATTGGTACATTTATTTTTGCTACTTTGATTGAGCATTTTAATAATATGCGTATTGCAGCGCTTTCCATGACCTTATTCTTTGGAGTGGGGCTTGTTTTGATAAGATTTTTAAAAGTCAATATGTTGAAAGACAGAGATACTTTATAAACAAGAAGGTGCTATTTTTATAGCACCTTTTTTATTGTTTAAAAACTAATCATATATTGCATCATTAATAAAAAAAGCTTGAGTTCATCAGGCTTTTTTGTTGTATTTAAATTTCAGCACTTCATTTTTTCTGAATTGATTAAAATCAGAAATATGCTTTTGTATAAATAAATTGGAATTCGGCGTGAGTTTTGCTTATATTCAGCGGAATAATTTTAACTTTGTAAAAAGATTTATTGTCACAATGACGAACCCTCTATTTTATGCAAAAATAATCCTGTTTGGAGAATATGGAATGATTGAAGATTCCCAGGGGCTTGTAGTACCTTACAGTTTCTATAAGGGAACCTTGAAATTCTCAGATCTGAGTTCTGAATTTGAACTTAAATCCAACAGACATCTGCAGAAATATTCTGACTTTCTTACAACCCTTGATCTTTCCGATGATTTTAAATTGGATATTGAAAGCTTTAAAAAAGATATCGCATCAGGGCTTTTCTTTGATTCCAATATTCCTCAGGGATATGGAGTAGGAAGTTCAGGAGCTTTGGTAGCCGCTATTTTTGAAAAATATGCAATCAGAAAGCTTGATCCTGAACAGATTTCAAAAGATAATCTGAAAAAATTAAAAACTGTTTTCGGTGAGATGGAAAGCTATTTCCATGGTAAAAGTTCAGGTATGGATCCTCTGATCTGCTACATGAACCTGCCAATCCTTATCGAAAATAAAGAAAACCTGGATAGAGTATCCATTCCTGATGGCGAGAAAGGGAAAGGAGCAATATTTCTTATCGACAGCGGAATAACCGGGGAAACAGGACCGATGATTCAGATCTTCTTTGAAAAAATGAAAACAGAGGGATTCCGCAAAACATTAAAAGAGGAATTCATCCGTTACAACAACGCCTGTATTGAATCTTTCCTTAAAAAAGATATGAATCCTTTCTTCAGAAACCTGAAAAAGCTTTCCTATTGGGCCTATGAACATTTCCGTCCGATGATTCCTGAAAGTATTTTCAACATCTGGAAAAAAGGGCTGGATTCTAATGCCTATTATCTGAAACTCTGCGGAAGCGGCGGCGGCGGATATATTCTGGGCTTCACAAAAGACTACGCAAAAGCCGAAAAAATGCTTGACGGGTTCCAAAAAGAGGTGATTTATAGATTTTAAAAGTGCTGGAATGAATTCTGAAAAAGAAACTTTCCAATCTAAAAACTATATCTCTAAATCTATATTTTACAGATTGTCACAATTTGTGGGCTTTCTGATCGGTGCCAGATTTTTTGTTGCCATATTACTGACTTTTGCCCTGTATGTTTCTACTTTTTTCCTGTTCAATCAGGATGAAACCTTCAGAAAATTTGTCTTCGATTTTAAAGTGCACGGTATTATTTTCTGTACTGTTATTACCATTCTTGCAGGGGGAATCATCAACCAGTTTTATGATCGCGAAAAAGATCATCTGGTAAAACCTTTCCGGACCAGAATCCAAAGTTTTATCAAACAGAAATATTTTTTATATGCTTATCTGGCACTTGGAATTATTTCTCTTGGAGTTGCATGGATGATCTCCCATAAAGTTTTTGCCTTTTTTGTTGTGTATCAGTTTTTTATGTGGTTTTATAGCCATAAATTAAGCAGAATGTTGATCATCAATAATCTTACTTTTGTAAGCCTTACGCTGTATCCTTTTTTTGGAATGATGGTTTATTATGAAACTTTTTCAAAGAAGGTACTTCTGATGGCCATTTTTCTTTTTCTGATTCTTTTATGCATTGATATTGTCAAAGATATGTTGACCAAAAGCGTAGACAAAGCATTTGGTTATGTAACAATCCCTAATTATTTTAAAAACAGAAATACCCGGATCATTATTATTTCTTTACTCATGATCACAATGGCTGTTTCTATGAAACTTATTATAAAAACCGGAATTTCCGGGTTCATGGCCTATTATTTTACCGTGGGCCTTTTTGTGATGATCCTTTGTATCTATCTTTTGCTAGACTCTTCAAGGAAGAGTAAATTCTTTACCCTCAATATATTACGATTTTGGGTTTTCATCGGAATTATTGCCATGCTTCTGAATGGAATAGAAAGCAAATTATAGAAAAAATTCTTTAAATAAGCTGATGTTATTATTACCTTTGCAAAACTAAATTTAATATAAAGGAATGCCCATTTTTAACGATACTAAAGTTGCATTTGCAGACAAGTCTGATGCACAATTGAGAAAGGCGTACTGGATGTTTAAAATGATTGAACAGCCCGCTCTTACCAACCTTGGAACTTCTGTCCTTAATTTTACGGTACACAATAATTTTCCTTTCGTGAACGGAATTGTAAAAAGCACTTTGTTTGAGCAGTTCTGTGGAGGGGAAACCCGGGAAGAAAGTATGAAGGCGGTGAAACAACTTTTCAAAAGAGGAGTGGGAAGTATTTTCGATTATTCTATTGAAGGAAAGGAAGATGAAGAAACTTTTGATGCAGTATGTAAAGAAATCAAAGATATCATCAGATTTTCTGTAGGAAATCCTGCTATTCCTTTCATTGTTTTTAAACCTACCGCTTTTGGTAGAATTGATCTTTATGAAGCTGTCGGAAAAGGAACCGAGCTTACTTCAAGTCAGAAAGAAGAATGGGCAAGAGTGGTGAAAAGATTTGATGAAGTATGCAGTCTGTGTCATGAAAATGATAAAAAAGTGATGGTAGATGCAGAAGAAACCTGGATGCAGGATTCGGCAGACCATCTTTGTGAACAGATGATGGAGAAATATAACCAGGAAAAACCGATTGTATGGAATACGATTCAAATGTACAGAACCGGAAGACTGGAGTATATGGAGCAGCATCTGCAGAGAGCAAGAGAAAAGAATTATTTCATCGGATATAAGATTGTTCGTGGAGCGTACATGGAAAAAGAAAGAGCCCGAGCTTCAGAAAAAGGGTATCCTGATCCAATCCAGCCTAATAAAGAAGCATCTGATACCAATTATAATACGGGAATTGATTTTGTGATGAATCATCTAGATAAAGTTTCAGCATTTTTCGGTACCCATAATGAGGTCTCTTCTGAATTGGTGATGGATAAAATGAAATCCAAATCACTGGAAAACGGAAATCCACATGTTTATTTTGGCCAGCTTTACGGGATGAGTGATAATATTACATTCTATCTGTCTGATAAGGGCTATAATGTGGCTAAATACCTTCCGTATGGACCTGTAAAGGATGTTGTGCCTTATCTTACAAGAAGAGCCAGAGAAAACACCTCTGTAGCGGGACAGACAGGAAGAGAACTAGGGCTGATTAAGAAAGAGCTTGAAAGAAGAAAAAAATAGTACTGTTTACAAATAATATGGATAAGACCTGCAGATTTCTGCAGGTCTGTTTATTTTAAATATTCTCGCAAAATCCTGTATCATCATTAGTTTTACTAAAATTCTTCATTAATAATAATTTTATATATTTTAATATTTGTTGTTTATAATTTAAAATTATTAACTTTTTATTGTTTAATAAATTACAATTGCCTAAATTTGATTAAACTAATAAAAAAATACATGAAAAAAACATTACTTATTGCTGCCTTTATGGCGGCTAACTTTTCCTTAGCACAAACCTACAATAATGGAGGTTTAAGTACTGGAGCTACTTCCAAAGGCGGAACTGCTGCTCCTACCGGATACACCTGGTCTGAACTTCAGAATAATACAGGAAATGCTACAGAAACTAATACGAGCCTTGGCTTGGCCGGAACCTCAAGCTCTGTAACGTCAAGTTATTTTCTTGCGGATGACTTTACTATTCCTGTGGGAGCAAGCTGGCAGATCAGTACCATTGATTTCTTTGCCTACCAGACCAATTATACAGGAACTACAGCTCCTTTTAATACGGTGAGAGTTAATATATACAGCTCAGATCCTTCAGTAGCTGGTGCTTCCAGTGTATTTGGTGATGATACCACTAACAGATTCAGTGCTGGGGTAGACTCCAACATATACAGAGTGGGAAACAGTATTGTACCTACATCGGTAATTCCGGTGACAAACAGAAAGATATGGAAAATTACAGCCAATACTCCGGTTACTTTAGGAGCTGGAACCTATTGGATAAAATACCAGCTACAGAATGTTGTGATGGCAAGCGCAGGTTTTTTACCGCCAGTGACCATTGTTGGAAACCGTGGACTTCCTTCTTTCAATGCAAAACAGTTTGATTCTATTGCTGGGACATGGACGCCTATAGTTGATGCAGGAAATCCTGCAAGTGCTCCGGATTATCCATTGGATATGCCTTTTGTCATTACTTTTACATCCACAACATTAGGCACACAGGAAACAGTGCAGTATGACAACAGGATTCAGGTATATCCAAACCCGGTAAGAGATAGTTTCAGAATAAATAATCCTGATAAAATAAAGATCAGCACAGTAGAAGTTATAGATGCTTCGGGTAAACTGGTAAGAACTCTGAAAGGTTCAGAAGAGTATAATGCTTCAGATCTGCCGAAAGGAAATTATATTCTGAAAATAAAGAATGACGGCGGACATACTAAAATTACAAAATTAATAAAGCAATAGCTTTAGTTTTCTTCTTCAAATATTTTTTATCCTGGCCATCTTCTCTGGCCAGGTTTTTTTATGGCTCAAAACTTTCAAATTTTCCGTTTTCATAGAACAGAACAATTCGTTTTATCTTATTGGTTTGATTATCAATGGCTTGATTGATAATTTGATCAACGGAATGGTCTAATCGCTGAGAATCGGATATATTTTCCTGAGCTTTATTCTTGTACGGTATAAGTGATTCTCGCGGGCTTTGTTTTGGGAGTTGAATTTCCTCTTCGGCTATAAAATCTTCATCATCTTTCATCATGGTAAATAAATCAGGCAGAGGAGTAGGTCTGATTTTTTCATCTTCAGGTTTTTCTATATCCGTAGTTTCTTTTTCCGGCAACTCTGATTTCAGCATTTCACCTTCGCCTGTAACCAGCCAGTCCCAAAGGATTTCAGGAAACCGGGATTTTATTTTTATAATAAATTCCAGAGAAGGCTTATTTCTTCCCGAAGTAATATGGGATATGGAAGAACGCTGTACATCGATCTCATCTGCAAACTCAGAAGAGGTGAGATTAGAATACTCTATAACTTTGGAAATTCTCTCGTTTAAACTCATAAAAATAAGTTGTTAATTGTGTTACAAATGTAAATAATAAAATTTACATTTACAAACTACAAAAGTAAATAAAAGGTAAATTGTGTAAATCCACAAATGTAAACAATGGATAAAAATCTATAGTATAATGTTTTATGTATGATATCTAATATTTCTTAAGTAATTTAACAAAGTAAATTTATATTATTAATCTTATTATATTGAATAATAAACCTCCAAAATGCCTCATAAGGTTCATTTACATTTTAATGCCTGAATATAATTGTAATTACTTGACTAATAGCAGTTAATATTTAAATAAAGATCTTATACATTTATCCTAATTTATAGGTTCTATCTGTAGATATCAGTACTTATTTTACCGTATACAACTGTAATTTCAGAGTTAAATGATTATTAATAAAGTGTTTAAGTATAATGTAATGGTATAATTCTTTATTGAGTAAGTTAAATCTTTAAAAAGATCCTAAATAAAGTTTTACTCCAAAAAATAGGCTAAGTTTAGAAGGATAATTACAAAAAATAAACAATTTACATTTATATATTAATTAGAATTTTAAGTTTTCCACATTTGTATCGTTTAATATTTTTATGCCTATTTGCCGATTATGAGGCTTTATTGTACTTAAAGTAATATTGCAAATATTATTGATGTAAACTTTGTAAAATACTGATTTTTAGTTATTTAATATTTATATATTATTATATATTCAATTAACAATTTTATCCACAGACAAAATGACAGTACAACATGTTTAGTCATGTTACAAATGTTAATTATATTTTTCTGTTCAAAAATCATTAAATTTGACTCTTGTAAATTATTTGTAATGAATTTTGAAGAGATCTATTTTCCAAACCCTAATTTCTTAAACCGCTATATTTCCCCTGAAAAATTATTTTCCTATCTACAGACCAATCTCATTGGTTATGTTCAGGAGATAGGAAGGTCATATTTAGATAAACCCATTTATCAGTTAAGTATCGGAACCGGATCTATTAATGTTCTTGCCTGGTCGCAAATGCACGGCAATGAATCAAATGCTACTCATGCAATATTGGATCTTCTGGAAACCTTGGATAAGGCTCCTGAGATGAAGGATGACCTGTTCGGTAAAATAACACTGGATTTTATTTTCATGCTCAATCCTGATGGGTCGGAACGATGGACGAGACTGAATGCAGCAGATATTGATTTGAACAGGGATTTCCATAATGAAGCTAGCAAAGAGATTAAATACCTTAAAAAGGCCGTTGCTTCAAAGAAATACGATTATGCATTGAATCTGCATGAACAAAGAACCATCTTCACTACGGACGGTATACATCCTGCAACGCTTTCCTTTTTGGCTCCATCCGAAAACATTGAACGTACCGTTACGGATAACAGAAAGAAATGTATGGCGGTAATAGGAAAGATTTATGATCATTTGAAAGACTTGATACCCAATCAGATCGGAAGATATTCTGACGAATTTTATCCGACTTCTACTGGTGACAACTTTATTAAAGCAGGAATGCCTACCATCTTATTTGAAGGAGGACATTTTATTGATGATTATACAAGAAAAGGCACAAGGAAATATTATACAATTGCTTTATATTATGCATTAAAAGCAATCAGTGAACTGGATTCTGCTGTTGAAGGATGGGAGAAATACCTTGAAATCCCCGAAAACCAGGAAACACATTACGATATCATCTACAGAAATGTCAAACTGAATACAGATCATGAATGTATTCTTGATGTTGCTGTTCAGTACAGGGAAATAATAGAAGAAGGGAAAGATGAAATATCCTTTGTTCCTTATGTTATGGAAGTAGGTGATGTAAAGAGAAAAAAAGGCTGGCTGGAAATAGACTGTACAGGAAAGAAATTTGTAGCAGCTACAAAATATCCGAAGTTGGATGCCATAGCAGAATTTACAATAGAAGATTAAAGAGTATTATTCCAAATAAAAAAACGTCCTCAAAAGTAATTCTGAGGACGTTTTTATATTATTAAATGAAGATTAGTTGACCACTTTAATTCCATTGGCTACAAACCTGATCTCTTCTTTAGGAGTTGTGATGGCATCAATTTCAGCCTGAGGTTTTTTAGCATCCTCTGCATAATGCTTCTGCTCATCTATAGAAGTTACTTTTCTTTCTGCAGTACCTTCCAATACTACATTTTTACCTTTTAGAGCGGTAGGTACAAAGAATGCATAATCTTTCATTTTTACGAAAAACTGAGAATTATCTTCAGTCTGGATCGTAAGCCAACAGCCTTTTTTCTCGCATACATCCGTCACTTTTCCTTTAACGGCAATTCCTTCCACTTTTTTGTTGTCTTTTTTAAGTTTCTTACTCAGTTTATCTACTGTGATTGCTTTAGACTCATTGGAAACAACTACAGCTCCGTAAGTGTCGCCTACAACTGCATTTCCTGCAGGTGGGCCAAATTTTTTCTCTGATGTCTCCTGTGCAAAAGCCAAAGTGGAAACGCTTACAGCAGCAGCAAATAATATAGTCTTGAATTTCATTTTTAATATTTTTTTCAAAAGTACTAATTAAAATCGAATAATAATTTGGAGAAAACTTGATAAAAAATAAGCGGTGCTGTAAATTTTAAACAAATTTCAAAATCATGACAGATTTGTTTATATTTGACACCTATACTTGACTATGCAAAAAAAACTGAAACTTTGGGACGCCGTTATGCTGGTAATGGGGTCTATGATCGGAAGCGGAATCTTTATTGTAAGTGCCGATATGATGCGAAACCTCGGATCCGGATTCTGGCTGATCATAGTATGGGTCATTACAGGAATCATGACGGTAGCTGCTGCAATAAGTTATGGAGAGCTTTCGGCGCTGTTTCCAAAAGCTGGTGGTCAATATACCTACCTTAAGGAAATCTTCGGAAAAAGGATGGGGTTTCTTTATGGCTGGGGACTTTTTACTGTAATCCAGACGGGAACTATTGCCGCAGTAGCAATGGCCTTTGGTAAATTTACAGCTTATCTCGTTCCGTCCTTGAACCAGGCAGCACCTATTTTACAGAGTGGCGAATTCAAGATTACCTGGATACAGATCCTCGCAATAGCCGTTATACTTCTTCTTACTTACATCAACACAAGAGGTGTGCAAAGCGGTAAACTGCTTCAGAATGTATTTACAGGATCAAAGATTATTGCTCTATTAGGTTTGATCGCTGTAGGGTTTATTTTGGTAGATTTTTCCCATATGGCCCAAAATTTCAGCTTTGGTTCTGATTCATTTAGTAATCTTAAAAAAGATCTCACCGGTAATTTTCTTAAAGAAGGCTGGGAACCTATAGGTGGAATGACCTTGCTTGGAGGTATTGCAGCAGCTATGGTAGGCTCTGTTTTCAGCTCTGTAGCCTGGGAAAGTGTAACTTTTGTTTCCGGCGAAGTAGAAAATCCCAAAAGAAATATTGTTAAGTCGATGATCTATGGAACTTCTGCGGTGATGATTCTTTATTTAGCGGTCAATTTTGTCTATCTTAATGCTTTAGACAGAGACAGTATTGCTTTTGCAGCGGGCGACAGGGTAGCGGTTGCTGCATCACAGAATATTTTCGGAAGTGCGGGAACGATTATTATTGCAGTTCTTGTGATGATCTCTACATTCGGATGCGATAACGGACTGATTCTCGCAGGTGCGCGGGTGTTTCAAACTATGGCAAAAGATGGAATGTTTTTCAGATCCGCCGAGAAAAATAATAAAAACGAGGTTCCGGAAAATGCTTTATGGATGCAGGGTATCTGGGCATCGGTCCTTTGTTTGAGCGGACAGTATGGTAACCTGCTGGATATGATCTCTTTTGTGATCGTTTTATTTTATATGATCACCGTTTTTGGGGTTATTTATTTAAGATTTAAAAAGCCGGATCTTGAAAGACCTTACAAAACTTGGCTCTATCCTGTAACTCCAATTATCTATCTTCTGATAGGAACCGGCTTCTGTGTACTGCTTCTGATCTACAAACAGCAATATACCTGGCCAGGCTTTCTGATGGTACTGCTGGGGCTTCCGGTCTATTATTTTATCAACAGAAACAAGCAAACCGATCAATAAAATAAATTCAACCGTATTTATATACTTTTAAGGCTTCCCGACTTGTCAGGAAGCCTTCATTTTCAGTAATATTTTGGTTTCTTTTTCTTATTTATTTCATGAAAATGTGTATTTTGGTATTTCTTTTTTAAGTGAACTAGACTATGAAGAAAAAATAAGAAGCTGACTATGGATACACCAAATTACAGAATGCCTTTTGTACCTTCTACATTAATGACTGAAGGCGGAAGCATTGAGATCTGCGACATGGGCGAAAGCATTGCTCACAATATCATGTTGCTGATTACCACCAAAAAAGGCGAGAACAGATATGATGACAATTACGGGAACGACGTTTGGAACCTGGAATTCGATAATGGAGTGACCAGTGCCGTTTGGGAGAGCGTCTTTATTAAAAGCCTCAGACGGCAGATCCAGGAATATGAACCACGCATTGTACAGGCGCAGATTGATGCGCATATTCAATTTGTAGAACACAGCTACGATACCAAAGAACATACAGAGATCAAAAAGAAAGTAAGAATTGCCATCAATGCAAAAATGGAGGCAACGGGAGAGCGTTTCAGTTTTTCTACAGAATTATTTTTAAGTCCGATGTCTATTGACTAAACACTCTTCTAATAACCTACACCAAAATTTATGAACTTAGATCAAAATATATATTCCAAAGAATCTGTAAAGGCAAGAATGCTTCAGAATGCCACCAAAGTGTGGGGACTGAAAAGCCCGCAGTCTCTGGATCCTTTTGTAAAACTCCTGATTGATGCCTTCAGTACGGAAGTCTTTAAAGCCAATAACGAAATCCAGACTGTAAATGCCAGGATTCTGGAAAAACTGGCCAAACTTCTGACTCCATCAATATATACCCATCCGATTCCGGCTCATGCTGTGGCCTTTACACTGCCTTATGAGTCTTCGGAAGTTTTGTTGGAGCACACCGAATTCTTTTTCCGTAAGCAGATGACGTCTACCGTGAAATCAGAATCGGATAAGCAGCTGAATATTCCTTTCACGCCGGTAGGCAATGTTCGGATCAATAAAGTACAGACCTCAGTAATGTTTGTTGGGAATACCTGCTACAGTGTTGACGACAGGCTTAATAAAATACCTGTAGCAAGATTCCAGGGAAAGCCGGAAGATTACAGAAAGATCACAATTGGAGTAGATGTGAGCAGATACGCCAGTGAAAACTTCCCTAAGTATGTAAGTATATTCTGTTCAAACCCAGCCTTTGAGCATATGGATTTTGTATATAAATTACTTCCATACATCAATGTGACCAGTAACGGAAATCCTTTATTTGTAAGGGAAGGATTAAGTTACCTGACCAATAGCCAGCAGGAAGGATACGAGCAGATGTTCAGAGAGCAGTCGATCCGGAATAAGGCTATTGAAGATATTAAAAGCATATACCGCCATAAATTTATTGAGGTAACCGGAATTTCAAGCAGTCTGTTTTCAGAACCGGGAAAACTTCCTCAGAATCTGGAGTTTCTTGACGGAAAAGAAGAAATAAGAAAGCAAATTGGAGATAAACGTTACTTATGGCTGACATTTGAGTTTCCACCCCAGTTTTCCGCGGAGATCCTGGATAATTTTTCATTTGTACTGAATGCTTTTCCAATCTACAATAGAGGATGGAAGAAAACAGAATACAGCCTGGACATTATGGGAAACAACATTCCTTTGGTTACAGATGAAGGCGAACATTTCCTGTATGTAGATGAGGTTCAGGATGGTGATGGAAGAAGATATACTGAAATTCCTTTTACCCCGGCAGATGACCTTAAAAAAGGACTTTATACAGTAAGAAAAGGAGGTATGGAGCGTTTTACGAATAGAAATGCTGTAGATATGATTGCCAATGTGCTGGAGCTGACTAGAGATGAAATTGCCGCATTTTCACTTTTAAACAGGGATAACGTTAAAGGTGTCCTCAGTGAAATGTCTGACAAAATGAAAACAATGGTCCAAAAGGTGAATAATGCCAAGAGAAATATCAGGCAGGAACTGAATTATGTCATCATGGAGCCTGTAGAAAAAACAGACCACACCTATGCTTCCTTTTGGGTAACGCATTGTACGCTGGCCAATCATATGCGTCCGGGAACAGAGCTATCTAATCAGCTGAAGTCCCAGACTGTGATTCTTCTTACCGAAACTATTGGTGGCGCTGAAGAACAGAAAGGTACAGACAGTATTCAGGCTTATAAATATGCATTAACTACAAGAGACAAAATCATTTCCCTTGAAGACGTTAAAAATTATTGCAGAATGATTCTTAAAGATGAGGTAAAAGAGGTAAGGGTAAGAAGAGGAACCATGATTAGCAACAGGCCAAAAGAAGGTTTTGTAAGAACCGTTGAGGTAGAGATCATTCCTCAGAACTATTCTTTCTATGGAAGGGCATACTGGGAAAATATGGCCAATATTCTCCGAAACCAGATCATTTCAAAGGCTATTGACGGGATAGAATATGTAGTAAGAATAAATAATGAAGACATCGATCTTGACGAAATTTAAATTAATATCTAAACTATAAAATATGAGAAAGATTATCGTACTTGCACTAGCCCTGACTTTTACATCAGTCGGTGTGATAAGCTGTAAAAAAGATATCAGTAAGCTGGGGCAATCTGTTATAAATCTTGGAGGAGCCGAAGATGCCAATGCTATTATTGAATTTAACAATAACTTTTTAGATTCCTATAAAAGTACATCCAGACATATAGAAAGTATTCTTAAATATGCAGATGCTGCCTCAGCGAAAGCTAAAGGAGAGAACGTAACGATAATGCCTATTGTAATCAATTCGATGGATTTTTCATTCGGAAAGATCAAGGATGTGCCGTCAGGATTCGGAAAAGATAAAGCAGCCATTGAAGCAGACTTTAATACATATAAAGCTAAAAAAGAAAGTATACAGAAGAAGTTTGATGAACTTAAATCCTATATGACTTCAGAAGACTATAAAGATGACAAAGGAGCGAAAGCTGATGCCATCACAAAAGATATTGAGACTGAAGCTCAGGCTTTATTTACCTCAGGCGAAAATTTAATCATCAAGATCAAGCCCGGAACTGATGCTGCAGAAGAGGTTGTATTGAAAGATCATCCAATGAAAGAATTCATTATTTCTTCTAAAAGTGTAATGACTTCCCTGGAATCTACCATTGATGTGCTGGACAAGCAGTATTCCGGAAAATTCAATGAAGCAGAAATTCAGAAAAAATATGACGAGCTTTCCAAAGCAGTGGAAGCCAATTCAAAAATGAATTTCGACGTAAAAGATCCACAGTATTCGTATAAAAAATCTCAGTTTGAAAGCTTTAACAAAAGTGCTTCAGACTTTTTAGATATCTACAGAAAGCTCATCCGTGACTCCAAAGGCACAGGGAAAATATCCGACAGTGATATCCAGCAGGTCGACTCATCCTACGAGTCTGTCCTGAATTCATACAATTCATTTGTGAAATAACCCAATACGTATAATTCATTATAAAGACCAGTACACTGTATTGGTCTTTTTATTTTATAAAGATGAATCACGTCTTAAAAAAGAACCCATTTGATCTATTTAAAATTTAACTAAAATTAAGTGGTAATAAAATATTTCACCTCATACATTTCCATAAAATTCCGTAATTTTGCACATTGTGATTTTCAGGCAGAATCACCCCAAATTATGAGTAAATCAACAGAATATATAGAAGTTTACGGAGCACGTGAACACAACCTTAAAAATATCAATGTAAAGATTCCTCGCAACGAACTTGTTGTAATAACAGGCCTTTCCGGAAGCGGAAAATCATCTTTGGCATTCGATACCATTTTTGCAGAAGGACAGCGCCGTTATATTGAAACATTTTCAGCTTATGCACGTCAGTTTTTAGGCGGTTTGGAACGTCCTGATGTAGACAAAATTGAAGGACTTTCTCCTGTAATTGCGATAGAGCAGAAAACCACCAATAAAAACCCCAGATCTACTGTAGGAACGGTTACTGAACTCTATGATTACTTACGTCTTTTATACGCAAGAGTTTCCGATGCCTATTCATTGTCTACCGGAAAAAAATTGGTGAGCTACACAGAAGACCAGATTCTTGAAACCATTAAGGAAAACTATAAAGGCGAAAAAATAATGCTGATGGCTCCTGTGGTGCGTTCAAGAAAGGGACACTATCATGAGCTTTTTGTGCAGATGGCTAAAAAAGGTTATGGCCAGGCCAGGATTGACGGTGATTTACAGGATATAGAATACGACCTGAAATTGGACCGTTACAAAACCCATGATATTGATATTGTGATTGATCGATGGATCATTGGAGAAAATGCCTCAGAGGGCAGAATGGAAAAATCACTGCGTACCGCAATGGAAATGGGTGAGGGGATTATCGGAATCCAGAAACTGGGAGCTACCGATATAGAGTACTTCTCGAAAAACCTGATGGATGCCGAAACCGGACATTCCCTGGCACTTCCCGAACCGAATACATTCTCTTTCAACTCTCCGAAAGGAAGCTGCCCGGAGTGTAAAGGATTGGGAACCATCAAAAAGATCAATACAGATTATTTTATTGAAAACTCTAAATTATCAATAAACCAGGGTGGATTGCTGCCATTGGAAGATATTAAATCCAACAAATGGATTCTTTCTCAGATCAAAAATATCCTTGAGATCTTTGGTTTGGGGATGGCAACACCTATGAAAGATATTCCCGAAGAAGCTTTGGATTATATCTATAACGGATGCCACAAAGAATTTAATAAAGACCTGAAATACGCAGGAATTACCAAAAAGATAAAAATAAGTTTCGATGGTCTGATCACTTTTATGGAAGAGATCATTGAAGAAAGAGAATCTTATGAAGCCGTATTATTGGAAAGGCATTTCACCACTGAAGAAACCTGCCCGGAATGTGGAGGGACCCGTCTTCAGCCGGCAAGTTTAAGTTTTAAAATAGACGGAAAGAATATTGCTGAGGTAAACGGTTTAAGTTTATCCGATCTTAAGGAATGGTTATCCGATGTAAAAGATAAATTCTCGGAAAAAAATAAGATAATTGCCCACGAGATCTTAAAAGAGATTGAAACAAGACTTCAGTTCCTTCTGGATGTAGGTTTGGATTATCTGAGCTTAAGCAGAAGCTCCAAAACACTTTCCGGAGGAGAATCTCAAAGGATCCGTCTGGCTACACAAATCGGGTCACAGCTGGTGAATGTATTGTATATTCTGGATGAACCAAGTATCGGGCTTCACCAAAGAGATAATGAAAGACTGATCAGGTCATTAAAAAACCTTAGAGACATCGGAAATTCTGTTATTGTTGTAGAACACGACAAAGATATGATTCTGGAAGCCGATGAGGTGCTGGATATTGGCCCTAGAGCCGGAAAATTCGGGGGAGAAGTGCTGTGGCAGGGAAAACCAAAAGATCTTTTAAAAGCAGATACTATTACAGCACAGTATATCAACGGAAAAAGAAAAATAGAAATTCCTGCAGAAAGAAGAGCCGGAAGCGGTAAAAACATTTTATTAAAAGGAGCTACAGGAAATAACCTTAAAAATGTTACCCTTGATATTCCATTAGGGAAACTGGTGGTAGTAACTGGAATTTCAGGAAGCGGAAAATCTTCCCTGATCAACGGAACTTTGTACCCGATCCTTAATAAGCATTTCTACAGAGCTGTTCAGGAGCCTCTTCCGTATAAAAAAATAGACGGTCTTGATAATATTGATAAAATTGTAGATGTAGACCAGACTCCGATCGGGAGAACGCCACGTTCAAATCCCGCAACATACACAGGAATGTTCACTGATATCAGAAATCTTTTTGCAGAACTTCCGGAAAGCAAGATCCGTGGCTATAAGCCGGGAAGATTCTCATTCAATGTAAAAGGCGGAAGATGTGAAACCTGCCAGGGTGGAGGATTAAAAGTTATTGAAATGAACTTTCTTCCTGATGTATATGTTCACTGTGAAACCTGTAATGGAAAACGTTTCAACAGAGAAACACTGGAAGTGCGTTACAAAGGGAAATCAATTTCCGATGTGTTGGATATGACGATTGATGAAGCGGTAGACTTCTTCCAGCCAATTCCTAAGATATTTGCTAAAGTAAAGACCCTTCAGGATGTAGGATTAGGATATATTACCCTCGGACAGCAGTCTACAACACTTTCAGGAGGAGAGGCACAACGTATTAAACTGGCAACAGAACTATCAAAAAGACAGACTGGAAATACACTGTATATCTTAGATGAACCTACAACCGGACTTCACTTCGAAGATGTAAAGATCCTGATGGATGCCATCAACCAGCTGGTAGAATTAGGAAACTCATTCATCATCATTGAACATAATATGGATGTGATTAAATTAGCCGATCATATTATTGACGTAGGACCGGAAGGCGGAAAGCACGGCGGACAGATCGTTGCGCAGGGAACTCCTGAAGAAATTGTAAAGTCTAAGAAGAGTTTGACTGGAAAATTCTTGAAGCGGGAACTTGAATAAGAAATATTTATTTAACTATATAAAAGAATTTGCTGTTGCAAATTCTTTTTTTTATTGAAATCAATTAATATTAAGGTCAAAATAAGGCTAATTTACCATTCTAATATTAATTTTTTAATTTTATTTATCTGTTAATCAGTTAATTGTATTCCAATGTTAACTTAATGTTAACTCAATATTAATTTAGTATGAATTATTTCATAACTTTGGTAAAGGAGATATACATAATTTAAAACCAAAGACTTATGAAAAATAAAGTTCAAATATTGATCGCTTCATTTTTAGTTTGTGGATTCATGGCTGCAAACAATATGGTTAAAGCGCAAATATCAGATCATAGTACAATTGAGGAAATCCAATTGAGCAAGAATAAAGAAACCTTCAATGATATAAGAAATAAATTGATGGAAAACTTTGATCTTACCAATTCTGATTACAAGCAAGGAACAGTAAACTCAGTAGTAACATTTGATATTACAAAAAAAGGCAAAATAATAAATGTTCATTCTAATGGCGACTGCAAAATTGTAAGCAAAGAAATTGAAAATGTTTTAAGTGAACTTGATTACAGAGTAGACCGCAAAAATTTAAATGAAAATATGGTTGCCTATACTTATAAAATGCCTGTAACAGTTGAAATAAATAGCAGATAATATTCAAAAGTATTTTTTACACGGAAATACTGTTTGTATTAAAACAATAATTAAAACTGTGTACTTGAAAAAGAAAGCTGGACTATGGCTAAACATTTTAAAAATAATAAAGCCCTGATTTAATTTGATAAGTCTATTAAAATTAAATCAGGGCTTAGTTGTTATAAAGAAGAGATATAAACTTCTATCTTGGTTCCGTCATAATTAAATGTTCCGTCCTCATTGGGCTTACCTAGTACCCATTTCATATCTACCGGTACCGACCATGCTGTTCCCAGTGAGAAACCGTTGACAGATCTGATTTCTGAACAGTTCCCTGTGGTAATAGCAGAATGAAACCATGTTTTGTCTCTTACCCGGTAAAAACCTACTGCCTTTCCTTTAGGAATCACAGCATAGCCATCCCATTGCTCTCCGCCGGAGTAATTGAACTTATTAAGCCATCCTTGCGCACGAAACTGAACAAGCTCGTCCGGAGATATAGCTGCCCCTCTCATGTAAAGAGCGTAGGCTACAACATCATGACATACGCCTTTATTATAAGCACTAATATCATCCTGTCCAGAAAGAAGACCATTGGAGATCAATGATTTTTTCGCTGGTTCTAATTGCCCTGAATGGGCTCCTTTTGGTGTGATCATTTCAATATTTTTATTGGTTTGGTGTGATGTTTTGGTTATTTAAAGATATAAAATTATTTTTAAACCCTGATTTTCATGGGTTTCCTGCTTTTTTGTCATATATCTTTCTGATTCATTTATAAAATATGAAATCCTCAAATATTAAATTGTAATAAATGATAGAAAAAATCGTTATAAATTACTCATCATAAAATTAAAACGATATGAAAAATTTAAAGAAACTGACAAAAACCGAGTTGAAATCTGTGTACGGTGGCGAACCAAAGAAATACTGCGTATACTGCGAAAGACTGAACAAAGTAGTATGCAGTGAGGTTCCAATCGCTCAATGCCCTTAAAAACTAAAGCTGCTTTTGCAGCTTTTTTTTATGATGAGGTTTCAGTTATCCTCGGCGTTTTCTCCTTAAAGAGGTACCAATTCTCCAACCACTGTCTTTCATCTTTCAATCTCAATGTAACAGCCCCCAGAATTCCTTTTTCAAATTAATCTGATAGTTTAAAATAAATAGAGCAGCTCATCATAAAAATGTATACATTTGAGTATAAAACATGATCTGTGAATCCTATTCTTGACGTTGTCGTCCGTTCCCTTTGCGTTTACCTTTTTATGGTAATCGCTATCCGTCTTTTTGGTAAAAATCAGCTTTCTCAGCTCAATGCAGGGGATGTTGTTTTGTTGCTGCTTATTTCCAATGCTGTTCAGAATGCTATGGTAGGACCGGATACATCATTGCAGGGTGGTCTTATTGCAGCGCTTGTCCTTTTTGCGGCTAACTTTATTTTAAAAAGGCTGATGTTTTCCAATCGAAAGTTTGAAACTTTCATGGAAGAAGATCCCGTCATTCTCATCAGAGATGGAATAATAGATCAGCCTGCTTTGAATAGAGTGAAAATCACCAGGGATGAATTGGAAGAGGCCATAAGAGAACACGGTGTAGAAAAAATTGAAAATGTAAAACTGTCTATCCTTGAAGTAGACGGAAACATAAGTGTTGTCTCACAGGATGAAACAGGAAAGCAGACCCATTATTCAAGAATTAAAAGAAGAAATAAAAGAAAATACCATTAAGCAAAATGAATTACGAATTAAGAGAAATGCTTCCCGGCGACGAAAAAAGAGTGCTGGAAATTTACAGTGAGGGACTAGACAGCGGTATAGCTACTTTTGAAACAGAAGTTCCTACAGCTGAAGCATGGAATATGGAATATTTCAACGACTGCCGCTGGGTGCTGGAAAATGAAAGCAATGAAATAGTAGGGTGGTGCGCTTTGAAACCGGTAAGTAAAAGAGAATGTTATAAAGGAGTTGCTGAAGTAAGCATTTATTTTGACAATACTTACCAAGGGAAAGGTTTAGGATCAGTTCTGCTGAAAAAGATGATTCTCGACAGCGAAAGCCACGGATTCTGGACCCTTCAGGCCAGCATCTTCCCGGAAAATGAAGCTTCGATAAGATTCCATCAGAAAAATGGTTTCAGAACTATAGGGGTCAGAAAAAAAATAGGAAAACTCAACGGACAATGGAAAGACATTGTTATGATGGAAAAAAGGAGTGATATAATAGATTAATTGGAATAAATCTGTAGTTTTAAATATATAATAAAACTAACTTCTAATCTCTACTATCTGACTTCTTTTAAATTTTGGCACTAACCTTGTTATCTCTCACTATCGGAATTTGAAAAAGTGAAAAAATGAAAGGATTGATTAAAATTGCAGGAGTTGTGACGGTTTTGTCTATGATGACATCATGTGTAGTGCATGATCAGCATGTAAGAAGGCTTCCACCGGGACAGGCTAAGAAAGTTTATGGAGGAAGTGCCAGATATTATGCACCCGGACAAGTTAAAAAAAGAGTCTATTACTATGATTATGATGATAGAGATAGAGGCCGAGGACATGGACACGGACACAAAGGCAAAAAGCATCACAGAGATTGAAAAAAATAAAAAAGCCCTGAATTTTCAGGGCTTTTGATTTTATATTTTAAAATCGTGAATTTTTAGGATTAAGAAAGGTATTGAAAATCATCACTTCCGCTCCGAATTTTTTCTCAATTCTTTCCGAAATGTTCAGCATTTCACTTTTAATGAAATCTTCCCTGAGATCCTCATTGTCAAACATCAGCAGCAGATTATAGTTCTTTCCTTCTTCTATATAATCACTGTGTACTTCAGATAGAATATATTTATCGACATCCATTAGGTTTTCCGCCATCAGAACCAGTGTTTCATCAATATAATTTTCCCATTCTTCAATATTGTTTTTCGTGCAGTGGAAAGTTATACTCAGTAAGCTCATATTTTATGAATTTTTAAGATTATTAGGATAAATTCTAATACAAAAATCGGCAAAAATTTCGTAAATTAGCCCGTTAATAAAAATTGGAAATAAATTATTTTCAGACGCACAGCTAAAGGTCTGACTGTCATTATAATAAAATTTGTTTATGCAAAAAGAAGGAGAAAGACTGATTCCTATCAACATTGTTGATGAAATGAAATCATCTTATATCGATTATTCGATGTCTGTTATCGTTTCAAGAGCGTTACCGGACGTAAGAGACGGCCTTAAACCCGTTCATAGAAGAGTACTTTATGGTATGTATGGATTAGGGGTTTTTTCTAATAGAAAATATTTGAAATCTGCGAGAATTGTTGGAGATGTTTTGGGTAAATACCACCCGCACGGAGACTCTTCTGTTTACGATGCTATGGTAAGAATGGCCCAACCCTGGAGTTTACGTTACCCACAGGTAGACGGGCAGGGTAACTTTGGTTCCATGGACGGTGACCCGCCTGCAGCAATGCGTTATACAGAAGCAAGACTTAAAAAGATTTCTGATGATGTACTTGCAGACTTAGATAAAGAAACTGTTGATTTTCAGAACAACTTTGATGACAGTTTGACGGAACCTACCGTTATGCCTACAAAAGTTCCAAACCTTTTAGTAAACGGAACATCCGGTATTGCTGTAGGTATGGCGACTAATATGGCTCCCCATAATTTATCAGAATCTGTAGATGCTATTTCAGCTTATATAGATAATAAAGATATTAGTATTGATGAATTGATGCAGTTCATTACTGCACCGGATTTCCCGACAGGAGGTATTATCTATGGGTATGATGGTGTAAGAGATGCTTTCCACACAGGAAGAGGACGTATCGTACTGAGAGCAAAGGTAAACTTTGAGGAGATCGGAAACAGAAATGCAATTATCGTTACAGAAGTTCCTTATCAGGTCAACAAAGCTGATATGATCGCCAGAACGGCTGAACTTATTAAAGATGATAAAATTCTAGGGATTCATGAAATCAGAGACGAATCAGACAGAAATGGTCTGCGTGTCGTGTATGAACTTAAAAATGATGCGATCCCGAATGTAGTCTTAAACCTTTTATATAAATATACGGCACTTCAGACTTCTTTCAGTGTTAACAACATTGCATTGGTTAAAGGAAGACCGGAACAGCTGAATTTAAAAGACATCATCCACCACTTCGTAGAGCACAGACATGAAGTGATTGTGAGAAGAACTCAGTACGAGCTTAGAAAAGCGAAAGAAAGAGCTCACATCCTTGAAGGTTTCATGAAAGTGATCGGAACCCAGGATTCTCTGGACAGAGCAATTTCCATCATCCGTCACAGCGCCAATCCTCAGGCTGCAAAAGAAGGTTTGATCGAAGCGTTCGAGCTTTCTGAAATTCAGGCTCAGGCAATTCTTGATCTTAGATTGGCACGTCTTACAGGAATGGAACTTGACAAGATCCGTGACGAATACGATGCAATCATGAAAGAGATTCTGAACTTAGAAGATATTTTGGCTAATGAACCAAGAAGATTCGAGATCATCAAAGAAGAGCTTGCTGAGATTAAAGAAAAATATGGCGACGAAAGAAGAACTGAAATTGATTTCTCAGGAGGAGAAATGTCTATTGAGGACATCATTCCGAATGAAGCAGTAGTTCTTACCATTTCACACGCAGGATATGTTAAAAGGACTTCGCTTTCAGAATACAAAATTCAGAGCAGAGGTGGTGTAGGAAACAGAGCGGCAACCACAAGGGATGAAGATTTCCTTGAATACATCGTTTCTGCGACCAATCACCAGTATATGTTATTCTTTACAGAAAAAGGAAGATGTTACTGGTTAAGAGTTTTTGAAATTCCTGAAGGATCCAAAACATCCAAAGGAAGAGCTGTACAGAACCTGATCAACATTGAGCCGGATGATAAGATAAAAGCATATATCAGAACCAATAACCTGAAGGATGCAGAATATGTAAACCAGATGAGCGTAGTGATGGTTACCAAAAACGGTACAATCAAGAAAACATCTCTTGAAGCTTACTCAAGACCTAGAGTGAATGGGGTGAATGCTATTGAGATCAGAGATAATGACCAGTTGTTAGGAGCTTACCTTACTAACGGAGATTCTCAGATCATGATTGCTACCAAAAACGGTAAATGTATCCGTTTCCCTGAAGAAAAGGTAAGAGAAGTAGGAAGAGGTTCTATCGGGGTACGTGGTATCAGCATGGATGACAATGACGAGGCAATTGGTATGATTGTTGTGAATGATGTGGAGAAAGAAACGGTACTTGTGGTTTCTGAAAAAGGATATGGCAAGAGAACTGCTGTAGAAGATTACAGAATCACCAACAGAGGAGGGAAAGGAGTTATCACCCTAAATATTACCGAAAAAACAGGAAATCTGATTGCGATTCAGAATGTAACAGACGAAGACGGATTGATGATCATCAATAAGTCCGGTGTTGCCATCAGAATGGGAATGGATGAAATGCGAGTAATGGGAAGGAATACCCAAGGGGTAAAAATGATCAACCTTAAGAAAAATGACGAAATTGCAGCGATTGCAAAAGTAGCAATGGATAAAGATGTAGAAGAAGTTTCTGAAGAAATCGAAGAAGGAACAGAAACTGTAACCAATAACCAGGAAAACAATACGGAAGTACCTCAGGCTGAAAAAGAAAATCCAACTGAGGAAAATGAGAATTCAGATTCTGAAGAATAAAATGTACAATTAATATAATATAGTTAATATGAAGAAACTTATTTTAGGTATTGCAATCGTGGCTTCTGCTTTTGTTTTTGGTCAGAAAGCTGATGTGAATGCCAAATTACAGGAAGCAAACAAAGCTGCTATGGATGCGTATAATGCAAAAAATTATACCGTTGCAGCCCCTAAGTTTTTAGAAGTCTATAACTTATTAAAAACGAATGGTCAGGATGATAAAATATATATGTATTATGCAGGATTGAGTTATGCTTTGGCAAATAACACCGACGAATCCATCAAGATATATACAGAACTTATCAACTCTGGTTTTACTGGTGTTCAGACTACGTATACGGCAAAAGAAAAAAAATCCGGAAATGTAGTGAATTTGGATAAAGCTACCTGGGAACTGATGAAGAAAAATGCTGATTATTCAGATTTCAAAACAGAACAGACAGCAAGTGTTGAACCGGATCTATATGAAACGTTAACTACATTACTTCTTAATGCGAAAAAACCTAATGAAGCATTAGTGATCATTGAAAAAGGATTAGCAAAATATCCAAATAATGCTAAGCTTAAAGATGCTCAGAGTACTGCTTACTACGATTCAGGAAATACTGAAAAGTTCATTGTCACCCTTAAAGAGCAGCTTGCAAAGAATCCAAACGATGCGACCAATTGGTATAATCTTGGCGTAATGCAGTCTAAAAATCCTGCCACATTGGAAGATGCTATCACATCATTCAAGAAGGCAATTGAAATCAAGCCTGATTTTGAGAATGCTCACCAGAACCTGGTATATACCGTAATTGGTGATGATTCTAAAATTGTTGAGCAGATCAATGCAACAAGAAAAGAAAAACCAGAAGAAGCTACCAAGCTGATCGATGCAAGAAAAGAAAGGTTTGCTAAAGCTCTTCCTTATGCTGAAGGTTGGTATAAAGCAGCACCTGAAAGCCTTGATGCTCTAACTGCGTTGAAAGAGATCTATATTGTAACAAAAAATGTAGATAAAATTAAAGATCTTAAAGCTAAAGAAGCTGAGCTTAAAGCAAAAGCCCCAGCAAAATAATTCTATAGTTTGACAATAAATAAAACCGGAACATTTCTGTTCCGGTTTTTTCTTTTAAGATCCAAAACACCGCTATATTTTTTAGCGCTATTATCCTTAAATTTCACCGTAAAAATTCTCTGCAATTCCGTATCTTTGGGAAAAATTTTTACAACATGATCGAGTGGAAAACCGTCAAAGAATACGAAGATATTACCTATAAAAAATGTAATGGTGTAGCGAGAATTGCTTTCAACAGACCAGAACTTCGAAACGCTTTTCGTCCAAAAACTACCTCAGAATTGTATGATGCTTTTTATGATGCTTCTGAAGATTCATCAATAGGAGTGGTTTTGCTTACCGGAGAAGGGCCAAGCCCTAAAGATGGAGGTTGGGCATTTTGCAGCGGAGGAGACCAAAAAGCAAGAGGACATCAGGGATATGTAGGAGAAGATGGAAGACACCGTTTAAATATTTTGGAAGTTCAGCGTTTGATTCGTTTTATGCCGAAAGTTGTTATTGCAGTTGTTCCGGGCTGGGCTGTAGGCGGAGGACATTCACTTCATGTAGTTTGTGATCTTACGTTAGCGAGTAAAGAACATGCCATTTTCAAACAGACTGATGCCGATGTTACAAGTTTTGACGGAGGTTACGGATCAGCTTACCTTGCCAAAATGGTAGGTCAGAAGAAAGCCCGTGAAATATTCTTTTTAGGAAGAAACTATTCTGCTCAGGAAGCGATGGACATGGGAATGGTAAATGCCGTTATTCCTCACGCAGAATTAGAAGATACAGCTTATGAATGGGCTCAGGAAATTTTAGCTAAATCTCCACTATCGATCAGAATGCTGAAATTTGCCATGAACCTTACCGATGACGGAATGGTAGGGCAGCAGGTATTTGCAGGAGAAGCAACCCGTTTGGCTTACATGACGGAAGAAGCTCAGGAAGGAAGAAATGCATTCCTTGAAAAAAGAAAACCTGACTTCGGAGAAAATCAGTGGATATCTTAAATTGTAAAAAGTACAATGTATTAGCGATTTAATGCATTAATAGATTGTACATTATACATTATACAAATTATGACTGACTGGATTAAAGCCGCAAGGCTACGAACTTTACCGCTTTCTTTAAGCGGAATTATTATGGGAGGCTTCATTGCAAAATGGAGACTTTACGGAGAAGGGGGAATATGGGACTGGAAAATTTTTGCCTTAGCGCTTCTGGTGACCCTCTTATATCAGATTTTATCAAACTATGCCAATGATTATGGAGATGGTGTAAAAGGAACTGACGCTAAAAGAATCAATGAAGCAGAAGCAAGAGCGGTAGCATCGGGTAGAATTACAGCGAAGCAGATGAAAAATGCAGTCATTCTTTTTTCTGTCTTATCTTTTGTTGCCACAATTGCTTTGTTATATGTTGCCTTCATTCCGAATTATATGAATGAATTTTATATTTTCATAGGATTGGGAGTAGCCTGTATTCTGGCAGCGATAGGATATACAGTTGGAAAAAAACCTTACGGATATATGGGATTGGGAGATCTTTTCGTATTTGTATTCTTTGGATTGGTTTCGGTATGCGGAAGTTATTTTCTGTTTACAAAAAGCTTCAGCTGGGATATGTTGCTGCCAGGAACAGCAGTCGGCATGATGAGTATGGCTGTCCTTAATCTGAACAACATGAGAGATATAGAAAGCGACAGGCTGACAGGTAAAAATAGCTTTGCTTTAAGAATCGGTTTCAAAAGTGCGATGATCTACGAAATGATTCTTTTACAGCTTCCGTTAGTCTTAATTCTTATATTTTTAGCACTAAACGGTTTTATACAGTCTCAGAACTATTATGTTTTCATCGTGATGATCTTACTGATTCCTTTTGCCAAACTCAGAAGGAAAATTATGTCTGTAAAAGAGCCTAAAGAATTAGATCCATTTTTAAAACAAGTGGGTATTCTTACATTTACAATGGCAGTTCTTACAGCAATAGGACTTAATTTTTTTAAATAATAAATTCCATTACTATGAGTTCAAATACCTATGTTCAAGCTCAGATGCTTATCAGAAAACCTGTTGAAGAGGTTTTTAAAGCATTTATTGATCCTGAAGTGACAACCAATTTCTGGTTTACAAAATCTACCGGAAAACTGGAAGAAGGTCAGACCATAACCTGGGAATGGGAGATGTATGGCGTACAATCCGTTGTAAAAGTTCATGAGATCATTCCCAACCAGCTGATAAAAACAGAATGGGGAGATCCTGCCGTCAATGTAGATTATGAATTCAAAGAAATGGAAAAAGGAACGCTCGTGGTCATTAAAAGCTATGGCTTTTCACAAACAGGCGATGAGCTTCTTAGGTCCGTTAATGACAATACAGGCGGTTTTACAACAGTTCTGGACGGTTGTAAAGCATATCTGGAACATGGAATCAAACTAAACCTGATCGAAGATAAATTTCCACAGAAATAAGATGACTTTTAAGCTTCGCTGAGTTAACGCCCTTGCGTTCATAAAAATCCGCTTTGTGAAAAAATCTAAGCGGACTTTGCATTAAAAAAACTGGCAGAATAAAAGTATTAATTAAAAAATCAATTAAAAATGAAAATACAATTTTTAGGACAGAACTGTTTTTTGTTTACATACAAAGACAAAACAATTTTAAGTGATCCTTTTTACAATTACAAAAAAGCAGAATCCAGCTTCGATATATCGGCTCAGAAGATCGATTATATCCTATTAACACATGCACATGGCGATCATATCGCTGATGTAGAAGAAGTATTGCAGTTTCACCCTGAAGCAACGCTTATTGCCGTTCCTGAGATCTGTGCATACTTTAAAACAGCAAAGAATAAAGATGATGTGAACTTAGGAGGATCAGCAAAAATTGATGATCTTAAAATTTCCATGGTACCTGCTCATCATACAAGTTCTTTTCCAGATGGAAGCTATGGAGGCGTTCCTGTAGGATATATTTTCAGACTTCCTGAAGGTAAGAATATTTATATGGCTGGAGATACCGGAGTAATGGCGGATATGGAGCTTTTCCCAAGACTTTTCGGAAATATAGACCTGTCTATCCTTCCCATTGGAAGCCACTACACGATGTGTCCTAGAAAAGCTTCTTTTGCAGCAGCAGAATTACTGAAGACTCCAAAAGTAATCGGATGTCATTTCGATACTTTCCCTGCTATTGAAATCAATCATGAAAGTGCATTGAAGCATTTTGCTGATAAAAATGTGGAACTTGTTCTTCCTAAACTGGGAGAGGAGTTTGAATTTTAAATAAAGAATAAAAGGTAATTTGAAAATGAAAATGAATATGTTGAAAAGTATAGAAACAAAAAAAGATAATCTTCCAATTACCTCATTTCAACTTAAAAATAAAAAAATGGCAAGCTACCTAAATCACACCGCTACGACCAATTACCTTTGCTGCGTTCCCACCCTGGAGGATTCTCAGGAGCTGGTTGTTTAGGACTTGCCGTTGCAAAGGTAGGAATAATTTATAAACTTCAAAATATTATTAAAGAAAATTAGTCGAAAAAATACTGTAATAAAGCTAAACAGCTGGAATTTAGAGCAATAATTTTTCAACTTTTTTTAAAAAATCTAACATGACGAAAAGTCCATCAACACTAGGAATTATACTTTTTATCGCTACAATGATCATTTTTTTTGTAGCTTATTTCTTTTTCTCGGGAATCAATTATTTTGAAACTTCGCTGAAAATCAACGCATTCGTTCTTCCCATTATATATGCAGGAGGAGCTTTCTGGTCCGTAAAAACTTTCTGGAACAAAAATAGAGTAGTATCTTTCAAAGATGCATTCTCAAGAGCATTCGTTCCCATGTTTATCGGAGGAATTCTTTCCATTTTCAGTATATATGCTTTCCTTAATTTTGCAGATACGGATGCAAAAAAACTTCTGAATTATCAGTATGTGCAGAGACAGAAAAAAGAACTGGACACTGAGTATCAGTCTGCAAGAAAGATCATGAAACATCAGAAAGATATTGATGAATTAGATCAGAAGTACAAAGAAAGACTGCCAAGTTTTTCTCCCGAAGCCATTAAAGATAAAGATATGCTTACCGCAAGTCATTTTTCAGGATATTTTGCGGCAATTCTTATATTTTACGTAGTTTTGTCAGTGTTTTTCGGGGCGTTTTTTAGAACAAGAACTGTTTACGAAGAAACAGAAAATCAAGAATAATTTTTTATTAAAATTAAATGAATTTATCTATAGTTATTCCGTTATTAAACGAAGAGGACTCTTTGGAGCAGCTTTTTTCAAGGATTGATAACGTTTGTTATTCAAACAGCCTATCCTATGAAATCTGGTTTGTAGATGACGGAAGTACAGACCTGTCGTGGAGTATTATTGAAAATATGAAGGTTCAGCACCCGCAGATCCACGCCATTAAATTTTCCAGGAATTATGGAAAATCTCAAGCTCTTCACGCAGCTTTTGAAAGAGCAAACGGAGACGTGGTAATTACCATGGATGCTGATTTACAGGATTTTCCGGAAGAAATCCCTGAACTTTATAAAATGGTTGTCGAAGATAACTATGACATTGTCTCAGGCTGGAAAAAGAAACGTTTTGACAATGTAATGACAAAAAATGTTCCGTCAAAACTATTCAATGCGGCAGCAAGAAAAGTATCGGGAGTTTATCTTCATGATTTCAACTGTGGTCTTAAAGCTTACAAAAAACAAGTCGTAAAATCAATTGATGTATATGGAGATATGCATCGCTATATTCCGGTATTGGCCGCCAATGCAGGATTCAGAAGAATTACTGAGAAAGAGGTACAGCATCAGGCAAGACCTTACGGGACTTCAAAATTCGGAACCGAAAGATTTATCAGAGGTTTCCTGGATCTGGTAACCCTTTGGTTTGTAAGCAGGTTCGGGGGAAGACCTATGCATTTCTTCGGAGCAGTAGGAACAGTGATGTTTATTGTAGGATTTCTGTCTGCCCTTTGGTTGGGCGTTTCAAAACTGATTGATGTTGCAAGAGGAATTTATGGACATTTGATTACCAATAATCCATGGTTTTTTATTGCCTTAACGATGATGCTGATGGGAACTTTACTGTTTATAGCAGGATTCCTAGGTGAAATGATCATCAGAACCAACAGAGAACATAAGAATTACAATATTGATGAAGTGATTTAAATGGAAGAGAAATTACCCAAAATATATTCTAAAAAAGCCATTTTAGGATTTTCAATTTTTCTTTCTACCCTGTTTGGAGGTGTTTTATTATTTCAGAATCTACTGGATATCAATAAAAAGAAAGAAGCCTATCTCGTACTTGGACTTTCTATTTTGATTACAATATTCACCATTTTTATTGTCAATATTCCGGAAGAGCCTAAGAGTTCACTTTCCTATATATGTGGTATGGCAGGAGGAATTCTGCTTTCGTACTTTTTTGTCCCGAAATATTTTCCGGATGAAGAACGTTATCCCAAAAAGGCGCTCTGGAAGCCACTGATTATTGGTGCAATTATCGTTGTTATTTTGGTGGCATTAATGATCTATTCAGCATCACTCGAAAATAATTAAATAAACTGTCTGATCTCAGACACAGCCTTTAATAAGACTATTCCGGAAAATTTTAAACTTTTTTGGAATAGTTTTTTTTATTAAATAGACTATGTTATTACAGTATAATTTTTTGAAAAATTATAATCCAAAAAAGAAAACAGTTAAAATTATTTCAGCAGATTTTACAACCCCAAAAATATCGGAAAAAACAGCAGAAAACATCGTCATAGATCGTTTCTGAAAGCGTTTTTTAATTATATTTGTACCGTAATTGACAAGAGTGGTACAAAGCGTAACAACTGAGGGCACCTGATTTTACAGGAGAAAATAAAAATCCATTGATTTTGCAATGAACAAAAAGAGTTGTTTGAACTGCGGTCATGAAATTTCCGATGAGTTTTGTCCTCATTGCGGACAAAAATCCGACACTGCAAGAATAACTTCACGTACTCTTATCAAAAGTGATATTTTAGGATCGGTCTGGCATGTAGAAGCAAAGTTTTTACGGACTTTAAAACATGTTTTATTGGGACCCGGAAGAATGGGGATGGATTATATTTCAGGTAAACGGGTTAAATATTACAGCTTATTTTTTTTACTGTTGATTTTATTTGGATTTAATGTATTGGCAATGCATTTCTATCTGGATCTCAATCCTAAGGAAATTCCTGAAGAGAGTTCAAAATTGGTAGATGTTTTCTCGAAATATTCTAAAACGATTTTATTTGTTTTAATCCCCTTGCTGGCCTTAAATGCATGGATTCTTTTTAATCGTATTAAATTGAATTTTGCAGAACATATTATTATAGCATCAGTAAGTCTTTCAGGAATCTTGATCCTATTATTGCTTGATGATCTGGTAAGTATTATTGCGATATATAAGCCTCTATCTAAAATCTTTAATGGCATTGATCAAATTATTGTTTTGAGTTGTATTGTATTTCCGGCTTATACCTATTGGAATGCCTTTAAAAAAAGCTATCTCAAATTGGGTTTAGTATGGAGATTATTAGTGTTTTACTTTTTAATGGGAATAGAGTGCCTACTTATAATGGCAGTTCTATATAAAAATATTTTAAGTTAAAGAATGAAAAATATAGTATACATAAGTCTGCTTTTAGTGGCAGTTTCCTGCGGAAAAGTGTCTCCAAAAGGAAGTATTGAAAGGAAAGACATAGATGTTTCAGAGTTTGTAAATCTTGATCTGGAAGGAAAATTCCGTGTATTTTATGCCAGAGGAAACAAAAATTTTGTGGAAATTGAAACCTATCCCAACGTAGCCAGTAATCTGGATGTGGATGTAAAAGATAAAACTCTTTTTATCAAGGAAAAAAGAGGAACTAAAGGGGTAGACTTTTATAATGTGACTATTTATTCAAAATATAATCTTGAAAAAGTAGCAGTGGCAGATTCCGTAGAAATGAATATTTCAAGTGAAATAAAGACCGATAATTTTAGGCTTAATTTAAAAAATTATGCTACTTTTATGGGTTCGGTGAATACAAGAAGAGCAGAAGTGGATATGCAGAATAAAAGCAGAGCCAACTTTTTGGGACTCACTAAAGAAGCGGTGATAAAGATCTCAGATACAGCAAGTCTGATTGCCCCGTACTGGAAAATAGAAAACCTGAATATAGATTCTAAAAACGGAAACTACGCAGAAGTTAACGTAAAAGATTCTTTAAAAGGAAATATTCAGAATACGGCAAAATTTATTTATTACAACAACCCGATTCGTGCCTTTAAAATTGATAAGCAGGCTCGCGTTGAGAATAAAAAATTGGAGTAATGATGAAAGAATGAAGATGGAGGAAGGAAGTTATCATAGTCAAAAAGTAAATGGATGAGTTTCAAATTTGAGAAATTGATTATTTGGCAAAAATCGATGGATTTTGGAGAAGTTATTTTTAAATTATCTCAAAATTTTCCAAAAGATGAAGCTTTTAATTTAACTTCTCAGATAAGAAGAGCTTCCGATTCTGTAGGACTTAACATTTCAGAAGGAAGTATTTTACAGTCTACACCAGAATTTAAAAAATTTCTTGGATATGCTATCCGCTCTTTAGCTGAAACCGTAACCTGTTTGTATAAAGCAAAAAATAGAAATTATATTTCAGAAGAACAATTTAAGATAATATATAATGAAAGCTATAACATAATGAATCAGATTATAGCATTTAGAAATCAGTTAAAGGATTAGATGAATGAAAAAAATAATCCAAGGCAATTAAACGTTAATTAAAACAAATTAAAGTAAATAGTAAGTGGAAACTTGAAGATGAGACAAATTTCTCTCATCTTCTAGCCTTCATCTTCCAAACAAGATATAGTAAAACAAAAGCAGGTATTTTAAATGGGACACAAAACTTCTCCCATCTTTAAACTTCCCGCTTCCAAACTTTAAATACAAATATGACAACATTAGAAAAAGCACAACTTTGGCTAAGTGATACATTCGATAAAGAAACAAAAGATGCCGTACAGGTATTAATCGACAGCAATTCACCGGATCTGGAAGACTCCTTCTACAGAGAACTTGAATTTGGAACAGGTGGAATGAGAGGGATCATGGGCGTAGGAACCAATCGTTTGAATAAATATACGTTAGGACAGGCTACACAGGGATTGGCTAATTATATGCTTCAGCAGTTCAAAGGAGAAGAAATCAAAGTAGCTATTGCTTATGATGTACGCCATAACTCAAAAGAATTCGGGAAACTGGTCGCGGATGTCTTAACGGCCAATGGAATTAAAGTGCTTCTTTTCAAAGATCACAGACCTACTCCGGAACTGTCTTTTACCGTAAGAGATAAAAAATGTAATGGAGGAATTGTATTGACAGCATCACACAACCCACCTGAATACAACGGCTATAAAGTATACTGGAATGACGGAGCGCAGATCGTTCCGCCTCATGATGAAGCTATTATAAAAGAAGTATATTCTGTGAAATTTGATGAAATTAAATTCAACGGAAATGATGACCTGATTGAATGGATCGGCGAAGAACAGGATGATGTTTATATTGATGCCTGCATAGAAAATTCTACCTATCAGAATGTTGGAAAAGAGAATTTAAATATTGTTTTTACCTCAATTCACGGGACAACCTACACCACAATTCCAAAAGCTTTGGAAAAAGCAGGCTTTAAAAAAGTAGATCTGGTAAAAGAACAGATGATCCCAAGCGGTAATTTTACTACGGTAGAATCTCCAAACCCGGAAGAACCTGCTGCATTGGAAATGGCTATGGATCTGGCAAGAATTACCAACGCAGACATCGTGATTGGAACAGATCCTGATGGTGACCGACTGGGAATTGCCGTAAGAAATCTTGACGGTGAAATGCAGCTTCTCAATGGTAATCAGACCAATACCATCCTTACCTATTACATTTTAAATGAATGGAGAAAGCTGGGGAAAATCACTGGAAAAGAATTTATTGGTTCCACGATTGTAACTTCAGATATTTTCTTTGATATTGCTCAGAAGTTTGGAGTTCAGTGTAAATCAGGACTTACCGGATTCAAATGGATTGGAAAAATGATCCGTGAAGCGGAAGGAAAAGAAAAATTCATCTGTGGCGGGGAAGAAAGTTTTGGCTTTATGACCGGAGATTTTGTGCGTGACAAAGATTCATGCGGAAGTATCGTTTTAGCCTGTGAAATTGCAGCATGGTGTAAAGCTAATGGCAAAACAATGTACCAGTATATGATTGAGATCTACAAAGATCTGGGAATGTATTACGAAGGCCTGGTGAATATTGTAAGAAAAGGAAAAGAAGGGGCTGAAGAGATCCAGAATATGATGAAAAACTTCCGCGAAAATCCACCAAAAGAATTGGCAGGATCATTAGTAGAAGAAGTGAAAGACTTTAAAGAACAGACCAGCTTCAATGTTTCTAACAACGAAACTAAAGCTATGAACGACATTCCAAAATCAAATGTGCTGATTTATTATACCCAGGATGGCACTAAAGTCTGTGTAAGACCTTCAGGAACAGAACCTAAGATTAAATTTTATATCTCCGTAAAAGATACCATTACTTCTGAGGCAGATTTTAAAGATAAATTAAAATCATTGGAAGCTAAAATTGAGGACGTAAGGAAAGACCTTAAATTGGATTAATTCTGCAGATTTATATTGAAAGCTGGTTATCAATTGAATAATCAGGCGAAAGACTCATATTAACGTTGAAAGCGACTATTAGTAAATTTAAATAAAAATAAAGTGAAAGTTTCAAAATTAGCGGCGAACCTGATTGGTTCCGAAATCGTAAAAATTGGTAATGAAGTTAATGATTTAAAAGCAAAAGGAGCAGAGATAGCCAATCTTACTATTGGTGACCTGAATTCTAATCTCTATCCCATTCCGGCACTGCTGAAAGAGGAGATTCAGAAGGCATATCAGAATAATCTGACAAATTATCCGCCAGCCAACGGACTTTTATCTTTAAGAAAAGAGGTTTCCAAAGACCTGAAAAACAGATGGAACCTTGATTATTCACCGAATGATATTTTAATTACTGCCGGATCAAGACCTTTGATTTATGCGGTATATAAAACCATTGTGGATGAAGGTGATAAAGTAGTATATCCTACACCATCATGGAACAACAACCACTACGCTTACCTTACTTCCGCAGACGCGGTAGAGGTGAAAACTACCCCTGAAAACAATTTTCTTCCTACAGCAGACGATCTGAGACCCCATTTAGACGGTGCAGTTTTGTTAGCGCTGTGTTCACCGCTGAACCCTACAGGAACAATGTTTACAAAAGAGCAGCTTTCAGATATCTGCGAACTGGTTCTTGAAGAAAACAAAAAAAGAGGGGCAGACGAAAAACCATTGTACCTGATGTATGATCAGATCTATTCTAACCTTACTTTCGGTGCACAGCACGTAGATCCGGTTTCTCTTTTCCCTGAACTGAAAGAATATACTATTTATATCGACGGTATCTCTAAATGTCTTGCTGCAACGGGAGTGCGTGTAGGATGGGGATTCGGTCCTGCTCACATTTTGGATAAAATGAAAGCCTTGCTGACACACGTTGGAGCGTGGGCACCGAAGCCTGAACAGGAAGCTACTGCGAAATTCTTTGAAAACCCTGACAATGTAAATGTTTTCGTAGAAGATTTCAAAGGCAAATTAGAAGAAAGCTTAAAAGTTCTTCATGGTGGAATCCAGGATTTAAAAGGAAAAGGATTGGCTGTAGAAAGTATAGAACCCATGGGAGCTTTATACCTGACGATCAGATTAGACTATATCGGAAAAACAAAACCCGACGGGTCTGTGATTGAAAATTCTTCTGACCTGGTATTCTATTTAATTAATGATGCCGGAGTTGCTCTGGTTCCGTTCTCAGCGTTCGGAGAAGCAAAATCTGAGCCTTGGTTCCGTGCTTCTGTAGGAGGTTTGGCTGTGGATGAGATCAAAGTAATGCTTCCGAAGCTTGAAAATGCTTTAAACGCTTTAAAATAATATACTAAAAAGTTATAAGTTATTAATTATGAGTTATGAGCGAAAGTATTGTTGGTAAGAAGAGCTTTGAATTTGCAGTAAATATTGTTCGTTTTTATAAAAGAATAATTGTTGATAAAAAAGAATTCACACTCTCCAAGCAATTGCTACGCTCCGGAACATCTGTCGGTGCCAATATTAGAGAAGCTTTAAATGCTCAAAGCAGAATGGATTTTATCCATAAGCTGTCAATTTCCCAGAAGGAATGTGATGAAACGTTATATTGGCTAGAGCTTTTATATGCAACAGATTATATTTCTAAAGAAGAATTTGAAGGCTTAAGTGCTCAGGCAATAGAATTGTTAAAAATTATCAGGAGCATCATAATAACGACGAAGAATAAAAACTCATAACTCATAATTAATAACTCATAACTCATAACTTTTTTACAATGAAAATCATAGCTGTCATTCCTGCCCGTTACGAAGCAAGCCGTTTTCCGGCAAAGCTGATGCAGATGTTGGGCGAAAAAACAGTAATCATGACTACCTATCAGAATGTTTTGGAAACAGGACTGTTCGATGAAGTATTTGTGGCTACGGATTCAGAAATTATTTTTGATGAAATCGTGAAAAATGGTGGAAAAGCCGTTATGACTGGGCAGCATGAAACAGGAAGTGACCGTATTGCGGAGGCCGTTCAGAACATCGATTGTGATATTGTGATCAATGTCCAGGGAGATGAACCTTTCCTTAAATTAGAGCCTCTAAGACAGCTTATCGACGTTTTTAATGATGATGACAACCAGGAAATTTCTCTGGCATCATTAAAGATAAAGCTGACAGAAAAAGAAGAGATTGAAAACCCGAATAATGTAAAAGTTATTACCGATAATAATGGATTTGCCCTCTATTTTAGCCGCTCTGTGATTCCTTTTCACAGGGAAACTTCATATGACATCAGTTATTTTAAGCATATCGGTGTATATGCCTTCAGAAAACATGCTTTGCTCCAATTCTCCAAGTTGGAAATGAAGCCGCTGGAAATATCAGAAAAGATAGAATGCATCCGCTATCTTGAATATGGTATGAAAATCAAACTGATAGAAACCAATTTCATCGGCGTAGGGATCGATACGCCCGAAGATCTGGAGAAAGCACGGAAATTAATTTAAAATAGATTGGGAAAACATTAACATTACCTGCACTCAGTGCTTTTGTTTTTTTGCCCAATTCCTCTTATATTTGAATGAATATACAGGCTATACATGAGGATTTTATTTTTAATAGTATTGTTTTGCTGTTCCCATCTGAAATCTCAGAATTTGAATAATAAAAAATTCTATGCCCAAATACGCCATAGCTGTCAGGCAACAACAAATGGAGCGATCGATATCTACACATTTCTTGTGCTGGAATTTAAAAATGACAAAATCTATCCATCGTATTTAACCATACCATCGCAGCAGCAAAGTATAAAAGATCCTATTAATTATAAATTTGAAAATAAAATAGTATATCTTGCAAAACCATTAGATTTTAAAGAAGATCTTGGAACAGTTTTCACTTACGTAAATGAAAATCTGGTCCCCAAAAAGAAACAGAATGAATCAAAATTTATTTTCAGACCTTCTTTAGACCATTATTTTAAAAGAAATAAATGAAAAAAATAATATACTTAGTCCTTTTAACGCTTACCACTTCACTGTATTCTCAGACTGCAAAAGAAATTATAGACAAAAATATAGAACTGTCCGGAGGATTAACGAATTGGAAGCTTCTGAATTCAGTATTGTTGCAGGGAAAAGTGATTCTGGGGATCAAAGATGAATATCCTATAAAAATTTACCAGCAACGCCCCAATCTTACCAAAACCGTTATCAGCATCAATGGAAAAGAAACAGCAATTGAGGGCTTTGACGGTACAAAAGGCTATGCGATGAATTACGCCACCAATAAGCTTCAGGTATATCCGGAATATGTATCGGAAAGCTTTGATAATGATTTCATCGATTGGGAAAATAAAGGTTTTGAAGCCAAATATCTTGGAAAAGAAAAAGTAGGAGAGATCTACTGTCACAAAGTAGAACTGACCAAAAATGTCAATAAGAACATTTACTATTTTGATGTAAAAACTTTTATGCTTTTAAAAGAGGTAAAAAAAGATGAAACAGTTGTATATTCGGATTATAAAAAAGTAGGAAGCCTTGTTATGTCTTTCAGAATAGAATCTTCCAGTTCTAAAAAAGATGGTGATTACGTTATGATCCTGAACAAGATTGAGGTAAATAAAGTTTTTCCTGCAAATATTTTTAAGTTTTAAAAAAAGTAACATTGGCAAAACTGCCATTAAAATAGATAAGAATGAAAAATATTTTCTTATTGCTGCTTTCTTTTGTGGCATTTTTACAGAGCTGTACCAATCAGAAAAGTGAAGTTTCTCAAGCTAAAACCAAAGAACTTATGGGAAAAACAATATATGACTTTAAAGTTGAAAGCCTGGATGGCAAAGAAATCAACTTTGCAGATTTTAAAGGAAAGAAAATCCTTATTGTGAACACCGCATCAGAATGTGGATTTACTCCGCAGTATGCAGATCTGGAGAAAGTATATGAAGAATACAAAGACAAACTGGTCATTGTAGGATTCCCTGCGAATAACTTCGGAGGACAGGAACCCGGAACCAATACCGAGATTGGAGCTTTTTGCCAGAAAAACTATGGAGTTACATTCCCCCTGGCGGCTAAAGTTTCTGTAAAAGGTGATGACACAGCACCTATCTTCAAGTATTTGACTGAAAAGGAGCTGAATGGAGTAAAAAATACTACGATTCTTTGGAACTTCACCAAATTTCTGGTCGATGAAAACGGAAAGCTGGTAGATACTTTCGTGAGTACAACAAAACCTACTGACGCGGCTATTACTAAGTATCTGAAGTAAGATAAAAAATAAAGATAACGCTTCGGCTTCGCTCAGCGTGACATTTTCTACCATACAAATAGTATTAGAGCTGTCACGCTGAGCGAAGTCGAAGCGTTTATAGTTGATAATAACCGGTAATATTTCAAAATATTTGAAATAGAAAATATATTTTTACAAAAACAAATAACACTTTGCTCATGAAAAAAATCATTTTTACTCTATGTATTCTTGCCTCTTTTATGTTAGGGTTTGCCTTTAAATCAGCTACAGAAAATAGTTCGGAAGATCTGAAAAGAGTAACAGGAATTGGCGGAATCTTTTTTAAATGTAAAGATCCTAAAAAAATGAGAGCATGGTATCAGGAACATTTAGGTCTTAATACTAATGAATATGGAGCTGTATTCGAGTGGTACCAGGGTGCCGATAATTCTAAAAAAGGATTCAGCCAGTGGAGTCCTTTCAATGAGAAAACAAAATATTTTCAACCTTCAGAAAAAGATTTCATGATCAACTACCGGGTACAAAATCTTGAAAAACTGGTTGAAGAGCTCAAAAAAGAAAATGTGACGGTTGTAGATAAGATCGAGGCTTATGAGTACGGAAAGTTTGTACACATCATGGATATAGAAGGAAATAAAATAGAGCTTTGGGAACCAAATGATATTGAATATGAAAAATTAGGTAAAAGTATGAACAGTAAAACCACGAAATAAATTACTGCTACATTACTGATTCTCTATCAACTACTCATTGGTCTTCTCCGCAAAACAGAAAATATTTCCAAGCTTAATACTGGAATAGCCATTGCTTTTTATTTTGGAGGAATTGATCATTGCCTTAGCTAAAACATTTGTTGGCAAAGGTTTTTGACTTTCCAGCAAGCCCAGTTTATTTGCAAATTTTATAATTCTGCTGCCCAGAACTTCTCCGGTTCTCTCTGAATCCTTTCTTTCCAGCATTCCCGGTTTGAAAATGGTAATCTTCGTAAAATGTAGCTGTTTTACAGCTTCCTCTAGCTCACCTTTCATTTTGGAATAGAAAATTTTAGACGCAGGGTTTGCTCCATAAGCAGAAACCAGAATATAATCTTCAACATTATTTTCTTTGGCTGCTTTCGCAAATTCATACTGATAATTATAATCTACTTTTTTCTGAGCTTCCTTGCCACCGGCATCTTTAAGCGTAGTTCCCAGGCAGGAAAATGCGACATCTCCTTTTACCAGATCCTTCCATTCTTCCGGTTTCTCAAAATTGACCACATGAACATGCAGTTTATCATTTTGGATATTAACCGGTTTTCTTACAAAGATATCAACTTTATCAAATTCTTTATCATCAAGCAGTTGCTTGACCAGATCTTTTCCTGTAGCACCCGTAGCGCCTATTACCAAAGCTTTCATAATAATTGGGATTGGTTATGATATGATTTCTTTCTTAAATTTACTACATTTGAAATTAATATCAATGATCATTAATCACTTATCATTTATAAAATTCATGGATGCTAACGAAATTTTAGACTACTGCCTTGCCAAAAAAGGAGTTACAGAAACCTTTCCTTTTGATAATGAAACGCTTGTGATGAAAGTAGGAACAAAAATGTTCTTATTAATGGGACTTGAAAGGCAGCCGTTGGGGATCAACGTAAAGACCGATCCTGAGTGGAGTGCAGAGCTTCGCGAGCAGCATCCGCAGATTACAGGTGCATTTCATATGAATAAAACCCACTGGAATTCGGTATTGGTAGATGGTTTAAAAAGAGATCTGATCTTTAAATTAATAGATCATTCTTATGAATTGGTATTTAATTCATTAACGAAAAAAGCGAAAGAGGAAATTGTAAATTCTTAGAATTGAAACGCCTGGGTGAGTCTTTTATCTTCGTCCAGCCTTTCAATCAGCTTTTCAAGACCTTCAAATTTAATCTCATCATGAAGAAAATCTCTAAATCGTACCGTAATTTTTTCATCATAGATGTCATCGTCAAAATCAAGAATATAAACTTCAACCGTTAATTTTTCTCCGTTCACTGTAGGATTGGTACCAATGCTCAGCATTCCTTTATATTGCTGGCCTTTTACCTCAGTTTCTACGATATAGGCTCCTTTTTTAGGAAGAAGTTTGATAGATTCTGTGTCAATATTAGCGGTAGGATAGCCGATTGTTCTTCCGATCTTTTTTCCGTGAACTACTGTTCCGGAGACAGAGTAAGAATAGCCAAGCATTTCATTAGCTTCTTTAATATTCCCTGTTAGAAGAGCGTTGCGGATCTTCGTTGAGCTGATATTGTTTTCGTGGATATTGATGGCTTCCATCTGTTCAACAACAAAATCCAGTTCTTGGGAAAGCTTTTGAAGAAGCTCAAAATTTCCGCTTTTATTTTTTCCGAATGAATGGTCGTAGCCTATAATAAGATATTTTACGTTCAGTTTGTCAATCAGGATCTGGCGCACAAACTCTTCTCCCGTAAGATTTCTGAAATCATCATCAAATTCTTTAAGAAATAAATGATCAACACCGTATTTTTCGATCAGTTCTTTCTTTTCATCTACTGTATTAAGAAGTTTAAGATCTTCATTAGGATTAAAAACAAACCGTGGATGTGGCCAAAAAGTAAGTATAGCAGTTTCCAGATTGTTCCTTGTGCCCACTTTTATCAGCTCATCAATAATGCTTTTGTGTCCCAGATGCACTCCGTCAAACATTCCTAAAGACAATGCTAAGGGCTTTTGAGAGGAATAATCTGTAAAATTCTTGAAAACTTTCAAAACGAAAAAAATTTGACTGCAAATATAGAAATAATGTAACAATATAACAATGTAATAGTATAACAATAAAATTGCCTGTTTTACTGAGTTATTATTGGAAAATTGCTACATTGTTATATTCCTATATTTTTTAAAAAAGTATGATAAAAATCTTTTTTTTACCAATTGTGGGTTAGTGAAGAATCATTATATTTGCACCAAGAAAAAATTTAGCAATGGCAAACCAAATTAAAGGTAAAATTTCTCAAATTATTGGTCCGGTAATCGACGTTGTCTTCACAGATGTGGAAGCAGTTCCAAGTATCTATGATGCGTTAGAAATTACAAAAGGAAACGGTGAAAAAGTAGTCTTAGAAGTAGAACAGCATATTGGTGAAGATACAGTAAGATGTATCGCAATGGATGCTACAGACGGTCTTCAGAGAGGGCAGGAGGTAATTGGATACGGAAATCCTATTACAATGCCAATTGGTGAAGCTGTAAACGGAAGACTATTCAACGTTGTTGGGGATGCTATCGATGGACTTCAAAATATATCTAAGGAAGGTGGTCTTCCAATTCACAGACCAGCTCCAAAATTTGATCAACTTTCAACTTCTGCAGAAGTTTTATTCACAGGTATTAAAGTAATCGACTTAGTTGAGCCTTACGCAAAAGGAGGTAAAATTGGTTTGTTCGGTGGTGCCGGTGTAGGTAAAACGGTATTGATCCAGGAGTTGATTAACAATATTGCAAAAGGACACGGAGGTCTTTCAGTTTTTGCCGGAGTAGGTGAAAGAACGAGAGAAGGAAATGACCTTTTAAGAGAGATGCTGGAATCAGGAATTATCAAGTATGGTGATGATTTCATGCACTCTATGGAAAACGGAGGTTGGGATCTTTCAAAAGTAGACCTAGAGGCTATGAAAGAATCTAAAGCTGCATTCGTTTTCGGACAGATGAATGAGCCGCCAGGAGCAAGAGCTAGAGTAGCACTTTCTGGTCTTACATTAGCTGAGTATTACAGAGACGGTGGTGAAAGCGGACAAGGTAGAGACGTACTTTTCTTCGTAGACAACATCTTCCGTTTTACGCAGGCTGGTTCTGAGGTATCTGCACTTCTTGGTCGTATGCCTTCTGCGGTAGGTTACCAACCAACGCTTGCTTCTGAGATGGGTGCAATGCAGGAAAGAATTACTTCAACTAAAAATGGTTCAATTACTTCAGTACAGGCGGTTTACGTACCTGCGGATGACTTAACTGACCCGGCTCCTGCAACTACATTTGCTCACTTGGATGCAACAACAGTACTAGACAGAAAAATTGCTTCATTAGGTATTTACCCTGCTGTAGATCCATTGGCTTCTACATCAAGAATCCTTGCTCCGGAAATTATTGGTGACGAACATTATGACTGTGCTCAGAGAGTAAAAGAAATTCTTCAGAGATATAAAGCGCTTCAGGATATCATTGCCATTCTTGGTATGGAAGAACTTTCTGAAGAAGATAAATCTGTAGTTTACCGTGCTAGAAAAGTTCAGAGATTCTTATCTCAGCCTTTCCACGTAGCGGAACAGTTTACAGGTATTCCGGGATCATTGGTAGATATTAAAGATACCATCAAAGGATTCAACATGATTATGGATGGTGAATTAGACCATTTACCGGAAGCTGCTTTCAACTTGAAAGGAACTATCGAGGAAGCTATTGAAGCAGGACAAAAAATGTTAGCTGAAAACGCGTAATAAATTAGACATAAGATTTTTAGACCTGAGATGAGAGACATTATTTGTCAAAAATCTTTTAATCTTCAATCTTTTAATCTTTTAATCTAAATTAAAATGAATATAAAAATTTTAACACCAGAATACGTAGTTTTTGAAGGAGAAGTAGACTCTGTATTATTGCCTGGAAAAAATGGTGAATTCCACATCATGAAAAACCACGCAGGAATCGTTTCTTCTTTAGTTGGGGGTAAAGTAAAGCTTTATACAACTTCAGTTGGAGAAGCTTATACTAAAAACTTCACTAGGGAAAATGACAAAGACTCTGTTTTTTCTTATCCTATCAAAAGCGGTGTTGTAGAATTTAATCATGATAAAGGAATCATCCTTTGTGAATAATTAAATGAAAAGCTAAATATATTTTCAAGAAAGTGTAACTTTGGTTACACTTTTTTTATGTTGTGTAAAAGTCTGATTTTATGAAGAAAAGTACAATCATATTCTTTACCATTCTGGGAATTTTCCTCAATGCCCAGAATTTCAAAACCAAAAGAGGTATTATTAGTCTGGACGGTATTCATGTTGCCAAAATCTCGAACAAATCCAATGTCTATACATTCCTGGATCTGAATGAAACTCCGATGTATACCATGGAATTCATAGATAAAAGTATAGTAGACTCTGTGAGAGATAGTTATATCAGGCTTAACAGGGTTTATAACAGAGAAAAAACAATCGAACTCGATTACATTTCTCCGTCTGCATTTTCGGGAGAAGAAAAGTCTGCTGTTTATACCTCCATAAAAGGATTGAAGATCATTGATAACAAAGGAATCAATATCAAAAATCTGGATGAAATTTTCAAGAATGTACCGAAAAGAAAGCTGGATACCAAAACAAAGGAAGCTTATACCACAAGAAGTAAAATTGACAAAATGAATATTGAGGTCAATAAAGTGGGAGAGATCCTGAGCAACGGTGTTCCGGTTGGATATTTCACTAATCTTCCTGTAAGCTTCGGTTCAGAAGATACCATTACAGATAAAAGTTTTATAGATATTGAAGTGTATGATGCTAAAAGTAAGTACATTGGAAGATATATTACTACAACAAAACAGCTAAAAACAGCTGGCGGCAAGATCTTCACAATTTACAGAGAGATGTCCGGCAGGGCATCCCTGTTAAAATTTCCAACCTATAAAGCAATTGCTGAAAGGATAGCCCTTATGGATCCGAATTTTATTAAAATACAAGATAAGGTAACGGTGGGAACTGTTGAAAAAGAATCAGCTCCTAAATAAATAGAAAAGATAAAATATTAATAATCTATCTTAAAAGTCTCCGGAAAATGGAGACTTTTTATATTTAATAAAATTTATTTTTAAAATTAAAGGCTCAAAATAACACCATTATCCTTAAGCTGCTGCATGGGTTTTGAAAACCAAAATAATTCAAAATCTTCAAAATTTTCTTCAAATTGATTCTTAAGTTGCTGAGCAGTAACTTTTTTCGGGTTTTCTATCGTATTTTCTTCCAGCACTTTCATCAGCCATTCCGCTTTATCCTGCTCCAGATCAATCTTTACGATATTGGTTTTTAAGTGGAATGTAAGAAGCGTATATGCCCCGGAGTATTTCTTTTTATTTTTTATGCGATTCTCAGCGATTACGTTTTTGGTTAAAAAAACAACTTTTGAGTTAGCCTTAAAGCTGAATAGATGATCATCCAACAGACAGTCGTGAATATGATTAGGATGAACCTGCGTTTTTGGAATTTTAAAATCAAACCAGTCCTGAAGTGGAAATTCAAAATTAATTCCGTGCATATAATTAAAAAGAGACTTTTTGAGTCCAAAACTGAATTGGCTGTGATCGATTCCGGTTTTATCTATAAAATCAATATCATTGTTCGCAAACAGAATTTCTTCCTTCACAGGAGTCACTCCAAATTCCTCAGGATTAATTCCGACAGGCGAGTGAGCGGTCATGGCAAACTGGTGCCAGAATCCACTTTGAAGAATTCCCATTTCAAACATCTGCCTTACCATTTCCAAAGAGTCCACCGTTTCCTGGATAGTCTGGGTCGGGTAACCATACATCAGATAAGCATGAACCATAATTCCGGCTTCCGTAAAATTTCTTGTAACTCTCGCTACCTGTTCTACAGAAACTCCTTTATCAATCAATTTTAGCAATCGGTCGCTGGCTACTTCAAGTCCCCCGGAAACGGCAACGCATCCGGAAAGTTTTAGAAGATAACATAGGTCACGGGTGAAACTTTTCTCAAACCGGATATTCGTCCACCAGGTAACAACCAGATTTCTCCGTAGAATTTCCAACGCAACTTCCCGCATCAAGGCCGGTGGTGCAGCTTCATCTACAAAATGGAATCCTGTTTCCCCTGTGGTTTTGATGAGCTCTTCCATTCTGTCGACCAGAATCTTTGCAGAAACAGGTTCGTAGATTTTAATGTAATCTAAAGAAATATCGCAGAAAGTACATTTTCCCCAGTAGCAGCCGTGAGCCATCGTCAGTTTGTTCCATCTTCCGTCACTCCATAAGCTGTGCATGGGATTGGCAATTTCAATCACCGAAATGTATTGATCGAGTTTTAAATCTGTATAATCCGGAGTACCGATTTCTGCCTGCTTATAATCGTGCCTTTTGGAATTATTTTTATAAACAACCTGTTGATTTTCAATAAGAAATGTTCTCTTGAACTCTGTTTCATCTCCTGAATTATTTAATACATTATTGCAAAGAAGCTCAAGAGGAAGTTCACCGTCATCAAGGGTAATAAAATCAAAAAATTCAAAGACTCTTTGGTCTTTTACTTCCCTTAATTCGGTATTCGGAAAACCGCCGCCCATCGCAGTTTTGATATGGGGATAATGTTTTTTGATGAACTGCGCACACCTAAAACCGGCATATAAATTTCCCGGAAATGGAATTGAAAAACAAACCAGTTTAGGTTGAACCAATTCTAATTTTTCCTGAAGAATTTTTAACGTGAAATAATCAATAAATGTATGATCGCCTGATAATTTTGAATATAATTCATCAAAAGAATTGGCACTTTTTCCAAGACGTTCCGCATACCTGCTGAATCCGAAATCTGCATCTATATTTTCAATAATATAATCCGAAATATCCTCCAGGTAAAGAGTAGCAAGATGCTTGGCTTTATCCTGAAGCCCCATATTTCCAAATGCAAAATCCATGTCGTCCAGCTGATTGAATCGGGAAGCTTCAGGCAGGAAATTCATGCTGCAGATCTGTCTGGCCAACGTAGGATTTTTCCCCTGCAGGAAGTTAATGACCTGATCAATAGTCTTCAGATATTCTTCTCTCAATGCAAAAATTCTCTTGGAATTTTCTGAGATTTCCTGAAGTTCAATTTCTGTTTCAAAAATTTTATGAATTCCATTTCTTGAGAATAACTCCAAAATAACATCCAGTCCCAGATCGGTCTGATAGCTGGAAATATTTTTGGTATTCAGAAAGCCTTTTATATAAGCTGTTGCAGGATAAGGTGTATTAAGCTGGGTAAAAGGCGGAGTGATAAGGAGGAGATCTTTCAACAGAAATTTTTTCAAATTATTTACACTCAATCTGAATTTAAGTTGTTGGATGACAGTATTTTAATAATATTGCCATAGCAAAGATATCTCTTCAGATTGTACCTGCAAAGATAGGTAATTTGTAAGCTATGCTGCAAATTCCAAAATTGAAATATAAGCAGTAATACTATTTAAAGCACAAAATGAATTAAGCTTATGAAATAAAAAAAGGATAAATTAAAATTCAAAATGAAGTATGATGTTAGACTTCTGTTAGAGTTTTATGAGTATTGCGTTTTGACTTTCTATTATCAGCAATCACATTCAGAATGACTCCTAACAGGATCAGGACAATACCTATAAGCAGGTTGATTGTGAACTTTTCATGAAACATGAGCACACTTACCATTACTGCAATTACAGGTTCCAGAGCTCCTAAGATAGCAGTGGGTGTAGACCCAATATATTTTATGGCATACACTAAGCAAAGACTGGAAATGACTGTCGTCAGAAAAGCAAAAATAATGAAGTTTATCAATATAGACAGAGAAGGAATGGCAAAAGACTCACTTTCAGCTGATGCTTTGATCATAAAAAATGCAGAAGTGAAAAGCATGGAATAGAAGGAAAGTTTGAAACCTGAAACCTTCAGATCAGATTTATTCACGATTACCATATAAAGGGCATAAAACAATGAACTCAGCATGACAATTCCGAGGCCGGCAAAATTAATCTCCAAACCTTTTCCTTTTAAGCATAAAACGATGACTCCAGCGAAAGCAAACAATAGGGAAATGAGAGATAACTTTGTAAGTTTTTCCTTATAAAAGAAGAACATAATCAATGCGACAATAACCGGATAAATAAACAGAACAGTAGAAGCAATTCCCGGTGTAAGAAAATCATAACCTATAAATAAAAATTCTGAGGAAAGGGCATAGCAGACTCCCAAAACAGAAAGGATCAGTAATTCTTTCCTATTGATCCTGAAATTTTCTTTGGAATACAGCAGATAGCCTCCGACCATTAAAGCAGAAAATAAAAACCGGTAGAACAAAGTAATATCCATTGAAAAATTAGCCTTCTTCAATGGCAGAATAAAAATGGGAATCAGCCCAAATGAAACGGAAGACAAAACGCCTAACAGATAACCCTTAAATTTCATTCGCATTTATTTTATAAAAAACCACTGAAAATAATCAGTGGTTTTGTGTATATTATATGATGATATCGTATTACATTTGTTTGTACTCAATATTCATCTGTTTTTCTATTTCTCTGTAATGTCCGGAAGTTAATTTCTCACGGATACCATCAAAAGCAGCCAATGTTTCATTAATTTCTGAATCTGTATGAGAAGCTGTTGGGATCAGTCTTAACAAGATCATTCCTTTAGGAATTACCGGATATACAACTACTGATGTGAAAACACCATAATTTTCTCTTAAATCTTTAGCTAAAAGGGTAGCTTCAATGGTAGTTCCTTCAATGAAAACAGGAGTTACACATGTGTTGGTATTTCCAAGATTGTAACCTCTCTCTTTCAGACCGTTTTGAAGTTTAGATACATTCTCCCACAATTTAGCTTTGATTTCGGGACGTGTTCTTAAAAGCTCCAGTCTTTTTAAACCTCCTATTACCATTGGCATGGTCAGAGACTTAGCAAAAATCTGAGAACGAAGATTATATTTTAAGAATCGGATGATTGTTTCATCTCCGGAAAGGAAAGCTCCGAAACCGGCCATAGATTTAGCAAAAGTAGAGAAATAAACATCAATCTGATCCTGACAGCCCTGCTCCTCACCAGCTCCCGCTCCGGTTTTACCCAAAGTTCCGAAACCGTGGGCATCATCTACCAACAATCTGAAATTGAATTTAGATTTTAAGTCGCAGATTTCTTTCAGTTTCCCCTGCATTCCTCTCATTCCGAAAACACCCTCAGTGATTACAAGGATACCGCCGCCGTTTTCTTCTGCTACTTTAGTGGCTCTGGCTAAGTTTTTTTCCAAACTTGCCATATCATTGTGCTTGAACGTAAAGCTTTTACCCATATGAAGACGAACACCGTCTACGATACAAGCATGAGAATCAGCGTCATAAACGATTACGTCATGTCTTGTAACCAATGCATCAATCGCTGAGACCATTCCCTGGTAACCGAAATTCAATAAATAAGCAGCCTCCTTTTGAGTAAATTCTGCCAACTCTTTTTCCAATTGCTGATGCTGTTGAGTTTCACCTGACATAGCTCTTGCGCCCATCGGATAAAACATTCCGAATTCTGCAGCCGCCTTTGCATCAGCTTCTAAAACTTCCGGGTGGTTACAAAGTCCTAAATAATCGTTTGCACTCCAGAAAATTACATCCTTACCTTGAAATTTCATTCTTGGACCAATTGGACCTTCCAGTTTTGGGAAAACAAAATACCCTTCAGCATAATCTGCAAATTGTCCCAATGGACCTGGATTTTGTTTAATACGTTCAAAAATATCTAACATTTTGTATAGTAATTTTTAAGTGAAAAAGTCTTTCGTGCGGAACACAGAAGACTTTATTGGTATTGTGGTTTATTATATTCTATTTAATGAATTCTGTTTTGAAAACTTCATCGTAATTGTGTACGCAGTTATTCACAAAACCTTGTTCAGCCATCCATTTGTCGCTGTATACCTTGGTGATATACCGGGATCCATGATCCGGGAATATCAGAACAATGATATCATCTGTAGTCAATTCATGAGATTGGGCATACTGGATCAGTGCCTGGGTTACGGCTCCTGTAGTATAACCTCCCATGATGGCTTCTTTAAGGGCTATTTCACGGGTTCTGTAAGCAGACATCTCGTCATTTACTCTTACAAACTCATCCACCTTGTCAAAAAGAAGGGCAGCAGGGATCAAATTTTTTCCCATTCCTTCGATCTGGTAAGGATGAACATCTTCTTTGTGTATTTTTCCTGTTTCGTGGTAGCTCTTCAGGATAGATCCGTCGGCATCCACACCGATTATTTTAATACCGGGATTTTTTTCTTTTAAAAATTTACCCGAACCTGATAATGTTCCACCAGTTCCAGTGCAGGCAAAAAGGTGCGTTATCTTACCTTCTGTCTGCTCCCAAATTTCAGGACCTGTTGTCTTGTAGTGTGCATCAATATTCAATTCATTAAAATATTGATTGATGTAAACTGAATTGGGTGTTTCTGAAGCTATTCTCTTAGCCACCTCATAATATGATCTCGGATCGTCTGCCGCTACATTGGCAGGACAAATGTATACGGTAGCCCCCAATGCTTTTAAATAAGCAATTTTTTCGGGCTTCGTTTTATCGCTTACCGCGAGAATACATTTATATCCTTTAATAATACAAACCATTGCAATAGAAAAACCGGTATTTCCGGAAGTAGTTTCTACAACTACAGAATCTTCCTTTAATAAACCTTTTTGTTCAGCGTTTTCTATAATATGAAGTGCTATTCTATCTTTTGTGGAATGTCCAGGATTATATGATTCTAACTTGGCATAAACGGTTGCAGGAATATCTTTTGTAACAGTATTAAGCTTCACCATAGGAGTATGTCCTATTAGGCCAAGAATATTATCGTAAACATTACTCATTATTTGTTATTTTCAATAAAAATCTGACCGCAAAAATACAAAAAAATAAATAATTACTAAACTTTTGTTTGTTTTCAAGCCAGCGAATTGGGAAAATTTATTTTCTGATTTGCAATCTTAGCTGAAGTACGATCACAAATACTACGCCAAATTTTTTAAATTTTGTTAAAAACACCATGGAATGGTATAAAAGCCTTATTTTCGCATAATTGATTTAATACTATGAAAAATTGGACTTTTAGGCAATGGAACACCATTTTAGGATGGGTGATTTTCGTCATTGCATTTTTCACGTACTTGTCGACCATAGAACCCAATTTCAGTTTCTGGGATTGCGGCGAGTACATTTCCTCAGCAGTAAAACTTGAAGTAACGCATGCTCCCGGAGCTGCCTTATTCCAGATTGTGGGTGCCGTGGCAGCCATTTTTGCTTTAGGAAAAGGTGAAAATTATTCTATCGTGATCAATGCGATGTCCGCATTGTTCAGTGCGCTGACGATTTTATTTTTATTCTGGACCATTACACATTTTGTAAGGAGGCTATTAAACAAAGACTTTGAAGAAGTTACCAAGCATCAGGAAATATCCATTCTTTTTGCAGGAGCTGTAGGTGCATTGTGCTTTACATTTTCAGATACGTTCTGGTTTTCGGCGGTAGAAGGGGAAGTATATTCCATGGCTTCTATGTTTATTGCACTTTTAGTGTGGCTGATCACCAAATGGGAAAATGAATACCTGGCCAAAGACAGTGAAAGATGGATCATCCTTATTTTCTTTGTATTGGGACTTTCAGTTGGGGTACACATGATGGGGATGCTTGCAGTTCCAGCCGTTTGTCTGGTGTATTATGCAAGAAATTACAAATTTACATGGAAAAATTTCATCTGGGCCAATGCAATAACGCTTGGAATCCTGATCATTGTTTTTAAAATTATCTTCCCGCTGATCATGACGATGTTCGGAAGACTGGAAATATTCTTTGTGAACGGACTTGGACTTCCTTTCCACTCAGGAACGATAGTCGCATTTATTTTAATGACGGCGGTATGTTTCTTTATTATTAAATATGCGAGAAAAGCTAAGAAAAATATTTACCAGACTGCTGCCTTATCAGTAGTATATATGATTATCGGTTTCTCATGCTGGATGGTCATTCCCATCAGAGCGAACGCAAATCCTCCGATGAACCTTAACGATCCGGATACCGCTATCGGTATGCTGGATTATTATAACAGAGAGCAATATGGTGACTGGCCAACGATTTATGGACAGAATTATACCGCTTTCCTTGACGCCAACGGAATTGAGAAAAATGAAGACGGAAGTTTTAAAACTCAGAAAACCGGTGAGATCTACGAAAAAGATGAAAAAACAGGAACCTACAGAAAGACGGGTGACCGTTTCAATTATATTTTCAGTAAGTCCCAGATAAGCTTAATGCCTAGAATGTTTAATGAAGATAAAGACGTGATGGCGAACTACATTTCAATGTACGGAGCTCCGGATTTTACTTTTAATTATGCAAACGAAGAAGTGGCAGATAATCCTCAGGCCAAGCAGATCTTCGACGAATTGAGAGGTAAGTATGAAGATAAATCCATTACCGCAGCAGATTATTTAAAGGTTAAACCTTATAATCTGATCAATGTTCAAAAGCCTTCACTGGCTCAGAATATGGATTATTTCATTACCTTCCAGAATGGTTATTACTTTGTAAGATATCTGATGTGGAACTTCGTGGGAAGGCAGAACGACCTTGAAGGAAACATGGAAAACACTAAAGGCAACTGGATCTCCGGAATTTCTTTTATCGACAATGCCTTATTAGGGAATCAGGATAAAATGCCTGCTAAATTCAAGAATGAAAGTACGGTAAAATTCTTCTTTTTACCATTAATATTAGGATTAATCGGTTTCTTTTTCCAACTGAACAGAGACTTTGGAAGATTCTATGCACTTCTTTCCCTATTTGTTTTAACGAGTGTCGGAATTATTTTCTATACAGGAGTGAAGCCGTTTGAACCGAGAGAAAGAGATTATGCAATGGTAGGTTCTTTCTATGCTTTTGCCATTTGGATCGGGATGGGAGCCGGAGCTATTTTATGGTTCTTACAGTCTAAAATAAAATCTAATGGGGCAAACATCGCTTTAGGAGTAGTTTTACTAGGAGTACCATTCATGATGGGCTTCCAGAATTACAATGTACACGATAGAAGCAACAGATATACAGCATATGATTATGCCTATTCAGTATTGAAATCACTGCCAAAGAACGATATTTTATTCGTTTACGGGGATAATGATACCTATCCGGTTTGGGCGATCCAGGAAACTGAACGATTCAGAGATGATGTGAAGGTCGTTAATTTCACCCTTGCTTCAACACCATGGAATTTAGACCAGATCAAGAGAAAAACATATAACGCAGCAGGAATTCCAAGCCAGTTGACTCATGATGATTACAGAGATGGCGTGAATGACCAGATCTATATGATGAAGAAAGAAGACTGGGAAGGCGTTTTCTCTATGTTGAAAGAACAGGGAGCGCCGGAAACAGAATTTGCAGGATTCAGAAAGTACCTTACTCAGGATTCATTAACGCTGAAAGAGGCGGTTAATTTTATCAAATTTAAATCTCCTGAGAAAGATGAGCTTCTGAAAATGTATTTCGGAGAAGAAAAGTTTGAAAAATATAATATCCTTCCGGTGAATAAATTCATTCTTCCTGTTAACAAAGAAAATGCTTTAAAAGCAGGAATTATCAATCAGGCTGATCTTCCGAATGTTGTGAATCAGATCATGATCACTTATAAAGGAAACACCCTTTACAAAAATAACCTGATCATGCTAGATATGCTGGCAAATTTTGACTGGAAACGTCCGATCAACTTCTCATCAGGAGGGATTTACGACAGCGAAAATATCTTCTATCTGAACGAATATCTGCAGTTTGACGGATTCAGTTACAGATTGGTTCCTATCCATACAGCAGCGAATGCAGACGGAGATATGGGAAGAGTAGATACGAATTCTCTTTATAACGTAGTGAAAAACTTCAGATGGGGGAATTTTAAAGACTTAAACAGTCACTTTGATGAAACGGCTACCTCAAATATCATGAGCTACAGAATGTCGGCAAGCAGAGCAGCTTCAGCACTGGCATTAAACGGACAGAAAGCTAAAGCTGTAGAATTATTAGATCTTGCTTCCAAAGAAATTCCTGCAGAGAAATTTAATGATCCACGTTCATTAAGTGCTATGGTAACAGGATATATCATTTCCGGACAGGAGAAAAAAGGACTTCAACTGGCAGAGATTCTTAAAAAAGGAATTTTTGAAGAGTATGATTATTATTTAAGTCTTGCTCCGGCAGATCAGAACTTTGCAAGAAGACAAATGAGAACAAAGCCAATGGAATATTCTCTGGTGGTTTCTGCAGTGACTGATGCTTACAAAAAGTTGGGGCAGAATGATAAAGCCTACGCATATCTTGTAAAATCTATAGAACCGATCGACAAAAAGTTCAATGCTTTTATCAAAGAACTTCAGCAGATGGGCAAAGAGAAAGCCATACAAAAATCTGAAGATGTTCAAAAGATCACCCCTTTCTACCAGTATTTATTTGATGTGATGGAGCCTTTTGATTCCACTTATTCCAAGGAAAAAGAAAATCAGATCACCACAGCAATTATTAAAGTGACACAATAAAATCAGTAAACAAAAACGGAACTTCGGTTCCGTTTTTTTGTTATTGGCATTCATGAATTTTAAGATTATATTTGTGATACTAAAAATACATGATGATCGAGACTAAAAATAATAGGCTTCCCATTTACGCTGTAATCTGTACAGTAGTTTTTAAACTCCTCTTTCTACTGACCCATTATATTCAGGAAGACGCCTTCATTACCTGGAGAGTTGCTCAGAATCTGTTGGATTACGGGGTGATAGGCTTTAATGGAGAGACCAAAATTTCAGCTTCCACCACCCATCTGTATGTTTTTGTGTCTTATTTTTTCAACCTGATCTTCGGTAAAGAATATTTTATTGAGCCTTTATTGATCTTTAATTCTGTACTTTTTACCATAGGCACATTATTTCTTTCCCATCTTATCCTTAAAAATCCCTGGCATAAAGCTATTTTTATATTTTTAATCGGGATATTGCCGCCTGCAGTGAAGATCTCAATTCTCGGAATGGAATATGGGATCCTTTTCTTTCTGGAAATGGCACTGTTGTATTATGGCTTCAGTAAAAACAAAAAATGGGCACTGATCCTGTTGCCTGTTTTAATTATGTTTACAAGGATCGATACCATCATTTTCCTGGGGATTGTATTTCTTGTTGATATTTTTTGGAACAGAAAGATCAGATGGAATTATATTTTCGGAGGGATGCTAGGCATTATAGCGGTACTTTCCTTTAATTGGCTATATTTTGGAGAGCTTGTGAATAATACGATTGTGGCCAAAAAACTTCTTTATGAACACGATTTTACCTTTGCTCAAAACCTTAACTATTTTCTTGTAAGCCTGGGGAATTTCTGGGGAATGCTGAAACTTCCGGGAAACTTTAATCCGGTAACGATTATCGTGTTGATTTTTGAACTATTATGTTTCATTTATCTTGTAAGGCAGAGGGAAAAAAGAAATTATTTCCTTTGGATGATCTTTCTTTTTGGCTGGATAAAACAGATTATATTTCTCTCTCAAAAAAGTCTGTTTGACTGGTATTATTGGGTGCCGCAGATTCTGCTTTTTGTTCCGGTCCTTATTTTTATACTGGAGCAAAAGGAGAGACGAAATCTATGGCTGTCCCTTCTGGTTGTATTTTATATAGTTCCGATGTTGGCTTTTCAAACCATACATGCTATTGCGACCGGAAACGGAGAGTGGAATTACCGCAGAGGGATCGGACTGTTTTTAGATACTTTCGAAAAAGATAAAAGTCAATGGATTCTTTTGGAGCCTGCAGGCTATATACCTTATTTTTCAGGGTTAAAAACCATCGATGAAGTAGGATTAGTAGACAAACAGATTCAGACAGAAGTAAAAAAAGATAAAGCCCATTACTGGATCAATACTGTAAAAAACAGGAAACCCAAATATCTTCTTTCTTATAAAAACCTGTTTGAAGGCAGTGATGCTGCGTATTATCAGGCCCATTATAAACTGATGAAAGAATTCAGGATAAAAGACAATCTGAAAAGTGACAACCGGATCCTGGAGAAGATTTATCATCTCAAACCATCCGGTACAGATTATAATTTGTATATCAGAGTTAATTGAAAGATTGAATGATTTAAAAATTGAAACATTGAAATAGAATAAGATTTAATTTTTTTACCTAAACACTAAAACACTCACAACCTAATCTCTAATCCCTAAAAAAAATGAAATACTGTGCTTTCCTCCGCGGCGTCAATGTAAAAGGAACTAATATGAAAATGGTTGATGTCTGCCAGGTTTTTAAAGATGCCGGAATGAAGGATGTGGTTTCCGTGCTGGCTTCGGGGAATATTGTTTTTTCTTCGGATAAAAATGCTTTGGATCTAAAAAAGATTCTTGAAAAAGCAATGTCTGATCATTTTTCTTATGAAGCTTTTTTATTTATAAAATCTCAGGAAGAAACACAAATTTTCTGGAACAGCATTCCTTTTGAAAAAAATGATGACCTGCATATCTGCGGATTTGTAGGGAACCGTGGCGTAGAAACTGTTTTGATGGGGGAGTTCGAAGTTGCTTCAAAAACTGAAAATGAAAATGCCGAGATCATTAATGAAATATTCTACTGGCAGGTTCCGAAAGGAAATACGCTGGATTCTTCTTTTGGAAAAGTTTTGGGAAAGAAAAGCCTTAAAGATCAGTTCACGAGCAGGAATGTCAATACTTTTGAGAAGATTTTGAAGAAAATGAGTTGATTTTTTTAACCGCTGATTTCACGGATGAACACAGATAATTGTGTAAATCGTTATTCACTTGGTAGACGAAGATTCTGAAGATAATAAAAACATTTCTTTTAAAAACAGATAAATTAAATCTGCATAATCTGTGGGGCCCGGGAAATTATATTTTAACCACTGATTTAGCGCATGATCACAGATCATTGTGCATATTTTATTATTTGGATATTTCCATGAATGCTTTTATCTTCTCTAAAACTCTAAAACTCGCCGTCAAACCCCTCAAATAATTTCCGATTCTGAAACTTTATAAGTATTTTTACTGAACTTTTAAATTCAAATAAAAAATGATCCAGTATTTAGATAATATCCATCACAAAGACTCCAAAAATTTTTTCCTTATTGCCGGTCCCTGCATTATTGAGGGTGAAGACATGGCATTGAGAATTGCAGAGAAAGTGATCAGTATCACAGATAAATATAACATTCCTTATATTTTCAAAGGGAGCTTCAAAAAAGCCAACAGAAGCCGTGTAGATTCTTTTACAACCATCGGTGAAGAAAAATCCCTTGAAATTCTTAGAAAAGTAGGAGAGACTTTCAATATTCCTACCACAACGGATATCCACGAAAACGAACACGCCGCTTTAGCAGCACAGTACGTGGATGTACTTCAGATCCCAGCTTTTTTAGTACGCCAGACTGACCTTTTGATTGCAGCAGCAGCAACCGGGAAATGTGTAACCCTGAAAAAAGGACAGTTCCTTTCTCCTGAATCAATGAAATTTGCAGTTCAGAAAGTTACTGATTCCAATAATCAGAAAGTAGCCATTATTGAAAGAGGAAATTCTTTTGGTTATACAGATCTTGTTGTAGATTACAGAGGTATTCCTACCATGAGAGAATATGCACCGGTGATTTTGGATGTTACCCATTCATTACAACAGCCTAATCAGAGTTCGGGAGTTACAGGAGGAAGACCTGATCTTATTGAAACTGTTGCCAAAGCAGGAATTGCAGTGGGAGCAGACGGAATTTTCATAGAAACACATCCTACGCCGGAAACCGCTTTGTCAGACGGAGCCAATATGTTAAGATTAGATTTATTAGAAGATTTATTGCAAAAATTAACAAGAGTCAGAGAAGCAATTTTATAATTTTTTAAGATTTATTTAAACTCAAAAATTTGCTTTCCAGATGTTATATTGAAAAGGAAAACTTTTTAAAATACAATATTTGGATGATTTTAACTTTCATGATCTGAAATGTTAAATAAAGTTTAAATAAGTTAAAATAAAATTTATATATTCACGTTTGAAATTTTAAAGCATTTCTTTTGAAAAAACTAGTTTTACCATTGAGCCTTATGGTTCCTATGCTTATTTTCTCTCAAAATAGGAAAAAAGATACAGCAGATAGAGTAACAGATATTGAGGAAGTCGTTTTCCAGAAAAAAGTGGTCGGAAAAACGAATGACATTACCAATGTCAAAATTTCTGCGAAAGATGCAAAAGGAATTGCTACCATCGGTGGAGGAATCGAGGGGCTTTTAAAGACCCTTCCTTCTGTAAACTCCAATACTGAGTTGTCTTCCCAATATATGGTGCGTGGTGGAAACTATGATGAAAACCTTATTTACATCAATGATATTGAGATCTACAGACCTTTCCTGATCAGAAATTCACAGCAGGAGGGAATGAGCATCATCAATCCGGATATGGTTTCTTCAGTCAACTTTTCTGCAGGAGGATTTGAGCCGAAATATGGCGACAAAATGTCTTCAGCTCTAAATATTTACTATCGTGAGCCTGAAAAAACTGAACTTTCAGGAGAGGCAAGTTTAATAGGAGGCAGGTTAACTGCCGGTCTGGCTTCAAAGAACAAAAAACTGACGGCTTTATTTTCAGGAAGATACAGAAATACCAATCTTGTCCTTAATACATTGAATGAGGATACCGATTTTAATCCTACCTATTGGGATTTCCAATCTTATATCAATTACCATTTCAGTGATAAATTCTCCATGTCATTCATTGGATATTACTCCAAGAACGACTATGAGATGATTCCAAAAGCCAAAAGCGTAACCTTCGGAAGCCTTCAGCAGCCTATTACCGTAAATATTGGCTATGGAGGGCGTGAGCAGGATATGTATAAAAATATGATGGGAACTTTTTCCCTGAATTTTAAACCTTCAGACCAGTGGAAATTTACCCTGGACAGTTTTGCTTATCAGAACAGAGAAAAGGAATATTATTCTATCGCTTCAAGCTATGAGATCCAGACTTTTGATATTGTGACAGGAGCTCCAAATCCTTCCTTTGATGGAGGAGGACAGATAGAACACGCGAGAAACGACCTGTATGTAAAAACTTACGGAACACAGTTCAGAGCCAAATTTTCTCCCAATATCAATACAGACATTGAAGTAGGCGTTAAATACGAGAAAGAAAACCTGAGTGATAATACCAATGAATGGAAGTTGGTAGATGCTGCAGGATACAGCATTCCGAGGCCTATTGACGATCCCAGAGGTATTTCGGGAGATCTTAATTTGTTTTATCAGATCACAGGACAAAATAAGATAGAACCTTCAAGACTTTCAGCGTATGCACAGTATTCTCAGAAATTTTACTGGGGAGCCAGCAAAGTATTTGTAAATGCCGGTGCCAGAGTTTCCAATTGGAGCTTTAATAAAGAAACGATCTTTTCACCAAGATTCCAGTTTGCGATAAAACCGGATTGGGATACAGATATGCTTTTCAAACTCTCGGGGGGAATCTATTACCAGGCACCTTTCTATAAAGAGATTAAAGATCTTGACGGAGACTTCAATTCCAATATAAAATCACAGCGTTCCATGCAGTTAATTCTTGCCAACGACTTTGAATTTTATATGTATGACAGACCCTTTAAGCTGACTACTGAAGCCTATTATAAAAAAATGGATGATCTGATCCCTTATTATATGGATAACGTGAGGATCCGATATTCCGGTAAAAATAATGCCTCAGGATATGCTTACGGAATTGACACAAGGCTGTTCGGAGAATTCGTTCCCGGAGTAGATTCTTGGCTATCTGCAAGTTATGCCAGGGTTTATGAGAATATTGACGGTAGAGGAAATATCCCGAGACCTACAGATCAGAGATTCAGATTTGCAATGTTCTACCAGGATTATATGCCGAAATTTCCGTCAATGCGTGTCAACCTTACTTTGGTATACGCCATGGGACTTCCGAACGGAGCACCTGTTTTCACCGATCCTTATCAGTATCAGAGAACGTTACCTGCTTACAAAAGAGTCGATTTAGGACTTTCCAAAGTTTTCATTGATTCTAAAGATAAAAAAAATCGTTCCGGCTTCTGGGGTAATTTTGAAGAGCTGACTTTAGGTGTTCAGGTTTTCAATGCATTTAATATTAATAATACGGTAGCTAACCAATGGATTACGGATTACAACACGAATGTAATGTATCCGGTTCCGGTGCGTCTTACCGGACGTTTTTTCAATGTGAAACTTGAATTTAAGCTATAGAAATTAGAAACGAATTCTATTATTTAAAGAAAATCAGCTCAATCTGCAAAATCAGCGAGAGTACAAATAAAGAAAGCTTCTGAATATTCAGAAGCTTTTTCTTTTGCAGAATTTTATAACAAGTATACCTAATTTTATAACATCAGTTCTGGGAATATTTCTACCTTTGTCCTGTTAATGAAAAAGATTCTCGCCATATTATTCTCTGTTTTCTACTTTGGATTTTCTTCCGGAGCAGCTTTCAGTGTACATTTCTGTATGGAAGAGTTTGTTTCCGTAAGTCAGAAAACCACCGATATTTGTGGCAAATGTGGCGTTAAGGAAAAAAAAGGTTGTTGTAAGACCGAAGTAAAAGTGGTAAAAGTAGATGATTCACAAAAATCAGATCTGCTTAAAATTAATTTTTCAAGTCAAATACTACCAATCTTAGAACACCATCAGTTTTTCTATACTGACCAATCTTTTTCAGCTTCAAAATTTACCCGGATAAGAATCAATGGACCACCTGAATCCAGGCCGGTACCTATTTATATCAATCATTGCAATTTTAGAATTTAAGATCCGTCTGTTGTCTGGTATGTATCAGATGAGCATTCCTTCTTAGACAACACGGTTCAACGCATGATGCGTTTCAATTATTCCTTATTAATTAATTCTAAAATTTAAAACAATGAAAAAGTATATCATTACAGCAGCATTATCTTTATTCTCAATTATTTCACTTTCTGCCCAGTCTAAAAAAGATGCCCAGGTTTCAAAACTGTACCAGAACTATATTTCCATTAAATCTGCTTTAGCTTCAGATGATGCAGATAAAACGTCAAAGGCAGCAGCAGAATTTATCAAAACAGCCTCAACAGTAGATTATAAAATGGTTTCGGAAGGTAATCTTAATATTCTGAGAAAAGATGCCACTGTTATCTCTGATGCCAGGAATATTGATTCCCAAAGAGAAACCTTTTCCAACCTTTCTGAAAATATGATTGCTTTGACCAAAGAATTTAAGCTTTCTGAAAAACCGGTTTATCTACAATATTGCCCTATGGCTGACGCAAGCTGGTTAAGTGATGAAAAACAGATTGCCAATCCTTATTACGGAAAGTCTATGCTTTCTTGTGGAAGCGTCAAGTCAGAGATCAATTAATTATTCTATTTAATTTTATAACAATAAGTTGGATAGCTTAGGGTATAATTGTCTTTAAGCTATTCAATTTGAAAAAGTTCGGAATATTATGAAAAAAGTAATCATATTTCTCGTGCTTTTGTTCTCTGTTTTCACTTTCGCACAAACAACGAAAACCTATTATACCTGTCCGATGCATGCCGAAGTAGTGTCTTCCAAACCTGGAGACTGCCCGAAATGCAAAATGACACTGGTGAAGAAAACCGTTGTGACAAAACCGAAAGTTACGCTACAACCACAAATAAAACCTGCACCGAAAACAGTACAGAAAGCAACGGAAATTAAACCCAAGATAAATAAAGCTAAAGTTCAGACTGAACACAATCCCAAAGAAGCTAAAAGAATTAAAACTGAACATAAATCTCAGGCCAAGGCTTCTAAATCTGTAGCTCAACCCGCTTCTGTTTATACCTGTACCATGCATCCTGAAGTACTTTCGGACAAACCGGGAAAATGCCCTAAATGTGGTATGGAACTGGTAGAAAAAGAAAATCAAAAGCATACTGTAACAGAAGAATCAAAAGTTGAAAATTCTGTATTCAAAAAAAATTCTGAAAATGGAAAAGTCACCTTTGGAGGCAAAACGGTAAGATATGATCTCTATGTAAAAGACACCATTGTCAATTTTACAGGAAAAAACCGCAGAGCAATTGCCATTAATGGAAAACTTCAGGCCCCGACTTTATATTTTACAGAAGGGGATACAGCAGAAATTTATCTTCACAATATGCTTAAGGAAAATACCGGGCTGCACTGGCATGGTGTAATTCTTCCCAATGAACAGGATGGCGTACCGTACCTTACCACAAAGCCTGTAACACCCGGAGAAACACATTTATATAAATTCAGGGTTTCCCAAAACGGAACCTACTGGTACCATTCGCACGAAGCGCTTCAGGAACAGATTGGAATGAATGGTATTTTGGTATTCAATAAAAGAGATGGAGAACCAAAACCATCTTATACAGCCGAAATTCCGGTATTACTCGGCGACTGGAGTGACGAAGATCCGATGCAGATTGCAAGAAGGCTTCACATGGCCAATACAGACTGGTATGCTGTTAAGAAAAATGCAGTACAAAGTTATTGGGAAGCCATCAAATCCGGAAATTTCGGGACAAAAGCTCTGAATGAATGGAAAAGAATGGAAGCCATGGATGTCAGCGATGTTTATTATGACAAATTCCTGATTAACGGTCTTCCAAGTTCAGATTATTCTCATCTGAAAGCTGGAGATAAAGTAAGATTGAGAGTAGCCAACGGCGGTTCATCCACTTATTTTTGGCTGAATTATGGCGGCGGAAAAATAAAAGTAGTGGGAAATGACGGGAATGATGTGGTTCCGGTAGAAGTGGATCGTCTTATCGTCGGTGTTTCTGAAACCTATGATATTGAAGTGACTGTTCCTGAAAATAAAAGCTTTGAGTTTAGAGCTACTTCCGAAGACAGGATAGGACATGCTTCATTGTGGTTAGGTTCCGGTGAGAAAATAGGAGCTCCCAATCTGCCAAGACTGATGCTTTTTGAAGGAATGAAAATGATGAACGGCATGATGGAAATGAGTGGGAATATGAAGCCGATGAATATGACCATGGGCAATCAGATGATGGATATGAATGAAGTAATGTATCCCGAACTTCCTGAAAGTCAGAGAAAAATGACGGCAAAACATATGAAGGAGATGATGGGAATCAAAACGGAAGAAGATGACAAAGAGAAGAAGGAAGATTATTCCCAGCATTCCGAAATGGATATGAAGGAAGAAAAACCAATCAAAAGGCTATCATACAACCTGTTAAAGTCTCCTGAAAAGACCATTCTTCCCGCTGAAAATGTCAGAGAACTGAAGTTTACGCTTGAAGGAAACATGAATCATTACCTGTGGACTCTTGACAATAAAACCGTGACGGAAACAGATAAGATCATGATAAAAAAAGGAGAGATCCTGAGAATTACCATGTATAATAATTCCATGATGCGTCATCCAATGCATCTCCATGGTCATGATTTCAGGCTGATCAATTCAAAAGGAGAATATTCACCGCTGAAAAATGTAGTCGATATTATGCCGATGGAAACCAGCACTATTGAATTTGCAGCCAACCAGGATGGTGACTGGTTTTTCCACTGTCATATCCTATACCATATGATGGCGGGAATGGGAAGGATTTTCAGTTATGAAAACTCTAAACCAAATCCACAACTACCCAACAGAAAACTGGCCTGGAAAAACTTCCTGAAAGATAATCAGATGATCAGCTCTATGGCAATGCTGGATGTTGCAAGCAATAAAATACATGCTGAAACCATGACGATGTTCGGACCAAGATGGGCTAATTTAAATGAATTTCATTCCAACTGGGACTTTGATCATTTCGAAGGAAGTGCAAAAGTTGGACGATTTTTAGGAAAATTCCAATGGGCACTTCCATATGCCGGTTTTAGAATCCAGAAAAATCATGAGATCATGGAAAGGCAGATGTCAGAAGATAGGGGTATGAGTTTCCATGGTAAAAAGACCTGGTTTGGCCAGCAGAAAGCGTCAAAAGACCGATATGCTTTCATGGTTGGTGTACAGTATCTTTTACCAATGCTGGTCACAGCTGATGCAAGTATAGACCAGAATGGGAAAGTATTGTTGGAATTAAGCAGGGAAGACATTCCCATTTCCAGGAGGATAAGGGGAAATTTCAGTCTCAATTCTGACGGAGAATTTTCAACAGGACTGAGGTATATTTTACAGAAATGGGTATCCGTTTCCGGAAATTATGATAATGAAATGGGCTGGGGTGCAGGACTCACCTTCACTTACTAAATGAAAAGGCTGTCATTCGTGACGGCCTTTCTATTTATATTCTTCTTCCAGACCTTAATTAGCGGGAATCAATATATCATCAATTAAATCTGAAAAGAAAGCCTGCCCATGTTCAATCCATGAGCAGGCTTTTTTATTTTAATGCTGAATATTCAGTATATTTTATTTTGAAGCTTTTGGCGAAGATGCCGGTGCTTTTACTTTTTCTGTTGGGCTGTAAGTAACGTTTTTAATATCAACCGTCATTTCTTTCAGTCGTTTTGCTACAGCTTCCGGCATTTCTTTCTGGTATCTTCCTCCAATGATTTCTGAAAGGAACTTTTCTGTTTCCGCATACATCGCCATGTTATTCACAGGCTTTCTGAAACCGTGACCCTCATCGTCTGCCAGTATATAATTTATTTTTTTTCCTTTTTCACGAAGTGCAATCACAATCTGATCTGCTTCAGCCTGCTTTACTCTTGGATCATTGGCTCCCTGAATAATTAATAAAGGCTTCACTATTTTATCTGCACTGAAAAGCGGACTGGCTTCACGCATACGTTTTTTACCTTCTTCGGTTCTGGGATCACCTACCATTCCGTACAGAGAAGCACGCGCAGCTTCCCAATAGGCTGGGACAGAATCCAGTAAGGTAAATAGATTGCTTGGTCCTACGATATCAACACCTCCCGCATAGAGATCCGGTGTGAAAGCCAGGCCTGCCAGAGTTGCATATCCGCCATAGCTTCCGCCCATGATCACTACTTTATTTTTATCAGCAATTCCTTTATCAATCAGGTATTTTACACCCCAGGTGACGTCGTCCTGCATCAGTTTTCCCCATTGCAGATCACCAGCGTTTTTGAATTTTTTACCATAACCACCACTTGCCCTGAAATTAGGTTGCATTACAGCATACCCTCTGTTGGCTAAAAACTGCACAGTTGAGCTGTATCCCCAATAATCTCTCGGACCTTTCGGACCTCCATGAACCAGGACAACAACCGGCAGATTTTTTCCTGACGAACCTGAAGGCACGGTCAGATAAGCCGGAATTTCAAGGCCATCACTGCTTTTATAAGTAATGGGTGACATCGGAGCTAGATATTTTTCCACCTTTTTCAATTCAGGTCTTGGTGTATACTGGAAGATAAGTTCTCTGGTTTTAGCATCAAAGAAATAAGATTCAGAAGCATATTTATCGCCCCAGACTGAGATTAAAAATTTAGAATAATCTTTTGTCGAACTGGCAAAATCTACTTCTCTTCCTGGAAATTTACTCTGGAGGAATTTGTAATTCCCTTCCCATGTTTTATCCTTCCAATAATATTCAGTTTTATCTCCTGTATAGGAAGTGGAAATGATTTTTCTTGTATTTCGGTCTACAAATAATCCCCCGAAATCCACCTTTCCTTTCGGATCGGCTTCTATTTTTGTCATCTGTTTGGTTTTAGGATCCATCAGGTACAAAGTAGATTTGTCTAGATCACCTTTGTCTGTTACCATGTAGAATTTTGAATTGTCTTCGTTCCAGTTTGGAATATATGCTTCTTCTGTAACCAAAGTTTCGTAGATAGGAGTTAGTTTATCGCCTTCTTTATACAGGAACTGGGTTGTTCCTTTTTCGTCGGTTTTGGATAAGATTCTCAGATTTTCATCCCAATCGAAATCATAACCTGTAACCCGGTCTTTGTTTTCATAGATCTTTTTCAGTTCGCCGGTTGAAATTTTCAGTGAATACAGGTCGTGCCATGCTTTATCACGGTTATTCAGCCCGATCATCATCAGATCAGGATCTTTTTTGCTGACCATTTGAATCTGTGCAGTAACTTCATTGAGAGGGGTTAAATTTCTGGATGCCGGAACACCTTTATCCATTTTTGCCACAGGGTCAACCGCAAAAATATTCATATTTTCGTTTCCGTTATTATCTTTAACGTATAGAATGTATTTTCCGTTTTCTGACCAAAAATATCCGGCCAGCGGGCGTTTACTATCTGTTAACGGGCGTGCTTTATCAAAAGGTTCATCTGCTTTTTTTATCCAGATATTCATGATTCCTTCATACTGCTTCATAAACGAGATCCATTTTCCGTCAGGGCTTAGCTGTCCACCTGATATTTCAGGATTTCCGTAAAAAAGTTCTCTGTCCAGCAACGGGACTTCCTGTGCCTTTGTAGTCATCAGACTTGCGAATAAGGCTAATAAATAAAAGATTTTTTTCATTTTTAAAAATTTATGATATGGTAATATTCCTCCATGGATTTTATAGGAGGGTATATCTGATTGGTAGTTATTGTTTTGCGAATGTTACAGCAATTGATATGGAATAGCGAAGAATATGGTTAGAGGTTATGCTTAAGGCTTTAGTGATAAGGCAAAGTGCTGCAGTTCAGAATGGTTATTTCTATTTTTAGCCATATTCAATACAGTTTTTGATGATCTGCCTGAGAATAAAGTTATATTTCCAGCTGAATGATTTTCTCTGCCATTTTTTGATTGGTATTTTCCCGAATTAGCCTCATCAAGAAATTCCGCAATGTATTTCCTTTTTCCCATTGTGATATTTTCCCGATATTCCAGCTTGTATCCACAATATAGTTTACCTTTTTCTGTCTGATCTTCTGAAACTGTTCAAAAACAACATTGAGATTCTGACTGTTTTCTAATAATCGGCCAATGATATAGGCATCTTCAATTGCTTGACAGGCACCTTGTCCCATATTGGGGGTAGTGGCGTGAGCTGCATCTCCAATCAGACACAGATTCTCAGAATGCCACAAAGGAATAGGAGAGAGATCAATAATATCATTAAGAATAATATTTTCTTCTAAAGTTGCTTCAAGAATGTTCAAAACAATAGGGTGAACATCTTCAAAATAATCACATGGTTTCAAATAACGTTTGTGTTTTCTTTCATTAACCAAAGCATACCAATACAACTTGGTGTCTGAAATCTTTACAAAACCGAAGCGCTTTCCCTTTCCCCACATTTCAATGGCTTCCTGATTAAACTGCTGTGGTAAATCAAATGTTACCAGTCCGCGCCAGCATTTCTGCCCTGCACTACGGATGTTTCCTGTTCCCAGGATCTGATCTCTGATCTTAGATTTTATCCCGTCTGCGCCAAAAACTATTTGACTTTCTACCTGAACCCCATTTTCAAAATGTAAGGAGTAATGGTCTTTCTTTTCAATCTTGCTTAAAGAGTGATTGAGCTGAATATGTTCATGTCCGATGTTTTCTGCCAGAATTTTCTGAAGTTCTGCCCTGTGAATTGCAACATTGCAGGAATTGTATTTTTTTTCCAGCGCAAGAATACTGATTTTTGTGATGGGTTTTAAAGATTCGTCTGTTATAGAAATGCCGTGAATCTTGTTTCCTGCGTTCTCAATTTGTTCCTTTAAACCCAATCTGTCAAAGACCTGCATAGCATTAATGGCCATCATAATTCCTGCTCCCACAGGTTTTATTTCAGGAGCAGATTCATAAATCGTAAAGTCAAGCTGATGCTGTTTCAGGATATTTCCTAGACTAAGCCCGCCAATTCCTGCTCCTATGATTGAGATATTGTCCATCAGAATTGGGTTTTGATTTTTTTATAGGGTTAAAATATAATTCTCAGATACTTTTTTGAACCCGTACTTATTAAAGAAATGATGAGCTCCTGTATTATTAAGACCGCTTTCTAACATGATAAAGCCAATATTCCAATTTTTGGATTCTTCTACAGCTTTTGTCAGCAATAAACTTCCGAGTGATTGTCCTCTGATCGACTGGTCTAAAAGCATATCTTCCAGTACCGCATAATTTTTAAACCCTTGAATAATATTGAAAACCAGCATTCCTATGATTTTTCCCGCTTCATTTTCAGCAATTAGAATGTTTAATTTTGAATTCTGATCAGCAATAAACCCGGAATCAAACTGTGCCGTTAAGATCTCTTTAAGGTCAGGATTCCAATGGTTTGAATCTAAAGCTCTTCCGGAAATAATTTCGCCATGCGAGATATAGGAATCCGTTTTATGGGTAATAAAAAAGTCAACAAGTTCTTCAGTCCGTGTAATATCAGTAAGCCATTTTGTAGTATAATCCATTGTCCTATTGTAGTTTTTTAAGTTCATTCAGCAGTTGATTCTGTTTATTGATGAAATGGTTCAGGCCATCCGTTTTCAGAGGATGGGCATTTTGGTATTTTTCAATTTCAGGAAGTGTTTTTCTGATTTTGAATGCTGTATAGAGATTGTTTATATCATCACTGTTTTTATTCACCTTTGCTGTTAATTCTTTGATTTTACTTATTTTATGGTCATAATTATCAGAATTTATTTTAATTTCCTTTTCCACCTGCTGTTTCAGAAGGGAATCTTTAATCGTTCCGGCCTGTTGGTAGGCATCAGCATAAAAAAATTCTGATTTATGAAGTATTTCACCGTATGTACTGAGAACCTTACCACTTTCTTCAGATAATTTCATAAGTTTATCGTCAAGAGCTTGCAGGCTTTTGTCATTTTTGAGTAATTCAGAATAGATCTGATCAACCATGCTTTCGCTACGGGAACTCTTTAAAGAACCTGAAACGGATGATTCTGAATTATCGACCGCGTTTTCTACAGCAAGAGCGTTTTCTGATTTGTTTTCTTTACAGGAAAGCACTGCCACAGCTAGGGCAGAAGCAAAAAGTATCTTTTTCATAAACTTTTGAATTTGGTTTTCTCGTTATTAGTTGAAGATACTCTAAAAATTGTTACATCAATTATACAACTGAATGCAAATCAAAGTTTTTATTTTTAAAATTTAAAGTGATCTTAAAACTTCCTAAGCCTGTATCTCCCTTGATTTCCAATATATCATGATGTATATTTTTAGAGGAAGTTTGAAAGTGTGGAGAAACATAAGGGAAAATTTCCGAGCTTCTACTCAGTTGTAAAATCGATTTATTGAAAGGAATGATAAAGATCTCATGTTCTAAAAAAACAATATCCGTTTTAAAGTAGGTAAGTTTTGTACAAATTTTTGAATAGCTTTCGATATTGGTTTCAATGTTTTTTATTACTATATAATTTCTGTTTTTGATATGCTTAAAAAAAAGGATATGTCTATTCTTATGATAGAAATAGAGCAGGAGATTAATCAGGACAAAAAATAAAATAATCCCTCCGATGAAAAAATATACATCTGCATTCATAGATACAAAAATAAAAAAACGGAGCCTGAAAACAGACTCCGCATACATTGTTTTGCGATAAATTTATTTACCTAAATAAGATTTTAGAATCTTACTTCTGGTATTGTGCTTCAATCTCTTGATCGCTTTTTCTTTGATCTGACGAACTCTCTCTCTTGTAAGATCGAAAGTCTCACCAATTTCCTCTAAAGTCATCGGGTGTTTTCCGTTCAATCCGAAGTACAATCTTACCAAATCAGCCTCTCTTGGAGTCAAAGTATTCAATGCTCTTTCAATCTCAATTTGTAGAGATTCAAGCATCAAATCTTTATCCGGACTTGGAGATTCTCCTGAACGTAATACATCATAAAGATTAGAATCTTCACCTTCTACTAAAGGTGCATCCATGGACAGGTGTCTTCCGGAGTTTTTCATCGATTCTTTAATATCTTCCTCGCTCATGTCAAGAACTTCAGCCAATTCTTCCGGAGAAGGTGGTCTTTCATTTTCCTGCTCAAGGTGAGCGTATGCCTTATTAATTTTGTTGATAGATCCAATCTTATTTAAAGGAAGCCTTACAATTCTTGACTGCTCAGCTAAAGCCTGTAAAATTGACTGACGAATCCACCACACCGCGTAAGAGATAAATTTGAAACCTCTAGTTTCATCGTACCTTTTTGCCGCTTTCATCAGTCCTAAATTACCTTCATTAATTAAATCGGGTAAAGAAAGACCTTGATTTTGGTATTGTTTAGATACAGAAACTACGAAACGAAGGTTGGCTTTGATTAATTTCTCCAGTGCTGCTCTGTCGCCCGCACGTATTTTTTGTGCCAAATCTACTTCTTCGTCCGCAGTAATCAGTTCCACTTTACCAATTTCCTGCAAATACTTGTCTAATGAAGCAGTTTCCCTGTTGGTAACCTGCTTAGTGATTTTTAATTGTCTCATCTATTTTTATCCTCAAAAAAGAGTTACTATATATAATACGTATGAAATGATACAAAGGTTACACCAGTTTTAATTATTTTTTAAATTAGAAGAAATCGGAGTGGATATGGGATTAAATTAAGTATGATTTAAAGAAACAAAAAAAGCGAAACCAAAGTTCCGCTTAATTATTTTATTGTCTGGTCATATCTAGCAACCAGTACCTTAATTAAAACAAATCATTCAATAATTTTGCCAGTCTCAAACCTCCGTAAAGAAGCTGTCTTTCAACTGTTTCATTGAACTTATACTGATAATCGTAAGATAATTTTGAATCGTTTGGAGTCTGTGCGTAGATCTTATTAGCAATCTTGTGAGAGTCATACAGCCAGTCTTCTACAGTTCCTGTCTGGATTTGCTTTACTTCATCTTTAGATTTGATGTCTAAAAGATGAGCGTATTCTGTATAGCTGTATTTCTGCGAATCTACCAGTTTTCCATCCCATACCGAATGAAGATTGGTTTTCTCCCCGAAATAAGTCACATTGATCTTGTTTCCGCCAAGGTCATCAGCTCTTCCAACGTGAAGTGGCTGCGCTAGGTCTCCCATTATATGAATCAGGAAGATCAGAGCAATTTTTCTGTCTTTTTCGGAAGTTTTTTCGTCTTTGATCTGGCTGGATAGTGTGTTCACCTGCGTAAAAAGACTTGGACCTGCCTGCATTTTTAAGTTCTGATCAAAAGTTTTAAAATCTGCCTGTGGATCAACATTTACATAATGCCATGCTGAAGCCTGTTTCCATACGCCTGTGGTATCAGATTTAATAAAATCCGGCCAGTTGGCCCAATAGGCAAGACGTTCTTTCCCCATGATCTTTCTGATCTCTCTTCTCGCTTTGCCGGAAAGGTGGTTTTCTGCGATCTCTGCGATCACTCTGTGGCCAGTCAGTCCCCATGCATAGGAATAAAGTGAAGATGAAATGAATGCTAAAATCAGAATTTTAGAATAAATACTTTTCATTATAAATAACATTTTATAAGCTGCAAAGATACGGCCCGGTTTCCGAATGAGCATCAATTATAAACAATTTCTTATCTAAAGGATATTAATAAAATTTAATCTAAATAACCTATGTTCAAGATAAGGCATTGTTGTTTTCAATGATCTCAGGGAATTTGAGGTTGAAAGTGGGAAATTATTGAGATTCAAAAGTGAAGGATGGATCAAAATTGTAACACCTTATCCATCAGCTTCCATTTTTGAATGTTAAATATTGATGATTTAACCTAAGAAAGCATTGTTTACCGTATTTTCACGGAATTTATTAATGATTATTCCTTTTAATGTCAATAAATTACTATTTTTAGAAGAAATTTAACAGGTAAATATTTTTTCAAACTTATGAGAAATATTATCTTTACAAGTCATAATCACAGCAAACACTATGTATGAGAATAATATTGTAGACATGCATTACAATAAGCTGCAAACGGATTTCAAAGCGGAAGCTGTAGCAGTAAACCTTTTGAAGTATCAGCGTGCGGTAAGCAATATATTTATAGAGCGCATCGGCATCAACGACCGTGCTTACCTGAAGGATATCAAAAGTATATCAAGCAGTTATTTGGGGTTTGATGAAGAAGTATTCACCATTGAGACTTACAGGGAAGGAATTTATGATTATCTTCCGGAAGGACTCTTTCATCCGCCTTCTCTGGGAGCTTCCCGGAAAAATGTGGATACGGTAGTACGTGAGATCCGCAAGCAGAAAAGAGTAGAAGAGGATGCCCGGAAATTTTTCCGTCCTTTTGAGCTGGAAGTTTTTTTTACAGAGATCAGTTCTCTGCTCAAAGAATCCGAATTTGATATTTCAAGCAGTACAGATACACTTCTGGAAACGGTAAGTGAGCTTTGGCCTGTTATAAAAATGCTGGATCAGCAGAACGCCTATATTTTTATTTATATTCTGCCATTTTTTCACCAGATAAGAGGAGACAAAAGATGGTTCGAAAGGTGTATGAGCGCTTTTCTGCAAGTTCCGGTTGAAGTAACTTTCACACCCAATATCATTGATAGAATTGAAAGAAATGATGATTCTATGTTGCTGGGGAATTCAAAACTGGGCGTTACCTACATTCCCAGCGGAAGGCATATGGATGGGCAGCGGAACTGGGTAGTGAACATTGGCCCGATTCCTTATACAGATATGAAAAAGTATATTTCAGGGAGTCCGTTTAGAAATGTATTACAGGCTTTATATGATTATTTTCTTCCTGTAACGGTAGATGTGGTAGAGAATTTTATTACAGAGAAAGAAGAATATTCGTTCAGTCTCGAAGATGATGAAAGAAATGCCAGCAGGCTCGGATACTCTACATTTCTGTAAAATAATTTATTATATTTACAACTAATAACCAAGTATAAATTTGAAAAGAAGCTAATGGAAATTTCTTCAGTAAAAGGTATTTTTTTAAGGTATATTCTGATGCCTTTAATTGCATTGATCATGATGTTTATTCTGGGAATAATCAGAAGAAACAAACCTGCAATCAAAATTAAAGTTATTATTATATATTTTCTTTTATGCAGTCTGTGCCTGGCTCTACCGGGTATTTTTGGCTTTGCCGGAAATCTTTTTAATCCGTACTGGTATCTTATCGCACAGGTTATTTATCTTATTTTTGGGATTATCCATGTCAATTTACTGCATAAATATTTCAGAAAGCATATTGATTCCGTAGGGATGAGTATCCTGTTTGAATCTGTACTTTCGCTGGCGTGCATTGTTTTTGGAGGATTTTTATTTACACTGATCTTTAACTGGATCAGCAAAGGAACGGGATATGCCGTGATGGCAGCCACAAGTATGGCGATTTTCGTTGTTCCCATGGTATTTTATTACTGCTATATTCAGTTTATCAGTATTCCTTTTGATATCTATAAAACTTGGCGATATTCTCCGGATCAGAAGCTTCCTGATTTTGAAGGTGCTGATTTTGACAGATTAATGGTATTGAATGTTGAACTGAGCAAGAACCTTGAAGACACAAACAGGTTTAGAATCAAAGCCAAAACACTTCCGACCGGAGTCACTTTTGGAGACTGGTTCTACAGAGTAGTGGATGACTATAACCACAAGAACCCGGGCTCTATTATTCATCTTTCAGATATAGAAAAAGAACCTTATTACTGGATTTTTTACACCAAAAAATCATTTTTCAGTTTTAGAAAATATATTGATTTCGACCAGGATATTTCTACGAACAGCATTTCAGAAAATGAAGTGGTGATCTGCAAAAGGGTTATCCAGCATGAGGAAGAAGGAATATTGAAAAAATCATAATCACCGAAAATTTAAAAGTATTACATATGATACAGCCTATTAAACATTTTGCGATCAACTGGGTAGATGGGATGAAAGTTTCCCAGAGACACCTTAATGATCAGGATAATTTTTTAATTGATACCATCAGAGATTCCAGTTCACTTGGGATCACCACATATAATTACGGACTTTTGCCTATTTCCAATGAATTTACGGACAAAACCATTTTTGATGTTCACAATACCGCTACGAATGATGTACAGCTGGTGATCAAAAGATGCAGTGCCATTACCATGGCCGGGTACCGTATAGATTTGAGCGACAGAAGAGTAAGCGTGAAATCTCTGGCAAAATCAATGAGCGAAGAGCAGGCAGACGGTGAATATTACATCCTGATCTCTGTGAACCCTTTTGACAAAGTCCCTTTTGGAGATATCGATCCTGAAGAGATTCCGCCACGTCATCCCAATGCACAGCCGAATCACCATATTGAACTGCTTCCTGTAACTTCACTGAACAGCAGCTATTCAGGAGGGAATTATCTGATCATTGGAAAAGTAGACCTGAAAGCTAATATTGCACAGGTAGATTCTAATTTTATTCCACCATGTACTTCAATTCAGAGTCATCCTGTATTGCTGGATTATTACGGAAGCTATGCAAAATCTATTGGGAACCTGCAGCAGTATGCTTTTAAGATCATTCAAAAAGCATCTCATAAGAACCAGAATACGGCCCTTGCCCAAAACGTTAAGTTTGTGTGTACCACCATGGTCAATACATTTGGAGATATGTATTTCCAGTTCAGAAATATTGTTCCCTGGCAACCGCCTGTATTTTTGATTGAAGAATTTGCAAAACTGGCTCTTCATCTTTACAATTCTACTCAACTTCTGGTACCAGCCGAACTGGAAGAAATGTTGAATTATAGTTTAGAATGGAGCGAAATTGCCCCTCACACTTTACTCAACCAGCTTTCTATTGTTGCAGAAACCAATTATGACCATCACAACTGTGGTGAACCGTTATTATACATTCAGCAGATGCTTCGCAGCCTTGAAATTATTTTCTCTAAGCTAAGCGAGCTTGATTATATCGGTCAGAGAAAAGAAAATATCATTGTGAACGAACAGGAAGTTACTTCAAACACCAATCCGAAGAGAGGTTGGAGCGTTTTAGATTAATGAAACAATAATATTATAATCCCGGATTGAAGTTTCCGGGATTTTTTTTGCTTAATAAGAGAAAAATAAAACAAATTAGTTAATTTCCCAATTAAACTCAACTATTATCAATTCCAAATAAATAAGTATGGACTTGGAGCTCATCAGACAGGATACACGAGGTTGTACAGACAAAATATTTCTAAACAGTGCGGGAGGATCATTAATGCCTGAAGTGGTGGTTAAAGCAATGACTGATCATATTCTTCTGGAACAGCAGCATGGAGGATATGAAGCTGCCGACAGGAATGCAGAGCATATCCAACGGTTTTACACAGAAACGTCAAAACTGATCAATACGCAGCCTCACAATATTGCTGGTATGGTAAGTTCTACGGATGGTTATTCAAAGGCTTTATCCAGTATTGCTTTTAAAAATGGCGATGTTATTATTACCACCAATGATGATTATGTCTCAAACCAGATTGCTTTCTTTTCACTGCAGAAAAAAATAGGAATCAAAATCATCAGGATTAAAAATCTTCCTGATCACGAACTTGATCTGGAGGATCTTGAAAATCTGATTAAAAAACACCATCCAAAATTGGTCTCAGTAACTCATATCCCAACCAATTCCGGATTGATACAGAATGTGGAAGAAGTAGGGAAGATTTGCCGCCGTTACGATGTATTGTACCTTGTGGATGCCTGTCAGTCGGTAGGCCAGCTTGTGGTCGATGTAGAGAAAATTGGTTGTGATTTTCTGACAGTTACCGGTCGGAAATTCATGCGGGGACCGAGAGGTACAGGGTTTCTATATGTTTCGGATAGGGTCCTGGAAAGAAATATGGCACCGGTATTTTTAGATATGTGTGGCGCTGAGTGGACAGAGTTTAATGATTATAAACTGTCTGCGACTGCTAAAAGATTTGAGCAATGGGAAACTTCTATAAGTTCACTTTTAGGATTGGTGGAAGCAATAAAATATGCAAATAATATTGGTTTGGCTAATATTGAAAACTATAACTTACAATTAGCGAAAGATCTGAGAATTGGGTTACAGAATAATGGTTTAAGGGTTTTGGATGAAGGGAAAAACTTAAGCAGTATTGTTACTTTCTGCGCACAGGATGGAAGTATTGAAACTATTTACAGAAGATTGAAAGAGAATACGATATACTTTTCGGTAAGCAATAAAAGCAATGCCCTGATCGATTTTACCCTTAAAAATGTAGAGAAGGCAATCCGCTTGTCACCACATTATTTTAATACTTCTGATGAAATTGAAACTGTAATAAAAATGCTAGAATAGTAGGGTCTGGTGGCTTCGGAAGCCTCAGCCACCAGACTATTTTATTTCTTCACAAGGATGATTTCTGTAGCTTTTCTGCTGATAATTTCTTTATTGGCTCCGATTTCTATGGTCATAGATTTATCAAATTCTTCAATTTTAATAATTTTAATGCGGGTATTGAGAAGAAGTTTTCTGTCATTTAAGTAACTTAAGAAACCATCATCTGAAAGCGTAACCGAAGCAAATATTACCGTTTCTCCCACAGTGCATGCGCTCAGTTTTTGAAGATCCTGTGCAATAATATTTCCATCTTTATCAGGAATAGGTTCTCCGTGTGGATCAAATTTTGGATAATCCAGGATCTCATCCATTTTATCGAAAAAGATTTGTGAATGTACATGTTCAAGCTGTTCGGCAATCTCATGAACGTTTTCCCAGCCAAAATTCATTTTTTTCACAAGAAACATTTCTGTCAGCCTGTGCTTGCGGACTACCAGTGCAGCTTCACGTTTTCCGTTTTCCGTAACGACGAGAGGTTTGTATGTTTCATAAATGACCCATTTTTTATCGGCAAATTTTTTCATCATGTTATTCACGCTGGGCATTTTCACATTTAAAAATTTGCTGAGTTCATTGATCGTCACTTTCCCTTCATTGTCAACTAAATGAAACAAAGCCTTCAGATAATTTTCCTCTGTTAATGTTGTTCTCAAAATGTTAGATGATTTTCACTACAAATCTAACAAAATATTATGTAAAAAGTGGTGTTGTTATTTTAACTTTTTTTAATTTTACTCTATGAAATTTTCTTTTAAAAATGACTATTCTGAGGGTTGTCATCCAAATATTCTACAAGCACTTTTAAAATCAAACTTAGAGCAGCAAGCCGGATATGGCGAAGATGAATATTCTTTGCAGGCAAAAAAACTGATCAAAGAAAAAATTAATAATCAGGATTCGGATGTTTATCTGGTTTCCGGAGGAACACAGGCTAATCTTATTGTGATCTCTGCTATTTTAAGACCCTATCAATGTGCGATCTCTGCGGCACCGGGGCATATCCTGAATAATGAGACAGGAGCAATTGAAGCAACTGGTCACAAAGTTTTAAGCATCGAAACGGAAGACGGCAAACTAACACCTGCAGACATTATTCCGGTTCTGGAAAATCACAGCAATGTTCCGCATCAGGTAATGCCAAAGCTGGTTTATATTTCCAATTCTACTGAGTTGGGCACGGTTTATCTGGCAGAAGAGCTGGAAAAGCTTTCGGATTTCTGTCGCCAAAACGGTCTGTATCTTTTTATGGATGGAGCCAGATTGGGACACGGACTGACTTCTGAAATCAGTGACCTGACCCTGGAAAGAGTAGCTGAACTGACGGATATTTTCTATCTCGGCGGAACGAAAAACGGAGCTTTAATAGGAGAAGCTATTGTGATTAATAATAAAGACCTGCAACCTGATTTTGCATTTAATATCAAGCAGAAAGGGGCATTGCTGGCTAAGGGAAGACTTTTAGGAATTCAGTTTATGGAGCTGATGAAAGATGACCTGTATTTTGATCTGGCCAAACATGCCAATCTTCAGGCTATGAAAATTAAAAATGCCTTGAAGGAAAAGGGAGCAAGGTTTCTTTCAGATACGTACACGAATCAGATTTTTCCCATCATAAGCAATGAACTTATTGAAATTCTGTCAAAAGATTTTGAGTTTTTTGTGTGGAAAAAAATTGATGAAAAATATTCAGCTATCCGTCTTATCACGTCATGGAATACGGGCGACGAACCTGTAGTGCGTTTTATAGAGGTTATTAATAAAGAACTTTAATCAAACAGGTGGCTAAGAATTTCTTGGCCACCTTTTATTTTGGTATTATAGAAGATAAATGCTTTATTTCAGGGCTTTTGCAACCATATTACAATCTGCAGTCTCTAACTTTTGTCCGTCTTTATAGCTGATCTTTTTCTCGTCGGCATATTTAGACTGTCCGTCTTCTTCTTTATGATCACCGATTCCTTCTGTTAAAGTATTATCTTTTTGAATAAAGAAAATATCTCTTTTACTTTTTGTTCCTTCTGATTGAAATTCATAAGTAAGCTTTAAGGTGTCGCCTGATTTAAAACCGGTTACATCTCCTTTTGAACTGTCTTTTTCACTGTTTTTATAAGCTATTTTCCCGGTAATGGTTCCCAGGTTATCATCAATTGATGCAAAAACGCTGTCTTTTCCGGTTACAGCCATATAGCAGAATGATTTTGGCTTTAAAGTATCAATTACCGTTTCGGCAACTGTTGCGGTGTCGGTTTCCACTTTAGGAACCGGATTCTCTGTTTTCTTATTGCAGTTAATAAGTAAAATTGATACCGAACCCAGTAAGATTAATTTTTTCATACCCAATGTTATTATATTAAATTCAAATTTCAATGTACTAAAATAGTAATAGTATTTAAATATGAAAGAAAACCGGATATAAATAATGGGATTTTATAGATTAACTGTTAAAAAGATCTTGTTAAAATTCAATCAGGAGCGAAGTCGTATTTTTACGATTAAAGCTCCAACATCTGTGGAATTAGCCCAATCTGCGGGAACTTATAATTTCAGCATTCCCCGGAATCCTCTTGCTGCATAATAAGAGTCTGCGCCATTGTGATACGTAAAGACCGTATTGTAACGGCGGTCACAGAAAATGGCACCACCCAATTCCCGGATATGAGCAGGAGTTTTCACCCAGCTAGAGGTCTTCAGATCGAATTTTCCAAGTTCCTGGAGTTGGCGGTATTGCTCTTCTGTTAATAATTCGATACCCATTTCAGAAGCTTTGTCGATGACATTGCTTTCCGGTTTGTTGGCTTTTCTTGATTCCCATGCTTGATAATCGTAGCAAAGGCTTCTACGTTTCGGGCTTTCCGGTGAACAGTCAAAGAAAATGAATTCGTCAGTTCTTTTGTCATAAGATACTACATCAGGTTCGCCTTCAGTGTCTTCCATTTCGTTCAGAGACCAGAGCTTTTCGGGAGCTACTTCCAGCTTTGACTGGATTTTTTCCCAATCCAATCCCTGATGGCGATTCATATTTTTTTCAAAACGGCTTTTTAAGACCTTTAAAAGTTCTGCGCTCTGTTCGGCTGTCAGTTTCTTTTTGCTCATACCAATTTTATTAAGGGTTTGATTTTTTAAAGTTAAAAGTTTCAATAGATATTAATTGTTACCCTGAGGAATTTTTCTGTCAGCAGGTCTGAAATACCAGGAAATAATCACTAAAACCAACAATAGTAAAGCCGGAAAAGTTCTTCCAAAAGTATCTCCAACGATAATATGTGAGATTAATGCGCCGGACATGACGAAGAAGAATCCGGCATAGGCCCATTCTTTAAGCAGCGGACGTTTTGGAATGAGTACAGCAATTACGCCCATGAGTTTCCATATTCCGAGAATGATCATCAGGTAGGCAGGATAACCGAGGTTAGTGAAATTGGCCAGTTCATCTTTATTTTTCATCAGCTGAACAATGGCTGTAGATACCATTCCCAGAGCCATCCATAAGGTGAAAATCCAATAGATGATCTTGTTTCTTTTTTGTAATTTGTTCAGTGTTTCCATATTGTATCGTTTTTTAGGTTAATCATTTAATCCTATTCCTTCAAAAATTTGCGGAATGCATTTTTCAATGCGGGCTTTCCGGGTTTTCGACTGTTTGGCGGATGAGAAATGGAGTAGGTAAGCTCTTTGTCTTCCGGGAGTAAGTGCCTCAAAAGCTTCTTTCAGTGCCAGATCCTGATCCAGTTTGTATTGAAATTCTTCGGGCATTTCAAATTCCTTTGTTTTCTTCATTTCAACTTTAACTCCTGATTCTTCAATCTTAACCGCTTCAAACATATAAGCCCGAAGAATGTCTTCAAGATCATTAATTTGCTGTACGTCGGTAAAACGGATCTGTCTTGCAGCCTGTACGTTTTTAGACTGCTGAATCAAAAGATGATCCGGGTCTTTCATAAGGGCACCTTTAAAGAAAAGAAGGGCACAATATTCTTTAAAACCGTGGATCAGGAAAATATTTTTCCCTTCATAGGTATAGCAGGGGCATCCCCATTTCAGATCTTCTGTGAGTTCTGTGCTTAGGGCAATTGCTCTTAGTTTTTCAAATGCTGCCTGCCATTGGCCGGGTTCGTTAAAGAAGAAATCTGTTTTTGGATTCATGAGTTTGGGTTTTAGAGTCTGAGAGTTTTAGGGTGAGAGTGTGAGAGAGTTTATGGGAGTTTAGGGTATGGGATCAAGTTATTTTTTATTTCTACGCTTGTAGACCTGCTACCTGCAACCTATAATCTGCTACCTAACAGCTCCTGTAAACGGTTGTGCGCCATATTGATCCCTTGGGCAAATGGCAGTTTCAGCATTTGATCCTTGAAATCTACAGATTTGTAAATGGTCTGGATCGTAAGTTTGCTGGTACTGTCTGTAAGCTTTTCAAATTCTAAAAATTCGATCTGAACAGGGAAGGGCGTGTTTTCCATCTGGAAAGTTCTTGTGATCTTCTGTTCCGGAACAAATTCATGAATGGTTCCGTTGGCACTGAAAACCACATCGCCCTGAGGGTTTAAGGTTTCGAAACGGTAACTTCCGTGTTGCTTATTTTCAAACTTTGTCACTTTGGTTCCCATCCACTGTTCGAAAAGTTCAGCTTCTGTATATGCCTTGAAAAGCAATTCTACCGGGAGATCGAATTCCCTGATGATGAATATTTCCTGTTTGCCGTCTTCGGCGTGAATTTTTGTTTTAAGTTCCATATTTTGAGTTTGAGGGTTTTGGTGTTTTAGGGTTTGAGAGTGGAGAGTAATAGGGTAATAGAGTAATAGAGTAATAGAGTAATAGAGTAATAGAGTGGAAGTACTCAAGTATTATTACCCATTGCCCATTACTTATTATTTATTTTCTGGTAGGCTTTCATCACACTTTCCAGGTTGTTGAATTTCTCATCCCACATTTTGCGGAAAGGTTCTATAAAATCGGCTATTTCTTTCATTTTATTGGGATTAAGGTGATAGATAATTTCACGGCCGTTCTGTTCAGATCTCAGCAGTTCACATTCGGTAAGGATCTGAAGATGTTTGGAAACGGTAGGTCTTGCGGTATCGAAATTGGAAGCTATGGCCCCGGCGGTCATGGATTGTGCTGCCACCAGCATCAGGATAGATCTTCTGGTAGGATCGGCTATTGCCTGGAATACATCTCTTCTTAAATTCATTGTGTAGTTATTTGACTACAAATTTAAATGAAGTTATTTGACTACACAAGTTTTTTTGAGGAAATATATAAAAATCCTCTTACGTAGAGGATTTCTATATGTTACTAAACACTCTACAGAATAGAATTTGGAATTGATAATTTCATTTATTGGAACACTTATTATAGTTGCTTGTTACGGTCTGCAAAAACCAGATTATTCTGGAAAGGGAAAGTGTACTATAAATAAGGTAACTTATGAATAATCTCACTGAATTTTAATTTCTCGCAGATTTTGAGGATTAAGCAGATTAAAAAAGGAAAAATCTGCAATATCTGCCGGATCTGCGAGAGATATAAACTTATGATCCTTACATATGGAATACATTAAACTTATGGCCATCAGGATCTGCGAAGACAAAGCCATAATAATGATCTCCGAAGCTTTCAGGTTCCGAAACAATGGTACCGCCGGCTTTCACGACTTCCTGGGCCCATTGATCTGCCTGTTCTATGCTTTCTGCTGACAGGGTGAATATGATTTCGTTCGGACTCTGTGAATCACTGAATTTCACATTTTTCACGTTGGCTTCCAGTATTTCTTTCAGGAAAAAGTGAATGATAAATTCATTTTCACTGAAAAAAAAGCTGACCAGTTCATTAGATGAGTTAGGATTATTAGGCCTGAATCCGAGTACTGTATAGAACTTTTGGGTACGCTCAAGGTCGGTTACCCCAAGGTTGGCCCAGATCATTTTAGGTTTCATAATATTTATTTTTTGGTTAGAATAAAGGTATAGGTTTTTAAAGCAACTGAAATTGCCATGAGACAAGAATTTGTACTTAGGATCCAATTTAACATAATATATTGGTGAAAATGAGTCAACCAGTAGATGAAGTGAACGAAAGGATAAGAAAATTAATGATTAAGATGCAAATACAGAGGTAATGATTGCAGTTAAAACTTTTTGAACAGACAGAGCGTCAATTTCATCTTATAACGGGAAAATTTATAGAGAACAGCTGGAAAATTATTTTCTGACCAGGAGCTGCCATATGGCCAGTATTTTCATTGATTGGTATTTTTACATCGTATAAGCATCCCAGATCATAAAAAAATATAACAGGCTTATGGAAGAAAATAAAAATCAGACAGTAAATAACAGAGACAACAAAATTATTTTGACGAGTGAACGGTTTATAATAAGTGTTCTCAGAATCCGTTGTAGGATATTAGGCAGGGAAAGTTTGCAAATAACGGAATCTGGAGGACTTAGACTTCTGTTCTGTGCAATATTATTTTATCCTATAATTTATATTATGTTAAATTGTATATAGTGTTTATTTTATAAAACATTCTAAACTCACAATCCTTGCAACTTTAATATGATTTTAGAATAACCCGCAGTTAAATGGTCCCCGAGAAATGTCCCGACTCAAATTGCTTTGTCTTTCATTGTGAGATTTGATTGGATTTTCACAAACATTAAATTAAACAAAACATCTTGGCTACATGCTTTTTTGTTCATTACAACACTCTTACAAAATCACTTTCTGTCGCTGTTATACAAAATTTCATCCCACGATCTGAAAATTTTTGTGCAACATTATAAAAAGAAATGGTTGTTCTTAACATTAAGAGAATACAAATTCCGGAACTTATTTTGTCCGCAAAAAAAGCACTTTGAGCATCTATTTTATATATACCTGAAAACCCTTTAGTTTTTCCTATTTCAACCCAACTTTTGCTTTTGAAAATCCAATAGCTATTTTCATCGGTATATTCTTTACATATATATATGGTACTGTCCCAGCCATTATCCAAATTGTAATATAGACATAAGGCTTCTGCATTTTCTAATTTTGCTCGTTTTAGACATTCATCCATTTGTGCTTCAACTTTTTTCTCGTAACTTTTTAAGCTTATTGACATTATTCTGTCAATTAAAGCTTGTAATACGTCTAATTTTACTGCAGTTTTAAGAGCATAAATAGTCGCATTTTCAATTTGTCCTTTTTCAATTTGATCAACACACCTTTCCCAATATTTATAATAATTCATATTTAATTTACTACGATAAAAACATAATCGTTTCTTGAGATGTAATTTAAGCCTTTTAATAATAAAGGCTACTTATTTAATTGTTCCAGTTTATAGAGAAGATTAAAAAACACTAATCTCATTTTAATTCAGTGATTTCAGAGTAATATTTCCTCCATTCAATTTCTAAATTAACCTTGCCCATCAATTGTAAAATACATTCTAAATTATACTTGCTATGATTCCTTTCATCAATTATTTCAATACAGCGATCCAAATAGAGAACTGAATTTAATCTAAAGCTCTACTACAGAAAAGTTATTAAAACCATCCTGGCTAATTCTGAGAGACTTTTGACTTCCTGAGCGTTGATAAATTGTTGGCCTGACAGTTTGGCCGGCATTTAGGCGAACAGCAAATGAAACATTTGCGCCTGCATAACCGTTAGTTTGGACAGGTACCGGAATTGATGAAACCCGTCTGGTTCCGTCACTTAATGCAATAATAGCTTCTATCCATGATGCAGTGATATAATTCCCGTAGTATTATCCAAAGTGAATGAGAAGCTTACCTGATAATTACCGTTTCTTGGTGCAGTAAATATTCCTGTACTTGGATCAAAATCATTATTTAGATCAACTGATTCTGACCACTGAGTAATATTTACTACTGAATTATCATTTATCAACTGGTTAGATTGCTTTGTAGCTATTATAATGCTATTTTGTACCGTGGAAGTTAGTGAATTCCACACAACACCATTACTATATTCTAAAAGCCCGCCGGATAAAGTGCTATACCTGACAGCTCCTGCTCCAGCAGAGCTTGCTGCCATAATAGTCTCACCAAAAGCTATTGGTCCTTCACCAGGTGTAACATTTCCAGGATTAGGGCGTGTATCTACTTTTGTAATAGGAGCAATAGTACCAACACCTAATTTTCCTGCTGATGTTGCTACAATATCGTCATTTTGCTCTAAAACCGAAGGAGCACCAGAATTTGGATTATTCTTTGCACCATCTATATGAAATATTCCTTGGGGATTTTGTGTATTGATCCCTACCTGACCTTTCGTAAAAATGATACCTGAAAAAAGAATGCTTAAGGGTAAAAAAAAATTTCTCATCATTGTATTTTTAATAGGGCAAAGTTAATCGGTTTATGTGAAGTCATATCTGAAACTAATTTCAGAAATCATCTGATCTTTTTATTTTACTTAACCATTGTGGAGTTACTCCCATAAATTCAGCAATATATTTAGAAGGAACACTTTTTATAATTTCCGGATATTCTTTAAGTAAAGTAAAATACAATCTATTTGGACTTAGTGTTATAAGCCTTGACATTAATTTCTCTTTTGCAATTAAAACTTTTACTATATTTTTATAATAAAACTCTCTATACTCACTGTTAGTTTCAACCAATTCTAAAACCTTATCCCTTTCATAATATATTACTTCAGATTTTGTAAAAGCTTTAATCTGGGACAATGACGGCAAATCATCAAAATAACTCTCTGATATAACAAAAAAAGGAAGAAAGCTAGGCAGATGAAAATTAGTTGTTCTTTCTCTTTCTGATTTTTCATCAAAATATTGTGAAACAAGTCCTCCTTTTTTCACATAAAACATTTTATTTGCAATATCACCTAAAGAGACCAGGGAATCCATGCTTTTAATTTCAATTTGCTCTCCACCAGCCATAATAAATTCAACCAATTGCTTAGATAAATGAAATGATTCAAGAAGTTCTTTCAGTACATTCATGTTTTTCTTAGAATTTAATTAGTTACGAAGGTATACAGATATTATGGTCCGGTTAATGAAAGTAATTTAATAAATATTTAAAGACATGTAAAAATTGTAACCGTCAAATAATAGTTCTAAGCTTGTTTGCAGTGGATAAATTTTCCAGAGAATTTGGATTGTTTAAAATTTAATAATTTTATAAAATGTAGCTTTACTTCCCATATCAAATGCTTTCATGATTTTCGCAATTGGCATCTTTTTACTTCATATGAAACTTTTACTAAAGGCGCAATTTCTTTATATTTTTCTGTTACACATTTTACATCAGACTTCAATAAATTATTCTATCTTTTTGTTTCGCTTATTTTTAAAAAATTCTTTATCAGCAATATAAATTCTCTTTTTTATCTCGCAAAACAATATTGATTTATTTTTATTGGTAAGCTGAGTTGTTTTGACAATTTCAAATTCTTTATTAATCTCTACTTTAGATATTGTTAATATTTTAGGTTATTGATGATTTGCTGCATTACAGCAGATATTTTGTTTTCTGAATAGAATCTTCCGATCTGTGCTATTCCAACCAAAGTGGATAATATCTCCATTGCTTTATATTCAGTATTTACAATATTTGCAAACTCTTTATTTTCCATTCCAGATTGTAATGTTTGTGCAGTATGCTGGAGTATTATATTGCAGAATTCTATAGTTTTCTCCTTCAATAGTATGTCTAATGAATGATGATCAGACGCTAATGTACCTACTAAGCAGATTTTGTTTTCCCTAATAAGCATTAAGTAATATTTAAATAAATTCTCTAGTTTTTGGCTCGAAGTTAGTTTTTCTTGCTTATGCTGTAACGCATTGATCTCCTCTATATTCTTTTCTATAATAGCATTGATCAGGTCCGTTTTACTTGGAAAATAATAGTGAATGGATGATGTTTTAATGTTTACAATTTTAGAAATATCAGCATAGCTGAATGCATTATACCCATTTTCAATGAGCAGCTGTCTTCCGGTATTTAAAATTTTTTCTTTTGTTTTCATTATCTATCTACTAATAGGTAGATAAATTTAGTAAAAAAACTAAACAAATTAAATTAAAAAAGAAAATACTTATACTTAAGAAATTTATATACTTGTCTCCATAAAAAAACCGCCCTATTACAGAGCGGTACGTTGTTATTTACCTGTTTATCTTAACAAGTAGATCCACACGAAAGTACCTGGATATGCACTACACCGTTTATTACGCACTGTACGTTGCACAATGTAGTTCCTACAAGTTGCCCGGCAGCATTTACTGCACCACCCACTGTATTGCCTACACCACCAACAACACCTCCTACTATAGTACCTACGCCGCCTACTACACCTCCTACTACTCCACCCAGACCTCCGATAACACCTCCGATATTATCGAATAAACCATTACCTGAGATCGTTTTCAATTCATTTCTGTTTAATTTTTTGAAATTTTTCATGATATAAATTTTTATATGGTTAATACATCACTAAGTTAAGAATAATTACAATAAATACATATTGTTTTTAATAAAATAATTAATTATTTTTATGATTAAATATTTCGTTAATATAAATTGTATTTGGTGAATATTTAATATATTTACCTGGCTTATGTTTTCCCGTTTCTTTGTTTTCTTATTCAGTTTCATAATATCTAATTTCCAAAATAAGTTTATTGAACAAAATTCTTTTTTTGTTTTAGAAATTCCTTTTTCTTAGCCAATCCATCTGTTCTTACCTGTAAAAATAAAGCTCCCGGTAAATAATTTACCGGGAGCTGGGTCAAACAGGATATTGTAGCTTATGCCGGACAGATGGGAAATCTTCCGTTAGGACACTTGCTTGTGCAGTCTCTTGTCACATATCCGCCATTGGCTAATATGCAAACTCCCATATCACCACCGGCAACCGTTTTCAGTTGTTCTCTTGAAAGAACTTTTCTGTTTTCTAATTTTTTCATGAATGATTTTTTTTTTGATTAGTAATAATTTTAAAGATCTAACAAAGCTTTGTTAGATCTAAATTAATCATTTATTTCACTTTAGAAAGAGAAATACAATAATATTAAACGCTCACAATCAGTTATATAGAATGTTAAAAATGTTATTTTATATTAAATTAATTGAAAAAAAACTATCAGTTAAAAATATCTTATTTCTATTTACGCTGAATATTTTTATTATGCTGAAAATTTACATTGGAAAAATTTAGAAACTATTTCAGTAAGTAAATGAAGACAACTAGCTGTTTGTATAAAAACAAAATCTCCACATGGAAGATTTTGCAATAATTTAAAGCTTTTTGGATGCCTTTTCCTGTTTTGAATAATAAATCGGTTAGAGAATTTCGGTTTTATCTGCTTTATTCAAAAATCAATTTAAGTCCGCAGTACAAAGAAATGGCTTGATTTTAGATGACGGATAACTATTTATTATTGCCAAATATTTAATCAAAATTATGGATTTATGGAAAAGTTTAAAAAAATAATTTTGAAAATTCTAAAATGGACTGGAATTTCAATAGCAGCCCTCTTGTTTTTAATGTTTATCATTCCTATACTCTTTCCGGGAACGATTTCTCAGCAGGTAAAAATATTTGCGAACAAACATCTTGCAGGAAAGCTCGATTATAAAAAAACGAATCTTACCTTTTTCCGCCACTTCCCTTCCCTGACAGTTTCTGTAGATCACCTCGTTTTACAGGGTTCAAAACCTTTCCAGAATGATACCTTGTTGACAGCCAGAGAAGTGGCAGTCGGAATCAATCTTAAAAATCTGATTTTCAACCGTGAAGTAAAGATTGATGAAATCTACGTTACAGATGCCAATGCCAATGTTTTTGTCAACAGCAAAGGAGAAGCAAACTATAATGTTTACGTTTCCAAACCATCTGGGAAACCAAAAGATTCTACAGAAACGGGTGCTTCTATCAAACTGGACCTGATCAAGTTTAAAAACTGGAATATTAAATATAACGACCACGCCGCAAGGGTTTTAGTTGATGCTAAAGGACTTAATTACACGGGAAAAGGCGGTTTAAGTGAAGATATTTTCGACCTTCAGACTTATCTGGACATCAATAAAGTGGATTTCAGCCTGAACAGAATCTATTATGCAAAACAAAAAACGTTGCACGCTGATCTCATCACCAGAATCAACACCAATGCTTTAACTTTTGTATTGAAGAAAAATGAATTGAGAATTAATGACCTGCCTTTAAAATTCATCGGTTTTATCAGTATTCTTAAAGATGGATACAATATGGATATCAAAGCTGCTTCAGAAAAAACAACGATCCGTGAAATGATTTCTGTACTGCCGCCGCAATACCTGGACTGGGCAAAAGATACCCAAATTGAAGGCAACAGTGATCTGTACTTTCATTTAAAAGGCAGATTCAGTGAGCCTCAAAATATTAAACCAAGAGCTAAAGTTCGTCTTTTGGTTAAAAATGGTTTTGTTTCCAATGGAAAAGCGCCTGTTCCGATGAACAATCTTAATATGGATCTTAATGTGGATTTACCGTCATTGAACACGGATCAGCTTGGTATAGATTTAAAAAAACTCAGCTTTGATCTGGGCCCGAATAATAAGTTCCGGGCTTATGTAAAAACTAAAGGTCTGAACGAAATGCAGGTGATTGCAGATATGAAAGGTACTGTTGATCTCCAAACATTGGATCAGGCTTTGGGCCTCAAAGATATTGATATGAGAGGATTGATGGATACCAATATTAAAGCTAACGGAATTTTCAGTCTGGATAAAAAATTATTTCCTAAAACCAATGGTTATCTGAATCTTAAAAATGGTTTGGTCAAAACAAAATATTATCCCAATCCTATCCAGAATATTAATTTAGTAGCCAATATCATCAATACAGACGGAACTTTCCGGAGTCTTGGGGTGAAGTTGGATCCTTTCAGTTTTGATTTTGAAGGAAATCCAGTTTTTGTGAATGCCGATCTGCAGGATTTTGAAGACCTGCTCTATAGAATACGGGCGAAAGGCGTTTTAAATGTCGGAAGAATTTATAAAGTTTTCGCCAAAGAAGGATTTGATATCAGCGGGTTAATTATGGCAGACCTTTCACTGAACGGCAGACAAAGCTATGCCACAAAAGGCCAGTACAGCAAGCTGAATAATAAAGGAACTTTAATTTTAAAGAACATTAAAGCTACTACAGAATATCTTCCGAAATCGTTCTTCATCAAAGAAGGAAATTTCCAGTTTGAAAATGAAAAAATGTGGTTCAGAAAATTTCTGGCTACCTATGGAAAATCTGATTTTGCGCTCAATGGCTATCTTCTCAATACCATCAATTACTTTATCGAAAGGAAAGGAACACTTCACGGAAAATTTGATTTAAATTCAAATTATATCCTGATCGATGAATTTATGACACTTAAAAACGGTGACAATACCGATAAGTCCATCGAAGTGGAATATGCAAAAGTAGAAAATCCAAAAAGCAGCGGTGTTGTTATTGTTCCTAAAAATCTGGATGTTTCCCTGGAAGCGAATGCTAAGAAAGTTGAATTTAAAGGCTTGACACTTAATCATCTGAAAGGAAATGCTTCGGTAAATAAAGGTGAGGTTTACCTTAAAAATACCTCGTTTGATATTATCGGTAGCCGCATGAATATTGACGCCCGCTATCAGAATGAGTCTCCACTGACAGCTAACTATGATGTCGCTCTTAAAGTTCAGGATTTTGATGTTCAGCGGGCGTATAAAGAGATTGATATGGTTCGCGAAATGGTGACCGCTGCTAAAAACGTCAAAGGAATTGTATCACTGGATTATAAACTGAAAGGTGATTTTGATAAAAACATGAGCCCAATTTATCCTTCCCTAGAAGGCGGAGGAATAGTTAACCTCCGTGATGTGGAAGTGAAAAATTTAAAAATGCTTTCTGCCGTGGGTGATAATATCGGGGCAAAAGCTTTTGATAATCCGGATATGAAAGGCGTAAATATTGAAACCAGTATTAAAAATAATCTGATCCATGTTGATAAATTTACCTTTAAAGTATCTGTCCTCAGGCCTTCCATCAGCGGAACAACAAGCTTTAACGGACTGCTGGATCTGCAGGTGAGAGTTGGTTTGCCACCCGGTGGATGGATTGGTTTTCCAATCGTTGTCACAGGAACCCACAGCAAACCGAAGATCAAAATTTTCAGCAAGACCGGGCAGGGAATTATAGATGCTCTGTATAATAAAAAATCCAATAAAGTAATCCGCGAAGAAAGAAGGGCAGAGAAAAAAACAAGACGACAACAGCGTAAAGAAAGAGAGGCGCAGGAAGAGAAAGCTAAAAAAGCGGAAAAACAAATTAATAAGGATCTTAAAGAAAAATAATAAGAAAGACTGTCGGTATTGGCAGTCTTTTATTTTAAAAATTTCCCTTTCAGTAGTTTTAGCCAATAGTATTTACAAAGCTCTTTTTCAAAACTAAAATCTTCTGTCAAAATACACTCTACTTTCCAGAACTGATCATGAATTAGTGTGATCTTTCCACTTAAATGACAAGGTATTCTGAGTCTAAATTTGTAAATTTGTTGTATATTTTGTATCAATGTCAATTTTTTCAAATAATATTCGTTTTTTAAGAGCGAAAAGAGGTCATTCTCAACAACATGTAGCAGATGAATTGGTTATTTCCCGTGTGCGGTATTCCAAATATGAAAATGGGGTTTCTGAGCCGCCTATTGAGCTGCTGGTAAAAATATCGAAATATTTTCATGTGAGCATTGATCTTATGGTGTCTGTAGATATCCGCAAATATCCGATGGAAGAAATGCTAAAACTTCCGGACAACAGGATTGTTCTGCCTGTAGCGGTAGATCACCTTGGAAATGATACCATTGAGATCATTCCGCAGAAAGCATCCATGGGATATCTTGAAGGTTACAGTGATGTGGGTTATATTGAAAGCCTCCAGAGAATTGCCCTTCCCTTCCTTACCAATGGCAAATACAGAGCTTTTCCGGCAGATGGAGATTCTATGCCGCCTTTTAGAAACGGTTCATATATCGTAGGAAAATATGTGGAAGGAATCAGTGAACTGAAACCCGGAAAAACATATGTTTTTATCACCTTAAATGACGGGATTACCTACAAACGTTTTAAAGAAATAAAAGGGAATGCAGTCTGCGTAAGTGCAGATAATTCATTTTATGAGCCTTACGATATTCCCAATGAAGAAATTGTAGAAATATGGCAGTATGCTTCAGGGATCTTCCCTGAAGATTTTGAACCGGGTGATTACGAAAGTTATAATTTTAAAGAAATGTTCAGGGAGCTGAAAAACGATATCAAAGAAATTGATAAAAAGGTTTCGAAAAGACGCCGTAAATCTGTATAAAACCAGTGTTTTGCTATGGATCAGTTGAGCTTGTTTAATTCAGAGGAATACTTCCGGTTTCCGACAGAGCTGTTGGAATATACAGAGCATTTTATGCCGGAAAATAAAGCTTCTGAACTTCAGGAACTTCTGATCCGTGTTGCTCCATGGAAGCAGCGAACCCAGAAAATGTATGATAAAATGGTTCTTACCCCACGTTTAACAGCCTGGTATGGCGATGAAGGAACAACCTACAAACTGGGTGGAAATAATTTTAAAGCCAACCCATGGCTACCGGAATTATTAGCATTAAAACAGCAGATAGAAAAAACGACAGGTTATCGGTTTAATTCCGTATTGCTGAACCTGTATCGTGACGGGAATGATTCTGTGGCATGGCACCGCGACAAGGAAAGCGAATTGGGAAACCGCCCTGTCATTGCTTCTGTAAGCCTCGGGCAAGTAAGAAATTTTGATTTCCGGCAAAAGGAAAATCATCAGAATAAGTATAGTTTGCCCCTCCAGCATGGCTCATTATTGATTATGAAAGGAGATTTGCAGCTCAACTGGGAACACAGGATTGCAAAATCTACAAAGCCTATGAAACCACGGATCAATCTCACGTTTCGTATGGTTCACATAGGTTCATGAAGTAATTTATAGCTGTTATTTTTCAATTTGAATCCATACCGGTGCGTGATCGCTGCTTTTTGTCCAGCCACGTACATGGCTGTCTACACCACCTGCTTTTAATGCCGGAGCTAAATAAGGACTTAATAACATATGATCAAGTCTTATTCCTGCATTCCGGTCATATGCTTTGTAAAGATAATCCCAGAAAGTGTAAACAGTATCTTCAGGATAAAGGGTACGGATAGAATCAAGCCAGCCTTTATTTAATAATTCTTTGTAAGCTTTTCTGACTTCTGTTCTGAATAATGCATCATTTTCCCAACGTTCAGGTTTATAGACGTCCCTGGGTTCAGGGATAATGTTGAAATCACCGATCAGTATTGCGGGAAGCTCCATTTTGATAAGCTGATTGGCGCGTTTTTTTAAGCGTTTGATCCACTCTAATTTATAATCAAATTTAGGTCCCGGGTAAGGATTTCCATTAGGAAGGTATAAGCAGCATACCACCATCTGATCAATGATAGCTTCTATATACCGACTCTGGATATCTTCAGAATCTCCCGGTAAAGTACTCTGCACTTCCGTGATCTCCAGGTCTTTGGCAAGTATGGCTACCCCATTCCAGCTTTTCTGACCTTTCCAGATGGCCTGATATCCTGCAGCATTGATCTCTTGTAAAGGAAAACGTTCCTGCGGAGCTTTTAATTCCTGGAGACATACAATGTCCGGCTGAGCTTCTTTCAGCCACTGCAGCAATACAGGTAAACGCCCATTGATACCGTTCACATTATAGGTAGCTATTTTCATGGTTTATGATTTAAAGACTATACAATTTTTTTCAAAAGGCAATAATTATTCCACCGCATTGAATTGTAATGACATATTGCGAAAATGAGATATTTATTTTTAAATTAAAATGAAATTCGGATTTATATTGGCATAATTTATTCATTAGCTTAAAAAATAAAACATTTATATCATGTTAAATAGAAATTTTACAAAATCAGATTTCGTATTGAATAATGAAAACCGATATCAGTTAGAATTTACCGTTAATGAAATCGGTGAAGGATCCAATTTAACGGTTGAAAGGAAAAAAGAGAATGGTGAATATGAAACCGTTCAGGCGGAGATAAGCAGATTGAATGATAAAATATTTATAAACTGGAGTGAGCCATTCGACGGCAGACTTATTTTTGAAAAATAAAATTACTTTTATGAAATACAGTGAAGCCTTAGAATATAAAAAAGAAGCTTTAAAGAAAGCTGATGAATCTGTAATACAGAATTATCATATCATTATTACACCTTCTGATACAGGAGAAAGTGCAAAATATATTGAAGATTTCTCCAAAAATCCTGATGATTTTAATGATAGCAGCTGTAAAAAATATTGTTCAAATGACGAATATGAAGTAGTAAGTTTCAGAAAAGAGCCTGAATGATGGATATGAGAAGCTTACTTATTCTTTCAAGAGTACATTCTAAAATACGAATATTCGTTCTTACCTACCACATGAATACCCTAAAACACGAGCTGGTCTTATAATTGCAGGTATTAATCATCTAAATTATAAATTATTATGGAAACAAAAAAAACAACAAAAAAAGCAGCAACGAAAACGCCAGTAAAAAAAGCAGGTAAAGCTCCTGCAAAAAAAGGTGCAGCGAAAAAGCTGGAGGATTTGTTTGAAGATTCGTTGAAAGACATTTATTGGGCAGAAAAGGCACTTGTAAAAGCACTTCCTAAAATGCATAAAAATGCAACAGATCCAAAATTAAAAGCTGCTATTGAAAAGCATTATAATGAGACTAAAGTTCATGTAAAAAGACTTGAAGAATGCTTCGCTTCACTTGGAAAAAAAGCTCAGGCTAAAAAATGCGATGCAATGCAGGGGTTATTGGATGAAGGAAAAAGCATTATGGAAGAAACTGAACCGGGAGCCGTAAGAGATGCAGGAATTGTTGCTGCCTCACAAAAAGTGGAACATTACGAAATTGCCACTTATGGGTCACTTGCCGCTTATGCGAAAGTATTAAAAGAAAAAGACTGCCTTAATAACCTGTTGGCTACCCTTTCAGAAGAAAAAAAATGTGATGCATTGCTTACGAAAATAGCAGATACAGCTATTAACAGTAAAGCAAAGTAATACCTTTATTTGAATAAATATTACAAAGAGATCTCTTTCGGGGTCTCTTTTTTTGCTTTTGATTAAAAAGCGGCTGGATCAGTCGGCAATAAATTCTATCAGTCGGGTTCTTGTAATAACCTGGTTATTTCTAAAAAATTCTTCATCATCCAAACGAGCCAGTGAAGCTGTAGATTGAGCGGAAAGCCATGTCACAAATGAATCCCGGTTTTTAAAGATTCTCGGTACATGAAAATCAAAACCGTCATACAGTTCTCCATATAAAAACTCTTGACCTTCATTCATTTTCATACCCATTCCGCAATAATCACGGTGGCTATAGCCTAATATATTGCCTTTCTGAAGTTGATCTGCAACCTTATTGGCTATTCTGAGGCCTATTTCCAATGTATCCGGCTCTGAAAAATCTAAAAAAGATTGAGTATTCATAAGTTTATTAAATCTGTGGGATAAGTTTTGGTATATCCGTGATCCTGCTATATAAAATTAATTTTCCTCCATTCAAAGTATTTATATCACCTGAATGGAGGAAAATTATTTAAATGACTAATCAGAAATCTATTATGACCGAGCATAACCCATACTTAGGGCCTGCATCGGTAATAGGATGGCATGCTCCATTAATGCAGCAGTTGTCCGCACCACAGTCATTGTTGGCAGGACATGGAATGCGGCCTCCTTGTATTAATTTCAGTTGATTTCTGTCTAGTTTCTGATTTTTAAGATGTGATTTCATAGTGAATATTTTAATATTGATAAACAAATGTAATCAATATTTCACACAAAAGTTATTTTTATTAAATATCTTATTCATAATATGTTATCATCAATTTTTCGCCTCACTATTTTATAGATCATTTCCTTTTGATAATAGAATCCGGATGCCTAACTTTACTTTTCTAAACCGTAATAAATAAACAGATTTGAAACTTCCCCTCCCTTACTACCTCAATCAGGATGTCATTTTTCTTGCCCGGGATCTTTTGGGCAAAGTTCTTTTTACGGAGATAAACGGGAATGTGACTGCAGGTATCATTGTAGAAACCGAAGCCTATTTTGGAGTCTTGGATAAAGCTTCTCATGCCTATGGCGGAAGACGAACAGAACGTACTGAAACATTATACAGTCCGGGCGGTGTTTCGTATGTTTATTTATGTTACGGAATTCATCATCTTTTTAATATCGTTACCTCCACAGAAGGCGAACCACACGCAGTACTGATCAGAGCGGTAGAACCATTAATAGGTAAAGAAATCATGGAGTTCAGGAGAAATATGCCAGTTTCTAAAACGGCCATTTCCTCCGGACCGGGTTCTGCAGCTAAAGCTTTGGGAATAGACCGGTCTTTCAATAAGAAAGACCTCACCGACAATGAAATATGGATAGAAGATCACGGGATCAGGTATTCCGATGAAGAGATCGTTGCAGGACCGCGCATCGGGGTAGCTTATGCTCAGGAAGATGCCCTACTTCCCTGGCGTTTTTACATTAAAGGAAATCCATATGTAAGTAAACCAAGGTCTTAATAACAGCTGTTTTCCTCGAAAATTTTATATCTGTGCAGCCTTTAACATCAGATAATGTAAGTCTGTATTTTTAATAAAAGGAGGAAGAAGTTCTTTTCCAGGCCCGTAAACTGCGGCTTCCACATAATCTCCGGAATGGTCCATACTGATCCAGCCTACAGAATTATACTTTTTCTGAATATCCGAATAGGCTTTAAAAGGAAGCTTTTTATAATTGTAAATTCCAGTCTCCTGTTTTTCAAGTCCGGAATAAAAGCTAAGTAGATGTTTCGCTTCATTATCTGCAAGACGTATTTTGTTGGTCTCATAGATCCAGTCTTTCATCTGCTGAAGATTAAAATCCGGATGAATGGTATTCAGAATATACTCATTAGTGTATTGGTAATTGGAAATGCTGTTGAAATTTTTCGTGGCATCTGCTCCGTAAATAGTCCCGGGGTTGGCATTTCCATGATCTGTTGTAATGATCACCAGTGTATTTTGATCCTTTTCTGCAAAATCCATTACTGTTTTTATTGCTTCATCAAATGCAAGCTGATCGTGGATCAATGCTGCGATATCATTCGCATGAGCTGCCCAGTCTACTTTTCCGCCTTCAATCTGCAGGACGAAGCCTTCCTTATGATCTTTCATCTGATCAATCGCTGTCCGGGCCATTTCAGCCAGTGAAGGTGTCGCCTGAAGCTCTGGAATATGAGCTTTATCAATAGAATAGGGTAAAGCTCCGGAATTAAAAACGCCTAAGATCTTCTTTCCTTTTTCCACATTTTTCAGATCAGATTTCTTCTTAAAAACCTGATATCCTTTCTGTTTGTAAAGACCATAAATATCTTTTTTATCTTCTCTTTTTAAAGGATTAAAAAACTCATCACCACCGCCCATCATTACATCAAAACCAATCTCAGCATACATTTCCGCGATCTCATTTTCTGCATTTCTGCTGTCTGAATTTACACAAAATCCTGCCGGAGTGGCATGGGTAATCGTTACAGTTGTTACGCAGCCGGTCTTTTTCCCGGCTTTTTTAAACTTCTGCCAGATCGGGACATATTTTTCACCATTCGCACCCACGTTGAGCACTCCGTTTTTCACCCGCACTCCCCCTCCGAAAGACGAACTTGCCGCCGCAGAATCTGTTACGATAGAACTTGCTGAAGCGGTGTCCATTAAAGCTCTGGAAACTTTATTTTGCTGGTACAGATTCATCCAGTTTCCGTTTTTACCCAGAATATTTTGGGAATACAGGTTCGCCATTGCAAGAGTTCCAGAACTCATCCCATCACTGATCATGAAAATGATGTTTTTAGCCCTTCCTTTCAGATCCGGAACTACCTTTATAGGATTGGCTAAAAGATCAACAGGATTTATTGTGAATAATCCTGATAAAAGTGCTGAACCTTTTAAAAATTTACGTCTGTCCATTTTAATAAAATTTCATTGTGCAAGTTAGAATGTAAACTCAATTACTGTAACAAAGTTGCGTTAATTAATTATGAATTTTAATTTTTCTACTTCGGTTAATGCTTGTGATTTTTAAAGTTGATGATATGTCCGGTAATTAATCCTGCTGCTCCTAAATAAATTAAGGGAATATGGATCTCAAATATCAGATCAGCCAGAACAGAAATTGAGATAAGAAGTATTGAAAACCAAAACATAAGTTTCAGCCATTTATTTTTCATATTTCTGGTAACCCTGTAGACTACTGCAGCACCAATGATGAGGAAGGACAGATCGATATAAGGATTATGGGCTATTCCTAAAGGAATAATCATTAACAAAGGAAAAATAATACAGTGAATGAGACAGAGTACCGCTGCTGAAATTCCTACAGCATCCAGAATTTTTGATTTCATAAATAAGGGGATTTAAATTTCTTATTGTAACTTTGTTGCAAAAGTAGATATAAATATTCAAATAACGCAACATTGTTGCATTAAAAATGAAACAGATCAGAAATACCCACGCTAAAACTGAAATTTTAAATGTCATCATTGATTCTGAAGTGGCTTTATCTCACTCGGATATTCAGAAGAAATTAGGAGATCTGTGTAACCGGGTCACCACTTATCGTGTTCTGGAAAGGCTTGAAAATGAGGGCCTGGTTCACAAAATAGTTAATATAGACGGTGTTGTTAATTTTGCAAAGTGCAGCGGAAGATGTAAGGAAGGAAAGCACTTTCACAATCACCTACATTTCAACTGCAAAGAATGTCATTCCGTTACCTGTATTGAAAATATGATTCCTGAGATTAGCCTGCCACCGGATTTTATAGCCCAGGAATATAATTTCATTGTAAGCGGGATCTGCCCGAAATGTGTAAAGGCTTAGATGCTTTACCGTATCCAATTTGATTTTAAAGCTTAAAAATTCTCTGCTGAATATTAAAGTTGGGTAAAGCAAATAAAAGTACTATTTTTATTTTTAGAAAAGAAAACACCAGTTATGCCGACAGAAGCTTCCCACAAGCTGATCCCGATGACAGATTTTGTTATTGAGTACTATTCAAACGAAGGATATGCCGATCTTCAGACTTTACGTCTGATGAAAAATTATGCCAATTTTCTAAGACAGACACTGACGCTTGGGCAATTTGTTCCTGTAGATTCTAAAGGAAATGTTCTGAAAGAACCCAAGAATTACACCAGCTGGAAATCACTTGAACACAATGATGGAAAAAGAGATGAGACCTCCGGATTTGAAGAATATATCCAGTATCAGAAAGCCGAACAACAATGCCTTTTTGAAGGTTTTACCATTGCTTACAACGGATATTCTGTGGTGAGGATTGAAGCTTCATACGATTCTGCCGTTGAGCTTTCTTTTAACAAAAGTGATATGATGTCTCCTGCTTTTCCTGATGTGGAAGCGCTTACCATTTTTAATGAAATCTTCCTGAGTGCTAATGCCTTAAAGTTAATTGGGATAAAAAAAAGATCCTGATTCATCTGTCTTGAATAAACAGAAATCGCAGTCATTTAAGAAACACTTACACCGAAAAGGTGGCCTATTAAAGCTGTTATTCCCATAGCAACAGTTCCCCAGAAACAAATTCTCAATACAGCAATTCCAATTTTGGAACCCCCAGCCCTTGCCGAAACAGCCCCTAGAAGCATGAGGAAGATAATGGAAAACCCATACTGGAAATACACCATCTGATGAATGGGAGCAAATAATGAAACAAGGAAAGGCAATAAAGCCCCGACAGCAAATGAACCAAATGAAGCTACAGCAGCCTGCAAAGGTTTTGCCTGTGTAATTTCATTGATTCCCAGCTCATCCCTTGCATGAGCTTCCAGTGCATTGTGGGCAGTAAGTTCAGTAGCAACCTGCAAAGCGGTTTCTTTACTCACGCCTCTTTTTTCATAAATTTTAGCGAGCTCTTTAAGCTCAATTTCCGGCATTTCCTCCAGTTCTCTCTTTTCCCGGAGCAGGTCTGCTTTCTCGGTATCTTCCTGAGAGCTTACCGATACATATTCACCAGCAGCCATAGACATTGCCCCGGCGATCATTCCCGCCAGTGCTGCAAGAATAATAGTATTGCGATCTGTCTGTGCAGCAGCTACCCCAATAACGATACTTGTGGTGGACAGTAAACCGTCATTAGCGCCCAGAACAGCAGCACGAAGCCAGCCTACCCTGTTTACATAATGTTTTTCCAATAGATGATGCATAATGAAAATTTAAAATATTGAACTCCTGATGATTAAATATAATGAAATAATACAAGTCATTAAAGGTAAACGCTATGATATAAAACAGATGATCAAATTTTATTCAACATTTCCTCTAATTCTGTTATAAAAGCTGCCTGTGCCGGATTGATCCGTTTTTTTGCTTCATCAGATCCGAACCATTCCCAACGGTCTACTTCCGGGATCTCGATTATTTTGCCAGATCGTGGTGGCCATTCAATTTCTACGGTATTGCTGTAGAGACCGGAAGTTTGAATATCAAACTCTAAAGCCCATGCATAAACTGTTTTCCCTCCTTTCTGTTTAACAGGCTGTAATACGATGAATTCTCCTTGCACCATTTTGCCTGTTTCTTCTTTAAACTCAATTATTGCACGTTCTAATGGATCTTCGCCAAGCTCCAATTCACCTTTAGGAATAGACCATGCTCCAGCGTCTTTATTTTTCCAAAAAGGCCCTCCCGGGTGCACCAGAAAATAGGATATACTATTCCCCATTTTTTTAAACAACAAAATACCGGCACTTGTTTTCATAGCTTTAAGATAGATAATTTTCAAGGAATAATAAAAGATCAGACCGTCTGCTCATTTTTCCTGAATTCTGAAGGAGATCTATTTTTATAGCTTTTGAATATTTTATTAAAATGGCTCGCATCACTGAACCCCAGCTGATCTGCAATTTCATTGATGTTGTAACGGCTCTGCTGCAAAAGCTTTTCAGCAGTTTTTATCTTCTGCTGCATCACATGCTGCTGTATAGAAAATCCTGTCTGTTTTTTGATATAAATACTGATATAATTAGGAGAAAGCATAAATTCTTTGGCAAGATGACTGATTCTCATTTTCCCCGGATCCATTGCATTAACATTGATATAATACAGAATCTTTTCAGTTGAATTCAATCCTTTTGATATCTGTTCTTTCCCTTTACCTATGTTGTTTCTGATCACAATCGTCATTATCGCTGAAAAAAGATCTGATGATACTTCCTTGTTGTAAAGGCCTTTGCTGTCAAACTCTTGAAGAAGAATTTTAGCAAGCAGCAGAAGATGTTCCCTGTCCATTTTATTTCTTATTGCGGATTCGTAGACAAAAGACCGGTCTTCTATAAGCAACTGTATCATTTTGCTTACTTCATCTTTTTTACCAGCCAGCAGGTTGCTCCATACATACTGTTCTGTAAATTTTATATAAATGAATCTGGTCCTGTTCCGGATAGAAAATTCGTGGGCATCACTTGGCCTGAGTAGGAAAACATCGCCTTTTTTATAGGTGAAACTAACCCCGTTAAGATGATGCATTCCTCTTCCGCTTTCTATAATAATCAGCTCGTAGAAATTATGATTGTGGTACTCGATGTCCCAGATTTCTTTTTCAATACTGAAAACATTGAACGAACTGAAATTAACAATACGCTTCATTTAGAATGGATTTTTACAAATTTAAGATAAATTTTTACAACAATAGTCAACTGGTTATTAAACAATTTTGCAGAACAAAACCCAATTAAAATGACATATTTAAAACAATCCGCATTTCTGGTGGCATCAGTGTTATTTCTTACTTCCTTTCTGGACCATAAAAGTAAAGACCTAAGTGAGAAGACCGCAGAAGCCAAAAATACTTCAAAAAAATACTGGCCGAACGGAGCCCAGCTTGTTATCTCAATATCTATGCAGTTTGAAACTGGCGGTCAGCCGGAAGGTGCAGAAAGCCCTTTCAGTGGGACCCCTCTTCCCAAAGGCCAGCCAGATCTGCCGGCACAAAGCTGGTACCGTTATGGCGCTAATGAAGGAATTTACCGCATGCTTGATCTTTGGAAAAAGTATGATATAAAAGTGACTTCCCATGTGGTAGGAACTGCTGCTGAAAAATATCCTGAAGTAGCAAAAGCCATTGCAGCCGGAGGACATGAGGTCGCTGCTCACGGAATCTCATGGGATAATCAATGGAATAAAAGCTATGAAGAAGAGCTACGCTTTGTAAAAGAAGGAGTGAATGCTGTAGAAAAAATAACGGGACAGAAAGCTGTAGGCTACAACTGCAACTGGCTAAGAAGAAGTCCTAATACCCTGAAAGTTCTGCAGGAGCTAGGTTTTCTTTACCATATCGATGACCTGAGCCGTGATGAACCTTTCATTACCAAAGTAAAAGGCAAAAACTTTGTGGTGATGCCTTACACCCTTCGCAACAATGACATTGTTAATATTGAAGGTAAAAACTGGAGCCCGGATCAGTTTCTGGCACAGCTGAAATTTGAATTTGACAGGCTGTATGAAGAAGGGGCTTCAAAAAGGAGAATGATGAGCATCAGTTTTCATGACAGGATCGGCGGGACACCAGCAATGGTTCATGCTATGGAAGAGTTCATTAAATACACCAGAGAAAAAAAAGGAGTGGTTTTCATGCGTAAAGATGATATTGCAAAAATGGTGATGAACGATCCTTCCACACCCATAGATAACAGCGAAGAAAAATACAATCACTAAAAATAGAGTTTGGAAGAGATTAATAGTCTGTTATTCAAAGGATAAATTAACTGCTAAATTAATAATTCCATTCATCATTATTTCAAAAATAAACTTAAAATATATACATTATGAATAATAACATTGCCTATTTCCTTCTACGTCTGTCCATGGGCGTTAATCTTCTGGGGCATGGTCTTGCCAGGATTCCCAAACTCTCTGTCTTTGCGGAAGGAATGACGAAAGGCTTTGAAAAAAGCTGGCTTCCGGAACCATTTGTACAGACTTTCAGTACAACACTTCCCTTTCTGGAATTCATTATCGGAGCAATGCTTGTTGCCGGTTTCAAAACCCGTATCGCTAATATTGCAGGAGCCGTACTTATTATTATGTTGCTTTTCGGAAGCAGTACTGTTGAGAACTGGGAAGTAATGGGAATACAGATGATCTATGCCTTATTTTTTTATATCCTGATCACTAAAATAGATGATAACTGCTATTCTTTAGACAAAAAAATAATTGATAAAAATGACGATTAGATATTTTCATATCCTTTTGATACTCCTTTATGATGCTTTATCCATAGTAGGTTCAAGGACTAAGAAATTTCAGATTTAGATTATAATTTGTTTATTGATAAAAAAGTATAGATACCACATTTTGGCTATTGAAGGTCATTTATTTCCATAAAGGCATGGATTATGTATTAAACTATGGAAATAACATTAAAAATTTAAAGTCATGAGAAATTTATTATGGTTAGTAGCCGTCATTTGCATCGTCGTTTGGCTTCTGGGAATGTTAGGAGTTATACCGGGAATAAGTACTGGATATTTAGTACATGTTCTTTTGGTCATTGCCATTATTGTCGTACTTTACAACATTATCTCCGGCAAAAAGCCTCTTTAAGGAGAACAATATTTTACTTGGATATTAAATAAAAAACAGGCCGGAAATTAATTTTCCGGCTTGTTTTTATGTTGTTTTAAACGTATACTATTTAAAATAAGCAGTAAGAAAGTTCACCAGGTCTGTCCCATGCAGATTCTTGGCAATAATTTTCCCCTGGCTGTCTATAATAACATTGAAAGGAAGTTCTTCAATCTCGTAAGCCTTTGCAACAGGGCTTTTCCAGAATTTCAAATCACTTACCTGTATCCAGCTGATCCCAAAACGGTCTATGGCTTTCTCCCAGCTTTCTTTATTTTTATCAAGGGAAACTCCCAGGATTTCAAATTCCTGTTTCTTCACCCTATCCGAGAATGTATTGTAAAGGTTTTTCAGCTCCGGCTGCTCACCAACGCAAGGAGCGCACCAGGTTGCCCAGAAATCAATCAACACCAATCGTCCTTTTAATGATGAAAGAGAGAACGAACTTCCGTCTGTTTTTGACAACACAATTTCAGGAGCCTGCTGTCCAATTTCTATTTTCTTCTGTTGCGCAGTAACAGTTGTTGTAAAAAGCAATACCCAAAAAATGCTAAGAATAGTTTTCATATTAATCATTTGTAGGATAATCTTTATCCAGCCAGTCTACTTTAATGTTCTTTGGCAGGTTGAGAAGCTTTGCATTTTTGAAACCCAATTCCTGTAATAAATTGAATGCAGGACGAATGTTGGGACATTTTACAAACGGGCAGCAACCACAGTAAATGATAATTTCCTTTTCTTTTGGAATATTTTTAAGATAATTTCTGAGTTTTTCAAGGTTTTCCAGCTCATGTGTAGGACCAATGTCTACAGAACCCTTAATAATAGCCTCCGGTCCTACAGAAATAATGACGATATCTTTTGTCTCGTTTTTTACAATTTTTGCAGCTAAAACAGCTGGATTCATCAATTGATTTTCGTTCCAGGGATCCTGCTTCTGCTGTGCAGAAATTTTTCCGAACATAGAGCAGACCAGGCATGTCATCATAAACAAATATCTCATTCTTCTATTTTTTTAACAAAGATATGAATTTAGCCATAAGCTTATGATCTGCATAATTTTAAAATGTTTTAACTGATCTGAGTGTAAATATTTTATATATTTATTGTAGGTATATAAGGCAAGTTTAAACAAAAGTAAATCAATATAATGGAAAAAGAATTCCAGCCCAACGCGGTTATTATAGGTGCCGGATTAGCAGGACTCACTGCTGCCATGGAAATGACCAATGCCGGAAAAAAAGTCCTTTTAATAGATCAGGAAACTGAACAGAATATAGGAGGACAGGCATTTTGGTCATTTGGAGGCCTTTTTCTGATTAATTCGCCCCAACAGCGCAGAATGGGGATTAAAGATTCTTATGAATTGGCTCTTCAAGACTGGAAAGGGACTGCCGGATTTGACCGCAAAGAAGATTACTGGCCCCGGAAATGGGCGGAAGCTTACCTGAAATTTGCTGCCTATGAGAAGTACAGTTACATCTCTAAACTTGGAATCAAACTGATGTTTATGGTGGGTTGGGCAGAACGTGGCGATGGATCTGCAACAGGCCATGGAAATTCTGTACCTAGATTTCACGTCAGCTGGGGAACCGGTACAGGAGTTGTGAAACCTTTTGTAGATAAAGTTTATGAAGCTCAAAAGAAAGGGCTGCTTCAGATGAAATTCAGGCACAGAGTTACAGAACTGATCATGGAAAATGGTAAAATAAAAGGCCTTAAAGGCGATGTTTTGGAAGATGATGATAAAGAAAGAGGAGCTGCTACCAATAGAAATGTAATTTCCCAGTTTGAATATCACGTCCCTCATATCATCATTGCGTCAGGAGGTATAGGTGCCAATCATGAACTGGTAAAAAGAAACTGGCCGGAAAGATTAGGCCGTGCCCCGGAAAATATGGTCTGCGGCGTGCCGGCTTATGTGGATGGCAAAATGATAGGTATTTCAGAAAATACGGGTGCTCACATTATTAACCCGGACAGGATGTGGCATTATACAGAGGGAATTCAAAACTGGAATCCGATATGGCCGAAACACGGTATCAGGATACTTCCGGGACCGTCTTCGCTGTGGTTTGATGCTAAAGGTAAACGTCTCCCCGCTCCTTTCCTTCCCGGATTTGACACTTTAGGGACACTGAAATACATACAGGATACAGGTTATTCCTATTCATGGTTTATATTAACGCAAAAGATCATCAAAAAAGAATTTGCCCTTTCAGGATCCGAGCAAAACCCGGATATTACCAATAAAGACTATGCTCTTTTTTTAAGCAGGATCTTCGGAAAAAAAGCGCCTGGACCCGTGGAAGCTTTTAAGGAACATGGGAAGGATTTTATTGTGTCTGATCATCTTGAGGATCTGGTAAAAAAAATGAATGAATTATCAGGAGACCATCTTTTGAACTATGAAAAAATAAAATCACAGATTGAAGCCAGAGACAGGGAACTTGACAATAAATTTTCGAAAGATACCCAGGTAAATTATATACGGAATACAAGGAATTATTTAGGTGACAAATTAGGACGTGTAGCCGCACCGCACAAAATACTGGATCCTAAGAACGGGCCTCTGATCGCCGTACGTCTTCATATTCTCACACGCAAAACTTTGGGAGGCATCAAAACGAATCTTAACGGGCAGGTCTTAAGGGAAGATGACAGCATCATAGAAGGATTGTATGCAGCAGGAGAAGCTGCAGGATTTGGAGGCGGAGGCATGCATGGCTACCGTGCATTGGAAGGAACATTTCTGGGAGGATGTATTTTTTCAGGTATGAAAGCCGGACAATACATTGCAGGACTTTAATAAAAAATTAAATTTCAAATAGAAAATGAGTACTTATTTTAACAATAAAGTGATCTGGATTACCGGGGCTTCATCAGGAATTGGGGAAGCACTGGTTAAGGTTTTGGCAGCTAAAAGCAGTGCCCGGATCATTCTTTCGTCCAGACATAAAGAACAGCTGTATGCTGTTGCTGAGAAAGCCGGGCTTGATACCAGCCGTTTTGCAGTACTGCCTTTAGATCTTGCCGACTATAAAGGAATGCCAGATAAGGCAGCAGAGGCAGTATCAAAATTCGGAAGGATTGATATTCTGATCAATAACGCAGGTCTGTCTCAGCGTTCTCTGGCTATGGAGACTGATATAGAGGTTGACAAGCGCATTATGGATATTAATTTTATAGGAACCGCTGCACTTACCAAAGCTGTTCTTCCTTATATGATCGGGAATGGAGACGGACATATCGCTGTAGTCTCAAGCCTTATGGGAATTTTCGGAGCCCCAATGCGGAGTGGCTATGCAGCAGCAAAACATGCTCTTCACGGTTTTTTCGACTCGCTCAGGGCTGAATTATTTGTTAAGCAAATTTTAGTAACGATCATTTGTCCCGGGTTTATTCAGACCAATATTTCTATCAATGCCGTTACCGGAGACGGTTCACTGCAAGGAACAATGGATGATGCCACAAATAAAGGAATGCCGGCAGATGTTTTTGCCAAAAAAATGCTTCAAGCCATAGAAAAGAAAAAGAATCAAGTTTCCATTGGCGGCAGAGAAGTGATGGGAACTTATCTTAAACGTTTCTTTCCTTCACTCTTGGCTAGGGTTGTCCGTAAGGCTAAAGTAGTCTGACTGAAATCAAATAACCTCTCATTATGAGAGGTTATTTAGGAAGGATTAATAAGTTAAATAAATATATTATTAACTGATTTTCAGATTTAAACAGCTTTTATATGGAGAAGAGCTTTCATCTGCCGTAAAAACTCTAAAGCAATTCCTGTTTCACGGTCAAGCTCAATCATCCGATATTGGGCAGCTTGTTTTACTTCTTTCACTCAATTTTGCTACTGATTGGGAACCTGTGCTTTTTCATAGATCAGTCCTTCAGCCTTCAATTCGTTCCAGAAATCTCCAGGAATTACGGCTTTCAGTCCATCTGCATTATCTTTTACCTGTTCCGGCTTGCTGGCTCCGGGAATAATGGACGAAAATTCATCCGCAGCAAGAACAAATTGAAGGGCAGCATGCACAATATCTGTACTGTATTTCTTTGCAATTTCAGCAATTTTTTCACGTTTTTCATGCATCCCTTTGGGGATCACCTCCTTATAATTGTATCGTTCCCTTCCTGCAATATATCCCGAATTGTATCCTGCACCTGAAACCAGTTTTACACCAGCTTTCTTTACCGCAGGAAGAAGTCTGTCAACTGCATCTTCATGTTCCAGAATCGAATATTGTGTTGCAGAAAGGCATATATCCGGGTCTGCGGCTTCAATACAGTCCAGAATAGGCTCTATTTTATTCACACCCATTCCCCAAGCCTTAATTACTCCCTGATCACGGAGCTCGGAAAGAACCTTGAATGCGCCTTTTTTTGCCTGCTCCAGAAAATACGGATACCTGTCTCCAACCTGATCCTCTGACAGGTCATGAATGTAAACAATGTCTATGTGATCCAGTCCGGTTCTCTGAAGACTATCTGCAATGGATTTTTTTATTGCATCAGCAGTATAATCATGTCTAAAATCATAATTCAGAGGTTTTTTCCACATTGTAGGTGGAACTTCAGATTCCGGAACTTCTGTAAAAAGTCTTCCTACTTTTGTAGAAAAAACAAAATCATTTCTGTCTTTGTCTTTGAGGAATTCTCCGAACCTTCTTTCACTTTTTGTAAGCCCGTACCAAGGCGATGTATCGTAATATCTGATGTCCTGATCCCAGGCAGCCTGCAAAATTGATTGCGCTTCTTCATCAGTAATATTTTCAAATGCTGTTCCAATGGCTACACCTCCTATTCCCAGCTTGTGCTTTTCTGTTAAAATGTGTGTTTTCATAAGATTGTATTTAAGTGTTGGTGATCAAGGTGATGCAAACATCGTGCAGACCTTTTATAAAAATGAGTTCAGTGTGTTCTTTAAAATTTTTATATTATGTTAAATTTTTACAGGGCACTTCCTTTGGTCTTGTTATTGAATGGAATACCATACACCCAATCTTATTTTATATGAAAAAGCACATCGTAATCGCAGGAGGAGGATTTGCTGGAATCAATCTTATCAAATCCCTCAGAAACGACAGCCGGTTTAAAATTACTTTGGTTGATAAAAATAATTATCATTTTTTTCCGCCACTTATTTACCAGGTTGCTACATCATTCATTGAAGCATCTAACATCAGCTATCCTTTTCGTAAATTATTTTCTAATGACAAGCATGTCAGTTTTCATATGGGAAGCCTTCTCAGAGTGATTCCCGAAACCAAAACCATAGAAACGGATACAGGAAATCTGAATTACGACTATCTGGTGCTTGCAATGGGAACAGAATCTAATTTTTTCGGAATGGAAAATGTGCAGAAATGTGCCTTACCGATGAAGAACATTGAAGAAGCGCTCTACCTGCGGAATCATATTTTGCTCACCCTTGAAGAAGCAGCCCGAAATAAAGATATAAAAGAAGCCGAAAAGCTCCAGAATATAGTGATTGCAGGTGGCGGACCAACGGGTGTAGAACTTGCAGGAATGCTCGCAGAAATGGGAAAATACATTGCAAAAAAAGAATATCCAGAGATCAAACTTGTTCTCTCCAACCTTTATCTCATCGATGCATTGCCTTCTCTTCTTTCACCCATGAGTAAGTTGGCTCAGAAAACCGCATATGATACTTTAAAAGAACTGGGTGTAAAAATTCTCCTGAATGTTTCAGTAAAAGATTATAAAGACTGTAAGGTTTTTCTAAGTGACGGAACATCAATAGAAACAGAAACCCTTATCTGGACCTCAGGAGTAATAGGCCGCGAAGTTCCCGGACTTCCTGTCGACAGTATTGGAAAAGGACGAAGAATTCTTGTAGATGCTTACAATAAAGTAGAAAATACCCAAAATATATATGCCCTTGGTGATCTGTGCCTCATGCTTTCGGAGGAAAAATACCCTAAAGGACATCCTCAGCTTGCGCAGGTAGCCATCCAGCAGGGAAAAAACCTGGCCAAAAATTTTCAGCGCATAGAAGATGAAAAGGTCTTGATCCCGTTCGAATATAATAATAAAGGAAGTATGGCAATCATTTCAAAATTCAATGCAGTAGTGGATCTTCCAAAGAGTTCTTTCAAAGGGTTTATAGCTTGGTTGACATGGCTTTTTATTCACATTATTCCTCTTGTGGGATTCAGAAGTAAGATTCAGCTTGCCTTGGATTGGTTCCGTTTATTCATCACCAATAATCCGTCCATCAGACTTATACTCTTTCCAAAACGGAATAATAACAGTTCATCATAATGCTGCCAACATACATAACCATTTTAAAAATATCAATATGAAAAATCAAAGAAAACCATACTTTTTCGGAAAGACAATAGTGATTACAGGGGCCTCCAGCGGTGTTGGAAAAGCCACAGCTGAAGCGTTCGCAGCAGAAGGAGCAGATCTTGTCCTTGCTGCAAGAGGGGAAGAACCTTTAAACGATTGCGCAGAATTGTGTCGGAAATTCGGAGTTGAAGTCATAGCTGTACCTACTGATACCTCTATTGCAGAAGAAGTTTATCATCTTGTAGAGGAAGCTCTTAAATTTAGTGGCCGTATCGACTGCTGGATCAATAATGCAGGTGTTTTAGCTTTCGGAAAATTTGAAGAAATTCCTATTGAAGTTTCAGACCAGATCGTAAAAACCAATCTTTTGGGATATATGCATTCTGCTCATGCTGTTCTGCCTGTTTTTAAAAGACAGAAAAAAGGAATCATGATTAATAATATTTCTATTGGGGGCTGGATGCCTGCTCCATACGGAACGGCTTATACAGCGTCAAAATTTGGAATCAGGGGTATGGTGGAAACGCTTCAGGGAGAGTTGTCCGGTTATCCAGATATTCACATCTGTGCTCTTTATCCTGGTTTTCAGAAATCTACGGGGATAGATCATGCGGCTAACTATTCCGGGATTAAACTGAGTACACCTCCACCGGCTTTTGATCCCCGGGAACTGGCCGCCTCGATGGTAAAAACGGCAAAGAATCCTCAGCAGGCCGTTTATCCTGACTGGTCGGCTGTTGTTTTTAAAAATTTATATGGAATGTTTCCGGGTGTTATCCGTTATGCTTCATCAGCAGCCTTAAGAATGATCATGAAAAGAGGTAATGAAGATGGTACTTCGGGAAATATTCTGCAACCTTCAGAAGTCAATATGGGAATTGATGGCAAGACATTACTTCCTGCACCTTCTAAAGTAATAAAAATAGGCACCGCTGGAATATTGGGAATATTGGCTATAGGATTTTTGTCTTATTCTTTATTCCAAAAAAGGAATAATTAAATATCATTTTATGAAATTGATAAGCTTTTAAATCTTTAACCTGTTATATTTTGCACTTTAAAATTTTGCTAGGCTCTAAACAAGGGCGTTTTGCTACGTTAGAATTTTATTAAAAAAAATAATAAAAAATAAAAGAAATATTTACTGCAATTAACATTTTCAATAGCAATAAGTTACAGTAGATATAGGTCCCTTTTTGACATCCAACAGCTAAACTCTTAATAAGATATTTCATAAATTTACACTGCCGTAATAATAAGTTGCAGCATAAAAATCTTCCAGGTGAAAATTCACAATAAAAAAAAATACTTAAGCTTCCTAAAATTTAAAAGAGACTTCCAGGAATATGGATTAGAAAAAGCCCGTAGTTATGAGCTTATTCTTCATTGGCTGAACAACAGACTCAGCAGAAATCAGTTTCTGGTGCTGTCCGGAATTCTTGTAGGCTGTACAGCAGGTCTTGCGGGAGTCATTCTTAAAACATTGGTGCATACTATTCATAATTTCATTATTCATAAAGTTCATTTTGAATATCAGATTCTCTTTTATATTGTTTTTCCATTTTTAGGAATTGTGCTTACCACCAGTATTGTTCTTACTATATTCAAAGGGCAGGACAGAAAAGGAATTGGTGCTATTTTATACGAAATTGCCCAAAATTCAAGTATTGTGGCTTCGGTGAAAATGTATTCACAGATTATTCAGAGTGCGGTGACCGTTGGTCTTGGAGGTTCTGCAGGATTGGAAAGTCCTATTGCGGTTACCGGAGCTGCCATCGGATCCAATTATGCACAGACTTACAGGTTGAGCTATAAAGAACGTACCCTACTGCTCGCGGCCGGAGCTACTGCAGGGATTGCTTCGGCATTCAATGCACCGATTGCTGGAATTATGTTTGCTTTTGAAATATTGCTGACGGGTGTGGTTTTCACAGACTTTATTCCTTTGGTTGTTGCCGCGGTATGTGGAAGTCTTCTGTCTAGAATTCTGCTTCAGGAAGATGTGCTTTTCAGATTTTATACGAGAGAAGCTTTTAATTATAAAAATGTCCCTTACTATCTTATATTGGGGATTGTGACCGGACTGTATGCACGTTATTTTGTAGTTATTTCTCAGAAAGTGGAACATTTTATCAAAGGGCTTAAGCTCTCAAGAATGCGTAAAGCTATGTTTGGCGGGCTTGTTCTTTCTTTGCTATGTGTTCTTTTTCCTCCTTTATTTGGTGAGGGATATGAAACGGTGAAGGCATTTACGAACGGAAATACCCATTCTATTATCAAAAACAGTTTTTTCAGATATTTTGAAATCGGAGACTGGACCATTATTATATTTTTAGTGTTGGTGTGCCTTTTAAAAGCTTTTGCAACATCTTTTACGATATTCAGCGGCGGTAACGGCGGTAATTTTGCTCCTTCCCTTTTTGCAGGTGGAACGGTGGGGTATTTGTTTGCCTTGGTTTGTCAGCATATCGGCTTTACAGATGTTCCGGTAACGAATCTTGTCCTGGTAGGAATGGCCGGGGCGATGAGTGGAGTGCTTTACGCACCTCTTACTGCCATATTTCTTATTGCCGAATCCAGTTTCGGGTATGATCTTTTTATCCCGCTGATGATTGCATCCATAATCTCTTATCTTATTGCCAAATGGTTTTCCCCTATCTCTCCGGAACTGAATTCTCTTGCTGATGAGGGTAAAATATTTACTAATAAGCATGATAAAAATCTTCTTTTTGCATTAAGGACAGAAGATTTTATAGATCAGTATTCAGAAACTATTAGCGAGAATGCTTCTGTTACGGAACTTTTTGAACAGTTAAAAAATGGGAATAAGAATATTTTTGCAGCAACGGATGAAACCGGAAAACTGAAAGGAATTCTTACGCTGGATGATATTCGTCCTTACCTTTTCAATAAAGAAATAGATAGTACCATGACTGTAGCTCACATTATGAAAGCTCCACCTGCCGTACTTCACCGTGAAAATAAACCGCTCGAAATTCTACAGATCTTTGATGATACCGGTGTATGGAACCTCCCGGTCACCAATGAAAATAATGATTTTGTAGGGTTTATATCAAAATCGTCTATCCTGATGAGCTATAGACAATTGTTGAAAGAATATTCTGATTAATTTTTAACGGTAAAATTTTAATGATTCGGTTTAAAAGTTTGGGAGAAATATTACCTTATTTACAATATAAAAGCGGTCTTTTCAGACCGCTTTTATATTGTAAATCCATTCAGTAACCTGAGCAGATATTTGATGCATTAATCTGAATTAATGACCTGCTTTATTAAGCAATTCAATATCTTCCTGATCCAAAACAAGTTTCGGGGCTTTGAATAACGTGTCAAGCTGTGATGCACTTGTTGCACTTACAATCGGTGCTGTGATCAACGGATTGGCCAGAAGCCATGCCAAAGCAGCAGCTCCTTGAGTTGTCTGATGCTTTTCACTTACCTGATCCAAAGCTTTCAGAACAGCAAGTCCTTTATCATTAAGGTATTTCCTTACACCTTCCCCACGTTGACTTTTAGCCAGATCAGCTTCAGTACGGTATTTCCCCGTCAGGAAACCTGCGGCAAGCGACCAGTATGAAAATACGCTGAGATCAAACTCTTCTACTAAAGGAGCATAGTTTTTTTCAAAATTTTCTCTTTCCAATAGATTATAATGCGGCTGCAGGGCGACATATTTGGGAAGATTATTTTTCTCCGATGCTTCAAACGATGCTTTCAGACGTTCAGGAGAAAGGTTGGAAGCTGCAATATAACGTACTTTTCCGGCTTTGATGATCTCATCGTAAGCAGCTAACGTTTCTTCTACCGGAGTTCTGTTGTCGTCAAAATGAGTATAATAAAGATCAATATGATCGGTCTGTAGCCTCTGCAAAGATTCATCTACAGATTTTAAAATATGTTTTCTGCTAATATCGAAACTATGTTCTTTAGTCTCAGATCCAACCTTTGTGGCTAAGACTATATCCTGCCGGTTGGAACGGCTTTTCAGCCATTTCCCGATGATCTCTTCAGACTGACCGCCTTTTCCATTCACCCACCAAGAGTATGTATCGGCAGTATCTATAAAATTGAATCCCGCATCCGTAAACTGGTCCAATATATCAAAAGACTGTTTCTCATCAAGTGTCCATCCGAAAACATTCCCTCCAAAATTAATAGGTGCTACCGATAAATCCGTATTCTTTATCTTTCTTTTTTCCATACAATGAATTGTTATTAAAAATTAATGACCCTCTAAGGTAAGAAATGTCTGGAGGATTTCACATTCAAAATAAGCATACCGCTTATAGTTATTATAAATGAAAATGCTTGTTATTACTCATTATTCCAATACGACAGGAATATAAAAGCAGCTTCCATGACGAAAGCTGCTTTATCTATCAATTTAAAAAAATACTGTTACTTTTCAACCTGAGGAATCTCAATAGCTGTCAGTATCAGTTTGTATTCCTGCAGCTGCAGGCCAATGGCTTTTAGTCCACTTTTAAAGAAACAGGATGTATTAAACAGGTTGTGGTAATATTCAATGCCCTCCAATAAGTTTTTTTTGAACGCATTCCATTTTTTGGTTTGGGAATGCGTAATCTGTATTGAAGAATTGGCGATCTCTTTTTTAAGATAATCAATATACATTTTCAGCTCATTGATAAACATATTAGGGCGCTGGTTATCAGGAAGAATATTAGTGTTTCCGTAGATATGTTTTACCATATCCGACAGTGAAACTTCTTTATCAAAGAAAGCAAGATTAGGTCCCGGGCATATCACCACTCCCTGCTTTTCTCCTTTGATCTGTAGATTGTGCTCCATGTAAGCGGCATTTACCAGTCCTACACACAGACAGGCTTTATCTGTGATTTCTGTTTTTCTTTTATTAAACTCATCAGTAGATAAAATTTCTGCCTGAAGTTCTTTTAATTTAATGTCCTGGTATTTTTTAGAAGCCGTACAGGTTCCTTGTGGAGAAAATTCTTTGCTTAATGCCAGTAATTTTTTCGGACAGGAACTTCCGTATTTTCCGGCAGCTTCTTTATACTGCTTCAGGATTTCATGGGATGTTCCTCGCACCGTATTAAAAGGTACTCCAAGAGGCGAAATATTGCTCAGGTAGAAATCCTTTTCCCTGGATTCCAGAAGCATTTTGCGGGTTTCCGTATCCACAGAAGTAGCTTCGGGTACCAGCAGGAACGGAGATCCCCATCCCACACTGTCTACATTATAGTTTTCCAACAGGAAATCATGTTCTTCGGAAGTTCCTACTCCACCCTGAACGGTAATCTTCATTTCCAAAGGTTCAGAAACACTATATTTTCCTTTCTGTTCCAATGCAGCAATCATCAATGGATGGGCAGATTGGATCAGGTCATTCTTTTTTTGCTTGAATTCTTCCATAATAGGTCCAAGAAGCATTCCTTCCGTAGCAAATGCATGGCCACCACAGTTCAATCCGGATTCTATCCTGTATTCCGAGACCCACAAGCCTTTTTTTGCCAGAAAATTTCCCTGGATCATCGCTGAACGGAAATCGCTTACTTTCAGAATAATCTTCTTTTTCAAAAAACCGTTCTGATCCGGAAAGAAATCATCAAACTCTTCAATATAGCTGTACAAACGGGGGTTCATCCCTGCAGAAAGCACCATAGAAGATGATAATTTACTTTTGGCAAAACCACGCAGGGAAGCATGGGCATCATTAAACATCACAGGAAGCTGTTCGTTCTTTTTATAGTTGTCTTTATCAACTTTAGTCATGATATTAACATCTATACTTCCCGGTCTTAAATTGGATTCAATAAAGCTTTTGATGCTTGAGCCCAGGTGATCTGTTTGGCTGACGAGATTCTGAAGCCCGCTTTTCAGAGCTGAAGTATTGGGCAGGATTGCCATAAAATTTTTTAAAGCTTCCTTGTTTTTGGTGATCTCCTCTTTGAAAGATTCAAATTTTTCATTCACGATATCGTCTACCATATCAAGGTAAGCCGTAATTCTTTTGGCTCTGTAATCCTCTGTTTTGGTAGAAATTCCTAAATATTCAAGATTGAATTTCTTATTATAAAAGTCTTTCATTCTTTCCAGGATCTCATCATCAATAATGGAAATAACGGAAGAAATTCCATATTGGGCAACGCGAATCGGGCTGTCTATAGTGTAAGCCAGACCCATCACCGGAATATGGAAATTGTGTAACGGTTTATGTGTCATTTTATTTTGATAAAAATTCTTTCGTGTAAAATGATTAAAACCTGGAAATGTTCTATTTTATCTTGTAAGAAATAGCTTTAGACCAAAATTTTAATTGACCTAAATTTATCATTTTAATATTAGCTATGCGGTAAATAGCATCCTATATTATCGGAAATATGTTAAATGTCATTCTTTTGTATCTCATTCAATGGCTTGTCATTTCATAAGACTTTTATCTTACGAAACTTATTCAAAATCAAGAAAACCATCAGAAAGCTTTTTCCACTGAATTTTGGAGATACCCATAATTCCTCCTGCAGCAACCATCAAATTTCTGATAGTATCAATAAATCCGGCATTGAAATTGGGAGTTTCATTACGCCCGTAAACAGCCGCTTTTAAATGAGTTGATGTTCTGGATATCATAAATGTAGATGTTGCTCTAGCACTGTAAAAATGAGCAATGTGTCTGCTTTTTTTATTTTGGGGGTCTCTGGATGGTCTGCAGGTCATCATAATACTTTCCGAACTATTATCTTCTTTGAAACAGATATCTGTCACCTCTACCCAATCGTAACCTTTTGCTTCTTTTTCTCCCGGTCCCGGAATGTCAATTCGCATAAAATCTCCTTTTTGGGGGATTCGTTCAGTTCCGTTTCCCTGAGAATCGTACAATTTAAAATCTGCAAATCCTTCACCACAATAGCTTTTCCATCTGCTGACAGAGAAAAAACGTTCTTGTAACATTTCAAATTTCAACTTCAGAAGTGCGGTTTCAAAGACTTTCTGACTTTCCGTATCATGAAATCCACCTGCTTTCTGCTCTGGAACTCTTTCGATCTGTTTTGGTTTCATTTTTATAGAGTTTATACTAAGTTATGAAAACCTCAAGCTTTTATTTATGAGCAGAATCACAACATCAGGTTTAATGTAGCTATTCTACTACAAAACCTCTCAATTGAGAGGTTTAATGTTAAAATGTATTGGAATATGGATTTCTTTGCAAGGTTTAAAAATACTGAGAACGGTTGATGTATTTTATGACTGGAATCATATGGCCATTATTTATTATGATTTTGTTAAAGTTTCCTTATTCTATCGTGTTTTTTACAAAGTAATATTTATTTTTGAATAAATTAAAGGATGTAGCAGTAAAAACAGATTAAAAATATTACTGATAAACCTAACAGCTGGATGATGCCTATGATAATCAATGAAGAACTTTTAATTTCCTCACGAGCAGAACTGATCGATTACGTTGTGAACGATATTATTTTTAAAGAAGGAGATCAGCCTAAATATTATTTTCAGATCAAAACCGGAACAGTGAAAATTAATAATTATCATGAAGACGGCCGCGAAATTATTCACAGTGTGCCGTTTGACGGACACTGCCTTGGAGAAAGTTCTTTATTCATTGATAATAAAGCTTATCCTGTTAATGCCATAGCTATGACAAGCTGTACCATCATAAGGCTGGAAAAGAATAAATTCCTGGAATTGATCTCCGATTCGCCAGAACTTCTTTTAAAACTATACTGCTATACATCAGAAAGAATGTATTTCAGGTATGTTATGATGAACAATATTTCCGCTTCTAATCCGGGAACTAAAATAAAACGTGTGATGGAATGCTTGAAAGCTTATAACCAATACACGATCCCATATTCTTACCAGTTCCCATTTACAAGACAGCAGCTGGCTTCCCTTACCGGTCTGTGTGTAGAAACTGTGATCAGAGTTGTCAAAAAAATGGAAAAAGAAAAAATGGTGAAAATAGAGAATGGCAAAATATTTTACTGATCAGGATTTTTATGCTGTGCAGAATTCATGATCTTATTTATTCTTATTTTTGGCAACATTATTTCGGTGTATGCCCGTTGCAATCGAAGAAATTGCAGGAAGATGAAAGAAATGCCATATTCATAACAAACTTTATTTTAATTAGAATTAATATTTTTTTAGTATTTATGTCTATATAATGTCTTACATAATATAAATTTTACTTATATTTGGGCTTCGAAATAATTTTTTTTCATCATTTGTGTTTTTTTAAGGTCTCCTCTTCTAGGGGGCCTTTTTCATTATATGCATACGTAATTGTTTATTTTGCACATATATGGAAATATTAACGGATGACCTGTATGCTTAAGTGTAAATACGGAATAATCAATTTGGTACTTTCTACGCTTTCTTATATCTCTTTAAAGTGACAACTTTGTAATGTTAAACAATTAAAACATTACACCATGTCAAAATTCAAAATCAACATCGTTGCAGGTCCGCTTTGGAGCAACGACGAAGCACAAAAAATCGGAGGTCGCATTGCAGCGGCACATTTAGGAAAATTCACCGGACAATGGAGCACTATTGTTGAAGGTCAGATGAGCGTTATCGAAGTTGAATACGATACAGAACCATCGGGAAGTACAGAATATACAATGGACGTTTTAGCGGGACCGATCTGGAGCAACGAGGATGCGAAAGAAATCTGCCCTTCAATCTGCGCTTCTTACGGAGGTACATGGAACGGACAATGGACTACCGTTGTGGAAGGCAAAATGAGCGTTTGCGGTTGTGTATTTAAATTTTAAATATCTTTTCAGAACATGTAAGAATCTCCGGGATCACCTGGAGATTTTTTTGTTGTATGCATTACCGGGTCGTTTTTATAAAGTCTGTAGGCTTAGCCTGCATGACCGACTGGAAGCTTCTTGTAAAGGCCTGCACACTTTTATATCCTACTTGGTAGGCTGTTTCTGAAATGGTAAGATCCCCGGAACTCAGCAGCTCCAGACTTTTAATGATCCTCAGGATCTGCTGGTATTTATTCAGGGTCATTCCTGTTTCTTTTTTAAAAATACGTTCAAGAGTCCTCAGAGAAAGAAGGGAAATTTCACTCAGCTCTTCTATTTTAATATCTTCCTGATAATGGTTGTGGAGATACCCAATCGGTTCTGCAAGCCGTTTGTCTTCAGGAAGACTGATATGAAGCTTCAGGGAATGCTCTACAAAATGGGGAAGTTCATTGAAGAGTGCTTTTAGAAAAAGCATTTCATCAGGGTTGTTTTCCAGACTTTTCGACCATCTTCCTGCATATTTTATCATTTCCTTTAAAACGGAAGGAACTGAAAATACATGGAGCTCATGATGAAAAACACTGTTCACTTCAGCAAACATGATCATCAATTTAATTTTTTCAGAATGCGAATTAGTCTTATGCACCGCACCCGGAGGAATCCAGGCTGCATGGTTCTGTGGCAGCAGATAGATCTTTCCGTCAACTGTAATGTATTGAAAACCGCTTTCCACATAGACCAACTGACCTTTTTCGTGGCTGTGAAGAATGTCATCATGCCGCCAGTTTTCTTCAAACCAAACAAAGTAAGGCTTATTCAAACTGTCAATATCAATTACGTTGTTAGGATTCATGTCGTTTTAAGTTAAAACTTTGACAAAATTAAACAAAACAACTGAATTAATTTTGCAGTAAATATTTATTGTATGAAGACTGAAACAAGAAAAAATGCTTCCTATGTTCTAATGCTGATTAATGTACTGGTCATTATTTTGGTATCCAGCAATCTGAGATCTCCTATTATTTCCGTTTCTCCTGTTTTGGGTGATATAAGTAAAGCTTTGAAACTGGATAGTTTTCAGGTGAGCCTGCTTACTTCTATTCCACTCTTTATGTTTGCGGCCTGTTCGGTATTGGTCAGCAGGTTCTCACATCGATTCAGCATCAGCAAATTTCTGATGTATTCCCTGATTATTTTAAGCTTTGGGCTGTTTCTGAGAATTACAGGTTCTATCTGGATGCTCTTCGCAGGCTCGGTTTTCATTGGATTGGGGATCTGCATCGGTAATGTAGTTACACCTGGATATATTAAGAATAACTTTCCAAAACAGATAGGCCTGATGACCGGAATCTTTGCGGTTTCTATGAATCTTACCGCGGCACTGGCTTCAGGTTTCAGTGTAAGAATCGGCGAATGGACAGGTTTCGGATGGCGTGGGTCATTGGGAATCTGGCTGGTAATTGCCGGTCTGGGACTTTTTGTCCTGGTTTTGGAACTGATTTTCAATAAAAAAAATAAAGGCAAGGCAAAAGCTGCATTAAGCGTTTCTGATTTTAATATGTTTAAATCTGCACAGGCATGGAACATCAGTATATTTATGGGGCTGCAATCTTTGTTTTATTACTGTATGATGGCATGGCTGCCTTCATTCCTTACGGATTCCAATATGCAGGGCGAAAGTACCGGATGGGTACTTTTTGTAATTCAGATCACGATGATTCCTATCGCTTTCTGCGCGCCGATTATTGCCGGAAAAATGAAAGATCAACGAATCTTGATTGTTCTTATCTGTAGCTTCATGTTTGCGAGTACCATGATGTTTGTATGGCTGCAGTCTCAATGGATCTACGCAAATGCAGTGATCATCGGTATTTCTAACGGGCTGTCTTTCAGTTTGTCTATACTTTTCTTTTCCACAAGAACAAAAAACAGCGCCAATGCCGTGAAAGTATCCGGCATGGCACAGTCGGTAGGATATTTGATTGCAGCATTTGGTCCCCCGGTCTTTGGAAAGCTGCATGATTGGGATATTTCGTGGAAAAGTTCTTTTTATTTTTTAAGTTTTGCCGTAATCCTGATGTTCTTTTTTGGAATGAAGGCGGCCAGAAATAAATGTGTTGAAGATTAAAAAGTAAAAAAAGTCTCTTAGTGAGACTTTTGTTTTTAAAATCATGCGTTTTTTTAAAGATTTTTTTGAAAGAAGATGCTCAGTTTTTCAAAAGGAATTAAATCTGTTCTATCATAAAGATCTACATGCCCTGCTTTCGGTACGTAATACAGTTCTTTAGGCTCAGCAGCAAGTCGGTAAGCTTCTTCGCTGAATTCTTTAGAATGAGCCTGATCTCCGGTAATGAAGAGCATGGGTCTGGGAGAAATGGTTTCAATATCATTAAAAGGATAGAAATTCATAAACTTGGTGTTACTGCTCAGAGTTGGATGGGTAGTCAATTCCGGTGAACTTCCTTTGGGAGTATATTCGCCTCTGGGAGTTCTGTAGAAATCATAAAACTCCCGTTGGACCGGATGGGTGTTTTTATCCAGCTGATGAACAGTTCCGCTTGTGTATTTGGTTTCTCCGCCATTAAATTCTATATATCGCTGTTCTGCAGCTTCAGCAATAATCTTCTTACGCTGGTCAAGGGTCTGCGAGTGATTGAGTGCATTTCGGTTGGCAGCTCCCATGTCATACATACTTACTGTTGCTATAGCTTTCATCCGCAGATCAATTTTGGCTGCACTGATTACAAAGCTTCCGCTTCCGCAGATTCCAAGAATGCCAATTCTGTTTCGGTCAATAAAAGCCCGGGTTCCAAGGAAATCAACGGCGGCACTAAAATCTTCTGCATAGAGTTCAGGAGCTACTGCATTTCTAGGTTTTCCTTCACTTTCACCCCAGAAAGAAAGGTCGATGGCTAAGGTGATGAAACCTTTTTCTGCCATTTTGGAGGCATAAACATCTGCACTCTGTTCTTTTACGGCACCCATTGGATGGCCTACAACTATAGCAGGATGTTTTTCAGTCTGACTGAAGTTTTCAGGAATGAAAAGGTGTCCGACAACATCCATATTATACTGATTTTTAAAAGTGACCTGATAGACTCCAATATTGCTTCTGACTTTAAAAGTGGTGTATTGTTCTGTGCTGATCAGTTTCATTTCAGATTTTTTTTGTTGTTGATTCTGTTTTTGTGCAGATGTTTCTCCTAAAAATAGAAGAAAGACCACTGCTGTTATTGATTTTTTCATCAGTTAAGAAATGGTTTTAATAATGTTGGCAGGAATTCCTCCTACTACGGTATGATCAGGAACGTCTTTTGAAACTACAGCTCCGGCCGCTATTACGGAATTCTCACCAACGGTTACTCCTGGAAGAATGGTCGCTCCGGCACCTATCCAGGCTCTTTTTTTGATGAGGATAGGTTTTGTTACCAATGCCCGTCTGTCTTCAGGATCCAGTGGATGGTTTTCTGTAATAAGGTTTACTTTGGGGCCAATCAGAACTTCATCTTCAATGGTAATTCCACCCATATCCAGAAAGGAACAGGCGTGGTTGATAAAAACATTTTTTCCAATGGTAATGAATTTTCCGAAATTGGTATAGAAAGGAGGAAATACTGTCGTACTTTCATCTATGGCGTTATCGGTTATTTTGCTGATAAGTTCCCGAACTTCACTTGTAGTTTCAGAATTATTGAGCTTCCGGGAAAGCTTTAAAGTTGTTTCTACAATGTCATTAATTTTAGAATACTCCGGATCATTAAGACGAATAGGTTCACCTGCTTTTAATCTCTCTAATATATCTTTGCTCATGATGTTTAAATTTTACAGAACAAAATTAAAGAGAAAGCCTTACAATGTATTTGTCGTAAGGCTCAATTAATCTTTCTGAGAAGCTCAAAAGTAAAGAAATCAAGTAGATGGAAAATATTTTACAGAAGAATGCAATACCGTTTTAATGGCCGTTTCAATGCTCTCTATGCGCGATGGCAAGACTATTTTCCAGTTAAAAAGCTATGATAAATGGGGAATGCTGCACAGAGAAAAGATTCCAAAAAAATATAAGAGGTTGAGGCTTATATTTCGGTGGGAGAAAATCCGTACTCCTTTTTAAATGCCGTAGAAAAATGAGAAGGATTTTTAAATCCTACTTCAATATATACGTCCCCTACTTTTTTCTTTTCTTCTTTTAACTTAAAATAAGCGGCTTCAAGACGTTTTTTAATGAGCCATTTCTGAGGAGTCAGGCTGCTTATTTTCTTAAAATCTCTTTTAAATGTGGCGAGGCTTCTTCCTGTGTAGGAAGCAATCTGCTCCATAGTAAGATCATCTGCATAGTTTTCATTAAGAAATCCCAGAATATCTACTTTCCAGGGCTCTGTGAAATCAAATAATACGGGATAGAGAGATTCGGAACTGTTTAAAGCAACATAAATTCCTTCAAGAAGTTTAAGATGGACAATACCTTCTGTAGGTTTTATATTACCCTCGAAATAAGGAGTCAGCGACTGAAACAAGCTGGTGATATCCGGCCGGACTTCTAGTTTGAATACATTTTTTTCAGAAACCTGAGGCTTATCCGGTATTTCAGATCTGTTCATTGTACTGTAAAATTCACGCAGAGTATTTCTGCTGAACGTAAGTGATATTCCTTTGTAAAGTTCTTCTCCAACGCTGTTTTTGTACATTGTAAGACGGTGATCTCTGCGGATAAAAGCACATTCACCTGCTTTAATAATTATTTTTTCACCTCTGTCTTCGATGATTTGTTCACCGGAATACAGGTATAGAAGAACATGTTCGGGAGTGGAATGGATACATTTTTCGCTGTAGTCAGAAAAACAAGACAGGAATATGCCTGAATAATTCAGTGTTCGCAACTTTTCTGTCTGTTTCATTTAAGCTTACATTTTATTGTTAAGATTTACAAATTTAGGAATAATGGCTGGTTTAAAATTTGTTGTAAGGCTCATTTATTATTCTTAGGTTACTCTTCTTTTGTTGCTGGCCTCCACCCATTCGTCTTTCCGGCATTTGGGACATTTTTCTGTATTTCCCTGGGTTTTCAATTCGGTATAGCCACAGAATATGCAGGAATAATAAGCTTCTTTTTCAGCCATTTTTAATGAATCTTCTAATGATTCCGGCATGATGGGAAGACCATATTTCACTTTTTCATCTTCAAAATAAAATATACTGATCTCCCCTGAACTTTCTACAATAGCTGTTTCGATCTGACCCAATTGGGAAACTCCTTTTAATCTTAATTCAGCAAAGAACTCATCGCTGCCTAAATTTTCTTTTTTGAAATTGTCAATGGCAAATTCTCCTTCACGAATCAGGCAGGCAGAAGAGCCTTCCACCAGCTTTTCAAAATTTTTGCTTTTGGCGATAAAAATTGTAATGATCGTGTATAACAGAATAATAACGATAAAAACCAGGATTGAAGAGACAATTCCCACATCTTTGTTAAACATAGGATCACCTGCCGCAGAGCCTAAACCGATAATAACAACAAGTTCAAAAATGGATAGCTGTTTAACACCTCTTTTACCTAAAATTCTCAGCCCGGCGATGATTGTCAAAAACATAATAGCCGTCCTGAGAATAATTTCTAAAAGAAAAGACCATTCTTCATGTCCCATCAATAATTCTTTCCAGTTGAGCTCTAAGAGAAATAAGGATAGCATAGAAATTAATTTAGAGAAGGCATTCAAAAAATAAGCCATCCCAAACCTACTCATCTAAAAGATTAATAGATTTTAAACTCTTTTAAATTAATTATAAAGAATATTCATACCGTCCTGAAGAACTAAACATCTGTTTTCCATACCGTTTTCACTGATTTTATTCTGAATAAATTCACGGTTTTCCTTGCAGTGACTAACTGCTTCAAGATGGGTGACCAGAACAGAGGCATCAGGTGCATATTCACAAAGTTTAATGATGTCTTCACTCGTCATAATAATAGGGTCTCCCACAGCAAAAGTGGCTGCACCTCCGGCTACAACAATATGCTGCGGTTTGTGCTGGCTGATTTCTGCAGTAATTCTGTCATACCAGATGCTGTCGCCAACAATATAGAGGGTTTTATCCTCTGTTTTAAAGACAAATCCGTTTACCTTGCCCATTTTTTTCCCTATTTCGCCGGTTCCGTGCTGTCCTTCTGTAATGGAAATGCTTATGTTTTTCCAAATGATGCTGTCTTTGATAGAAATTATATTCTTAAAACCGGATTGCGCAATCTGGTCCGAAATAATCTCAGGACAGATCAAGGGAATATTTTTATCTAAAAGTTCAATAGCTTTTCCATCCCAATGATCAGGATGAAGATGAGTTACCGCTACAGCATCAATTTTGGACAGCTTATCCTTCAGTTCTTCTTCACTGAATGGAAGATCAACTAATGGGTTCAATAATTCGTTATCCGTCATCGGAAATTTCCCCAAAGAACCTTTTTCTCCAAGCATGGGATCAATTAAAATATTTTTTCCTCCGATCTGGAGCAGTAATGTGGCATTGCGCCATAATTCTATTTTCATTTTACTTAATTTTGTCATTGCAAAGCTATTGCTCAATCAAGATTAAATAATAGACGGTTACCAAAAGGTTAACGATAAAAACATTTGTTGATGAATTTTGAAGAATTTAAAAACTGCGGGCTCAGACGAAGCCTGGACATCCTTTCCGGAAAATGGAAACCGCTGATTCTTCAGAATCTTTTTGAGGAAGACCAGGTAAGATTTGTGGAATTGTGGCGTAAAATGCCTCGAGTTTCAAAAAAAGTGCTTTCGGAGCAGCTGAAACAAATGGAGGAAAATCACATCATTCAACGCATTGAAGTTTATAATTTTCCTCCTGAAGTTTATTATAAATTGACGGATAAAGCCCGGAAGTTAGGTCCTATCCTTGATCAGCTGCATGCGTGGGGCAATGATCTTGATTCTTAAAAGCATCCAATACTTCCAAAATATTCCGGTAAATAAAATCAAGTTCTTTTGCAGTAATGCAATACGGCGGAACCAGATACATAACATTTCCCAGCGGACGCATAATAATCCCACGTTTAAGAAATTCATCATACAGGACCTTTCCAATTTCGTTAAAATAAGAAGTATTCTGATCGGTTTTATACTCAAAAGCCAGAATAGTTCCAGTCTGACGTACATTTTCAACATCCGGATGTTTTGACAGAACTTTTGCAAAATCTGAATGCTGTCTGCTGATCCGGTCTATGGCTGCTAACGTTTCTTCCTGTAATAAAAGCTCCATGCTGGCTAATGCAGCTGTGCAGGCTAACGGATTGGCCGTAAATGAATGTCCGTGAAACAACGTCTTGTATTTGTCATCCGATAAAAAAGCATTGAAAATGTCCTGGGAACAAGTGGTAATTCCCATAGGCATCGTTCCGCCGGTCAGGCCTTTTGAAAAGCACATAATATCCGGCATTTCTGTAAGATGGTTGGCGGCAAACAATTTTCCTGTTCTTCCAAAACCTGTAAATACTTCATCCTGGATCATCAGAATTTCTTCACTTCTACAGAACTTCATCAGCTCATCAAGATGTACTGCCTCATACATCAGCATGCCTGCTGCGCCCTGTACCAAAGGTTCATAAATAAAGCAGGCAGTTTCTTCTGCTATACTTTTGATCTGAACTTTTAAACTTTCCAGATTTTCTTCGTTGGGTATATCTATAAAAACCACTTCAAAAAGCATACTCCCGAAAGGTTTTGTCCAGACACTTCTCCCGCTCACAGACATGGCCCCAAACGTATCACCATGATAAGCATTTTTAAAAGCCAGGATCTTGGTTTTTTCTTTCCCTGAATTATAGGCATACTGAATACACATCTTCAGGGCAGCTTCCACCGCCGTTGAACCATTATCCGAATAAAAAACCTTTTTCTGATTTTCAGGAAGGATTTGTAATAAATTTTCGGACAACTGAACAGCCGGCTCATGGGTAAAACCTGCAAAAATTACCTGCTCCAGAGTATTTAACTGTTCAAATACCCGCTCGGCTATATAAGGATGAGCATGGCCGTGCAAAGTCACCCACCATGAAGACACTGCATCGATATACTTTTTCCCTTCATCATCGTATAAATAAATACCCTTGCCTTTCACGATCGGTATTGCATCTCCGGCTGTTTTCATTTGAGTATACGGATGCCAGTTGACGGCCTTGTCTCTAGACTTTAGGGATTGTATTGATGTATTCATGTAAAATGTATTTATGATTTTTTTAAAGCTGGAAGTTAGAAGCTGGGAGTAATGGAAGTTAACTCGAAACCCAACTAGCAACAGCTACTCTCTTTCATTTTCATCGGCTTCAGTCCCAATTTTTCCAGCATCTGCATATCTTCGGAAACACCCGGATTTGGTGTTACCAGTAAGGTTTCTCTTTCTCCTGTAAAGATAGAATTCGCTCCGGCCATAAAGCACCACGCCTGTTCTGTTTCATTCATTTCTATACGTCCTGCACTTAATCTGACCATTGAGGAAGGCATCACAATCCTTGCAGTAGCGATCATTCTGACCATTTCCCAGGTATCTACTTTTTCGTTGTCCTCAAGCGGTGTTCCAGCTACTCTGGCTAAGGCATTAATGGGAACAGATTCCGGGTGTTTTGGCATGGTAGCTAAGGTTAAAAGCATTGAAATCCGGTCTCTATGCGTTTCTCCAAGTCCAATAATCCCTCCTGAACATACCGTTATTCCTGCATTTCTTACGTTATTGATCGTATTAATCCTGTTATCAAAGGTTCTGGTTGAAATAATTTCTTCATAATACTGCTCAGAAGTATCCAGATTGTGGTTGTAAGCGTATAAACCTGCTTCCTGAAGACGAATAGCCTGCTCTTCGGTAAGCATTCCTAAAGTACAGCACACTTCAAGTCCAAGCTCATTCACTCCTTTTACCATATCAATCACACGGTCGAAATCACGGTTATTTCGGACTTCACGCCATGCGGCAGCCATACAGAAACGGGATGAACCGCTGTCTTTTGCTTTTTGAGCGTGAGCAATAACGGTTTCTGTCGGAAGCAATGCCTGCACTTTGATATTGGTATGGTAACGCGCCGCCTGACCACAGTAGGAACAGTCTTCAGGACATCCTCCTGTTTTGATGGATAATAAGGTGGAGATCTGTACTTCTGACGGATCATGCCATTCGCGGTGAACGGTGGATGCCTTATAAATCAGTTCCAGTAGCGGCTGGTGGTAAATTTCTTCTATTTCTTCTTTTGTCCAGTTGTTTCTTACGGTTGTTTTTTGGTCCATTATCATAATTTTGTTTTTGTTAATTGTTCTGCGGCAGCTTTAATACTGTCTTTTGTGGGTTGATTAATTTCAGGAATACGAATAATTCTGGTTTCCCTTTTAATAAAGTTGCAGATCACTCTTTCGGTATCCGGAGGGAAAACTCCGTTGAGAATCAGATATTCCAGTTTGAGTTTTTTCTGTTCTAATGCCATGATGGAAAGCAAAGTATGATTAATACATCCTAAATAATTCCTCACCACCAATGCCACCGGAAGATCCAGTTTTTCTATAAGATCAATCATGAAGATATCATCTGTAAGCGGTACCATAAGCCCTCCGGCTCCTTCTACAATGAGACTGTTCTGTGTTTCTGGCAGATGAAACTGGTCAAGATCAATCTGCACATTTTCTTCCCGTGCCGACTGATGCGGTGATGCAGCCAGCTTAAAACGGTAAGTTTCCGGATGACAGACTGTATTCTCTGTCCATGATTCTATTTTATGAGTGTCCGTGTATTCAAGGTCTCCGGATTGTACGGGTTTCCAGTAATCAGCTTTAAAATATTGTGTTAGAACGGCTGAGCATATTGTTTTTCCAACTTCGGTGCCTATGCCGGTGATGAATAGTTGTTTCATGCGAGTTACGGGTTTCGAGTTTCGTTATTCGGGGTTTGTAGGTTTAGATATTAATTTTTGTTTGTTTAAAGAAATGTCTTAATGAGTCCTGTGAGTTCTTTAATTTCGTTTTCAGTATTGAAGCTGTGGAAGCATATTCTAAGTCTTTCGGTTCCTTCTTTTACCGTTGGACTGTACACGGCGTAGGTTAAGAAATTACTGTCAGATAATATTTTCTGCAGACTTCTTAATTGATGATTATCAGGAATTAGTACAGCTTGTATGGGGCTCAATTCCGAAGATGGAGTTTCTATATTTTGATTTCTGAAGATTTCAATATTTTGATGAAGCTTTTTTGACAGTTCAGGTTTTTGCTTTAAAAATTCATATCCGGTTTTAATGGCTACCCATAAAAAATCCTGTGCTGCGGTCGTATAAATAAACGGAGACGCAAAATTCACTAAATAGGATTTTACGGTTTCATTACAAAGAATAGCTGCACCATGTGCCCCTAGAGCTTTTCCATAAGTCATTACGGTAGCAAAGACATCATTCTGTAATTCGTGTTTTTCAATCAAACCATATCCGAAAACACCGAAAGCATGGGCTTCATCTACAATCAGAGCGGCATTATATCTTTTCGCTAAAGCTGCAATTTCCTGAAGGGGTGCCAGATCTCCATCCATAGAATAAAGGCTTTCTATAGCAATATAACATGGTCCGGTTTGCTTTTTCAGAATACTTTCCAGATCTTCCGGATCATTGTGACGAAATTTTAATTTCCGGGCATGAGACATCATGCACGCATCATGAACAGAACGGTGGATCTGCTCATCAACAATGATCGTGTCGTGACGGTCCGGCAGCGTTGAAAATAAAGCCAGATTAGCGCTGTAACCGGAAGAAAAAAGCAAAGCTGAAGGATATTGATGCTGTTCAGCAATGTACTTTTCTGTTTTATCAGTTATATTGCTGTTTCCGCTAATCAATCTTGAACCGGAACTTCCGGAAATAAGTGTAGGATTTTCCTGAACTTTTAGAAGCAGTTGTGCCTGAAGTTCTTTATTTCCCGCTAATCCAAGATAGTCGTTGGAATAAAAATCAATCCCAGCTGATTTTGGCTTTAAAGTTCTTAGTATGCCCGCTTCTTTTCTTTTGTCAAGCGCATCCTGAAATTTTTTAAGCATAATTCAACTCTGAAACTTCCTCTGCGATGGCATTGATCCACTGATCGTGCAGTTCTTTTTCTATGGTCAAAATCTTTTCTGCGTGCTGCTGCCAGTCTGCGGAAAATTCATTTAACTGATTGATCATTTCCTCAAGATGCCCTTCCTCTTCCAGAATAATATATTTCACCATAATTCTTGAAGATTCATTGGTCAGAATATCCTGATATACCGGGTACAGTTCATCTGCACGGACTTCAATTGCATACGTCACAAAAAGGTAAGCTGCATATTTCAATTCTTCTTTATTCAGGTTAAATACCGTCTGAAGGTATCTACAGGCTTTTACATCCAGCGAATGAAGATACTGTCGGGTAGCAACCGGAGCCAGAAGTTCGTCTGCTTCATAGGTTTTACACAATTCGGGGTCTATCTTTCCGATCTGTTTTTTCAAATAATAAGCATGACGGTGCTCTTCAGCAGCATGTTTCAGCTGAATCAGCGTGACAGAAACCAGATGCTCACATTTGGAGATCTTTCTGGCACCGGCATTTTCCATGAACGAAAGGGTGTTCAGCCATTTGGCGTGAGTTCCGCCGTTCTGGACGATTTTTTCAAGCAGTTGATGAAATTCCATAGGTTTATCAATTTTGGTTCGGGGTTCGGATTGTGAGGTTCAGGTTTTGAAATTTAATTTTTCTCTAATATTAACTCGTATCCCGTATCTCACAACTTCTTATTTTATTCTGAGCCAAAATTAGTATATTGCCGGACTGTTAAAAGGTGCCAGTTTTAATATTATGGATAGTCCGGTTAAAATTCCTTATCAAAGTTTTATAGAAATTGACAGAAATTCTGATACTTCGATCTATATGCAGATTGCTAATCAGTTGATCAATGCTATTCAGAGAGGTTTTCTGCCTTATGGTACCAAGCTGCCGGGAACCCGGACATTCAGTGAAGTTCTGGAAATCCACCGGAATACTGCCGTTGCCGTCTACGATGAATTGTCTGCTCAGGGCTGGGTAGAAAGTCTTCCCAACAAAGGAACATTCATTATCGGCGAAAATCAGGAAAAGCCTGTGAAAGTGAAAGATTTTGAAAAAGATAACCTTCAGAATTATCCTGAAACGACAGGTTTCTCTTTTAAAACTTCGAATATTTTAGATAATCCATTTGAACACTCCGACTGTGAGTATGTTTTTAACGACGGTGTACCGGATATCAGACTGACTCAGATTGGGCAGCATTCAAGGTTTTACAGTTCAATTCTTAAAAGGAAATCCAACCAGAAAATGCTTGGGCATTATAATCATGACGGAAGTGAATTTTTTAAAGAACATTTATCTCATTACCTTAACCTATCCCGTGGGCTGCCTATTTCAAAGAATAATCTTCTTATCACTCGAAGCACGGAAATGAGTATTTATATCGTTTCCGAAATTCTACTTTCCGCAGGAGATACTGTATTGGTGGGGGCTTTGAGTTATTTTTCCGTCAATATGATTTTCCAGAAAGCGGGTGTCAATATTGTATCCTTGCCCATAGATGAAGAAGGAATCATCGTAGAAAACGTCCGGGAGGCCTGTAAAAAGCAGAAAATAAGAATGCTTTATCTTACCCCGCACCACCACTATCCTACTACTGTTGCTTTAAGTGCCCAACGAAGGCTTGAGCTCCTTGAGCTTGCTCATGAGTACGGTTTTATCATCCTTGAAGATGATTACGATTATGAATTTCATTACGATAAAAGTCCTATCCTTCCTTTAGCCAGTGCGGACACGAAAGGAATGGTTATTTATATCGGATCTTTTGGGAAATCGTTGGCACCGGGATTCAGGACCGGCTTTATTGTAGCCCCTGAAAATTTGATGGCTGAAATGAGGAAATATCTCGGAATCATAGACCGTCAGGGTGATATTCTAATGGAAAGAGCTTTGGGGGAAATGATTGAGGAAGGGGAAATACATCGTTATCTGAAAAAATCTTTAAAGGTATATCAGGAAAGACGTGACCATTTTGCAGAACTGCTTAAAGAAAATTTAGACGAATTTATTCAGTTTCAAAAACCTTCGGGAGGTCTTGCTTTCTGGCTGGAATGGAAAGTTCCTGTCAATCTGATGCAGCTAAGCCGGAATTGTGCGCAAAATAATCTGTTTATCCCTAAAACACTGCTTTATCAGACAAAAGATCTTACCGCAATGAGGCTGGGATTTGGAAATCTCAACTTTGACGAAATGGAGAAGAGTATTGAGATTCTTTCTAATAACGCTAAAAGATTGTTATAGAAAAATATCTCGCTGATTATGCAGATATGGCAGATGTTTGCGTTTTATTAATCTGCGCAATCCGCTTGATCTGCGAGTGGCAAAAAATATCTAAAATCGTAGAGCAGATTTAATCTAATATAAGGTTTCTCGCAGATCTTACAGATTAAGCAGATGCCTATGTTACTTATATCAGTAGGATCTGTGAAATAAAAAAAGTGCAACGGTTAGGTTACACTTATCTATTTTTTTTGTTTTTTTAATTTGTGGAGACTAATACCTTCATTTTCTTTTTCTTGGGTTTCTTCTTTTTTCTGTTGATATAAATAATGAATCCTGTGATGGGAAGTGAAGCGGCAATCATGCCTGCAAAAAGATATGAAATCTGGCCAGTCATTCCAAAGATACTTCCTGTATGAAGGTCATAATTTCTTTCTCTTAGCGCGGTTCCATAACCGATATTTTCGTCTTTGTAAGATTGATGTTTTAATATTTCCCCTGAGTATTGATCAAAAGTAAACTGCTCATTCTGGTATTGCTTATTTCCGTACGTCACCTCAGCATAATACGTTCCTTCTTCTGTCTTCGGAAAGCTGATGAGTGCAGATTTTTTATCTGCGAGGCTCTGTTCTACCCTGTTTCCGACCATATTCAAAATATTTCCTTTGTCTGAAGGTTCTTCGGAAGGAATGGTACTTTTGGCTTTCTGTTCGGTTTTCGTCTTTCCGTTCAGTGTTTTTTTGACCCATTGATCAACGTCTTCAAAATTCCATATCAATGCTGCGTATGAAATAAGGCATAAAGGAATAATGGCATAAAATCCCAGGACATTGTGCATATCATAATTGACCCTTTTCCATTTAGCAGATATCTTAATGAAAAACATTCCTTTCAAGGCTTTCTTATTCATTTTACGAGGAAACCAGATCACCAGTCCTGAAAAAAGCATGATCGCTAATATCAGTGTAGAATATCCTGTAATTGTTTTGCCAATTTTTTCACCTAATAAAAGCCTGCGGTGAAAATCCATGACGATCTCAAAAAAATCATTTTTGGCGTTTTCCACCTCAAGAACTTTTCCGGTGTAAGGATCTACATAAACCCTGTAATAATAAATATATGAACCCCAATAAGTCAAAGCTTCCTTATCCATTTTCAGGGAGCGGAACGCATAGCTTCTGGATGGATCTGAGGATATTTCTACCCTGCTTACCTTTAAACTGTCCGGAAGTGCCTGTTCTGCTTTCAATTTGAGATCGGAAAACTGCAGTTTTTCTTTTTTAATAGTTTTGACGAAATATTTTTCAGGGTGTATGGCATGTTTCAGTTCTTTTTCAAAAGCGAGAATACATCCGGTAACCGCCATGATGACAACTATAAGCCCGGACGTTAGTCCGAGCCATAGATGTAATTGATATGCTGTCTTTCTGAGTATAGAATTCATATTAAAACTTAAGAGTAACCTCCGCCACAAAGTTACGAGGCATTTGGGCAACTATAACACCCTGCCCTGCGAAATACTGCGCATTTCCTAAATTATTCATTTTAAATCCTAGTCTGTATCTTTCTTTTTCAAGTGATACGGAAGCATTCACTAAAGTATAAGCGGGGAATATAAACTGTCCGGTAGCCGAGTTGTCTACACTAATCTGCTCACCCACACGGTTCACCCCAAAACCTAATCCAAGACCTGAAAGTCCCTGGATTGGCAATATATAGCTTATCCATGAGTTGAATACATTAGCCGGACCCGAAGAAGCCGGACGACGGCCATCTACATTGGCAGCAGCTTTTACAAACTTACTGTCGTTATAAGAATACCCCGCCATAATATTCAGACCCTGAATAGGATTCAGGATGGTTTCAATTTCAATCCCTTTACTTCTCTGTTCTCCGTCCTGGATGGTCACATTATAGTTTGTTCCGCCACGATTCACAATATCTGCTCTTAACATATTGTTGACGAGAATGTCGTAATATCCTACTGTGAAATTCACTCTGTTTCTCCAAAGGTTTCCTTTGAATCCTACTTCCCACTGATTAGACCTCTGTGGTTTGAAATCTCCACTGTAGTCTGCAAGTGGCTGCGCAACCGGAGCTAAATTACTGAAACCATTCATATAGTTAGCGTATGCTGACAAACGCTCTTTAATGATCTGATAAGATAAACCAAATTTTGGAGACAGCGCATTCTGATTGAATGGTCCCGAATTAGAGTTCTTAATTAAGTCAAGCTGTCCTTTGCTTTCATAATGATCAAAACGTAAACTCAGCAAAGTAACCAAACGGTCTGTAATATATACCGCATCAGAAATATAAGCGCCATAAATATTACTTGATGCCGTATTTCGTACTAAAGGTGCTGTAGAAGTCTGAATCTTCTGTAACGCCAAATCTCTGGTTATATTACCATATGTGCCTGTTATCGGCGGAGCTATAGGCGCTGTAGGATTTCTGGGATCAATGTAATCAAATACAACAATTGGAGAAAGGTTATTATTCATAGACTGGTTTAAATAATCCAATCCTACAAGAACTTTATTTTTGATTTTTCCTATTTTGAATTCCCCGTTAAAGTTCTGCTGAACACTGGTAGATGCTCCTTCACCATTTTGCCACTGTACATTACGCTCTAAAAGGTTATCTGTAGCTCCTCTCATGAACTGATACTGGTATAATCCTTCCGTTTTTCTGTAATTTCTTGAGATCAAAGTCTGAGAACTCCACTGATCTGAAATTTTGTAATTAACCTCAGCTTTTACATTGATCGAAGGCGCTTTTAAGCTCATATCATTATTGGAATATGATCTTTTCCAGTCATATCCAAGCTCATCCGGAGTGGTTGCGATGAATGGTCTGGTTCTCGGTAAAAAGATGATCGGAGTATTCGTTCCTTCATAGGTATAAATCTGAGCTCCCAAATTAAACTTTAAACGGTCATTCACCTGATAGCTGAATGTAGGCGCCACAAACATGGATTTTCTGAACTCTGAATCTCTGAACCCGTTCTGGTACTGATAGGCAGCATTCAAACGGAATAACGTCTTTCTTGACTCTGTGATTGGACCGTATACATCAGCCGTCACACGGTTCAGGTTATAGCTTCCCAAAAGATAAGAAGCTTCTCCCCCGAAATAATCTTTCGGCTTTTTCGTCACCACATTAATTAATCCTCCAAACGAATTAACCGCACCACCATACAAAGTTCCAGAAGGTCCTTTGATGACGTCGATACGTTCAATATCCGCAGGATCAATTTCTGAGTTGGTAGTCGCAGGAACACCGTCTACCATAGAAACTCTGGTAGGAAACCCTCTTAAATTGTAGTAGAAACTTCCGTCTCCCGCTCTACCCGCACTTCCCTGCATTTTTACAATACCCGGTGCATTTTTTAAGGCGTCCGACATATCATATACCAACTGCTCTTTCAGGATCTGCTGGTTGATGCTTGTATACATTTGCGGATTTTCAATGTTTCTCAGAGGCATTTTAGAAATCGAAGTACTGTCTCTGTCCAGAAATTTATTTCTGCTGAAAGCGTATACTGTGATTCCTTCGATCACATTGTTTTCTGCTTCCGGATAAATCACCGGAATTTCAAAGACATCTTTTTCAATACGGATCTGCTCACGCATCAATTCTATGTCATTTAAAACCACCTGAAGCGTATATTCTCCCGGTGGCACATTATCAAAATAGTATTCTCCTAAACTGTTGGTCTTAGCCTGATACGGCGTATTGACTAATCTTAAAAGTGCATTCTTCACGGGCACCTTTTCAGACAACATAATCTTTCCGTTAACACGTTCACTCTGCTGGGCAGAAACAAAAAGAGGAAGACCGACAAGGAATAAAAGTAATATAGGGGTTTTAAATATTTTCATGCTGTAAGTTTTGTAACAGGGGATAGTTTATTTTGCCGTTTGGTGATAATGGAAATGATTCTATGTGTTCGGTGCGTACGTACTGCGGATTGATGCGCAGTTTACTTTTAATGGTTGCCGTAATGGTCTGGGGATCAATATTGATGTTGTCATACAGAACAATGATTTTTTTGTCATTGCCGTTCAGGCAGACCACTGTATTGCCTTCCAGTTCATTCTTAAGGATAAACTCTACCTCATCCAGATTGAGACGGATTCCGAAAAGCTTCATGATGCGTTTGATTCTTCCTGTGATGTAATACAGCCCGTTCTGCCCTCTTCTTCCTGTATCTCCTGTATGAAGAACCTGAGGCTGTTCATATGTAGATAGATCTTCAAGTTTGTTGGCATAACCTCCGCTGATGCTTGAATGTAAAAAGAGCAGTTCATCCGTTTCAGGATCGATCTGGAAGCTTCCTCCGTGTACAGGAGTACCAATAGACGTTTCTTCTTCAAGGAGTCCGTCTGTCGTAAGATAAGCCATTCTTCCGCCTGCTTCGGTTTGTCCGTACTGAGCGAAAAACTGTTTTTCGAACTCAAGGCAGTAATTGAAGATGGTTTTCCTCAATTCAGCATTGATCACACCTCCTGTATGGGTCATATACCTCAGGCTCCTGCTGTCTTTTCTGAAGAATCCGATTCTGTTCAGGTTTTCGTACAGATATGGAACGCCTCCAAGCGTGCTGTACCCATACGCTTCCATTTCATCCCAGAATGCTTTCTGCATGATGTCTTTGTCCGTACAAACTATTCTTCCCGCACGCATACAGTTGGTGGTAAAAATAGAAAAACCGTACACGAAATTAATCGGTACGTTGAGTGGAACTACATCAGATTCCAGAATCGGCATATACTGAAGGATGCTCACGGCATTCTGATAAAGGTTTTCATCCGAAAGTTTCACCAGTTTTGGAACTCCGGTAGTTCCGGAAGTACTTAAAAGGATCTTTATATCGGGATGAATCGTCACTTCCGGCTGGTAATCTTCTTTAGCAAAGATTTTCACCGTTTCCGAAAACTCCTTTAACGAATATCCCTGAACCTCATCTCTTGAGGGATCAAAGATATATTTGGGACGGTATTCCGCTTCCAGACGTTCTTTAAATTCCGGATGCAGTTTCTGTCCCAAAACAGCAATGGCATGTGCAGTTCCATAGAAATTGAGGAGCACTTCAATACTGGGCACCTGATTGTCATTGTACAAAAAGATCAATCCTTTTTCTACAGGATTGAGGCCTAAAGACCGGTACAGTGTTCCCACCGGCGTGGAAACACCGGTGGAAGCATCTGTAAACAACAAGTTCTTGTTGGCAATTACATTTTCTAAAATTTTCATATGCTTAGTTTTCTACGAGTACATCGTATTTTTTCATTTTTTCGCGGATCTTTCCGACGGTTCCCATTTCAAGGATGTCATTAAATTCAAACTTGACACGGTAGAACTGCTCCAAAGCTTCTACAATAAGCAGATGCGACATGGAGTTCCATTCAGGAATTTCCTGATAGGTAAGGTTTTCGTCTACCACTTCTTTCTTCACAGCGATTGCTGATGCGATAATTTCATAAAATTCGTCTGTTGTGTGCATTTTAAATTTTTATAGTTTTCCATTTACCATTTTTGAAGATCATGAGGAACAGTACAGCCAGTACGATTTCCGAAGAAACAATAGCCGTAAATATTCCTTTCAGTTCCCATTGAAGCCTTACCCCAAGCAGATAAGCCAAAGGAAGCTGAATCACATAGAACATGATCATGTACAGCAGGGTTACCTGCATAATATTGCCGGCTGCATTAAGCGCACGGCTGATCACCATTGTAAAACCGAGTAAGAGATAAGCCATAGACACCACATGGATGTATTGTACGGCATATCTGGCTACCTCAGCTTCCTTGGTGAAGAACGTCACGACATATTCCGCAGCGAACTGCCAGAATATAGCGACAGCTATCAGATAAGTCATATTAATCCCTCCTGCTCTCCATACCGTTTTCTCTGCACGGTCCGGATTTCCGGCTCCTAAATTCTGTCCTGTAAGAACACCCGCAGCATTTCCTATTCCCCAGGCAGGCATCGTCGCCACAGAAGCAATTCTCTGCGCAATAATATATCCTGCAAGAGCAGTAGTTCCGAAAGTGGCGATTATTTTAACCATAATCAGCCAGCTTGAAGCAGGAATAATATACTGAACCAGCCCGCCAAAAGTAATTTTCAGTATTTTCTTAATTAAAGGCAGATCAAGATGAAACCTGACCAGGATATTCACACTGGTTTTGCGTGTAAGAAGAATAAAGAACTGATATAAAACCGCCAGTAACCGGGATAATATCGTAGCATAAGCCAGTCCCATTAATCCGTAAGCGGGAATAAAACCAAGTCCGAAAACCAGAATCACGGCAAAGATCATACTGGAGATATGGCAAAGCCAAAGTGACTTCATCGCCAGATCTGCATCACCTGCTCCTCTGAAAAGACCATTGATAGACAGACGCAGAATCACCAGACCGATACTCAGAAAGACCAGTTTGGAAAAAGGAAATCCGTTATCTACCATCCCTGTATTGAATCCAAGGAAACTGATGATCTCACCCGCAAAAAGGAATGACAGACCGCCAATCAGTAATGCAAAAGCAGAGGCCAGCAATATGATATAATGGGCAGTCCGGCTCATACCCTCCTGATCTTTTTCTCCGGCTCTCCTGGCCGTAAGTGTTGCAGCAGCGATACCTAAACCAATGGCAATTGCATTGGCAAAATTGATATAGTTATCTGCAATTCCAACCAGTCCAAGGACCTTATCTCCTAACCTTGCAATGATTAAAAGATTGATACTGACAAAAACAGATTCCATCACGAGCTCCATCACCATCGGAATGGCAAGGCTGAAGATAGAACAGTTGATACTCCCTGAGGTTAGTTCTACTTTTTTTCCCGCTAAAGCTCCGTACGCAAATACAGAGCCTTCTTTTACAAGATGCAGAAACTTTCTCATACCGTCGCTACAGAGTTTTTATTGGCAATCTGATACAGAGGATTCGGCAGTGCGCCGTCTTTCTTTGGAATAGCAAATGCTTTATTTTCACTGTACCCGTTATTTTTCAAACGAAGACTGTTGATGTAGAACCTTTTAAATGTAGGAACATACAGGTCATATTTTTCATAACGCTCATTCAGATGAGGATTATGGTTTTTATAGTTCTCTATACACTCATGAACAAGCGTCCAGAAGGTCTCTTCCTCAAAGTTGGAATGCGTATGCAGAACATTGGATAAATATCTGAAGAACGCATCAAAAACACCCAAAAGAATAGACAACGGAACGTTTTCCTTGTTGGATGACTGAATCAGTCCGTCTGCCAGATGATCAGGAAGTTTCTCCCTTGCTTCTGCAGTCAGGACAATATCATCCACAAAATCTTTGATCACAATTCTCTGTGGCACTCCGTTTTTCAATACCACCATAATGTTTTCTCCATGAGGCGTTACGCAAAGAGAATGGGTGTAATAAATGTGAAGCAACGGCGTAAGATAAGCATCCAGATAATCTGTAATCCACTGCTGAATGCTGATTCCCGCCTGTTCTGCAAAAGCCTGTACCAATGGAATTCCATTCTGATCTACAAAAAGTAAGGAAGCCATGGTAAACATTTCTTCGTCTTCCTGCAAATAATTGGACGCACTTTCGCGCCATAAAGCTCCAAGAAATTCATTGTACTGATAAGGAACACCGGCAATCGCACTGTATTGAGGGTGCAGATAAGCAATAGAAGCTTCTTCTCCTAAAAATATGGTTCCTTTTGTTTCAAGATAAGCATCACCTTTGATCAATCCTTTTACCCAGTCTGTAATGGATGGAGCAATTTTCATCTGGTTAGGCGACAGTCCTCTGATATTTCCTGTACTTAAAATAGAAACAGCCGTTTTCAGATATCTTTTTTCAGGATGATCTGTATTAAACAAAGTTCTGATGCTCTGTTGCGGGCTATACACATCATTTCCTTCTCCTAAAAGAACTAAGATACCGGATGCAATATCACCTGCAAAGTGAATTTTCAGTTTATGTTCCCATTGCCATGGATGCACGGGAATTAAATTATAATCATCAGGAGACTTTCCGGAATCGATCAGCCTTTGTTGAAATGATTGATACAATTCGTCTCCAATTTCAGAACGGTAAAATCCTTCCTGATCTATGTGCTCCAGCGACTGGAACGCTGATCTGTCCTTATGAGCAGCCAGCCACAACACTTTTAAATCCTCTCCCGCTTCCGGAGCAAACGTTTCAAGATCGGTAGGAGAAAATCCTAACCTGCTTTTGTTAACAATGACCCACGGATGGCCCGTCATCTGATGCTCTACCGTTTGGTAATTACTGGATGCCAGTTCTTTTGAAGACATCACTCCTCTGGATAAGATGAGTGCATCACAGTATAAAGTATGCAGCAATTCCTCGGTATATCTCGCCAGCGTATTGGCATCCAGATCAAATACGGTCTGCATTTCAAGGAAGAACTGGGGAATATTCAGCGCTGAGGTTGATATACCATCCTCTATTTTCACGATACTGTCTGTATCAATATGCCAGTAGTCCATCATTCTTTCCTGTCCGCGGAAAACGTATTCTATAGTTTCGATCCCTGTTTCCAGTTTGAAGACCGTAAATTCTTCTTCATCGTGTGAAACGGCAACAGGTTTTAACCGTTCTTCATGCATTAATTCTGCAAACGTCTTGGCCATAAGATCTCTGTTGGCCTGTAGCCAGATTTCCTGGCTGATTGTATTATTTTTTAAGTGGGTGTTCATTGTTCTGTTATATTTTGACAGTTGATACAGCAGCATGTTTCTCTACATCAAAATCCTGGAAAGCAATTTTCTTTTCGATTTTATAATGTTCTCTTCCCAAAATGTCATTGATGATATAGGAATTACGGTAGGCCGCCATTCCAAGATCGGTAGAAATATAGCTGTGGGTGTGTACTTCTGCATGAAGCACATAGATTTCACCGCCGTTATGGTCTATGGAATAATTCCTGTTGACCGCAAATAGTCCTGTTGAATCTCTTTTAATTCTGGACTGAATATTTTTTAAGAAAGCAGGTTCATGATAACGGTATCCTGTTCCTACTACCAGATAGTCAGCTTCCTGTTCGTAAGGAACTTCCTGTTCTAATTGGGTGAACTCAAGGGTTAAATTATCCGGATTGCTGTTGTCTACCCTATCCAACTGGCTGTTTGGAATGATGATAAGATTTGGATCAGCATTATCAATATTCAGGTCGTAAATGAAATCATAAATCTGGTTGATGAGGTCATATTTGATTCCTTTAAACTGAGCCTGCTGCTTGCTTAATATTGATTTTCTTGCCGCTTCATCCCTGCTGTAGAAATAATCTACATAATCAGGAGAAGTGAGCTCAAGAGTCAGTTTTGAATATTCCATCGGAAAGAAACGGTCCGGACGGGAATACCAGCCTAGCTGAGTATTTTCATCACGGCTTTGTAATAAATCATAGAAAACCTCAGCTGCACTCTGCCCTGAACCGATCACGGCAATTTTTTTACCCTGAGCTAAAAGTTCTTCCTTTCGGTACAGATAAGAGCTTGTATGCAGAATACGGGAATCCTCTTTCGGAATAAACGAAGGAATATGTGGCTGTGTTCCTGTTCCCAGGATCAGTCTTTCTGTTCTAAACACTTCTGTCTCCTTAGTTTTGGTGTGAATGGTTGTGATTAAATACAATCCGTCTTCATACACAATATCAACCACCTGTGTTGAAAAACGGCACTGTGGAAGCTGACTCACTACCCATTGACAGTAACGGTTATATTCTTTACGCGGAATGAAAAAATCTTCCCTGATAAAGAATTTGTACAGCCTGTTTGTTTCTTTCAGATAGTTAAGAAGGCTTAAAGGATTCGTAGGATCTGCCATGGATACACAGTCACACAGAAAAGGTGTCTGCAGTGTTACGTGGTCAATCATCAATCCCGGATGCCAGTCGAAACCGTCTCTCTGGTCAAGGAAAAGGGTTTTTAATTCAGAAATCGGATTGGATAAAGCGGCAAGTCCCAGATTAAAAGGACCAATCCCTATTCCGATCACGTTATATATCGTATCGTTATTCATGTTCAGTGGTTTTTACGGTGAATTCTACGTCTTTGTTTTGCGGGAATTTTTCCCAGTACCATTCTCTGTAGCAGAAATTAAGATTGGCTTTTTTATGAGGCATTTCAATAACTTTATCTACTTTGAAGCCAACGTGGGCTTTATTCATCATAGAAGCCAGAGAATCTACTGAACCTTCCCCTACCATTTTTCCAACCTCAGGCTGAGCAAATACATAATCTACCATAGACTGTGTGGAAGGAGAAACGTATTTCTTCTTCGGATCTGTAGGTGCGATAAACTGGTGGGTTCCGTAATCGGTAGGCAGTACATCATAATAATTGCCCACAATATCTCTGCATGGCCAGTATACCTCAATATTACATGTAGGTTCACCATTACTCATGACAATGTAGCTGTGTGCTTCATCTCCCGGCAGCATTAATCGGTAGTACGTTTCCAGCTCGTCAATCGGCCAGTTCATCTGCCAGATTTTGATCGCGTGTTCACGGTTGAACCACTCATGAAGCATTTCAAGGTCTTCATCAAGATTAACAGGTCTCATGGTAACCGTAACGTCATCTTTCTGGAAATAACGCTTAAAGAAAGCTTCTTTCCCTTTCGGATGGATTAGCTGATCTGAGAAGTAATGATAGTGAAGAAGATTCGGAACTTTAGCATAAGAAATCGCTGCGGCACTTGTAATACCGTCAATTTCATTGGCAACTGCCTTAAAATTGGTTTTTGTTCCCCAATGACGGTTTTCAAGTGCATAACGCGTAAAATCTGAAGGCATTTCCTCATGAACCTGTGCAAATTCGCTGTGCAGGATATTGATCAGTGTTCTTTCTTTCACCCATCCTGTTTTTCCTAATGAAGCCACCAATGCTGAAAGATTACTCACTAAAACATGGTAAGAGATAATATCTAAAAGACGTTCATCCCTGATGAAAAGATCTTCAATCTCAGGATACGTTTTGGAAAGCTCCGCATACTGTTCTCTTGAGCTTTCTCTTAATAAATATCCCTGTGCATCCCTTACAAAAAGAGTCGTCGGCAGCAACTGATCATCCAGTTGGATCAGGAGATTCTGTTGATGCGCTTCAGGAGTCATACCGTATTGGCTGTATAAATGGTTTAAAGGAGCAATCAGCAGGTGAATATATTTTGAAAACCAAGTGGTCAACGATTCTTCCGGACTTGTTCCCAGTTTTGCAGAAACATCTGTAAAGAATTTTTGGATAAAATTCTGACCATCTGCAGGCTCGTCCTGGCACAGTCTTGCTAAAAGAAGTATTTTATCTTCCGGCAGGAACGGGTTTTCGCGGATCAGGAGATTAAGGTTTTCAATATTTTTATCCTGATGATAAACGCCTAATGTTACAGGCTCTAAAAGCAGTTTAAACTGGTTAAAATCCTTTTCAAATGCTGCGCCTGCATGTTTTCTCCATAAAGCCGATGCATAGCCTCTTTTGAGATCTTTCTCTGTATTAATTCGTATCGATCCTGTTAAAAGAACATTTAAAGAAAACTTAGGCATCCACGGAATTTGAGGGCTGTACATACTTCTGATCGAAGAGGTTGAATAAAATTCTTCCCCGAAAGCCCCGATATGGATTAACGTACGGTCTTTGATCATTTCCGCCCCTTCTTCGATGGACAAAAGATAAGTCGCTTCCCATGGATGACAAGGAACCGTATAGAAATCAGAAAGTTTTTCACCTTCGTTAAGGTATTTCGCTTCAAGATCTTCCGGTAATGAAACGATACTCTTCAGAAATTCATAATAAGGCTGTTCTAAAACCGACTGCTCCTGAACACAGCTTTTGTGTACCAGAAAATATTCCAGCTGAATGCCTTTATTGAATTCCGGACCGTAAAGAAGCTGCTCTTTTCTGGAGAATCCCATTCTTGCCTTTGTGAAAGGATGGAGATTGTGGCCCACCGGAAGCTGCTGTTCAGATTCCAGGAAAGAATACGTTAAAACATCCTGATCCTGTAAGCCTTCTTCCATGATCATTTCCAGATTTCTTAAACTGCTGTGAATTCTTTTCATGAATAAATCCAAGCCTTTTTCACTGAACTGTTCAGAAAGCTCACGGTAGACCAATGCTGTCAGCTGATCAACATCCGGCTCAAAAACTTTCTGATTTTGATGGTCAACAATCCATAAAGACATTCCATAATCATGAAAAGCACTTTCGGAACGGTAAGAAACCGGAGTGAATAAAAAGACCCCACTTTTCTTTAATTCAAATCTTATATGAAGCGGATACGTACTGTTTTTCAGTGCCTGAACCGTAAGGAGATCGTATTTCGGAACGCCCTGGTAGAATTTTCCGTTTCCAAGTTCCCGGAGCATTCCGTTCAGCAATATTCTGATGGTAATTTCCTGTGCTTTTTCTGTAAGTTTAGTTGGCTGTACCAAAGTCTTCTCCATGCGATTTGATTGTATTTAAAATTTGGTGAACATCTTCTGTCGTTGTAATCGGGTTCAGGAAGGTAAACTTCAGGTAAAAATTTCCATCTACTTTGGTACTTGCCACCAGAATTTCCCCGCTGTAGAAAAGCTTCATTTTGATATGCTGGTTCAAAGCATTCAGGTCTTCAATATCAGGTCTGATATAACGGAAAACCAGAACGCTCAGATCCGTATCGGAAAGCAGTTCAAAGTGAGGATTTTCAGTGATCATAGACGCCACATCTTTGGTAAGGTCTATCACCGTATCTGTATATTCTGCGAGCTGTTCTTTGCCCATCATTCTTAAGGTAAACCACAGTTTCAGGGCATCGAATCTACGGGTACTCTGGATAATGGATTTATTGATCTGTGCAGGAATTTCCTCTTCATCCATTTCCGCAGGATTCAGATAGTCTGCATGGTGTTTCAGGATTCTTAATTCCCTTTTGTTTTTAACGATGAATGCACTGCTGCTGATCGGCTGGAAGAAAGATTTATGATAATCTATCGTCACCGAATCCGCTCTTTCAATACCGTTCAGAAGGTGACGATACTTTTCGCTTAATAATAAAGCACATCCGTAAGCCGCGTCTACATGCATCCAGATGTTGTATTGCTCAGCAACGTTGGCAATATCTTCCAGAGGATCTACGTTTCCGAAGTCTGTAGTTCCGGCCGTAGCGACAATTCCGATAGGAATATTTCCCATCTGCTCTTCTCTCTTAATGTATTTTTTCAGTAAAGCGATGTCCATGCAGAACCTTTCATCTGTGGGAACTTTAACAATGCATTTTTCGCCCAATCCCATGATAGAAGCATTCTTTAGGTTACTGAAATGGGATTTATCAGAAACAAAGATTCTGAATCTTCCTGCTTCCTGAGGAAGACCATCCAGTTTGATATTGTGATTGTATCTTTTTTGAGAAAAGCAGTCACGCATCATCACAAGGCCCATCAGATTGCTCTGAGATCCGCCTGCTGTGAAAACACCGTCGCTTGTTTCTGTATTGTATCCTAACTGCTCTGCGGTCCAGTCGATCAGTTTTCTTTCCATGAAGGTTCCTCCTGCACTCTGGTCGTAGGTGTCCTGTGAAGAATTGATGGCACTCACAAGGATCTCTCCTGCCAGTGCAGGAATAACGATAGGACAGTTAAGGTGTGCCACGTATTGTGGAAGGTGAAAAGCAGTGGCGTGCTTTACATATATAGTATCTACCTCTTCAAGTAGCTCCTGGTATGAAGATAGTTTTTGATTAAGGTCTATTTTCTGTACCATGCCTTTCATTTCTTTGGCTTCTATTCCGCTGAAGGGTTTGTCATTTCTGTGAAGAAAGGTTCCTACAAGGTCTAAGGTTTCTTCGACAGCGGAACGGTAATGATCATAATTGTCAGTATGAAAAATATTTCCAAAATTCCCCGAAATGTGAGGTAAGGATACACCCAGGATCTCTCCGGCGGGCATTAAGTTGTTATTCATATACGTATTTGTAAGGTGATTTTAAGTCAATAAGTTGTGTGAAGGTGTAGTAGCATATAGGCGTATATGCTTGATAGTCAAGTTTTTATTTTTCACATTTTTTTACTTTTTATTTGGTGATTAATAAATTATTCATAAATTTGAACCGGTTATTGTTATTTAGAATAATTAAAAACAAATATAGAAATTATATTCACACACCAAATATTTTTTTAATGAATTCGCTAGAAATTTTAGATAACGACAGTATTACTGCGGTAAAACTGCTTCCAAAAGTCATTGAGATCACCTCTCAGGAAAGAAGAATGATACAAGATGCAGCGGTGCATCTTCAGAGAAAATATGACAGCTATGAAAACAGAGATTTTATTACCCATGTTCATCAATTGGCTTCCTATTTTTTACCGGAAAGAATTCTGCATATAGCAGCTGATTTCGCCAGCGACTTTTCAAAAGATCAGTACGGAGCGCTTGTGTTTAGAGGATTAATGGACATTGATCAGGAAAGTATAGGAAATACGCCACCGAACTGGCAGTCTGCGGATTATTCTAAATTCAATATCTATGGTTTTGCCTGTGCTTTGATCCACGGAGCACTTCCGTCGAAGCCCGTACAATATTATTCGCAGCGTAAAGGTGGCGGATTAATGCATGCGATTATTCCGGATGAAAAAATGAGAGAAACACAGACCGGATCGGGATCTGCAACAGATCTTTATGTACATACCGAAGATGCCTTCCTGAAACACCAGGCAGATTTTTTAAGTTTTATGTACATCCGTAATGAAGAGCAGGTGCCTTCTACCCTATATTCAATCCGTTCTCATGGAGCTATCGGCGAAAATTTCAGACCTCTTTTTGAGCGTATGTACAAAATACCTAAAGATGCCAATTTAGAAACCGGTATGGAGGAAGAAGAGAAACTGGATGCTGTGTTGTACGGTAATTATGAACTGCCTTTTATGAGGTTTGATGCGGCTGAACAGCTGTTTAATCCAAGCATTCAGCAGACTGATGATGCCCACAACCATCTGACAGAATTCTGGGAAGAGGCAAGAGATCTGATTTATTCAGGTTTCACGCCACAGGCCGGAGATGTGATATTGGTGAATAACCATTTATGTGCCCACGGAAGATCAGCTTTTCGGGCCGGGATAAGAAATATTGATGGTGTAGAGCACGAATGCCAAAGAAGAATTATGCTCCGTATGATGAGTAAAGTAAGCCTTCTGGAAATGAGAGCACACACACTTACAGAAGACCCGTTCTTTGTAATTGAAGAACATTTGGGTAAAAACTTTGAAAATATTTAAATTTCATTATTACTTAATTATCATTATGATGAATCCTTTTAAGCACAGGGCTTAAAAGGATTTTTTTATCTAAGCCGTTAAGAGCATTTAATTTTTAAAGATTATATAAAAACTTGTGAAGCAGATGATTTTGTAACGCAAAGAAAATAAGATGGAATCAAGGAAATGGATACATAATGATTAAAAAAATCTCGCAGATTTTACAGATGATACAGATTTTACTTTTGCTAATCTGCTCTATCCGGAAAATCTGCGAGAATAATTAATTTTTGTTTAATTCACAAGTTTTGTGTCTGATCTGTTTTAAGATGATTAAGGTGAGTTCGCTTTAAAGGTATGGTTTAAAAAAATCATTTGATTTTTCTTAACGACTCTTATCATCTTAATCGTTTAAAGATTTAAACACTGTTAACCATGTCAAGGTTCAAAACCTTGACATGGTTAGGAGATATTGATTTCAAATTCAAATAAAACAACATAAACAATTATAATAAAACTATATACGTCAATTTATATAAAGCTAATTTTATAACTTAAAAAATCGATCAAATAAAGTCAACTGCTCAGATAAAGATCTGCTCCAGTATTTAGGATCATGGATTCCTAAGGACTCTATATAAAGATGTGGAATCTTTTGATCGGTTAATTTTTTATGAAATTTTCTGTTCATTTCAATCATTTGTGTGTCTTCTGTACCGCAATCGAAAATGTACTGCTGTTCTGCTGTGGCCATAGCTTTGACTTTATTGTCTGTAAGAAATTTAGGATTTAATGATATTGCAGATCCTAATACTTTATCTACCTGATAATTGGTGTATCCTTTCCCGAATGAGTTGAAATCCAAAGCCCCGCAAGAACTTCCCACAATACCAAATGTATTACTGTATGCCGTACCAATATTAACAGCCCCGTAACCTCCCATACTCCAGCCCAGGATACCACGCAATTTTTTATCCAGTTTCACAGGATAATTTTTATTAACAAAATCCACGAGCTCCTGTCCGATAAAAGTCTGGTACTGGGAATCTTTAATCAGCGGACTGTCTACGTACCATGAATTATAATTTCCGTCCGGCAGTACGTAAATCATCTTATATTCCTGCGCTTTTTTAACCAGATCAGGAATATCCTGTTTAAGGGTACGTTCAGGATTTCCACTGTAGCCGTGAAGAATATAAACCGATGGATAAGTTATTCCCTGCTGCACATCGGGTGTGATGATGATGGTTTTGATATTCTTATTCATTTTGGCGCTGAAAACTTCTTGATGAATGATTTTCTGTGCGGAAATCTGTGCAGATACTGTCAATACACATACAATGCTTGCTAAATTTTTCATAGGATACATTTTTAATGATGAACCTGGTACATCTGAAATTAATTTAAGCTGTCTTATTTTTTTTGACGCAAAGGTTTACTATTACGATGAATATTTTAAGTGAGCTAAGAGGAAATCAATTAGCATTGATTCGATGAAGCCTACTTTTCATCCTTCCTTTCTCTTGTGCTTATTTAGATGTACAAATGTTCTTGTTTACAGGGCAAAGATGGGGTTGAGAAAATAAAAAAGCCTCAACATATGTTGAAGCTTTTGTCAGTTTATTTCTTTTTTTATGCGGCTCAGCTGAGTAGGTGTGATTCCCAGATAGGAAGCAATATGATGCTGTTTCAGCCGGTCATGGAACGGTTTGTTCTCCAGAAGCTGCAAATAACGCTGTTTTGCTGTTTGATGCTTTAAGGAAATTTCCAGAGGCTCTTTTTTCACCACCCAGTTTTTTTCCAGGTAATGAATGTGAAATAATGCCAGGTCGTGATATTGATTGATCAGCTCTCTGAAAGCTTTTGCCGGATATTTTATCACTGAACAGTCTTCTAAAGCAATGATATTAAAATCGCTGGGCTTATCTTTAATAACGGCTGCCGTAGAAGCCACAAAACTCTTTTCTTCAAAGAAAATCTTATACACAGAATCTCCCTGTTCGTCTACAGTATAATATCCTATCAGCCCTGATTTTATGAAATAATAATATCTGGCAGCAGATCCGGCTTCCTGAAGAAGTTCATTTTTATGATATGTTTCTTCCGTACAGATGTTCATCAGGACTTCCACCGTTTCTTCTGAAAGCGGATAATAACTATTGATCTGTTCTAAAAGGTCTTTCAAAGCCGATAATAATTTAATCTAAAATTTTCTTCATCATCAGGTCAGTCTGGTCTTCATCACCCAGCCTGAATGTATGGCTTCCGAATTCCTCAAAACCGTTTTTCCTGTAAAAATTGAGTGCCCTCAGATTCTCTTCCCAGACTCCCAGCCAGAGATAACTTTTGCTCAGGCTTTTAGCGGTTTCCAAGGCCTTATCATACAGCAATTGACCCACTTTCTGGCCATGATGGCTTTTCTTGACGTAAATACGCTCTATTTCTAATGAAGTATCGTCCTTCAGCTCAGTTTGTGCCTCTCCGGAGTTTAATTTCAGGTAACCGACAGGAATATCCTCTTCCCAGGCAATAAAGAAATAAGAATCTGGATTATTTAATTCTGAACTGACTTTTTCTGAACTGAAACTTTCTTCAAGATAAGTGTTCATTGCTTCCTCCGAATTGCTGTCAGCAAAAGTTTCAGCAAAAGTCTGTCTGCCTATATTCTGAATGGTTTCAAGCTCTTCTATTCCGGCTTTATTAATGATTATTGATGACATATTATACATTTATTGCTCTAATTTATTAATAAGATTTTTTATTTCAGGTATGCTTAATTCTGTTTTTGTTTCTGTTTGTAAAATATTTTTTAAAGTTTTGATATGAGCAGCCTTTAAAGCATCTTCAGCTTTTACTTCGTGATCAGGAGTTATCCCGATATGTTCCCAGTTTTTATGGCTTATGAAGGACTTTATTTCTCCAGCCGGAATCAGCAGTAAATATTGATTTTGGATAATAAAATGATCTACCGGGTTGGCAGCGCCCTCAGTTTTCTCTCCTATTACTTCGGCCAGCTTATGTTCCTGCAAAAAATAAGCAAAACCTTCTGATGCGGAAAAACTTTTTTTACTGGTCAGAATGTAAACTTTTTTATGAAGATATTTCTGCCCGGAAACGTTAGATTGGGTGCTGTTTATCACTGTTTCATCTTTATTTCTGAAATATGTTGTATAAAGATCCGTTTTTTTATCGAAAAAATAGCTGCAGAATAACAGAAGCATGTCATTGTCTCCGCCACCGTTTTCCCTCAGGTCAATGATCAGGGAATTGGTATTGGCAATAAAATTCATGGCAGCAGCCAATGTTTTTTCACTGGATTCCCGCGATGCAAAACCTTTGAAATTGATATAACCGACATTCCCTTCCAGGCGTTGAACGTTTTCAAACCCAAAATTTTCAAGACTGTTATGAAAATTGTTTTCTTTTTCTCTTTCTTTCTCATCAACAGCTTTTTGTGGACTGTAGTTTTCGAGGTATTTAACAAAAAAGTGTTTATCTTTTATAGTTGTTCTCAACTTTTGGGTGAGAAGTGCCGCAAAATCTTTTTTGCTCAAACTGTTGAAACTGCCTTTTTTAGATTCATTTTTAAATAAAGAATCTACTTTTTTATAGGCTTCCTTATCAATATAATAGTTCTTCACTTTTTCTGTGATATCCGACAGTACCGCTTGAGTAGGATCACTTTGTGCATAAAAGACGAGAGAATGGAAAAAGAAAATGACCAGTATTTTTTTCATTGAAACAAGTTTTAATATTTCAGTAAAAGTAATTCAATGATCATACTATAAATTGTAAAAATGGAAACTCAGATAAACAGCCAGATATTATTCTGTTCAATATCTACATTTTCAAAGAACTTTCTGGGACTTATTTTAGTGAATTCTTTAAAATCTCTAATAAGATGGGACTGGTCGTAAAAAAGATTCTCATAGGAGAGCTCTGTGAGGTTTTTTACTTTTTTATTTGAAATCAAAACTTTACGAAATCTCTGGATTTTCCTGAACTCGGACGCTGGTTTGCCCAGATACCTTTTAGAGATTTTATTCAGATACTGTCTTGTTATTTTGTTCTTTGCTGATATCTCTTCGATGCTAAGTTCAGTTTCAAAATCAGTCAATATAGCGTACGCCAACGTTAAATCTTTCTGTTGGAATTTCGAAAGCCAATACTCTTCCAGTATTTCAAGTTGTTTTTTTCTGTTGGGCTCATTTAGAGCTGCATTCGAGATTTCTTTAAAATCCGAAGCATGAATATGCTCCCGCATAGCCTCACTGCCATCTGCCTCAAAAAAATGATACATTCCCAATGGCTTAAAATAGACAGTAATTTCATTAATAGACTGATGGTAAAAAATTTCAGTGGGAACAGAACACTTGGAAACAAAGTCGATTACTAAATTTTCGGATAAAGATCTACGGATTTCCACCCATCCTCTATCCTGGATGAGAGCCACATTCTGGCAGGCTGATACAATGAAATAGTTGTCAGGAAAAGTAAGATATCTGATCGGTTTATTGCTATCATCTTTTTCTACAAAATAATATCCTTCAATATATGTTTTAAGAACAGGATGTGAAGGCTGGTAAAAAATAACTTTCATATAACTGTAGACTGGATTTTAATAGCAGATATAAAATAAAGTTCTGAAAATTTCCTCAGGATTTATGCTATGAAAATAATATTTTTTTAAACGCTTCAGAGGCCAGATGCACCTGAACGGCCCAGTCGTCTGCGGCATCGCTTCCTGCATCATCAGAAATATATTTCAGGCATAGAAAAGGAATATTTTCTTTCTTTGCGAGCAGGGCAAGCGGATAAGCTTCCATATCTACAATATTATAATCTGTTTCGGAATGATTCATCTCAAAGCTGTCCCCGCTGCCGCAGATTCCTTCCTTCAAACCGTTCATCTGAAGACCATATTCCAGGACTGGAGGAATACCGGATAAAGGAGTTTCATAAAGACTGAAACCGAGACCTCTCACATCCATATCTCTTTGAATAAATTTTGTACAACAGACTACTTCGCCTTTTCCAAAGCTTTTGCTTCCTGCGGAGCCCAGGTTGATGATCAGCTTAGGTTTTCTGAAGTGAATTTCCCGGGTAAGTTCAATAGCAGCATTTACTTTTCCTATTCCTGTTACCAATTTATTTTTCCCCTCAAAAGCCTGTCCGGCCTCCGAATCCAAAGCAAAGACAAACAGGGTTTCAGAAACGGAATATTGAGCTTCGGCATTGATTTTTATCATTGAACATAATATTTTAACAAAAATAAGCATTGAAAGATAAAACGGGAGTTATTTCTTTTTTATTTAAAGCTTTTAACAATAAAAACACCTCGTATGAGGTGTTTTATACTGAAAATAAGCTAATTTATTTTTTATTAAAAAACACTAATGTCACTAATCTTTTTCACGAATTCCACGAATATTGCTGACATTCAATAGTAACATTCGTGAATCTATTAGTGTTATTTGTGGTTAGGAAATTAACATAGTCGGGAAGCTGAAATAGGGAGGTTGGAAGTAACTTTAGTCAATAAAAATTAAGGAATTAATCTTAAAAAATTTAATAAAGTATACTGTCATTCTGTATTTGGAACTCAATAACTTCCCTCTCCTAGCTTCAGGCTTCCTTACAGTATTACACACTGCATCCATCGGCATCACAGGACGCACCTCCTTCTTTGGAAAGATCTTTAAATGGACTTACGGTTTCTTTATAGGTTTGTTGCAGGGCATCAGCAAAAACTTCGGCTGGCTGCGCTCCGGATACGGCATACTTTCCATTCAGAACAAAGAAGGGAACACTGGAAATACCATTGTTTTTAGCTTCCTGAATATCCTGACTGATTTCATAATCCAACTGATCTGATGTTAAGGCTTCTCTGGCTTCCTCTTTATCAATATGTAAGCTTTCAGCGAGAGCAATAAGCTCTTCAATAGCTCCTACATTTTTTCCGTCGATAAAGTGAGCTTTAAAAAGAGCTTCTTCCATCTCATTCGCTTTACCGTGTTTTTTGGCAAGATGAAGTAACTTATGAGCTGTAAAAGTATTGGTGATCAATGCTTTTTCAAAATTAAAATCAATTCCGGCTGCCTTTCCTGCCTGATCCACTTGATTAATCATCTGGGAAGCCTGGGCTTCAGGAAAGCCTTTTTTCTCTTTAAAATATTCAATTGTATTTTGAGTCTGCGCCACATCCAGACTTGGATCCAGCTGAAAGCTCTTCCACTCTACTTCTATTTCGTTTTTAAACGGCAGCTTTTCAAGAGCCTGTTCGAAATTATGCTTTCCGATATAGCAGAACGGACACATAACATCTGACCATATTTCTATTTTCATTCTTATTTTATTTTAATTCTGATAAAATTAATTCAGATTGCAAAATTAATACATTTCTTAATTGTAACAAAATTTATTACAATATATTAATTATACGGCAGAATGATCTTCTGCTTCTGAGATTTTTTCTCCAGAACGCTTCTGAGGATGATCATCAGAAAAGCCAGAATACCAAAAACAAAACCTATCCAGGGATTGTAGGAAGCCCCTTTTGAGACAATCATCCAGCCTCCCAGTGTAGTGCCCAGGGTTACTCCTAAATTTCCAAAAGAAGTAGCCAGGCTGTTGGCAAATTCAAGAGAACCCGGTACAGAAGAAATCATATAGGTTGAAGCATTTTGAAAACTTGGAGAATACAGGAATCCCCAGATTGCTATACTGATCATATTGGCGGGCAGACTGTCTCCGGAAAAATACAGTAAAAATGGCATGATAACCGTACCGGAAAGAAACAGAGCCGTTGTTTTTGAGACATTCCAGCTTAACATTTTACCTGCTATCCAATTGGAAAAAACACCAATGATTCCAAATAGAAAAAGCATATAACTAACCATGGTTCCGTCCATTCCTTTAGCTTTATCCAGATAATCTGCAAAATAGCTGTAGGTGGAAAACCAGGCTGTTATCATGAAAAAATTCATAGCAGTACTGATGAGAAATGTTGGCTGTTTCAAAATTTTGAGCTGACTTTTGTAAGATTTCTTTTCTTTGACAGGCATGGGAGGAAGTAAAAAATAGATAACCGCCAAAGCTATCAAACTGACTACACTCTGGATAATGAAAGAGGATTCCCATATCCATACACTGGCCAGCCATGTTGCAAAAGGAACTGTTGTCACCATAGCCAGGGCAACCCCGATAAAAACAATCCCCATCAATTTGTTCGCCTGCTTTTCATCAGCACCGGATACAGCGACAGACAATGCTGTGGCAATATAGACAGGCTGCAAAAAAGCAGGAAGAATCCTCACCAGCATCAGAAGCCAGAACGGCGGCGACAGTGAGGAAACTACAGCAGTAAACAAAAAGATAGAAATGGCGGCAAGCATCACTTTCCTGCGGTCAAATCCGGACATTAGTAAAGTCATGAAAGGTCCCGTTAAAGCAATGATCAAAGCAAAAGCACTGAGCAGCCAGCCTGCTTTATCTACCCCTATTTGATAATGTTCTGCGATTTGTGGAAGAATTCCAATGACCCCAAATTCAGTGGTAATAACTGCAATGAATCCAAGGCAACCGATATATGCATATTTTTTCATACTTATTTTCCTGCAGTTTTAAGATGTTGATGCACAAATGCTGCCATTTCATCAGTAGCTTTTTCGACTTCATTCAGGATCTCTCCCATATGCATGAAGCCATGAACCATATCTTTATAAAAGCTGATACGGACGGGGATTCCTGCGTCTTTCATATGCTGTGACAGCTCTTCTCCTTCATCTCTCAAAGCATCATGTTCTGCAATAAGAACCAATGTAGATGGCGTATTTTTAAAATCTTTGATCAAAACCGGTACTGCCAAAGGATTGGGATGATCTGCTCCTTCAGGATGATACCATTTCCAGGCCTGGATACCTCCTTCTTTGTTTAAAACCGGTCCATTTTCATACGTCTTCCAAGATTTTGTGTTGAGTTGATTATCGGCTGCCGGATAAATCAGTATCTGGAATTTCAGCAGCTCTCCTATCTGCGTCGAAACACTGGCTGCAAGGGCTCCTCCCGCACTGTCTCCTATAATCCCAATCTGATCTTTGTCAATTCCCAGAGATTCTGCATTATCAACGACCCATTTCGAAATATCAATACAATCATTTAATCCTGCAGGAAAAGGATGTTCGGGAGCCAGCCGGTAATCAATGAAGATTATTACTGACTCTGTTGCATTGGCAAGTTTCCGGACCACTGCATCATGGGTCTCAAAACCGCCGGCAATAAACCATCCACCGTGTATGTAAATAATAGCTGATGATTTTTCAATACTTTTTCCTTTCGGACGATAGATACGAATTGGGATCTTGCGGTCATCCATTAATATATTCATTTCTTCGATCATCGTAACAGCTTCTTTTTTTCCACTGAGCTGAAGAGTCATGGTTTCAAGATATTTCCTGGTATCATCTAATGGGTCCTGTGCATTGAATGACTGTATTTTTTCTAAGTGACTGATAATTTGGGTTATTGATGATGTTAGTTCCATTATTTTTTATTTCCTGTTAATGATATTTTTAAAGAGAACTTAAGCGCTATTGTTCCCGAACTGATGTCTATTTTCAGTTTCAGAGAACAAAATTAATTTTCAAACCTTACATTTGCACTGTATACGGCTAATTGTGCGGTACTAACAAATTTGTAAGTTATGGGGAAAGTAAAGGAAAATTCGACGAATAATATTAACAAAAAGTATATCCAGGAGTGCGATCTATCCTATGCGGTCTGTAAAATTGGCGGACGATGGAAATTATTGATTTTAAACAGATTAAAAGACGGAAAATTGCGTTTCAGTGAAGTCCGTGACCGTATCTGTGGCATCACAGAAAGAATGCTTACTTTACAGCTGAGAGAGCTGGAAAAAGAGGGATTGGTAAAAAGAACTGTGCACGCCCAGGTTCCGCCAAGAGTAGACTATGAACTTACGGATATAGCCCGGGAGCTGATCCCGATATGGGAAGAGCTCGAAAAATGGGGAAATAAGCACAAAGATTTAGTTCAGTTACTTACAGTTGAGCCTAAAAATTAAAGTTGGGATTTATTTACTTTTTTGCAGAACAGCACATGAGCAATGATTGCCAGCAGACCAAAAGACACTCCTACAAAGCATACTCCTTCCCACTGTGCATACTGCCAGGCCATAGAAGCAAGCCAGGTTCCGAGTGATCCACCGATGAAATAAGAAACCATATAAACCGTATTCAATCTGTTAACCGCATTGGATTTGATTAAAAAGTAATTGGTCTGGTTCATAATATGGCTGGACTGTACGCCAAGGTCAACCAGGATCACACCAACGATTAATCCCCAATAGGTTTCGCCTGCGAAATAGGTAAACGCCCAGCTTCCCACCACAATAAAAAGTGAATACAAAATAATCCGGTTGATATCCAGGTATTTCTGAAGTTTTCCCACTTTTGCAGCGGCCAAGGCTCCTACAGCTCCGGCCAGACCAAAGCTTCCAACCACCGAAGAACCCGCATTGAAAGGCGGTTTCTCCATATGAAAGACCAACGTTGTAAATAAAGCACACATCGACCCGAAGGCCATTGCTCCACGGAATGAAGCCAGTTGCAAAATAGGCTGTGTTTTTGCCAGATGGGCAACCGAACGCATCAGCTCTTTGTAGGTTCCTTTAAAATTAGGAAGCATTTCAGGAAGCATTTTGTAAACGGCAAGCCAAACCAGGATCATCAGTCCTGCTGCAATTCCGAACATCGCCCGCCAACCCCAAAGTTCACCTACGATACCTCCAATAAACCGGGACAAAAGTATTCCCAAAAGCAGCCCGGACATCACAAGTCCTATATTGGAAGATTTTTCTTTATCAGAAGACAGCTCGGCAGCAATAGGTACAAAAAGCTGTGGAATGACGGAAGTAGCTCCTATCAGCAGGCTCGCAGCATACAGCATCCATAATTCTGTAGCAAAGGTCATCCAGAGAAGTGACCCGAAAACCAGAACAAGATCAATTAAAATTAATTTTTTACGGAAAAACTTATCACCTAACGGTACCAGCAAAAGCAGTCCTAAAGCATATCCCACCTGGGTAAGTACAGAAATTCTGCTTGCTGCAGTTTCAGAAATATGGAGGTCGTCAGAAATAAGAGCCAATAAAGGCTGATTATAATAATTATTGGCTACTACAAGACCTGAAATAACGGCCATCAGCCAGATTACTGAACGGGAAATACCAGGAGATGAGCTTGCGTGCATGATAGGATAGAATTTATTCAAATTTAGAATGCAGAGAAAATGATATCAGACTCTCAATAATTAAAAGGCTTAAGTATAGATTTTCTCAGGTCTGCAAAGGTAATCAATTAAAAAAAAGAGGCCGCACTTTAGAACGGCCTCTTTCAATCAACTATAACATTTAATATTAAAAATTATTTACCCATAGGAATAAAATGGGGATTTTTTTACTCAAAAATTACTCTCCAGTATAACAGTTAAGTATTTTTGTCTACTATTAACGAAAAAGTATCTGTTAATATTGTTCTCTGGGCTATATTGTCTGAATTTTTAAATTAATTTATGTCAGATGCCTTTATATAAGGGATTTTGATGTAATTCCATTTTTTTTCAGCAAATTTGTAGTACGACCATTTCACAAATTAATTCCATGGATTCTAAAGAACAGCTTTTACAGCAGTCAATTAAAGCAAAAGAAATTTTTTTGCCCCATATTTCAGCCGACCCCGTTATTTTTGGATTTGAGCAAAATGAGCTTAAAGTCTTACTTTTGAAGACCAATTATAGAAAAAAATGGTTACTCCCAGGAGGTTATATAAAAAAAGATGAAGATCTGGATGAAGCTGTTAAAAGAATTCTTGAAGAAAGAACGGGCGTTGCAGATATCTATCTTGAAGAGTTCGGGGTATTCGGAAAGAAAAACAGGAGTGAATCTTATTTTGAAGATTTTGATGAATCTCTTTTTCAAAAACAGCGTTTCATTTCTGTAGGCTATTATGCACTTTACAACCCGTCAAAGTTTAACATTATCCCCGATCAATACAGTGAAACCTGCGAATGGATATTCCTCAGCAGACTGGAGGAGATTGAGCTTGCAATGGATCACCGGGAGATTATTGATAAAGCTCTTCTTACATTGAGGCAGAAAATTGCGGCAATACCTGTCGGACGAAACCTTCTTCCTGAAAAATTTACTCTTCCCGAACTTCAGAAATTGTATGAAGCGGTATTGGGAAAAGAACTTAACCGTGGAAATTTCTACCGGAAAATGAAGGATCTTGGAATCCTGACCAAACTTGAAGAACAAAGACGTGGCGGAGCACATAAAGCCCCCGACCTCTACTCTTTTGATGAAGAGAATTATGTAAAGGCTTTAAAAAACGGACTTGACAGCTGGTAACTTAATCGTTTTTTCCGATAGATACTATTGAAAAAAAAGGTTTTCAGGTTTTAAAAATATTGGGGAAATTTGCAGAATGAAAATTATTCCGCTTAAAGAAGGCAATTTCTCTGCCAGCAGAACCAAAGATTTTACACTGTTGGCGGATGAGAATTATAATACAGTCAAAGGAATCAAAATGTCTGTTCAACCCTTTCTTATCATAACAGCTAAAGATTATATTCTTGTAGATGCCGGAATCGGATGGAAAAATACCGCAGGAAAAACTGTGATTTCTGAAATACTGGAAAAAGAAAATATTAAACCTGAACAGATCACCAAACTCTTGCTTTCACATCTTCATAAGGACCATATTGACGGCAGTATCATAAAAAATGGGAATGATTTTAAAGCAGCCTTTCCAAATGCCGAAATTTATATTCAGAAGCGTGAACTGGCTTTTTCTCTGGAAAATAAAGGCAACCCTTCTTTTGATTTTGATACCCTCAACAAACTGATCAGCCTTCCCAATATTGTCTGGATGGATGAAGACTATGGAAATATCAATGACGAAATCTCTTTTGAGGTAGTAGGCGGACATACTCCGTTTATGCAGGTATTCTGGGTCCGGGAGGATAATGAAACTGTTTTCTATGGTGCAGATGATCTTCCACAGGAATCTTATCTGAAGTACCATCTTGCTTATAAAAGTGATTTTGACGGTAGAAAAGCAATGGAACTGAGATTGAAATGGCAGAAAGAAGCTAATGAAAATCAATGGAAAATACTGCTTTATCACGATCTGGACAAAGCAGTAATCCAAATATAATCTTATACAATAATTGGTCTAAAGATCATTAAACCATTTATAAATATCCATTTGGGAAGGAATACTGAGTTTTTTCCTGATCCTGTTTTTCCTATTCTGAATGGCTTTTGGGGTCACAAAAGTATAGGTCGCAATTTCCTTTGTGGTGAAGTTGAGCTTTAGGTAAATACAGAAAATCAGTTCAGAATTTTTAAGATTAGGTTGTATCTTCGCTATTTCATTAAAAAAATCAGAATAAACTAATCTGAATTTATTCAGCAGACGTGGGGAATTTTCCTTGGCCAGCGCTATGATTTCGTCCTGCATAAAAATCTTTTGGCTCAAATCTCCTAAATTGGATTGCGGTTTTTCGTTTTTCATAATAATTTTCTCATCTCTACTTTATTTCTGATGCTCCAATGATTTTTTGCACCAGTACAAAATCTTTTCACTCGCTATTTTGGATAGCTTTTTAAATGAAGGTTTGTTTATATGATATGCTTAAATTTTATCATTATGGATTCATAGGATTGTAAAAGCAAATTCTTTCCTCTTATGGACTATTTAAAACTGTCTCACTGAAAATTTATCATTCACATTTTTAAATCAAGCAAAGAAAGAGAAAATGAATAAAATTCTACGGAAATGAAATACCACACATATACCACGTCATGCCTATGAATACTATAATTCTTTAACTTTTACACTTATTTTTCCATTATTTATTATAAACAAATGTAGCAGATTGATGTTATTATTTTTTATGATCTCAATCAACATTTATTGCTGTACATGCATTTTATAAGATTATAAAAAACAATCTTAAACCAAATTTATATGGTATGTATATGGTACCCTATCCGAAAGAATCTCAATAAAATTGATTTTTCTTTACATTATTTAAATTTCAAGCTTTTCTGTTTATTTAAATAAAAGCCATTCGAGATTAAACTTTTGTTTAAAATTTAATAAAACTATCTAACTATGATCACTGAAGATATATTGATTTCATTCGGAGCAGAAACCAAGAACTATAAAGCGGGAACTCTTATTTTCCGTGAAGGTGAATTTCCCCACTTCTATTTTCAGATCGAAAAAGGCAAGATCAAGCTTAATAATTATACTGAAAGCGGTAAAGAATTTATTCAGAACATTTTTTCAGATTGCCATAGCTTTGGGGAATCTCTCCTTTTTGTAGATCGTCCTTATCCCATGAATGCAGTAGCTATGGAAGATTCCAGTATTTTGAGGCTTCCTAAATCCAATTTTTTGAAGTTGATAAAGGAAAACCATGAAATTTCTCACAATGTTTATCGATGTCTGGCAGAAAGAATGTACTACAAATACATTATGCTTTATAATCTTTCTTTCCAGAATCCCGTGCTGAAACTGAAGCAGCTGATGGATTATCTTAAAAGTTATTACGAAGACAAAACACCCTACTCTTTTCAAATTCCGCTCACCAGGCAGCAACTGGCTTCCCTTACCGGTCTCCGTGTAGAAACTGTAATAAGAGCTATAAAAAGTATGGAAAAGGATAAAATTTTAAAAATTGAGAATAGAAAAATAATGTATTAATTTTTTTAACCTGAAAAGAAAATTAGAATTTATAAAAACGATAGCAATTTAAATTTCACCATCAAGCTGCTTCTGAAACTCTTCCAGATATTTTGCAATGTGAATTCCGTCTGCCAATCCATGATGTGCCTCCACAGAAACCGGAAGAAACTTTTTACCGTCACGGATACTGAATTTTCCAAATGTGATTTTAGGAACAGATTCCGAATTGTTAAAGCTTGTCGGATGCAGTAAGGCACTGAAAGTGTGCCACGGAATTGTTGTATGCCTGATAAGATCTTTGCCAAGCTCCCCATTATTCAACCTAAGTCCTGATGAATGATGTATTGCTTCTATTTCTTCCTTCATAACAGCATTAAAAACCTCAAAATCCGGTGAAAAAGGAATAAATGCAAAGCCGAAAGTCCCGTCTGTCCTGCCAATTGTGGTTCCCGCATGGAGAGTATCGTATAAAACAACCTTACCATCCAGAATTCTAAGCTTAAGCTCATCCACAGCATTTACGGCTATCATTGACCTGTGAAGATACGTAGCGAAAAAAGACTGTTTCTTTTCTTTTGCATAAGCGTAGGCTTTGGTACAATCAACTTCAGTAGTAAAGCCAAAATACGGGCTTTCCATCTTTGAAAAAAATTCAAAATGTTCTTTTCTTTTCCAGCTTTCAACGTTTATGATCTTCATTAATTTTATTTGTCGCAAATTTCAGTAAGTTTTTTTGGTTTTGAAAGTTTATCCTGAAAATGTTACCGAATGAATTACTTATATTGCATTATAATCTAATATCAAGGGTCGGTTTTGGTTAGTTTTTTGTTGCAGAATAGTTCAGGCTTATGATAATAAATACAACGTTATATTGCAAAATTCTTACCCGCATTCTTAAATTTTATCATACCAGAAAAGCCAGTACTTAATTATAATTGAAAAAAATAAAATATGGATACAGAAAAAATTGGATTCATCGGATTAGGGAATATGGGCCACCCTATGGCTAAAAACCTGGAAAAAGCAGGATTTCCACTGTCTGTGTACAACAGATCTCCTGAAAAAGCAGATGATTTTAAGGAAAATTCTACTGTTTATAATCAAATTGAGAAGCTGGTAAAAAGTAGCAGCATCATATTCACTATGCTTACTGATGATCATGCAGCAAAGGCTGTATATGAAGAGATTCTGAAATCAGATATCAGTGGTAAACTTTTTATAGATATGAGTACGATTTCTCCGCAGGCTTCTGGTGAACTATACGGAGCAGTCAAAATTAAAGAAGCTTCCTTTATTGACGCTCCTGTAGCAGGAAGTACCATACCGGCTGCAGAAGGTACACTCATCATTATGGCAGGAGGTGAAGAAAAAGACCTTCAGCGGGCAATGCCCTATCTTGAAAAACTGGGAAAAACGGTAAAACATTTAGGTAAAAACGGAAAAGGAATTGCAGCAAAGCTTTCCATCAACTATTTCTTATCTGCTATTTATCAGGGATTGGCAGAAACTGTTCTGTTATCAGACAAGTTGGGGATTGACAGGATAGATATGCTGGAAATCATTAATGAAAGTGCCAGCGGAAGCGGAGCAACGAAAGTTAAAACACCCATGCTGATCAATAACAATTATGATCCGGCTTTTGCTTTAGATCTTATGCTGAAAGATATTCTTCTGGCGAACAATGCAGGCGCTGATTTTCCCTTATCAAAGGTCTTGATAGAAACTTATCAGTCTGCTCATAACGAAGGTTTTGGAAAAGATGATGTGATTGGGATCATCAATTATCTGAAAAAATAAGCCAACCAGTACCAAGGTGGAATTTTATGATTTTTGTATTGAAAATAAAAATTATGCTTGGAAATTAAAGGCTTTTTCAAACATCATTTATAAATTCGTATAAAAATTAGAATAAAATGACTTTTGGAATTGAAGCAGCAGGCTATTATGTACCGTCTTTGTATTTGGAAATCAAAGACTTGGCGGAGAAAAGAGGAATTGAACCGGCAAAACTGGAAAAAGGATTGGGATTATACAAAATGGGATTTCCGGACGTTCATGAAGATGCAGCTACATTTGCAGCAGAAGCTTTATTGAAGCTGATCAAAGACCAAAATCTTAACCCTAAAGATATTGCCAGAATTTATTTAGGTACTGAAAGTGCCTTGGATGCAGCAAAACCTACCGCTTCCTACGCTATGCAGATGGTAGAAAAAGTGCTGGAAAAAGAATTTGGTGAAAGAAGCTTCAAAAACTGTGATGTTGTGGATATGACCTTTGCCTGTATCGGAGCAGTGGATGCTCTTCATAATTCACTTGACTTTGTAAGGGTGAATCCGGATAAAAAAGCAGTGGTTATTGCCAGCGACTATGCCAAATACGAACTGGCTTCATCCGGAGAATATACTCAGGGAGGTGGTGCTGTTGCCTTGCTGATTTCATCCAAACCTGATCTTCTGGAAATTGAAAATAACTGGGGAGTTGCTACAGAAAGCGTTTTTGACTTCTTTAAACCAAGAAGACAATACAACAAACAAGATTTGGTTGCGGCGCCGGAGACTTTCCCGGATAAAATTGAAGTTTTTACAGATGAGCCGGTTTTTGACGGGCAATATTCAAACCAATGCTATCAGGACAGAATCAGGGAAGCCTACCATCATTACAAAGAAATTACGGGTAAAGATAAACCTTATGAAGGCTGGAGGTATCTTATTTTCCACCTTCCCTATGCCTTTCACGGTAAAAGAGTTTTCACTGAAATCTACAGCCTTGAAAATGAACTTTCTTACAAAACTCCGGACGAGCAAAAAGCGGTTGCGAAATCTGAAGCATATCTGAATTTTATTAACGAGAAAATTGAAAAGTCACAGAGAGCCTCCTCTGAAATAGGAAATATGTATACAGCATCCATTTTTATGGCACTCCTCTCCGCACTGCAGGTTTCTTTTAATGAAGGCGAAGATCTGACAGGAGCTGAAATAGGATTTTTAGGATATGGCAGTGGTTCAAAATCGAAAGTTTTTGCAGGAAAAGTATCAGAAAACTGGAAAACAGCAGTTTCAAAATGGAAGTTATTTGAAAATCTGGAGAATAGAACTGCAGTTGATTTTGAAACCTATGAAAAACTGCACAGAAAACAGCTCCAAACTTCTGTCAACAAAAACTACAAAGGTTTTGGACTGATTTCTATTGAATCAGATAATCCTTTGCTAAATGGGGCGCGATATTATGATTACAAAGATTAAAACGTTTTTAAAAAGAATAAAAGCATTCCATTATTTGGAATGCTTTTTATAATTTATACAAGTTTAACTGTTCAGATATCGGTTAGAAAATTCAGCTCGTATCTGATAATTTTTCGGAGTAACTCCCACCAATTGCTTAAACACTCTCGTAAAATAATTCGTGTCTGAGAATCCTGTCTGATAGGCTGTTTCCTTAATGCTGTTCTGCCCTGCAAGCAATTCCTTAGCTCTGTTGATTCTTTCCTGCAGAATAAAATCATTAGGAGAAGTGCCCAGTTCATCTTTAAACATTTTAAAAAAATTGGATTTACTTACATAAGCAAGTTTTGCCATACTTTCAATCGATAACTTCTGATGTAGATTTTTTTTGATATAATCCACTGCAAACCCTATCCTCGACTTATTTTTAGCTATATTTTTTTCTACCATACTTCTGGCCTGTGTCTGCATTAGTCTGATCAAAAGTTCTTTCAGGGCAAAATCTGCCATGATGTCTTTCTGAGAATTATCGTCCATAGCAATTCGCATGATATTGTTGGTAGCAGATGTTAAAGATTGATTATTGAAAAGAAAAAACTCGTCCAGCTGGATATTCCACTGTGAAGTTTCATCTACTTTAGGAAGACTATAATTTAAATAATTAAGAGAATCTTCTATAAAATCAGGATTAAGGCTTAAAGAGATACATTGTGTGGGTGATAGATCCGCATCAGGAAAGTCGATCACCATGGTTTCACCGGGTGCCACAAGGACGCTTTCTCCGGGAAAATAATCGAAGTAATTCGTTTTATTGTCCAGCTTCATATGCTTTTTACCTCTCAGCATTGCTGTAAAAGCAATATTTTCAAAGTGAAGTTTCACTCCAAAAGCTGCTTTATGTGTTTCATATATACTGAATTCACAGTTGTTTAGATTGAATTTTGTCTGGTTTTCAACAAGGTTCAATAACTGGCTCTCCTTCTTCAATTCAGGAGTATTCAATAAAAATTTGTTATCATTATTCATTTTCTAAACATTTATAAAACCCAATCACTCAAATATATAAATTTTAGTCCTAATGCTATTGTTAACAAAACTATAAAATTGAATATCTGCACTATTGTGATATTTTTTTACACGATTGTGCTATTCCTTTTTCATTTGTAAATGTAATTTAGGCATTACTAAAAAAAATAAAATTACTTATATGAGCACAATTACAGAACCAAAATCAGAAACCGCTTTTCAGTGGCCAGAATTCAAAAACAAATATGATAATTATATCGGCGGTAAATTTACACCTCCGGTAAACGGACAGTACTTCAATGTAGTTTCTCCGGTGAACGGGCAGAATTTTACCCAAGTGGCACATTCTTCCAAAGAAGATTTGGAACTGGCCGTGAATGCCGCTGATAAAGCATTCCAGACCTGGAAAAATACATCTTCTACAGAGAGAAGTATTATATTAAATAAAATTGCGGACAGGATCGAACAAAATCTGGAGCATCTAGCCATTGTTGAAACCATCGACAACGGAAAAGCTGTAAGAGAAACACTTGCTGCCGATTTACCTCTTGCTATAGATCATTTCAGATACTTTGCTTCGGTAATTCGTGCAGACGAAGGTTCACACAATGAGCTTGATAAAGATACCGTATCCCTGATTGTTCATGAACCTCTGGGAGTGATTGCACAGATTATCCCATGGAATTTTCCGATACTGATGGCTGTTTGGAAGTTGGCTCCGGCTTTAGCGGCGGGAAACTGTGTAGTTCTGAAACCTGCAGAAAGTACTCCTGTTTCCATTATGGTTTTAATGGAAATTATCGGCGATCTGTTACCGGCTGGGGTTATTAATATTGTCAACGGCTTCGGTGCAGAGCTTGGAAGAGCATTAGTGACCAATCCCAAAGTGGCAAAAGCAGCATTTACAGGGTCTACCGCTACGGGCAGACTTGTCATGCAATATGCGACAGAAAATATTATCCCTGTAACCCTTGAGTTGGGTGGTAAATCTCCAAATGTATTTTTCAGCTCAGTAATGGATGCAGATGACGAATTCCTTGATAAAGCAATTGAAGGAGCTGTTCTCTTCGCCCTTAATCAGGGAGAGATCTGTACGTGTCCTTCAAGACTGCTCGTTCAGGAAGATATTGCAGATGCATTCATCGAAAAAGTGATCGAAAGAGTGAAAGCTATTAAAGTAGGAAACCCACTTGATAAAACGGTTATGATGGGTGCTCAGGCTTCACAGATCCAGAAAGATAAAATTCTTTCCTATATTCAGTTAGGAAAAGAAGAAGGAGCAGAAGTTCTGGTTGGAGGAGACATAAATAACGTGGGAGAAGGCCTGGAAGAGGGCTTTTACATCAAGCCTACCATATTCAAAGGAAACAACAGGATGAGAATTTTCCAGGAAGAAATCTTCGGTCCCGTGCTTGCGTTCACTACTTTTAAAGATGAAGAAGAAGGAATTAAAATCGCCAATGACACAATCTACGGACTTGGCGCGGGAGTATGGACAAGAGATGCCCATCAGCTATATAATGTTCCCCGCCAGATACAGGCTGGAAGAGTTTGGGTGAATCAATACCACTCCTATCCTGCCGGAGCACCTTTTGGAGGATACAAACAGTCGGGAATAGGCAGAGAAAACCATAAAATGATGCTGGATCATTATCGTCAGACTAAAAATATGCTGATCTCCTACAATAAAAACAAATTAGGTTTCTTTTAATTTTAAATATTAGGGCGTGCCCGTTTGTCCCGGAATACCGGGGCAAAACGGTCGGGCTTTCCAGGGCTTCACTTCGTTTCGGTGCTCCATTTCATTCCGCACCGGCTCGTTCTTCGCCGCCCTTCCTATCCCTCACGCAAAGATTGGTTGTCTTAAATATTTCGGGTAAGCAGAAATTCTGTCGCTATGAAGAAGGGGAATTTTAATGTGAATAGTCAATTTTGCTACGTAAGTCATGGTCAATAACCCTGTTGTTAGTAAAATTCACAATTGACCATTCACCATTGGCTAGTTCATCATTCAAAACTTAAACCAACCAAACTCCAATACATATGATTTCAAAAACAATGAAAGCTCCAGTAGTGAAAGACTACGGTCAGCCAATAAAAATAGAAGAAATTCCGGTAAAAGTACCCGGAAGATATGAGTATTGGTAAAAAAGTAATCCCCTGTGGAGTTTGTCATATGGGCTTACATGCTGTTATGGCGACAAGCCGGCAAAACCTGGAAAACAAACCTATCATTTTAAATTGAAACCAAAAGCAGAAAAATGGAAACTAAAATATCAAGATTATCCGCTACAGAAAAAGCATTAGATATCATTTATGAGCTCGAAGATAAATACGGAGCCCTGATGTTTTACCAGGCTGGAGGTTGCTGTGAAGGTACCCAACCACAATGTTTTGAGAAAGGAGGATTCTTTCCCAGAATGAATGATGCCATGATAGGAACCATTAACGGCCATGAATTCTGGATAGACCGTGACTTATTTGAATATTGGAAGTATTCCCATTTTACATTGGATGTTGTAGACGGTTTCGGTCCGGGTGGGTTTTCATTGGAAACACCGTTGGGAAAAACATTTAAAATTCATTATAAACTTTTTACCCCTGAAGAATATACAAACTTAGAACCAGTAAAACGTAGCGAATAAACATATAGTTGAACTACCCTATGGGAACGAGACTGCCTGCAGAGGCAGTCTTTTTTATTTTTAATTAAAGCTTTTTGCATAAATGTTACGAATGTGGTTTTTGATATTTTCTTTTTTCTTTAAAATTCGGCTTATGTTAAGTTTATTTTATTCTTTATTTTTTATGAATACATTTATATTTTTAATCTATTGTAACAAATTAATGTAATTTAATTTTGTTCTTACTTTTTGTTAAAATTCTATTAACATTCAACTTGCTTTATTTTTCGTTAAATTTTTAAATACAATTAATTTTTTTCTTTATCATTTTTCAGGTATTGCTGGTAATATTGCCAATTACATTTCCTGTTTTCAGATTTTAATCAATTGACGTTATTGATATTTATTAACATATTTGTCGCTTGAATATATTAAAATCTGTTAATATGAATGTGAGATTGCATGTATTAAGTGCCGGAGCTCTGTTTTTTTTAGGACAAGCTGCCTTTGCACAAAAAACTAAGAACGATTCTGTTCTGAAGGAAAATAAGATCGAAGAAGTGATCGTTACCGGATACCAGAAGAAGAAAGCAGATGAAATCACCCAGGCCCAGGCCGTTGTAGGGGGAGATGAAATCAGAAGGAACTCTCCTACCACCTCTATCGGAAACTCTTTACAAGGTAGAGCTTCAGGGGTATTTGTACAAAGTAGCACAGGACAGCCGGGTGCTGCCGCTACAATTCAGGTAAGAGGGATTGCCGGTGTTGGAGGGTCTTCAGAACCTACTTATGTTGTGAACGGGATGTATATGACTGCAAGGCAGTTTAGTGCAATCAATCCTGCAGATGTAGAATCTATTTCAATTCTTAAAGATGCTGCTGCTACAGCGCAGTATGGAGCAAGAGGAGCAAATGGTGTAGTTGTGGTAACTACAAAAGCTGGAAAAGCTGGAAAAACTCATTACTCATTTGAAACTAAATTTGGTTTCAGTGAAAGGTTGAAGGACAATAACTACACTATGATGAACTCAAGAGAGTTGATGGGTTTCCAAAATCAATTGGGATATCTTGGTTTTAAGCCTAGATCTCAGGAGGAAATGGACCGACTTGCTGCTTTTGATCATAATTGGCAAAAAGATTTGTTAAAACCTTCAAGCATCCAGTCTTACTTATTTAGTGCACAGGGAGGATCCAAAGAAAGCACTTTTTATTACTCATTAGGATATGATTCTGATAACGGAATTATCAGAGATATAGACGGACTTAAAAGATATACCGGTAACTTCGGATTTACAAATAAATTAAGTGAAAAGCTGAACGTAGGAATTAACCTTGGAGTTCAGTATCAGGTTACTCAGAATTTCAGAGACAGAAATAATACACAGAATCCTTTTGGAGCAATGTATAAATATGCTCCTTATGAGCCTATCTATAACCCGGATGGAAGTTATAACCAGACCATGAGAGCGGGTTCAAACGTTGTAGAGCAAATTCGTAATTATACTCTGGAGGATCAGAGATTGAGAATTCCGGTAACTTTATTTGCTGAATATAAAATCATTGATGGTCTGAAATTTAAAACCAATTTCAATGGGCTTTATGACTGGTATTTAGGAACTCAATGGCTGAGAAAAGGTTCAAACCTTGATTTAACAGTAAACGGGGTTCCTACAGGTTCATTGAATAAAAATTCATTCTATACATTTAACTACACATGGAATAACTCCGTTAATTATAAAAAATCATTCGGAAGCCACAACTTTGATTTCTTAGGATTTATCGAGTATAATGATAACTTCAATGAAACAGTGAACGGAGGTGCTTATGGATTAAAATCACCTGTACTAAGTGTTCCTTCCATTACTACCCCTTCAGACAGAAATACATTTACCGGAGTTAAAACAAGAAATACCCTATTCAGTTTAGCAGGGATGATCAATTATGACTATCAAGGTAAGTATTTGGTAACAGGATCATTGAGAAGAGATGCTTCATCAAGATTTGGGGCGAATAACCAAAGCGGAGTATTCTGGTCTGCAAGTGCAGCTTGGAATATCGCGAAGGAAGACTTTATGAATGGTGGCTTTATCAATGATTTAAAGCTTAGAGGGTCATACGGTACAACAGGTAATGATGGCACATTGCCTGATTATTACAATGTAACCAATATCAGTTATGGTTTATACGGTTCTAATGGAGCTTTATACCCTGGGACATCTTCACAAGGAAACTATATTATTGGTAATACAAACCTTAAATGGGAATCTAATGCAATTACCAACTTAGGGGTTGATTTCACCATGTGGAACAGAAGAATCCGTGGATCTGTAGAAGTATACCAGAATAAGAGAAAAGACTTTGTGCAGCTTGTACCTTTGGATAAACAAGAAGGAGGCCTTTACCAATATATTAATGCAGGTGATATGTCCCAAAAAGGACTTGAAGTTGAGCTTAGTGTAGATGTTCTTAAAAAGAAAGATTTCCAGTGGAATTTACATGCTAACATCTCTTTCCAGAAATCAACTCTTGACAGATTAGCAGATGGACAGACTGAAAGAAACTTAGGGTATACTTATCTCAAAGTAGGTGAATCTCCATATGTATTCTACAATGTTAGGTTTGCAGGAGTAGATCCAAATAATGGAGATGCGTTATACTATGATAAAGCAGGGAACATAACTAACGTTTATAGTGCATCAAATGCAGTTCCTCTTACGGACAAATCTCCTTTCCCAAAAAGTTTTGGTGGTTTCGGAACTACTTTTCAGTATAAAGGACTTGATTTCAGCGCCGACTTTGCATTCAAGTTAGGAGGATATACTTATAACAATATGTACGCAGCGGCTGTTGACCCAACTCTTGCTGTTGCAGGCAGAAATATGGCACAATCTGCGGCTAATGTTTGGCAAAATCCAGGTGATACAGGAGTATTCCAGAAAGTTGACTCAAATGGGATGCGTGATTCTGACCAATGGATTGAAAAATCAGATTATTTAAGATTAAGATCACTGACATTAGGATATACATTTGATAAAGAATTCCTTGGAGAAGGATCACCAATCAATAAGCTTAGAGCATATGTACAGGGGCAGAATTTATTTACGGTAACTAAATTCCACGGAGAACCTGAAGTTTCATTAGGATCTGCAGATTCCACTTCAATGTTTGTTCCGGGATCATACAATCTTTATACTTACCCTGCTGTAAGAACAATCTTGGTAGGATTGCAATTAGAATTTTAATACTGAATTAGCTTTATGAAAAAGAATATAATAAAAATAAGTTTAGCAGCGTTGACGGTCTTTGTTTCGTTAACGTCTTGTGAAAGAAATTTAGATCAGATATCATCCATTAATGAAGATCAGGATCAGGCAATGACCAGAGCCGAATCATTCAGACAGGCTATGGATGGTGCCTATACAGCTCTTAAAGGAGGTGGATATTATAGTGGAGATACAGGGAGTCAACTTATTATGGGAGATCTTACTACCGATAATTTAATTCGTACTGCTTCGGGAAGGAATACCAACTTTGCCGCATCAAACTTCGAATTTTCTTCAGATAACTCACAGACAACAGGATTGTATAATGCAGCATATCTTGCGATCAGCAGAACCAATTTTGTTTTGAAATACATCAATAATGGAGTATTATCTGGGACACAAAAAACAAATATAGAAGCAGAAGCAAGAGCGCTTAGAGCAATCGTCCATTTTGACATTGTAAGAGCCTATTCTCAGATCCCTACACAATCTGCAGGAGCAAAGAGTTCTATTGGGATTTATTATTCAGAAACATACTCTCCTTTAAATAATACATCATCCCGAAACCTGACCGTTGAACAGGTATATGATAAAATTATAGCAGACCTTTTATTTGCAGCTGATAATATTACACAGAATGATGCTGACAAAGGAAGATTAAGTAAAGCTGCTATCTACGGATTATTATCAAGAGTTAATCTTTATAAAGGTGATTACGCTAATACAATCAAGTATGGGGAATTAGCATTGGGACTTTCACCAAGCATCACAGCAAAAGATAACTTCTCCAGAATATGGAAAGAGAACGAGGGATTATCCAGAATTACTGACGGTGTTCTATTTCAGGTGTCAAATGCTGCTGCAGAACAGAATACAGTTGGGGCAGCCTACAACCAGGCAGTTCCTAGTTTAAGATCAGAATTTGTAGTAGATTATGATCTATATACAGCATATACTGATAATGATGTTAGAAAGTCTGCTTACTTCACTACGAGCATATATAGTAAGCAAAAATACAATCACGTAACAAAATATGCAGGTAATGGTGGACCATCTAATATTGTACCGATTAAATATCTGAGATCGGCTGAAGTATTGTTAAACATCGCTGAGGCATATTACAGATCAGGTGATCAAGCTTCAGCTCTTACTTTGTTAAATAAATTAAGAGTTGAAAGATACACAACATTTACTCCTGGAACAGAAGCAGGACAACTTCTTTTAGACGCTATCTTAAAAGAAAGAAGATTGGAGCTTGCCTTTGAAAATGACAGATGGTATACATTGAAGAGATTAGGTCTTCCGGTTCAGAGATCAGGCAAAGGAGATCTTTTTGACGGGACAGGATCACCAGCTGTTAAGCAAACTCTTGATGCTGGAAATACCAAATGGCAATGGCCAATTCCTATCACTGCTATTCAGGCAAACCCGAATATTAAGCAGAATGAAAACTATTAATTATTAATAGAATCAATATAAGAAGCCCCATTTTCATGGGGCTTCTTTGTTACTTATTATTGATTGTGGAATTATGCTACGATTAATTCTTCAAAAATAATGTCAGACCTTCACAAACCTATTCACAAACATTGCGGCTACAATATCCCCTACAGCATTCAGAACAGTGGCCAAAGGATCTACCAGCGTTCCTATAATCATCACTGCCGGAATAGCTTCCTGTGGTAATTTATAGACCGAAATCATCAGCATTTCACCAATATATCCGCCATTGGGAATTCCACCAGCAACAATACTTACAAAAACAGTAATTCCTAAAGCCAGCAGCAAATTGGCCGGATCAAAAAAATCTTTTCCAATGATCAGAAAAGCGACGTATATTTTGATAATGGAAGACATCGAAGACCCGTTCTTATGCAGGGTTGTCCCGATAGGGATTACCAGATTGGCAATTGAATTAGGAATGCCAATTTTCGAGGCGGCCTGGAGATTTGCCGGCATTGTGGCAAAGCTGCTGCAGGTACTTAGAGCCGTTAATGTAGGATACACTGCATTTGTCCAGAAACTTTTAATACCCTTTTGTCCGTTGGCCATAAATGCATACAGAGAAAAAAATACAAAGAAATAAACAATTCCTGCAATATAATAAAGTCCTAATGGTTTAGCATAAAATCCAAAAAGCTGAGGCCCCAAAGTAGCTACCTGATAAGCGAAATAAGCCCCAAGACCAATAGGTGCCAGTTTCATGATCAGTAAAAGAAGCTCCTTCATTACCTCATATCCCGAAGCAATAAAAACTCTGAATGGCTGGCCTTTTTCTCCGGACTTTCTTGCCGCAAATCCCGTCATGAAAGCAAAAATAAGAAGAGCCAGCATATTTTGTCTTGAAAACAGTTGAGTAAATTCTCCAACCGTAAAGAAACTTACAATCCTATTTCCCCAGCTGTCTTCACTGGCAGCTTCAGAAATCATTTCCGAACTACCGGAAACTCCCGAAACAGGAAATACATACACTGCACAGATGGTAAAAACAGCTGCTGTCAATATAAAAAACAGAAAAGTAAAAGACGTCACCAGGATGATCCTTCCAAACTTAGACTGCTGTTCCAGGGAAGCAATGGAATTGGAAACAGCAAAAAATACCAACGGTACCACACTCACAAAAAGAAGGTTCAGGAAAATATCTCCCAGGGGCTTAATATATTCCACAACACCCGGAGCAGTAATGCCTATGACGCTTCCGGCCATAATTCCTAAAAGTAAAAGTATAATTCCTGAGTAGTTTTTTAGTACCTCTTTCATTCAACGCTTTTTATCAAAGATAGGTTTATTTTTAACATTCTATTATAGAATTTTCAGGCATAAATTTCATAAATTTGAGTAAATATCGTTTGTATGGCGTATATAGATTACTATAAAATTTTAGGCGTAAATAAAAGCGCAACTCAGGATGACATCAAAAAAGCCTATCGGAAATTGGCCAGAAAACATCATCCTGACCTCAATCCCGGCGACAAAGAAGCTGAGAAAAAATTCAAAGAGCTGAATGAAGCTAATGAAGTGCTTAGTAATCCAGAAAACCGTGCGAAATATGACAAATACGGGGAAAACTGGAAGCATGGTGAAGAATATGAAAAAGCCCAGCAGCAAAGGCAGTACCAGCAGCAAAATTATAGTGGCGGCGGATTCTCCGGTGCCGATTTTGGTGAAGGAGAAGATTTTTCAGACTTCTTCCAAAGTATGTTTGGTGGTGCCGGAGGCGGTTTTGGGAAAAGCTCACGGGGAAGTTCTTCAGGGAAATTCAAAGGACAGGATGTGCATGCCGAATTGAATTTGAATTTAAAAGATGCCGCCCAGACCCATCCACAGACTTTTGAGATTAATGGTAAAAAGGTAAGAATAACGATTCCTGCCGGGGTATATGATGGCCAGCAGATCAAGTTGAAAGGTCACGGAAGTCCTGGCTTTAACGGAGGTCCAAACGGAGATCTGTACATCACATTCAATATTCCGGTGCATCCTGATTTTGAAAGAATTGGAAATGATCTGAAAACAAAAGTTTCAATAGATCTGTATACGGCCATTTTAGGTGGCGATGTAAAGGTGAATACACTTGATGGAAGTGTCAATTTAAAAGTAAAGCCTGAAACACAGAATGGAACAACGGTTAGACTGAAAGGAAAAGGTTTCCCAATGTATAAAAAAGAAGGCCAGTCCGGAGATCTTTTTGTGACATATGAAGTAAAACTGCCGACAGATCTTACAGACAAGCAGAAAGAACTTTTCGAACAACTTAAAAATTCATAAGCCATGAATGAAAGAATATCGCGCGAAGAACTCGTAAAAATATACAATGTAGAAATCACTTTTTTTGATGAACTGGTGGATGTTGGGCTACTGAAGGTGGAAACAGAAAATGAAATCCGGTATTTACTCTATGAAGATCTGCCTGTTTTTGAAAGATTTACCAATTGGCATTATGATCTGGAAATCAACCTTCCCGGTTTGGAGGTGATTCATAATATGCTTAAAAAAATGGAGGATTTAAAAAAGAGAAATCGGGATCTGATGAATAAACTTTCTGCAATAAGTGACCAATATGAAGATATTTGATTTAGTTTTGTACCCTTTAAAACAAATTAAATATTCTAAGAAATGAATGGAGAGAAAGTCATCAGATTAAATGTAAACAGAAAAGATTTTGAAGAAATTTATTTCAGCGGTAATCAGGGAAGTTTATTCTTTTCACAGAGTACTAAAGGAAAAACAGTCACCACTGCAGTGGTAGGATTGATTTTGCTGATCTTATTCTGTTTTAAAGGTGATTTAAGCAAAGAAAAATTTGGAATCTTATATTTCGTAAGCTTTTTATTCCTTCTTTGTACCGTCTATCTTTCTTTAAGTATCAACAAAGTTTCCCGGTGGAAAAAAGAGGTCAACAAATATTTGAAATCTCTGGAAAATTCTGAGATCTATGAAATCAAGTTTACTAATGAAATCTTCAATGTTAATCTTAATCATCAGGAAGAGTTGAGCAAATGGGAAGATTTTAAATACTTTGATGTCAATGATAAATTTATTTCTCTCGAAGGAAAATTCAATTATATGTTTCCGAGAAAATCGATGAGTAAAGCCGATTACGACACACTTAAACAGACATTAAAGAAAAATATTATTCTATCCTGAAAATAAGACAGGAAATTAATAAATATAAGCAGTGAGAATCTCAGGATTTTCACTGCTTATATTTTATCTTTAAATCCTGCTCTTTTACTCTGTTTTCATCATGCTTAAGAAAACTTTTAAATCCTGCATGAAAATTAAAAGGGAAGATATCAGAATCAATTCCTATGATTTTTAAAAATAAATGACATACTCCTTTGAAAGTAGTATTTTTGATAAAATATTTTTCTGATGTTTGACCTCCTTCTTTCGCACATACAAAACAAAGTTGATATTACTGAAGAGCAACAACAAAAGATTCAATCATTTTTTTCCTTTAAAAAATTACGCAAAAAACAATACTTACTGCAGGAAGGTGATATTTGTAAATGCCTTTCATTTGTAAGCAAAGGTTTGCTCAAATCTTATGTTTTAGACGAAAAAGGAAACGAGCGAATTAATATGTTTGCCTTTGAGGGATGGTGGATCTCAGATTTTAACAGCTTTATCAATCAGGAAGCGGCAGTTCTGAATATTGATGCTGTAGAAGAAACCGAAGTCCTGATGATCACTTTGGAAGATTATGAAAAAATGATGCTTGAAATCCCTATTATGGATCGGTATTTCAGGATTCTGTATCAAAACAGTCTTGTCACAAAAGATTACAGGTTAATGGTTTCTAACAGCTTTACGGCAGAAGAAAAATATATGCATTTTGCCCAGCGGAATCCTGAAGTTATTAAAAGAATTCCGCACAATCTTATTGCTTCCTATCTTGGCCTAACTCCCGAAACAGTTAGCAGAATACGCAAAAAATGGTCTCTTAAAACTTGATCTGAATCAATAAAAAAACTTGATTCAGATCAAGCCTGATAGCCTTCTCTTATCCATAATTTTGTAATAGAAATTTTACGAATATGGACAATAGAGAAAATATAGCATTAGTAGTCGGAGCGACAGGAATTACAGGCAGCAATCTTGCTGAAGAATTGATTTCCCAGGGCTGGATCGTTTATGGATTATCCAGAAATCCTAATAATAACATTCCCAAACTTATTCCTGTGAAAGCTAATCTTTTGGATACAGAAAGCTTAAATACAGCATTGGATGGAATCTCTCCTACCCACATTTATTTCACAACCTGGATGCGAAATGATACGGAAGAAGAAAATATCCGGGTGAATAGTGCTTTGGTAAGGAATCTGCTGGATATACTGTCTCCAAAAAAATCTGTAAAACATGTAGCCCTGGTAACAGGACTAAAACATTATCTCGGACCTTTTGAAGCATATGTTAAAGAAGGAAAGCTTCCTGAAACCCCTGTTAGAGAAGAGCACCCAAGACTTTCGTTACCCAATTTCTATTATGCCCAGGAAGATGAAATATATAAAGCTTCGGAAAGAGATAAATTTACATGGAGCATTCACAGGCCTCATACGGTGATCGGTTACGCAGTAGGCAACCTCATGAATATGGGAACTACACTTGCAGTATATGCAAGTATATGTAAAGAAACAGGACGAAAGTTCATCTGGCCGGGATCTGAGCAGCAGTGGAACGGTGTTTCTGATGTAACAGATGCCCGGATTTTAGCAAAACAGCTTGCATGGGCCTCTACAAATGAATCTGCAAAAAACCAGGCTTTTAATATCACCAATGGTGATGTATTCCGTTGGAAGTGGCTTTGGAAAAGACTCGCTGACTGGTTCGGTATTGAAGCAGAAGATTTCGACGGACAGATAAGGCCGCTTGAAAACGAATTGAACAACAGCAATATAATCTGGAAGGAAATAGCAGAAAAGTACAGCCTCAAAGAAAATAATCTTGATAGACTCGTTTCGGCATGGCATACCGATCTGGATCTTGGAAGACCTCTGGAAGTGATGTGTGATATGTCTACAAGCAGAAAGCTAGGATTTACAGCCTATCAGAATACGGAAGATTCTTTTACCGAATTATTCGAAAGACTACGAGCTGAAAAACTGATACCATAAGCAGACCACAATAAAAGGAGCAATGATCAATTGCTCCTTTCTCTATTATAATGTGTTTTTTTATATTAAACTTCAGCCGTGGTAAAGCCAAATTTTTGTTTAAATGAATGATAAAAATGTGATAAATTTTCAAAACCAAGTTCAAGATAAATCTCTGAAGGTTTTTTGTTTTTATGCCGGATCTGATAATAAGCTTCATCCAGCCTCTTTTCTTTGAGCCACTGTTTGGGAGTAGCATTAAATGATTTATTAAAATCTCGTTTAAAACCCGAGAGACTGCGCCCTGTGAGCCGGGCAAATGTTTCTACAGAGACATTAAACATGAAATTTTTATTCATAAATTCTTTCAGATCGATCTTATAAGCCTCTGAAAAGTCAAAAAGCATATTTTTAAAATCAGGATTGCTTTGGAGGATCAGTTCTATAGCTTCTTTAATCTTTAAATCAGCCAGTCTTGAAGTAGCTATTTCCGTTTTATCAATATAGGGAAGAAGCGAAGTAAAATAACCGCTGAAAAATTCATCAGATTCAAAAAAAAGCTTTTGGGTATCCGGAAATCTTTCAACTCCGGTTATTTTATTTTCTGCAGCATAGTTCCGGAGCGTTTCACGGTCAAGAGTTATAGCCAGAAACTGGTATCTCCCATTTTTTGCAGGTTGCTTTATCGTACGGATCAGCTGATTTTTTCTGACCAGAACCACTGTATTTTCTTTTATAACGGTTTTCCCTTGATCATGAAAAGCATGGGTCTCACCGGACCATTGAAAGCCCAGAAAATGGTCTGGAATAAATTCCTCATGCCCTCTGTAAGTTTCAAAAGCACATGAATATACAAGTTTATCGAATATAATCTCAGAAGTTCTCTCCATAATACAAATATCTGAAATTTAAGCTATAACAGCAGCACCGGCAACAGCAATCTCCTTATCTTGCTCAGGAGTTCCTCCGGAAGAGGCTATTGCTCCGATGATCGTTCCATCAGAACCTTTGATCACAACTCCACCAGGTATTGTCAGAAGACCATCATTGGAATTCAGCATACCATAAGCATGAAGATCTGCACCCGCAATAACCGTTCCCATTACCTCACTGTCAATACCGAACATAACTGCGGTTTTAGCTTTTTTTAGCGCAAAATCAATAACGCCATACACACTGTCTAATCTCGCCAAGGCCATCAGGTGCCCGCCCGGATCAACCACTGCAATACTTACGGGGATATTAATTGACTTTGCTTTTTCTATGGCTGCTTTGAGACCCTTTTCAGCCTGATCATACGTTATGCCCATGATTTAACTTTTTGCTGTCCAAGCCTCCGCCTGAAGTTGTTTTACAAAATCTTCCGTTTCTTTTGGATGTACATTTCTGAAATTAGACTCATCATCCAAAGCTACATTGACGATCACATCAGCCATAGACTGCGGATCCAGCTGATGAGCGAGTGAATCTGCAGCTCCATCGAATGCAGAATCTGGAGTGAAGTTCACTTTTGGATCATACCAACGAAAGATAGAATCCACTCCCCTGTCATTAAACCCAGTTCCAAAAACTCCGGGATTGCAGGTTGCAATTTTGATATTGAATGGAGCCAGTTCAGTTCTTAAACCTTCTGCAATAGATTCCATAGCATGCTTAGAAGCGCAGTAAGCCGCAACATACGGGACAGTCCATAAGCCACCCATTGAAGTAGTAAAAACTATTTTGCCAGGCTTCTTTTGCTCAATAAACTTTTTCACAAAGCCCTGAACAAGTTCTAAACCTCCAAAAACATTCACATCAAACATTGAACGGATCAGCTCCAACGGCTGTTCAGCAATAGGTCCCCCTTCCATAATACCCGCATTACTGATCAAAATATCAATATCATATTTTTGGTGGATATACGCAATATCACGGGGATTGGTAACATCCAGTTTGTCAACTGTAAGTAAAATTCCCTGTTCACCAGCATCCCTAATTAGATCACTCATCTGTGGATAAATCTGTGTAGTGGCAATGACTTTATGCCCTTTTTTTGCAAGATCAAATGCGGCTATTTTCCCAAAACCGGTTGCTGCACCCGTAATTAAAATTGTTTTGCTCATTTTGTTTTCTTTTTGTTACAGATACAAATTTCAAGATATTCGCTGGCCGTTTTGTTGGTGAGAAGCTCAAAAATATATTGGTATAAAGTTCAAAATAGATCAATAAGCCGGCTATAAATGTTTAGATATTCTACTTTATCATAAAATTTAGAGTTCATCCTAATTTGGTGGGATTTTTGAATGTAAAATATAAACCAATCACACCATTGAAATTAATAACATTCACAAAAGAAGGAATTTACTGTCCGCAGGGAAAATTTTATATTGATCCCTGGAGACCAGTCGATATGGCAGTCATCACACACGGGCATGCCGACCATGCACGCTGGGGAATGAAAAAATACCTTTGTCACCATTTTACAAAACCTATTCTTTATCAGAGAATCGGATTGGATATTGAGTGCCAAAGCGTTGGCTATGGTGAGGTCATTATGCTAAACGGGGTAAAAGTATCACTCCATCCTGCCGGGCATATTATCGGTTCAGCACAGGTAAGGTTGGAATACAAAGGATATATTACTGTTATTTCCGGCGATTATAAAGTACAGGAAGACGGATTGAGCACTCCTTTCGAAGTGGTAAAATGCCATGAATTTGTTACAGAAAGTACTTTCGGGCTGCCCATTTATAACTGGCTGGAAGTTCCGGATCTCAATAAAAAACTTCAGTCCTGGGTATTGAAAAATAAAGAAAATTCAAAAACATCCGTATTTGTAGGATATTCGTTGGGTAAGGCCCAGAGGATTATGAAAGCCGTTGAAGGAATGGGAAAAATTCATGTCCACTACTCGATTGGTAAGCTTAATAAAGCTTTTGAAGAAGTTGGAATTGTACTTCCTGATTATGAGGTTCCTGATTTCAGGGAAAGCATCAAACATGTTGATGGTGATATCGTGATTGTTCCCCCAGCTCTGCTGGACAGTAATGTCATCAAGAAAATTCCTGATGCAGCAACAGCGATTTGCTCTGGCTGGATGCAGGTTCGTGGTGCCAGAAGGTGGCGAAGTGCCGATGCCGGTTTTCCGATGAGCGATCATGCCGATTGGAAAGGATTGTTGCAAGCTATAAAAGCTACGGAAGCCGAAATTGTTCATGTCACACACGGACAGACCGAAGTTTTTTCAAAATACCTGAATGAAATTGGCATTAAAGCAGATGTTGTGCAGACCCAGTTTGGTGAAGATGAAGAAGAAGCAGAAAAAGAAATCATTGAAAATCCTCAGCCATGAAACATTTTGCAGACCTTATCAACGCCCTGGAAACCACCAATAAAACCAACGCAAAGATAGATGCCATCATCGATTATCTGGAACGTGCTCCCGATGAAGATAAAGTATGGTTTATTGCCTTGTTTACAGGGAAAAGACCCAAAAGGAATGTCAATACCAATTATATGAAAGAATGGGCACTGGAGATCACAGAACTACCTTTCTGGTTGTTTCAGGAAAGCTATTCTTCGGTTGGAGACCTTGGGGAAACGATTTCCCTCATCCTTCCTCCGCCTTCACACAAAATAGACCGTACACTTTCCCAATGGATGCTGGATATTGTTAATTTAAAAGACAAGTCAGAAACCGAAAAAAAAGCATTTGTGTTGCAGTCATGGAATGGTCTGGATTATACTGAACGTTTGATATTCAATAAATTACTCGGTGGGAGTTTCAGAATTGGGGTTTCAGATAAAACCCTCATCAATGCCCTTACAAAATTTACTTCACAGGAATCAAGCACTTTGATGCACAGTCTGATGGGTAAATGGATTCCCGGAGAAGCCTCTTTTCACGAACTGATTTTCGCAGAAAATATCAATCCGGATAATTCAAAACCCTATCCTTTCTGCCTCGCTTATCCACTGGAAAAAGAATTGGAAGACCTCGGAGATCCTAATGACTGGCAGATTGAATATAAGTGGGACGGCATCCGTGGGCAGATCATCCGGAGAAATGATGAAGTCTTTATCTGGTCAAGAGGTGAAGAGCTGGTAACCGATCAGTTTCCTGAAATCAAAGACACCGTTCTGGCCATGAAAGGCAACTTTGTTTTAGATGGAGAAATACTTGCGGTAAAGGATTCTAATGTTTTAAATTTTAATGAATTACAAAAAAGATTAAACAGAAAAACTTTAACAAAAAAAATGCTGACGGATATTCCGATCCAGGTTTTTGTTTATGACCTTTTGGAGCTTGAAGGAACCGACCTTCGGGAAAAACCAATTGCAGCCAGACGGGCCATGCTTGAAGAATTGCTGTTGAATGAAACTCCCGAAAATATTAAACTTTCCAAGGTCATTGACTTTGAAAAATGGGAAGACCTGAATTCAATAAGAGAAGAATCCAGGGAAATCAACAGTGAAGGACTGATGCTCAAACAGAAAAATTCGGCTTATCATTCCGGAAGAAAAAAAGGCGACTGGTGGAAATGGAAAGTAAGTCCGTTAACCATTGATGCCGTCTTGATTTATGCCCAAAAAGGAAGCGGAAGAAGAAGCGCCTACTACACCGATTATACATTTGCCGTGAAAAACGGTGATGCTCTTGTCACCATCGCAAAAGCCTATTCCGGATTGACCGATAAAGAAATCATGGAAGTCAGCAAATTTGTCAATAAAAATGCTATAGAAAAATTCGGACCTGTACGAACAGTAAAGGCTGAGCTTGTTTTTGAGATTGCCTTTGAAGGGATAGGATTCAGCAGCAGGCATAAAAGCGGTGTTGCCTTAAGATTTCCAAGAATTGTAAGGTGGCGGAAAGACAAAACGGTAGCAGAAATTGATGAACTTGAAGAAATAAAAAAACTCATCCAATAATTTGAAAACATTTGAAGATACCAATGGATTTAAGGTCATTCAGCAATGGATGGCTGATAAAGGTATTGTCCCCTTTAAATTTCAGATCGATACATGGCAGAAATTTGGAAACGGATACAGTGGAATGGTTGTGGCACCGACAGGTTTTGGGAAAACTTTTTCCGTTTTCCTGGCTTTGGTTTCAGATTTCATGAACCATCCTGAAAAGTACAAAAAAGGATTAAAAATGATCTGGATCACTCCATTGCGTTCTCTATCAAAGGATATTGCCAAAGCCATGCAGGAAGCTATGGATGAGATTGGTCTCGATTGGACGGTTGGCGTAAGAAATGGAGATACCGAACAAAAGGTAAAACAGCAGCAGCTCAGAAGTATGCCTGAAATTCTGGTAGTCACTCCGGAAAGTCTGCACCTGCTTTTGGGACAGAAAAATCATGCCCGGTTCTTTCAGGACACCAAATGTGTTGCTGTGGATGAATGGCATGAATTACTGGGTTCAAAACGTGGTGTAATGGTCGAACTTGGTATTTCACAGCTGAGAAAATATGTTCCCAAAATAAAAATCTGGGGAATCACAGCAACCATTGGAAATTTAGACGAAGCCATGGATGTTTTAATCCCTTACGATATAAAAAAAACGAAGATCACTGCTAAAGAACATAAGAAAATAGAGATTCTTCCTGTTTTTCCTGATGAAATTGAAATTCTTCCGTGGGCTGGACATTTAGGAGCAAAACTGGCAGACAAAATTGTCCCTATCATTCTCAATTCAAAATCTACCATTGTTTTTACGAATACCCGGAGCCAGAGTGAAATGTGGTATCAGCTGTTGCTTAATGCTTACCCGGATTTTGCGGGCCAGATCGCCATTCACCACAGTTCTATTGATGCTCATCTCCGGATCTGGATTGAAGAAAATCTAAGTTCCGGAAAGCTGAAAGCTGTAGTATCAACCTCATCCTTAGATCTTGGAATAGATTTTAAACCCGTGGATACCGTCATCCAGATTGGCTCAGCAAAGGGAGTTGCAAGATTTCTGCAGCGGGCAGGACGAAGCGGGCACTCCCCTTTTGAAACCTCTAAAATCTACTGCGTTCCCACCCATTCTCTCGAATTGATTGAAGTGGCCGCCCTTAAAGAAGCCGTAAAGCAAAAAGTAATTGAACCCCGTGATCCGCAGGTTCTGTGTTTTGATGTGCTGGTTCAGTTTCTGATGACCCTGGCAGTAGGTGACGGTTTTTATCCCGAAGAAACATTTGAAAGGATTAAAAAAACATTTGCTTTCCAGGAAATAATGGAACAGGAATGGAAAAGTATTTTGGATTTCCTGACCATTGGCGGAAGCGTTTTAAAAAGTTATGAAGAATTTCATAAGATCGTCATTATGGAGGATGGCCTCTATAAAGTAACCTCACGGAAAATCGCTATGCTTCACCGGATGAATATGGGGGTCATTGTAAGCGATGCCATGCTGAAAGTAAAATTTATTTCCGGCGGCTACATCGGAATGGTAGAAGAATATTTTATTTCAAAATTAAAAAAAGAAGAAAAATTTATCCTGGCCGGCCGAACGCTGGAAGTGACCATGATCAAAGATATGACCGTTTATGTCCGTGCAGCTAAAGGAAAAGCGATGGCCCCAAGTTATCTGGGCGGTAGACTACCTTTAAGCTCAAATTTAGGGCACTTTTTAAGAGAAAAATTATCCGGAGCCTTAAACCCGAAAGCTTCTGAAAAGGAATTGAAATTTCTACATCCATTATTGGCCAACCAGGAAAAGAATTCACACATTCCTAAAGATGATGAATTCCTTGTAGAACTCATCAAAAACCGTGAAGGCTACCATTTGTTTATGTATCCTTTTGAAGGTCGGCTGGTGCACGAAGTAATGGCAGCTCTGATTGCTTACCGAATTTCAAAACTGGCACCGATATCTTTCTCTATGGCGATGAATGATTATGGTTTTGAACTCTTCAGCGATAAAGAAATTCCTCTGAATGATGATAATCTCAATAAAATCCTGACCCGGGACAACCTGATGAATGATGTGATTGCCAGCATCAATTCTGCAGAAATGGCCCGAAGAAAATTTCGCGATATTGCTGTAATCTCCGGAATGGTGATCCAGAATTATGCAGGAAAGCAACGCTCCAATAAATCTTTACAAAGCTCCGCAGGACTTATTTTTAAAGTACTGGAAGACCATGATCCTGATCATTTTCTAGTAAGACAAGCCTATACCGAAGTTTTCAATATGCAGCTGCAGGAACCACGACTCGTGGAAGCTTTTAAAAGAATAGAAAAGTCAAAGATCATTTTAAAATATTCCCATACCTTTACTCCTTTAAGTTTTCCGATAAAAGTGGACAGCTTACGGCAGACATTATCAAGCGAAAGCCTGGATGCGAGGATCAGGAAAATGGTGGAACAGGCGAGGAAGAGAGGGTTTAGAGTTTTATAGTTTTAGAGTTTTAGAGTTTTAGAGTTTTAGAGTTTTAGAGTTTTAGAGTCAAAAATATAAATTACAAGTGGTAACATCAGTTTGGATTCTGAAATTAAAGATCTTAAAAAATGGATGTACAACAAATGGATGTTGAACCTCATTCCCTTCTCAAGGGGCGGATTTTTGCAAAGTAAAAAGACAGGTAATTAAAATTAAAAAGCTTCTTTTGGAATTTATACTCACTACAAAACTTCCCTCTCCCATCTTCAGACCTCCAACCTCTAATTTAAAAAATCATTCATACATTTGACATCACACATTCTACAGAAAAAATTGAACATCGCCGTAAAAAATATCATCATCAACAACGATGTTTTTACTTTAACCAATCAACGTGCAGCGTTCTGGAAAAATGAAAAAGCATTAATCTTATCTGATCTCCACATTGGTAAGACTGCCCATTTCCGGAAAAACGGAATAGCCCTGGCCAATCATATCATGAAAAGTGACCTGGAAAGACTTTCCGTTTTGATCGAGTATTTTCAACCGGAGAAATTCATTGTAGTCGGAGACTTGCTTCATGCCGGAGACAATTCCGATGTGGATGAATTCTGCAGTTGGAGAAACCAGTATCCGGATCTCCAGTTTTATCTTATTAAAGGAAACCATGACCGCTTATCTGCAGCATTAGAAAAGAAATTATGCTTAAATTTTAAATCCGAAATTCTGACCATCAATGAATTTACCTTTATTCATGATTTTGACAAAACATTGCCGGACTTTCAGATCACAGGACATATTCACCCCGGAGTCGTACTGAATTCTTCCGTAAAAAAAATAAGACTTCCCTGTTTTGTACAAACTGAAAATCAGCTTCTTCTTCCGGCGTTCAGCGAATTTACTGGTTTGGATACGAGGAATATTCCTAAAGGTGGTAAATTCTTTGTATTTACAGATTCTGAGATTCACGAGATCTAATGGTTATATTTTATTTAAATAAGGAGAACCCGTCTTTTTTGTGAAACGGGTTCTGTTACTTCATATGCCTTTTGAATATTTTTTTAATTTTTTCCTAAGCACTACTTTTCTTTTTTTAATTTTTCATTGAAATCTTCAAACAGATTTTCCTGGCCTACAATAATATCGACGATATCAAAATAAGGCTCTCCGTAAATTTTGGAATCTCTTAAAAGCTCTATCGATAGCTTATAGTCTTCCAGATTGGTCGTAGTGATTATCATAAAGTCAGAAGTTTTTGAGTGGAAATATTCAGAATCATAAAGTTTTATTTTCGTAGTTTTTCCAACCTTTTGAAATATTGGTGTTACGCTGCTTTCAAAGAAGGTACTTCTTTCTTCCCTTGATAATGAGAGCCATTTTGATGTTGCGTTCATCAATACCAGAATAGTGTAAGGTTTTGTGTTGTTCATACGGTTTCTTGTTTGTGCATTGGAAGTTCCAACTACCAATACCGTTAATAATGTAAATAAGATTGTTTTCATTTTGTTGTTTATTGAAATACAAATTTCAGTATTGACAAAATGAAATCCTTTTACATAGGTAAAGAAATTACCTGCCTAAACGTTTTCTTCTGATTCTGCTTAATTGTGTTGGCGTGACACCTAAATACGAAGCAATATGATATTGTGGAATCTGCTGTTCCAACTGGGGAAATTGTTTTTGAAAAAGTGAGTAACGCCTATCAGCATCCAGCAATACAATTTCAATTTCCCGTTGTTCTTTTTGTACGAAAAAAATTTCTGCTAGTTTTCTTGCCACCCTTTCAATATCCGGGTATTCCTTGTAAAGATCTGTAAAGTTTGAAAAATTAGCCGTTAATATTTTACAATCCGATACGGCCTGTTGGATGATTTGATTGGGTGCTCCGGTAATTAAAGAAGCATATCCGCCAATAAAACAGGGTGAAACAAAGAAATGTTTATTATATTCTACTCCTTCTCTGCTTCTATAAAAAGCCCGGATCACTCCTTCCTGCAAAAAGCCAATTTGAGTTGCCACCTGATTTTCCTCTATAAAAAATTCCCCTTTTAAAAGTGTTTTTTCAGAAAAAATTGGATGTAATGCTTCCCAGCCAATCTCCGAAACTGGATTTAAACTGTTGATATATTTTTTTAAATCTGTCAAAAGACTAATATATATTTCAAATGTACAATTTTGAATAAAATTTTCGGATTTATTTTTTATTTAATCGAATACTGTAAAGTGTGATCAGTACCGTAGCTAATAAAAACAATGCTCCAATCAAAGGTGTACTGGCCAGTCCTAAAGAAGAAGTTACAATCAATCCTCCTGTAAAAGAGCCAATAGCAATTCCTATATTGAATGCTGCAATATTAACTCCTGATGATACATCTTCTGTTCCCGGAAGCTCTTTTTCAGCAATCTGCACCACCAAGAGCTGAAGTCCCGGTACCGTAGCAAATGACAGTCCTCCTAAAAGAAAAAGTGTGATAATACTTAAGATTTGATTACCTGCCGTAAAATAAAAAGTCAACAATATCAACCCTTGTCCTGCAAACATCCATAGAAGTGCTTTTAGAGGGTTTTTATTCGCCACTTTTCCACCCAACAAGTTTCCTAAAGCAATGGCAATTCCATAGATAAGAAGAATCAAAGTAACGGTAGATTCCTGAAATTCTGTGATTTGCTGTAAGATGGGTGAAAGATAAGTAAACACGACAAATGTACCTCCGTATCCCATTGCAGTCATTAAAAATGCAAAGAGCAGACGTCTGTTTCCCAGTATTTTGGGCAAACTTTTTAATGAGGCTGTTTTACCGCTTTTAAGATGATTCGGCACCAGTAAAAGACTGGCAATTAAACCTATAATTCCTAATATAGAAACCCCTATAAAAGTTGCTCTCCATCCGAAATGCTGCCCAATAAAAGTTCCCAGTGGAACTCCAGTTACAATGGCAAGCGTAAGTCCTGCAAACATAATTGAAATAGCAGTTGCTCTTTTCTCCTCTGGAACCAGAGATGCTGCAATGGTTGAGCCAATAGAAAAGTAAACCCCGTGAGCAAATCCCGTAAGAACTCTGGCCATGATCAGCGTGATAAATCCGGGAGCAATTGAAGCAAGTCCGTTTCCTATCACAAATAATATCATAATGGAAACCAACAAGGTTTTTCGCGGTATTTTCCCCGTTAATGCTGTCAGTACAGGAGCTCCGATCGCTACTCCAATCGCATATAGACTTACCAGTAGTCCTGCTGATGGAATGCTGATTCCAAGATCCCCTGCCACGGTAGGAAGAAGCCCTACAATAACAAATTCTGTAGTTCCTATTCCAAATGCACTGATAGTTAATGCCCATAATGCTGCCGGAAGACCTTTACTTTTTAAAGCAGTTTCCGTTTTTACCTGTATTTCCTTTTGATAATTCATTGCGTTATAATTTTATTGAAATGACTATGCAAATTTCCGATGAATTATTGTATTATAAAAATTATTTAAATTGTATATTAGTATCATAATTATAATAGCTTGTTTTCTTGAACAAAAATTCCGTTCCTTTGCATAAAACCATTTTATTTAATGAAAAAATCAGAAGTTACCCGCCTGAATATCCTTCAGAAAGCCTTTGAGCTCATCTACACAAAAGGTTATCAAACGACCAGCATTGATGAGATTATTGCTACAACCCAGGTGACGAAAGGAGCGTTCTATTATCATTTTAAAACCAAAGATGAAATGGGACTGGCGATCATTAATGAACTTTTGAAAAACAGTTTTAAAAGCACTTTTATTGAACCTCTTCAAAATACTGATCATCCACTGGAGAGTATTTATCAGTTGGTATATGGTATTTTAATGGAAAACGATTTTCTAAAGGTTGAATACGGTTGCCCTGCCTCCAATTTCACCCAGGAAATGGCTCCCTGGCATATGGATTTTACAAAAGCTCTTAATGAACTTTCTTCAAGATGGGAAAACGCTATAATCACCTGTATTGAAGAAGGCAAGAAAAAAGGTTCTGTAAAAGAAGATATTAATGCCAAAGAAATTGCTGTTTTTGTAATGTCCGGTTATTGGGGTGTCCGGAATTTAGGCAAACTGGAAAATTCAAAATCGGTGTATCTGGTTTATTTAAAAGGTCTTAAAGCTTATTTCAAGTCTTTGGAATAATTTTTTTCTCAAAAACATACTAATCAGTATGTTTTTTATTATATCTTTGGATCACTAAAAAAATACTGATGTACCAAAGTATTACATTTCTCCATTCCCTCTTCAGATGGGTTGTTTTATTAAGTCTTATGTATGCGATCTGGATCTCTTTTAAAGGATATTATCATCGTAAACAATTTTCTAAAACGGATAATGCAGTCAGGCACTGGACCGCCACCTTTGCTCATGTACAATTGGTTCTGGGAATTATTTTATATTCTAAAAGTCCTATTGTAAAATATTTCTGGAAAAACTTCGGCGAGGCCAAAGCATCTTTAGATCTTGTATTCTTCGGAATGATTCATATTCTGATGATGATCACGGCTATTATCCTGATCACCGTAGGTTCAGCTTTAGCGAAAAGAAAAGAAACGGACAGAGAAAAATTCAAGACGATGCTGGTCTGGTTCACTATTGCTTTAGCTGTCATTTTCATTGCTATTCCATGGCCATTCTCTCCTCTTGCCAACAGACCCTATTTCAGATAATTATGATACATTTATTAAAAACAAAAATCGGCCGCCTGAGAATTCTGGCTATCCTGGAAGGAATCTCTCTATTGACTTTAGTTTTCATTGCCGTTCCTATGAAGTACTGGCTTGATAATCCTGCCTTGGTAAGGATGATAGGCCCCATTCATGGAACATTATTTCTACTTTTCCTGTTTAATACTTTAAGTGTAGGTGTTGAGCAAAACTGGAAATTTAAAGAAATCACCTGGAAAGTGATTCTGGCATGCTTTATCCCTTTCGGAACATTCTACATTGATAAAAAGATCCTCAGCAGATTATGAAAAATATTTTAATCTTTTGCGGAATAATGCTTACCGTATATGCCATTTACAAGATTTACAGGCATCGGACTTCAGATACTGAACTTGATAAACTTATTAACAAAGGAGCTATTATTCTGGATGTAAGAACCGAAAAGGAATACAAAATGGAGCATATTGAGGGTTCCATTAATATTTCTTTAGGAACCATCAGAGAAAGGTATATAGAACTTGATCCGGATAAAACCTATATCACAGTATGTTCACACGGATTACGAAGTGTAAAAGCTGAGAATATTTTGAAAGAGAAAGGCTTTAAACACATTTATAATGGCGGAGCATGGAGTGATCTTCAGGAATTAATAAAGTAAGACGTTTTAGGGCTGACTATTATCGAGGTCTGAGACAGGAATAAAGCCATGGTTTATTTCTTTAATAAACTATCCTGCGAGAAAGTATTGAGAAAAAACCCTTGTCAAGTTTTAAACCCTGACAAGGATATCTTCCAATTTCTTAATTTTTCAGCCAGACTACTTTCTGCTCAGAATGATGCTCCATTCCGATAATATGCCTGTACAATTCCGGACGTCTTGCTTTTATATATCTGTTTCCTCCGGCTTGAGTAAGTTTCTCAGGAGTGATAACAGCAGTTTCAAAGCTGTCTTCAAACGAACGACATTCTGTGATAATATCTCCAAAAGGATCAATGATCATGGAGCAGCCATTTTTAAGCTGGTCATCATCCATCCCGACAGGATTGGAAAAAACAACATAAATTCCGTTGTCATATGCTCTTGCAGGCAGCCATTTCATGAGCCAGTCTCTTCCTTTCATCCCATCAAATTCTAAACGAAGTGATGTAGGATCGGTTTCCCTGTTCTGCCATAATTCCGGATCTACAAATCCTGCTCCCGGTCTTGTAGAAGAGGTGCACATCGTGACGTGCGGCATAAAGATAATATCAGCTCCCAAAAGTCTCGTCGCTCTCACATTTTCGATAATATTATTGTCATAGCAGATCAGAATACCGCATTTCCAGCCTTCAATATCAAAAATACAGTATTGATTTCCGGGAATCAGATGAGGATTGATAAACGGGTGGAGTTTTCTGTACTTTGCTTTCAGTCCGGTCTTATCAACACAAACATACGCTTTGAAAAGGTTGTCATATTCATCTTTTTCAAATAGTCCGGCAAGAATAGTGATATTGTTTCGAGCCGCAATCTTTTGTAATTTTTGAATGCTTTTTCCTTCGGGAATAAGTTCTGCGACATCAAGAAACTGCTCTTTTGTTAATTTTCGAGCAAACGTATATCCCGTAATTGAACATTCATGGAAAGCAATAACCTGAGAACCTTTGGCTGCTGCTTCTGCTGCTAATTTCTCTATAACCGAGAGATTGTAGTCTTTGTCACCACTTTTATTTTCAAATTGTGCTGTAGAAATTTTGAGATTGTTCATACTTTTTTCAGCAAAATTAGGCAGCCTGATCTTTCAGAAATTGTAAAAAACCGACATTCTAATGGTATGGAAGTTCTATAAAATTTACAGCCAGCTTATTTTCTGTTTTCACATATTGGTTAGGAGTCAGCCCGATGGTGTTTTTAAATTCTCTGATCAGATGAGACTGGTCAAAATATCCTGCTTCATAAGAAATACCGGTCATGGTTTGATGATCAATATTATTTTTCATCAGGCTTAAAAAATGATGAAGCCTGAGAATTGTATTGTATTTTTTAGGTGATATTCCGATATGATCTTCAAACTTTCGTTCAATATGCCGTTCAGAATACCCTGTAAAATGTTCAAGCTCTTTCAAAGACAAGGCACCTTTGTTTTGAAGCATATATTGCTGGGCTTGTATCAACCATGAATCCTGATTTTCTTTTCTTTGAAATAAGCTGAAAAAAGTAAGCATTTAATTCCATTATGATAGATTGGGGATCTTCTTTTTTATAAAGGCTCTCCTGAAAAGGCATCAGCTGTTCCTTCACAATATCTGAAGCCGAAATGATCTCATTTTTAATTTCTTTGGCAGATACATCAAAAAGCAGGTTGAAAAAATAAGGCTGAAATACAACCGCTAATAAAGAAAATGTCCCTTTTGTAGTCAGATTTTTATACTGCGTAGGCTGTCCGTAAAAAAAGGATAGCGGAAGGTGTTGATCTGAATCATCCTGCATATGGATATCAGAAGAAATGATTAAACCAGTGTTACCATCTGCAAACAGGCGTAATTTCTTAACAGCATCTTTGCTATTCTCTAAAAATATATAATGTTTGATATAGCATGCCAGCTGCTTGGGAGGAGCGATTTGCATGATTATAACTTCAGTTTTTTTATGATCCATGGTAAGGTAAGTCCCTGTCCTAAAAGTGAGATTAAGACAACTGCTATGGACAGGAAGATCATTTCATTACGTAAGGGGAAAGGCTCGCCGTCGTTTAATGTCGCGGGAAGTCCCAGAGCAATTGCTAAAGATACAATTCCACGCATTCCGGACCAGGTGATGACAAAACTGGTTTTTGAATCAAATAATGCTTCCTCACTGATTTTCCTTTTACCCTGAAAAGCTTTCTGAAGATTGAACTGCTGCAAATATACCCTTGCCATCCTGATCAGCAGGGTGACCAAAACAATCACAGCTGCATAACCTGCATAAGTCCATATCTGAATATGGGGTATTTTTTTTAGGATAATTGGAAATTCAAGGCCAATTAATAAGAAGATCAGTCCATTGAGCAGAAAAATAATAATGTCCCAGAAATTCCTGGACTGTTCTTTCACACGATCCGGAAATTTATTTCTGCTGAGCCTGGACATTCCCAAACCGAGAACAACTACAGCAATAACCCCGGAAACATTGAAATGCTCTGCAATAAGATAGGTAACGAAAGGCATTAAAAGGATGAGACTGTTGACCACCATTGCATCGCTTCGGAAAAACCCGATCGTGAGTGCTAATGTTTTAAAAATAATCCAGCCAATAAGAAATCCGCCCCCCAACACAACAAAAAATTCCAATGATGCTTTCCAGGTGACAAAACTTATTCCGGTAACAGCAGCAACAGCAAAGCGATAGGCAACCAAAGCTGAAGCATCATTGATGAGGCTCTCCCCTTCTAATATAGTCATTGTTTTATGGGAAAGACCCAATCCTTTTGTAACCCCCACTGCTGCTACAGCGTCCGTAGCTGAAAGGATAGAACCCAGCACAAAAGCCAGTGGCCAGGTCATTCCCGGAATGACATAATATGCGATAACGGCAATACCTGCCGTGGTTAAGAACACTAATCCTATCGCTAAGCTTCCAATGGTATTGATATTGGTTTTAAACTGCTGAAAAGAAATATTGAATGCGGCATCATACAATAATGGCGGCAGAAACAACAGCATAATAATCTCGGGATTGATCTCAATTTCAGGCATAGCCGGGACAAAACCTATTAAAATACCTGCAATTAACAGCAGCATAGGGACAGGGATTTTTATTTTTCCTGCCAGGCCGGATATTCCGATCATTAAGGCCATAATCACTAAAATGACAGCATAGTTTTCCATCAGGTTATATCGTATTCAGATTGTTGAATTCTTTTGTAAAAGAATTATTTAACAAAAGTAATTATTTCTGAGCACTATGCTCATTTTCAGTTTTATCATCTATCAATAAAAATAATTTAAAACAAAGGTCTTTTATAGAAAAATATTGAAATTACTTCGTTTTTGGTTAGATTTTTGAATTATGCCTGCTACACTGAATGATACATTCACTCTTTATTCTAAATCAATCACTAAAATATTATATTATGTCAACACAAAATTTAGCTCACCTCGAAGCCATTAAAAAGATTAAGGAACTTTCTGAAAAAGCAAGAATATGTATGTTCTGTACTGAACTTGAAACCATTCCTGTAAATTCCCGTCCTATGACTCTGCAGGAAACAGATGAAAGCGGAAATTTATGGTTTATCAGCAGTGGAACAAGCAATAAAAATTTTGAAATAAAAGAAGACCGCCGGGTACAGCTATTCTTTATGAATAACAGCGATTCTCAGTATCTTTCTGTTTACGGACAGGCATCCGTCTATAAAGACAAAGCTACCATCGAAGAAAAATGGTCGCCAATGGCGAAGGCATGGTTTGATGGAAAAGATGATCCGGATGTTACCATTATCCGTGTAGAACCTAAGGAAACCTATTATTGGGATACTAAAGCAGGAAAACTAGTTAGTTTATTAAGTTTTGTGGCTTCCGCAGTGACAGGAATTAAAACCAATAATTCTGACGGCGTGGAAGGAAATGCCGTTGTATAAAATAAAATTCGGCTTCGAGAATCGAAGCCGAATTTTTATAACATAAATATTAAAATAATCCTGGTGGATCTGAGATGCTCAGACACCAGGATTTTTAGTTTTTCATATCCTAGTAGACATCCTGAAACTCAATTTAGAAAAATAGGTAAAGATAAAAAACTATTCAATCTGTAAATCTGGGTGTTTAACTAATTTCAATTTACCTTCTCACAAACCCGATAAATAAAACAGATCTGCATAATTTTGAAACGACCTACTCCACTTCAAATATGGCCTGTATTTCTACAGAAGAATTCACAGGAATAGATGAAGCTCCTAAAGTGGCTCTCGCATGTTTTCCTTTCTCTCCAAAAACTTCTACAGTAAGGTCTGATGCAATGTTCATCAGCTCAGCATGTTTAGTGTAGTCCTCTTTTGTGTTGAAAATTCCGGTCAGCTGTACACATTGTTTAACTTTGCTGAGATCCCCACCTACCGCTTCTTTTAAAACCGCTATAACGTTAAGCATTGTGGCTTTCGTAGCCTCTTTTACCTGCTGTTCATTTACATCCACTCCTAATTTTCCGGGATTTAAAATTTTTCCTTCTTTCAAAGCTACCTGATTAATGAATACTAAATTTCCTGAACGCACAAACGGTTTATAATTTCCTGCCGGTTTTGGAACCTGTGGAAGAACAAGATTTTTCTGTTTTAAAGTCGCTTCAATATCTTTTGGATTTTGTTCTTCCAGTACAGGAACAGTTTCTTTTCTAGTGAATGTTCCTTTAAGCGCCAAAGCCGTTTTCGCAAAGTTTCTTCCCTGCAGTTCTGCCAATGTACGCTCATCTTTTGTGGGCCTTTCCACATCTTTCAGTGAAGCCATGCTGGTTACGCCTAAAACCGTATTTCCCTGAGGAATTGTTTTGTTGATACTTTCGGTTCCTCTGATTCCGTTTGATACCAGAATCATTCCGTGAACGGCTAAGGAATTCCAGAATGCATTAAGAGCAAGCTCTTTACCAGCACCGCTTCCCGCAGACATAAAAACGGTTGCAGGCATTCCTTCCAGCGCATGATTGGCCCATAAATTAACGGTTTTAGATAAAAATTCGCTCATTCCGGTACTTATATTTCCAAAATAGACGGGTGATCCAAAAGCTATTCCATCATAAGAAGGCAGTTCATCTACTGAAGCTACGGGAATGTTCTTTAGTTTTGGACTTTGTGATTGTTTGACCTGTTTAATGATGGCTGTAGCATTTTTATTGCTTTCAATGCCGGATGCTATTTCTTTAGCCAGTTCATAGGTTCCTCCATTATCTGAATGGATGAGGACCAGTATTTTAGCTTTGTTGTCCTGTGCCATGATTGTGGTGATTTTTAATAATAAAATTAATACAAAAAACGTACTTAGTTTTTTCATTTTTGATAGATAAATAATTACAATACAAAATTAGTATTGTCGTTTTTATTAAATTTGCCAAAAACTCTATGCAAAACGACATCATGAAATGTGGTTTAACGGAAAAAACAAACAGCCGGTTTGTAGACACGATTGAAAAGGAGGCTTATGTCTGGTGTGAAAAAGACTGGAAGCATGATGATCACGAGCATGCTCACCAACGGGCGCAGCTTACTTTTGTGGAAGAAGGCTACCAGTATTTCCATATCGACCGGAAAATTTATATTGTGCCACAGCATCATGTTATTTGGATCCCTTCCGGTAAAGCGCACAGGATAACATCAGAGGCGAAAACGGTCAGTTTAATGGTTTTCTTATTTAAAACTCTTTTTAGTGATGATTTTTACAAGAATGTACAGGTTTTTGCGGCTCCCTCTGTTTTGAAAGAAATGCTTCTGTATGCCTCAAAATGGAATCAATCGGTAGTGGAAGATGAGGAGCAGGATCTTTTTTTTAGAGCCATTTTAAAAAGTCTTCCTAATTTCTGCAAAGAAAGCAGTTATCTGGAAATCCCGGTTCCTTCGGATACAAGACTTATACCTGTCTGCACCTATATCAATTCCAATTTCAAATATAGCCTGAATGCTGATGAGTTGGCCGGAAAAGCACAAATGTCTGTACGGAGCCTGCAAAGGATTTTCAAAAGTGAAACAGGCATTACGCTTCAGAAATACCTGCAGCTTGTAAGAATTTTAAAAAGCATAGAACTTATTGATGCCGGACAGCTTACTTTAAGCCAGATAGCTTATAAAGTAGGTTATCAGAGTTTATCTGCATTCACCTCTTCCTACTATATGATTATGAAGTCTAAACCAAAAGTAAAAAAGATCAGTTAAGGCGTTTCATCATGAGGCATATCCACGGGCTTAGATTCCGGAGAACCTTTTTCACGAAGCCAAATAGACAGGATCACAATGGAGGCCACAGCAAGAAATTCACTTTGCCAGTTCTGAAAAGATTCAAACCAGAATCTGGATTCTGAAATATATTGTTTTGCTGTAACGGTAGGCTTTTTCTTTGAAATTTGCTCTTCATTATAATCTTTAAGGCTGCCATAAAAATGCATTCCAAAACTTCCCAGGAATAAAAGAGCAAAAGCCAGGGACAGAGAGTGTTTGTAGACAGCAAGCCAAATTCCACCTTTTTTCACGGGCCACGGAGCTTTTGCGTGCGGTTTCGGTTCATTATCTACCTCTTCTTCTTTATCCAAAGATTTGGATTCACTGGAACCTTTTTGCCTAAGCGAAACAGTAAGTACAATATACAGCATCATTTGAAGAAATTCACTTTCCCAGTTTTCAAAGGTTGCTTGTATGAAATGTCCGCTGTGAATATATGCTCCTAAACTGAGCAAAGTACTTCCGTTTTCTTCCAGTTCTTTATTAAATGTTTTCCAACCTGTTAAAAACTGGCCAAAAAGACAAATAAACATTAATAAAAGTATAACAATGCTTAGGCTGTTACGGTAAAAGAAACTTTTTTTAGACATAGTAACAGTTTTAAAATTTGATATCAATTAAATAGCTGATGCTATCCGATTATTCTATCCATTGACAATCAGTCCACCATTGGGATGAAGAACCTGGCCTGTAATCTGGGCAGCTCCATTACCCGCTAAAAACAAAAAGCTGGCTGCCACTTCTTCAGGAGTAGCGTTTCTCTCGAAAGGAGGTTTATTGGGATCGTCTTCCTGCTCTCCAAAAGTTTCTTTAGTAAGTGGTGTAGCTACAGGACCTGGCGCAACTGCATTGACGCGTATTCCCTTAGGTTTTGCCTGCAGGGCGAGAGAGCGGGTAAATGATACTATTGCACCTTTGGTTGCCGAATAATCCAACAACTCAAGATGTCCCTGGTAAGCGGTGGCCGAAGTGGTATTGATAATACTGCTTCCTTCTTTGAGATAGGGAAAGATTACTTTCGTGAGAAGAATCATCCCAATAATATTGGAATTAAAAGTCTTTCTGATATTTTCTTCTTCAAGATCGTTAATGTTTTCCGCGGGAAACTGCACACCGGCATTATTAATGAGTACATCAATTCTTCCAAATTCTGAAATCACTTTTTTCGCAGTTTCTTCACAGAATTCATAATCATTAATATCTCCTTTAAACAATATGCATTTTCTGCCAAGATCTTCAATAGCTTTTTTTGTTTTCCCGGCATCTTCATCATCTGTATGATAAATGACTGCAATATGAGCTCCTTCCTCTGCAAAAAGTAAAGCTACAGCTTTTCCTATTCCGCTGTCTGCGCCTGTAATAAGAACCAATCTATCTTTAAATCTTTCCATTTAAAAAATTATTTTAAAATCAGAAGTTGATTGATCTCGCTTTTAAAGCATCCAAGAATGAATTCGGTATAATATAGCTGAGCATTCAGAGCCTGTGTTTTAGGATGAAGCTCAAGTTTTTTGGTAAGAATGATCTCTCCTTTATAGGCAAAAGAGAAAAATGCAAAGATTTTATAAGCTGAATTTCTGATTGGCGTACTGTAGCCTGTTGTGGCGATGGACCAGTCGGAATCGAAAATTTTCGCCACATTCAGGGCCATCGTTTGCGCAATATTTTCTGATACACAGTCGCACTCTTCAGCTTCTTCCCTATCTACATGAAGCAATTTTACTTTTTGGGGAAGCGTGTACGCAGTCATACCGCCTTTGAAAAATAAAGAGGCATTCGGCATCTGAGAAAAAGCCAGCTGCAGACATCCTGAAGTCACACTTTCAGCGACTGAAATAGTTTCATCTGCACTTATGAGTGACTGGCTTATATATTCTAAAAGATTTTTTTGAAATTCCATAACATTAATTATTAAATGATTGGTTTATAGTATAAGACCTGAAGATTCCCAAGGATCTAAGATTACTTTTAAGTATCTATCCTGTTTTTATTGAAAATTTCATCTCCTTTGGAAACATCACCGAAAGACAGCTATTGTCTGACGGTGATGATAGTGAATAGCCGTTGCTGAATCCGATGTGTCGAATACTGCGGCTTTCATAATTTTAATATTTAGGTGTGAAGGTGCTTATGGCATGATCATGAATTTCTTTCCAACTCAAGATCCCAGACTCTGTGTCCGGCAATTGCGGATATAAATTCCTTTTCCGGGTTTTTATTTTCTGAGGTAATTATCGCCCGATCTTCATGTTTTCTGAAAGCTGGGTTGCTGATATTATACAGCTCTTCAGTTCCTGCTCCAAAATAAATGGCTTTACAATGTTTATATGCTTCGTTGACGAAATTTAACGCATGATGTTTGTTTTGAGGTTCTACCAGTTCTTTAGTAGATTCCTCTCCCGCGCTGATGTATAAAGCATCAAAGCATACACTGGCAATACTGGTAAGGGAATGCTTTGGAGTAAGTGCCGAACCATCGTCTGTTTTAACCGGAGCTAAACTTGGAGCAATAATTTCTACTGTTGCACCTTCACTCTCCAGTTTTGTTTTTAATTCATTAAGGGCATTTCCATTGGCTCCATTGGCTACAATAAAGCCGATCTTTCTGCTTTTAATCGTATTTTTAATCGTATTCGCCATACTTAATGCTTCAGAGACTTTTGTTTTAGGTTCTCTTTCCTTACTCTGCAGTTCTTCCACATTAGCATCGGCGGGAATGCTTTGGTTGGGCTGATTAAGCTTTTTTACTTTAACTCCTATTTTATCTGCAACTTTTTGAGCAAGCAAATCATCAATAAAGGCTAGCTGTCCTGCCATTCTTTCCCTGATCTCCGGAATGGTCACTTTTGAGAGCTCGAAAATAAGTGCATTCTGAAGGTGTAACTTTTCCGGTTCCGACTGGCTGTTGTAGAATAATTTGGCCTGTGAATAATGATCTACAAAACTCTGGCTTCTTCTTCTTACTTTTTCTCCTGAAACTCTTTCTTCCTGGGAAGTAAATCCTCCTTCTGACATCATGGCCTGGAAAGGACATCCTCCTCCTATGGAATTGGGTTCATAACTCGTTTTTCCTTTAGCGATCTGCTGTCTCATATGACCGTCACGCTGATTGTTGTGAACAGTGTTTATAGATCTGTTAATGGGTATTTCATGGAAATTGGGTGAACCTAATCTTGATAACTGGGTGTCGGTATATGAAAATAATCTCCCTTGAAGTAACGGATCATTGGTAAAATCTATACCAGGTACAAGATGTCCGGGATGAAAGGCTACCTGTTCTGTTTCAGCAAAAAAGTTTTCAGGGTTTTTATTCAGAGTTAAGGTACCCACGATCTGTACGGGAACTTCTTCTTCCGGGATCAATTTTGAAGGATCCAGAAGATCAAAATCAAATTTATGCTCATCTTCTTCAGGGATTAGCTGAACTCCGAAATCCCATTCAGGGAATGCTCCTTTTTCAATAGCTTCCCAAAGATCTCGTTTATGAAAATCAGGATCTACACCTGAAATTCTCTGAGCTTCGTCCCAGGCTACGGAATGCACCCCTAGTTTGGGTTTAAAATGAAATTTAACGAAATGAACTTTTCCTTCCTCATTAATGAATTTAAAGGAATTAACACCAAAGCCTTCCATCATTCTCAGACTTCTTGGAATTGCCCTGTCGCTCATCAGCCACATGATCATATGCATACTTTCCGGCATCAGAGAAATAAAATCCCAAAATGTATCATGGGCAGAAGCCGCCTGAGGAATCTCATTGTCCGGCTCAGGTTTTACTGCATGAACAAGATCCGGAAACTTAATGGCATCCTGAATAAAAAAGACAGGCATGTTGTTTCCCACAAGGTCATAATTCCCTTCTTCGGTATAAAATTTTATAGCAAAACCTCTCACATCTCTCGCCAGATCTGTGCTTCCTTTACTCCCTGCTACGGTAGAGAATCTCAAAAAAACAGGCGTTTCTTTCCCTGTTTCTGTTAAAAATTTTGCCTTGGTATAGGCAGCAAGGCTTGTGTTCAGCTTAAAAACACCGTGCGCCCCTGAACCTCTGGCATGGACAACTCTTTCAGGAATTCTTTCATGATCGAAATGGGTAATCTTTTCTCTTAAAATAAAATCTTCCAGAAGTGTTGGCCCCCTGTCACCAGCTTTTAGAGAATCCTGGTTGTTATTGATCTTCAATCCCTGGTTGGTCGTCAGTTTTTCATTTTCATTTGAAGTGCTGTGTGCATCGAGCTGATCTAACTTCTTGTTGTTTTGCAAATTATTTTTCATATTAAAATATTTAGTATAAGTGGTGTGAAGGTTAAAAATTTGAAAAGTCTTTTGGTGTTTGTGCTGTATTCTCAAGAGTGTTCAACAGCTTATTGAGATACTCTTCTTCTTTTAAAACTTTATAATATGCCGTTTTGGCGTATAGAGTAAAAGAAGAACTCTCAATTTGTATTTCTGTATTTCTATTGGGTACAGAAAGGGTTCTTTCACCGTGATATTCACGGATATTCAGAATATATTCTTTGATATAAGTATCAATTACATTTTTCAAAATATCACATTTAGCATTATTCTTTATCTTTTCCAATGATTTGATCAAAAAAGCGGTAACTCCATAGGAATTAATAACGCTGGGGAATAAAGATTCATTCTCTATCATATTGTTCTTATCATTCAGTCCGGAATATTTTAAGGTGTCATTTTCAAATATCATATTCTCAAAGGTTATTAGTTATCTGGCATTTTTAAATATTTTTCAAAATAATGGAGGTCTTCTGTGTCTTTAATGGAAAGATAAAACATAATCTGCTCAGGTTCTTTCAATCCAATACTGCTGAAGCTGTCAAAATGGGCGATCAATGCCTGGACATTTTTTATCTCTATATCTTTTAAGATAACAAATAACAAGAAAATATTATTTTTTATTTCTTTGACATAGATCGCTGCGCCGTCCTCAAACCAGTTCCCTTTGTTGGAAACTTTTATGAAATCTTTGTGCTTCAAGGTTTTTACTATTTTCTGACAGTCCATATGTTGAGTACTTGGTTACTAAATCATGCAGAAGCAGTTCTATATAGTTTATAAGTCTCCTATCTGATATCAATTTCAGTGATTCTGAACCTCTTCAAACTCATTTTATTAATTTTTACTGATATTAGGATAATTTACAGCCTGCCGGTATGTGCTTACGACAATAGTTAGGGCCTGATCATTCAAACCCGGATAAAGCATGAAGCTTTTCCTGCTGCCTTTACGGGGTCTTAAGAATTCTATTGAATCTTCCTATTTCAAATGTACCCCTAAATAATTCACTTTTTTATGATCTCAATCACATTAGTGAATTGTTTAATAAATAATTTTTCTGTTTTCCAATGTAATATTCCCCTGCTTTTCCATTTTTTTCAGAGCCCGTATCACGGTTTCTACACGCAGTCCTAAAAGATTGGCGATTTGCTGTCTGGTAAGTTCTACATGAAAACAATTTCCACAACTGTCGTCATGATAGCTTTTCAGGTAATCCAAAAACCCCGTAAGTCTTGAAATGGGATTCAATGAGGCCATATTCTGCAGCATGATCGCTTTGAAATAAAGTCTTTGGGAAAGACAGGCATTCATTTCCAGAGAAAGATCAGGATCTTCCTTCATTAAATTCAGAAATTGCTCTTTCGGAACTTTTATAATTTCTGACGGAGCAATACATACAGCATTTGTTGGATAAAATTTATCTACAAAAAGCAGTGAATCACCAAAACTTTGTTTTCCTACGAAAATATTCTGTATAAATTCTTTTCCATCATCATCATAATTATTAAGTTTTACTTTTCCTTCTATAATCTGAAAATAATAAAGTGCATGCTGTCCTTCTCTGTATATCATTTCCCCTTTCTTATAAGTTTTAATCTCTCCTCCCGATGAATAAAGCTTGTTTTCGTCAATATTCATGCAGCTTATTGTTTTCATAATTTTGTCTTTAAATATTCAATAAAAAATAGTGATTTTTTATTGGGAATCATTCTTTTTAATATAAAATTTTTCGGTCTCTAATTTTGACAATATTTTCCCTTTCCATATGTTTAATAGTTCTAATAGCAGTTTCTACACAAAGACCTGTATGATTGGCCATTTGTTGTCTCGTTAACGGAATTGTGTAAGAGTACGGACTTTCATCATGGTGAAAGCTTTTAAGATAATCCATTAGCCCTCTCAGCCTGATTGCGGGATTTGGAGAGGAAATATTCTGCATCATAATGAATTTGTAATAAAGGCGCTGAGATAGAAAGCTGCTGATCTCACGGTATAATTTGGGAGTTTCATTCAGCAATTCTAAAAATGCATCTTTATGCAACCTTATAACGCTACATTCGGTAAGTGCTTCTGCATTCATAGGGAAAGGCCGGTCTATAAAAAGCACAGACTCACCGCAACTCTGTCCTGCTGACAGAATATTTTGGATAAACTCTTTACCGTCCTCATTATAATTGTTTAGTTTTACCTCTCCTGTAACGATCTGATAATAATAATTAGGACGTTCTCCCTCAGTGAATAAGTATTCCGAGGGTTTATAAATTCTGATTTCAGCCCCCACTGAATATAATATATTTTCGTCAATAACCATATTATAGTTTTTTGTTATTAGTTAATCTTCTCACAATCTCTTAGTAAAATCCATTGGGGAAACTTAGGCCGTTAGGCGTATGCAAAAACTAAACCTTTATTATTTAATAAAAAGTTAAATAATGTTAATTAATAATTACAAATAGCAACATATTAAATTACTATTAAATAATTAATATTAAATTAATTGATTTATTTTTTATTATACAATTCAGTATAAACTATGATAACCCTGTCAGCAGTCGTGAAGGGTTTTGTTGATTAACAAAAGTTTAAAAGACCCGCTTTAGTTATAAAACGGGTTTTCTAAAATCTATAACGGTAAAACTATTTTTCGATAACCTTCGCAGTATCCATTTTTTGGACTCCAGTTGCATCTGTATGCAAAGTATCCATAGGAACGGTTTTGACAATAGTGTCTGCAGGCACCTGATCAACAATGACGCTGTCCGATGTTTTGGTGGTTTCAATTTTTGTTTCTTTTTTACAGCTTAGTACGGTTAAGCCCAGAAGCATCAGTAAAATGGTAAATTTCATAATAGTTATTTTGTAGTGTACCCCAAAATTAGTCGATCACTGATGATTTAGTTTATGACTGTAGTCATAATGATGTTTTCAGGCTATTTAGCAAACTTTTTAGTTCCGGCAACACATAAAATGACACCAATAGTGACACCAAGCATCCCTACACTTACATGTTCATGAAGAAAATAAGCAGCAAGAGCAAGCCCGAAAAAAGGTTGTAACAACTGTAACTGCCCCACCGTAGCAATACCGCCCTGTGCCAAACCCTTATACCAGAAAATAAATCCAATGAACATGCTGAAAAGAGAAATATAAGCCACTCCAAACCATCCATTAAAACTTATATTCTCAATATGATCCGGAAAATAAATAAAAAATAAGGGAATCATTACAGGCAATGCCAATACCAAAGCCCAGGAAATAACCTGCCATCCACCTAATGTTTTTGAGAGCTTGGCACCCTCAGCATACCCCATTCCACACAGAATTACCGCCAGAAGCATCAGAATATCGCCGATAGGTGAAGCTGAAATACCCTGAAAAGCTGCATATCCTATTACCAGAAGACTTCCGATTACCGAGAAAAGCCAGAATACAGGATGTGGCCTCTCTCCACCCCTGAAAACTCCAAATACCGCCGTAGCTAAAGGAAGTATTCCTAAAAATACAATAGAATGCGCCGAGGTCAGATATTGAAGTGCCAGCGCAGAAAGAAGCGGAAACCCGACTACGCAGCCAATAGAAACAATCAGTAACGGAAAGATCTGCTTTTTTTCAGGACGCTTTTCTTTATAGATCAGCAAAACAGAAAGGGCAAGTATCCCGGCAATAGCCGCACGGGCTATCGTTACAAAAATGGGACTCATTTCCATCACCGCCAATTTGGTGGCGGGCATTCCTCCACTGAACAGTACCACTCCTATAAAACCATTGATCCATCCATTTATGCTTTCATCTTTCGATATTTTTTCAGTCATCATTTTTCTTATTTTTTTTGATAATTCAAAATTAGAAAGGAAAAACAGATAAACACAGTCTCAGTTTTATATATTTGCATGAGCACAGTTTAACAAAATGAGTAAAGAATTTATCTACACAGAAATTGCAGACGGAATTGCTTCCCAGATCAGAAACGGACTACTGAAGACAGGTGACAAGCTTCCATCTGTTAGAAAGATGTGCCAGGAGCATCAGGTAAGTATGAATACGGCAAAGCGTGTTTTTCTGGAACTTGAATCCCAGTCTTTAATAGAATCCAAACCGCAGTCTGGTTATTTTGTCAGCAGCCTGATGTCTGTCAATCTTCCCCTGGCTGCTGTAAGCCGCCCTTCTCTGATCGCCAATAATGATGAACCGGATGAACTGATCAGCAAGGTGTATGAAAATATGGGTAAAAAGGAAATGACTTTTTTTTCCATTGGGATTCCTTCAGGAGATCTTCTGCCTCAGGCTAAATTGAAAAAAGAAATCATCAATGCAACCCGGGAATTAAAAGATGGCGGCACCGAATATGAAGAACTCCAGGGAAATCTAAAACTCCGGAGAATGATTGCCTTACGGTCAATCCAATGGGGCGGAAATTTTAATGAAAATGATCTGGTCACTACAAACGGCGGTATGAATGCATTATCCTTCTGTCTGATGGCTTTAGGAAAACCAGGAGATACAATAGCGATAGAAAGCCCATGCTATCCGGGAATATTACAGCTGGCCAACGGATTTGGTTTAAACGTTCTGGAACTGCCGACCCATCCAACCACCGGAATTGAAATAGAAGCTTTGCGGAAAGTAATTCCCCAGATCAATCTGTGTCTATTAATTCCAAATTTCAATTCTCCGCTTGGAAGTTGTATGCCGGATGAAAATAAAAAGGAGATCGTGAAACTTCTCTCGGAAAATAATATTCCTCTGATAGAAGATGATGTATACGGGGATCTTTATTTCGGATCCAGTCGGCCGAAATGTTGTAAATCTTTTGACAGGGACGGAAATGTACTGTACTGCAGTTCTATTTCAAAAACACTGGCTCCGGGTTACCGGGTAGGCTGGATTGCACCGGGAAAATATAAAGATAAAATTATGAAGCTTAAGCTGCTTCACTCCACATCCTCGATTTCTATCGTGAATGAAGCGGTTGCCAACTTTCTCAAATCAGGCAGGTATGAAAAACATCTTCAGCAGATGAGGAAAGCGCTTCAGAATAACTATCAGAATTATGTACAGACCATCGCAGAATATTTTCCCGAAGGAACAAGAACCAGCCGCCCACAGGGAGGACTTTCCCTTTGGGTAGAATTTGACAAAAAGATCCGAACTACCGAGCTGTATGACCTGGCGATCAAACAAAATATCAGCATCGCTCCCGGCAGGATGTTTACCCTGCAGGATCAGTTTGAAAACTGCATGCGTCTCTGCATTGGTCTTCCATGGACGGAAGAAACCAAATTATGCCTGCAGCAGGTCGGAAATCTTGCAAAAAAGATCTGATTATTTGTCCGGAACGAAGTTTTTTCTTGCGAGTTCTTTTCTTACACGGCTCAGGCTTTCAGGCGTGATACCAAGATAAGAAGCAATCATCCATTGTGAAACTCTCAGAAGAAGATCCGGATACATTTTAATAAACTTCATATATCTTTCTTCTGCCGTTTCGCCAAGCAATGAATTAATTCTGTTTTGCAGACTTCTTATATGCTTTTGCAATAAGAAATCGCTTCTTTCAATACTATTGGGAAACTGTTCTACAAGTTTATTAAAGAAATCGGGGTGGAGAAAAAGAACTTCTGTATCTTCTACCGCTTCTATATAGTAAATAGATTTTTCGTTAAAATAAAGACTGCTTCGGTCAGAAATCAGCCAGCTTTCCGGAGCAAACTGTATGATGTGTTCTTTGCCGTTCTTGTCTATAGAATACATTTTCAGCAACCCTTTTTCAACAAAGAAAATATGCCTGCAGATTTCACCATACTGTAAAAGAAATTGATTTTTAGGTATTTTCTTTACTTCATAGTGCAGGCTGCACATATTCACTTTTTCTATGGGAACATTGAGTACCTTAGCTAAATAAGTGTTGATATTCTTCATGATACGATCTGGCTTATGGATATATCTTCATGCGAGGAACTGTTGATCACCTTACCATCTTCTATAATGATCAGTTGGGGGCTTTCATGCCTGATTCCTAAATCTTCAGATATTTTATTTGAAATAGCTCTATATGTCAGCAAATCTAGGTAATATAAATCCAGTTTATCATTTGAATTATCTATTTCTCTTTCAAAGTTTTTCAATACTGTTGTGCTGATAAAGCATCGTGTTGAATGTTTGAAAATGGCAATTCTATGGTGATAGGAATTCTCTAGTGCTTTAGCGAGATCCTCTTCCGATTCTATTTTGTTCCAGAAGGATTTACGTTCAGGATTGTTGTTTTTACTTCCGAATATTTTGTCAAAAAAACTCATACATTAAATTGTTTTAAATGATGATCAAGATGTTTGTATTCTAAAAATCCCCAGTCTTTTTCAGTCATTGTACCGAATAATCTGTGGTGGTCCGGAAGATCTTTATTTTCAGATGCAGTCCGGAACTCATTCAGCGTATTCAGCAGATTGGTTTTTGATTCATCAAAATCACACTCAAAATTAACGATTAGTTTTTGAAAAGTTGGCATGTTTGAGGGAATTCCATTATTAAATACCTGCATTTCTATTTTTGTGACCATTCCTATTGTTTTAAAGAGGATATTTATAGCAGGTAACTCCACTTTCCTCAAAGCAACCTTAAGAACAAGATCACAGTGCTTTAACATCTGGGAAGCAGTCATTTTTCCCCATTTTCGTGAGGAATTTTCAGTAAGCAAAGAAATCCTGTCAATGATTTCCTCAAAATAAACTGTATCGTGCAGACTCTTTTTTACCAACCTTTCTCTTTCTTGAGGTTTTCAATATGGGCAAAATGATGGTTGCAATGCCAAACATAGAGCGCCAGATAACTTCTCAGATCATAATTTTGGTTTTGTTCAGGGTGATGAAAGGTTCTTTCAAATTGTTTATTTGTAAGCGTTTTAAGCAAGGCTGCCCATCTTTGATGTGTTCCCTTTATCATTCTCATGGCAGGTTTTATTGGCATATTTACACTGTCCTGAAGTTCTGCCCATTTCGCCTCATCATAAGGTCGTATCGTCGGGTTATCTTCCGTTAATGCCAATTTTAAACGAATGAAACTATTGATATGGCTGTCGGCAATATGATTGATAAGTTGTCTTACCGTCCAACCTCCTTCTCTGTAAGGAGTGTCTAACTGATCATCTGAGAAGTCTTCTATTAAGCTTTTTAGCTTTTCAGGAAAGTTTTTGATGACCTTAATATATTCATCAAGTTTAATATCACAGATGTTCTCAGGCTGTTGGAACTGGCCGATAGGATATTTCTTTTGCTCTAAATTGTTCATCGTTAATTATCTGGTTAAATGTTTTATAAAATTACTTAGTTTTATTTATAAAGTAAAATGGGTAGATAAAAAAATACTTAAAAAAAGCTCCAATTCTATTAAATTGAAGCCATTCTTTTTTTAAATGTATACCTTAATATCCATGCAGATCAATACCTTCAGTTCTCTGCAAAGTCACTTTCTTACCCATTTTCTTCTGAATTACCCTGAAATGCTGCAATTCATCATCTGTAAGAATACTGATTGCAGTTCCTTTTTCGTTGGCACGGCCTGTTCTTCCAATACGGTGAATATAATCTAAAGGGGAACGCGGCAATTCGTAATTGATTACGCAAGGCAAAGATTCAATGTGAATACCACGGCCGATTAAGTCGGTTGCTACTAAAATCTGAGCTCCGTTTACTTTAAATTCTTCTAAATTATTTCTACGGGCACCCTGTGACTTCTGGCTGTGAATGGCTACAGCCTTAATTTTATTCTTTTTAAGTTTTTCTACTAAATTATCCGCAGATCTTGTAGATGAAACAAAGATCAAAGCCTTTTCAACTTTCTTTTCTTTAATCAGATATCGTAAAAAAGGGCCTTTATTTTCCGGAGAAACATGATAAGCCAATTGTTCTATATTATCAATCTCAACTTCTTCCTTCTTGATTTCAATCATGACAGGATTGATGGATAAGCGTTCCTTCATTTCAGCCACTTTATCATTTAAGGTTGCTGAAAACAAAGTCGTCTGTTTTGCTACAGGCATTAAGGCGAAAAGCTTATTCATTTCCTCACCAAAACCCAACTGAAACATTTTATCCGCTTCATCAATTACCAAATGCCGGATTCCTGAAATACTCAATGCATTATGATCAATCAGGTCTAGTAAACGTCCTGGTGTAGCAATAAGAACTTCTACTCCGAACATCCCTTTCATCTGAGGGTTGATAGAAACACCGCCATAAACAGCCATGGTACGGATCTCACGTTTCAGATTCTCCGTAAAAGCCCTGAAAACTTCATCAATCTGAATGGCTAATTCACGGGTAGGGACCAAAATTAAAACCTGAACATTACGGTCTTTCTTTACTTCTGAGTTTTGTAATTTCTCCAAAATAGGCATCACAAAACATGCAGTTTTTCCTGAACCGGTCTGTGCAATTCCCATCAGATCTTTTCCCTGCAGAATAACAGGAATGGCCTGCTCCTGGATTGGGAACGGCTTCAGATAACCAAGTTTGTTGACAGAACGAATAATATTGTGTGATAATCCTAAAGACTCAAATGACATAAAATACTTATTTAATGCAAATATAAGCTATTGATATTTGGTTTTATCACCTAAGGCACGATACTGCCTGGAATTTATTTCTCTTCTTTAAATTTTATCTTGCCGATTTGTCCGATAATTCAGTTTTGGAAAGTTTTTTGAGTATTTTTATCCAAAATTCGAGAAATCTAAATATGAAAAAAGCGTTAATCATCGTAGATGTACAGAATGATTTCTGTGAAGGCGGCGCATTAGCAGTTCCGCAAGCCAACGAAGTGATTCCTTACATCAATCTTTTGATGGAAGAAAATGAATATGACCAGATCGTTCTTACCCAGGACTGGCATCCTGCCAACCATAAAAGTTTTGCCAGCAACAATGGCCGAAAAGTAGGTGAAAGCATTATCCTGAACGGGGTTCCGCAGTTTATGTGGCCGGATCACTGTGTGCAGGGAACTTTTGGAGCAGAATTCCATAAAGATCTGAACAGAGACAAAGTAACCCATATTATCCAGAAAGGAAAAAATACTGAGATTGATGCTTACAGCGGATTTCAGGACAATAATCACTTTATGAAAACCGGACTTGATGATTTCTTAAAATATCATGACATCCAGCTTCTTGAAGTCGTAGGTCTTGCGTTAGACTATTGTGTGAAATTTACCTGCACAGATGCTGTTGCCACCGGATATGTTACGTGTCTTCACTTTAACGGAACCCGTGCCGTAAACGTAAAACCGGACAACGGTAAAGATGCAATTTTTGAAATGCTTCAGAAAGGGGTAACCATTTTGGGGTAGTTTTACAGCATAATTTATATTGTAAAGAGGCTGCCCAAAAAATTTGGGCAGCCTCTTTTATTATTTTAAAAACTTTAAATCAAATTTGAGGAAATCATTATATTAATGATTCCTTATTAAAGCATTTTAAGATTATTCACTTCCTGTTCTGAAAGGATTCTCCAGTGTCCACGCTTGATATTCTTCTTTGTAAGACCGGAGAACATGACTCTGTCTAAAGCCTCCACTTCATATCCAAGTCTTTGGAAGATTCTTCTGATCACACGGTTCCATCCGATATGAATTTCAATTCCAACTTCATTTCTAGGTTTTCCTTCAATAAAAGAAATCTGGTCTACCACCGCTACTCCTTCATCCAGACGGATTCCCTCTACAATAAGCTTCATATCCTCATTGGTCAGTTTTTTATCCAAAGTCACATGATAGATCTTTTTGGCATCAAACGAAGGATGCGTCAGTTTCTTAGTCATGTGGCCGTCATTCGTTAAAAGAATAACTCCGGTAGTGGAACGGTCCAGTCTGCCTACAGGAAACAGACGGTAAGGAGATGCGTTGGCAACAAGGTCCATTACGGTTTTTCTCGCCTTATCATCTTTCGTTGTAGAAATATAACCTTTTGGTTTATTCAAAAGTACGTATACCGGCTTTTCAGGTGTGATTCCCTGTCCGTCAAAAACTACTTTATCTGTTTTCTGAACCTGGTACCCCATCTCATTTACCACTACTCCGTTTACTTCTACAAGTCCCTGAGTGATCAGTTCGTCAGCCTCTCTTCTACTGCAGATCCCGGAATTTGCGATATACTTATTCAGACGGATCGTATCCTTATGAACATCTTTATCAATCTTATTTAACCTTCTTTTCTGTACAAAAGATCTTGCTTTATCTTCATTTTTGTCATCTCCATTAGATGGTCTTCTGCCATATTTCAGACTACCTCTCTCATATTTGTCTCTTGTATCAAAACTTTTTGCACCTCTCTTTGGAGCTGGTTTACCAAAAGTTTTTCTCTCACGCCCTTCACTTGAATTGGTAATGAAAGATCTGTCATCAGAATTTGAACTGCCATCTTCATTTCTGCTGCTCGAAGATGTTTCACTTCTTTTAAAAGGTTTTGGTTCAAACTTAGAATTACTTCCCTTGTTGTCGAATTTTCTTTCGCCAGCTTTAGGAAAAGGTTTCTTAAAAGGTTTTGATCCTGAAGAATTTCCAGATCTAGAAGCACGAGAATCATCAGAACTTTGTCTTGTTGAAGTTCTTGGTCTTTTTGGCCTTTCTGAATTATTATTATCTCTGCTCATTCTAAAAATTTCTGCAAAGATAGTAATTTAGTTACGAGTTAAAAATTAAGAATCATAACTTTGCACAATAGTTTTATTTTAATTTTAAAGAAACTCCAGTAATGATAACAATATTAAACGATGATTTTTCTCAATTGAACAGCTTTTTGCACGGGAAATCTTTCAGTAAAATCTTTATTTTGGTTGATGAAAATACCCATGAATATTGTCTTCCGGTTCTTTTAGGCAACATGGAAACAGACTTGGGCTTTGAAATTTTAGAAGTGGAAGCTGGTGAAGAAATGAAAAATATCCAGACAGCCAACCAGCTATGGGAGATTCTTACCGAAATGCAGGCAGACAGAAAAGCACTGGTCATCAATCTTGGGGGCGGTGTGATCACAGATATGGGAGGATTTGTGGCTTCTACCTATAAAAGAGGAGTTCACTTCATCAATATTCCCACTACCCTCTTATCCATGTGTGATGCCTCCATTGGCGGAAAGACAGGAATTGATCTTATGCATTATAAGAATATGGTCGGAACTTTTGCATTTCCTGAACAGATCTTTATTTATCCTAAATTTTTAGAAACGCTTCCGTTTAAAGAATTAAGAAGCGGCTTTGCTGAAATGCTCAAACACGGACTTATTGCCGATAAATCTCACTGGGAAAGTCTTATCCAAATTCATAAACTTGATGTGGAAACTATAATCCCTCATATTCATACCTCTATGGATATTAAACAGGATGTGGTAGAAAAAGACTTTCATGAAAGAAATATCAGAAAGACATTAAACTTCGGGCATACAATCGGACATTCTGTGGAAAGCCTCTGCCTAAGCCAGGGAAATCCTATTCTCCATGGTGAAGCTGTAGCTATGGGTATGATTTGCGAAGCTCATCTGGCTTATCTTGAAGACCTTATTTCTAAACAGGATGCTGAAACGGTTATTGAAAACATTCAGCGGTATTATCCATACCTTGATATCAGTGATTTTACAGATGAAGCCATTACGGCACTCCTCCTTAATGATAAGAAGAATACCGATAGTAAGATCAATTTTTCTTTATTATCAGCAATAGGTGCATGTACGTACGACCATCAGTGCACTCAAAAAAATATCCTGGAATCATTGAATTTTTACAGAAAACTGAATAATGCTTAGCCTTTACTCGAGAAAATTCCTGTTAGAATTGAGATCATTACACATCTTGTAATTTAGACTGCTTCTAAACAATTTAACAAAAAAGCATAATAACATACTGATAATCAATATTTTAAATATTAAACAGCGTGTTTTGCACGCTGTTTTTTTTACTGACTTTTATCATGTTATTTGTTTTTGGCAAGCAATTTGAAAGATACTCCTCGTCAAACTCAGTAGTAAGGGTTGACAGTAGTAAAATTTAGAATTAAGAATAGTAAAATATTAAAAAATTAAAGTTATGAAAAAGTTAATTTTAGGATTAGCAGTAACTGCAAGTTCACTGGCATTCGCTCAACAAACTCCAACATCTTCTTCTAACCCAGTAACATTTGGTGTGAAAGGTGGAATGAACGTATCTTCTCTTTCTAAAGACGAAGGTTTGGATGATCAAAAATCTAAAATCGGTTTCAATGCAGGAGTATTTGCAAACATTCCAGTTGCAGAATCATTCAGCGTTCAGCCGGAAGTATTATACTCTCAGTATGGTGCAAAATCAGATTACACTGTATTAGGGAATAAATATTCTTCTTCAACTAAGTTAGATTATATCGCAGTACCGGTAATGTTCCAGTACAATTTGATTCCTAACTTATATGTAGAAGCAGGTCCTGAGTTTGGATTCTTAGTAAGTGCGAAAAATAAGATCAAAAATGAAACTAATGGTAACTCATCTACTTCTGATAACTATAAGGATGATTTAAAAACATTCAATTTTGGTATCGGTCTTGGTGCAGGATATTATTTCACACAAAACTTTGGAATTACGGCTAGATACGTTGCAGGTTTAACAGATATAGCTAAAGACAGACCTAATGGTTCTGATTCTGTAAAAAACAATGTATTCCAAGTAGGATTAGCTTATAAATTCAAATAAGCTTCAACACATTCAGAAAACAAATTTTATATTTAATAGAAAAACCGGGTCATTCATTTGATCCGGTTTTTTGTTATGTTATTGTTAACTGATTATTTTTGGCAAGGAGTTTGCGTATATAAACAAACTGGCTGGATGACTTGATTTTTTTATCATACAGACAGCACAAAGTTTCTTCATATACAAATTGATTTCAATAGAAAAGGTCAGGTTTATTCATTAAATCTGACCTTTTCGCCTTTGACATGACTTTTATCACTTTATTCTCTTTGGCGGGAATTTTGCTGCAGTGTGGGTGAATAAAATTAAACTTTAAAATCATGAAAAAACTAATTTTAGGATTAGCAATCACAGGAAGCTTTTTAGCAACTGCACAAGAAAAAACTAAATCTGCTTCTCCGGTAACCTTTGGGGTAAAAGCTGGATTCAATGCTTCTACTCTGAGCAAAGCTGATCAGTACGATAACGATCAGAAACTGAAACCAGGCTTCAATGCCGGGATATTTGCTCATATTCCCGTGTCCGAAAAATTCAGCATTCAGCCTGAACTTCTTTTCAGCCAGTTGGGTTCTAAAACAGAGGAAAGAGAAGTGTATTACATCAATTCTGACCGATACAGCAGGGATTTAGATTATAAAAAAACATTAAATTACCTTACTTTACCGGTAATGGTTCAGTATAACATCCTTCCTCAACTTTATGTAGAAGCAGGACCTGAATTCGGGTTTCTTTTAGGCGGAAAAAACAAAGGTGATATTACGGTAGCCAGAAATTCCGGGAACACTACGACTACAGAAACCACAACTTTCTCAGAAGATATCGTTAAAGATCTGCATAACAAATTTAATTTTGGAATCGGAATTGGTGCCGGATATTATTTTACTCAGAACTTTGGAGTTACAGCAAGATTTACTGCAGGAATTACAGATATCTATAAGCATAATAGCGGAGATGCTATCAGAAATAATGCATTCCAGGTAGGCGTAGCATACAAATTCAACTAAAATAACAAGCTTAATACAGGAGATACCGTTAGAAATAACGCCTTTCAGGTTGGCTTAGCTTATAAATTTAATTAAGAAATTTTATTAATTACAAATCACAGCCGGGTTCATTAGAATCCGGCATTTCTATTTTAATTAAACATTCAAAAAAAGACAGAATTAACCTTGTAGTTTAATCTGGAATAAATAAATGAAATATCCGGAATCTTCTTAAAGCTTCAAATAAATACAAGAGCTTTCCTTAATTTCTTTTCAATTTTATAGCGATATTAAATCATCAGTTTTAAAGTTATTTTAACGAAAAATTATCTTTAAAATTGAATTTTTACCTGTCATTATTTTTATGATAAACGAATGATGATATAAAAAAAGCAACACCGAAATCTCTGTAAAGGCCCTGTAAATAAGGCTTTTCTGAGTTTGGCAAGCATTTTGCAAAATAAATCAAGTCTGATTGAAAAATCGGGTGAGAAGTAAAATAGTAAAATAAAAAAAATAAAATTATGAAGAAGTTATTTCTAGGGTTGGCAGTTGCTGCCAGCGCAATGACATTTGCTCAGGAAACACAAACTACAGTAAACACAGACCCTATTAAAAAGGAAAAACAACCGATCAGATTCGGGATCAAAGCGGGAGGAAACTCAGCTTATTTCAGTGAGCAAAAATTAAGTCTTAATAACCAGAAAATAGGATTCCATGCCGGGGTTTTAGTTAATATTCCACTTTCTCAGAAATTCAGCTTGCAGCCAGAGGTTTTATACAACCAGTTAGGAGCAAGAAATGTAGTTTCATCTACGGATGTAACAACGGGTAACACCAACGTTAAAACGAAGAGCGAATACAAAACTACAATGAACTATATTTCAGTGCCTTTAATGGTACAGATGAGACCAACTGAAAGATTTTATGTAGAGGCAGGTCCAGAGTTCAGTTATTTCATCAATGGTAAAAATTCCGGAGAAAGCTCTGTTGCTACTACTGTTGGTGGTGTAACAACGACACAGACTGTAACTAATTCTGATGACATTAATAAAGATAATGTGAATAAGTTTAATTTAGGTCTTGGTTTAGGTCTTGGATATGATATTACACAGAATCTTGGTATCAATGCAAGATATATCAACAGTCTTACGGATATGAGAAATCAAAAACCTGAAGGAACTGAGCCTCTTAATCACAGAGCATTTCAGCTAGGTCTGAACTATAAGTTCTAACAAAGACAATCAATTATTTAACCTATAGTAAAGTCCGGATTTAAATTTTTAAGTCCGGACTTTCGTTTTTTGGTTAATTAAGATTTCAGACACCAGATTTCATATATCAGATATTATCACTGGTGGCTTCGAGGCCCTCAGCCACCAGGTATTTGTCATTCATTCAGTCATTCTGGTGTATTAGATTACGCGCATACTGAAAGCCTAAAACTCTTAGACAGTCTGACGCTCAAACCCTAAAACACTCCCACTCTCAAACCTTTTTACCGGTTATTCGAATATTCTTGGATCATCGCTGATCGCTCCATCTATTCTCATGTCTTTTAATTCCTTTAGTCTCTCTTTGGTATTGACCGTCCATGGTATCACTTTCATTCCCAATTGATGACATTCCTTTACAAGTTCTGGAGTGACAAGTGTATGATCAGGACTGTAAATGGTGGGAACAAAACTTATAAATTTTAAATCTCCAGCTACGCCGTTCAGATGATCGGGATATTGCCTGAATTTCTCTGCAGGTATATTTTTAAAATACGCCTGTTGCTGTGACCGTTTTTTATCATCTACTTTTTCCACCAGTAAAGCCGTCATTATCTTTGGATACTCTTTATGAATGATTTCCAGTGTTCTTGGATCAAATGACTGAATAATGACGCGGTCCTGAATTCCTTTTTCTACAATAATTTTCATCATCAGATCTACAAATTCTTTTGGTTCTGGATGAAAGATATTATCAGAGAATGGGCGTGTTTTAGTTTCTATATTATAAAAAGGTAAAGGTCTCTTCAGTTCACGGGAGTAAGCCTCACAAGCATCTATTACATCTGAGAATAAAGGTTTCTGAGCCTTCATTTTCTTTTGGTCAGGATAGTTTTGAAGTTTTTTTAAGCCAACATCAAATGTCCGGATCTTTGCATAAGACATATCATAAATTTTGTAGTAAAACCCGGAATCTTTCGGAATATAAGTACCATCCGGCTTTGTTACCAATTCAGGAGAAAGAAAAGCATCATGGGAAAGGATTACTTTTTTATCTTTCGTGATCGCAAGGTCCATTTCTAATGTTGTAATGTTCATTTTCAAGGCGTTCTTCATCGCCGGAATTGTATTTTCCGGATACAAGGACTTTCCTCCCCGATGTGCCTGCTTATCGAAAGACTGTGAGGAATATATCTGGGCAAATGCCAGAAAAATTCCCATTAAAAACACTTTTTTCATATCCTTAAAGCTTAATAGGACAAAATTAGAATTTGCTCCGGTATTGTGTAATACAAGAATATTAAGCTTTTGATACATTTATAAAAACAAAAGAAGCCAGGTCATCAATGCCCTGGCTCCCATTTTATTTTAAATCGAGAACTATTAATTAAATAATTCTACCTCCTCTCCTTTTCCTACCGGATATTCTTCTGTAAAACATCCGAAACAGTGGTTGGCAGATCCTAAAATCTCTTTCAGGCTGTCTGTACTTAAAAATTCCAAAGAATCTACGCCCAGATAATTTCTAAGCTCTTCAGTAGTCATATTGGCGGAAATCAAGTCGTCTTTTGAAGGCGTATCAATTCCTAAATAACAAGGAGCAATAATTGGTGGAGAAACACTTCTGAAGTGAATCTCTTTTACGCCTGCATCCTTTAATATTTTAACCAATCTCTTAGAAGTAGTTCCTCTAACAATAGAATCATCGATGATCACTACTCTCTTATCCTTGATCTCAGAAATGATCGGGTTCAACTTAAGGTTCACTACTCTTTCTCTCATTTCCTGTGTAGGAACGATGAAGCTTCTTCCGATGTATCTGTTCTTGATGAGAACGGGGCGGAAAGGTATTCCGGAAGCTTTTGAGAAGCCTATGGCAGCCGGAACTCCTGAATCGGGAACTCCAATTACAATATCTGCTTCTACAGGTGCCTGTTCCCAGATCTTTTCGCCTGACTTTTCTCTGATCTCATAAACGTTGATATTTTCTAAGGTAGAGTCAGGTCTTGCGAAATAGATGTATTCAAATGAACAAATTCTCTGTTTTCCTTTGCTTTCATCCACCATATAGGAATTAAGCTTTCCAGGCTCGTTTTCATTGGTATAAATGATCTCTCCCGGAAGAATATCACGTACATATTGCGCACCCACCGCATCCAAAGCAACGGATTCTGAAGCGACAACATACGTCTTTTCATCAACAGCACCCAAAACCAATGGACGAATCCCATTGAAATCCCTGAAAGCAAAGAATTTATTTCTCGTCATTCCTACTACGGAATAGGCGCCTTCTATTTTTTCCATGGTAGCTTTGATCGCTCCACGAAGCCCTAAGTCAAGATTTTTCTGGATCAATCTTAAGATCACCTCAGAATCGGAAGTGGCTCTGAAAACTACGCCTTCAGCTTCCAATTCATTTTTTAATTCTCTCGCATTGGTAAGATTACCGTTGTGTGCTATAGAAAGAATAATCTGGTCGTATTCGTTTTTTGCGAAGAACGGCTGAAAATTATACTTCTTTTTGTCTCCTGCAGTGGTATAACGGGTATGACCGATTGCAGAATTTCCCATAAAAGTCTCAGGATCCTGAATTTCTTTATAAACATCCAAAACCAGTCCTTCATCTTTCATATTGGTGATCCTCCCGTCCTTTAAAACGGAAATACCACAGGCTTCCTGTCCTCTGTGTTGCAGGGCAAAAAGTCCGAACTGTGAAAGAGAAAACGTATCCAGATCGTTATCAGAATACATTCCGAAGATCCCGCACTCCTCGTTGGGAGCATCCAGTCTTTCTTCTTCCTGCGTTCTGAAAAGATTCCTTCCGTAAGTCTGGTCTTTAAACTGTTTTAAATATTCACTTTTATGAATGTCTAAACTTTTCATTTCTATTTTTTCTAATCTAGATTTTATTTTGATAGATTTTAATTAGATGAAAAATTAAATATTATGTTAAATACAAAAAACTTAAACATCTAATTTTTATCTAGAATCTTATTTCTGAAGAAGAGTTTTAAGACGATTGTAGATTTCTACATAAGCCTCGGTAACTTCTCCTAAATCTCTTCTGAATCTGTCTTTATCCAGTTTTTTCATGGTGTCTTTATCCCAAAGTCTGCATGTATCAGGAGATATTTCGTCTGCCAGGATGATTTCACCGTCAGAAGTTTTCCCTAATTCAATTTTGAAATCAACCAGGATAATGTTCATCTTATCAAAAAGATCGATCAGAATATCGTTGATATCAGAAGTTAGCTCATACATTTCATCAAGCTCTTCATATGTTGCTGCTCCTAAGAAAACGGCATGGTGGTCATTGATCAACGGATCTCCCAATTCGTCTTTTTTATAGCAGATATCGAAGATGGTTACCGGAGATTTTATCCCTTCTTCCACTCCTAATCTTTGAGCCATGCTTCCTGCAGAATAGTTTCTTACAACCATTTCCAAAGGAATAATGGATACTTTCTTTACCAATTGCTCTCTTTCGTCCAATTGTTTAATGAAATGAGTTTTAATCCCTTTTTCATTTAAATATTCAAAAATCAAAGTGGTGATGGCATTGTTCATTTCACCTTTCAGATCCACAGATCCTCTTTTTTGAGCATTAAATGCTGTAGCATCGTCTTTGAAACGTACGACTACTTGATCAGGATTATCGGTAGCAAATACTTGTTTTGCTTTACCTTCGTACAACATTTCTTTCTTTTCCATTTCTAAATTGTCTTATTAGTTAGATTTATTTTATATTACTTAATTAAAATTCCTGTTAAAACTGCCAGTCCAAAACTCAGTAATGTACCGATCAGTACATATTCTGTAAGTTTTCTCTGCTTGGCCTGTGCCAGATCACTGAACCTGAAAACGGATTTGGCTGCTACCATAAAACCTACGCCTTCCCAATGGTTCACCATAATAAAAGTGAAAACCAGAAGACGTTCCAGTATTCCGATATATTTCCCTGCACTCGATAAAGAGTCAGTTTGTAAGCTGCTTTGAGTCTCCGGAACCGGGGTCCACGAAGACAATAATATTTTAATAAAAATTGAAGCAGGCGTTGTCAGAAACAATGCTGCCATTACTATTTTTAAAATTTCCTGATTGTTCAGAAAATCAAAACTAAATTCTTTAAAGTAAAATGAGATTCCTACAATCACAAGAATATGAAGCATCTGATCGATAAAAAACCATCTTTTTTTATTTTTTACATTCTGGAAGATGAGTTTTGAAGCATCAATAATAAGATGAGTAATCCCAACAAGGAGTGAAACCCACCACAGATCTGTATTCCATAGAAAAACAAAACTTAAAATGGTGTGGATCAAAACATGAAGATACAAATAAGGGCTTTTCAGCTTACGGCGTTCTTTATCTGCAACCCAAGAATCTGGCTGAAGAATAAAATCTCCGAGTAGATGTGCCAATATGAGTTTAATAAAGATCATGCTTACAGTTCTGAGATTTTCTTTCTAAAGTATTGATTAGTTTCTACGATAAGTTCGTAGTTAGCACGTTTCAGCCTCTGACTTACGGAGGACTGTGAGATTGCAAACTTCCTGGCAAGATCTTCCTGTGTGAGATCTTCGTTCATGATCATTTCGTGGATGATCTCTGCTGTAGCTACCGTCCAGTTATCAAAATCTTTGGAAGACCATTTCAGCAGGATATTCAGATCACGGTCTACGGCTTCGTTTGAGGTTTTTATGGAAACGGTGTGCCCGTCATTTTTAAGGTCATTCAGCAGCCTTCCGGAATGTACGTAAGCCGTTCCGTTGGACTCGGTAATTTTTTCAGAGGAAAAATTCTCTTCCCCGATGCCTATAGCAATTCTTACATCTAAATTTTCCTGACTTCTTATAAGGGACTTAATGGCTAGGAAACGCCAGAATACTTCATCAATACTGCACTTGAACTGAAATTCGTCTCCTCTGTAGATTTCCCATGCGAGCGGTGAACTTCCCCAGTTTTCCAGGAGATTCTTGAGTCTGGTGATCCAAACTTCTGTGTCTGCATGCTGTGAATTTATAATATCACCGGTGATGACCGCTATCATTATGCAAATATAAGCATAATTACTTATATATAAAAAATATAAGCAGAAACACTTATAGATAATGATTATTAGTGAATCTGCTTATATCAATGATGCATTATTTATAAGGTTTTAGAGAACGTAATGAAAGGCAATACGCAATTTTTAGTTCTGATGTTTATCCCTCTTTTCGTACTTAAATTATGTACGCAACAAAGAAATTTCAAGCTGTTTTTTACAACATGGGAATGAAATCGCCCGCAATGACAATAATTATGCATTATTTTTTGATAAACCGGTGTATCTTGTCATCAAGCTTCAGGAAATAGAATCCGGCAGGAAGAGCCTGTACGGAAATATTTTTCTTATTTTTAAACGGATTTTTTTCTATAGAAATTACTTTTCCTGAAGCGTCCAGTATCTGAGCAGTTCTGATATTCTGAGCCTCTCCATTTACAAAAATATCATCATCAACAGGGTTTGGATGTATTTTAAATTCTTCATTTGCTGTAATCAGATCATTGGTAGATAATGTTCCGCCAAGATTCTGACAGTAGTCTACAGGAAAAGAATCCCATTCACTGATATTAAAAGTGGTAGCCGGTTGGGTAACCGTATTTTTCCTGTAAAGAGAAATATCTCCATATGAATTACTTACAAACTTACTTCCTATAGCATCAATCGTAGTCGACTTATAGGCCAGTTCTACATATTGGGTTCCTTTAAAAGCTAAAGCATCACCCGCTGTAAGAAACTGTGCATCATTATTAGTGTAGCATGATAAAAAAGACTTAGGATTCAGAATAACAAAATTTTCATTATTGGGTATTTTACCTTCAAGCTCAAAACTGTTACCAAAATAATAAGAGCCATTTGTATTATTATAATATTGTACCCGTATCCTGTAATTGTTTAAATCTACTTCATGACCGGTTCTGTTTACAATTTCCAGAGCTTTGTTATTATCCGTGCCTTCAATATATTTAATGATAAAAAGATCCCTGGAGTTTGTATCAGCAGCTGATGTGGATATTGTAATTGAATTACTGTCAGCAGATTGAAGATAGCCTTCGTCATACGCTTTTACGGTAAACGAATAAGAAGTAGAAGGGGTAAGATGATCAATAACTATTGATGTAGATTTTGTGGCGGTTAAGAAAATACCATTCTGATAAATATTATACCCGATAACATCTGAACTTGTACTTGGGGACCACGCCAGTTGAGTGTAGTAAGCTCCCGATTGAATGGAATTTAAATTTAAAGGGGCCTGTGGTACAACAGCATCAGGGGTCTGCGCCCAGATAGAATTCACCCATTGAGGGTTATCAATAAAGGGATTCCTGTTTTTCTGAATAATATAGATAGCGTTATTTCGGTCTATTTCCCTTTGAGATACTGGATCCTGAAGATGCCATTGAAGAAGCATTGAAATATAAGCAGGATCAAAAGCCCGTTCTGCAGTTCCATCAAAAGGAGACCGGTCTATCGCAGGATTAATATTGGTTGAATAATTAAATGACGACAGTTTATCTTCATATCTTACGGCAAAATAGAGCAACATCCTGGCGATATCTCCCTTAAATTCATCCAACGGCTCATAAACCCTATTCGTATAAACATAATTGGGAATAGCACTATCGGCAATTTTGGATGAGTTTGTAAATGTATGATGAACTGTGGAATTTCCAACACCATAAGGATAATTATTTCTAAGCTGATTGATTCTTGCATCTGTAGGGATCACAAAATGTAAATCAGAATACATTGGATAATTACTGTTAAAAGTACTCTGCGGCACAGCATGTTCCCTATTGAAACCTAAGCCTTCAGCTGCTGAAGTACTTATTAAGTTTGCCGAGGTATATTCATAAGCATCGGGACCTGCAGGAATCTCTGAATAAATATCTAGAAGATACTCCGTATTACTTGCATTATGGTCATAATATTTATCAAGATCAGTTTGATTGTAATAATTGGAAAGATCACCATAATGCCAGTTGATATTTTTTTTAGCAATAATATCACGCAGCTTAGACTTCAGCGCATAGCCTGTAAGTCCCACTGTTCCATTATAGTACCCTGCTGGCGCCTGAGCAGCAGCAAGTGCCGAAATCAAAATTACAGGAAATAAAAGTTTTTTCATACTTAAAAATTGGGTGACTAAAATAGTAAATTAAAACACTTATAATTATGAAAATCCGATTAACTAATCATTAATTATAAAAATATAAAAAACTGATTATTAAATTATTGCATACACAACACTATGAACTGAATAATTATTTTTGGCTTTCCGTCAATTTAATTATCTTTGGGAACTAACTATTTTTATCTATATGAACACAGAGACTATTGACAACATTAAAATGATAGCGGAAACAGCAAGAGAGTTTGCTGAAAAAAATATCAGACCGAATATTATGGAGTGGGATGAGAGCCAAACTTTTCCAAAAGACTTATTTCACCAGTTGGGAGAAATGGGATTCATGGGTATTGTGGTTCCTGAGCAGTACGGCGGTTCCGGTCTGGGTTATCATGAGTATGTTACTATTCTGGATGAGATCTCTCAGGTAGACCCATCTATAGGTCTTTCTGTGGCTGCACACAATTCACTATGTACCAATCATATTTATGAGTTTGGAAATGAGGAGCAGAGAAACAAATGGCTTCCACAACTTGCGTCTGGAAAAGTAATCGGAGCATGGGGACTTACAGAACATAATACTGGTTCTGATTCAGGAGGGATGTCTACTACTGCTGTAAAAGATGGCGACGAATGGATCATCAACGGAGCTAAAAACTTTATTACTCACGCAATTTCTGGAGATATTGCTGTAGTAATGACAAGAACAGGCGAAATAGGAGCTAAAAATAACTCTACTGCTTTTGTTTTAGAAAAAGGAATGCCTGGTTTTACTTCCGGGAAGAAAGAAAATAAACTGGGAATGCGTGCTTCCGAAACTGCTGAACTTATTTTTGACAGTGTTCGTGTACCGGATTCACACCGTTTGGGTGAGGTTGGAGAAGGATTCAAGCAGGCTATGAAAATTTTGGACGGTGGGAGAATTTCTATCGCGGCTTTAAGTTTGGGAACAGCAAGAGGCGCTTACAAAGCGGCTTTAAAATATGCTAAAGAAAGACATCAGTTTGGAAAAGCAATCGCTGAATTCCAGGCCATCAACTTTATGCTTGCCGATATGGCAACAGAAATTGATGCGGCTGAACTTTTGATCCAAAGAGCTTCAACATTGAAAAATGCCAAGCAAAAAATGACTAAAGAAGGAGCAATGGCGAAATTGTATGCTTCTGAGGCATGTGTAAGGATTTCTAACAATGCAGTTCAGATCTTCGGAGGTTACGGATATACAAAGGACTTCCCTGCTGAGAAATTCTACAGAGATTCTAAATTATGTACGATAGGTGAAGGAACTTCAGAGATCCAGAGAATGGTTATCGGAAGAGATATTACAAAATAATTTATAAAACAACACAAATGATTAAACAAGCTCTTTTAGGCGAATTTTTGTATGAAGCAGAAAATACCAGGAAAATTTTAAAAGCAATTCCCGACACTGCTTTAGACTGGAAACCTTCTGAAAAGAACTGGACTACTGGTCAGCTAGCCTCGCATATCGCTGAAGTTTACAACTGGTATGATCCCACATTCAACCAGGATGTATTTGATATGGGAAATTATCAATATGACAAAGGTGATATTTCCAAAGTTGAGAATATTGTTGCCAAGTTTGAAGAAAATGTTGCCAAAGCTCAGCAGGTTTTAGAAAACTCTGATGAAAATACTTATTTTAATGAATGGAAGATGGAAATGAACGGAAATGTTATTTTCCCTCCTGCTCAAAAAATACAGGTGATCAGAGGATTTTTATACAATCACCTGTATCATCACAGAGGAGAGCTTGTAGTATATCTTAGGTCAACAGGTAATAAAGTTCCCGGACTTTACGGACCTACTGCTGACGATAAAATGTAATAGAATTATTCCTTAATAAACTCAATAGCATACGTATTTTGCGTATGCTATTTTCTTTTTTTGAGACTTTATGTTTTTTAACTATATTCAATGTATCGCATAATATATTATACGTATAGTCTAAATTTTTCTTAAAAAATTTTGTTTTTCGTAATATAATTTTTATTAGCTTTGATATACCTCAATCAAAATAATTATAATATGAAAAAACAATTATCCATGATCGGGATGCTTCTGATTACAGGCATTTCTTTCGCGCAGACTGACCGTCTTTGGAGTGAAGGTTCAAAAAAAGCACCTTCAGACATTTTTGAAAACAAAACCCGAATTAATAATCCGAAGATCTACAGTTTAGATTTTGCCGGATTAAAAAACGCCCTTGCAAAAGCTCCCAAAAAACTAGCACCGGGAGAAAAGTCAGAAACCATTATTTCTTTTCCCAATTCCGAAGGAAAGATGGAGAATTTTAAAGTAAGGGAAAACTCCAACTTTGATCCTCAGCTTGCCGCGAAATATCCGGATATCAAATCGTACGTAGGCGAAGGCCTGAACGATCCCAACTCGACAGTCTATTTCAGTATTTCTCCTCTTGGGCTGTCTTCAATGGAAATCTACGGTGACAAATCTGCAGTTTTCATTGAGCCATACGCCAAAGACCTTTCTTCTTATGTAGTCTACAGAAAATCAGATAAAAAAGATGATCTCAATAAATTTGAATGTACGGTTATCGATGTAGCTCAAAAAGGAGTATCCAACACCAATATTGCCGCAAGACCTAATGCTGATGATGCCAAGCTGAGAACTTTCAGACTTGCTTTATCCACAACAGGAGAATATACGGTATATTTCGGAGGAACAAAAGCCAATGCACTTGCAGCCATCAATAATACGATGACCCGTGTGAACGGCGTCTTTGAAAAAGATTTTGCTGCAAGAATGGTTCTGATTGCGAATAACGACGCTGTTATTTACACCAACGCTTCTACAGATCCTTATTCTGCAGCTTCAGGAATGAGCAGCTGGAATTCTCAGCTGCAAAGCACTCTTACTTCAGTGATTGGAGAAGCTAATTATGACATTGGGCATTTATTCGGAGCTTCAGGCGGCGGCGGAAATGCAGGGTGCATCGGCTGTGTCTGTACAAACGGCTCAAAAGGTAGCGGATATACTTCTCCTGCAGATGCCATTCCTTCAGGAGATAATTTCGATATTGATTATGTAGCTCACGAAATGGGACATCAGTTTGGAGGAAATCACACCTTCTCAATGAACAATGAAGGAACAGGAGCCAATATGGAACCAGGTTCGGGATCAACCATTATGGGCTATGCGGGAATTACCGCTCAGGATATTCAGCCCCATTCAGATGCATTTTTCCACGCAATAAGCATCCAGCAGATCACCAATAATATTAAAGCTAAAACTTGCCCGGTAAGCACCTCTACAGGAAATTCCATTCCTACTGCCAATGCCGGCCTTGATTATACCATTCCAAAAGGTACCCCTTTTGTTCTTACAGGAACCGGAACCGATGCCAATGGAGATTCACTCACTTATATCTGGGAGCAAATGGACAACGCTTCATCATCCCAGACAGGAGCCAGTTCAGCTGCAAGTGCAACAAAAGCTTCAGGCCCAACTTTCAGATCATGGACCCCTACAGCTTCTCCGGTAAGGTATTTTCCTAGAATGGCATCTATACTAACCGGTGGAACCACTACTGCAGGTTCAGAAATTACAGTTGAAGCCCTATCTAATGTTGCAAGATCACTAAATTTCAGATTTACCGTACGTGACAACCGTGCCGGAGGCTCCGGAAATAATTCTGACGATGCTTTAATTACCGTAAACGCAACAGCAGGACCATTCACCGTAAGTTCACAAAACTCAGCGACGTCTTATGCTGGAGGCAGCTCTCAGACGGTAACATGGAACGTAGCAGGAACTACTGCCAATGGCGTAAACGCAGCTAATGTAGATGTTTTATGGTCAACAGACAGTGGAAATACCTGGACGACCCTTCTTGCCGGAACGCCAAACGACGGAACCCAGGCTGTGACCATTCCAAATGTATCCACCACAACGGGAAGAATTATGGTAAAAGGTTCCAATCACATCTTCTTTGATGTGAACAATGCTAATATTACCGTGAATGCAGGTTCTGGTTCAGATACCGTAGCACCTACAGCTCCTACCCTTGCAGCATCCGGAACTACTTCTACTACTACAAACCTTTCATGGAGCGGAGCTACCGACAATGTAGGAGTTACAGGATATGATGTATATATGAACGGATCAGTAATCGGCAATACAGCTTCTACAACATACACCGTAACAAGCTTAACCCCGGCAACTACTTACAGCTTCACTGTTAAAGCTAAAGATGCTGCTGGGAATACATCTCCTTCAAGCAATACCGTAAGCGTTACTACACTTACCGGAGGCTCAGTTACTTATTGCTCTTCTTCTGCCAGCAATACAGCGGATGAAAGAATCGGAAATGTGAAATTCGGAACTATCAATAATACCTCTACCGGAACTGCAGGTTATGAAAACTTCACTTCCGTTTCTACTAATGTGACCAGAGGAAGCGCTTATACAATCTCAGTAACTCCAACCTGGACTTCAACGGTTTACAGTGAAGCTTACGCAGTCTATATTGACTATAACGGTGACGGCGACTTTACAGACAGCGGTGAATTGGCATGGTCTAAAGCAGGATCTACAACAACTCCTGTCACTGGAAGCATTACCATTCCTGCAACAGCAACCGTAGGATCTACAAGAATGAGAGTCATGATGAAGTACAGCTCTGTACCTACTTCTTCATGTGAAGCTTATACTTACGGACAGGTTGAGGATTATACCTTGAATATCGTTTCTTCAGGAAGAGGAGAACTTCCTGATACTAAAAACTTGATTACTGATATCAAGCTGTATCCGAACCCTGTGGAAAATATATTATATATTTCAAATACGTTATCTGAAGATTATAAGATCTTCGATATGGGTGGAAAACTAATCAATTCAGGAAAACTAGAAAGAGGCAGTGTCAATGTAAGCGGACTTATTAAAGGAGCTTACATGATCCAGATTGGAGAAGCTGCCAAGAGATTCATTAAAAATTAATAACCGCCAAGTAAACACTATGAAGACTGCCCATTCGGCAGTCTTTTTTTTGGACTTAATTTTTTAAAAGTCTATCGTTGATAAAGTCAGATTAGATATTGATTTAAAATAAATAGTTTTATAAAACACCAATTCAGAACATATTATATTTAATCATAATATTTTATTATTAAAAATTCACCACTATTTGAAATTTTGAATTAAATTTATCATTCAAATTCCTTTGTACCCTTACCCGATCAGATTTGAGCTAAATTCTGATATGTTTCTTTGTTTTATAACGAACAGTATTCTATTCTGAATTTAATTTCCATAGTGAATCATATCGCAAATCAAAACCAGATTTTATCAAAAATAATAACCATAAAAACTTTTACCATGAAACATTTATTTAAGTATGTCTTTTTTATAACAGCCGTATTCTTTTCAGCCGCCTGTAGTTCGGATAATGAAGAAACTGATAACCCAACGGGAGTTGTTACCCATGTATTCTATAAAAACGCTGATGAGTTTGCTCTAACCTATGATAAAGCCGGAACCGTAAGTCAAGCCATCAGAAACCAGGCATTTGATTTATACAGACTTGGCAAATGGAGTGACTTGGAGGCACTTTTCACGGCCAATACTCTAAATGGCGGATGGCCTCCTGCGAATGGTGGCTATAATATTGTAGATGATGTTCCGTTCCAGGCCGGACAAAAATTTGACAGGTACAGCGGGGCGGTCGGTAGTTATGACGGAACGGGAATTCCTACGCTCGGTGGCAGCTTTACAAGTCCTATTATCAATGGATATGTGTATACTTTCTCCCAAAGAGCATTAAATGAGCCGGAAAACAAATATGATTTCTATTATGAGATTGATGTTTTGAATAATTTATTACCTTTCAAATCTCAAATAGCCGATGTGATCCCGTGGTTCAATCAGGCTGGCGGCGGTAAACAGACCATGTGGAAAATCCCGATTGATATCACAACAGGATACCAGAAAACATGGAATAAACTGGCTCAGGAAGGTTACATAAAAATCACAATAAAAAGAAGTCCAAGCGGGAAATACAATAACCTGGCAGGCACAGTTATTCAGCAATAAATAAATTCAGATGTATTCAATATCAAAAAAAATAAGCATTATAAAACAGGCTTCTGTAGTGAAAAATCATTTCATCAATGATGATATTATTCCATGTGCAACAACGCAGTTTACCTGTTGTGATTGCGGCCATCAGAATACCATTGAAATATTTCCCTATAAATCGGGGTTTCCTATCTTTCAGATCTATGATGCAGATAAAGTAGTCTCTAAAAATGAATTATTAAAAAACAAAATCGTTACCGGGACTTCACCGCAAATGTTTCATTTTGGAGAATTAACGTTCAATGATCTGCCTACATTATATTTTGGAACCGGGTGTGAATCCTGTCATTCAAAATATTTTTGTGTATTCAGTTATGGAGAAAAACAGCCGGGACTTACGGTCTTAAGTATTTCAGGGATCTGGAAATATGAAGAATTGGAGTAATCGTATGTTAGATTAAAAAATGAATGATCTTAAATATTCTTAAATTTTAAAGCAATTCAGAAAAATTTCAAAACAAAAAAATCCACCGTTTTTAAGCTGTGGATTTTTAGTAAAACATAGATGTGCATTATAAATTTTCCAAAATCGTTTTCTATCTTTGCTGTAAATAATAAAATTCATGGATAAAATTGACAGTCTGAACCAGGTAGCAGAATTCCACACCACTTTTAAAGCCCCTATTTTAGATACCCCACAGATTCCTTCGCCAGAAAGATGTAACCTTAGAGTTGAGCTTTTACAGGAAGAACTGAATGAGCTGAAACAGGCGATTGCAGACAATGATATCGTGGAGATTGCTGATGCGCTGTGTGATCTGCAGTATGTTTTAAGCGGTGCGGTTCTGGAATTCGGACTTGGCAGTAAATTTGTAGAACTATTTAACGAAGTACAGCGTTCCAATATGTCTAAAGCCTGCGATAATGAGCAACAAGCAGAGGAAACTGTAGCATTCTATAAAGAAAAAGGAGTAGAATCTTTTTACGAAAAATCAGGAGAAAAATTTAATGTGTACAGAAAAGCAGATCATAAAGTCCTTAAAAACAAGTACTACTCCCCTGCAGATCTGAAAACAATTATCGAAAAATAATATGAAAAAATTTATTACCAATATTGTTGCCGTTTCAAGCCTTATGTTAGCTTCCCAACAGCTATCTGCCCAGAAAGTGGTGATGAACCGTGAAGTGGAAACCCAGAATGACGGCAAAATGCTTTTGGGAAATCAGTTTAAAGAACAGTTCCTTAAGGCTCCCTATGCAGACTGGTATGTGAAAGAGCATGATGAATATGCTATTGACCAAAAAGCAATAACTGAGCTGAGAAAAGCTAAGTTTACCAGCTATTCTCTTGTTGTTTTTATGGGAACCTGGTGCGAAGACAGCCACAGGGATTTCCCGAGACTGATGAAAATTCTGGAGGAATTAAAGTATCCTGATAATAAGGTGACCATTATTGCGGTGAACCGTAAAAAGGAATCTCCTACCGGGGATGAAGTTCGTTACAACATCCAGAAAGTCCCTACCATTATCGTAGAAAAATACGGGAAGGAGATCGGAAGGATCATAGAAATGCCTGCTTCCGGATATATCGAAAGAGATCTGGTTGAGATTGTGAAAAAAGATGACGGTTCTGTAATCAAAGAAATTTTTGGCAAATAGTGTTGAAAAATTATAAAGTAATCATATCATTTGTAGCGGGAATTGTGGTAATGCTGATCCTGTTCTTTGGACTTAAATCCTGTTTAAATCTTGGCGGAAAAACGGAAAAATCAGATTATTATATTCTGACCAACCAGATTTCCAGAATGAATAAGATGGTAGTCATGGAACAGAATGTTTCCAGCATGCAGAAAACCAAAATGGGCTACGAAGTGTTTGGAAAAGAAGTTTCAAACAACAGCATTATTACGTATACCAAAACCAATGCGCAGGTTTCCTATGATTTAAATAAAATGAAGATGGAAGTGGATTCTATCAACAAAAAACTGATCATTACCGAACTTCCTGATGCAGACATAAGAATAACGCCAAGTGTGGAGATCCAGTCTTTGGATGATTCTTTTTTCAACAGGATTTCAGAAAAAGACATTAAAAATGTAAGCCAGAAAGCTAAAGAAACTGCAATTAAGTCTATCGATCAAAACCAGTTGAGAACAGAAGGCCGCAAACAATTAATGGAAAATCTTGACCATATTTTCGTTTTGGCAAAAGCTTTGAATTATACAATAGAAGACAAAACCGGTAAAATCGGTGTTTTAGGACTCTAAAAATATAAAGCTATGGATTCAAAAGGAGATAACAAAAAGAAAGAATCTGCAAATTCGGCAGAAACCAAAAAGCAGAACGAAGATTTTCAAAATATTCCTGCTTCATCGGACAAGACTAATCCGCCTGATATAGATAAAGAAGATGTTCAGAAGTCTTCCAAAAACAAATCAGGAAAAACGGATAATACAAAAAAATAAGCAGAAGGTTTCACTCATTTGGGTGGAACCTTTTTGTTAGGTCTCCAAGCGTTATTCTTGGCCAGGATCTATTACCACTTCCAGTTTCAAATGTAGAATATTAATATTCTTAATCCGGACTCTGGTTACATAATTTTGGATGTTAAAATTTGATCAGGATACTAAAACACAACGAAAAAGGCCCTGCTCAAGCTGAGACAGGACCTTCCTTTCTACTTATTATTATATGGACTGAATTTTATTTATACGATCGTAGATTTACCGATCTTTATATTTTCAAAATTGTAATATGATTTTTCAGAATATTTAATGTAATCTGCGATAAAATTTCCTACTTCACTTGTTGAATAATGCTGTTGAGAATTAAGATCTACCGTAACATATTTGTTCTCTATAGCATGCTCCACTGCCCTTCTCAGTTTATCAGCAGCTTCATGAAGTTCAAGATAATCAAGCATCATAGCCGTACTCAGGATAGATGCTACAGGATTGGCAATACCTTTCCCCTTAGCCTGAGGATAAGATCCGTGAATAGGCTCAAATAAAGCATTCTCTTCACCTATCGATGCAGAAGGAAGAAGTCCGATAGATCCACCGATCACACTGGCTTCATCAGAAATAATATCCCCGAACATATTCTCAGTCAGAATGACGTCAAACTGTTTGGGATTCAGGACCAGCTGCATGGCAGCATTGTCAACAAATATATAATCCAGCTTTACATCAGGATATTGAGGGGCAATCTCCTGGCAGGTTTTTCTCCAGAGTCTGGAAGTATCCAAAACATTGGCCTTATCAATTAATGTAAGCTTCTTTTTCCTTTTTTCAGCTTCTTTAAAAGCCATGTGCGCAATGGGAATAATATCTTCTTTACTGTATTTGCACACATCATAAGCGTATTTTCCATCCGGATCTGTAAATTTTTCACCGAAATAAATACCGCTCACCAGTTCTCTGAAAATCTGAATATCTGTTCCCTCGATGATTTCTCTTTTCAAAGGACTTTTTTCAATCAGTGAAGGATAAGTTTTAAGAGGTCTGATATTCGCATAAAGTCCCAGCTCCTTGCGCAGCTTCAGAAGTCCCTGTTCAGGTCTTACTTTAGCATCCGGATTGTTATCAAAAAAAGGATCTCCAATGGCACCGAACAGAACAGCATCAGAATCTTTGCACATTCTCAGGGTTTCATCAGGCAGCGGATCTCCTGTTTTAAAGATCGCTTCAGCGCCCATTAATCCATAGGAATATTGAAACCTACAGCTAAAAACTTCGGACACTGCATCCAATACCTTCAAACTTTCATTAACAACCTCCGGGCCGATCCCGTCTCCGGGAAGAACCGCTATTTTAAAATAACTGCTGCTCATACTTTTGTGTTTTTTGTTCAAATTGTTTTATTGCCTGTTTTCTGCTGATTAAAAAATCAATATCATCATAACCGTTGATCAGGCATATTTTTTTATAAGAATCCAGCTCAAATGTTTCTGTGAATCCGTTAAAGGTTACCGTCTGCTGTTCCACATCTACAACAATTTCAGAATCCGGTTTTTTTGTAATATTTTCCAGAATTTCTTTTAAAAAGTTATCAGAAACTTTGACAGGAAGCAGCCCGTTATTCAGCGCATTTCCTTTAAAAATATCCGCGAAATAACTTGAAATGATTACTTTAAAACCATAATCCGTCAAAGACCAGGCTGCATGTTCCCTGCTGCTGCCACATCCGAAATTATTTCCGGCAACCAAGATTTCACCGCTGTATTCAGCATGGTTAAGAACAAAATCCGGGTTAGGTTCTCCTGTATGAATATTAAACCTCCAGTCTCTGAAAAGATTTTCCCCAAAACCTTTTCTGTCTATACTTTTCAGGAATCTTGCGGGAATGATCTGGTCTGTGTCTATATTTTCTGCCGGCAATGGTACTGCACGGGATTTTATAAGCGTTAATTTTTGCATTTGTTTTGTGATCTCTTTAGTTTAAATTTTCAAAAGCTGAAATTCTTCCTTCAATAGCTGCTTTCGCCGCAGTGAGCGGACTGGCAAGAATAGTTCTCGCACCCTGTCCCTGCCTTCCTTCAAAATTCCTGTTTGAAGTGGAAACACAGTAATCACCCTCCGGAATCTTGTCATCATTCATAGCAAGACAAGCGGAACATCCGGGCTGACGGATCTGGAATCCTGCATCATTGAAAATTTTATCCAGACCCTCTTCATAGATTTGTTTTACGACCTGCTGAGATCCCGGAACGATCAGGGCATTCACATTGTCAGACTTGTTTTTTCCTTTGATATACTGTGCTGCAGTTCGGAAATCTTCTATCCTTCCATTCGTACAGCTTCCAATAAATACATGGTTTACTTTCACATCAGAAACTCCCTGTCCGGCTTTCAGTCCCATATACTGAAGAGCTTTTGTTTCAGATTCATTCTGAGGAACAGGAATGCTTTCACGGACTGAAATTCCCATTCCGGGATTGGTTCCATAGGTAATCATAGGAAAAATATCTGAGGCATCAAATTCCAGTTCTTTATCAAAAACGGCCCCTTCATCTGTTTTCAGAGTTTTCCAGTAGGCCAGCTTATTTTCCCATTCTTCTCCCTGTGGGGCGAAGATTTTACCTTTTACATAGTCAAATGTTGTGGTATCAGGAGCAATCATTCCGCCCCGGGCACCCATCTCAATGCTCATATTACAGACCGTCATCCTGCCTTCCATCGACATTTCTTCAAATACACTGCCTGCATATTCACAGAAATAGCCTGTTCCGCCATCTGTCCCAATTTTTGAAATAATGTATAGGATTACATCTTTGGACTGAACGTTCTCATTCAGTTTTCCATTGACCGTAATTCTCATAGACTTAGGTTTATTCAGTAAAAGACATTGGCTTGCAAAAACCTGTGCCACCTGACTGGTTCCAATACCAAATGCTATCGCTCCAAATGCTCCGTGCGTAGAAGTATGGCTGTCTCCGCATACAATACTCATTCCCGGCTGGGTAATCCCCAATTCCGGGGCAATAATATGTACAATCCCCTGATACTGATGGCCTAATCCAAATAATTCAATATTATTTTTTTTACAGTTTTCTGTAAGCTGCTCGACTTGATTTCTTGACAATTCATCACGGATCGGCAGTTCCTGATTGATGGTAGGGACATTATGATCTGCCGTGGCAACGATCTGATTTGGCCTGAAAACCTCAAGATTTCTTGCTTCAAGTTCTGCAAAAGCCTGAGGGCTGGTCACCTCATGAATTAAGTGTTTATCTATATAAATGATCTGCGGTCCGTCTGGAATAGTTTCCACAACATGGGCATCCCAGACTTTATCAAAAAGTGTCTTTTTATTATTATCCATATTCAATTTTCCCTGATTTAAATCAATTACTATCCTATTTTTCTACTGCACGTTTCCATCATCATGTAGAGATCATCATTGACCACTTCTTTTTTCCTGTCAGCGATCTTTAAAAACTCCTGATAAAGGAAATCCAGTTCATTTTTGGTGATTTCGTAGCCGATATGTTTGAAACGGTAAGCCAGAGCAGAGCGTCCGCTTCTAGCTGTCAGGATAATAGATGAAGCATTTACTCCCACTTCTTCAGGATCAATAATTTCATAAGTCTCCCTGTTTTTGATAACGCCATCCTGGTGAATCCCTGAGCTGTGAGCAAAAGCATTGGCTCCTACAATCGCTTTGTTAGGCTGTACAGGCATTCCCATCAGATCTGAAACCATAAGACTCATCTCATTCAGCATTTTAGAGTTGATATCAGTATGTAAGTTGAGATCCTTATGTTGTTTTAAAATCATGACGACTTCTTCCAAGGCCGTGTTTCCTGCTCTTTCCCCCAATCCATTAATCGTACATTCGATCTGGCGGGCTCCGTTGATGACCCCTGCAATAGAATTGGCTGTGGCCAATCCAAGATCATTATGGCAATGGCATGAAAGAATTGCTTTTTCAATACCTTTTACATTTTCTTTGAGGTATTTTATTTTCTGTCCGTATTCCTCAGGAAGGCAGTACCCTGTAGTATCAGGGATATTAAGAACAGTTGCACCAGCTTTTATTACTTCCTCACAGACCTTCGCCAAATAAGCATTATCTGTTCTTCCCGCATCTTCTGCATAGAATTCCACATCTTCCACATACCGCTTTGCATATTTTACGGCTTCCACAGCACGTTCCAGAATATCTTCCCTTGTTGAGTTGAATTTATATTGAATGTGGGAATCAGAAGTTCCGATCCCGGTATGAATTCGAGGTCTTTTTGCATATTTAAGGGCTTCAGCAGCCGTATCAATGTCTTTTTTATTGGCTCTTGTCAATCCGCAAACGGTTGCATTCCTTACCAATTTTGAAATTTCTGAAACGGATTCAAAATCTCCGGGACTGGAAATCGGAAAACCGGCTTCAATTACGTCAATCCCTAGTTTATCAAGCCTTTCAGCTATAATAAGTTTTTGCTTTGTATTCAGTTTACATCCGGGGACCTGTTCCCCATCCCTCAGCGTCGTATCAAAAATTTCGATTTTTTCGGAATTCATAATGAAGTTTTTTACTTAATTTTGATCAAAACTACCGCTTACAATATTTTTACGTTTTCATTTTTTCTGAAAATTACAATATTCAACAGCCGATATAATAGCTACAATTACTTAATAATCAATATTTTAAATTTTATAAATTTACAATGGCAGAACTGCAGAAAGATTTTTTGTTTATACTGATTAAGTCATTAACCACTTCAGAAAAGCGTCAGTTTAAACTGTATGTGAATCGTCTCGGAATTAATGTCGATGCTAAATTTCTGCTCCTTTTTTCGGAACTGGATAAGATGAAAGACTACGATGAAAATATTATTATTGATAAAAAGATTTCAACGAAACAGCAACTTTCTAATCTGAAGGCTCATTTATATAAACAGATCCTCGTAAGCCTCCGAATGAATCCGAGCAATCAGAATTACAGGATACAGCTTCGTGAACAACTTGATTTTTCTATTATCCTTTATCAGAAAGGGCTTTATAAGCAGGCTTTAAAAATATTGGATAAAGCTAAACAGGCTGCTCTGGAATTAGATGAAAAAAGCATTGCTTCAGAAATCATCAATCTGGAAAAAGTCATTGAATCACAATTCATTACCCGAAGTATTGAAGGACGTGCAGATGAGCTCATAGAACAGTCTACAGAGATCAACCGACAAAATCATTATGCTACAGAACTTTCTAATCTTTCCCTGAAGCTGTACAGTGAAATGCTGATTCATGGTTATGTGAAAAATGATACTGACCGGGAAAAGGTTTTGCAAATTTTCAATGCCCAGATCAAGAAAATACCGTTAAATAAGCTGAACTTCACAGAAAAGTTGTGGTATTACAAAGCCCATGTATGGAAAAACCAGCTGCTTCAGGATTATAAATATACCCTGAAATATGCTTATCAATGGGTAGATCTCTTTCATAAAAAACCGGAAATGATCATCAGTCATCCGGTATGGTATATCAAGGGAAACACGTATCTGCTGAAAATTTTATTCCTTTATGGAAACATTGATATCCTGGAGGAGAACTTTAAAAATTTCAACATGATGGTAAATTCCCAGAATTTTGTACAGAACGAAAACCTGCAGGCACTTATCTTCCTCACCCATTACAATACCCTCATGAATATTCATTTTGTAAAAGGTGAATTCTTCACAGGGACAAAACTTATTCCTGAAATTGAACTGAAGATGGAAAGGCTGAGGGAAAAGATTGATGAACATCACTTTATGATCCTTTATCTGAAAATGGCTGCCATGTTTTTCGGAAGCAAAAACTTTAAGAAATCAATAGAATATTCTATGAAGGTTGTGGAATGTAAAGGAAATGTCCAGGAGGATCTTTTATTCCATACCAGAATCCTGATTTTAATGGCGAAATATGAGTCCGGAAATGATGAAGATTATGATGAATTTATCAATTCAACGTTAAAATTTACCCGGAAAATGAAAAAGCCGGAAGCCTTTCATTTTGAAAGTATTGAATTCTTTAAAAACATCAACAATCTGGTTTTAAATGACAAACAAAAGTCATTTGAAGCTTTTAATGAAATACTGGAAGGCTTTGCTAAAAATGAATATTACAGAAGATCATTATTCTATATCGATATTCATGGCTGGGTAAAATCTAAGGTAAAAAATGTGGATGTAATAGAAATTATCAAGCAGAAAGTAAGATATAAGAGAAAGAACTGAAACAAGCTGGTGGCTTCTCAAGTTTAGTCACCAGCTTGTTTTTTATTCCTAAAATAGTTATCTAAAGTTTAATTCTTTCCATAAAGTCCAACACATTTTTGTGGCTTATCTTCTCCATAATTTCAGGAGAAAATTCCTTTTCAATCTTACTGTTGACAGAGTTGAAAGCAGAAGCATCATCATATCCTTCAAAGAAAATGGGATGGCGGGATTTATCCGGATGATTTTTGCAAAAGAAGAAGTCTGCACCGTAAGCAACAGCATTTTCTCCTCCCAGATCCAATCCGTACCGGATATGTTCATATAATAGTTCAGGATTTTTGTCATCTACACAGTTTCTGATAAAATTGACTCCTATCAAGCCTTTTCTTCTGATCACTTCTTTGGCCAGTTCATCGGGAAGATTTCTGTTTTTATCATGAATATTCCTGTAGTTGGAGTGGCTTGCAATAATCGGTATGTTGTAGTTTCTCTGGTCTATATAATTAAGAATTTCATATGCCAGCTGGTCACTGGTGTGGGCAAGGTCAATCGGTATATTTTTATCTGAAATATAATCAAGCAGGACTTTTCCGTCTTCTTTAAGTCCGGCTGTGGAATTGTTTCCCCCTCCAAAGCGATTTTCAGTGTGGTGTGTTATCCCTAAATAAAAGATTTTCTGTGTTTTTTCAATGATCGCTTCCAGTTTTTTGAATCCTGAATCCAGAGTGTCCTCTTCCCCACAAAAACCGGATGCATTTTCAATAGAAGCAATAATTCCTACCCTGTTTTCATTTTCAGGATTTTTATAGTTTTCGCCTTCAAATAAAAAGAAATTCTCATTTTTTAATAAATCTGCAAACAGTTCACTCTGCATTGCTCCGTCTGATGTACTGTTACCGCCTGTCGCTGAGTATATAGCCATCACCTGCAGCTTGACATTTCCTTCTTTTAAAAAAGGAAGCGAACATCCCAATTCATTATCATCAATTTTTGCAGCCGGGTCCAATAAATAGCATAAAAGATCACAGTGCAGGTCAATATTAAAGTTCTTCATATTATTATACATATTATCATGTCTTTCTTTGAATTATTGTAGAAAAAACAGTCTCTTTTCACAGCATTTCACTGTAAAAATTTAATTTTTATTAAAAAAAACAGGAGTAAAAACGAATTTATTTAAAATCACAAATCTCATTTTCAAGATTCAACAGTAATTCTTATTTCAAATATACTTTAAAAATAGCATACTAACTAAAAAATGCGTATTTTTGCATCTTAAAATTTCTTAGTAAACAATGATAAAAATTACACTTCCAGACAATAGTGTCAGAGAATTTGAAGGAGAAGTTACTCCTTTAGATGTGGCGAAATCTATCAGTGAGGGATTGGCTAGAAATACCATTTCCGCAGTTGTAAACGGCAAACAAGTAGAAACCACCACACCTATAACCACAGATTCAACGGTACAATTGCTGACCTGGAATGATGATCTTGGAAAGAAAGCCTTCTGGCACTCTTCTGCCCACCTGTTGGCGCAGGCTATCCTGGATTTTTATCCTAATGCTAAACTGACAATAGGACCTGCTATTGAAAGCGGATTTTATTATGATGTAGATTTCGGGGACGAAAATATATCCGAAAAAGATTTTGAGAAAATTGAAAAGAAAGTGTTGGAAAATGCGAAGAAAGCTTCAACATTCTCATTATACCCTGTTTCTAAAGAAGAAGCTTTAAAAACATATGCAGATAATCCTTACAAAGTAGAGCTTATCTCTAATCTGAATGATGGAGAGATCACTTTTGTAACCCATGATAACTTCACCGATCTATGTCGTGGAGGCCATATTCCTAACACAGGAATTGTAAAAGCTGTGAAGATCTTAAATGCAGCGGGTGCTTACTGGAGAGGAAATGAAAAAAATCCTCAGCTGACAAGAGTTTACGGTATTTCTTTCCCTAAACAGAAGGATCTTACCGAATATCTTGAAAGACTGGAAGAAGCAAAAAGAAGAGATCACAGAAAACTGGGTAAGGAACTTGGAATTTTTGCCTTCTCTGAAAAAGTAGGTGCAGGTTTACCACTTTGGTTACCTAAAGGAACTGCTTTGAGAAGAAAACTGGAAAACTTCCTAAGTGATGCCCAGAAAAAAGGAGGTTACGAATTTGTTATGTCGCCACATATTGGTTCAAAAGAATTGTATGTGACCTCGGGACACTGGGATAAATATGGAGCAGACAGCTTCCAGCCGATCAAAACACCAAATGAAGGTGAAGAATTCATGCTGAAGCCAATGAACTGTCCGCACCACTGTGAAATCTACAAAACTTCACAATGGAGCTACAGGGATCTTCCAAAGAGGTACGCAGAATTTGGAACTGTGTACAGATATGAGCAAAGTGGAGAGCTTCACGGCCTTACAAGGGTTCGTGGATTTACCCAGGATGATGCTCACTTATTCTGTACTCCGGATCAGCTTTCAGAGGAATTTGAAAAGGTAATTGATCTGACTCTGTATGTTTTTAAATCTTTAGGATTTGAAGATTTTGTAACTCAGGTTTCTTTGAGAGATCCTGAAAATAAAGAAAAATATATCGGTTCTGATGAGAACTGGGAAAAAGCTGAAAACGCTATCATTAATGCAGCTGAGAAAAAAGGTTTGAAAACAATTGTAGAATATGGCGAAGCTGCATTCTATGGTCCAAAACTGGATTTCATGGTGAAAGATGCTTTGGGAAGAAAATGGCAGCTGGGAACAATCCAGGTTGACTATAACTTACCGGAGAGATTTGATCTTCACTATATCGGAAGCGATAATGAGAAGCACAGACCGGTAATGATCCACAGAGCACCATTCGGTTCTATGGAACGATTTATTGCCATCTTATTAGAGAACACTGCGGGAGATTTTCCGTTATGGCTAAGCCCTGATCAGTTTATAATTCTACCAATCAGTGAAAAATATGTAGATTATTCAAAAAAAGTTTCACAATTTTTAGAAAATCACGATATTAGCGGTCAGATTGATGAGAGAAATGAGAAGACGGGCAAAAAAATCCGTGATGCAGAATTGAATAAGATCCCTTTTATGCTGGTTGTAGGAGAAAATGAGGAGAAAGAAGGCACGATTTCTGTAAGAAGACGTGGAGAAGGTGACCTTGGAGTGATGAGCATGGAGGATTTTGTTTCTTACTTTAAGAAAGAAGCAGCGATATAAAATTTAAATTATTAAAAGATTTAAGAATTAAAACAAATTAAAGATTATTGAGTTTAGATTAATCTTTAAATGATTACATTTTTTAATTTCTTAAATTTAGAAAGAATAGATAAGTAATTAACCAATAAAATTATAATACAATAGCACAAAGATTTAACAACAGGGGCCCACAGAGACGTCCTGTACAGGAGGACTTACACTTGATCAACGATAAAATTCGTGTGAGAGAGCTTCGTTTAGTGGGCGATAACGTAGAGCCGGGGATTTTTCCAATTGATAAAGCAAGACAACTTGCTATAGAACAGGAATTGGACCTAGTAGTAATTTCAGATAAGGCTGAACCTTTCATTGCAAGGATATTAGACTATAAAAAGTTTTTATACGAGCAAAAGAAAAAGCAGAAAGAACTTAAAGCCAAGCAAATAAAAGTGGTGGTAAAGGAGATCCGTTTCGGACCTCAGACTGACGACCATGATTATGAGTTTAAGAAGAAACATGCTGAAAAATTCCTTGAAGAAGGGTCAAAACTAAAAACCTACGTTTTTTTTAAAGGACGTTCAATTATCTTCAAAGACCAGGGAGAAATCTTACTTCTAAAACTTGCTCAGGAACTTGAGCACGTTGGAAAGGTAGATCAACTGCCGAAGCTTGAAGGAAAAAGGATGATCATGATGATGAGTCCAAAAAAACCAGCTAAATAGTTTTTATAGACATGATGTCTATTTTCTATCATATAAAGCCTCAAATTGTTTTGGGGCTTTTTTGTTTTTAGTTTATTAAATTATTTATATAAATTATCCTACATCAATATCCGATGAAAGATATAAGTATACATTTGTATTGTAAATAACAAAGAGCAATATTTACTACATTATTAATAAACTTAAACAAAAAAAAACAATGAGCACACTTACATTAAAAGACGGAACACAGATTTACTACAAAGATTGGGGAAAAGGGCAGCCTGTATTCTTTCACCATGGATGGCCATTATCTAGTGATGACTGGGATGCACAAATGTTTTTCTTCCTGGAGCAGGGGTACAGAGTTATAGCCTATGACAGAAGAGGTCACGGAAGGTCTGAACAAACTGCTGAAGGGCATAATATGGATACTTATGCTGCAGATGTTGCAGAAATTGTTGAAGCTTTGGATCTAAAAGACGTCATTCACGTAGGCCACTCTACAGGAGGAGGTGAAGTGATCAGATATGTTGCTCAACACAGCAAAGGAAGGGCTTCAAAAGCTGTTTTGATAAGTGCCGTGACTCCTATTATGGTGAAAACTGAAAATAACCCCAACGGAATTCCAATGTCTATCTTTGATGAAATCCGTCAAAACACAGCAACTCAGAGGCAACAGTATTTTGTAGATTTTTCAATGGCATTCTACGGTTATAACAGAGAAGGGGCAAAAGAATCTGAGGGAATCCGCAGAAACTGGTGGAGACAAGGAATGATGGGATCTATCAAAGCTCATTATGACTGTATCAAAGCTTTCTCTGAAACAGATTTTACTGAAGATCTTAAAAGTGTGGAAGTACCGGTATTGGTATTGCATGGAGAAGACGATCAAATTGTACCTTACGAAATCACAGGTGTTGTAGCTGCAAAATTGGTTAAAAACGGGAAGCTAATTACTTATCCAGGTTTCCCTCACGGTATGCCAACTACAGAAGCTGCCACTATTAATAAAGATCTTTTGGAGTTTTTTAAATCATAGTTCCATTCAATTAATATTATTTAACTGCAGATCTGTGTATCTGCAGTTTTTTAATGAGCCCCTTACAGCTAAAGAAAGCATGCAGATTTTATTCCTGAAGAAATTGTATAAATTCAATAGGGACAGGGAAAACATTGGTGTTTTTTTTGTATCTTTGCAAACTATTATTCCTCAGTATTGTAGGAATCAAGGACAAGATATTGATAACAAAACAATAAAAAAGCAGAACAATGCCAAAATTAAAAACGAAATCAGGTGCTAAAAAGCGTTTTAAACTTACCGGAACTGGTAAGATTAAAAGAAAGAATGCTTTCAAAAGTCACATTTTGACAAAAAAAGAAACTAAGCAGAAGAGAAATCTTACGCAGACTTCTTATGTTGCAAAAGTGGACGAAAAAAGCGTTCTACGTCAATTAGCCATTAAGTAGTTTTTATAAATCTATATTCGGTTTATAAGAATTCAAAACAATTCAAAAAATTTAACCCTGAAACGGTGCCACTAAGAGCAGTTTTACTGCCGCCCTTTTCAAAAAAACAATTTAATTATGCCAAGATCAGTAAATGCAGTAGCTTCAAGAGCTCGCAGAAAGAAAATTATTAAGCAAGCTAAAGGTTTTTTCGGTAGAAGAAAGAACGTTTGGACTGTAGCTAAAAACGCCGTGGAAAAAGCAATGCAATATGCTTACCGTGGTAGAAAAGAGAAAAAGAGAAACTTCAGATCACTTTGGATTACTCGTATCAATGCGGGTGCCAGAGAACATGGAATGTCTTACTCTCAGTTTATGGGAGCTCTTAAAAAGAACAACGTTGAGCTTAACAGAAAAGTTTTAGCTGATTTAGCAATGAATCACCCTGAAGCTTTCAAAGCAGTTGTAGATCAAGTAAAATAATGTAGAATTTTTTGTTATCAATATAATCCCGGGCTTTGCTCGGGATTTTTTTATTTAGTATGGTATGATGTAATTTTTTTTCACAAAATTTCATATAATGTAGTTTAATATTCGTAAATAATATCTCTTATAAAAAAAATAAAGCCCCATTGGAGAATTTTACTTTTGTGTAAAATAAAATTGATTTTTATTATCTACATTTGTTGAATTATTAAATCTTTAAAACTTTAGTTAAAAGTGAAAAAAATAACGACTATTTTACTCCTTTCTTTATCAGCTTATAGTCTTCATGGCCAGAATTTTATACAGGCTTATCAAAATAGGGTCAATGAGATATCTCAAAATAATATTACAGCTAATCTTCAGGACTTTGGAAATTTAGGCATCAAAACCACGGGCAGCCCAAATAACACAATTGCATTAAATTGGCTTAAGAATAAATATCTTTCCTATGGTTATACAGTAAGCCAGATCGTGGAAGATCCTTTTTCATTTGATAATGGATCAACAGTTGTGAACTCTAAAAATCTTATCATTACCAAAACGGGAACAGTCTATCCCAATAAATATGTTATTATCTGTGGACATTATGATACAATCAACGGTCCCGGAGTGAACGACAACGGAAGCGGAACTTCTATTCTTCTGGAAGCAGCCAGAATTTTAAAGGATGTTCCTACCGATTATTCTATCAAATTCATTCATTTTTCAGGAGAAGAGCAAGGCTTGTATGGCAGCTCTCATTACGCAAATAATGTAGCTTATCAAAATAATATCCGCCAGTTGGATATAAAACTTATTTTCAATATAGATCAGGCAGGCGGTAAACTTGGAAACAATAATAATACGGTTAAATGTGAAAGAGATATCGGAGGCCAACCCGAAAACAATGCCGCTTCGAACCAGATAACGCAGGAACTGGCTGTATGTACCGGATTGTACTCGCCTCTTCAGACTGTATTTTCACCGACTTATTCATCAGATTATATGCCTTTTGAATCTAAGAAGGAAGTGATCACAGGATTTTACGAGTATCTGGAAAGTCCCCATCCACACAGTTCAAGTGATACTTTTGCGAATGTGGATCCCGTGTATGTATTCAATATCGGAAAAGCAGCTGTAGGTGCATTGCAGCATTTTGCAAACGCCTCAGCTACCCTGGCAACAGATGAAGTATATCCTGAAAACTCATTGGAAACCATCAGGATCTACCCTAACCCAGCCAATGATATTTTAAATATTGATCTGCCAAATAATGTTAAGCATTTCGATATAGAAATTACCGATATGAATGGACGTTTGGTTTTGAATGCAGAAAATGAAAAGCAGTTGAACACCTCTACCCTTACAAACGGAGCCTATATGGTCACTGTAAAATCAGATAAAAACCGCATCACCAAAAAGGTAATCATCAAGAAATAGACACACACCAATCCAAAATAAAGTTTAATATGAAAAAACTTACTCCATTTTTATGCACTGCGTTAGCGGTAGGGAGCCTCAATGCCCAGACATTGATACAGGCTTACAAAAACAGGGCTGATCTGGTTTCCCAGCCCAACATTACAGCAAATCTTCAGGATTTCTCCAATTTAGGGGTAAAAACCACAGGGTCTGTGAATAATGCTAATACACTCGCCTGGATCAAAGGCAAGTATACTTCCTACGGATATTCTGCCAGCCAGATCGCAGAGGATCCTTTCACTTTTGGAAGTACCAGCTCCAAAAACCTGGTGATAACCAAAACGGGAACGGTCTATCCTAATAAATATGTTATTATCTGTGGGCATTATGATACCATTACAGGCCCTGGAACCAATGATAATGGCAGCGGGACTTCTGTTATATTGGAAGTAGCCAGAATATTAAAGGATGTACCCACGGAATATTCTATCAAATTTATTCATTTCTCAGGAGAGGAACAGGGCTTGTATGGCAGCTCTCACTATGCAAACAGTGTGGCTTACCAAAGCGGGGTAAAAAAACTGGATATCAAACTGATTTTCAATCTTGACCAGGTAGGGGGTCAGTTGGGTAATGTTAACAGTAAAATTATCTGCGAAAAGGATACCGGAGGACAGTCGGGAAATAATGCGGCTTCTAAAACTGTCACAGATCAGCTGGCAGCATGTACTACCCTATACTCGCCTCTTCAGACCAGTATTTCCAATGCGTATTCTTCAGATTATATGCCTTTTGAACAGAAAGGATATGTAATTACCGGTTTTTATGAATATACAAGGAGCTATAATGAACACACTGTGGATGATACATTTGCGAATGTGGATCCTGTTTATGTGTTTAAAGTTGCTAAAGCTGCTGTAGGCGCTATGCAGCATTTTGCAACGGCATCTTCTACTGTTACAGCTGCTTCTGCAGCCAGGGAAAAACCTCTCCAAACTTCAGAACCTGTAAAAATGTATCCAAATCCTGTTAAGAACATTCTTACTATTGAAGTACCGGATTCAAATACCAAACCCTTCTCTGTTGAAATTACCAACCTAGCAGGAAAATCTGTGTTAAAGGAAGAAAACAATACCCAGGTGAATGTTTCAAGCCTGATCAATGGTGTTTACTTCTGTACTGTAAAAACGGAAAATACCAGTGTAACAAGAAAAATAATTATTGAATAACAATTCATAAAATCCTGACTATTAGTCGGGATTTTTCATTTTAAAATCATCACCAACACCAACCATAAAATAAATTGAAAATGAAAAAATTAATCACAATTTTACCAGTTTTTTTAGCTGTCTTCAGCGGGAAGGCGCAAACTTTTATTCAGGCCTACCAGGACAGAGCCAATCTGGTTTCACAAACCAATATTACAACGAATCTCCAGGATTTTTCCAACCTGGGAATAAAAACAACGGGATCTGTAAAGAATGCAAACGCACTTACCTGGATCAAAAACAAGTATATTTCTTACGGATATTCTGCCAGCCAGATTGTAGAGGATCCCTTTACCTTCGGGAGTACCAGTTCCAAAAACCTGGTCATTACAAAAACAGGAACAGTTTATCCTAATAAATATGTTATTATCTGCGGGCATTTCGACAGTATTTATGGTCCCGGAGTAAATGACAACGGGAGCGGGACTTCTATAATACTAGAGGCTGCCAGAATTTTAAGAAACGTTCCTACGGAATATTCTATCAAGTTCATTCATTTTTCCGGAGAAGAACAGGGTCTCCAGGGAAGTTCTCACTATGTTAATGAAGTAGCTTACCAAAACGGGACCAGAGTACTGGATATAAAACTGGTATTCAATCTTGATCAGGTGGGCGGAGTGATGGGAAATAATAACAATACCGTTTATTGCGATCAGGATCAGGCCGGACCAACGGGCAATAATGCGGCATCTGCAGCCGTAACCCAGCAGCTTAGAAACTGTACTGCACTCTACTCTCCACTTCAGACGGCTGTTGATCCTGCTGAAGATACGGACTATATTCCTTTTGAAAGAAAAGGTGAAGTGATCACCGGCTTTTTTGAAAGGATAAGAAGTAGCTATCCGCACAGCTCTAATGATACTTTTGCCAATACAGATCCTGTTTACATTTACAAAATAGGAAAAGCCACTGTAGGGGCATTACAGCATTTTGCCGTTGCTACCGCAGCCAATTCAATTGCTTTAAGATCAAAAGAACCTGTTTCAGAACGTTCTATTGAATCTGTTTCACTCTATCCTAACCCTTCAAAAGATACCATTAATATTGAACTTCCTGCAGAGGTAAAAGATTTCAGCTTTGAAATTACAGATCTTTCAGGAAAGTCATTGTTAAAAAGAAATAATGAGACAAAAATTAACGTGTCAGAAATAGCTGCAGGAGCTTATATCGGGATTATAAAAGCTGACGGGCAGACGGCAGTACGTAAAGTATTGATCGAGAGGTAATGTGGAATAAATAATAGTATTAAAAGTACTGCTCAACAAAACTCTTGTAAGAGAGCTAAAACAACTGATAAACAAATAAGAATTATCAATCTGTCAATGAAAATATTACACCTATCATGTAATTGTATCGAACTGAATCTATGAAAAAGGCTGGAATGGAGAAAATTATATCCAAATATTAATGGTTACTTTTTGTTTTTTACTGCCTTCAATGCATAACGCATAAAGTAATGAACAGGAAGCCAGGAAGATACTTTACAGGAAAGCACTGAAGCTGTATGAAAATGAAATTGGAAATAACCCAAAGGCTTATATCAGTAAATTCAATACACTCCGGGAAAAATCATTGAAAGATAATGACTGGGAAGTTGCCACAGACTGTCTGTATCATAAATCATGTAACTTTTACTACATTAATAAAAGTGACAGTTCTGTGGTCACTACTCAAAAAGCAATTGAGAAGCGAGTAATATGGTCTAAGATCTATCAAGTGCTAAATGGAAAAGAAGTTTTGCTCTAAGTTCTCTCAATAATACATTTTATTTTGGTTTTCTATTGTCCGACTTCGGTAATAAATAAAACGTTTTGCGTAATTTTCAACAACAATTAAGCATAAGAGAAAAAATGAGGTTACTATTTATTGGGCTTTTAATATTACTTACTACAAATTCCTTTGCCCAAAACAATGGGCAGTTTGTTAAAGAACATCAATCCAATTGCAAAATATGGTTAGATGAACCAAGTCCTACAGACAGCCTTATTTGGAACGGCAGTTGCAAAAACAATTTTGCATCCGGAGCTGGTTTTTTACAATGGTTTCAAAATAATAAACTGGCAGCTACTTACAAAGGAGAAATGAAGCAAGGGAAATTTAACGGAAAAGGGAAATTTAAAATCATTGGATATGCCAGTTTTGAAGGGCCTTTTATCAATGGTGCTTTAAATGGAAAAGGTGCAGCTTATTTCGATAACGGTGGAAAAACCATTGGCAATTTTGTAGATGGTAATTTTCTGAATTTAGACGATAAATATTTGCCCCTTCTTAAAAAGCAAACGATATCGATTAAAAACAGTACGGAAATTTATAACAATATTAATAGGGACGATAATCTATTCTACTATGCACTTGCTCCGAGAAAATCTATAGAAGCTGTTTTAATATTATTCCCCTCTTACGGCGAATCTGCTGAAAATGTAATCAGCTGCAATAAAAATTTAATACAACAGGCGTACGAGAAAAATATTTTATCAGTTGTTGTAGCTGCGAATAAAAATAATACATTAGAAACAGATACAACAGCAAAGAAATTTTTTGATGACGTTTTTGAAGATGTTGTTATCAAATATAAAGCGCCAAAGAATAAATTCATTCTGAGTGGGTTTTCATTAGGTGGAATGAATGCACTTCAATACACCGAAATGTCTCGCAATGCAAAATACGCCACTTATTTAAAGCCATTGGCAGTAATTGGAATTGACCCACCGGTAGATATGATGGATTTATACAATGGAGCAAAAAATGCAATTGTTAAATACGAAAAGGAAGGTGATCAGTTATCGGAAAGTAAAAAAATCGCATTGCAGGAAGACCATTTTATAGTAGATGATTTTAAAAAGCTCTACGGTGGTTCGCCAGAAGAGTTTCCTGAAAAATATGTAGACGCCTCGATGTTTACAAGAAGCAGAGACGACGGCGGTAATGCTAAATATTTGATTGATGTTCCTGTAAGGTTGTATTGCGACCCGGATATAATTTGGCAGCTTAAAAACAAAAGCAGAGACTATTATGATATGAATGCAGCCAACCTTTCGGCTATGACCAATTTTTTAATGCAAAGTGGAAATAAAAAAGCAGAATTTATTCCTGCCATTGGTAAAGGCTACAGGGTTGACGGCACAAGGCATCCACACTCCTGGTCTATTGTAGAACCAGCAGACTGTATAAAATGGATATTGAATTTATCGGGAATGTGAAATACTGTGTCAATCTAAAATGGTGCTTCTCAAAAAAAAGCTAGTTCAAATCTAATATCATTCTATCAGGGAAAAAAATGGCAAGTGCCTGAGAAGCTGTAATAGCCACTACTTAGTCTGACCGTTGGTTTTTGCGAATTGTCAGATTGAATTCCGGGTATTTTTTTGCTCTTCTGAGATCTTTAGTTTATCTATGCTTTCTTTTGTTTACTACTGTTTTGATTTCACGAACAGCTGCGCTATTTTTACGAAATTTATTTAAAGATTTGGGTATGTAAATCACATTAAGAGACAAAAATGGCTTCTCACAAAGCGATTTGGCAAATAAAAGCGAAGTGTCTCTCGTGATGATTGGCAAGTATGAAAGAGGTGAAGCAATTCCTTTTGTTGATGCTGCCAAAAAAATTACAGATGCACTTAGCAACCGTCTTTTTCAGATGAAAATAAAAATATTTGTTGCCAATTTCGCAACCGACTTTATTATTTTTCAGTTGTCAAATTGGAAATTTAAACATCAAAATTATTTTGTGCGATTTTTTCAACTACAAATCTAAAAATTAATTTCCAAAATCGAATGATGTGTTTTTATTATTTCGCAAGTATTTTCCTTTTTCACACTTTTAACTACATTTGTATATACTACAATTGTATTATATCATCGTTATGAGCATCGGAAGAATCGTCAAAAAAATAAGAGAAGATAAAGGGCTTATGCAGAAAGAAGTTTCTGCACATCTCGCTATTGGCAACAGCAATTACAATAAGCTGGAGAACGGTCACAGAGAATTATCAGTAGATGAGTTGTTGAAGCTTTCTAAGCTTTTTAATCTTACTGCAGATCAGATTCTAAATTATGAAAATATTATTCCCGAAGAAGTAACCATCGAAGATAAACCTGATTTTGAGAAGCTGCATTTAATTAATCAGCTTGATGAAGAAGATCGTTCTATGATTTTTAAAATGGTGGATAAAATGCTTACTACCAAAAAATTTAAAGATTTCTTTAATAAAAATATTGCGGCGTTATAATGAAAAAGTATATTTTAATTCTAATTACACTACTTTTCATAAGCTGTAATTTCAATAAAACCTATCGCAATAGAGAGGAAGATAAACAAGATGCTGAAAAAATAACTGAAAAATTTTATAGTCTTCTTAAAAAAGACAATAGAGAAGAAGCTTTTAAACTATTTGGAGATAAATTTTTCAAAATAACTAATAAAGAGCAGTTAAATAAATTGCTCAATGATATAAAAACTAGTTGTGGTGATCAGATATTACATACTCAATTAGCCACATGGGAAACCTTGGTTTCTAAAGGAACAAGTCCTCAATCAGAATATGTATTAATATATAAAGTAAATAGAAATATTAAAAATACACAAGAAAAAATTACTTTACAAAAAAATAATGATTCTATTAAAATTGTGGGATATGACGTCAATTTAACACAATAAAAAAATAGCTGCTAATAAGCAGCTATTTTTTTATTTAATTTAATAAATTTTCTTTTCTAGCTTGTTGAATCAAATTATTTTTTAGCACAGTATCATTTCTAAATATATATTCTATAGAATCTCCTTTCTTTTTAGATATAGAATCACCAATTTTATATGGATAATCTAACAACTCCACTAACCCGTTAGAATACTTTACAAACAAAAAATTATGCTCATTTCTATCTCTATAGATATCAACAACTTTTGTAGATATTTCATAATTAATTAAGTTATCTTTAGTTGTCTTTCTTAAGATGATAACTAAAACTAAAATGATAAAAAATATAGCAAGAAAGAAATATTTCATGAAATATTTGAAATTACTATCTATTTGAATAATTTTATTTTCCACTTACCCAAGTTTTTGTTTTTGCCCAAGAAAGACGAAGCCCTGCACTTCCTTTAATAATTCCAACACTTGAAGTTCTGTATCCGTCTGGAGTATGGGTTCCAAAATTAGATGGCAAAAAATTATCCTTATTCTCAAACCCTTTATAGTTATTACTAAATGTTCCTCCCATAGAAGCGTTAGCAAGCCCTTCTCCCCAAGAATACGCAACACTGGTACCTCTAAATTCAGAAGTGACAAATGTATGATTTGGATCTGTTGGAGTGATAACGCCACCTTCAATACCTCCTGAAATACCTAGTCCAAGGCCTCCACCGACTGTAAAATATGATTCCACATGACCATTACCATCTTGTACAAGACCCAATGAAAAAGTAATTCCTCCTCCTATAAAAGCACTACCAGTGAATCCTGCGTAAAATCCTGTTCCTCCTTGTATACTTCCAATGGAAGCTAACATTTGACTATCAGGATTAACTCCAATTTGAGTTCCTGCTCCAGTGGTAAAGGATTCTGTCATTATCTTTCCGCTAGAGTCAGTTGCCACACCTGAAGCATCTAAAGTATATTGATAATTTTGTTGTCCATTACTAGTCCCAGTGACAGTTAAAGCATCTTGATATTCCTGAACTCCAGTATATTTTTTATCTTTCGCATCTTGTAATGAATGGACATCTTTATCATAAGTCCAAGATGCTTGCCCATCAACAACTGACTTAATCCATCCCGTTCCTTCTCTTCCATCAGGATCAATAAAAATTAATAGGATTGCTAAACGCATAATTATAAGGACTATGTCGTGTCATTTTCTCAGCCAGCGGATCTACCACCCCCCCCATCTACCGATATCCGGCATATAGAATCTTGCACCGTAATCATACATACCAGTCTCCTGAAGCTCCTTACCGTTGTACTTGTAATTTTTGTATGTAGCAGAATAATTTTACCATATTTTTATTATACCTTTCTGATTTGTAACCCCTTCAATCTTTATTCTAATGGTATCTTGTAAATATGGTTGCTTTAAATACCCCCAATTTACATCTGAACTATCTAATTTCACTCTATCCTCTGGAAAAATATTTAATACAATAGAATCTTTTTTATTTCTTTCATAACTCAAATTGTATGGATATTTAGTATAAGTATCAATTCTTGTTTCGTCCATAGAATGATAGCCATATCTAAATCCTTTTTCAATATATGGTCTAAAATGAAATCCTTTTAAATTACTTGAATCAACAATTTGATAATTCAGGTGTTTCACAAAAATTTTTCTATTTTTTGACTCTAAAATGCTCGTAGTTCCAACTCTATATTTCCATTTTTTGTAGCCATACCATCCAACAGAAGAAGAGAATAAGCCGAATAAATAATATAATAGGATACCAATCAAGCATAGCCCCGTAAAAACAATTGCTATTTTTTTCATTTTTTTATTTCTTTTCCATTTGCATCGATAGGCACTAAAGGTCCAACAGTTATTATTGGTTGTTTACGAGGTTCTATTTTATTTTCAGAAGAGATAAAAAAACGATTATAATAATTCATTCCACGTTCAAAGTTATCTATAATTGCATTGGGAGCGGGGTTTACTTGTTTTGGTACATACCATGCATTATCTGTTCTGATCTCTATAATTTTATTGAATGCATTTAACATTACATTTGCACATGACTGACCAATAACACAATATTTTTCTGCTTTGGCAGCTTCTGCCGTTTTACTTTTTATTTTTTCATCTTCTTCCTTAGTGGTTTTAATGGTAACATATTTATCATAATGATGTTGCTCTTTTGGATTGATAACACGTGCTTTTAACACTGCCTGTTTTGGGCTTAATCCTTTTCCTAAAAAAGTACCAACATCCGCATTTTTTGCGTCACCATATGGACTACTCCCTTCTCCTGTTCCATTCATTGAATAATAGAACCAACCATCTCGTGAGTTTCCAACAATTACAGCCCCATGCCCTGCTACAGGAACAGCCTTAGAATCCGCAAGAAATATTACATCTCTTCCATCGGGATCAAAACCATTAATAGGGTCATTGACAACATAATTATATGGACTATGACGACTAAATTTCTCCGCAAGTTCATCAACCACACCCCACCGTCCGATATCCGGCATGTAAAAACGCGCACCATAATCATACATTCCTGTTTCCTGCAATTCTTTTCCATTATACTTGTAGTTTTTATAGTCACCCAAAAGCCCTTTATTTCCTCCTACATGATTTAAACCAAATGGATAATAATTATTGACATCTGTAATTTCAAGAATTCCGGCGCTGTTTTTGGCAAAACTTACCCTTGCATTTCCCAAATGATCTCGGTACTGGTAAATATAACGGTTTTCCGTGAAACTATAAAATCCTTCAGAAGTGGGAACAAAGTCCAGTTTCCATTCCGGTAGACGGTCGGGTAAAATTGGATCTACAATAACTTCTTTGAAAGCCTGCTCTTCGTAGGCCACACTTGTCCTGCACCACGCACAACTTGCTGTGGTCTCACTATAACTGTATTGAAAACCATCCAGGTAATCTGTAATATTAGTGGTCATAGACTGACCTTTTCCTCCTCCTTTAGTGTATTGTTTACGAAGTTTTGACCCATCAGCCCGGTATAAATAATTCAAACCAAAGCTTACAATGTTTCCTAAAGGATTATTCTGGGTAATCGAATATGAATCCGGCAAGCTCAAATGGTTATAAACAATAGCCTCAATACCTTTATCCTTCATATTAATCATACTTCCGTTCAGATCATAGTCTATGATATTGTTACCGCCTTCATACCCTGCTGTGTTCACTGTTTCAATAACCTGATTCAGCCTGTTTCCTGTATAATTATAGGTAAGATTGTCAATAAGCTGAGTCTCTGCTGTAGGGGTCTTCCCATTCCTTTTTAAACTGGTTATGTTCCCGTTCAGGTCATAGGTTACATTTTCGTTAAAGAAATTATTATTGGGAGCCGTGGTATACGCTTCTCTGTAAATAGCATCTGTGAGTCTGTTTAATTTATCGTAAATGTAATGGTATGCTTTATAAACATCATCATTTGCCGCTTTCCAGTGTACCTCTGAAATATTCCCTCCATATTGGGGAGTTGATGTGCCGGGAATAGCAGGATCCTGGTATCTCATTGAGTATCCGAATAATTTTCCATTAAGGTTATCAGGGTCATTAATCTTAGTCATCCAGCCACGGATATTATATTTATAATCGATGGTCTGTAGTGGTGATGCTATACTGGCACCTCCTATTTTTTTAGATTCCAGTTGAGAAAGCTCATTGTATTTGTTTTGAGCCAGATATTCAACAGGATTGCTGCCTATCTGATGGGTATGGGTCAGAAGCCTGTTCTGCGTATCATAAGTGAATTTTTCTGCGATATGCATTTCCGGATCTGTGCTAAGCCTCCTGTGATAGGTATTGGTCTGAAGGACAACCCCTGCAAAATCAAGTTTATGATTAACGACAGTATATCCTCCCAGATGGTTGTTACTTCTTGAACCGATGTTTCTTCCTTTGGTATCATACCAGATAAAGTTCTTTGTCCACTTGTCATCTTCTATGTTTTTGATATAGGAAGCGGTAAGCATTCCTTTGGTGGTTTGTGAATTAGCCGGATTGTCAGTAAGGAGCTCTTGTGCAAATACATTGGTGACGGCAGAAGATCCTGTAGGATAGGTATCATAATAATTGATACTTAAAATGGTTTGTGTGTCAGCCGGGAAGTAAACATTGGTATAATAAACAGCCATCCCATTTTGGGTAAATCCAGTTGTATTGCGGGATTCGGTAATAACAAGATCCTTAATGAGGTTTTGCATTACAGGTCTTTCACCTCCTGTCACAATTCCTGTATAGATGACTCTCCCGAATGTATCATACTTAGTCATCAGCCATTTTCCTGTCGGCTTCATAACAGCATCCTGGGTAAGAATCAATCTGTCGGCTTTATCATACACCATATATTCCCAGCCTTTTCCAGGAAGTTTCTTTTCCACTAAACGGCCTCTGCCATCGTAACGGTATTGGTAACACAAATCGTTTAACACGGTATCTGTAATAGGTCCTTGTAATGCTTTAGGAGGAATAACAAATGCCAGCTGGTCATATTCATTATACACATAATAGGTGTCAGTATAATATGTCCCATCAAATTTTCTTACCATTACAGCCTGCCCTTGCCCATTTTTGAATTCTATAGTGATATTACCATCTTCATCAGTTACCGTATTCTTGTATAATTGGTTAGGTGGGAAATATTCCAGAACAAACGTCGATGATGTGGCATTATTTACCCAGGAGGTATTAGTTATAAATTTATAGACTTCATTAGTGGTGTTGACATCGTAATTAAACTTAACAGGTTTTGAAGCCCAGTCATTACCTACTTGGATTTGCTGTTGGATTCTATCCAGTGGGGAGTTTTCCAGTATTTTTTCTGCATAGATTTTTTCTGATCCATAAGGTGTATTGGAAGCATTGGCTAATGGTGTGGGAACAATAGCTCCATTCAAAGTTTGAGATTGCGGGACGGGTAAATAGTCTTTTACCTGTCTTCCGAAGGCATCATATTCTATTTGGGTCACAACATCTTTTCCTAAGGGTGAGGCTTTTACATTGACAATTTGTTTTGGCCTTCCCAAACCGTCGAAATATTGAACGGTTTCCGAGGTTCTAATATTAGGAAGTGTAGGGTCTGATAAATAGGTTTTTGAATACACATAATTCTCTGTAGGCGAAAGCTGGGCATGGGCTAAACTCGTGACAAGCAAAGCTCCAATTGGGATTAATATCTTTTTCATCGTGTGTTAGTTTTTATAGTTGTATTTATATTCTTTAACTATTTTGTATACAGGATTTCCTGCAGCATCTTTACTCAGCTGTTTCACTTCCTTCAATCGATTAGCTGTGTCATAAACATAAATTTCCCGGATCCCTGAAGGTGGGGTAATGCTTTTAACTCCGATTAAAGAATCGTAAGTATAGGTACTGATCTGATAGTTTGATAACGCAGAGTTATTTCTGAAAATATCCAAAGCTGAAATTAAAGACTGCTCTGAGGCATCAGTACCCAGCTGGGCATCATTAGTAGATGCGTTAACGATACTGTCTATCAATGTTTGTGAGATATCTGATAATTTTGCTCCTTCTATTTTAGCAATAGGCTGGGACTGATCGTAACCCCAGATTACGGTTGTTGAGATACCGTTTTTGGCAGTATATTGTTGTATATGACCTTTGTTGTCATATTTATCGTAAGTAACTTCAGTCGATGACGTATTGTTCTGAACATCATAGGAAAGTACAGACAATGGAAGGACCAGAGAGGAAGTGTTGTTGGTAATTTCCGCAACCGTTTTTGGATAAATAGTCTCAGTTCTTGACAGTGTTTTTGTAATGGTTCCAAGTGTTTGGGTTGTAGTAGTTTCTAATGGAATGCCAACCATATTCTTATCAATCATCAGTTGGTTGCCTTTTTCATGAGCATAACTATAATTTGTTTCGTTAATAGATGCATCAGGAAAAGTAATTTTTTGTTTATTCAGCTGATAATGCGGTGGATTATTGTAGAAGTATTCTGTTTGGGTAACAACTGGAACACCATTTAAATAATCACTTGTTTTCTGAGATTTTAAATAAGTAAAACGGCTGATGTTTTTATAATATACTGCATCTAAGTTTTCAAAATTATTCCAGGTACCGTCATTCAGAGCTGGTTCAAAAAATTTACGACGACTGATACCCCCTAAATAAAATGTCCTTGCTGGATCTTCAACATAATTATTTTCAATTGTCTTTAGGATAGTATTAGTATTGTCTTTATAGACAGTCTTTATTTCTTTTCCGTTATCCCATCCCGAATTTGTCCAAGGAGCAGATAAAATTGAATTCCCCTTAATAGGGTTGCCCCAATAATCTTGATTAGAATTAAAATAATGAACAATTTTCCCCCTTCCTTCTATTTGTTCTTCAACAGTATCATAAAAAATATTAGGGTTGAAAGAAAATAGTCTTCCTATATTGGATGAAGTAATGACTACATAATTAGCAAGTAGTGTTGCTGTTGTAGTAGGTGAGCCCATACATATTGAACCTACAGTTCTATTTTCCTTAAATAATGGATCTCTTGTTACATTAACAGAATAATCCCCATTATCCCTGATATAATTATATTTTCTTGTAATAGGTAGTCCATCAATTGGAGTATCAACCGTTGAAGAAATTCTATATCCTCCTAATAATACATCTTGTAAAACAGTTTGATCTTCCTGATCATAATAATATACCTGAGCATATGCTTGACAACAAACAAACCAGGCTTTTACAATGACTTTAACAGATTGGTTTTTATGCACATATGCATATGCTGTTTGGCTGTTATTCAATGAAGAATCTGCTGAAATCCCGATATAAAAAAAGCCAACACCAGGAACATATTCATATAAAGGCAGATAATTTCCAGCCTGATCTTTAACGGATACATCACCTTTTTGCTTATCGGTTTCTAAATCGGGGCTGTCTTTACAATTACCATATGGATAGAGGTAATTTGCTACTTGAATACGAATATATCCATCTCTTGCAGGTGTAATGGTTAATTCTTGGGTTGAATCATACGTATTGGAATTATTAACTGTAGATGTTCCTAGCCAGGTTTCTACTGCAGGAACCAAAACATTCTCCTTCTTTTTGTGGTTTTCGTAATTAAATAGGGTATTTCCCCCTGTTGGATAAATAATGGTTTTTAATAACCCGTACTGTCCATAGGAAGGTTCAACTTTCTGATCTGCCCCATTGTATTGAGGAGCTGTAGTGTCAGTACTTGCAAACAACTGAGGCACAAGATTACTATTACTCGCTCCATTATAATACCCCCACATGTCTCTGGAAAAACTAAGTCTTTCAGGAAAGTTTTCAGGACTATAATAAGTAAATTTATGAGAAGAATTGCTTTTATTATTATGGATCTCTTTTAAAAATAATCTTGAGGAATTGGTCGTTAAATAATCAAAACTAATATCATCTACAATTCTACCGTTATTGTATTTCTTTATATTCGTCAGCTTTGAATAATCTCCACTTTGATTTAAATAGGTAAATTCAATAAAATTATTATTGGAGTCATATATCTTTTTGATCTGTTTTCCTGATACCTCCTGTTCTGAATCTGCAATAAGACCTATATTATTTGGAGGTAATACATAATTTACTATTGGGCAGTAATTTCCTCCATTGGGGCTTGACCCTATATCTCCATACTTCTGTTGCATTCCAGTCGTATAGGTCATGCTTTGAGATTGCGAAACAATATTGGTATAGTTCACATTTTGGTATTCCAGAGTAAGGGTCTGTCCGCTTGTTGTAACTATAGATGTTAGATACCAGGATTGAGGATACTGGGACGGAATTTCGTGACCACCTGTATTAAGAGTCCTGTTGAGAATATTTTCTACAGCATTAAAATTATACCGTACTCCATTATCAAGGATAATTGAAAATAAATTTCCACTATCATTCCTTTTAATCTGATATTTTTTTTGATCCAGCATGATAATATTACCTGCTTTATTGATCACAAATTTCACATTATAACCACCAAAGTTAGCTGAATACAAATCAGGCTCAGAATCAAAATCATCATTTTCACAAAATGTCAGATACGCATTCAGTTGTGTAGCAAAGTTTTCTGTTAAAGGGACATCTCCGCTCCCAAAACGGCTCTCTTCATCAGGTCTGTCTCTTATGGTTCTTGTGATAACTCCGCCTGAAATAAAAGTCCAACCTAAACCGACAGCACCATTCATCTCATCTACATTGATTCCGTTAGAAGCATAGTTTAAAGAAATGGGAATATTTGTTCCATCGACTGAAAGTTCTGTAATTGGAATATTAATATTGGGAGCACCTGTAAACATTCCTATCGGAATATTTCCATATTGACTAAACTTAAATGATTCAGGGGTTGTAGGTAGAATTTTAGGAATGTTTCTTCCTGCATCATTAGTATTTGCGGTATAGTCTTGATTATTACTTTGGCTATATAATAAAGCTGAAAGTACAATCCCTGCCAATGTTAAAGTTTTTTTCATCTGTATTATTTTTTAATCAGTTTAGCATTTGCTGTTTTATTCGTATCCGTTTTGATTGTCACCAGATAAGCCCCCTGAATCAAATTCTGTGTATTGATCTTGGTCACCTTATTCTTAGTTTTCAGACTCTGAAGTTGTCTTCCACCCATATCATACAGCATAATATCAGCCTCTTTAAAATCAAAACCAATTTCCACATAAGCATAATCTGATACAGGATTAGGATAAATCTTGATGTCTTGTTTCTCGATTAACTGATCAAGTTGTTTATCTCCAAACTTTACAATCTTCCAGTTCTCTTTGCCAAGTTCTTCGGCGCTGG